>Ga0272449_1000004_pt1 | contig 540722 bp, 434 predicted proteins | sample YNPCB0241_FD_198679 | JGI IMG/M metagenome (GOLD analysis project Ga0272449, IMG submission 198679) | Hot spring sediment microbial communities from Yellowstone National Park, WY, United States - YNP-CB-024-1 | ecosystem: Environmental > Aquatic > Thermal springs > Hot (42-90C) > Sediment... | reverse complement strand
ACGGGGGTAAGGGGGCGTGTGTCCAAATTCTGAAAAAACGGCTGGTCCACCCTTCCAACTGGCCTTTCCAAGCCATTCCCTACTCATCAACATCATCCCGTTCCCGCTGATAAAATATGCGGGCTAGGTCATTTCTTCAGTATTCCCATAAGACTAAAAGCAATCCAACCAATCATGAGGTTTATAAAAAAAATTACCCCAACCGCCTCGAAAAATCCGACGTTCAGTAATTGCATAACCGGGTGCCTCAAGTACGCGTACGTAAGACCTTGAAATATCCCCCATATAAATAGAAATCCAATTGACGGCCTACGAGAAGGCATAAACACCTCAATTATAGACGCAAATCGGCATCGAACAGATTGCAGCTGGGATGAGCATGCCTCCGCCAACAGCACCAATTGTACCACCGATTAAGGCACCTAGCGGGCCACAAGCGGCGCCAATGATCCCTCCAATAATCGTACCACAACCTCCGGCTGTCAAGTCTCGTGGAGTGTAAAACTCGCAATGAATGCATTGCCCGAAGCTGTCGTAGCCCATTACCTTCCAATAAGGTTCGTAATGTCCACCACTGGAGATGCAGGGATCATGGGCCGGGTTTGCTGGCCATGGCAAAGGCATCGGTGGCATCAAGCCGAATAAGTCTATGCGCCGCAAAGGATTGTTTCCAACGTAACCATAAAGGTTAATGCCTCCCTCCTCACCAATTGGATCCCTACTTATCCATCTCTGCCACTGGGGCGAGTAAAACCGGTAGCCGTAGTAGTAAAAGCCAGTGGACGGGTCACGTTCCTTGCTGGAAAACTTGAAACGACAAACGTCATTGCCGATTGACGATTTAAGATTTCCGAAAGCACTGTATTCGTAAACGCCAACGGTGGTTGTGGCGCTGCGGGTAATGATCACGTCACCACGATGGTTGTGGTAAGTGTAATAAGTTCCCGGCGTTACGGCACTGCCCGCGTGATGCGTCACTGCCACAATTGTCCCGATATCGCCAGCCAATCCAACGCCGCGAGTGTAGGTTTCAAACAGTTGGCCGGCCTGTTGCATCACCGCAATAATATCCCAGCCATCGTACAGGAACAATAGCCGATGAATTGCAGGGCCAATGCACCCGATCTTAGCTATACATCGGATAACTGTATCCTACCAATTCCATAAAGAGCGCGATTGATTCATCTAAACGTCGTAAATGTGTAAAGCCTATGCCTATTCTTCTTGGTAGAAACCGAGTGGCTTTCCATACATTAACTGGAACTCCTAATGGGCGGCTAATTTCCTATGGGCTGGTATTTCCGGGCCGCAGCAATGCTTCCGCAACGCCCTTGCTCAACTCTGAATCCTTGCATATCGCCAAACCTACTGGACATAAATAAAGTACGCAGCGAATCACAAAATGCCACAAACCTAAATAGATAGCCGCCAGTCCATACAATACGACACCAATGCCACACACATATAACCACAAGCGCCCCTTGGCAAAATATAATGCCATGCATATCATTCCAGTAACGCCCAAGAGCGTCTGCAAAATACGGTCTGGCCCACCAGAAAGCCACTCACCCCAACCTGCATTCCACCGATATATGAAACTTGCTACCGCTCCGATCAACAAAAACCACACCCACCCATTCCTTAACCGGTAGGAATGCTTGGTTGTTCGAATCTCATTCATCAACATCACACCCCATTGCTTTTAGGATGTCGTTGTAGTTCCACCAAGGGGTCACAGCTAAACACGCACTACACAGAGTCTCTATGCGTTTGTTGTCTTTTGCCAACTCGCAAACGCACTCAACAAAGTCCACACCATCCAACCCGGCGCATATTGCCTCTATTCCACCTAAACCAGCCGCACAGGCGCAACAAGTAAGGGGAATCCCATACTTCAATAGCGCACCCCCGATCTGTTTTGGAATGGGTGGTTTTTTCGGCAATCTCGGCTTGGGTCTGGGCTTAGGCGCGGGCTTCCCTTTTCCTAATCCCGAACTGTCAACCCATCTGTTAGGATTGCGCCCTACAAAAAGGTACAAATTCGCATCGTCCTCTTCTCCCATCGGATCCCTACTTACCCACCTCTGCCACTGGGGCGCGTAGAACCGGTAGCCGTAGTAATAAAAGCCGGTAGCCCGATCCAGTTCCTTGCTGGAGAACTTGAACCGGCACAGGTCATTGCCGATTGACGATTTAAGATTTCCGAAAGCACTGTATTCGCAGGTGCCAATGGTGGTTGTCCCACTGCGGGTAATGATCACATCACCACGATGATTGTGGTGTACGTAATAAGTCCCCGGCGTAACGGCGCTGTCGGCATGGAGGATCCCGGGAATGAGGGTCCCGATATCGGTTGCACGCCTTATCGCGCACACAAACTTGTACCGCAATTGCTCAGCTCCTCGCATAGATCAGATGGGATGCCACGAAAAACTGAGGGCAGAGCCATTCTACAGGGTTTCAATCATTGCTTTATAGAATTGGTGGCTTGCCCAGCACTTTGGCCTCTCTCCGGCATAAAAATCGGGTCCATCTCCTCAATGAATCGCATCGCATTTGTGCGAAGCGACGGTAACGCATGCTCGAATCGGTCTATACCAACAACAGCCCGAATCTCAGGATAAACCCGCTGGAAAACTGGAAGCGCAGCGCGATTCGTCAAAATCCATTCACGTCCGCGCCATTCCCAAATCTGCTGCAGAAGTAGGAACATGTTGAGTTCCAGCATCTCGCGGGCTTTCTCTACATTGTTGGTGCGAAGCAATTGTAAAACTGCATAGTCGGCGTCTATCTCGAATGAAAGCGCTTCTGCTAATGTCTCCGTTTTTTTATCCTTTCCTGACATCGATTCGTTTGACCCAGACTGTTTACACCCAACAAACATCCCAACAGTCAGTACAATGCTCACCATCCATATCACTTTATAAACCGTTGCAAAACCGCTCTTCTCGTTCATGGTTACCATTTCTAGTCAATTTTTACTTTATCAGCTCCTGGAGGCACGATATGGCTCGCGCAGAGGAGGAAATACTTTTTTAGACACAAGTCGGCCTGTAGAACAGTACTCGATTTTATCGCACACAGGTACGCTGCGCACATTTGGCATCTTATTTCCCAACCTTGAGTTTGCTCTGGGTCACGCGAGCTTATGAAACAGCAATCTTCCTTTGCCTCTTTTGTCGCCTTTCCACCAATCTTGTCGGCAAGCCAGTCTCTTAGTGCTTCAGGAATCTCGTCTCCCCTGCCGCTCCCACTTTGACAAGGATTGGGAGCGCAACCCATCAAGCCTAATTCATCGAATCGTCCAGTCGGATTATTGTGAACGAACCCATAAAGGTTTATCCCGCCTAATTCTCCCAACTGATCTTGTTTTATCCACCTCTGCCACTGGGGCGCGTAGAACCGGTAGCCGTAGTAGTAAAAGCCAGTGGACGGGTCACGTTCCTTGCTGGAAAACTTGAAACGACATACATCGTAACTACCTGGCCTATACGTCAAAGCCCCAAACGCAGAATACCCATACGTGCCCACCGTGCCTCCGCCAACACTCCGAGTAACAATAACATCTCCACGATGGTTGTGATGCACGTAGTAAGTCCCTGGTGGGCCGCTGCTGCCGGCATGATGCGTCACTGCCACAATTGTCCCAATATCCCCAGCCAATCCAACCCCGCGGGTATAGCTCTCAAGCAGTTGGCCCTGGGCGGTCATCACTGCTACTATATCCCAACCGTCGTACAAGTAAAGTGTCTTCACCGATTGACCATTGAGCAGCTCTTGCTTTGCAATCCGTCGGCTGTTGGCGTCATACCAGTTCTGCAGAACAACAGCCCCATTGCTGGTGACTTTAACCAACCGATCTGCCCAATCCCATTCATAGACCCAATTTGTGGTGCTGCTGACCCAGTTGGTCAAGTTCCCGTTGCCGTCGTAGAGGAAGTATTCTGGAGTTTCGTCTTTCTTGACCCACCGGTTGGTGGTGTATGTGTTGCCCGATACATCAGTCACTGTAACCACCAGTTCGTTTGAGCCAGCGTGCAGAGGTACGTTGGGCAGCACAAATGTGCCGTCGTTGGTGCTGACCCGCCCACGCACACCCCGACACTCAGCCCAAGTATTGTATCATTTGTTGTTGTTCGAGCCGGGCTCCAACTCACCCGCAATGGTTTCAACGCCCAAGTAATCGGCGTCGCCGCTGGCGCATTATTGCTGATTGGTTGCGACTTTTATTCGTCCGGTTCGAGCTGGCATGCGAGTCATATTGACTGTAGGTTGTTGTCCTTTTCGCACAAGAGCAGCTTGAGCAAGAAGTGCACTATGGAAGCGGCAAGACTTTTGAAGGCCCCACCACATGCCGTTGCACGCATGTCCCACGTAAAAAGTGGACTACGGCGCTATTCCCATCCTCAACCTCGCGACTGCTCAGTCTCCACTGGCCATTATACCGCCGCATATAAAACCAATCCTTCTCGCAGGGCGAACTAACCAGCCGAAATGTAACATACGCGCTCTCGCCTAGGTTTACTCTCTCGCAGAGTATTGCTCCATCTGCAGTTAGCTCTCTGCATTTGTTCCAGTTGGCCTTAATGTACTCGGCGGGACTTACTTTGAACCATGGACACGGCCGGTCAATATCCTCAGGGCGCACAAGCTGCAGATAAACGTCTTGCTTGTTTGCAATCAGTGCATGGATCGCGGCCACGGCAACATCTTCAGGTTGAACCAAGGCTTTCGGTATAGCCGCCGAATTGCTCGTCACAATCATATTGCCCAACCGCCTTCCGGGTATCCAGAAGACCCAAGGATTGGACCAATCATTTTCAGATACGTAATTGGTAACAGCGAAGTAGCCAGCACCCGTCCAGTTTGTCGGCCTAAGCCTTGCACTATCCATTATATCCCGATGATTCCGGACCATCTCCCAAAAGCAAATCCCGGCATTTGTCTCGAGCCGCCTCGTAAGATAGTATAGGCCGTTCGACCGAACCATCGGCAGCAATAAATCATAAAATCTCTTTTTACCTTCCAACACGCAGCGCAGCCTAATATCTGCAATGCTGAACCTACCGTATTGGTAAACCCCTTTGAGCCACATCCCATCGGGCATTGGCCCAAAAGGCACCTTCGGCTCGGCATCAGCACGACCACCGCTTTCAAACAACGATATGTACAAGTGGTAGTTCGTCGGGGTTTGCGCCGCAAAATAAACTGATAAAACATTCGTAATATTGGCTCGGTCCAATGAAGCACCACAAGCTCTCGAAATAGGCTGAAACTCCTCTAAAACGAATCCGTTTGCCTCCAAAAGGTAAGAAGAACCTGGCATTCCTGGGTTCGCGTAAACCAACACATCCCCTGCATTGAGTTCGGCCTTCCCACAAAGAATTAACGCAGCAATGGCGAGCTGCTGCCATTGTTTTTTCTTGGGGCCAGTTTTCATGAATCGAAGCATACGTTGAAAACTCAAAAAGGACAGTCGAAATTGTACGGGCCTAGTGTCCCACCATTAAACACGTTACACTCTTCTTCCCCCACTGCCCATTCCCGACCCACAAGCCTCGCTTGTATCTTGTATGCCAACTTCAGGGGGTTAATATTAACTGTGAAACTGCCTGAGGCGCCACTACAGCATTCGAAATCCACTCCAATATTGGCAGTGGCACTGCCTTGGACAGTACCATACAAAACATCCTCGCTTTTCCAACAAACTTCAGCTTTCACCTTGAACCCGGCCTCGAGCTCGCTGTTTACCAGGCCACAGATACGTTCGTTTTGACATCCTGGGGCAACCTCGACTCTTACTCCAGCATCCGAACTTCCGGAATATGTTGCATACACACCTGCTGCCTTACCGAAAGGACGCAGCGGGATTGGCGGCAAACATAAACCCGGAACAGAACATGCACTGCCGCTAAGCGCGCCTGTTATTGCAATGCGACCAACGGGACCCTCCTTTCAAGTTCAATCCAACCGGAGCCTTGCCGTCCCAGCCCATTTCCGGACGAGCGAATCGGGTAAAGAACGGGTTTTCTACCGAGGCAAAACCTTGGGCAAAAAGTATACTACGTTGGGATGCGGTAGGTCGGTCAAAAAAGCCCATACCAGATTCTCCCGGCTAAGCTCGTCAGTAACCAGCCAACGGCCGTTAACACGCTTAAATGCCAGGCAATCTTGTTCTTGTCCTGCTCGCTGCGAAATCGTTATCGCATACTCACCGTAATACACCACGCGGCTTAAAGATACAGTACTGCTAAGCCGTAGCATCTCAGATGCCCTGGATAAGTTGTTGGTAACAAATTGCCGTAATTTTTTAGTAGAACCTGAAACGGGGTGGATTGGCATATCAAGTTCATTGGGGTTAATCAGGGAAATGTACCACTCCACATCATTTGCCAGCGCAGCGGCGTACACCGCTCGAATCGCACCCTCAGGAGTCGTAAGATCAAAGTTAGTCCTCGTAATGCTACGATATTCCAACATGTTACCTGGCCCGTAGTTTCTCCCCCGATACTCAACAACAATCGGCGGCCCGTCTGCTGCATTCGTAAACGGGTAAAAAATCATTTGGATCAAAGGCTTGTCACTCCTCGGACGATACACCGAAGTCCTGCGCACAAAGTCAGATTGCGACTGGAACGCTTTGAAAAATTGGTACGTTCTGTCTTGCGAGAGAACATCAGTAAAAAAATAGTTTGTCCCAACTTTTTTCATTGCTAACGCTCCTCGCTCAACGCGACCGTCCGTCGTCAGTTCCGCCACAACAATAGTGTACTGGCCATATTGTATTTTCTCTTTCAACACCAATCCTCTTATTTGAACGTCAGGCTCGAAACTGAACATCACGTGACACTCATTTTCCGCGTATAAGTTGGTCAACACCGCTACATTCCTTGCTTTCAGTGCTGTATAAAAGCACTCCAACAACCTTTCCGGCGTGGAGCGATCAATCGAGTCGGCGTTCGTCCCCGAAAGTTGCAATGGGGGTTCATACAATTGCCCCTCATAGATAAAAGAGAGCGGCACCCCTCCAATACCAGGGTATATATCTTGTCTTAACTTTTCTGCCTTAACCGAGCTTACCACAAGGGCAAAAAAGCTCGCAGCTAAGACCATCAAACCCGATCTAATGAACAACGGTGTTTGCCTTCGCTTTTGGTGTGGTGCTTTCATATATGGTGGCATATTCACGCACTTGGCGGAAATATTTCAATAGTTTTCACGATCGGCGGCGACAACTCTATCTCCCACAACTCCTTCTCACATTGAAAGAAGACTGTCTTCACATATGCGTGCCCTTTGAGTTTAAGGCTTTCAAGCTTGAATGTGACGCTTGTACTTCCTGGGCTGCATGCTTCCCCACTAACACCCCCAGTTGCTTCGGCTGCCCCGTAAACTGAGACGGAGCATGCTCTTATGTTCACGGTGCCACCGGCTTTAAACCCGAGCGTCGCCGTAACACTACCACCTGTACAAACAACCACCGGGCCATTATCACACGGTTCATCAATGTATGTTGCGTGCACACTTACCTTGCCCGAAGCATAGCCAATGATACCAATCCAAAACCAGTCCTTATACTGGTACCCTAGCCCCGGGACAGCACATTCAAATTTTTTTAATTCGACACCCACCTCCCCCTTTGCCTTTTTGAACGACAGAATCTCGTTCCTGTCACACGCGCAACACTTTGATGGCATCGAGTATGTAATTTCACCATACGGCTCAGGTCCGGTTATTTCACATCCAGGAGTAACATCAAGAACAGCATTAATCACCGCACCAATACCCGAATAGAACGCGTCCACAACCTGCTGTACATCCAGCGTAAAAGTTGGGTCATCCGACTCCGGGTCAACAATTGTCCACAAGACCTTCCCAATTTCATACCGTCCGGGTGCTGGGCACAAATCGTCTCCGCCTGTCACTTCTACATAGGCGGTGGATTCAAATGTGCCCTCATCCTGCCACTTCTCGGGAATAGGTGGATCCCACATTACCTCGCTCACCGAGTATGTGATGGTGTTAGTCTCAGTTTTTGGGTCATCACAATCGTAAGAAACATCCCTATATTTTATTCCGTTTCCAAACGCTGGGGGCGTCACACTGGGTTTGCAGGGTGCTTCCCCTACGTTACCACATAATTTGTTTGGCGACATCGAAGGCGAATTAATTAGTGGTGGACATTCTCCTAGATACCAAGCACCATAATATGGCCCTTTTTCCTCACAAGGTGGTGGTGGTGGATCCCATGCCAAAACAGATTCGCACAACACGCCCAGAGATACAATCATCGTGAACAACTCGAACTTGCTTATGTATGGACTTGTTTTCATTGGCTGGTCGGAACAGTGGAATTTTACTTTTTAATCTGGGGTCGGTAGTACTTCATGTACCACTTCAAAAAGTCGGACTTTAGGTCGGCCCGCCAGTGTTGTTCCCAGATCGAGTTTGCCAATTCTTGAATTTTTGCGGGCTCGCCGGCCAACCACGCAGCGTAAATTCGCCATTTGACAGCTTCGATTACATAATGATCGCGCCCGAGCTTACCCCCGACATCAGACGCTAATAGCTCGTCTAAAACCGCGCACGCTTCGACTATATTTGGTGGCTGCTGGCTGACCAAGGCCATACCCTGATACAGCTTGCCCATCATCCAATTCATGTCGCCCGGAACAGAGTTAGATATTAACTCGTTACAAAGCGCCAAAACGCGGTCGTAATCTTTTGCAGTAAAGTAAGCCTCTAGCAAACGTGCACGGCCTGAGTCCACAAGTTCAGACCTGTTGATTAATGTAGCGGCGCGTGAGTTTGCCAGAGCGGCTAGTAAACTCCAATGCATGCTCAGCCCACGATACCCCACTGATTGTAACTCGGACTCCAGATGCACAAAGTCGGATTCAATCGCAGCGCCGATTGCCCCCATTTGCCCCAATACACGCGCCTCAGCCGTTTGACGGGCTTTGGGATTTTTTATGTCACGCGCCTGCGCTAGCATCTTCTCCTGCGCTTCTAAAGCAACTTTCTGCCCATAAAACCCGTAGATCATCATTGGCATGTCTGAACCTACTATGGCGGCGTATCGCTGCCGGGTTTGGGCAAACGGCGAGTGAAATTGACGCAAGTTGCCGATCAATAGCCCGTCAGGCTGAAAAGTCATTGCCTTGAGCCATTGTTCGTCAGACCGCGAATCCTGTTTGACCACGTACAGCCACACAAATGCCTCCGGGTTACGTGCCTTGATCAGTTGAAACAGCGCGTTTAAGGTGCGGCAGGCCCGACCGTAATTTTCGACATCCAGCTTGGCGTTGTTAAGGTTTTCTCCGTTTATCGCCACCGAATGCAACTGGTCCGCGTACCGGTCGTACCATAAGAAAAACCGGATAAACCGCGGGTCGTCCAAGCTGATATTTAACACTGCAATAGGAGCCAATTGGCATTGAGCTAAATCAAAATCGTAGTTGGCAATCGCACCGCGATTTAGTCGGCGCACCACAAGTACAGGTCGTTGATAGCCGGTTTGTGCAACAGCCAACCGCTCCGCATATGCTTTCGTTGCCGGGTCTGACATCGCCAATGCACCGTGGGTTGCTCTCAAGAACGGCTCATTTAGATGTGCTCGGGGTGGTGCTTTGCCCAAGCGCGTGGCCATGGCTAACAATGTGTCCTCTGACACTCCGTAGGCATGGAGCAGCTTCAGCGCAGTGGTTATCTCACCGGCGTTAACCGCCTCTACCAGCAGAGCCGCGTCGGCAGTTTCAGTTCCATCTGGTGGTAACACGCCCGATTGACGCTCAGCATTTGTATTTTGAGCACCGTTGTTCTGTTTAAGTTGAATCTGACCAAGCAAATAGCTCGCACACACAAATACAACAGCCACCAAACCCGCAAACCAATACCAGTATCGTATAAACGGTTTCATAATTTGTTTTTGTCTGGTTAAAAATTTGTTGTGTGTTCGGGGTAAAGCCGCCTTAAAAGCGCTCCTGTGCCCGGTTGAAGACATTTTTGACGTGCCGGCACATACGCAGCGCCGGCAAGCGTAACCGTGCAGCTCGTCAACATTCCAAGTGAGGAGTTATTGTATGTTTGCGTTAAGCTAAACGCGACTGTGCCAAACCGCGGTGTACCAGATTCAACACCTAAGTCCGCCAAACTGGGGGCAACGCGGCCGAAATGTGAGTTGCATTTGTTGGTAACGAAATTCCAACCTGATGCGGAGTGCCACGCACTCGCACCTTTGCAGATCAGGCGCTCAGGCTTAAATTGACGCGCAGTTACTAAGCCTGCAAATGCACTATGGAGAGAGAGAGAGAGAGTGTGTGTGTGTGTGTGTGTGTGCCATCACACCCCACACCTGCCCGGGCGTAGAGGCTCGACGCCCCCCACACCGCCCTCCCCGGACTTTGCATATCGTTGCCTGTCGGGTCCAGTCTCATCACAGTAGCTGTCTTCAATCGTACTGCTTTGACCAACTGGAAGCTCGAACAGACGCTTCCCGCGAAAAAACGACGGGCCTTTTATAACAACACCACCCGAATTATGCAAGAAAAAAATGAAAAATTCTTTCACACTTTATTCACATGCTTGGTTCTGAAGCTGCGGTGTGCGCCGGGATAAAACATTGGTGTGCTTTGCTAACCATCTGGTGCTCAAGGGGTTAGACTATCGTAAGTCAAGCCGGCTATACCAAATAGCCAAGCCGAAGTTTAACTAGACACCAACACGGCCGGACAAGCTTCTTTAGCCCCGGTGTTTTCCGCGCCCTTACGAGCGCGGCTACGAGCCAGTAATCTGTTGGTGCGGGAAAAACACCCTGTTGATTTTGCATCCGGCGGGCAGAGGACTGCCCGCCCTACCAGTGATCGGGTTTTGACGAAGCAAAACCCTACAGGGAAATGTGTAGGGCACCGCCCTGGACCTACGGTACCGGCACCGCAACAAGGCGGTTGTGACGGCGCGCGCCCCTCCGGGGCGCAGTTTCAGATGTGCCAAATGCCGGCCGGCTTGGAGGGTCGGGTTCAACCCCGACTGATTTTGGACGACGTGGAAGTCGTCCCTCCTGTTTCTGGTTTACTGCGCAGACGGCGGAGTCGCAAAGGTAAGGTAAGGTGCGCAGTCCACTTGCCCGCCGGGGTGGGTCGTGCGGACCCGGCTTTTTTTGGGCTATAATCCTTGCCGTCCGCGCCCTTACGGGCGCGGCTACGTTTAACGGCTGAGACGCTGAGGCGCAGAATAAGGTAGAGCGTGCAGTCCTCTCCGCACCGGAGTTGGTTATGCAGACTAAGTTTCCTGGATCGAATCTTGTTTATCCGCGCTCTTACGAGCGCGGCTACGAGGCGCGCTCCTTCAGGTCGGAAAAAGCTCATGCCACACTCGACCCACCTTGAGAGCCCTGCAGCCACGGTAGCCGCGCCAGGGTGCAAATCTGGCCTTGCACCACATTACTGAAGGTGCCTGCCTGCGGAGGATGAGGCGTGTCTGCATACCTTTTTGGCAAGGCAGTGAATCTGGTCTTGCGACGTTAATAAGGGTGTTTTTTCTAAGCGGTCAGCAGCTTTTTGAAGGTGGGTGATTTGCATGTGTAGCCCGGTTCTATTTTTGCCGGTTTGGCGTGAGCCTAACAGGGGTTTGCTTTCTCCAAACGATAGTGCCTCGGAGGTTATCCGGCTGGGTAGCATTTTTATGCGACCAAGGCTGGCCTGGAATCGCGTGGTTTTAGCGTAGTTGACAAAAAGGAGTTTTGAACATATGTTCAAAACGTAATGCCTAGGCCGTGGTGCAGGCGTAAGGTCGGGTTTGTGCCGCAGGTGACCTACTTCAAGCCCGCGGGTGTGCCAATGCGGGCACTTGAAGAGGTTATCCTGACTTTGGACGAGCTCGAGGCCTTGCGCTTGGCAGATTTTGAAGGCCTGTACCAAGAACAGGCTGCGGAAAAAATGAACATATCGCGGGCGACTTTCGCACGGATTGTCGAAAGCGCTCGTAAAAAGGTGGCCGATGCCATCCTCCACGGCAAGGCACTGCGTGTTGAGGGTGGGCCGGTCATAATGGAAGGAGAAACGGTTATGCCAGTAGGACAAGGAAAAGGACAGGGCGGTCCTGGTTTGGGCCGTGGGCCATGTGGTGGTGGGATGCGCCGTGGTGGTGGCGGCCCGGGTGGACGCGGCGGTGCGCCTGCCTGGTGCGTTTGTCCGAGCTGCGGCGAACGCGTGCCACATGTGCCTGGTGAACCATGCAATCAACAGATTTGTCCCAAGTGCGGATCACGAATGGTCCGCGCTGATTGAAACTCAAAAGAAAGGAGGTGAGATCGTATGCCATTCGGTGATGGAACAGGTCCGTTGGGACTGGGTCCCATGACAGGTCGCGCAGCGGGGTATTGTGCCGGGTTTGGTGTACCTGGTTACATGAATCCGGTTCCCGGGCGCGGCTGGGGTCGTGGGTTTGGCTGGGGTCGCGGCTGCGGGCGCGGCTGGTGGCACTGGTTCTGGGCCACTGGTTTGCCCGGCTGGATGCGTTGGGGCTGGTGGTTTGGGTCTCCAACAGCACCAACTGCCACGCCAGAGGCAGAAAGGCAGTGGCTGAAAAACCAGGCCGATTTCCTCCAGGCGCGGCTGGATGAAATCCGCAAGCGGCTCGCTGAACTCGAGTCGGAGAAAAAGGTATGAAAATCGCAATCACATCCACCGGTCCGTCACCGGATGCGCTGGTGGACCCAAGATTTGGTCGCGCGGGATTCGTTGTCGTGTTTGATACCGAGAGCGATGAATTCACCGTTCTCGACAACACGGAAGGACTTAATAGCGCACACGGCGCCGGTATTAAGGCGGCGGAAATGTTGTCCCAACTTGGCGTGGAGGTGGTGATTACTGGTAACTGCGGGCCAAAGGCTTTAGTGACCCTTGAAACAGCGGGCATTAAGGTGGTCACCGGTGCGACAGGGACGGTGCGCGAGGTGCTGGAAAAGTTCAGGCGCGGCGAACTTGGTCATTAGGCGCGTCCAACCTCTGGCCAAAACGAGCATGGAGGAATCAACTAAAATGGACATCAAAGAAATTGTTTATCGGCCTATTGGCGTTATTCACAGTGCACACACTGACCCAGAGAAGACGCCGATTCAACCTGCGTTTGCGTCCGGGTGCCGTGGCACAGCCGAAATTTTCCCTGAGTTCGCCGATGGCCTGCGAGATATCGAGGGGTTCTCGCACATTTACATCATCTACCACATGCATCGTGTGGCGCCGGCGAAACTCCTGGTCAAACCGTTCCTGCACGATGTTTTGCACGGTGTGTTTGCCACACGCGCGCCGAGCCGACCAAACCCGATTGGCCTGAGCATCGTCAGACTCGAACGCCGCGAAGGCAACGTGTTATATCTCGATGGTGTAGATGTGTTGGACGGCACGCCATTGCTCGATATCAAGCCGTATGTTGACCGGTTCGACTGTATCCAGCATACCCGCAACGGTTGGCTGAGCGAGGTTGACGATGCAACTGCTGAAAGCCGAGGCCGGCGGCTGACGAAATGAAAATTGCAATTGCAAGCGGCAAAGGCGGTACGGGTAAAACCACACTGGCTGTGTGCTTGGCTTTGTCTGCCGATGGGCCGGTGCGGTTGCTCGATTGCGATGTGGAAGAACCGAACTGCCACTTGTTTTTGAAGCCACAAATCCAGTTGCGCAAGCCGGTGACGGTCCCGGTGCCGGAGGTGAATACAGACAGGTGTTCGGGGTGTGGCCAATGCCGTGACATCTGCCAATTTAATGCGATTGCGGTCCTTAAAAAGAAGGCAGTGATTTACCCCGAGCTTTGCCACAGTTGCGGGGGCTGCGCGCTAGTGTGCCCCACTGGTGCAATCCGCGAGGTCGAGCGTGAGATCGGCTACGTGGAGGTCGGGTCGCGTGATGGCGTAATGCTTGTGACCGGCACACTGCATATCGGGCAAACCCTTGCCCCACGGTGATTCGCGCGGTCAAGCAACATGCGGCACCTGATGGCCTGACGATCATTGATTGTCCACCAGGCACGGCCTGCGCAATGGTTGCTGCTGTGAGGGATGCCGATCACGTTTTGCTTGTGACTGAGCCGACGCCGTTCGGTTTGCATGACCTCAAGCTTGCAGTTGCAACGGTGCGTGAGCTGGGCTTGCGGTTTAGCGTTGTGCTCAACCGGGTCGGTATCGGCGATAATCGGGTCATCGAATATTGCAAGCAAGAAGGTATTCCTGTGCGTCTGCAGATACCGGATGACAGGCGTATTGCTGAGGCGTATTCGCGCGGCGAACTGCCCCTCAATGCTAGGCCCGAGCTAAAGGTCAGATTCAAACAACTCCTGGACGAGCTGGGCACATGAAAGAACTTGTCATACTCAGCGGTAAGGGCGGTACAGGCAAGACGACTGTTGCGGCGTCGTTAGCTGTACTTGCTTCGGATGCGGTGATCGCCGATGCCGATGTTGATGCGGCAGATCTGCACATTGTGCTTCAGCCCGAGACCGTTGAACAGCATGAGTTCCGAAGCGGTCACCTGGCGGTTATCCGGCAGGCCGATTGTTCCGGGTGTGGAGTGTGCAAGAGACATTGCCGGTTTGATGCGATAAAAGCAGTTGAACAGAATCACGGCCAACTGACGTTTGCAGTTGACCCAAGTGAATGTGAAGGTTGTGGTGTTTGTGTCAGGGTGTGTCCGAATCGTTCAATTGATTTCCCTGAACGGGTCAGTGGCGAATGGTTCATTTCACGAACGCGGTTCGGTTGGCTTGTGCATGCACGACTTTATCCTGCAGCCGAGAACTCCGGTAAGCTAGTCACCCATGTACGCAACGTTGCGCGGCGACTTGCACACCGACACCACGCCAGATTGATAATCACGGACGGGCCGCCTGGAATTGGTTGCCCCGCAATTGCCGCAGTCTCAGGCGCAGACGTAGTGTTGATTGTGACTGAGCCGACTGTGGCCGGTGCACATGACCTCGAGCGTGTTTTGGGTCTGGTGCGACACTTTAATGTGCCTGCGTTTGTAACGGTTAATAAGTGGGACATCAACCCGGATAACACGGCGCTCCTTGAGCATCGCGCAGCAGCTTTGGGGGTGCAATTGTTGCCCCGAATCCCTTTCGATTCAGCAGTTGTGAATGCGCTAGTTAACTTGCAGCCGGTGGTGGAGTTTGGCCCTAGCCAGGCGGCGGACCAAATCCGTCGCATCTGGGCTGAGCTAAACAAATGGCTGAATTAAACCAAGCAAAAGTATGATTCGCATAACCCTTGTAGCTGACAACACGGCGCGCAAGCCAGGGTTACAAACCGAGCATGGGTTGGCTGTGTGGGTTCAAACCGATGCAGGCCATGTATTGTTTGACACTGGCCAAGGCATTGCACTTCTGCACAACCTGCAGGCATTGGGGATTAACCCCGGCAACGCAGATGCAATAGCACTTAGTCATGGGCATTACGATCATACGGGTGGGTTAGCTGCAGTGCTACGTGCTAATTCGCACGCCTTGGTATATTTGCACCCCGGCGCTCGTGCCCCGCGCTACAAAGTTAGCTCACAGAACGTTGCTGCAGAAGGAGACGCAGCCCGGGAAATCGGAATGCCGCAGGAAACCCGCGCGATGGTAGAGCGTTATGCGGACAGAATACGATACGTGGAGGGTCCGACTAAAATTCTGCCTGGTATTTGGCTTACGGGTCGCATACCGCGACGCCACCCCGAGGAAAACCTCGATCGCGAGCCATTCTTTCTCGATCCACGCGGTAAACAACCTGATCCGTTTGATGACGATCAGGCGTTGTACGTGACAACGTCGAAAGGCGTAGTAGTAGTGCTGGGGTGTGCACATGCGGGTGTAATTAACACACTCGATTACATTCGCGAATTGACTGGCCGAGCGCCAGTCGGGGCGTTGATCGGCGGGATGCATTTGCGCAACGCAGGCCAGCAGAGGCTTACCTGGACGATCGCCCGGCTTGCAGGATTTGATCCGGGTCTCATCGTGCCTGTGCATTGCACAGGCGAGAGGGCCGTTGCAGCGCTTTCGACAGCGTTTGGCGCCAGGGTCTGCAAAGGCGGTGCCGGAGCTGTCTTCGAGTTTTAACCGTGAACACGAACTACGAAAACATGGAGAAACAAACAATGCTGATAGCGATACCAGTCTCTGGCGAAGTGCTTAGTGAGCACTTTGGTCACGCAGAACAATTTGCGTTTGTGGAAGTGGATACCGACTCGAAGCGGGTGATTTCGGTGCGGCACGAAGCGGCACCGCCGCATCAGCCAGGGTCATTACCGTGTTGGTTGCGGGACCGCAGTGTTCGAGTTGTCATAGCGGGTGGGATTGGCCGCCGCGCATTACAATTGCTGGAGCAAAATGGAATCAAGGTAATTTATGGAGTTCAGCCTGACACACCACAAAAACTAGCGGGGTTATACCTCGCCGATGGACTCGTCACCCAGTCAAAGCCATGTTATCACTAAAGTTACCCTCGTACCACAACAGAGGTAGTATCCTGGGAGGTTACGGCGTTGGAAAACTGTTGTGTTGTTTTAAAGATTTAATCTGTTTCTCACATTTGGTGAGATGCCGAGGGGGAGTCAGTGTGTGCGATAGGTTTTTTGGAGGCAGATCCCAAACTACGAAACGCGGATCTATTGCTGATTTTCTGATTTAATTCACTCATCTTGGTCCAGTACTGCCATGCCATGGGGGAGCAAAGTGAGTAGGTATGTGTTCAAGGCAAAATACAAGGCCTGTGCACATGACAGCCCAGCCGCTATGAGAAGGTAAGGTATGGGATAGTTTTGGGTTCCCATGCTCGGAAGAATTACTTTTAGGTTTGAGGTGTTTTCTCAAGACTAGCTTTGTTGTACGGGCATTTTTGTATGCTAGCTGTGCAGCTATAGAAGGTGGATTAATAAAAACGATGAAAGTGTCTATTTGTTGCAAATGCGAGCTTTGGGTATTTAGTGGTGGAAGCCGAGTTCGAATAAAATTTTGGATGATATAAAGACGGTGGCGGTGTTTGAAGGTAATGGTTAGTGATGGTGCTTAAGTGTTGAGTCGCCAAAATGAGAAATTTAGTGTGGCGGCGAAGGCTACCCATAAAAGGTATGGGATGAGTAAAGATGCAGCTATTTGGCTGGCGCGCTGAAATGCAGCGATTGTAGCCATTATGGCCAACCATAGTAATACGATTGTAATGAATGCTAGTCCCGGTTTATGCAGTCCGAAGAATATAGGGGTCCAGGCTGCGTTTAGTGCCAATTGCACAAAGAACAGGGCCAGAGGCTTACGTTGTGCTTTGAATCCACCACGTTTCCACACTAGCCATGCAGCAATTGCCATTGTGGCATAAAGCATTGTCCAAACTGGGCCGAATAACCAGGTTGGTGGCGTCCACGACGGTTTTTGTAAGCTGGCGTACCAATCGCCGGGTGGAAACGCTATGCCTATTAGTGCGGGGCAGTAACAAATCACCACCCAAATAATCAGGCCCCAGCCCGTTGCAATTGGTTTAAAAATGTTAATCATTCTTACTTGGGGTTTGGATAGATTTGAGCATGGCCAACATTTAGGCAGTGCACGCTCTAGGGCAGGTGTAAGTTATTTAAGCGGCATAGTGCAGGTGGTGTTTTTCCATCGATTTGCGATTTCAGCTACGCGTCTGCCTAGGCTTTCTGCTGTGAGTTTATCAGCTTCGTTAGGGGCTTCTTCGGGTGGTTCATTAGCAGCTTGTGCCATTACGCCAATGTAGCTGCTTAAGCGATTTATGCCCTTGTCGTTAAACGGTAAGTCTGTGAGTCCGATCCAAATCATACCGTGCTGCATAGCCAGGGTGAAGAGGTATTGGAGTGTGCTGAGTTTATCACCACTGGGTCCGCTGGAGATAGTGAAACCGGCTGCGAGTTTGTCTTTCCAGGTGCGGTGGAACCAGCGCTCAGAAGTTGCATCTGCGAAGGCTTTGAATTGAGCTGCTGGTCCCCCCATGTATGTTGGTGTCCCGAAGATTATGGCATCGCTTTCATCTAATTGCGCTAATAGAGATTCATTAACAAACCGGCCGTTTTGGATGTCTATATCTTTGATTTGGAGTAATTGCACTTGGGTGTTTAGCGCGCTCGATGCACCTTTGGCAGCAGCCTCAGCTAGTTTAGCCGTGTGACCGGATCCAGAGTAGTAAACTATGGCGACTTTCCCCATACACTTAATTACTCGTTTGTGTTTGACGGTTTGTCAAATTTTGGCGGCCCAGGATTTTGCAGATTTTTGACAGTCGTGGTGTGAGATTAAATTTTAACCCAACGGCTAGGAAGCAGGAACTGGCGTTGTTGGGATCCTCCAATTTATGGTTGGGATGGATAGGGAGCCTGTAGAAGTAGAATGCTCGGTGCAGGGAAAATGGGCTTCTGTTGCTAAAGATGCTGCATGTGGCTGGCTCTTTTTGAAGTTTTCTGTGCGAGGGGGGTCTTTCTTCAAAAGAATAGTTGAGTTTAAAACCAGACAGTGGCCTTAGGTGCCTAATCGAGAATTTTATTTGGGTAACTTTTTCTGAGGACAGGTTTTTAGAGTGTGAGCAATATAGAAGTAGGGTTTTGGCGGGATGATCTTTTACGGATTTTCGGGGTTAATTTGTTTCATTAGAGTGCATTAAGTGGAGGATCACCTTTACCTCGGGGTAACCACATAATTTCCTTTGCGAGGGGAAGGAGGCGACTTATGTGAGGTTGTTGCCAGTGGGAGAAAGAGAGAAAAGGATCGGTCTTCCAGTGTGCTCTTCAATTGCAGAGGAATTCCTGATCGGTAGGGAATTTTACGTGCAGATTGGGGGCTAGGAATATCGGAAGCCCTTTATTGAACAAGCGGTGAAATCATGAAGTACAGCCTATTGATTGGGACGGTGTTTTTAGTTGTTTGTTTGGTTTATGGGCAAGGGCCTTTAAGTCCGCCGGGACCACCTGGTCCGGTAATGCGGTCGTTAGAACAAATTGAGCCGCGGTGTCCGATAAGTAGGGCTCCTTTTGTTATTAATGAGCCGGGATCATATTATTTGACCATGAACCTGCAAGTGAGTGCTGGGAGCGCGATATTGATCGTTACTAACTGTGTAACGTTGGACTTAAATGGATTCACCATAACTTCCTTTTCTTCAAAGGTTCTAGATCCGGCAATCTCGATCAATGGCGGGCTGCGGAGTATAACGATCAAAAACGGGGTTATTAGGGGTGGAGTTACCAATGATGGTTCAGGCAATTTTAAGGGTGGTGGATTTGCCTCTGGCATTTATTATTTCCCTGCTGCGGGTCCGCTTAATAACGTTCGGGTACGTGAGGTCAGAATTGAGGGGTGTCTTTTGAGTGGCATAAATTTGGGTACAAATGGAGGTACCACGGTTAAAAATTGCCAAGTACGTACCGTAGGAGGCACTGGGATTATAGCGCAGAATGTTTTTGACTCGGAAGTTACCGATTGTGGCTCAGATGGAATTAGTTGTGTTGTGGGGTCCCGGAATTACGCAGAGTCGGTCTCAGGGTGTGGAATAGTTGGAGTGGTGATTCGTGATTCGAGGGGGAAAAGTAAGACGGGGATAGGAATATCAGGTCAGTGTGCGCTGAATTGTTGGGGTGAGAGTGTAAGTGGTCATGGAATCCGGGTGTGCCAAGCGCAGAACTGCTTAGGCAAGAGTGAATCCTCTTTTGGGGTGTATGCAATGGATACGGCGATTGGATGTGTGGGTGAGAGCCAAACGCATACTGGATTGCGGGCGATGGTAGCCTGTGGTTGTCATGGATTAAGTGTGAATGGTACTGGATTAGTGGCCACGAGTGTGCATGGGTGTTATGGAGAAAGCATCAATGGTGGCGTAGGGGTAGAAGCTGAGATTGCTTCTTTTTGCATTGGTTCACGGGTTAATGGCTGTGCAATAGCTTCACTTATTGGAGTTGGATGTTATGCCCCTGCTGGGACCAATCATGTTACTTACAGGTACAATATGCCATAGGCCGCACGATTGTAAGAGGAGACCCAAGACCTTAAGGATTATGGAATTGGGCGTTATGATGGGGCTGTTCGATCCGCGGGGTGACAAGCGCAGTGGGCATGTGTGCCGGCTAAGAAACTGGGGCGAATTTATGGGGGTTTGCAGAAGCAAGTGTAAGAAAAACCTATGGGGATTTGGAATGGCATTTTTACTGCAGGTAATAAGTGTTGCCTGCTTTGCACAAGGTGATTTGGTACCGCCTGGCCCTCCAGGTGGGACTATGAAAACTTTAGACCAAATCGAGCCTCGGATTCCGATTTCACGTGCTCCATACGTAATAGCGAGTTCGGGTTCTTATTATTTAGCGACCAACCTTGTGGTAGATTCTGGAGACGCGATCATGATTGAGGCTGACGAGGTCACTTTAGATTTAAATGGGTTAGTTTGTGTTCTAAGGCAAAGCCTTCCTCCGGTTGTGGGGTTTGTTTTGTAAAACCTACCATTCGGAATGTGACAATTCGAAATGGAATAGTTACTAGGTCGATTACCAACGACGGCCTCGGTCAGTATGGCGGATGCGGATTTTTATATGGGATAGCCTCTCTAGGTGGTATGGAGGGGAATTAAGAAATGTGCGGATAATGAATGTACAAGTGGGTTGCGCAGCTGGTGGGATCAGGCTGGGGAAAGGGTCGCATACATTGGTGAAGGGCTGCGTAGTGCATACGATTGGCGGTCGTGGGATTGAGGCTGGGATAGGCACCGATAGCCAAGTTATGAATTGTAAATTTGGGGCGATAAACGCCTTGATTGTTTCAGATTCGGTTGGGGAGTCTTGGGATGAGGGTGCCATACAAGCGGCGATTGTGATGGGGTCTCGTGGGTTATGCCGAAACGCGCCGGGGATTCAAGCTACGAATGTGTATTGTTCTTACGGTTTGAGTTCAAACCAGCAGGGTTATTAGTCGGGTATGTTGGAGTTCTCGTGGTGTAAGTGAAGGTGGATATGGAATTTCGACATGGGTAGGGGTGGACAGCTACGGGAGCAGTCGGGACAAGTGTGCCTTGAGTTCGCGTGTTGTGCAGAATGGTTATGGGTTGAGCCGAGATGGATACGGGATTTACGCTGTAGTGGTTGAAAATAGTTATGGGGCGGCCACTAATTTTCACGGAATTAGCGCGGAAGTAGTAGGATACTCCGTAGGGTATAGCTCTACTGGTGTAGCGATTTTTGCCTTTATTGGGAATGGATCCAGAGCAGCCTCGGGTACGAATTCAATCGTGTATAAGTACAACATGCCTTGAGGGCAATATATGAATAACTACAGTAATGCAGTCGTTTGGCTGCCATTGATTTTTTGGGGGCTTAAGGGTGTCCAATCTTGCTTTGCTCAGGGGTCCTTGGAGCCTAGTGGTCCTGTGGGGCCATGCATGAAATCGCTTGTCCAATTGGAACCCCGACAACCGATTTCAGTGCCAGTCGTAATTTTGCAGCCCGGGGCTTATTATTTAAAGACAAACGTATTTGTCAGCAGTGGTGCGGGAATCGTGATTTTGACGAATGACGTTTGGTTAGATTTGAATGGTTACACTATTCAAGCCATGCCTTCTTTAGTTGGAGGGTACGGGATTAGGATCGGTCCGGATCTTAGGAATATTGTAATGGAAAACGGGTTTATCCAAGGGGGTGTGACGAATGATGGAATGGGAGGGTATAGTGGGTGTGGGTTTCTGACTGGGGTTAAAAGCGATGGTCTCGCACAAAACGTTTTTGTGAGGAATCTTTCTGTGAGCGGGTGTAGGGAGGATGGTATTTCCTTGGGTTTACACCATAGTTTGATTGTTGAGTTTAGTTCTGTATACACGGTAGGGCGATTTGGAATCACAGCAGGCTTGGTAAAAGAGTGCAGTGCTACTGATTGTGGCGGTGGTGGGATATATGGTTTACGAGTAGAGGATTGCAGTGGGGTTTCAGTGACGAACGTAGGGGTTAACGGCTCCGAAATTGTGAACTCTTTCGGAGTAAGTAAGAAAGGGTATGGGATTTTGGCTGAAATGATCCTTAATTGTTTTGGGCAAAGTTCCAATGCAATTGGAGTGGTCTCTTCGTTGGTGGAGAACTCCACTGGTATCAGTGAGGATGCGCATGGTATGCATGTGAGGTATTGTTCATCTGGATGTAGGGGTGTGAGTAAGTTTGGCTTAGGGCTTTCTACAACGGTTGCTAATACTTGTGTGGGAACGAGCACGAATTGGAGGGGCATATACTCGGTTGTAGCCCAAAATTGTTTTGGGTTTAGTGTAAGTAGCGTGGGTTTGTATTCTGACACAGTCAGTTTTTCGGTCGGGTCTCGCTCCAATGGCTGTGCTATACAAGCTACGGTGGGGAATAGTTGTTTGGCTATGAGTGGTTCGAACTCTATCGTGTATAAATACAACATGCCATGAAAGCTGAACAGATACTTGGGAGCATGGAATGTGATTATGACAATAGAGGAAAGGTGGGTGCGCCATACCTTATAATGAGTGGCCTGATTAGAAATATGTGGTTTCCCGTGTTTGAAGACAAAATGGATTTGAAACGTTCTCAAACGTTCTTGAGATTCTCAAGGGGTAGGTTTGCTGGGTTTTTGATCTGGGCAAGTGTAACGATTGGTTGCTGTTTAGCGCAAGGGCCGCTTGCTCCTACGGGACCGCCACGACCGATAATGAAAACTCTCGATCAAATTGAACCTCGTATAGGAATTTCTGCCGCTCCGTATGTAATAACTAACTCTGGGTCTTACTATCTGACCACAAACCTTTACGTGGGTTCGGGTAATGCGATTGTGATTAGCACGAATGACGTGAGTTTGAACCTAAATGGTTACACCATAAGTTCGGATGAATCGCCACCCACGGGTTATGGAATTATAATAAATTCTGGCCTGCGGAATATTACTATTGAGAATGGGGTGATTAAAGGTTTTGTCACCAACGATGGTCACGGAAACTTTGATGGGGTTGGGTTTAGGATGGGCATAGGTAGGATTTATCCGGTTTATAACGTGTACGTTAAAAACGTGACGGTAGTCGGATGCGCAGCTTCTGGGATTTACCTGGGTGAGAACGAGCCGACCGTGATTGAAGATTGTGCTGTAGAAGGTGTAGGTGCATATGGGTTAGCCGCGGGTATAGTCAAAAACTCCCTGGCTTATGATTGTAAATATGGCGCGGTATTAGGTGGGACGATCTACAATTGTTGGGGTTCTTCATTTGACGGTCCTGGTGTAGATGGTGCTGAAGTGGTTGATTGTGTTGGAGAAAGCGTTAGTGGCGTAGGGATCTCTGGGAAAACGCTCTGAGGTTGTTTAGGCAACAGCGAGAGGGGGATTGGAATTTCAGGAATCGTAGCAGAAGCGTGTTTCGGAAGTAGCAGTAGTGGGTATGGATTATTGGCGCATCGGAGCGCTATAGGATGTATTGGTACTAGTGTCGACAGTGCGGGTGTGTTCTCAGACATCGCTCGAGTGTGTTACGGCCTTAGCATAAATGGTATTGGTATAAACGCTAGAACGACTCAGGGGTCTTACGGGCAAAGTAGCAACGGAATTGGGATCCAGTCAGTTACCGCAATTTTGTCTGTGGGGAATCGATCTTCCGGTCGGGCGATCCAGGCTTCACTCGCAGTAAGTAGCTATGCCTTAAGTGGCACAAATTACATTCTGCTTAAGCACAATATGCCATGAAACTAGATGCTTTTTGCACAATTACGATGTTATGGAAGATGGCTATACGGGCATTTCTGCTTTTGACCACGGCATTAGTATTTTCCCCGGATGAAGTAAAAGGCCTGACTACCATCTCGGAAACCAATCATTTTGCGTATGGAGCAAATATCGGGTGGCTGGAATGGCGTGGGGATGTAGAGAATGGGGCGGAGATTGGTGAATATGTCTGTTCCGGGTACATTTGGGGTGCGAACATAGGCTGGATTGTGCTAGGCATTGGTACGCCTGCGAACGGGATCCGTTATCAGAACAATTCTGCTACTGATTGGGGAGTAAACCATGACGGAACTGGGAAATTGCGAGGATACGCCTATGGGGCAAACATTGGATGGATTGCATTTGAAGAAATAGGGGACCCACGGGTGGATTTAGTAACAGGCAAGTTGAGCGGGTATGTGTGGAGTGCCAATTGTGGGTGGATTTCGTTGAGTAATGCGCAGCCGGTTGTACAAACAATGTGTCTTCGGCCTGGAGAGGATAAAGACCATGATGGAATGCCAGACGCTTGGGAATTGGAGTATACTAATTCCATTGCGGTTTTTGGTGTTGATACGGATACAGAAGGAGATGGCACAAAAGACTTAGAGGAGTACCTGGCTGGGACTAACCCCCTTGATGCAGACGATGTTTTTCGAATCGTGAATATTGAACGGATTGGATCGCTGATAATGCTCCGTTGGAACAGCAAGTCTAATCGATGTTACAAACTGGAGTGCAAGTCGACTCTTTTAGGTGGTACCGAGTGGAGTGAGCTTTCATTAGGTTTTGAAAACAATTTGGGTTGGAGTACAGCCGCAATACCGTATGGAGATTGGATGGGCTTTTTCAGGGTCCGGGCAATTCGCCCATTGATGCCTTAGCGTGGGTGCTTGAGCATACACCAAGCGGGATAGACGAAGAATAAGATATGTTTAGGGTTACACTCCATTTTTTAAGGGTTGGACGTGCAAGGTAGATGAGGGTTTGTTCCAGCGAGAGGATTAGTTAAGTCCTGGGTAAACCTCACTTCTAAAATTGATGGGCTGGGTAATTGGGTCAATGAGTGGTTAGTCGGAGAATCGGTGGTTGAGTGAATTATTTGCTCGGATAATAGGTGCACTTTTAGAATATTTTTGACTTAGGTGCGAAAGACCGGTCGTGAATGGCCAATGTGATATGACGGAAACGGGTCGTGGATTTTTACATGAACGGTCGATGCACCTGGGCTTTTGGGGTAGGATAAATTCCTGGCATGTTACGTGCCGTGCCCAGGGGGTCTGATTAAATACTGGATAAAGAATGCTTTATTGGTTGCTGGATTTCCTTGTCTAGCGGCGCCTGAGGTTTCCAAACATGGAAGATGGGGGAGTCCCAATATTTGGTCTGAGGCCCCTACCTCTTCGAGGCAAATGGGAATATTTGCCAAATAGGTTGGGTTCGGTGAATTGCCTTTTAGGAAAAGTATGGCGAGTCTATTTAGTGCGCATCGGATTTTTGGTGTGGTTAGAGGTTGTACAAACTGTTATGGGATTTTAGGGAATGATACCCAGGCACTTTTTTGTTTGCTACTTTTAAGGCAAGCTGTCGCGAATGCTACGCCCACCCAACCATCGATCACAGTTGGGTATTTAGCAGTATCAGGCTTAACTGTTTCCCCTGCTTTCCATTTCCGGACATCCGCCTCAAAACATCTGTGTAACCGGGCAAATGCGTCGTGGAAACCTTCCATATAGCCGGCGGGAAGTTTGGACTCGGCCAGCAATTCTTGTGGTATGTCTTTTGGGAGGAATCCATCGCCTGGGGTTACTGCGCCGCGCCAGTATACGCGGTCAGGTTGTCCTAGTAGATGGATACGCACGCATTCAGGTTCTTCCTGTCGCCATATCAGGGCGCCGCGTTCGCATACTAATTCGATACCGAGATCGTTTTTGTGGCCGATTGAGACCTGGGAGGCTCGGATGAGAGCTTTTGCATTATTGTTTAGTCGGCAGTAAACGGTCATGTGATCGTCTAATTCGCGACCTTCCACGAAGGTTTCAAGGTTGGCTGATACATGTGTTACTTCGAGACCTGTTATGAACCGCAATTGCATGAGGGCGTGAATACCGAGGTCTGCGGTACATCCTGAAGGTCCGGCGATTTTTGGATTGGTTCGCCAAGCGGCTTGCGGGTTACCGAAATCTTCAATCTTAGCAGCCAGCCATCCTTGGAGGTAATACGCGTCCACCCATCTAACCTCACCGAGCAATCCGGATCGGATGATATATCTTGCAAATCGGCTAGCCCAATAACCGGTGTAAGCGTAAGCGACGGCGAATGGAATATTAGATTTTTTGACGGTTCGGACCAGTTTAGCAGCTTTTTCTAGGGAAGTAGCTAGGGGTTTTTCAATGAAGACTGGAATATTGGCCTGGATGGCTTTGATTGCGGGGTCGTAATGAACATTGTTTGGGGTTGCAATGACCACGTAATCCAGTCGATCGTCTGCGGGTAACTTAGGCTGATCGTCAAACATTTCATCGTATGTTTTATATCCGCGGATTGGGTAAGGCCATTTTTCTGCTTCTTGTAGTGCGATTTGCGGGTCAGAGGAGAGTGCAGCGGCGACGATCCGACGCGTTCCGTCGAAGTGGATAGCGCGCTCGTGGACTCGGGCGATGAACGCGTTGCGTCCACCTCCGATTAATCCGACGTTTAATGGTTTTGGGGACACAGGCATTTTAGCCTCCTTTATGTTGCGTTACTGAAAGTGGTTTTGAGTGGAATTCGATTTTAACATTAGATTTGGGAGTCCGAATACGCAAGCATTTTCAAGATGATTGACAAATGTAGAATGGCGAGGCGCCCTTGTAGTTTTAGCAGTTCGTGATATCAGCACCGGAATTTTTGCTGGAGAATCAGAGCAGGGATAGCATAATGACGGCTTTAACAAAAAGAGGGAAAGGAGTGTGCCATGAAAGTTATTGTTACGGGAGGCGCAGGTTACATTGGCAGTATCGCCACGGAAGTGCTGTTAAATGCTGGCCATCGAGTTTTAGTGGTCGACAACTTGAGCAAAGGGCATCGGAGCGCAGTGCCAAAAGGCGTGGATTTTGAGCGTGTCGATTTGAGGGATAAAGACGCGTTGGCCAAGGTGATTTCTTATTTTCGGCCGGAGGCGGTCATGCATTTTGCCTCGTACACGCTTGTTGGTGAATCGATGGAACAACCCCTAATGTATCTGGGAGACAACGTTAGGTGTGCACTTAACTTGTTGGAAGCAATGTTAGAGTTTGGGGTGAAGAAGTTTATTCTTTCATCGACGGCGAATCTTTTTGGTATTCCAGAGCAAGTACCAATTCCTGAGGACGCACCGATTAATCCTGGGAGCCCCTATGGGGAGTCAAAATTTTACATCGAGCGTATATTGCATTGGTTGAGTGTAACTAAAGGATTGAGGTATGCGGCTTTGAGATATTTTAATGCGGCGGGCGCCACTGAGGAACGTGGGGAGGACCACCGGCCAGAGACTCATTTAATTCCTGTGGTATTGAGTGTTGCTCTTGGGAAACGAGAATATGTTACGGTTTTTGGTAACGATTACCCTACGAAAGACGGCACCTGTGTGCGTGATTACATTCATGTTGTAGATTTGGCCGAGGCGCATGTGCTCGCATTAAATGCGTTGGAGAAAGGCAATTGCGTGTATAATTTGGGCAATGGCATGGGGTTCACAGTTATGGAAGTCATAGAAGTGGCTCGCCAGGTAACTGGTCGTCCAATACCTGTTAAGATTGGGGCCCGTCGGCCGGGTGACCCCGCGATTTTGGTTGCTAGTAGTGAACGGATTAAGCGTGAGCTGGGTTGGACCCCGCGGTATCCTGATTTGCGGTCGATTATTGAGTCGGCGTGGAATTGGCACCGTAGATTTCCGAATGGGTATCCTGATTAAAGTCAGTAGCGGTTTTCTAACAGTGCTCTCAGAGCAAAAGCATTGTGGGAATTGATGTGGATAGGTGCACACATGCCTGTAAGTGGATTTATATGGACCCCATTGGAGTACGGGCGTGAGCTGGGATGTGAGGTTGTACAGTTTTTCTTGAAGAACAATCGTCGGTGGGCTGGGCGGGAATTTAGTGAGACGGAGGTAAAAGAGTTTAACCGGTTGCGGCATAAATATCCGTACAAGGTTTTGTTTGCGCATGCGAGTTACTTGGTGAATTTGGCTGCTGCGGATATGGTTGTGTGGCAACGCTCTATCCAGGGGTTAATTTTTGAGTTGAGGTTAGCTAGACGACTTGGGTTACCATTTTTGGTGTTGCATCCGGGCTATCATGGGGGCGCAGGGGAAAGCCAAGGACTGCAAAGGATTACAAAGGCCCTTGATATTGTTTTAGCCGAAACCGCAGAAGAGCGTGTCCGGGTAGCTTTAGAGACTACGGCAGGGCAGGGAACTGCATTAGGATATCGGTTGGAACATCTTGAATGGATTTATTCGCGATGTAGACACTCGGGACGGCTCGCTATTTGTCTTGATACAGCCCATCTGTATGCGGCTGGGTATCCGATCAACACTTTGGAAGGTTGGGACGCGCTCATTCAGGAGGTAAATCAGCGATTCGGGTTAGATCAGATAGTTGCGGTGCATTTGAACGATTCTGCGGCGGGGTTAGGCATGCGAATAGACCGGCATGTGCATATTGGAGAGGGATCCATTGGAATGCGGGCGTTTGGATACATAGTTAACGACACTCGTTTCAAGTTTATCCCTGGATGCATTGAAACCCCTAAAGATCGGGGTTTTCGTGCCGACCGCCTAAATCTTCGTAAATTGCGCAATTTGAGAAATGTGGGGAGTGCAGGCCTTGGCGCCGTGTCGTAAAACATGCAAAACTGTTTCCCCATTCTTAGTTTGCGATTATCCAAGAGGTCAAGGATTCACATTAATTGCAGTTGACGGTGTTTTTCCGCGATAGTTTTAGCCAATTCTTGTAGTGTGGTGTAGTCGTTTTCTTTTGGTAAACCGCGGGCTAGTACAGGTTGTAGGTGTTCCACTTTCAGTCCTGAAACTATGGTTTTTAAGGTTTCTACGGCTTTACCACCCCAGCCGTAAGATCCGATCACGCCGAAGTAACGGGCTTTCGGTTTGAGGGCGTTAATGACCAGCGCTGCGTAGGCGGCTAGTGGGTGAGGGCCACCTAAAACTGTGGGTGTGCCGATGATAATCGTCGCAGCATCTACGAGGCTTATGGCAAGTTTGCCAAGGTCGGTGGTGGGAAGGTTGAAACGGTCCACTTTTATTCCCAGTTCCGCAAGGGTTCCCGTGAGGTACTCAGCCATGAGTTTAGTACTGTCGTGCATGGTAACAAAAGCCAGTAAAACGGTATTTTCTGGCTGGGGTGAGACCCAACGTCGATAGGCTGATACAATCCAAGTATGGTCTTGATAGATTGGGCCGTGGCTTGGTGCGATCATATTGATTTCTAGGGTCTCGAGTCTCTGAATGTGTTTATCAATTAGGTTGGCAAACGGCATCATGATTTCGGCGTAGTATCGTTTTGCAGCCTCGTAAACCGCAGCCTGGTCCCGGACGAAGATATCAGAGCTGGCATAGTGTGAGCCAAAGAGGTCGCACGTGAACAGGATTTTTTCAGGTTCTAGATATGAGACTATAGTCTCAGGCCAATGTACCCACGGGGTATAAATAAATTTCAATGCACAGTCCCCAAGTGAAAGAGTTTGCCCGTCTTGAACCACTATGATTTTGTCTTGTGGGATTTTTAGGTGGTCGGTCAGGAGTTGTTTAGCTTTGTCTGAAGCCACTACTTTAGCGTCGGGGTAACGTTCCAGTAAGTTTGGTATGGTGCCTGAGTGATCCTGTTCGGTATGGTGAGAGATGATGTAATCGATACGTGGCACGTCTGCCAGATGGCCCATTAGCACATGGAGCATTGAGGGATCTACCGCATCGAGTAAGGCAATCTTTTCACTACCTTCGACGAGGTATGCGTTATAAGTTGTGCCTTCAGGTAGGGGAATAAGCGAGTCGAACAATCGGCGGTCCCAATCAACCGCCCCAACCCAATAAACATTTTCCGTGATCCTGGTTTTTTTCATGTGCAAAATAGTTACGTTAAAATAGCACAGATTGTGGCTGATGCAATTGGTTGGAAGGGTATGGCAGCGTTACAAGGGGCAGAAATACTGGGAAAGAAAGATAAGGTTCGATGTCGCACAGTTTGTGAAATTGCTTGGTAAAAATGGTTCGAGCATGCAGGGCTGTTGGAGTCTTACCCTGAGTGGCTGAGTAGAGCTTTTGGGGTTTGAATTTATGCTTGTTTGGCGGCTAGTTATATAATGTGGAATCTTCGAGGGTTTTTAGGGCGTAGTCGATTCGCCGGAGATACTCTGTAAAGACCTCCATCTCGGTGGTTGGTTTCTGGGCTAGATCCAATAGCGTTCGGATTTCGGTTTGGAGATGAGCTTTGCTTGCCTTTTCATTTCGTGCATTGCTTTGGAGGTTTTATCGCTCCAAGATGCTGTTAGGCGTGAAATATTTTTCCTGATTTCGTACCTGGCGTGATTGATTAGGCGACGGTGTATTAGTTTCCCGAAAATGGGCATAGGTATTAAGTAGCCGATTAAGTCGAGGGTGACGTTGAACGCCACGCCCACATCAATCGATGGGTTTTCGGGGGAAATGATTCAGGTGTAAAATCGGGTAGTGAAAGAGTGATTCCCAAGGTTTCCATTATCCTTTGGGCGAGTTTTTCATGGAATGCCTGAACAGTGGCGAATAGGTGTTTGTGTAATGTATCTAATGGCGCAAGAATGAGGTCACGGCGGTTTTCAGACAGCATATGGAGTTCCTCCTGGAGTTTCTCACTGAGCCACTGCATGTATTGGTCTAGTAATTTGGGCACTGACATGCGCCATTTCTGTAGTAAACCTGATAGCTCGGTTGTGAGCTTATTTTCGATACCTTTTGTTTCTGGTTGTAAGCGTTGGAGCGTTTTTTCAAACGATGTTGCATCCAGTTCACGGACTACGAGCTCGAGTTGTTCACTGAGCAGGTCTAGGGCGGCGAGTTCCTCGGTTTATTGTTTTACAAGGTTGGTCTGGGCTTCTTTGGTTTTAGTTGCATCTGTTAGCCCTAGCTGAAGATAACTCCGCGCGTTCGTTAGGGCTGAGTTAAATTTGTATCGAAGGATGTCCATACTGGCAGATTCCCTTTGCTCTAGCAGCGGGATAAGCACTTTTTGGAAAAGTAACTCGCGATATTTTTGAACCCTGGTTTTACTGAGTAGAAGATAGGGATCTTGCTGTCCCATTGTTTGTTTACAATTGATTGTGCAAATTCCAGGACCTCTTTTTGTTGTTCTGGATCGAGGAGGTCTGCTTTAGTAAGGAGAATTACGATCCGTGGGGTGTACTTTCGGATTTCCGAGATTAAACTTATGTCGCGTTAGGCTAGTAGGGCATCGGCACTAGTAGCTACGATTGCGGTACCTATATAAGGTAACCAATTATGGGTTGTTAGGGTGTTGTGCAAGAAAGCGCTTCCGACGCCAGGAGTATCTACAAACTCAAGTGGCGAGAGATCTTTAAGTTGGGGGAGTTCGACAGTGATTGCGGCAACATTTTTCTAATTGGCGAGATTCTTTTCCGTGACGTATTCTTTTATTTGGGTAATGAGAATTTCCTGGGATTGTCCGTGGAGGAACTCGACAATAGCTCGGTCGTTGGGACCGTATCTGAGGCGGGTTATAACAGCAGTTAATGGGACAGCTGCAACTGGTGGTAGGACAGGTCGACCTATTAGATGGTTTAAAAAGAACTTTTCCCTGCCTTAAACCTTCCAAACACTGGGATGTCAATTTTTGCCGGTGAAGATGCAAATGACTCACATGCGCTGATTTCTTGTGGAAGGGAATCTAGATTGAACCGGGCTGAGAGTTCTTTAAGCAGTATGGTCAACTCAATTATGTTAATGGCGAACGGTTTGCTCATAATGTATTGAGTTGTTTAATTTGGTTTTTCGGGATATTGAAGATGATTAAGGCGCCCAAGGTAAATAGTACAGTGCAGTAAGCAAAAGCGATAGATGGCCCTGCAACTTGCCATATTACTCCTACCAAAATGCTGGAGACCATATCGCCTACGGCGTTGACTGCTGCTAATAGGCCGAACGCAGTGCCATGTCGGGATGGTGGTACTAATTCTGCGCAAAGGGAATCCTCTAATGTTTCCTCAGTGGCAATATAAATTCCACCTATTGCGAATATGAGGGCTAGACAGGCGATAGATGGTGGTGCCACGATAATTAGCAGGCTCATTAAAGCCGCGAGTAAATATCCGAACCCCAACACTAGGGGCTTGGCAAATTTGTCGGCCAACCAGCCAGCAACGACAGCAAAGCCGGCGTAAAACGTATTTCGTAACAAGTATAAACTAGCACCTAATGCAGCTGCCCTGACAGGACCGATTGTTGGTGTGAGTTTGGTGGTTGCTAGAAGAATCAATAGGGTGTGAGAAAAATCCGCTATTCCGAATATGCTGACTCCTATTAGGAACCGGTGGTATGTGGATGGCAATTCTTTGATTGCTCCTACAAAGGACACATATGGTACGACAGTTCGTGATTGTTCGTGAACTGTGAGTGCGATTATTATTGCTGCCATTAAACCTGGGATTGCAGCAAGCCCGAACAAAATTGCGAAGTTTCCTTTTATTATTGGGAGCAATGTAATTGCGGTCATTGGCCCTACAATCGCGCCCAGGGTATCCATCATTCGTTCGAATCCGAAAGCGCGGCCGTAAATCTCAGGTGTAACCGCGGAGGCCAACAATGCTTTACGGACGGGAGTTCGCACACCTCGACCAAGCCAAGCCAGAGTCCGAAGAATTAGAACATGCCACGCTGCTGTAGTAAGTCCAGTTAATGCAGTGCAGAAAGTAGTAAGGAGATAACCGGCCACGGCTACGCGTTTGCGTTTTTGGAGTTTATCCGTAAAAAAACCTGAGAAAAGCTTTGCAAAACTCGAAACGCCGTCTGCTATTCCTTCGATTATGCCAAGCCATGCAGCAGTGCCTCCGAGGTTCGCCAGCAATAATGGTAGCACTGTAGTAACGATCTCGTGGGACCAATCACTGAACAGGCTGGCAAGTCCGATCCCTAACACCGTTCTATTAAGCCATTTATATCTGCGCATTAGCTGTGGTGTTTGGTTCATTTATTGGCCTTTAAAGCGCTATAAGTCAACCTCGGAGCCGTAAAGTTTACAAAACCAATTTTGAGGTGGATGGGGTTTTTGCGGTCAAGATTGGTAACACGACGGTATGGTGCCGGTCTGATTCAACCCACCCAAAATGACTTCACTCTTGTCGATGTTAATAAAAGGGTTTTTCATAAGCACACGATCCCTTTGATTGTTAATCATGGGCATGAGTTATCAGCCCGGTTACGGCGGTTCGCCCTAAATCAGAGGACAGGGCAAACTCCATTGCCATTCTTCGTTAATAAATCCTGGTTTTCTCTAAGCTTGTCAAGATGCCACCTGAGATTGGTCGATACACAGGTAAATCGTGTCAATGAGTTGCAAATTGTTAAACTTTCCAACCGACCACTTGTGATATGAGTGCTCACTTGTAATTTGGTTTTGAATTACTTGCAACGAAGCGAGGGGATTGCGCTGAAGGCATTAAGTAAAGTATGTTTCGGTGTTGGAAGTTACGAAGAGTAGTAGAGTAGTAGAAGGTATATGATCACTGGTTTGTACACGGATCGTTATGAGCTAGCAATGGCGGAAGTATACTGGCGTGAGGGACGAGCAGATGTGCCAGTGGTATTTGATTATTTTTTTCGTACTTTGCCATATAAGGGAGGGTTTGCCATATTTGCAGGGGCCCAGACATTAGTTGAGGCACTCGAATCATTCAGGTTTGGTAATGATGAGTTAGGATTTTTACGTCGCGAAGGGTTTGATCCGGACTTTTTGGAATTTTTACGCAAATTTCGATTTCGGGGATCGATTTGGATGCCATTGGAAGGGGAGATAATTTTCCCGGTGGAGCCCATAGCTCGTGTAGAAGGTGGATTGTTAGAGGTTCAGATCATCGAAAGTTTGCTGCTAAATATCTTGAACTTTCAAACGCTAATTGCAACGAAGGCCGCTCGGTGTTGTTTAGCAGCGCGAGGACGAACGGTAGCCGAGTTCGGATTAAGACGCGCTCAAGGGCTTGCATCGCGATGGGCTACTCGCGCGGCTATGATTGGTGGGTGTGTTAGCACTTCAAATCTAGATGCAGCGGCTTGGTATGGGTTACGCACAGCTGGTACCATGGCTCATTCTTTCGTGCAAAGTTACGAGTCGGAGCTTGAGGCATTCAGGTCATTTGCTGCCGTTCATGGTCCTGAGACAGTATTGTTGTTAGACACTTACGATACTTTGCGGTCAGGTTTGCCAAACGCATTGATCGTGGCACGGGAACTTGCTGTGCGGGGTATCCGTTTGGCCGGTGTGCGGATCGATAGTGGGGATTTAGCGTATCAATCTCGTGTGGTACGTAATGCGTTTGACGCTGCGTCATTTCCGGATATCAAGATAATTGTGTCTAATCAGCTGGACGAATACATAATCCGTAGTCTCTTAGAGCAAGGGGCACCGATTGATGTGTTTGGGGTGGGTACAGCCTTGGTGACAGGGCATCCAGATGGGGCGGTTGATGGAGTCTACAAACTTGCAGTTTGCAATGGTAAACCTAAGATGAAGCGGGCCGACGGTTTAGCTAAGCAAACGCTACCCGGGCGAAAAGTTGTCAGTAGATACATTGACCAGGAAGGTTGGATCCGTGCGGATGCGATACACTTATATGATGAATCGCCTCCTACTCTGATGGTCGATCCATATGATCCAACGCGGAAAATAAAGTTAGGTGGTTTGAGGCCAGAGCCTCTTTTGAGGCTAGTGGTAAAGGAAGGGGAAGTGGTTGGACCACTCTTAGATATTAAGGCTGCTGCTGCGTATGCCAAAGAACGACTTCAATGTTTACCCCCTGAACATAAAAGATTCGAGAACCCGCATATTTATGATGTGGGAATCAGCCCAGGATTGGCAGCCCTTCGAGATAAACTAATAACTGAAATGATGAATGGAGCATGAAAGCACTTCTCATAGTAGATGTACAAGTAGACTTTTTACCCGGGGGTGCATTACCGGTGCCCCACGGGGATGTTATCGTGCCAGTCATTAACCGCATTCAAAAGCTTTATCCTCTAGTTGCGGCAACCCAAGATTGGCATCCGCCAGGCCATTTAAGCTTTGCCTCCAGTCATCCTGGGCGTAAACCATTTGATGTCATAATGCTTAATGGGGCGGAGCAAGTGTTATGGCCTGATCATTGTGTGTGGGATACACCTGGTGCAAATTTTGCCCCAGGCTTAGAGACCGGTCAGATAGCAGCTATTTTCCGGAAGGGGATGGATCCTAACGTTGATAGTTATTCGGGCTTTTTCGATAATGGGCGTAGACACAAGACCGGCCTGGCAGAATGGCTTTGGGGAATGGGTGTAAGTGAAGTGCATGTGGCAGGATTAGCAGCGGATTATTGCGTAGCATATACGGCACGCGATGCGGCGATGCTAGGATTTAAAGTCACAATTTTGTTGGATGCTACCCGCCCAATTTCAAATCCCGGATTTGAAAGGGTTGCGACCGAGTTAGCTGGGATAGGTGTGAGAATTGTGCCTTCGAACGAAGTCTTACCGTGAACAAAAGTTTTTCAGGTCGACTTCTACGGATGGTAGACTAACAATTGTCATATGGACGAACTGGAGTTGTTACGTCTGGCGGCCCTGGCAAGAGAAAATGCTTGCGCACCTTACTCGGGGTTCAAAGTTGGCGGAGCAATTTTGACAAAATCAGGTCGTGTGTTTACGGGGATAAATGTTGAAAGTGCAAGTTATGGTCTTACTTGTTGTGCGGAACGTGTGGCGTTATTCAAAGCGTTAAGCGAGGGGGAGCGTGAGTTTGAGGCGATTGCTGTAGTAGCGCAGATGCCTGGCGGGCTAATGCCATGTGGAGCTTGCCGACAATTGCTCATAGAATATGCGCCACAAGCTATTCTGGTAGTTGCTGACGCGAATGCATTAGAAAAGTACAGGAAGTTTACAGTTTCAGAATTGCTTCCATTTGCATTCAAGGATTTTCGTATCCTTGCTGGGAGTTGCTCAAAAGATCTTTCATAAAACGTAAACGTAATCAATCTTCTTGTATCTGATCGGTATAATCGGAGGAATGTCTGGGGTCGTATACTATCGATACGACGGTTTGATCGGGAAGCTGAAGGATGCTATGTGTAAATGACTTTTTCCCAACTGGTGGACTAATTGAGCCTAATGTACACAGGATTTTAGTCTTGGGTTTGATTCAACATGGGCAGGTGCAACATATGCGGTAAAGTCGCTATTACGGTAGCAAAGGTTTTAGGTGCATGTGTGGATTGTATCCGAAACCGATTTGAGGAAGCAGAGCCGTTGATTCGGCAGGCGCATGCAGAATCGCGGAAGCAGTTTGGTCTGCCTATAACCCCGCCCAAAGACCCCGATGGAATCCAGTGCAAGGTATGTGTGCATGAATGTTGTGTAAAAGTGGGTGGTTTGGGGTATTGCGGTTTGCCCTTGGGTGATCGCACAAGAGCCCGCGTGAGTTGGTATTATGACCCACTGCCCACGAATTGTGTGGCGGATTTTGTGTGTCCGGGTGGCACGGGGTGTGGATACCCGAAATGGGCTTACCGCTCGAGCCCGGAATGGGGGTGGAAGAATCTGGCTGTATTTTACGAGGCTTGTTCATTTGATTGTCTGTATTGCCAGAACTGGAATTACAGATTAACGACCGGCTACACACCCCGTGTAACCCCTTCTGAATTAGGACGAGCTGTTGATTACAAAACCGCGTGCATTTGTTTTTTTGGAGGAGATCCAACCCCACAATTGTCTCACAGTTTGGCTAGTGCACGGCAGGCATTAAAGGAACATGAAGGTAGGATCATGCGAGTTTGTTGGGAGACTAATGGATGTATGAGTGCACCACTGCGCGATGAAATGGTTGAATTAGCTCTCAGAACAGGGGGATGCATTAAGTTCGATCTCAAGGCATGGGATAATCACATTCATTATGCTCTGACTGGCGTAAGCAATACACGTACCCTCGAGAATTTTGCAGCTGTGGCTCACCATGCAAAGACACGGCCAGAAGTCCCGCTAATCGTCGCTAGCACTTTATTGGTCCCAGGCTATGTGGACGAGAAAGAAGTGTATAGGATAGCCAGGTTTATAGCCGACTGTGACCCAAATATCCCGTATGTCCTGTTAGCCTTTGCGCCCGAGTTTATGATGTCAGATTTGCCTCATACTTCGAGCTCTCATGCAAGGCGGGCCTTGATTGCTGCTAAGGAGGCAGGTCTCAGGCGGATCCGCCTGGGGAATCAACATCTACTTTGGGAAGGGGATTACAATGAAATCAGGTAATCATGGAACGACTGATTTTTGATGGCGGTTTAGCCATGGATAGGCCTTCTGGATAGCAGGCTTGCAAGATACTCAAATATTAGGTTTGCTTTCTGGGAGTATGGGCAATAAACGAATAACCTGGTTTGTGGGTTTTTCGTCATGTTTAACCGCTTACATTTATGCTGGTTTCGGAGCTGGTATAAACTCCAATTTTCTCATGGAAAGGTGGAGTAATCTTAGTAACAGCTGTCGTCCATGGACTTACTGGTGGTGGCCCGGAAGTGCGGTTGATAAAACCAACATTTGTCAATTGCTTAAAATTTATTCAGAGGCTGGGTTGGGCGGAGTCCATATTATTCCGATTTATGGGGTTCGCGGATACGAGGACCGATACATTAAGTATTTGAGCCCTCAGTGGTTGCAGATGCTAGACTTTACAGTCCAGGAAGCACGAAAATTGGGCTTAGATGTTGACATGACCTTGGGTACCGGCTGGTGTTTTGGAGGGCCTCGCGTCACAGACGAAGAAGCGAATGCGCTCTTGGTGGTTTGGTCGAATTTAGTGTCGCCGAATGTAGGTGTTGTTCATATCCCTGCCACAAATAAACCGCTGGCCGTCGTAGCCGTTTCAAAATCGGGTGAAGTGGTGGATGTGCGGGACAAGGTCGATGAAACCGGTTTATTGAGTTGGAAGCCCCATCAAGGTGAATGGACTATTTATGTTTTGTTTAGTCGGCCGTCTGGGCAAAAAGTGAAACGGGCAGCACCCGGTGGCGAGGGACATATGCTGAACCTTCTATACCGGCCTGCAATTGAAAACTTCTTGAAATGGTTTGACGAAGCATTTGCTGGGTATACAGGTGCAAAACCCCGAGCCGTCTATCACGATTCATACGAGTACAAAAGTGATTGGAGCCCGGACCTTTTGACGCAGTTTGCTTCCCGTTACGGTTATCGACTAGAAATGGAATTACCATATTTTTTGAGTGATGCTGATCTAGATCGAGTTAGGCGAATTAAATGCGACTACCGAGAGTTAGTTTCAGACATGATATATAGCAATATTGTCGTATGGGTCCGCTGGGCACATTCAAACGGATTTATCACGCGCAACGAAGCTCACGGGTCTCCTGGAAATATTCTGGATTTCTATGCAGCCGTTGACATTCCGGAAACCGAATTTTTCAGGTCGGACCGGGATATAATGGTAGCCAAGCTGGCTTCGTCAGCTGCGCATATACTTGGGCGTCCATTCACAAGTTCTGAAAGCGGCACCTGGATAGCAGAGCATTTTCACGAGACATTGGATGCCCTTAAACATCTGATGGACGATTTCTTTCTGGCTGGGGTAAACCACATTTTCTATCACGGCACATGTTATTCGCCTTTGGACGCCCCATGGCCTGGATGGTTGTTTTATGCCTCTACACAAATGAATCCCCAGAATCCAATTTGGTTTCATGTCAGGGCGTTGAATGATTACATTGCAAGATGCCAAGCCATCCTTCAGGCTGGTCAACCAGATAACGACATCCTTTTGTATTGGCCAATCTATGACTTATGGAGCTTTCCTACCGGACGGTTGCAACATTTGACTATTCACGCTGCCGAGAGTTGGATTGTCCCGACGCCGTGTGGATATCTAGCCCGGACCCTATGGCGGAATGGATACAGTTTCGATTACATTTCTGACAGATTACTTGGAGTGATTCAGGTTGGTACCCTACCAGGGTCAGTCAGGACCCCTAGTGGAATTGAATACCGGGTGGTAATAGTGCCAAAAACTACTTATATGCCATTGGGGACTTTAGAGAAATTGTTGAGCTTGGCCCGGGGCGGTGCTTGGGTAGTCTTCCAGGACCGGTTGCCCGCCGATGTGCCTGGCTGGTGGAATTTGAACCAGCGGCAAGCGATTTTCCGTGGGATTACAAATTCCCTTCGGTTTACAGTACAGGATAATTTCCCCGGTTTGGTTGCCAGGGTAGGCCGCGGGAGTTTAATCGTGGGGGACCCCCTTGCAGTGCTGGAGGCGCTTGGGGTGCGCCAGGAACGCATGGTGCCCAACCTAGGTTTGGAGTTTATTCGCAGACGTGTAAACGACACGGGGGTTTATTTCATCGTTAATCGGACAGCTCAAGATATAGACGGTTGGGTTCCCATAACGGTGAAAGGTAAAACTGCGATTGTAATGGATCCAATGACTGGTAGTATTGGAATAGGTGCCACCCGACGTGGTTTCAATCACGAATTGGAGGTTTATTTGCAGATTGCAAGTGGGGGGTCCCTCGTAGTCTCGGTTACCGAGTCGGAGCCGAAAGACCTGCCCCGGTGGAAATATTATCGTTTGATCGGTGATCCAGTGCCAATTACGGGGGAATGGCGAATTGAATTTTTGCGGGGTGGCCCGACACTACCGTCAGCGGTAACCACCAATCAACTGGTTTCCTGGAGTGAACTGCCCGATCCGGAAGCACACCGATTTGCAGGGGCTGCCAAATACACACTCTCATTCTCAGTAAACCCAGCCACAAACTCACTTTGGGTTTTGGATTTAGGCAAAGTTTGTCATAGCGCAAGGGTGTGGTTAAATGGGATCTCCGTGGGTACGCTGATCGCTGTACCATTCAAAACCTATTTATTACCTCTGGGTATTTCTACCAATACACTTGAAGTAGAGGTGGTAAATCTGGCTGCAAATCGAATACGAGATCTGGATCGACGCGGAGTTCAGTGGAAAATTTTCCGGGACATCAACTTTGTGAACATTAATTATCGACCGTTTGATGCTTCGGACTGGCAGTTGGTTGAGTCGGGTTTATTAGGACCCGTTACGCTGTGGCCAGTGGAAGAATTTTGGCCTAAGTGAACTGTATTTATTGACAAACCGTTTGTGTCAAGTGAACGTTTAAGGGCTTTATGACACGAGATGTCATTAATTCCCAAGAAATAGATTATCTGGTAGCTGGGTTACACCAGGTGGCAAGGAACCTTTGGTGGACGTGGAACCAGGATGCCCAAGAACTGTTTCAGGCGCTTTCACCCCGGGCATGGCAGACTATGTATCACAATGCTGTGGCTGTTTTGAAAGAAGTTTCCGATTACGAGTTACGAGTGAGGCTTCAAGACCGTACCTTAGCTAAGAAGGCAAGGAAAGTTTTGGAAGAATTCCAGCGGTATATGTCGCGGGAACACGTTTGGGCTCGGGTTCATGCGCCGGAATTGCTAACCAGACCAGTGGCCTATTTTTGCGCGGAATTTGGGTTCCACGAAACCTTACCAATTGCAGCGGGTGGACTTGGAGTTCTGGCAGCTGACCATGCAAAATCTGCCAGTGATCTAGGCATCAGTTTTGTGGGAATCACTCTCTTTTATCGGGAAGGATATTTTCAGCAGGCGATCGGCCCGGATGGTTGGCAAACGGAGTATTACAACTTGCTTAAGCCCGAGAACCTCCCAATGGAATTGGTGGTAGATAATAACGGACATCCAATAGTGTGTTCGGTAGAGATCGGCTTCTCTCAAGTGTATTTCCATGCCTGGCGTGTTAATGTGGGACGGTCTGTGATTTATCTTCTTGATGCGGATCGTCCTGAGAATGAACAGCGATACCGCGATCTAACTTTACATGTTTATGGAGGTGACAGTACCACACGTATAATGCAGGAATTGCTGTTGGGAATTGGAGGGGTACGACTATTACGTGCTTTGGGTATTCGCCCGGCAGTGTTTCACATAAACGAAGGACATCCCGCGTTTGCAATGCTAGAATTGTTACGTGAACATTTAACTAGCGGTTTGGAATGGGATCAGGCTATTGAAGCCACGCGGGACAAATGCATTTTCACAACACATACTCCTGTAGAAGCCGGTCACGATAGGTTTTCGCCCGACCTAGTGGAATTTGCAATGCACCGTTATAAATCTGGTTTTCCAGTGGGGTTCCACCAAATATTGGGATTGGGTCGTGTTAATCCCCAGGATTCAAATGAACCGTTCTGCATGACAGTTTTAGCTTTAAAACTGTCCCGCGCAGCGAACGCGGTCAGCGAGCTTCATGGAAAAGTAACGCGCAAGATGTGGCGGGCATTGTATCCAGATGTGCCAGAGGATAAGGTGCCGATTGGCTATATTACCAATGGTGTGCATTTATTGGGATGGATGAAAGGACCTGTACGACGGTTTTGGTATAACAGGTTACAGGAGTATTTCCAGACACACCCGGCAGAGGCCAAAGCACGGTTTGGTTCGAACGTAGACGCTGAGTCAGGTGAATGCTGGGACTTGCTCGTTAATACACGAGAGTTTTGGGAATTGTTGGCAGATCCAGAATTCATCTCGGATGAGGAGCTCTGGGCGTTTCATTATAACTTAAAGCGGGAAATGATTGAGTTCATCCGTCGGCGCCTTTTCCAACAACACCAGAAACGGTACGGAGAGTATATTCAGTTTGAAGAGTTGCTGGATCCAGACACTTTAACGGTTGGATTCGGACGCCGATTCGCCACTTATAAACGACCTGCACTGGTATTCTCAAGACTGGATAAGATCATCGAGCTTGTTAAAGATCCAAAACACCCCATCCAGTTTGTTTTCGCAGGAAAAGCACATCCCAGAGATGACGAGGGTAAACGACTTGTCCAATACATTGTGAATTTGTCGCAGCGGAGTGAGTTGCGGAAACACTTGGTATTTGTGGAGAATTACGATATTCATGTTTGCCGCCATATGGTGGCCGGTTGTGATGTGTGGCTTAACAACCCCCGAAGACCATTAGAAGCATCTGGTACAAGTGGTATGAAGGCAGCCTGTAATGGAGTATTGAACCTAAGTATTATGGATGGTTGGTGGCGTGAAGCGTACGACGGTTTGAACGGTTTTGCCATTGGTCCGGATTTACATCCACCGAACATTGAAGAGCAGGATCGCGTAGATGCTGAAAATCTATACAACGTATTAACCCAGGAAGTGATCCCCTGTTATTACACTCGGGATCAAAATGGCATTCCTCGTGAATGGATAAAACGGATGCGCCGGGCGTTTGTGACAATTGCCCCGAGGTTTAATACCTGGCGCATGGTTCAAGAGTATACCCTCCGATATTACCTTAGACGCTAACAATGCCTTCCGATACTTCACTAAACGACCACGACTCAGTTTCCAAAAATAAATCTGCAGGTCACGATGCCACTCACACGCAGACCTCTTCAGTGGACATAAAAAGCCTATCGATTGGAGAACTTGTCCTTTTGTTTAAAAAGCTTGGTCAGCCCACGTACCGCGCTGAGCAGGTTCTCAATTGGGTGTATAAAAAATGCGCGAGCAATTGGGAATCAATGACAGATTTGCCATTAACGTTGCGGCGACAAATGGCGGAACGCTATGTTGTTTCCTCTTTAGAGTGTGTCCGGGTTAGTGAGGCAGCTGACGGGACTGTGAAATTCCTTTGGCGGTTACCAGACAAAAATTTGATCGAAAGCGTGCTTATACCTGCAAATTTGGACCGGCTCGGTCAACGTGGGGATAGAATCACAGTTTGTATTTCCAGCCAGGTCGGGTGTGCATGGCATTGCCGATTCTGTGCAAGTGGGATCGGTGGATTAAAACGGAATCTGTTTCCTCATGAGATTGTGGAACAGGTCATTGGAATTGAAAGATGGTGCAGAGAGAACCCTTCTTGGGTAACGGCCGTCCGACGCTTTAACGGCTTTATCGAAAACAGCGGTCGACGAAAGCCGATTGAGCGGTTCGTGGATAACGTTGTAGTGATGGGGATGGGAGAACCACTCGATAACTATGAAAATGTAATGACGGCATTGAAAACTTTGAATGCGCCGTGGGGAATGAACATTGGAGCCCGCCATATCACTATCTCCACCTGTGGAATAGCCCCGCAGATAAAACGATTGGCGCATGAACCGTATCAGTTTGAGCTGGCTGTCTCACTGCATGCGACCAGTGATAAGATCCGCAATATGCTTATGCCCGTGAACAAAAAGTATCCAATCAGAGAGCTCATCGAAGCTTGCAAGTATTACCAGCGGGTGAAAGGCCGGATAATTACCTTTGAATACCTTTTGTTGTCGGGCATAAATGACAGTGAGCGTGATGGACAAGCACTTGTGCAACTCATCCAAAATATTCGTTGCAAAGTGAATGTGATCCCTTACAACCCGGTGCAAGGTTTAAAATGGTGCCGGCCCTCAGATGAAACAATTAACTTGTTCATTAAAACACTTAAGAAACACGGAATTAATGCCACGTTACGTCAACAGAAGGGTGTAGACATTGACGCAGCTTGTGGACAATTGAGGCTACGAACTATGGTAGAAGCAGACACAGGGAAACACCAACCATCCAGCCGCACAACTGCCTAACGGTTAATTCGAAGAGTTAGAATACTCAGGTCGAACAATTCTGGAACGTGACAATGGTATCAGTTCCCAGCTCCAATATTCTTCTACAAGACAAAATAGAATTAGGAGGTCGGGTTTCCGCAGAAAAACACAATCAGGTAACGTATTGTAACCTTGCTGTGTGACTATCCAGCTTGCAGCCGCGTTGATGCCTGGGAAGAGCATAAGGTTCGTCCTTAAGTGCCATTTCTAATGGTCGACCAGCGCCTTTTATCATCTCTGTTATTTCGGCCTCTCAATTGCAAATCTTCCGATCAACCCCCCTTTGGCACCCATAGATAGTATGGGCAATTATAACCTTCCGATCCGGTGCCCATGAACGTATGCATGGATTAACATTGAGAATTGGCCTCAATAGTCGGGTATTTAATGCAAAAGCTCATAAACGATGTGATTCCAACCCAAAACTATGTAAGTTGCTGAAGAATGTCTAAAAAAATGTTAGCCGCCCTGTAACGGAACAACTCGCCCATTTCATTGGGTGTATTTGTATTTTTCGCGGTTCTACGCAGATCCGTTTTACCAGGTACGGACTTCTGCTTCGAAAACTTTACCTGGAACGATCTCTTCTAGGGGCATCCAGTTTAGGTGACCTTTTTGGCTTTTTAGGGCTGTGACCGCTTGAGGATTTACGGCCAAAGCTCAGTAAAGGGACTGGATCTGCGACACTGGTTGGAAAAAGCGCTCTGTAAATCCTATTCGTACTTCGCGTTCTTGTTGCGTGCTCGTTCGCCAGTGCAGATAACTTGCAAGCGCATTACCAATTTAGCGTGCGCAGTCTTCGCTTGCCACAACACCTTTTCCCTTTAATAGCTGAAAAGGCTACATGGGCTTTTAGTGGGAGGTGGGTTTTAGATTTCGTTTGCTTCCTGTAATTCCCGAATAGACCCTCTTCCAGCAGCTGCCGGAGCGTTTCCTGTGTGTTGAGCTGTCGTTCCTCGAAGGCTTGTACTATGGCCTCAGCGCGTTCACCAATTGAAATCAGATAAGGCTGCTCCGCTGCTTGCGCCTGCAGCATCTGGCGAATCGCCTTGAACCAAGTTGACCACCTCCACTGCATTCGGGGTATTTTCCTACACTTTGCGGCTGAGTGTGCATGCGTGCTACCCGCAACCCGCTGTAGGTTCGCGAATAAGGGAGTATGTATGTTGCTGGACTAGCAAGGCTATTATTTTGAGGAAATCCATGGTCGGGTAGATAATTAATTCCTGCAGTTTGAGAATAAGATGGAGGCTGGCGTATTTGGAATCAAAGGGGTTGCATTGTGTGAGTTAACGGGGTAAATCTTGGGTGCAAATAGTGATGAGCATATGGAACTGTCCTCAGCTGAGGACAAACCTGGGTATGAAACACGGAAGGTGCCACGGTTCGTTGTGTGGTTGCTGTTGATCCTACTTGTGGGAGCAGTCGTGTTGTTTGTATCTGCTAGGCTTTGTTACAAGTATATGTTTCCTTATGGGTACACACATGCGTGCTCTAAAGTTTTGTGTTTAAGTCTCACAATGTACGCAAATGAGCATGATGGGTGGTTCCCGTATGGGGAAGCGACGCCTGAGGCATCGTTAGGATTATAGGCAAAATTTGATCCCACTTTAGTGCTTTTGCTGGGTGGAAAACATATCCCCAAAGAGATTGCTGCCCGGGTTTTCACCAATGGCACCTTCGGGCCGGACACGTGCGGCTGGCATTATGTGGAAGGCCTGCGGATAGATGACGATCCGGACATCGCGATTGCGTGGGATAAGGTTACAGGCCTTGGGCATAACGGTGAACGTCGCCGAGGACTTATGCACGAGGTGGTGTTTGTCGGCGGGTTTACCAAGTATATCTCCAAAGACAAGTGGTCGAAGTTCGTCAAGGAACAGAAGGGAAAACTCGAACGTGTGATTGCTTCGCGCGGCACGAACGATCCGCCAATACGTTGGAGTGACGAGGCTACCCTTGGCCCAAATAGATTCCCACCTCAAGCTAGTAAGGAAATTATACGTGCTGTACAGAAATAGCCTACGGACCCCACTCATGGAGACGACCACATGCGCGATGTCTCTGAGTCTTCGGCTGCTTTTGTAACTACATGGACTTGGTAGAGCTGTTGCTGAAGCAGGCACGCGGGATCCTTGGTTATTAATGGAATGATTGTACCCCAGGACTTGCCAGTGGCGTGGTCCGTTTTGGTGAGCGCAGGACCATGATTTAAGCCGTGTCCCAGGTGTGCAGGCGGCAAGGTTGAAGGTTTCGCACCTGATGTGGGGACGTCCATTGGATTTGCCGGTAACTCCCTCAGCGGCAATGCTGGCGCAATCCCGCATGTTTGTTTTAGCGTGGGTCTAAATTGGCATGGACGGGTACAACGAGCACCGGCACAGGGGCCTTCCGTAGGACGAGGTCGGCTGTCTGACCAAAAATTCGCTCCTTCGTTTCCTTACCGCGATATGCGCACAGGACAATCATGTCTTGCTGGGTTTCGCCTGCGAACCGGATTATTTCGTCACCGGCAACACCTTTCCGGACCACAGGGTTGATTGAGTATGTAGCGGAGACTTCGGCTGGGACCCACGAACAGAGGGTTTGTTGGGCTTTGTCGAGTGCTTCGGTTTCAGATTCCACCACGTAGAGGATTGTTAGTTGTGCGCCGAATTTGGCGGCTAGGCTAGCTGCATGGCCTAGGCCGGCAGCACTGGAGCGTAGGCTGTTAACTGGGCAAAGGATTCGTTTTACTACAGGCATGGCATTCGGATCGTCCACGTCTATTAAGGCGTGTTGTGCCTGGCGTACGATAAATACTGGCACAGGCGAGTGCCGTAGTACCGTCTCGGTAACGGACCCGAGTAAAAACCGTTTAGCCGGAGACCGTCCATGTGTGCCCATGATGGCAAGATCGACTTGGTCGTTCTTGATTGTGTCCAGAATAGCGTTGGCAGGTAAGGCGTCTGAGACTTGGGTCTTGATGTTCAATAGTTTGGGGTGTTTGCCCAGCACGCGCGTTAAGAACGCGGTTAAGTCGGCTTGGGCGTATTCGGTTGCCTGACGCAGCTGATCGAGTAATTGGTCGGTCTCGGATTTTGTGAAGTATGGTGGCGGTTCTATTTGGACGGCGTGGAGGACGGTCAGGTCTGCATCAAATACACGTGCGCCGGCAACTGCGTATTTCAATGCTAAGGCTGAGGGTTCGCTGTAATCGACCGGGCATAAAATCCGTTTCGGATCGAACTTTGTGCTGTTTGTCATGGGATTCATGGATTGGTTGTTTGGTTAGCTGCTGAGACTGGTTTTGCGCCCTGTTTGTTGTAAATCAGGTAATAGAGCAATGGCACGGTGAGTGGTGCAATGAACATGGAAACCACGCTGCCCGCCATTAGCGATATTGCCAGGCCTTGAAAGATTGGGTCGAACAGGATCACCGCTGCGCCAACAACCACCGCCATTGCGGTCAACATTATCGGTCTGAACCGTATCAGACCCGATTCAATCACAGCCTCGGCCAGCGGTCTGCCTTGGGCAAGGCGCATCTCGATGAAGTCAACTAGGATGATCGAGTTACGCACGACGATGCCTGCACCGGCCATAAACCCGATCATGGATGTGGCTGTAAAAAATGCGCCAAGCAGTCCGTGCGCAGGCAGGATGCCGATCAGCGAGAACGGTATCACTGTCATTACGATAAATGGCGTAATAAACGAGCGGAACCAGCCGACCATCAGGATATAGATCAGGATTAGCACCGCGCCAAATGCAAGGCCAAGGTCGCGGAACACCTCGATTGTGATCTGCCATTCGCCGTCCCACTTGATAGCTGGGTAAATGTCTGTAAACGGCAATGTAGCGTTGTAGATTTTGATTCGGGAAGGTAAGAGGGCTGCTGGGGTGCCTGGATTCGTCACGCCCGAAAAGCCCGGCATGACCTGCCTGGCGTCGAGTTTTTTGATTTGTTGGTTCATCTTTAGGATGGCGTACACCGGGCTTTCTATTATGCCGGCGACATCGCCGATTACATACGTAACGGGGAGCAGGTTTTTGTGGTAGATGCTTCTGTCGATAGTCGCTTGCTCGACTCGGACGATTTCGCGTAGTGGGATTAATGGCAGCAGACCGCCAGGCGACACCATTCCGCCCATGCCTTGAACGCGCAGCGATAGTATGTCGTCAACCGAGGTCCGTTTCTCCAGTGGGAGTTGTAGGATGATGTTGACGTCTTCTTTTTCGTCGGGTTTGTGAATGATGTCAATAGGTAATCCCCCAACGGCCATGCGCAGTGTGGCAGCGATTGCCTCGGTGCTAACCCCGTGCAAGGCAGCTTTTTCACGGTCAATCACAAATCGCACTTTTGGCTGGGGCGACTCGATGTACCAGTCAACGTCAACGACACCCTCGGTGTTCCTGAAGATTTCGATCATCTTTTGTGCGAGAGCCAGCCGGCTTTCCTCAGTCGGCCCATAGATTTCAGCGACGAGCGTTTGCAGCACCGGTGGGCCGGGTGGCACTTCTGCAACTGCAACGCGCGCGCCGTATTTTTCGGCTATTGCAGCAACCCTAGGCCGCACGCGCTTGGCGATGTCATGGCTTTGTGCCTTGCGTTCGTGCTTGGGCAAAAGGTTGATCTGCAGGTCTGCCACGTTTGCGCCGCGTCGCATGAAGTAATGACGGACCAAGCCATTGAAGTTGAATGGCGCAGCAACACCAACGTAGATTTGGTAATCGGTTACCTCAGGTTCGTCCCGGACAGCGGCGGCGATCTCACGTGCTACACGCGCGGTTTTCTCAAGTGAGCTGCCTTCGGGCATGTTGAGGATGATTTGGAACTCGCTCTTGTTATCGAACGGGAGCATTTTGACTTTGACCCAGCCGATCGTGACTGTTGCAATGGCAGCTATCAGTAGTACAACTAGTGCAGCAAGGAACACGAGAGCTTTGCGGTAGCTAACAATTAATGGGGTCATTAGCCCGCGGTAGAGTCTTGCGAACAGCCCTTCACCTGGCTCAGCGCTATCGTGTGCGGTGCGGGTTGCGTTTTTATGGGTGCGCCATTGTAGGATTCGGACGGCGGCCCATGGTGTGACGATAAACGAAATGAGCAAGGAGAAGAACATTGCTGCGCTGGACCCAATTGGGATGGGCCGCATGTAGGGCCCCATCATCCCACTCACAAATGCCATCGGCAGGACAGCGGCTATCACAGCGAAGGTGGCAAGGATAGTTGGGTTGCCGACTTCGCTGACAGCTTCGACTGCCACATCGAATTTGTTACGGCCGCGATTTTGCGGCAGGCTAAAGTGACGTACGATGTTTTCCACCACAACGATGGCATCGTCAACCAGGATGCCGATGCTAAAGATCAGCGCAAACAGTGTGATCCGGTTCAGCGTGAACCCATACAGGTAAAAAACCAACAGGGTAAGTGCGAGGGTGGTGGGTATGGCGATTGCCACAATACCGGCTTCGCGCCAACCAAGTACTAGCAGGATGAGCATTGATACACTGAACACTGCAATTGCCATGTGGAACAAAAGCTCGTTGGACTTTTCCTGGGCGGTTAATCCGTAGTGACGAGTGATGGTGATTTGGACGTCAGCCGGGATTACGTACCCTTTGAGTGTCTCGACCTTTTGTAAAACTTTTTTTGCCACGGCGATGGCGTTTGCACCGGGCCGTTTTGCAATTGCGAGTGTGACTGCTGGTTCTTCATCTGGTAGATTTCCATTTTGCGGTGCGGTTATGGGGGCACTTGTGTGTTCTAGAGTAGCGCGCCCCCGCCCAAACAACACGTATTGGCTGGGTTCCTCTGGACCGTCCACCACTTGCGCCACGTCGCGCACGTACACGGGCTTGTTATTGAAAACTCCTACCACCACCGCACGCACGTCTTCGGCGTCGCGCAGGAACCCGCCCGTTTCGACTATCACGGCTTGGTTTTGTGTGGTTAACTCGCCGGACCTATACTGGCGGTTGGCTTGCTGCAGCATTTGGGCGAGCATGCCCGGGCTGAGGTTGTATGCCGCCAGTTTAACTGGGTCGAACAACACGCGCACCTGACGTCGCGCACCGCCTATGATGGTGGTTTCAGAGACTTGTGGTAGTTGTTTGACTACGTCGTCCACTTGAGCAACCAACCGGCGCAGGGTGTAGTGATCGTACCGTGAGCTATGGAAGGTAAGAGCCAAAATAGGGACGTCATCAATGCTCTTAGGCTTGATCAGTGGGTGTGAGACGCCTGGTGGGATACGATCGAAGTTTGACTGCAGTTTTTGGTTGAGTTTGACTAGGCTTTTTTCGACGTCTTCGCCCACCTTGAATCGGACGATGGTTAGGCACTGGCCCTCACTTGCTGTTGAATAGATGTATTCCACCCCTGGGATTTCCCAAAGGAGTTTTTCCATCGGCCGCACGGCGCGTTCTTCGACCTCTTTTGCGCTGAACCCTGGCATGGAGACGAGCACGTCAATCATTGGCACACGGATTTGCGGTTCCTCCTCGCGCGGTAGGAGTAGCGTTGCAAATACACCCAGTAAGATGGAGGCCAGGATAATTAGGGGTGTAAGCTTCGAGTCTATGAATGCGTGGGCGATTCGACCGGCGATGCCCTGGCCAGGATTCGGTTTTGTGTGTCCTTGAGCATTCATTTTTGTGAAACGGATGAAATTCTAAAGAACGGTGTTGTGTGGTCGTTACTTTTCGATGGCAAGTGGTTGACCGTCCCGGATCATCGGGGTGCCATCAACAATAACCAGTTCGCCGGGCTCAACCCCAGAAAGGAGTTCGACCTCTGCAGTTGTGCGTTTGCCTACTTTGACCAGGCGCATTTGGGCGTGGCCTTGTGCGGCCACGAAAACAATTTCCATTTGGCCGCGTTGCACCACTGCAGAGGCAGGTACCCACACTGAAGTGGCGTGGCCCACTGGGACTGCTAGCCGGCCGAACATGCCCGATTTGAGTGCCTGGGTTTGCGGCAAGTCGAGCTTCACCAACACGGTGCGTGAGATTGGATCGGCAGCCGGGGCCACCTCAGCCACAACGCCTTCTAAGATAATCCCGAGCGTTGGGAAACTCACTGTCATTGTCATGCCGAGGTGAATGCCTTGGCTGATGGTTTCGGGTACGTCGGCCTCAAATCTGAGTGTTGTTGGATCTTCGAGTTCGAGTAGAGGTCGGCCAGGTGCAGCGAAGTCACCCACATCGGCGTACTTGCGCGTGATTACGCCGTTGAAGGGTGCGCTTACGCGCGCGTAGTCGAGCATTGATTCGGCTTCCCGTACAGCTGCTTCAGCGGCTTTGTACCTGGCTTCTATGCCATCGAACTCAGCTTGTGTTACTGCACCTTGTCGTAGCAGGGTGGTGAATCGGTCGTAGTCTTTCTTTGCTTGGGCGAGCATGGCGCGGGCTTGGTCGAGACGCGCTTCGATTTCCCGCACGTCGATCAATGCTAGGGGATCCCCTGCATTGACGCGTTGCCCGATTGTCACAGGCATTTGCAGTATGCGGCCAGCGACTTTGGCCTCGACGGTTGCGCGTGTTTTCGGCCGCACTGTGCCCATGACCTCTTCAGTGGCGACACGCATTCTTGAAACTGCCGCTTGCACAGACACTTTAACGGGGGTCAAAGACGATCGCCCATGTTCGGGCTCGGTTGATTTGTGGCATCCTGTTAACAGACACGCGGCTAGGGTAACGCCTGCCCCAAGCGCAATTGCTATTCCGATGCGACTGTTTCGAATCATCTGTTCGGTTTTCATTTTTGTGAAGAGGTGTTTGGGTTGACATGGTTCATGGAAGTACCGGTAAGCCAACGGCCTTGCGCAAGGCCGCAATGGCTATTTGGTAGTCGGCCTTTGCTTCAGCGTGACGAACTCGTGCGGCTGTGAGGGCCGTCTCGCTGTCAATCAACTGAGTTGTTAAGGCGAGACCTTGCTCGAATCGGGCGCGTGTCAGGGTAGCGCTTTCGGTAGCACTTGCCACACCTTTTTCGGTCACTCGGAGGCGTTCTTCGGCCTCGCGAAGGTTGAGTTGTGCCTGTTGAAGTTCGAATTCAAAAGCGAGCCTGAGCTTGCGTTCGGTTTCTTGGGCTGTTTCGAGGTTAGCCAAGGCTTCCTGCACTTTGCCGCGTGTCAACTGGCCGTCGAATACGTTCCACTGCATCACCACACCGGCAGTGTAACTGGTGCCGTCGCCTTCGCTTCGCCAACCGCGGTCGTGGTCAACGCTCGCGAATAAGCCCACTGTGGGTAGGTACCCACCTTTTGCGCGGCGGACGTCGGCTTCGGCAGCTCTGATTTGTGCGCGGGCGGCGCTTAGTTCAGGTCGGTTGCTGATATCCAATTTATCCGGTGGGCGGAGCTCGGGTGCCCGATCTGCCACCTCGATCTCCTGGTCTTCAATGCCCATTAGTGTACGCAATCCTTGCAAAGCAAGTGCATGTGCGTTTTTTGCTCGGAGTAGGTCTTCTTGGGCCTGGGCGAGCCGGACCTCGAGATCAAGCACATCGGCGCGTAGCCTTGTTCCACCTTCAAAGTGACGTTTTGCTACCTCGAGATTTTGTTGGAACGAGTTCACTGCAGCTTCGGCAGCACGAACAAACTCACGGGTTTTTTGGATGGTGAAAAATGCGCGTGCTACCTCGAATGATAGGGCGATTCGCACGGCCTGGGCTTGTTCGCGGGTTGCTTGACCGAATGCCTGGGCGGCCGCGCGCGCGTTTTTAATTTGGCCCCCTGCGTAGATTGGCATCGAGACAACGCCTTTCAGGTTTAGGTTGTCGATGTCGGGCACATCGTTAAAGTCTATTGGTCCGATTGGTGGTTCGCCAAATGCGCGCTGGTTGAGTATCGAGCCGAATACCATCATGGGATTATCGGTCCGTGTATAGGATGATTGGAATTGTAATTTAGGCCATGCGGCTGAATTCGCCTGTTTGAGCATCGCGTCTGCAGCTGCAATACGATGGGTTGCGATGAGAATATCAGGGTTATTTGTTAAGGTAGCTTGGATGGCGCGTTCTAATGTCCAGGGTTCGGCCGAGGCTAACCGAGTGAACGCGAAAATTATAGGTACAATTGCTAATAAACGGGCGTGTTTTAGGCGTTTCATTTTTGTGCTGTCGCGTTATTGTCCTGGCAACACCCAAGCTTCCTTAAGATGTATTCTGGTGGGCAGAACTTAGTGAATGAGCTTTGGAGTAGATTGAATCCTACGAACGCTGTTAGAAGTAGCCAGTATTTCGAATGGATCCATGCAAGTAAGAGGCTCAGCAAGATCATTGAGCCTGCGAGGCTGTGAATAGCGAGTTCTATTTTAAAGGAATTTTTGTTCATGGCGTTGCGACTAATTAGGTTAATGTGACGGATGGATGGTTGTGGCAATGAGCACTCCCAGGATTGCACCGTACAAGATGCTTGTAATTGGGTTGCTAGTTATAGGACAGGCACCGGTGGAGCAACCCACTAGTTTATAGTATCCATATCCGGCCACTCCTCCGATGACTGCCCCAGTTATGATTCTAGCCAACATAGTTTATATAGTTAGGCAGGGATTAGGTTACAACGCGCCTAACTGGTGGTTATTTACTGTGTACTTGTGTTATTGGCACTGAGCTCGTTTAGTTTCCCGGTTAATTCGCGCATGGGTGGTAGTCCAACCCATGAGTCGACGAGAACGCCGTTTTTGAAAAGTAAAAGCGTTGGAACCCCGGTGATCCCATATTGCATGGCCAATGTCGGGTTTTCGTCGACGTTTACTTTCACGATTTTTGCCTTACCATCGTATGCTTCGGCTAACTGCTCTAGGATCGGGGCCAGCATACGGCAAGGTCCGCACCAGGGCGCGTAAAAGTCTACAATGACTACCCCCTTGGCTTTTAAAACGTGTGTGTCAAATTCTTGCTCGTTTAGTTCGATAGTCTTTTTCATATGCATCTCCTTTGGGTTTGCTATTAGATGTAGAACCGTGGGGCGCTGAAAAGTTACAACCGGAAGAGAGTCTTGTGTGCGGCTCAGTTCTAATGAGTGGTTTGAAGCAGCTTACTATTGTGCGTGTGGGGATCGAGCTTGAAGGGGCATGAGAATGAAAGTTTGGTGCCGAAGGTGGGAGTCGAACCCACACGCCCTTGCGGGCACCAGATTTTGAGTCTAGCGCGTCTGCCAATTCCGCCACTTCGGCACAATTTCCAAAGGAATTTTATACTTTTCCAGGTGCAGATTGCAAGTGCGGCCATAGCCAATTTTGGGTTGGAAAGGGGGGAATGATGGCAAGGAATTGGTCACGCACAAAACGCCTGGACATGAGTTGTAGATGTTACAAATGTTTGTCCAATTGCAATGGTATTAGAGTGTGTTTGTGAGCTTGGTTTGAATAGGCTTATCGGGTGGATTTTGGCAGCGTGTGTGTGAAAAATTACAGCCCGAAAGCCGATAGGGGTAGAGCTTGCATAGTCACTTGGTGAACAGGTAATTTCACTAGTTAGAATTGTGATGTTTGGATGCGAACGATTCGGAGATATTTGTATCAATCGTTGGTTCTACCGCTGATTTATTGTGTAAGTGGGGTGCTAGTGTTTTGGATTACATACGATTTGGTTGATGAGCTTGGAGGGTTCCAATCTTCGGGTCTAAGAGCGGTTGAGATATGTCAGTACTATTTTATCAAGCTTCCGGAGGTATTGGTGGCTGTTTTGCCGATAGGTTTATTGCTGGCGTTGTTGTACACGATAAGTAACCATGCTCGACATAATGAGTTCACGGCGTTGCGTGCTGCAGGCGTTGGGATTTGGCAGATTTCCTCTGTGTATTTCAATGTGGGGATGTTATGTGGGCTTGCAATGTTTTTACTGAATGAGTTTTGGGTGCCGGATGCGGACGTTAAAGCGGAGGCGGTAATTGCTCGAGCTCAAGTGTCAAAAGGCCGAGTGGGTTCCCTGACAATTAGGCTAAATGGGTTTGCGAACCATAGGGATCAACGCATGTGGCAATTTGCGAGCTTGGATGTGGATGGTGGGGTTATGGTTGAGCCGAAGGTCGATTGGCGTTTGCCCGATGGCCGCTACAGGGAGTTGCTTGCTGAACGGGCAGTTTGGACAAACGGTTATTGGTTTTTTTATCACGTTTGGGAGAACACCTACGGGATAGATGGGGGGTTAAGTAACAGATTGTATTTGGAGGAATTACCTATGTTGGAATTCACGGAGAGCCCTAAAGAAATGTTGAGTCAGCTCAAGGTTGGTATGCGGTTGGCGCATCGTAAAGTACGGCGAGCAGAGGTTCCAATTGTCGAGATCGTCAATTATTTGCGGTACGCGCCTGAGTTGTCACCTCGTGAAAAGGCATGGCTCTTAACGCAATTGCATGGTCGTATTGCGTTACCTTGGATGTGTGTGGTGGTTGTTTTGATTGCGTTACCATTTAGTGGGATGAGTGGGAATCGGGTTGTTTATTTGGGAATGGGAAGCAGCGTGGGAATTTGTTTTGTGTATTTTGTTCTTCAGCAGGTTGGGTTGGCTTTGGGTTCGGGTGGATATGTGCCCCCTTGGGTTGGTGCGTGGTTGCCCAATGTGGTTTTTGGGGTTATTGGGGTGATGATGACGAAAAGGGTTGGGTAACGGATTAATCTTACTTTAACCGTTATTAGGGTTAGTTCAAGGGGTTAAACCGGATGGATTAAGTTTATGAAAATTCGGACTGATTTGATTCTGCTGCTGCCTCAGATGGAATTCCGGAAGGTTGAGATGGGTCGGTTGTTGATTGTTGGGGTGTTGAGAGGTGAGACTTTGTGGATTGCACGGTAGACAGCTTTGATTCGGGTGTGGCTGTATAGTAAGGTTTAATTGCCACGATGCGGTATGTGTGGGGAGTTGATGAGAATTGTACTTCTACCAGGTCCTCTACCTTTTTACCCATTAATGCCTGGGCTAGGGGTGAGAGATAGCTGATAATGTTCCGATCTGGATCGTTCTCCCAAGCCCCTAGTATTGTTATCGTTTCTGAGATTCCGGATTCCACATCTACGATGGTGACAACCGTACCTGGTTCGACCACCTCACCTGTAACTTGTGAGAAGTCCGTGGCTTGGGCTTTAGCGAGCATCGCCTCCAGCTCAGCTTTTTGTTGAAGTAGCAATCTTTGGGTTTCTTTAGCGGCTTTGTATTCAGCGTTTTCTCGAAGATCGCCGTAACTAAGCGCGTGAGCGATGTCCCGGGCAATTGCAGGAAGCTTCTTATGGACGAGTTCTTCATATTCAGCTCGCTTGCGTTCGAGGCTTTCCCAAGAGACAATAAGGGGTTGTTCTTGTCTGACGGTTTCAGCGGTGATGAGGGATTGGATTGATGGGTAGAGTTTAATTATCCGCCCAAGCAGCACACGTCTGTCGCGTTCGTCGCTGAAGGCGGGAGTCATTTGGATATACCGAGTCAAGTCCCGAACCTCGTCGAGTTCGGCAGTTTGGAGTAAGTCTGCGATAAGGTTTTGGTCAGCAACGAGGTATTCTTGCAATTTGCTACTACGTTTATCTGAGAATCGGTCACGGTCAATTGCAGACAGGGCCGCCCTTAACACATTAGCACCGAGGATGTCAGCGTACAGTGCACTCCTTTCTTTCAACAGCCATAGAAGCAATTCGGAACTAGCGCTTTTTTCTAGGATGTGTTTTGAAATCAAGCTTTTAAGTTGGTCTAGATAACCAGCCTGGATTAGTGCTTCAGCGATTACGTGACATACTTTAGTTGAAACGGTGTTGATGATGTTAATAAGTAGTTGTGGCCAGTCGTTCGGCCTTGCCGCTTTTAGTGATTCAATTGCTTGTTTCCGTTTTTGGGGGCCTATTTTTTCGAACACATTTGCGATGTCATTTCCTTGATTCCAAACATCGGTGGCTGTGGGTTGGTTGGGATTAGGTTCGAGCTTTGCTAGTTGGATAAGTTGATCTCTGGCGAAGATGGCTTCGAGTGCTAGTGCGGTTTGGCTTGCCATGAAGGCCGAGATTTCTTTGTTTAGGGAGTCGACAATTTCGCTGGCTATTAGTTGGAGATTACTTATTTCGGGGGCAGCCTTTATGATCTCCTCAACCACACGTATGCGTTCTTTGAGACCTTTGGCTTGGTTAAACTCGTTTATTAGCCGTTCTTCAGGTGAGGTTTCGCGTTCCAGCAACAATATTGGATCGGTCTTTTTTACAGGTATATGGAATAGGCCAGACTTTTTAAGCAACGGTTTGGTGGCATCCCACCATTTGCGCCAGTTTGTTTCGACTATGTCAGGCGTGAGGAGTTGTTGGAGCTGATCAACTGTTGCTTTGCCGGCGCAGCTAGCAATGGCTAATTTGACTAATTCCACTGGATTTTCAGTGGCAAGCCTTTTGAGTGATTCCAATTCGGTGAGTTTTTTGACGAGGATGTGTTCTTTGGGGAGTGGTTTTAATGTTTCGGCTGCAAAGCTCAGAGCCATTACGTGGCCAGGCTTGTTAGGGAAGTCAATCGTAAAGCGGGCGAATACCGGGTCCAAGGTGCGAATCCTTCCACAACCCCAGCTCTTGTGGTAGCAATAACCACTTGAGACCAGGGCGACAAGGTTATCCACGTGATGTTTTTGGATTTTTCGCTCTGCAACTAGTTTTTCAAATTGTTCACGCATAGCAAAATTAAACTAGCATCATTAATAGGAACATGCATATTTAAGCCGCGTGACAAGTCAAAGTCCAAGACAAATTGCATACTCGGTGTTAAAACGTTGGGCGGCAGGGTTGGGTTTTGCCGAGAACCTGTTGTACAGGGCGTTTGAAAAGAACGTGCTCACTTACAAGGAACGTGCTTTTTGTCAGGAACTTGTGTTTGGGGTAACACGGTGGCAGGCCTTATTGGATTGGTTAATCAAACAGAAGGTGCACGAAAAGACTCCCCCGTTGCGGACGCGGATTTTGATTAGGATGGGTTTATATCAGATGATAATGATGGATCAGGTCCCTCCATATGCGGCGGTAAACGAGAGTGTGAAATTGGCTAAGGCGTTAGGATTCAAGACACCAGACGTGTCGTTCGTTAATGCTGTATTGCGAGCCTTTGCTTCAGACTTGGAGAATACCGGGCAGTTAATTGCACGTATTCAAAAGGAGGAGCCATCGATAGGATATTCGCATCCTGCCTGGTTATACCGGCGGTGGGTAGCCCGATATGGATTGGAGAAGACACTAAAATTGATGGAATGGGATAATATACCACCTCCGATTTATGCCCGAGTCAATAACTTAAAAGTAGATCGGGATAAACTTTTAGAGCGGTGGGACTGTGAGAAAGTAAAGTGGGAACCATTCACAGCTAGTTGGCTAACCAATGTGGAGTTTTTTAGGATCGAACCTTCGGGCAATCCAGAAGCCTTAGGGAGCTTTAAAGATGGGTGGTTTTACATTCAGGATCCTTCGACTGCACTTGCGGTGATGATGTTAGAGCCTGCGCCTGGTGAGAGGATTTTGGACTATTGTGCGGCTCCCGGAGGTAAAACTACTTTGATGGCACAGTTGATGAAGAATAACGGTTTTATTCGTGCTGTGGAAATTTCCAAACGTGGCCTGAAATTGTTGGCTGAAAACTGTACTCGGCTTGGGATTACGATAGTGGAGGCTGGAGATTCGCCACCTGCAGAAGGAGAAATGTTTGATCGGGTGTTGATAGACGTGCCTTGTTCTAATACAGGTGTGCTGCGTAGGCGTGTGGAGGTCAGATGGCGTCTGTCCGATTTGGAATTGTCCAGACTAGTATCCACCCAGAGTGAGCTTTTGGAAAGAGCAACGAGGTATGTGAAACCGGGTGGCTTGGTTGTTTACAGCACGTGTAGCTTGGAACCAGAAGAAAATGCGGGTGTAATAAATACGTTTTTGAGCCGTCACCCTGAGTTTGAGCTTGAAACTTTGCGCCAACTTTTGCCACTCGAAGATCGAGTGGATGGGGCGTTTGTAGCAGCCCTTCGGCGGAAAGCTAGTTGAGATAAGGTCAGAAGTACTAACTGTGGAGTGGGTGACGATTATTCACCACGTAAGCAATATGCAATTGTCCTGGTATGAAATATTCTTGTTGGGGGTTGGGTTGGCAATGGATGCTTTGGCCGTCACAATTTCAACGAATTCAGCATGCAAAATTAATGCAATCAACACTGTGTTGCGGATGAGCGCTGTATTTGGGCTTTTCCAAAGTGTAATGCCTATTTTAGGGTGGATCCTGGGAGGCCAACTCGCAAATATAATTGGGGCGATAGATCACTGGGTTGCAGCAATAATACTTTTCTTGGTTGGCGTCAACATGATGTTCCACAAAAAGGATGAGGATCTCCGCGCTTCAGAATCGATTAGTTGTTTGTTGTTGTTAAGTTTGGGTGTGGTTACAAGCTTAGATGCTTTAGCAGTTGGGGTGAGCCTTTCTTTGACTGGGGTGGGGGTGGTTATGCCCGCTTTGTGGATTGGGATTATTACGTTGGTTATTTGTTTTGTTGGCGGCCTCCTGGGGCGTTTGATTCGTATTGCAGCCAGTAAATTTGCCGGAAAGATTGGAGGTTTGATTTTGATAGGTTTAGGTGCAAAGATCCTTATTGAACATTTGAGAGGCTGAGGCAAACTTTTGGGGTGCAAGATTAGCTCCCCATGGTCCTGCGAAGTGTAATGACCCGAATCCTGAATATGAATAACTGTCCAAGCAGTAAAAGCAACGCGACTCCGAAAAGGTCGGCGTGAGATATCTTGTTGAAGAAATAGGTGGCCAAAGCCCCTGTTGCGGGTCCAGCGAAGTTGCCAAGGCCAATCGCTGCTTCATGTATTCCACCGTGCTCTCCCTTTGTTTCGCCCACGTGCATGGAGTAATAAAGTGATGAGTAGTAGATCAGGCCAGTAGCAAGCCCGAAAAGTATTTGTCCGAGTATGAACATTGGTAGATTTATGGAGAGGCTAACTGCGAGGAATGATGTGATTAATGCAGTGCATGTACCGAACAGAACCCAGAATTTGTAATGCCACCAAGACCAATGCATCAGGAGAACGAAACCGAGTACCCTAGCGAAAAACCAAACCGAACCATAGAAACCCGCCCACATTGGACTAAGCCCATGTCGTTCGGCAATTATCGGTGCGATTGGCACGAGGGTGTTGATAGCTGCGTATGCCAATGGATTGGCAATCCATGCCATGTACATAAAACTTTTTCTAATGTGTTTTGAAGCAGTTTCATTCTGAGACGCGTAACTTTGGGTGGGAATCTCCGTTGCTTTGTGTATAAGTCCCTCAGGGTTAGGTCTTAGGTATGTGCGGCTTGCAATTGTGGCAAGTATAAGGCCAGTAAGTACCACAACACATGGAACAAAAAAGACAGCTCGAGGACCTAGCTTCTCCAGAATTGTTCCACCCCAAAAATATGCGACTGCTCCTGTGATAGCCCATGTGATGTTGTACCAGCCCACAAGTCGCTGTAGCTGTCTGGAGGTTTCGCCTTCCGAGAGTTCTGCTTCTATGGAGGGGAATACCATGCAAAACCCTATCGATGCTAGGATTAGCGTGAGCAACACAGCAGCTAGTCTTTGGAAGCATCCTCCGAAGCACAATGCGCCGGTAGCAAGCGCTAAGCCGAGTTGCATGGTTTTTACGTACCCGAGTTTTTGGGAGATTTTTCCGCCGAGCCAGGAAAACGTGGCATAAATCAATCCTGCGCCTGCAGCTAGGATAAGATTAGCATTGTTGGTAAAGCCGAACTTGGAGTGTGTGAGGAAATAAACGTAATACCCAAACGCAGTCGCTGCGAAGCTCGTAAGGCCTTCCACTACGAAAAGCCAAAGTTTCGAATGCCGGTTCAACATACGCACCAAAAAGCCAGAAGTTACTGTTGATGAGTGTTGATGTACATGCGTGTTTCTTGTGCTGCCTGATAACAGTACCATTTGACCATCGGGTCGATTGGGGGTGTGAGGAGGTCGAGGTCTGCTAATGAATGCCACCGGATTGAGTAATGTTCGGCTGGTGCCCACGTCAACATTCCGCTTACAGGCACGGCGAAATACACAAGACAAATATGGTAGTGATCATCAGAGATCCGGTGGATGTCCAGAAATGTAGGGGCGATTAAAGGGTGGGAATTTGGTGACAGTGCTGGGGGACGCCGTCCAAGGAGCTTGATAGTTAAGCCAGATTCCTCTTTTGTTTCCCTGATAGCTGCGTGTTCTGGGGTTTCCCCAGGTTCGATGTGTCCACCTACAGGGAGCCATTGGTTGAGTTTTTTGTGATGGACCAAGAGTACTTGGTCCCCTGTGGAAACAAAAACAGCGACAGCAAACTCTGTGTGACCGTAAGACCTAAGCATAAGGGTGGCCTTTTTGGATTTGGTGCAGAAACGAGGTTTTACATCTCGTAAAGTCCCTCGTCCCGAGTATATGTGGAATAGTCAGAAGAAGCTTCAGACATTGGTCCGCCAAGGAATTCACTCAAAGCGTCCGACATTTCTTCCTCTACCTTCTCTGGATCTTCGCCTGCTTCCAATCGGCGTATTGCCACGTCAAGCTCAGGAGGTACTGAATCTGCCGGCATGATCTCCTTAATTTTTTTCATTAAGTACGCTAAATGTTTGGGGTTGTGTTCGTCTAGGTAATCAATGCTGCTTTCGAGTTCACTCATTACCTTTTGAATCTTTGGATCGTCAAGATTGGATGTGGGCGATTCCTCGACGTGAGTTGATTCTTCGGTTTCTGATTTTGATGTGCCTTTTATGAAGGCGAATCTGCTGATTTGTTTGACCATGTTCGGATTCCCGCATCTTGGGCAAGCGGGCTGTTTATCGGGAGCAACCCGCTTGGAGAAAAAGCTGTAAATGCGTTTGCATTTGTTGCATGCAAATTCGTAAATGGGCATAACCTACCACCAAAGATATTGTTTCAGACGAGTTGCTTTGTCGAGATCTACATGTTATGGGGGGAATGTGTGAAACACCTCGTTAAGGCTTCATATGTGCCTAGACCGTAAGGATTTGGACTTACATATCCACCTTGTGCAAGTACGGTTGATTTAACCTCAGGTACGGCATTTGCAGGGGCAGCTATCCAATGGGCATACTTTAGATCAAGCATAGGAATGTCATTGAGATGATCGCCAGCGATGAATACCTCGCTAGGGTGTAACTTAAGGGTGCTGATGATTTGTTGGACTGCTGTACCCTTGTTGTAATCGGCGTGGGCAAACCGCATGTAGACGTCGTTTCGGACTACGGTCAGGTTGGGCACTCTGGAGGCGAAGCTCTGCATGAGTTGAAAGGCGATCTCAGCCTGCTCCAGATCGGAACCAATAATGCAAAGGGGGGAATATGCGTCGGAGTATATTGTGGCTTTGCAATTGGTTTGGATTTGTTTGGCTAGGGTGGGAATCTCACAAACGATTTTTGAGAATAAAGTAGCATGGGTTTCAGTGCATTTGGTATTCCAGGGCTCTAGAGGTAAAAATCTACCGTTTACCCGGTGGTATATCTCACGTTCGACCAGGACTATCCAATCAGGTTCAATTAATAACTGAGCTCGGCCTAGAATTTCCATCAGGCTGGACATATCACGGCCGGTTGCAATAACCCACTGCGCTCCCTCGGACTGAAGTATCTGAATGAGGTTCTGAAGGACAAACGGCATCGGAGGTGTGGTGAATTCGCTAAACACAGTGCCGTCAAAGTCGGTAACTATTAGTTTAGGCTTAGGCATACGTTTTGATCTATTAAACGGATACCACGAATTTTTGTAATGCAAAACCAGTTCTTATTTGTTGTCAGGGTTTTTATTTGCGGTAAACTTTGTATTGGTTGCGAGCGTAATCAAAAGGAGGGCGGGATGATACTGTATCCAATATATAGACTGGTTAAGGATGAGGTAGAGCGGGTAGTAGAGCCAAGAAGTGGCGTGTATGCTCTAATAGATTCTGAAGGTAAGGTTGTCTATGTTGGTAGGTCTCACACGAATCTCCGTGAAGAGCTGCTTAAGCGTTTGCCTGAGGTTGAAGCTGATCCATTAATACGTAAGGGAGCACCCCAATTTTTTTATTTTGAACATCCGAGCTTTGTTACGGAATGTTACGAACGTCAATGTATATTGTATCATCAATTTCGACCAGCGTGTAACGTTGAACATCCAGCCAAGCCGTTCCCTTACTTGAAGTGCCCCATTTGTTTAGAATGAGTTCGTTGTTAAAATTGTAGTGTGCCTTGTGTATGTCGCATTCGGTGTGATTCGAAGGTAAACTCCCCGAGGTCGTCTACAAGCCAATCAGGTTGGCAGTCGGCAAGTTTAGACCTAGACGCTCCGCCAGTTGTAACTGCTAAACTTCGTGCGCCAATATATTTAGCGCATGCAATATCATGGGGGGTGTCACCCACAATTAAAATCTCTTGGGGCAAAATTTCTGAGCCGAGAATCTCGCGCACGCGCTTTAGAGCAATGGATGCTATTTCCCGACGATCTTCATGTTCGTCGCCGTAGGCCCCCATTTGAAATCGATACCACAATCCGTAGAACAAGAGTTTGATTTCGGCGCCTTTTTGGATATTTCCCGTAAGGAGTCCTATAAGTGGACGTGGAGTTCGGGATTCAAGATAGTCCAGGAATTTTACAGCGCCGGGCAAAGCCATCCCATTATGTTGAGGCAAAACTCTCGGTAGCCACCTAAGGTAGGATCGAAAGAATCTTTCTCGATTTTCTTCGTTCCATTGAATCCCCCCCAAAGAGAAAAGTTCACGGACTAGAGATAAATCTGTTCGTCCAGCAAAAGCTACACGTTCGACACACCCGCGCACACCAAATTCAGACGCAAGTGCTAGTTCAAACGCTTTCACACCGGCACCTCCGGTACGAATTAAAGTGCCATCTACGTCGAACAATACAGCCTTAATCATTTGTGGGAAAAACCTAAGTGATCGACGTCAACCTTGCAATTCAGATAGCAATTATGTGCCAGCAAATGGGGAGGGGATCCACACGTACTATTTCCATTGATTCAAGCTTGGGTTAGGTGAAAAATACAAAAAAATGAAAGCCCAGCAAAAAAACGTTAAATTTGATTTAGAGTCTTACATGCGGAGTCGAGTAGCGGCGGTTAACAAAGCGTTGGATGAGTTTCTCCATCCAGTCCGCAAGAAACCCTCTACATTGTATAAAGCGATGCGGTATTCCACTTTTGCGGGGGGTAAACGAATTAGACCATTGCTTTGTTTGGCTGCAGCCGAAGCATGTGGAGGTGACCCAAACAAGGCTATGCCACTCGCGTGCGCGGTGGAGTGTGTTCATACTTACTCTTTAATCCATGATGATCTGCCGGCGATGGATAACGATGATTTTAGACGGGGACGACCTACTTGCCATCGAGTATTTGGCGAGGCCATGGCAATTCTTGCAGGCGATGCATTGCTTGCTTTTGCCTTTGAATTGGCTTGCCATGCCGAGGGGACCCCAAGGTACCCCACTCATTTGATGGTAAGAGAGTTAGCTAAGGCGGCCGGGCCAGAGCACTTAGTTGCTGGCCAGGTATGTGATTTAGAGGCGGAAGGTAAACAGATCTCCGCTAAACATTTGCGGTTTATCCACGAGCGAAAGACAGGCGCCTTGATTCGATGTGCAGTAAGGCTTGGTGGGATGAGTGCTAATTGCACGCCTTCTCAATTAAACGCTCTCTCTACCTTCGGCCATTACGTGGGGTTAGCGTTTCAGGTAATAGACGACATTTTAGATGTGACGCAAACGTCGGAGACACTTGGGAAAACAGCCGGCAAAGATGTGAAAGCCGGTAAGGCTACTTATCCATCAATCCTAGGACTGGAGAAATCAAAAAAGATAGCAGCACGTCTAACAGCAAAAGCGTTTTCTGCATTGGAGGGGTTTGGTGATCGGGCAATGCCGTTGCTGGAGTTGGGGCGGTTTCTTCTTTGCAGGAGCTATTAATCAGTTGCGCTTTGGTTTACTAGAAAGGCAAAAACCGTTTATGAGCTTAGAAGTTTTTATGAACACACTGTTTGTAAATTCTTATTGACATATCGAATAGGGTAGTGTAACTAATTAGGTACACTGTTATCGAAAAGGAGGAAAAACTATGAGCATGATTGAATGGCGAAAGTCGAACGATGCGCTAGGTACGACAAACAGGGGTAATCCCTGTGAGTCTGGGTTATGTACCCTGTGTGACTCTGCATGTAAGGGAAAATGCGAAACATGGTTATCGTCATTACGCGGACGTGAGGTGCTTTACCCACGCCGATTCGGTTACATTACATCTGGCTCTTCAAACGTTGTGGCTTTGGGTGTGGGGTATCATGCCCTCCGTATCCAGGGCTATGCGTTTGGTTGGAAGGGGGGAGACAACAATCCCGACAAGTGTGTATTTCCGAACGTTGACATTACCACCCAATTTGGTTGGACCCAGCCGGTGAAATGTCGAGTACCAGTGATGACAGGTGCTCTAGGATCAACCTTCGTGGCGGCTAAATATTGGGATTCATTTGCAATTGGTGCAGCCTTAGCTGGGATCCCCATCGTTGTAGGTGAGAATGTAGTGGGTGTTGATCGTAAGTCCGTGATTAAGAATGGGCGGATTGAAGTGTCCCCCGAACTGGATAGGCGTATTAATGCATTTTTGCGATATTACGATGGTTGGGGTGCTATCATTGTCCAGATGAACGTAGAGGACACTCGGAACGGTGTGGCAGAATATCTGATTGAGAAGTATGGGGACAAAGTACTTTTGGAATTGAAATGGGGGCAAGGCGCCAAGTGTATTGGTGGCGAGATTCAAGTTGATAGCATCGAGTATGCACGGTTTTTGAAAGATCGTGGGTATGTGGTTGACCCCGATCCCTATGATCCAACAGTAGAAGCGGCCTATAAAGCTGGTGCGATAAAGAGTTTCGCGAGACATAGTCGGTTAGGTGCGACCGACGTCGCATCTGCAAAGCAGGTGTACGAGACTTTCATGAAGCATATTGAATATCTCAGGAAGATAGGTCATAAGCGGATCACTCTGAAGACGGGGTCATATGGTATGGAAGCTCTTGCATTGGCTTTGCGGTGCGCAGCCGATGCGAAGCTGGATCTATTAACGATTGATGGTTCGGGCGGTGGTACTGGTATGAGCCCATGGAATATGATGGAGCATTGGGGTGTACCGTCATTGTTACTCCATGCCCGAGCGTATGAGTATGCTAAGATTTTGGCGGACCGCGGAATTCAAGTGCCACCAATGGCTTTTGCTGGTGGGTTAGCCAGAGAGGACCATGTGTTCAAGGCTCTCGCGTTAGGTGCACCGTTTACTAAACTGGTGTGCATGGGCCGGGCTGCAATGATACCAGCATTCGTTGGTAGCAATATCGAGGGGGTTTTGCGACCTGAGAGGAAGGCACAAGTAAGTGGTCAATGGGATGAACTTCCACCTTCTGTGTCAGTCTATGGCAATACCCCTGAACAGATCTTTGTTTGCTGGGAGGAGGTTGCAAGGAAGGTGGGTAAGGACGAAATGAAAAATATACCATTTGGTGCTGTAGCAATCTACACGTTCCTCGACAAGATTGCTGCTGGGTTGCAACAGTTCCTTGCGGGGGCTCGGAAGGGTAAAGTCAGTGAGATCAGTCGTGATGATCTTATGGCGGCGAATCGTGAAACGGCCCGGGAGACTGGCATTCCGTTCTGTACGGATGCCGAGCACGAAAAAGCGCTTGGGGTATTGTACTGGTAAGGTCTGGCCTGGTAGTTAAAGCAGCAGAGAGAAGCAAAGTGGCGGATGGGCCAAGTCATTGGCCCGGCCGCCACTTTTTATTAATTTTGGCGAGGGCGGGTTTTGGTGAATTAACTGTCTTTGCGGATGCCTTTCACGCAACTGGTGGATACGGTGCCTGTTGGTGTATTAAGTTTAAAAAAATGTGACCTTCGCCAGGAGAAGTTATTCAATCCGCGAGATGAGTCCGTGGGTGAGTTTAAGTGCGGCGGGTTTTTACCTAGGGATAGCTTTGGTTTTATGATGATTCCGCCAGGTTATAATTTGGCGATAGGGGATTTGTATGTGTGCCAAGGGGTATTTTGTTCGTACGCAAATGCGACATTGAGGATAGTGGCTTCCTGGAATGGTTTACCTAAAATTTGGAGGCCAATGGGCAATTGCTTGATTGATCCGTCGGCTGTCTGGATTTGAGCCATTCCGCAGGGCACGCTAATGCCGCAGATTCCCGCTAGATTGCAGCTGATAGTATAAATGTCGGTTAAGTACATCTGTAACGGGTCTTCAATCTTTTCACCGATTTTGAAGGCTGGTGTGGCAGTGGTTGGTCCTATGAGGACGTCGGTTTTTTCGAATGCTTTTAGGAATTCCTGCCTGATAATGGTTCTGACCTTTTGGGCGCGCAAATAGTATGCATCGTAATACCCCTTGCTCAAAACGTATGTCCCAAGGATGATTCGTCTTTTTACTTCTTTACCGAAACCGGCTCCCCGCGTTTTGGTGTACATATCGTAAAGGTCGGCACCATCGACTCGTAGCCCGTAGCGGACACCGTCATATCGTGCCAGGTTTGCCGAGGCTTCTGCTGTGGCAATAATGTAGTAAGCAGCTATTGCGTACTCGGTGCTGGGAATGGAGACCTCAACAATTTCTGCGCCCAGGGACGCTAGTTGGGCGATTGCATTGTGTATAGCGGATTTGACCTCTGGGTCGAGCCCGGGCCCCATATATTCTTTTACTACGCCGATTCTTAGGCCCTTGATCTCTCCTGTTAACAGCTGGGGGTAATCAGGGACATCAATTGGAAAGCTGGTGGAATCGCGGGGATCGTGACCAGCTATTATACGGAGGAGTATTGCGGCGTCCTTGACGGTTTTTGTTACTAGACCGATTTGGTCCAAGGATGATGCATATGAAACAAGGCCATATCGGGAGACTCGGCCGTAGGTGGGTTTGAGTCCCACGCAACCGCAGAAGGCGGCGGGTTGACGAACTGAGCCCCCTGTATCAGAGCCAATGGAAGCGAAGCATTCGTCTGCTGCTATTGCAGCAGCGCACCCGCCGGAAGATCCTCCAGCCACCCTCTCCAAGTCCCATGGGTTTTTCGTTGGTCCATATATTGAGTTTTCTGTGGAGCTGCCCATTGCAAATTCGTCCATGTTCAGGCGTCCCAGAATGATTGCCCCTGCAGCTTTCAGGCGTTCTACAACAGTGGCGTCGTAAGGGGAGATGAATCCCTGGAGTATTTTTGATGCGCAAGTTAGGGGAGAACCTTTATGCGCAATAATGTCTTTTAGTGCGATTGGTATTCCCCATAAGGGTTTATCTGGGTTATTAAAAAAATTCTTATCTGCTTCCTCAGCCTCACTAAGTGCTTTTTGTGGGTCTATGTGAACGTAAGCATTAATAAGCGTATCAATTCGGTTAATGCGGTCTAATAGTGCGGTGACAATTTCTTTGGAGGAGAGCTCCCGGTGCCGGACTTTTGTTATAAGTTCATCTAGTGTGAGGTTGTGAATCATCGTTGGAAGGAGAGTTACTCTACAATCTTGGGTACGATAAACAGTCCATTTCTTGCAACTGGGGCGATTGCCAAGGCCTGTTGGTGTGGTAAGGTTTCCGCCTCTTTATCAGATCTAACCACATTGACTAAATCGATTGCGTGCGCAGTGGGTTCTATGCCTTCCACAGGGACTTCTTTTAATTTTTCGACGTAACAGAGAATTTGTTCAAACTGCTTTGAAAAGGTAGCTTCTTCCTCGGGGGTTAATGCAATCCGGCAAAGGTCAGCGACGTGCTTTATGTCGAATTCTAAGCTTTTCATGACAGGTGCGCAGTTTAAGGGTTAGGAATTAGCTTGAAAAGCAATGTATTTATTCTTCCCCAAACCTACTGTTTATTAGTTCTTCTAGGGCATTAAGGGCTTCTTCAGCTCTAGAACCTTCTGCGTAAATTTTTAAACGGCTCCCTTGACCCGCAGCTAGCATAAGCAACCCCATAATGCTTTTCCCGTTTACACGTTCCCCATCTTTCTCGACATGGATTTCACAGGGAAATTTACTTGCTAGGCGTACAAACATTGCTGCTGGGCGGGCGTGGAGACCTAGTTTATTTTTAATCTCCACTTCCCTAATCCGTGTTTGGCCTTTTTCGCGGATTATCTTTTTATCTGCCATTTTCCGATTTCTTAACAGCTTACAAGAGAGCTATTTATTGCCAAGGGATTTTATTCTAGATCAGGCGCTATGGCACTTTTAGGTTCCTTTGACTTTTTCATATGCGCGAGGATCTTTTTATCGAGGGCTTCGGCTGGTTTGAACCCTGATGTGATTAATTTTTGGTGAAGGGCTGCGACTTCAATTAACCTCGCAATGTCACGTCCTGGTCTGACTGGAATTATAATATGTGGGACCTTCACGCCCAAGATCTTAGTAAATTGAGGGTTCATCCCAAGCCGGTCTATGTCGGGGACTTTTTCCCAGGCCTTTAGGGTGACAACTAGGTCAAGTTTTTTGCGGCTGCGTATACTCCTGATACCGAAAGTTGCTGGTACGTTTATAATGCCGATCCCTCGTACTTCCATGAAGTCGCGCGTTACCTCGGGGGAATAAGCATATAGTTCGTTGCCCGTAAGCACGACTTTGGTAATGTCATCCGAGACCAAACTATATCCGCGTTCTATCAAAGCCAGAACCGACTCGCTTTTGCCAATCCCGCTTTCCCCGCAGATTAGAACCCCTATTCCAAGGATATCGACCATACTACCCTGTAAGAGGGTGTACGGGGCAAAAAGCGTTTCCAAGGCGAGAGTGGCCTTGTTTATAAAGTTCATTGTGACCAGTGAGCTTCGTAATAGTGGCATGGCATATTGTTTGGCTAATTCCCGCCAAGTCTTTTCGATTGGCAGATTTCGGCAAAATATTACACATGGAACTTTAAATTGGAGGAGTTGTTCAAATCGAGAGTGGCGTGCTTTGGCGGGCAAAGATCTCAAGTAATGGGCTTCTGCATTGCCTATCACCTGGATGCGTCGGTATGCGAAGTACTTGGTAAACCCTGCCAACATTAGCCCAGGACGGTTCACGGTTGGTTCGCGGATGATCCGGTCAAGACCGTTTTCACCGGCTACCAACTCCAGTTTTAGATCTTTCTTATATTCCTCGAAGAATCGCTTGATGGTTACAGTTTCGCGTTGCATATAGGCTTCAGATTGTAAATTCGGGTCCGAGGTAAATTTCTCTGGCTTTCGGGTCGGTTAGCATAGCTTGGGCATCGCCTTCATAGAGGATTTTCCCATGTGCAATCAGGTAAGCACGGTCAACTAATCGTAAAGTTTCTTGTGCGCGGTGGTCGGTGATTAATATGGCTATGTTCCGCGCTTTGAGTCGCCTGATTATTTTTTGGACTTCGTAAACGGTTATTGGGTCAATCCCGCTGAACGGCTCGTCTAATAGTAAAAGCTTTGGATTTGTTACTAGGGCACGTGTGATTTCAAGTCGACGTTTTTCCCCACCACTTAGAGTGTAGGCTTTTCGTTTAGCGAGATCGGTAAGCTCCAGTTCTTCCAAAAGATGCCTCAGGCGGGCTTCTCTTTCTTGCTTTGTTAAGTCGCAAACCTCCAAGACCGCCATTATGTTTTCCTCAACTGTAAGCTTACGAAAGATTGATGGTTCTTGGGTGAGGTACCCAATCCCTAAGCGGGCTCGTTTATGCATGGGTAATTTTGTTATATCTTTGTTCTCGAACATTACTCTCCCGGCCTCTGGCCGAATCAATCCGGCGATTATGTTAAAGGTTGTCGTTTTTCCCGCACCGTTTGGGCCAAGGAGCCCTACGATTTCCCCTGCGTTAATGTGTATAGTAACACCGTCCACTACCCGTCGGCCACGATAAGCTTTCACCAAGTTTTCACCCAGCAAGAGGGCACTGCTATAATGGGAGTGATTATCTGAGGTTTGAGTTTCAGCTGAGGCCATAAAAAATCAATGGGTTGCAATCTTTGGACTACTGGCGTTTGTTTGAATAACCGGGTCTTTCTCAAGAATTTGAGGCATAGGGATATGATTGGGCGCGTTTTCTTGGGTTGTCATCAACATGCGAGCATTTTCTGCGTTTACCTGCCCGGAAGTTCGATCAAAAATTATTCGGTCAGCAATTAGAGATCCTTGATCTGTTTCCAAAACTGGATTTGCCAATAACTCTATAGTTTCATTTGTAGCATTTTGGAGTGCGGTGGATTTGTAAATTAGCGTACCCGCACGACCTTTGATTTGTTTATTTTGTGCATCTACGATTAGAAATGTCACGGTACCAGTAGCTGTCATTGATTCCACAGTTTTGTTTGTTGGGGAAATTAGTGCTTCCAGTCTTTCGCAAGTAAGGTTGAGTCTTGGAGCAACGATTTGGACGTTGCCGATAAAGATCACAAGGTTAGATTTAATATTAAACTCAGCGCTTTTTGCTGTAATTTGGGACACGTTCACCTCGACTGGTGGTTTGTGCGAAGTGGATGTTATCGGTACAGGGGTATTGTTTTGAGCAATCGCGATAAAAGAAACCCAAAAGTATGTTATTATACACCTTTTCATCAGAATCGGATTTTTGCGTTTACAGAATTTGTAATGGTTAGCACGGCTTCGTCTTGTTTCCAAGTGAAGCCTTCTCCGCGTATAATAACCTTACCGTCCCCAATTTGGGCGATGATCCAGCTGGTTGACCAAGCACAACGCCTTGACAAGTCGTAGTAACATTCAGAAGCCTGGGCGACCAGGTTTGTCTCCCCAGTTAAGGAAATTAGCACTATAGTGGGTCGTTGGATCCAAAACAACCCGTCATTTTTTGGTTCTGCTTGTCCTCCCCTTATTATGGACTTGATACGGTTTTCGTTCGGTGGAGGGTAAAATTCTGGGATTTCAAACTCCAAGATCCTACCGAAAGGTGGGGCTGCTGCATAATGCGAGCCCGGTTGAGGGTCTAACGCAATTACGGGCGTGACGAGGATAAATCCTAGAATTAAGGGTACCCAAATCTTTGATTCCCAACAGCGTTTTTGCCTTGTTGAAGTGGTGAATTTTGCAAGGCGAGTTTTCTCTTGGAGAATTGCCAATTTATTTTGCTTCAGCAATCGCATTTTTGATTCTTACAAGGATTAAAAGCAAATCTTTAACCTGCGAGAGATGAATCATATTTGGTCCATCACTTAAAGCTTTCTCTGGATCTGGGTGTGTTTCCATAAAAATCCCATCTGCTCCGGCTGCTATTGCTGCCTTCGCTAATACGGTGGCGAATTCACGCTGACCCCCGGAGGCATTTCCTGCGCCACCAGGTAATTGGACTGAATGTGTGGCATCGAACACCACAGGATACCCAAAACTTTTCATAATCGGAATGGACCGCATATCTGATACTAAATTATTATAACCGAATGTTGTTCCGCGCTCAGTAATAAGGATTTTTTTTGCGCCGAAGTATTCTGCTTTTCTCACAACTTGACCCATTTCCATTGGAGAGAGGAATTGGCCTTTTTTTAAGTTGATAATTAGTCCTGACCTTGCTACGCCAGCAATCAGGTCTGTCTGTCTACATAAAAAGGCTGGTACTTGTATTACATCAACTACTTTTGCTACGGGTTCTATCTGATCTACAGCGTGTACATCAGTAATTACTGGAACGCTGAGCTTCCGACGGATTTTGGCAAGGATTTCTAAACCGCGTTCGAGTCCTGGGCCGCGATAAGATTCAGCAGACGTCCTATTTGCCTTGTCGTAGCTAGCCTTGAAAATGAACGGGATTCCTAATTGTTGACACGTGTTTTTGAGAGTTTCTGCTACTTCAAAACACAATTGTTCACTTTCAATGACGCATGGACCAGCAATTAAGAATAACCGTCCTTGCGTTAATTCGTCCCAGAGATTGCTGTAATCCATCAGTTGTAGGTTTTAGCAGAAAACGGGCTCAAAGTAAATCTTAGGGCTGTGGAACAACGGGCTTAAATTACGGCGTCGGGATTCAGACAATTATGTTCTTCGGTGGATCAAATCACTGTTCCATGGGGGATCGTGGCTCCGCGTGGTATTACCACTATACCATCACGAATATAGTATAATTCGTGATCGTAATTCCCAGGTTTTCCGTGCGGAGAAATGACTACGTTGTCTCCTATGCGGACGTTTTTATCGATTATCGTTTCTTCAATGCGCGTGTTACGGCCAATTCCTAGTTTTGGAATACCCTTTGATTCACAAATCTTTTTGGATTCTTCAGTTTCGTAATAATCTATTCCCATAAGTACGACACGCCGTAGCACAGAGCCTTCCTCAATTATGCTTCGCAAACCTATTACGCAGTGGATTAGAGTAGCCCGGTTGATTATGCATCCCTCAGAAATAAGTGCATGATCAAGAGTTGCACCATTTACTTTGGAGCAAGGTAGGAACCGTGCCCGGGTGAAGATTGGGGCTGTCATGTCAAAGAAATTAAACCGTGGCAATTCAGATGCAGCGTCCAGGTTAGCTTCGAAAAAAGTTTTTATGGTTCCGATGTCTTCCCAGTATCCCTGGAAAATGTAAGCATAGACCTTGTATTCTTTGATTGCGCGGGGGATAATGTCGCGCCCAAAGTCGGGTTCATTTCCTACAAGCACTTTTTGGATGACATCCCGGTTAAATACATAAATGCCCATCGAGGCAAGGTATAGTTCTGAGTCCCCTACAATTCCCAAAGCCGCATACCATTCCTGTGGCAGTTTAAATCGCGCAATTAGTTCTGGATCGGTTGGTTTCTCAGCAAAGTCACGAATCCGCCGGTCACTGTCAATGCGCATTATACCTAATTGCGGGACTTTTTCGCGTGGCATTGGGATTGTAGATATTGTGATATCTGCCCCAGATTGCATGTGTTGTAGGATTAATAACCTGAAATCCATCCGATATAGTTGGTCCCCACTTAGTACAAGCAGATAATCGAAATCGTGGTCTAAGAAATGTTCTAGGTTTTTCCTCACGGCATCGGCTGTACCCTCAAACCAAGACGCGCATTTTGCGGTTTGTTGTGCAGCTAGAATTTCAACAAACCCGCCACTAAAAGCGTCGAAGTTGTAGGTCTGGGCGATGTGGCGATGCAGCGAAACGGAGTTGTACTGAGTGAGCACGTATATCCTTCGGAATCCGGAGTTTATACAATTTGAGATTGGGACGTCTACCAGGCGGTATTTACCCGCTAATGGTACTGCCGGCTTTGCACGGTCACGTGTTAGGGGAAAAAGCCTTTTTCCTTGTCCTCCGCCTAAAATCACGCAGAGTACGTTACTAGTGTTTATCGACTGTTTTACAATCGGCCCCATGTAAAAAATTCTATCTACAGTATTCGCTTATGCAAGTTTTAGCAGCCGTTTACGTCAGGTTTTTTGGGGATCTTCTCAAGGCCTTACCATATATAAAGCAGTTTCCTTAAGGGTTCTGTGCTGAAAGGATTGTTGTATTGGTTAAGTGATGTAGCAGCACTTTTCCCAGACCACAGTTTACAGGTGGTGTTTATAAACGTGACAGCTCATGTGTCGAATAAGTATTGGACTGAGGTTGACAAATTGGTGTGCAAAATGTTTAATTCTACTGAGTTTTCGGTGGCGCGTTCGTCTATCGGCTAGGACGCAGCCCTCTCAAGGCTGAAAGATGGGTTCGATTCCCATACGCGCTACCAATTTATTTTATCAAAAATGTTGAGTGTGTCTTGCCATAAAAAGGCGGTTTGAAATTCTGATGAGTTTGTTTCAGGTGATATTTACACCGACAAGTGCAGCGGAGCTATCACGTATTTCACGTGATACCCAGCTCCAAATATTAAAAGAGTTCCGTATGCTTCCACGAAAGGTTCTCACCTCTAATTTAGACGAGTTTGGAAAATTAGAACGGGAAGGTCGCGTGCTTTATCGGTTGCGAGTAGGGGATTATCGGATCTACTTTGAACCTCATCCACTTGGGGTAATTGTGCATCGGATTTTAAGTAGGAATACCTTGAAGGATTTTTTATTCCGGTCAGGATTGAAAGTGGGTGAAGACGAAGCCCTACAGCAAAATCCTCAGTTTTGGAAGCTAATTGAGTCGGCTGAAAAGCGGGAACACATAAAAAATTGAAAAGGTATCACCCAGGAGGAACCTAGTATACAGCTGATCTGAGGTGCTTCGAAGATTCAAGATAGGCATTAGCTTTGTAGGGCACTGGTTTAGTTTTAGGATAACGGCCTTATAATTTATTAAGAAAGCTTACTCTGTAGCTGCCTTGGAGTGCGTGATCTAATTATTCTAGTTCGTCACCCAGTTCCACGTTCCAATAGGCGTAATCAATGAATTGTTTCCAGCTTTCTGGAGTTGGTGTGTGTAATGAAAACTGAATAAAAGGTCGCCATTTAGGACGGCGGGGTTTCCTGATCAATTTCATGCCGGCTTCCTCTGGAGTCCTATTTCCTTTTTTAGCGTTACATTCAATGCATGAGCACACCACGTTTTCCCAAGTAGTTTGGCCGCCACGATGTTTGGGTATAACGTGATCAAGGTTAAGCTCTTCACGTGGAAAGGCCCTACCGCAATATTGGCAGGTATTCCGATCGCGTTCGAAAATGTTTTGGCGAGTGAATTTTACCTCTTTCCTCGGGAACCGTTCGTACATCAACAGTAAAATTATTTTAGGAATACGGATTCGAAAAGATATTGTATGGATGCATTCATCCGAGGGACCGAGCCGGGAAAGATCTCGCCATTCATTGAAGTTAAGAGTTTGATACGAACCATCAGGATTCTGCAGCACTACAGCAGCGCGACCTTGGACAAGCAGCACTAATGCCCGGCGTACGGTGCAAATGTTAATCGCTTGCCATAGGCGGTTAAGCACTAATACTGGTTGTTCCAGCAGGGCGTTCATCTAACGCGGCTTTTTAAGGATTTGCCAGAAAATTAGTATTTCGAGCCTGATCTCGTCAACGAAAACCTTGTAGGCGTGCACCAGGGATGGGCCAGCAATCCTTTTCGCCGGGTTTGCGATTAAGTATGGGCTTTAAATTGTTGCTTTGGGTCAATGATTCAAACCCCTGGCTCAGGTGAGGGAAGAAAAGGCCTTCGGATTTAGCGTTCCGATGTGTTCCTATGGGGAGCAAATCATCGCGCTAATTTTGACACCCCATTTGATATTTAGATATGGGTTCACAACGGGAAAATCACGTTGCATAATGTTTACACTGGGGGTTTGCCATTTAGGGGTTCATTATTGAATCCAATGAAACTTTCCGCACATGCTAATAGCAAACAGCTGCGAGTATCCGCATAGATACCGCCCATGTGCTTTTGGGCTTTGGCGAGAAATTATCGGCTACAAGAGCCGCCGCAGCTGTCGCACCCTTCAGGGGTATTCGGATTGTTAATTGTGAAAACGCCCCCTTCAGGTGTCTCTTTGTAATCAATCTCGGTTCCCCGTAGAAAAATGGCGCTTTCAGGATCTACTACTACTTTAACCCCAAAAAATTCCTGAATTATATCGCCGTCTCTTTCAATATCGAACCCCATTCCGTATTGAAATCCTGAACATCCGATTCCTTCGATGAATATTCTCAAGAATTTGCCTTGAGCTGCGGGTTCGGAGTCTTGAATTTGCCTAATCTGCGTCGCGGCAGTTTCGGTGAGCGTTACTACTGGTTCGTTTTCTGTATAATCGTTCATTGTTGTTGGAAAGTTAAAGCATTATTGGCTGTCTTGTCAAATAAGGATTGTAATTTTTCACTCCCAAGGCCTTTGAGAACCGAAAAAGGTAAGCCAGCGATTAACATTGCAAGTCTCTCAAGGAGAAAACGATAACTGTTTTTGGACTAAGTAGTGGCTTGGAAAGAGAGATCCATTTTCTAAGCCCGTCGGTGTGCTGTTTTTGGGTTGAGATTATAACGAGAGGGGTGCGGCAAAGAAGGTTTTTGAGGGTTTGGGCTTTGAAACTTTAGGGGGATTTTAAATCGGAAATGTTGGTTTTTGAATTGAAGTCTTGATTTTGAGCAAAGGGGTGATGATCTTTCCGAAAGCCATGTGTGATGTAAAAGGTAAAGGTAAATTTAATGGGGACAGGCCCATTATACTGACAGGAGAACAGCTTAAATTATTGGCGTTAAAAATCAGCAAGTTTAGACACGACGTGGCTAATGATCTAACTGTTTTGCACACTGTAGCGGAGATTACGGGGCGTTTACACCCAGATACTGCCCCGCGAATGAATGTCATCCTACGCAATTCGGAAAAAATTAATCAAACTGTGCGGCTATTTACTTTTGAGCTTGAACAGCTACTTGGGGTAAGAGGGGAGCTTCCCGAAAATATGGGGGGTTGAAGCAATAGGTTTTAAAAAGTTCGGCGCCTGAAAACCCTATGAGTTTGCAGGCGCCGGTTTTGTAATTTAGGGAAGCGAAAGAGTTATTCGTGAAGATATACCTGCCAACCAAGATATTTATTGAGGGCTTCGTAGACCCCTGCGGCTATGGTTGATGGGTTAATTGCGACGTGATGTTCAAAGCCGTTTTCACAAATATACCGCAGGAGCTTCTGGAAGTTAGGGATCTCAACCACGCCAAACCCACCAAAAGTTTGGAGTGGATCCTTAGTTAATTTACCCTCGCCAACGTACGACCTAATGCATCCACAAACGTCATCGGTGCTAATCCGAAGGAAGGTGAAAGGAACTGGTTTGAGTCGACCCACCACAGTTCCGTAGGTATTATCTTTTCCAACGGTGCCGGCTATGATGGCTTGATAATCCATTTGTATTTCTCCTTGAAAGAAGTCTTTGGGCAAATTCGAGCAATGGAATACCACGCCCTTATTTGGGTCGTTACCGTAGTTGTTGTTCCAGTCAACAAGTGCGCTTGGGCGATCGCTTGCTTGGGACATAATATACATGGCTAATGCACCAGTAACGTCCACTTCGCATGCGCTTGGTACTAGCTTATTACTCAGCATGCTCATTAATGTGCAAGGTACCACGCCAAAGTATTCTTCAATAGCTGTCCAGCACTGAAGTGCTGTTGCTTGTAGATTACATTCTTGGATCCAGCGATCGAGCACCACGCCGAACTTGGCCATCTTCAGCAGTGCTTCTGAGGGCACACCCTTGGTGTTCGCATAAGATTTAATTTCCTTGATCTTTTTTTGGACCTCTGGGTCATTGTCTGAAAGCTTGTTTACCTTGCCGAAAAACTCATACATGTCCATGGGTTCCACGCTAATTCCCGCTTGTTCCAGCAGTTTTTCGCTATAACGCACAGTGTTGAAGGCTGCGGGGCGTGTACCCAGGGCACCAATCCGTAAATTCTTTAGGCTGCGGATAACTCGACAAGTTACAGCAAAATCCTGTAGGTCCTGGATTAAAGTTTTACTGTCCGGATCATCTGTATGTAGCCGCGTAAGGGTAAATGGAATACCATACTGGCGAAGGTTGTTGCATACAGACATCTTTCCGCAGAAACTATCTCGCCGGTCTTTGATGGTCATGCGTGTAGGAACATCGTTAAAGGCATGGACCAACACTGGCACTCTTAGACCTGACCAGCGGATTGCATTTGCAACCCCGCGTTCATCACCAAAGTTAGGTAGCGTAACGAGTATGCCGTCAATTTTATCTGCATTTTGGCGGAAGAGTTCAGCACATTTGCGTGCATCCTCCATTGTCTCAACGGATCCAAATTTAGATGCCGTTGTGGGAAGGATGACTGCGTCTATACCCAGCTTTTCAAGTGTGCTGAGTATCTGTTTGCGTCCTGTGTCGCACAAATGATCCGGGAAAAACCCGCGGTTACCAACAATTACCCCGAGCGTAACGTTCTTTTTCATAAGCTTTAAAATCGTTTGGCTGAATAATGCACAATTTGGGGTGAACTTGGCAACAAACTTTTTAAGTTTGAGTACATTGAGTAAAAGATTTTTGACATATACTTGTTAGCCGTAAGTGCTTAACTGAAATTTGAAATGTAATTTTTATAGTCGAACCCTAGAAGCCTTGAAGTAGCATTTGACCTAATAGTGCGAGTTGTGTACAAATTCTAAAAATCCATATGATGGGACACCGATTGATTAAATCTGGTTTTCCTTGCGAACAGGAAATAGGGTTGTGGGGGGTTAGATTATTATTGGCCACGGCTCTGTTTGTGGGCTTTGGGGAAGTTTCAGCTTTGTCCTTAGGGGGTAAACAACTGCTGGTTTCCCCGGGTGATCCTCGCGGTATCCCTTTAGTTGCCGGTGGCAAAGCCACTCCAATTCTTGTGGATGGTAACGATCATGTTGGTGTGTTGCGTGCGGCGTGTGACTTGGCATTGGATATCGAACGAGTTACGGGAATTCGGCCCCCGGTTTTAACAAACTATTCTGGGGAGAAGATTACGCATGTGGTAATCGTAGGATCGCTAGAGAGTAACAGGGTGATCCAGCGTTTGGCAAAGGTGGGTAAACTCGAAACCGCGCCTATCGCAGGGAAGTGGGAAACATTCATGATGGTTGGAGTAAAAAATCTCGAACCTGAGCTATTGGGTGAGGCCTTTGTAATTGCAGGCAGTGACAAGCGAGGAACCATATATGGAGTTTATGAGATTTCAGAGCAAATTGGTGTGTCGCCTTGGTATTGGTGGGCGGATGTGCCGGTTAAGAAGAAAAAGGAGATTTATTTAAGTGCGGCTAAAGTTGTCGAAGGGCCACCGGCAGTCAAATACCGGGGTATATTTATAAACGACGAAGCACCCTGCTTGACTGATTGGGTTAAGGAGAAATTTGGCAATTATAATCACGCTTTCTATACAAATGTTTTTGAACTGCTTTTGAGGTTGAGGGCAAATTACCTATGGCCCGCTATGTGGAATAACGCTTTTAACATGGATGATTCGTTGAACCCCAAGCTCGCAGATGAGTACGGGATAGTGATGGGAACGTCTCATGTTGAACCGATGATGCGTGCTGATAAGGAGTGGAATTGGCTAGGTTATACCGAGGAGCAGTGGAATTATGAAAAGTATCCGGAGTTGTTGCAAAAGTTTTGGAGGGAAGGCATCGAACGGACCAAAAATTACGAGCAGATTATCACAGTGGGGATGCGTGGTAAAGTTGATACCCCGATGTCGGAAAAGACAAAGGTGGAGTTATTGAAGCGGATCATTGATGATCAACGTAAGATGATCGAATCGGTAACAGGATCGAATGCAGCATCCATTCCCCAGTGCTGGGTTTTATACAAGGAAGTTTTAGATTATTACGAAAAGGGAATGCGTGTGCCAGATGATATTACAATTATTTTTTGCGAGGATAACTGGCAAAATATTCGGCGAGTGCCGCCACAAAACGAGCTAAATAGACGCGGGGGTTACGGCCTTTATTACCATTTCGATTATGTAGGGGGGCCTCGGAGTTACAAATGGCTAAATACAATTCATTTACCCCGAGTTTGGGAACAGTTGCATTTGGCTTACAGGTATGGGATTAACCGAATATGGATTGTGAACGTTGGTGATATCAAACCGATGGAGGTACCCTTGGAATTTTTTATGCGTTTTGCTTGGGATTTGGATCGGTGGCCCAAAGAGAGGATCCAAACCTTTATGGAGGAATGGGCGGCACGGGAGTTCGGCCCTAGGTTTGCCAAGGAAATAGCATGGATTGTCTCCAGATACGCAAAGTTTAACGCGAGGCGAAAGCCCGAACTTCTATCACCAGAAACCTACAGCATAATTCATTATCGAGAAGCAGAACGGGTTTTAGAAGAGTGGAACCAGGTTGTGGGGTTGGCTGAAAAAGTATATGCCCAGTTAGATCCTGAATATCACGATGCCTATTACCAGTTGGTTTATTATCCAGCAAAAGCCAGCGCTGTTGTTAATGAGCTATACATAAGTGTTGCTTTGAACAGGTTGTATGCCCGGCAAGGCAGGACTATTGCAAACCAGTTAGCAGATCATGCAGAACGCCTTTTTAAGCTCGATGCTGAATTGGTGGATCGCTATCACCGACTTGGCGGTGGTAAATGGAATCACATGATGAAACAAACACATATCGGATATAGGAGTTGGCAACAACCACCCGTAAATGTTATGCCCTCAGTGATGCGGATCGCTGTTCCTGATAAACCAATCCCAGCGGTGGCTATTGAAGGTTCAGAATTAGCATGGCCTACAAATCAAGCAGCAATTTTACCGGTAATCGATGTTTTTAATAAACAGACTCGTTATATAGAGGTGTTTAATCGTGGGTCTGCTCCATTTAAGTTTACAGTTACCTCTGAGGCTCCGTATGTACGGCTTACCCCCACCGATGGAATTGTCACTAACCAAGTGCGTATTAGAGTTGATGTGGATTGGGATATAGCGGCGTATGGACGTCAGACAAATAGAATCATAGTAAAGCCAGAGGTAGGAGAGGCGATCACTGTGTTTGCGGAAACGTTTAAGCCTCGGGAGATAACGCCAGAGGATTTGGATGGGTTTATTGAGAGCGAAGGTGTAGTCTCAATTGAGGCGGCTCATTACACGGCGAATGTCCCTGGTAAAGAGGGTATGTGGCAGGAAATCCCTGATTTTGGGCATACTTTATCGGGTATGAGTGTTTTTCCTGTAACAGTTTCGAGTGTAATGCCGACAAATGGAGATTCGCCACGCTTAGAATACCGGATTTATCTATTTACAACTGGCCAAGTCCAGGTTGTGACTATCATTGCACCGACGCTTAATTTTCTCCCAGACCGCCCTTTGCGCTTGGCTGTTTCAATGGATGATGAACAACCGCAAATTATAACTGCTGTGCCTGCGGATTATCGGGCGGGTGAAGGGAACCGGGATTGGGAAGAGTCCGTCAAAAATAACTGCCGGAAACTTACTACGTATCACATCCTCCAAAAACCAGGATACCACACGTTGAAGGTTTGGATGGTTGATCCAGGTGTCGTAGTACAGAAAATTATTGTTAATACGGGTGGGTTGAAACCATCTTACTTAGGTCCTCCAGAAAGTTGGTTTAACATCAAATCCCGGAACATTAGGAAAAGCTAGTCCTTCCAAGGAGAGGCAAATGTAATTTGTGTGCATTATGACTTTCGACAACGGCTAGCTGCAGTTCCAGAAATATAATGTCGAGAATATTTTCGGTGTGGGGTTTTGCTTGGATTTTTTGGGTGGGGTAGAATGTTTATTGCTTGTGTTAATTGTAGAAGAGATTTTGTAGAATCTGAAACTTAAGAAGAACGGTGCTAAGCGAGTTTGGAAGTAAGTCTTAGAATAAGCGCATTGAGATTGCCAGAGGTTTGGTTAGGCGTTGTCAGTCGTGTTAGACCGAAGCAGTCCGGGTAGGGTTTGTTACAGATATTTATTAAGGTAGGTTTGTATATTGTCTGGATGGCTTTGCTGGCTAAACGATTTCCTGGGTGTCGATGTTTTAACGAGATTTGTCTGAGTGGACCACGCACGTAAGAGGTAGGTTGACTGGCTAATACAAAGCAGACTTCAATTGGACCTTGGAGGGAGAACGGGTGGCGGCAAGCATTCTTCCAGGGAGACGTTTTCTTATTTCTCCGAGGTCTCTTTGCTTTTGTAATCTGTTTTTTTGAATACGGGACTAGGTCAGAGAATATAGAGGCACGAACTCAGTTGCCTGGTTTGGTTCACACCATTGACTTGTCCATTACTGTAAACTCTGAACAGGACGTGGTCTTGGACTAGGTCGAGGTTGTGGTAATGGTGGGTTTTCGCTTCTTAGCCTTTGCGGAAACTTTGGTTTTCCTTGATAGCTTGTTTGGCAAAGCGTCAACCAGTGACAACATTAGAAGGCAAGTTTACTTTTGGGGTAAGAATTTTACTTAAGGCAAGGTTATTCCAGTAACAACGGCTAAGGATAGTGAATATTATGGTGTGGGCGTGGAGTTGGTAGACTGGCTTACCGTGGCTTGAGTATTTGTTTGAGCGGAAATGTATTTATCAATTTCGTCTGCCTTAATTATCTCAATTTTTGCGCCTTTTTTAAGTTCCTCGGCAGACGGTACTCTGATTATGTCGCTTGTTATGACTTTGGGTGTGGTTGGGGTTGTTGATGTGGAAGCAGGTGTTGATTGAGCAGTTTGAGTGTTGGTCGTTTGAAGCTGGATTGAGGTATCTGACGATGTTTCTTCTTCCGGTTCGGCAGGTTCCTTGGTTTCTGACTCCTCACGTTTATCTTCTGTTTCCGAGGCAAGTAACATGTGCCTTTCTCGGAGAACTGTATCGATGGTCCAAGTAGGCACTAGGTAGATCCAGTTAGACAAAGCCTGTTCTTGTTGGAGCTTTTCTTTAAGTTTTTTAAGGTTTTCTTGGAACTCTTTGTCTAGCTTTTCTTTGTCTTCGGGTTTTTCATCTTTGCCAGGGGTCCGTTCGGTGGGAAGGTTTGCTGAAACAAGTACTTGCACTGGAAAAGCTTCGTTGGTTTTTGAACCAACTTTGATGGTATAAGTGAAGTTTTCGAAGGTTTCAATGGTTATGACAACTGGATTAGTAAGCCCAAGGGATCCTAGGTCAGTGGTTCCAGGTAGTACGTCATTAAAGCTTGGCCAACTTAGCACGTAATTATAACCATGGGCTTTTGAAGTATCGAGTTTCTCATTTGGTTTAGCCTCTTCGAGTTTCCAATCGGAATTCTCGTTTTCCCGCACTAAACACCAAGAATTCGTGGGATCCGGGAACCGGACTTGAATTCGCTTTGGTTTGTTAACCTTGAAGAAGTCTTTATTTATCCATCGATCTGGTTTGGGCTCGATTTGTGTAAAGGTTTCTGAAACTAGGGCGACGAAATTGCCGTTTGTATCGGGCAAGATGTAACGTCCATCCGGCCAACTGCTTTCGAAATCAGACGCGCTGGGCGCACGCCGCATGTGCATTTTCCCAAGCCAAATAGTGGCGATATGTTTCCCTGTATCGGTTTCGAATACTACTTCAACTGCCGCGTTTGTACCTCTGTTAGGTTTGAGCAATCCAAATCGCCATCTTTGGGAGGGGTCAACCTCTTCTACCTGGACAGCTTTCAAGTCGGCTAACTTAACCAGTAAGGAACTAATTTCTGAAAAATTGGCTGGATATCCGTAGCGTTCTACTACAATCCATTGGTTGTTTACGCGTTGTAGGTGGACTGTGTTTGTGCCATCGCTTATGGTGATCTTCCCCACGTCGTTGTAAGGGAAGTTTTTGAATAGTGGCTTCCCAATGTATGCCCCCGTAGTTTGCCAACTCCGACTTTGGTGAAGGTGGATCAAGAGGCCTATGCTACCTACGAGGGCAACGGTGATAATTAATGTAAACAGGTGTTTTTTGTTCATAGGCAGTTCCAGCGAATTATTTGGCGGCTGTTCGTTTGCTTCTGATCACACCAACTACAATGCCAATTATGGCTACGGTCAAAGGCATAGCTAACATATTGATCCATTTTATCCTGTTTTCTAATTTCCGCACAGAGCTTGTGAGTTGTTTGCGTACTTCCTTTAGCCGTTGCCGCGTTTGAGCTTCTTCACGGCGCAGCTTTTCAATTTCGGCGCGTTGTTCTGGTGTGAGGATGAATTTTTGATTGGGATCTGTTTTTTGGGCTTGGAGTTCGTTAATGCGCCGTTCTGTTTCTGCAATCACGTCTTCCAATCGTTTAATTTCGGCTTGGTATTGCTGTTCAGCTTCTGCAACCATTGCTCGGATTTTGGTGAACGGCCTGTTGACATCTGCTCTACTCCGGATTGCAACTAAGCGTGTATCACCGGCGAGTTGATCGACCAGGTTTGCTATTAATGCGAGATTGCCATTAACAAGTGCTACTAGTTGACCAAAGGGTGTATCGATGCGTCTCAGCATGAAATCGTCGTATAGAAAGTCCGCATCACCGAACAATACCACTGAGGTTTCACGGATAGATTCTTTAAGGGGTTCAGTTCTCGCTTGGTTAGTAGATGAGGGTTGATTTGTGCTGGTTTCACTGGGCATTCCCTCAGGGAATGCAGTTTTAAATTTACCAGTGAGCCTGATGGCTAATTTGTACTTTACTCCGCTAGGTTTGAAATCGCGTAATATACCACTTCCGGACAAATTCGCTAAGAACGCGTCAACCAGCTGTGACTTTTCCGTTGATTGTAAAAGGACGGTTTCTTTTAATCCATCTACTGCTTGACCTGTAAAAGCTCCCGCAACCGGCAACCAGATCGAATCTATACCTGAAGTAGCGATGTCAGTAGCATTAATTGCGGTGCCTGACACGTTTAACCAGACAGGCGCGTTCTCAGTTAAACCCGTCCGGGATCTTACTTGAAGCATCATGCTTACGTCGGCGACTGCCTTGGTGGAGTCAAAGTTGTATCCCCATGCTTTGAAAAGTTTTTCGAGGTTTGATGAGCTAGCGCTGAAACTGCCGATGCCGCCGCTCACCCGATTGTCAACAACGGATAGTGGATCCACAAAGATCATAAGTCTGCCTCCACGCATTAGAAATTGATCGATGGCATACTGCGTCTTCTCGTTGAGGTTTTTGGGATGAATAACCATGAGGAGGTGAATTTCATCATCAATTTTATCCAAATCGGTCTCAAGACGACGCACTTCGTAGTCAAACCTGAGTTCGTTTATTATTGCCCAGGTTTCCATGGGTTGTTGTCCAGATTGGCGGAAGGGGCTGACAGGTAAGCCAAATACTGGCAAAGAGCTGATAACCCCTATGACAGGTTTTTTAGGGTTTACAACTCTAGCGATAGCACGAGTGATTTGGTATTCGAGGAGCCTCTCCATTGTTGGCTCTATGAACGGTATGGTTTCACGCTGATCTCCCAAGCTGACGCATAAACCCAGGTAGAATTTGTCAACTGCGGGAAGCTGGCGTGGGACCAAACCATCCATCTTAGCGGAGTCCTCTGCATCGGAATCAGGCTGGGGATCATATTTTTCAATTATTAGTTTTCGGCCTGCAATTTGTTTATATTCGGATAGCAAGTCTTCGACCCGTCTTGCGAATGACCTGAGGAAAACCACTTCGGGTGTAGCGGTTTCGCTACGTGTGCAATAAAACCTAATTTTAATTGGAGCATCGAGGGACTTAAGGAGCTGTTTAGTTCCTTCGGACAGCGTATAGGCTTTTTCCTGGGTTAGATCTAGTCGTAGTGGATACAAGCCTGCAATAACGTTAATCGCAACCAAAAGTATGAATACTAGCGTGACACCTAAGCTCGAATATAGAATGGTTTCGAGCAATATTTTTCGATTTGGTTTCATAGGTGCTCTACCGTTTTTGAAAGGGTCATTATCCGGCTCTATATGCACGGATTACAACTCCCGTAGTGTATAACCCAAAAACAATCACCGAAATGAAATAAAGCAAATCTCGGAGGTCAATCACGCCACGTCCAAAACCGTCGAAATGTGTAATTATGCTGAATGAAGCAATTAACTCAACAATCCATCGCCAGGTATCCGATACTGCAATTCGTTCTAGCATGTTGATGACGGGTGGGAACCCGCAAAGTAGAAGGAAAAGGCAAATCACCACCGAAATGATGAAGCTTACCACTTGGCTTCGTGTAAGTGCGGATGCGACACTACTAATTCCCAAATATGCTCCGGCCATAAGCCAACTGCCGATATATCCGCAGAGGATAACGCCGTTATCTGGATTGCCTAGATAATTGACCGTGATCCAGATTGGGAATGTGAGTAATAATGCAACCCCTAAGAAAATCCATGAAGCTGCAAATTTTCCAACGATTGCTTGCCATGGAGTAATTGGGAGTGTTAAAAGCAGCTCGATTGTTCCGGTACGCCGTTCTTCTGCCCAAAGCCGCATTCCAGCTGCTGGAACCAAGAAGAGGTAAAACCATGGATGCCAGTCGAAAAACGATCTATTTAGGGAGGCATCACCTCGTTCGAAAAAGCCAGAGACAAAGAATGTGAAGAAACTGCAAAGGAGCAGGAATATAACAATAAACACGTAAGCCAACGGCGAGGTAAAGTATACACCTAGCTCGCGTTTAGCGATTGTGTAAATATAACGCAAAGAAGTTTTCATATTAGCTTCTTGAGGTTGCTGCAGGTGCAGTATCTGGCATGGTGATAGAGCGGAAGACTTCATCCAGACGACCCTCTTCGACTTTGAGCAGTTCAATTTGCCATCCGTGGACGGCTTCACTAATGGCTTTTAGAAGTTGGTCGTCTGCTCCGCCAGATTTGGGGAAAATCTGAAGCGTTATAGTTCCTTCTTTTTCTTCTAGGACAGAAGTATGGGATGCAAACTGTATTTGCTCTAATCGTGCTAGGGCGGTCGCGCGGGGTACATCCCGCAATCGAACGGTTACTGCACCAGCGTATTTTGAGAGTTTCCGGAGTTGATCTGGGGTGCCATTGGCTACAATTTTGCCTCTATCGATAATGATAGCGCGAGTACAAGCAGCGTCTACTTCTTCGAGAATGTGTGTAGAGAATATGATTGCTTTGTTACGGCCCATTTCTCGTATCAAAGTTCTGACCTCATGTTTTTGATTTGGGTCAAGGCCGTCTGTGGGTTCGTCTAGCACAAGGACTGGTGGGTCATGCAAGATAGCCTGGGCTAAACAAGTACGATGTTTAAAACCCTTTGATAAAGTGTCGATACTTTGATGTAAAACGGATTCCAGAAAGCACAGTTCGACGACGCGATTAACGGCTTTTTTCTTGGCTTCTCCTGCGTAGCCTCGAATTTCTGCAATAAAATTCAGGAACCCATATACGGTCATGTCATGGTAAGATGGCGCGTTTTCTGGTAGGTATCCAAGGAGTTGTTTAGCCTTAATTGGTTGTTCGGCGACATTGTACCCTCCGATTGTTACGCGGCCGGCGGTGGGAGGGATGAATCCGGTAATCATTCGCATAGTAGTTGACTTCCCGGCTCCATTAGGTCCGAGAAAGCCGAGCACCTCGCCACGTTCCACTGTAAAGCATACATTATCAACCGCACGTTTTGGTCCAAAGTCTTTTGTTAAATTTTCAACTTTGATCATAGGAGCAAACCCTTTCGAGTTCAACCAAGTCCCGCCAAGGTGCCTTTCTCAGATATCAATCTCGCGATAATTTGTAAATACAAAAGTTGGTCTGTGTGGCAACGTTGTCTATTTCGGGTTTCGGTATCCAGTTTTAGTAGACAAAAAACTGCATGTTTGCGTTCAAACTTTTCGATGTTGCCAGTACTTTAATTAGGATAGGTTTCGTCTGCTAAGTATTGGGGGAATAGTGAAGAATCCAGTTTAAAAATTTTTACAACTTTCTTTACATTCCTATGCGAAAAGGTAGACTACGAGCAAACTGATTGCACATATGCGCGGGATTTTATTAATCGCAGTTGCTGCCGCTGGGCTACTTTTAGCAGGTTGTGCAGGCCCAGAGAAGAAGTTGGGACGTGGGTTAACCCACACGCTTGAAATAGTTCGTTTAAGTGAGATGAATCGTCAAATAGAACAGACGGCCTTGTTTGAATCACCCTATGAGGCCTTTACGACGGGTGTGGTGCGGGGGTTTACGCGCACGGTAGCGACAGTGGGTAAAGGCGTGTATGAAATAGTGACTTTTCCGATTCCACCGTATTATCCTTACCAAAGTGCCACTTTGAATTTCCCTGACTCGTATAAACCCACCAGCCAAGAGTATGAGTCGTTGGCTACTGATCGAGCGCTTGGTTTCAGTGGTGGTGAAGTCGCCCCTTGGTTTCCGGGCAGTCGGTTCCGTGTGTTTGAGAGTCAATAGAGCGAGGGTAAAACTTTAAATTTGTGAGTGGAATGCGTCGGTGTGTAGTGTGCCGGCGCATTCGTTTTATGGAGACACGTGTGGACATAAAGTCTTATGCCAAAATAAACCTTTTTTTAAATGTTCTTGGCCGTCGGCTGGATGGGTATCATGAAATTGAAACGATTCTGGCTTTGGTGGAGTTGAGTGACGTTATTTCAATTGAGTTAGCTAAAAGTGGGATCGAGTTTACGAGTGATTTTCCGGGCCTAGAAAATTTTAGCAGTAGTGAAAAGGAATGGTGGGTTGCGCTTAATCATAAGCCGGAGGGTGGGGGGGGCATTCAACAAACTCCCTGCCTTCCAACGAAGAATCTCATTTTGCGTGCAGCAGGCGAATTTTTCCGTCGGACTGGGATCCGGGCGGGAATAAAGATACACCTTCGAAAGAGGATTCCAATTGGTGGGGGATTAGGGGGAGGGAGTAGCAACGGGGCGGCAACGTTGCTTGGATTGAACAGAATGTTTGGTTTTCCGTTGAGGAGAGAGGAGTTATTTGAAATTGCTGCATCTTTAGGTTCTGATGTGCCGTTTTTCTTGTGTGGTGGAGTAGCTTTGGCTAAGGGGAGGGGAGAAATAATAGTCACATTAGAAGGGATGGATAAGGTTTTGGACTGGGTGGTGTTACTTCTGAATCCGGGTTTTGGGATTTCAACCCCGTGGGCCTTTAAAGCTTACGGTCAATTTTTAGGACTGCCAAATGGAATGCAGGGCCAAGCCTCAGAATTCATCGAGGCATTGAAGTCCGGTGACATACACTGGGTGGCAGCGAAATTGTACAATAGTTTGGAGAAGCCGGTGCTAAAAAAGTATCCCATATTGGAGCTATATAAGGATTTTATCATTTCGCACGGTGGAGTAGGTGCATTAATGTCTGGCAGCGGCTCAACGGTGTTTGGGCTTTTCGAGGATTCAGTAACTGCAGCTGCGTGCTGCGACGCCGCGTTATCATTTTTCGGAGCGCCGACGTTTGGTGTTGTGACTCGGTTTGTAATGCCCGGATCCTGCGTGGATAGAACAAGCGTTTGAACATATCCTTACCCAAAGGGAGTCGAAAATTTAGGTGGCGTTTTGTACGGTAGCATTTTTAAGGGCTAATAGAGTGGGCGAAAAGGGCTTTTTACACTATGGATGAGGATTTTGAGACAATCGAAGCTGTCCGGAACGGGGATATAGAAAAGTTTGCCATTCTTGTGGAGAAGTATTCTAGCCGGGTTTTCCGAATCGTACGCAGGTTTGCAAAATCAGAGGCTGATGCTTCTGACCTGGCTCAAGAAATCTGGATCAAGGCATTTCAGAAGCTAGGGGAATTTCGGGGCGCAGCTCCATTTGAGCATTGGGTTATGCGTATTGCTACTAGGGCATGCTACGATTACCTGCGCTCTGAAAAGCGACGTGTTGAGCAAGCGTTTTCGGAATTAAGTAAGGATGAGCGGGATTGGCTAGCGACCTATATACAGCAACCATCTGAGAAGGAGCATGATATTGCGGCTGCTCGCACGGTAATAAAAAAGCTTTTGGACGGCTTACCTCCGGCAGACCGCCTACTTATCACACTTTTGGAAATAGAGGGCAAGTCAATAAAGGAGATCGCAGGGCTTACTGGGTGGTCATTAGCGTTGGTGAAAGTAAGGGCTTTTAGGGCGCGAGCCCGGATGCGCCAATTACTTTCGAAGCTGGTGCTCGAAAAGTACCTGTAACCTAGTGGTAGAGGGGAACCGTCTAAAATGATGAAAGATGAGTGGTGAAGAGTTATATACAAAGGTAATGGTACTTCTCCGAGGCGAAAGCTGCGTGGAGAACGTCCCACCAGGGTTTGTATCCGCGGTGATGGGGCAGATACGAGAACTTAGGCCTCAGGACAAGGAGGCGGTTCAGGTAAATAGGTTTTTGTCCACGGTACAATGGGTAGCTGTGGGAATTTGTGCAGCAACGGTTTTAGTTTTCATTGTGTTGAAGACTCTCACTATTGAGGGTCTTGAAATTGAGTTTGAATATGCACTACAAGCCGGAATAGACCCATGGATGCAATTAATCCAAATACAGTAAAGGCCTGGAAGATAGTGGTTGCGGCTATTGTGATCTTTACTTGTGGTGTAATTACTGGCGGTTTGTTGGGATATACGATTGCTGGGCAGGCTAGCTACCGTATTAGAAACCAGGCGCGGATGTTAAGGCTGTTGCCGTCGCCGATGGATTTTGCCCGTGCGCAACCTCCGCAACCGGATCAGCAATTGCTTGAACAGCGGCGGATTGAGTTTTTGCGTGCAGCTCAGCGTCAATTGAAGTTGACGGAAGAACAAAAGGCGCGGATCGGGAAAATCATTCGGGAGGCCCAGGAAAAAAGTAGGGCAATAATGAGAGACGTTTTGCCTGAGTTAAGGCGTGAATGGGATTGTGCTTACCAATCGATCCTAAGTGAGTTAACCCCGGAACAGCGGACTAAGTTCATGAGGTTGGTTCGGCGGTGGTTTGCTGAGAATGTTGGAAAGGGTAATTGGTCTGATCAACCCAGAGGTCAGTCGCGTGTGTCAAGCCAGTTTGGGACAGGAGAGGCACAAGCTGATACTAATTCGAGGGGATGTCAGTCTGATCGATATTGAAGCAACTTAATTGCGAGGTCTTCGGGGATTCGGATAATAGTTCCATGTTTATGTCCTGGCGGAAAACTCATTTCTTTTGAGCACTCCTCCCAGTTAATGAGGTTTTTGGATCTGACAGCCCCATAGTAAACCCCGCGTGTGTAATGGTCATAATAGACTAGGTATTCATCGCCAATTTTTATTGCAGATGGGCCTTCACACCAACTACCAGTGATGGGCTCTGAGACGTTTTTGAATGGGCCTTCTGGGTTGTCCGCAACTGCGAATTTTATACACTTTTTTATCTCGGGGATCTTCCGTTCGTCCTTGAAGAACAAATAGTACTTGCCGTTCACCTCTAGTAAGGTTGCATCGATTACGTTGTAACCTGGGTCAAAGAATACTTTGGATGGTGTAAAGTTCGTAAAGTCACGTGTTTTGGTGTAATAAATTCGGTGGTTCATGTCATCTCCAGGTACGATTTGGTATTTAGAGGGGACTGTGCTGGACCAGAAAATTAGCCATTCGCTAGTTTTATGGTTGTAAAAGAGTTCTGGGGCCCATAAGTTGAGCACTTCGTCATACTCTTGCATGAGATAAATGGCTCGTTGGCCTTCCCAATGGATTAGGTTAGTGGACTTGGCATACCCGATCGAACGGCCGCGGTCGGCGCGCCAACCGGTTGTCCAAACCAGATGGAATACGCCATCTGGTCCTTGTGCAATGCACGGATCCCGCAACAGTTTGTAGCCAACCTCAGGTTTAAGAAAAGGTTTATTGTCATTAAGTGTTATCCAATGGTATCCATTGGTGCTTAAAAGGAAGTGAAGTCCACTTTCGCCATTACCCCGGAAGGATGTAAACAGAAAATATTCTGCTCGCAAACTGAATTTACCCGCGACAATACCTGTGTAGAGAATAGCGCACGCAATTCCGAGTATTGCAAGATTAATGGGTTTTCTAGCATTCATTTTTTTGAGTATACAAGTCACAAACTTGGTACGCAAACCTGTGCTTTTCAGAACGCGCTTTATTTTTTAGAGGTGTGATTTCTCCGTCAGTGCATTAGATATGGGAGGTGTGGAATGTAAGCACACTAGAGAGGGACAAATTTGAGGAGCAGGGCGTGCCTTTGGACAGCAATTGTGTAAAATGATGAATTTATGGGGCCGATCGTGGTATAAACGTTTTTAAATGTGGGTGGGATATTTTTAATAACGTTTGGTAAACCTTTTTGTGGGATGCCCAAGCGTTGTTTGGACTAAGAACTAATTGGTGTGTGGTGTAGGCTTTGTAAAGAATCGTTGGGCGAATTGGATAAATATAGGCCAGGTAGGTCGATCATCGTGGCCGCCGGAATGTTGGCAGAATCCGATCCTGCCCTTGATTAAGGGAGTATCTAAGGGAGGCATATTAGTTGTTTCGATTCCCTCTGCGCCAAGCAGTTTGTAAACGGGTGTGGCAGCTACAGCTGCCATAAACATCCCACAAACGTCTACCCATCCGTCTGCGTTGTCTCGGCCTGCTGTGATGAACACGGGTCGTGGGGCGCAGAGGGCAATCAGTTCGTGGGCGTCTACTGGTAGGTCGGCCCATGTCAATGGGCCGGCGTATTTTAAAAAATTCCCTGCCATCCAGTGACACTCGCCTGTACTGGCGAGATTTTCTACTGTTTCGCCCCAATTCCGTCTGAGTAATTTGGCTCCACCCGCTCCTGACGAACTGGCGTAAACGATGGCAAAGCGTTGGTCGAAGGCCATCGCTATGAGGGCTGCTTTTCCAAATCTGGAGTGACCTTCTATGCCTACACGCGTGGCATCTATTCTTTTTTCGGTTTCCAGGTAGTCAAGCAATCGGCTTGCGCCCCACGCCCATGCTCTGAGCGCACCCCATTGCTCTAAAGGTCTTGGTTGTCCATTATTGCACAGGCCGATTATGCCCTCGGTAAGATATGTTCCTGAGTCGCGTTGAACGCTATACGCATCTAATACAGCGAATCCCCAACCATTAGAGACCAGTAATTGTTGCCACATAGGGGGGGGTAGGAATCCCCCTCCGTGGTAAGAACCCAATTTGGATTATCAGTGTTACAGGGGAAGTGATTGAGAGTGGTATCCCCACCAATGCCTGTATATTGACTTGCCGGTTTGCGTTGGTTACCAATCCAGTGAGCGTCTTAATTTCGACAGGTTTACCTGCAATGAGAATGTTTGTAGTGTTGGCCACTGTCCATTTGACTGGTGGTATATTGGCGGGTAGGCGTCCGTAAATTTCACGTTCGAAGTCCTCTATGAGCTCTGGCCGGCGAAAATCCCACCACATTAAAGCAGATGTTATTAACTCACCTGATTTTAATTTTAGTGGATCTGGGAGGTTGGGGTAGGGATTGGCTTTTGACTCGTCGTAATTAGGATAGTACGGTGAGGTTGGGTCAAGGCCGTCGCGCCACCGTCTGAGCTCTTTTATCCCCAAAAGTCGCATTATGCGTGCATGCTCTTCCTCGGCTGATAGGGTAAAAGTACTTGTTTGGAGCTGATTGCTTATCTGTTGGGATTCATCAGAAGGTATTATGACCTGTGTGGTATTAGTGGAGCGAGCATTCGAGTTTGTCCGAAGGATTAGGAGGGCCACCAAGAGCATCCAGGATGCTGATAAGCGTAATTTCATATTATCTGGTTGAATGTAAAAAGTGCACCTCAGGATAATAGATGAACGCGGAGGAAGTAAAACAAGAAGTAATTTGAACTTGTGAAGGTGCGTGAAAGGGTTGGTATAGCATGCTCTGGCTCCATATTTGAGAGTAATGAAAAATTTTTTAGGAACGGGAGGAGTATACGTGTTGCAGTACCTGGTCTAGTAGGCCTTTGCAGCTTAAGCGTAAAGTCGATGTGGGTAGTTTTAGTGTTTTAATTCAATGAGGCGGTTTGTATGTAAGGCGTTTTATGGGAGGGCATGCGGCGTGGATAGAGTCACAGATTTGAGGCCAAAGTGTTGCATGGGAATCATGAGTTGGTATTAGGAACCGCGCAGGTCGAGGAATTACCACTCTTTCTTGTCTGAGATAGCAAAGCCAAATAAAGAGGTTAGCAGGTGTGCATCGGGGGGGCAAAGCAAGGAAATTTTAGCAGTCACTTATGTAGGGCCTGTGTGAGTGTTATTGTTTTGTCAGATGCACACTACGAGGGGGTAGTGGTAAAAAGTCTCCCTGGATGCACTCTAAGCATCCAGGGAGAGGTTGAAACCATCCAGGTTAAGTTGTGGGATGGCTATAAGCTATTGATTGGCTTCCTGTTGTTTTTGGGATTGTTCGTCTTGTGAATTGATTGTGGTGATTTTGAGTGAGACAAGCTGTAGAGTGCCATCGTCGAGTTTTCGATATGAGCCGGTGGCGGTCATGCCGGCTTCCACTTTTTCGAATTCAAATGGTGCACCATCTTTTGTAATTTTTGTGTTTTGTGTCACAATGTACGTTTTACTGCCCATCGTGATGGTCCTTTTTTCTTTATCGATGCTTTCAATTTTCATGCGGCGTAGTGGCAAGGGACGTGATGCTGACTTTTTTTCGTCGGACGGTGTTTGTTGGGATGGGGTTTCCTTGCTAGCCTCTTGGGCTCCGATTGGGGTTGCTACGCACAATGCAACTCCCGTTAGTGCAACTGCGAGCAGATTTACTATGGTATGTAATTTTTTCATAACGACTCCTCTTTTTGAGCTCCAGTTGATATGTAAAAGGTTTTTAGTAGAGTGGTCAAACAATTTTTAGCGGAGGTAAGCCTGTCGTTGGAAAGCATACGTTGTTAGCTGGACTTGTGGGAGACCCTTCCGTATAGCGCGTGCTTTTAGGTGTGCCTGAATGAGGAATGTTTATGTTGTGAAAATAGTAGGTTTTGGGGTGAGCAAGGTAGCGCTAAAAGGTCAAGTCTAATTGGGAAATATGTACGCGCCACTAGGAGGATGGACGTGATTTTTGCAAGGATACTGGTGGTGATGAAAGTTTTAACAGGTTATATGTGCAGTTACTGGTTTTTCGCAAAAACTTTTTATTTGAGCATTCGTGTGCCAGAGTAACATTAGTGGTTGCGAGCGCACTCAAGAAGAAGAGACTTTTTCATCGGGCTGGGACGGATTATTAGGGGCTGGGTTTTCTATTGGTTCATTGGCGTTTGCTGCTAATGGTTCATTTGGAAGTGAGTCGGTGTTGGTGTTATGAGGTTGAACAGTTTTATTAAATTTGGTCATTGGTGGTGCTGGCTCTTTCTCTGTGTGTGATTGGGAGCTGGCCGTAGTAATTTGGGAGATTTGCTGTGCGGGTTTTCGGAGGTGTTGTGCCCCGGGTAAATCATCTAAGCTTCTAAGCCCAAAATACTGTAGAAATTCCTCGGTTGTTCCGTAGAGTGGAGGTTTTCCTGGGACTTCAGCGCGTCCAACCACTTCAATCAATCCGCGTTCGAGTAGAGTTTGCATCACGGCATCGACGTTGACTCCGCGGATTTGCTCGATTTCGGCGCGGGTAATTGGCTGGCGATATGCGATGATCGCAAGTGTTTCGAGGGCTGCTTGGGTGAGGCGAGGGGGTCTAGGTTTTGCGCCTCCCAGGGTCGTACGTAGCCAAGGGGCGAACTCCGGTAAGGTGGCAAATTGCCAAGCCCCTGCCACGCATACGGGTTTAAATCCTTGTCCACGGCCTTCGTATTCCGCTGCTAGTTGTTGGATTTGTGTCTCGATTTCCTTTTCTGAGAATTTGGCCAAATTGGCAGCTAGTTCATGGTCGGGATTTTGTTCGGCTGTAGTTTTCAGAATTCGTAGTATGTCCCGAGCAGTAAGCGGCTTGGAACTGACGAACAAAATGGTTTCGATGACATGCTTTACTTCCATAGCAGTGGTTTTGCTTTCTCAATTAGTGGTTTGATGTGCTGTAACAAATTCAGGTCCTAACTGGTTAAAGTTTGGTCCTCTATGGATTTGGATTTCTCCAAATGGTTGGTGTTGAATGGCTTTAACGTGTCCGGTTCGAATGAGCTCTAGCAGCGCTAAGAAAGTAGCTACTATGTGCATACGGGAGTTCATGTGTTCGAACAACGCAGAAAAAAGCACTACTGGTTGTTGTTTGAGTGTTTCCAGGATGAATTCGATTTTTTCTGTTATAGAAACCTCGTCTGCAATTATCTCGGCATCCTGGATTCTGGTTTGGAACCGTTTTAGCACTGCATTAAGGGCGGTGAGTAAGTCGAAAATAGATGCTTGGAAGGGCATGAGAGGTTGTGGGCTGGTATCTGATTCTTGGAATTTGCTTTTCCTGGTGTAGACCTGTTCTTGTTGGGCCTCTAATTTTTGCAGTTCAAGGGCGGCATCTTTGAATCGTTTATATTCGAGGAGTTTTCTAATTAATTCCCACTTTGGATCAATTTCTAGCTCGTCTGGGTCTTGGTCGTCGACGGCCCTTTGGTTTACCGGTAGTAATTCACGGCTTTTTATATAAAGCAAGGTAGCGGCCATCACGAGGAACTCGCCGGCTATCTCGATATCGAGCATGCGCATCATGTCTATGTATTCGAGGAACTGGGTAGCTAAATCGGAGATGTTCACTTGGTAAATGTCCACTTCCTGCTTTTTGATTAGATACAGAAGCAGGTCTAATGGGCCTTCGAATATTTCGAATTTGACGCGGTACATTTCGAGCTGCAGATTTTTGGTTAACTGTAGTGCATGGTATTATTCGGAATTAGTGCGTGCAATTTAGGAAAGTGATGGAGTTTACAGCGTGACCCATTTGTTCCGGATAAATTCGGTCCATGACTTATGTAGTGGTTGAGTAACGCACAGCCAAATTTCCTGGTGGAGTCGATTTAACGCGTCGGGATCACTTAGAATTAGTAGTTTTTCTTCGCGGGAAAGATTGTCGGGCCCATCTCTCATCAGACGGGTGGCTAAGGTTTGAATAGAAGGTTGACCTATGCCTAATTCTGCCATTTGTTGTGCGTAAATTGGATTTAGAAATTTTTCTTTGAGTAAGCAAATATGTAAGGCGTTGAGGTACGGGTCCAATATGGCCAAGTAAATGCCGGCGCCCTTAGGCCATTCTTGGGTGATGGCGGATAACTGGTTAACTTTAACTATTTCCTCCGGCGGCGAAATTTCTTCTGGTGTTAAGAGGAGGCCAAGTTTTCGCAGGGCAACGCCGAGGGCAGGTTTACTTGAAAGTATGCACAGTGGGATTGAGATAGTCAATCCGATGAAAATGGGTAAGAACCACCAAAATGCGACACGATCGTATTTCCAGATTATATAGGCCCAAATTAAGCCGATGACGGTATGGGGCAGTAACGCAGATACGGCTTCTAAGAACCGGACTTGGATAGCGGACCTACGTATTGGAATCCAAGAGACAGTCATTCCGAATAAATTTGTAATTACAAACCAGGAATGCCATAACATGTTAATAGGTGCTACCAGGGCGGAGAAAACGGTTTCTATAATGACACTTGAAATGGCTTTTGCTAAGCCTCCAAATTGTTCTCTTACTTGGGGATTGATGAGCAGATATGCAATTGCGAGTAGCTTGGGGAACAGGATGATACCCATGCATAGTGCAAATATTAGGAAAGCGTGCTGATTGGCAGTGAGGTTTAGGTAAGGGGTGAAAGGGTGGACGACGATTTCAGAGAGGCCAGATCTTACATGGGAGATTCGAATCCAATTGTAAACTAGCAGAAAAGCCAGCCACAAAGGGCTACAGAGGTAACCGAAAATGCCCAGAATTAGATGTATCCGGGAAATGCCGCGCAGGCCCTTTGCAAACACTAGCATTGAGTGTTGTAGATTGCCTTGACACCAGCGTCTGTCACGAGCTGCGTTCCCAAGCATGTTCTGAGGTGTTTCCTCATAGCTGCCGGTTAATTCGTATGCAAACCACACTTGCCAGTTTTCTTTAAGCAATAGTGCCGCCTCTACAAAATCATGGCTAAGAATATGTCCACCGAATGGTTTTCTTCCTGGCAATTTGGGCAGGTCACAATATTTCATGAATGGCTCCGTACGGATGATAGCGTTATGTCCCCAATAATTGCCAAAGCCTTGAGCCCAAAAGTTTAGGCCTGCGATGAAAATTGGTGCGTAAAGGCGGTTAGCGAATTGTTGAATCCGGCCGAAAAGAGTGGTGGCATTGACGATGGATGGGACAGTTTGGATTAGCCCAACCTCGGGGTGAATTTCCATTAATTTCACTAAGCTAACCAAGGTCTCGCCCTGCATGAGGCTATCAGCATCGAATACTACGAAGTACTTATAACGTTTTCCCCAGAGGTTCAGAAAGTCGCGTATGTTGCCGCTTTTCTTTCCCTCATTTGTGAATCTGCGGCGGTAGAATATCTTCCCAAGCGCGTTGAGTTCTTTTATAGTGTCAAACCATATGCGCTCTTCCAATAGCCAAATATCAGGATCGTCAGTGTCGCTGAGGACGAAGAAGTCGAAGTGTTCCAAGTGCCCCATTCTGTGTAATGACTGGTAAACAGTTTTAATCCGGGCGAATACCTTTGAGGCGTCTTCGTTATAAATTGGAAATAGCAGGGCAGTTGGTGTGTTTCTAAGGGACACGTCATTGTAAGGCTTGGTTCTGGTGATGGTCTGCTGGTCTTGGAAAACCATACTCAGAAAACCTGCGATGGCGGATACGCACCCGAGTGCCGCGTACCAGACCAGTAGAATAAACAAGCATAACAAAATGGTTCGCGAAGTAGACCACCCTGTGCGCCACAGCAAATCCGCGAATAGCCACCCGAGTATTCCAACGATTAATACCGCTGCTGAGTGAAATGCAAAGACACGAAAAAGCCTGGGAATAGGACGTTTTGGAGGGGGAACCAGTTTTATTTCAGTTTGGGATGTGGTGTCCATGTGTTAGTGGGTGAGGCGGAAAATTACATATAGCAGGATGGCGAAAGCAATCCATCCAAGGACTAGTTTTGCATAAGGCAGCCTTGCGATTACAGTTAATTTTGAAATTGGACCGAGGTCTAATGAATGGGGTGCCGTGTGAGAGATTTGGAATTCTGGTCCTGCTTTAATCAATCCTTCACGGACTGCGATTACGAATTCTTCAGGCCAGGGTCCAGGGTTTAAGAATAAGTGTTGCCACCGACCAGGAATATCAGCGAGTGCCATAGCCAAGCGTCCTTTGACGGAGAGCATGGGATCGACTTCGGTTGTGGGCTGGTTGAGGATTTTACTAAACCATTCATTTAGCATAGCGTTCATTTCTCGGGCTGCGATTATAGTAGGTGATACACCCTCCTGGTGTTGGGCTTGTTGGATAGCTCGCAAGATTGCGATCAGTGTTATCTGATTGCGAAGTAATTTATTTTGGATCCCGAGAGCATTGAGGTATGCTTCAACGCGTGAATAAGCCGCGTTCCATTCCTCCAGGTTATTCCCAGGCAGGTATAGTGTTATAAGGTGTGATGGCAGGTTGCTCATGGTAAGGGGCTCCATAGGTAATTCCACGTTTCAGCCAAGGGTTGGTTGTCTTTTTTTAATCTACATTTAAGTTCAACTGGGGCTTTGTTAGTTAGGTCGGGCTCAATTTTTAAAATTACTCGCCAGGAATCCATCATTGGATTGTGGAACACTTGTACTTCCTGGAGGGTAGCGGGGCCGGAACATGTGACTTCGGCTTCAGGCGGTGAATCTTTTGGAACCGCTGACAAGCGAGGGCCGGCAAAATCAATTACGAACTTCCGCCACGATGGGAACCGCGGATCAGCACCCACTCGAGTAGATATGACCTTATTTTCTGAGAGTTTCATGTCGGTTTCTCTGGTCCAATAGAGGGTATATGCAAATCGATATTGCTTTCCGGGGATTGGTTTTTCGGTTGGGTTCCAGAAGGCTACGATATTATCAAAACCTTCGAATGGAGCATTGAGTTCAACAAGATGAATTTCGCCCTCACCCCAGTATCCCCTGGGCTCGACCCATACACTCGGGACGGCGTGGTAATAATTGAACAGATCTTGGTAACAAGCGAAATCACGTTCTCGTTGTAACAAGCCAAAGCCGCGAACATTTTTTGCAGGGAAAATTTGGTGTCTTAAAGAGAACGGATTACAGAGCGGACGCCAAATTAGTTCGCCATCGGACTTTTTTATGAGCAATCCGTCGCTATCGTGTACCTCAGGTCTATAATCGTCGAATTTCCGATCGGAGTTTTTTCCGAACAAGAACATGCTGGTTAGGGGGGCTATGCCGACCGTTTTGATGGGTTTTTTGGCTGGGTCTACGGCAGTGATTTTATCAGGGGTCCGGAATATAATCACGGCTTCTATATCTACGACTGTGGTTTCTCCTGGGCGTATATTGAATTCATAAGCTCCCACACAGCTTATGCTGTCTAAGATTGCATAAAGGAGTATTTCTTTATCGGTGCGGTGTGGTTTTCCTAGCCACCAATCGGTAAAGATTGGGAATTCTTCAGGGCGATCTGGCTCTCCGCAGTCAATAGCGAGGCCGCGAGCGGATTGCCCATATCGTTGACCTCGCCCTAGGATTCGGAAGTAACTTGCACCTAAGAATGCTCCCACTTCATCCCATTTTTCAGGTTCGTTGAGCGGATGTAGAATTCTAAACCCTGCGTAGCCTGTGTCTGGTGGGATCTGCCGTCCTATCTTTAAAGCCCGGTAATTGAAGAAGTCTTTTACGAATCGGATTTGTTGAACGTGAGTCAGGGTAAATTCGTAAATCCGTACGGGCTCTCTATAAATGTAGCCTGGGTGAAAAAACTCAACCCGGAATGGCAGGTCCTCCGCTAACCAGAGAGCTTTTTCGTGTCGAAACTCTATCTCCCTATATTGGTCGTAAGTAAGGTTTTTAAGTACGTCGGGAAGGTCTTGGGTTGGGGATCGGAACGGTGCTTGTGTGCGTTCGATGGCCTTTTTAAGAACGTAATCAAAGGTTACCCGCACAGCCTCTGAATTGCAGGTAACCGTAGACGCAAGCATAATTAGGCCGGGCACCCAGACCAATAGTTTTACTTTCATCGTATGGGCAATAGATATCGGAAAAAGCCAAGTTGGCAAGAATGGAGAAGCCAAATCTTATCTCCCCGTTAAATTATGCCTGCAGGAAGTATGCCATATTATGCATTATGGGGCTTATACTTCTTGTGGAAATGGTTTTCCCTCCTTTATCCAAAAAAGAGAGTGGGGCGGTTTTCACCGCCCCACATCTCTAATGAGAACGACCAAATTCGTTTCTGCACTTCTCCTACTCCCGACCAGTTGCACCCATCAAATCCACTTATATCTTATTCGAAACGGGTTTTCTTAGTAGTCCCCATTTTTGGGGACAAAAAGCGAAGGTGGATTATTAGTGGGTTTTATTCGCGTTTTAGAAACCTTGCTACGGCCTCGGTGCGTGTTCTAACGTGCAGCTTCTCATAAATGCGACGGATGTATGTTTTGACGGTTTCGTAGCTTATACCGAGCTTATCGGCAATTTCCTTGTATATGTAGCCGTTTGCAAGGTACTCGAGTACTTCTTTTTCTCTTGGGGACAGATCGTCTACCTCAGGAGTTTGTTGGGTGGGGCGTTGGAAAGACTGGACTACTTTCCGGGCAATATGAGCTGTCATCGGAGAACCACCATTATATACTTCTTGGATTGATTCCAGGATTTCCTTTTTTGTGCTGCGTTTGAGTAGGTAACCCGTAGCCCCGGCGGCTAAAGCATTGAAGATGTTATCGGTGTCTTCGTAAACTGTTAACATTACAATCTGAGTATCGGGGAGTATTCGTTTTAATTCGCGGACGCACTCAACCCCATTCATACCAGGCAGGTTGATGTCCATGAGGACCACATCGGGTTTTAACTGAGGGAGTGTCTTCAGTGCGTCTTCGGCAGTGGGAAATGCACCCACGCATTTATATGCGGATTCGCGCTCGATTATTCGGACAAGCGTGTTCCGGTACTGCGGGTTATCCTCTACTATGGCCACTTTAATGGGCATGTTTAGTTTCAGGCTTTAGGCAAAGTTTATATTTTGGCCTTTACAAAAGACGTTACTTGAAGTTCTAGGGGTTGGGCAATAATGGAATTTTGTAGAGACTCAGGTTCTGTGGTAGGGTAAAAACCCTCTTGCCCTAAGAACAATGCGTGTTTTATTATAGTATACGAATTCGGTGCGCATGTGGCGGAATTGGCAGACGCGCTACTTTGAGGTGGTAGTGGAGCAATCCGTGCAGGTTCGAATCCTGCCATGCGCACCAAATTTTTTTGCGTGTGAATTGAACAGGTGGTATCGGAGTGCAAGGTAGGTGCCTTTACCTGAAACCAGGATAATGGTGGCCACGATCAACATCACATTTTCGACCAACTTTGAGCAAACGTTTACTTCACCAGTACCACACCCGCAATCGAACCAGATTGAGCAAAACGCAAGACCTGTCATCTTTTGAAGGATCAATCCCTGCCTAAAGACTAATAATGTGAAACCGATTAGAAGGGTAAGAAGAATGATCCCGGTACCACGCACAGCGATGCCTAAGACAAGAAGGAGACCTGTGAAAACCTCAAACCAGGGTAAATACGCCGCAATTAAGGTTTGAAGTATTGGGTTACTGAGGAGATTGTATTGTTTTATTGCCTTGAGAAATTCGACTGGTTCAATGGCTTTCGCAAGGCCAGCGTAGATGAACATCGTTCCTAATCCTACCCGACACACTAAGCCGAGGAGTTGTTCGAGTGCCGGTAGTTTTTTCTGGTGGGCTGCAGTCATTCCGTTGGGAATTTTTTGTTTATTGCCTGGGTACTTCGGTGGGCAGACCTGCTGATTTCCAACCATCGAATCCCTCGAGAAAAATGGCGATTTTTTCTTTGGGTATACCCATGTCCGCGAGCAGGGTAGCTGCCAATTCGCTGTCGTCGCAGGCTCCACCTTCGCAATACAGGATGATTTTTTCTGCGGTTAAGCATGGGCCTAGGATCTTATCAACATAGGCTTCGTATCGATACGGGTTAAATAGGATAGCTCCTGGGATACACGCTGCAGAAAATTGCTTCTCTGTGCGGGTGTCAATCACAATCACGTTACTTGCCTGTTGGATTTTGGGATCAGATAGGAGATTAGAGATCTCCGTAAGGCGGACCCATCCCAAGTGTTTTTGGGCAAGGCGGTTTGTTACGAGTTGGATTATCTCTTCGAGCGTATTAGTTGTGGTAGAGACTGAGAGTGTTTGCAATGCCAGGATCTTTTCCGCTTGGGATTGGTCTTTCAAGGTTGGCATCGGACGTGTTGGGTTCAACCCAAAGGGAGAGATTGCATTTGCCACCAATGAAAATAATGCTCCCAGGATAGCAATGGCTGAGCCCTCTTTTATTAACGACCAAAATATATTTGGTAGGCGGTGGTTTTTTTCCATGGAAGGTAGGTCACAAATTTTTAACTGGCAGTTTAATAATAGGCACAAAAAGTTCGGGGTTTGACGTGCTAGTGGTTGAGATTTTCAGGACCGCTGGAGTGTTTGTGGGGAGCTCGAACCCCTCAGGGAACTGTACTGTTATGCGGAAGGTTCTGCCTGGGTCTAATGGTCTTATTTGAATGTCGACCCCTTGCAGCTCAGATTTCACTTCGGTGATTTCAACCTTTGTTGGGCCGTTATTATGAATGGTAATCGTATATGAAAGTGGAGCAGTCAATTTCTCTGCAGGCAAATGGATGGTAGGGGGTGAAACCGTAAGTGTTGGACGCATAACTACCATCACAGGAATTGAGACTGATGGGCAATTACTTGATGTGGTTGTTATTGTGAGTTTGCCCTGATGGGTGCCTATTGTGAGTTCAGGAGAGGGCTTGATTTGGATTTGGTACCACCAACCAGGGTTATTAGTAATGAGGGTATATTGATAATTGGAACCTTCGGAATCGGTTGATAGGATTTCAATTGGCGCCGTTTCGTTATTTGTAAGGTTGACTAGCACGTGAGTATTTGGGTCTGAATCTGGAGTGATGTAAATTACAGCGACTTGGGGATCGACTTGGATAGGTTTCCAAATTTCGCCTCGGAGTTGCAAAACTACACTGGGTTGGGTGGGGTCGTTGTTAATCACCGATACCGTCTTTATAAACATCCCGGGATATAAACTGGCGTGGAACTCGATAGGTAACTTTCCCGTTCCTTCAGGTGGCACCTTACGGGTCCATTCGCCAGCTGTGGTGCAGCCGCAACTGAGCCTTACATCGGTGATTTCAAGGTCTGCATTGCCTGCATTTGAATACAAGAATTCGCATTTTACTGAGATGCCTGCGGTCACTCGCCCTAAGTCGATTACAGGATTGAAAAAAACTATTTTAGGGGCTTGTTTGGCGGTGTTAGTTTGATGGGATTCCGACTCACTACAAATGCCCAACATGGCAATTAAGGAAGCACCTAGTCCTACGAATAAAAGCCGTGGCAAATATATTGGCGGTATATGCGGATTTTTTGGTTTCATCTACAAGTACATTAGAGTACCGGATTCGAGCTGTGTAAAGCCTTTAAGTGGCAAGCCGGAGTGCTTTGTGAACAATTGATTAAAAAATTTTGGTTAATAGGTGTTTCCAAATCACGAATGCAAAAGCTGCCAACAAAGCACATGCAGGAATGGTGGTAATCCAAGCAAGTACTATATGCCATGCTACTCCCCATCTGACGGCGGATATCCTTTTAATTGAACCCACTCCCATGATTGCACCGGTGATGGTATGGGTAGTGCTGACGGGGATTCCAGATGTCGCTGTCAGCACCAGCGTCAGGCCGCCTGCGGCTTCGGCACAAAACCCGCCGATGGGTTGGAGTTTTGTGACCTTAATTCCGAGTGTGCGGATGACACGCCAACCGCCTAGCAGGGTTCCAAGTGCAATTGTTCCATAGCACAAAAAAGCACCCACCATGGGATTTCAGTTTCTTTTGGGAGAAGGTTATTTGCAATTAGGAGTGCTGTTATCAATCCTGCTATTTTTTGGGCGTCATTAGCACCATGGCCCAGGCTATAAAACGCAGCGGATAACAGCTGAAGACTTCTGAAGATCCGGTCAACTCGGTATGGGTTGCTTTTTTTGAAGGCTATGAGGCATAACAACATTAAAATGGAACCTAGAATCATACCGATGAAGGGTGCGAGGATAATAAAAAGGGCAATTCGTCCAACTCCGGGCCACCAGATGACGGCTGCGAGTCCGCCCTTAGTTATTGCGACTCCTGTCATGCCCCCGATTAATGAATGGGATACGCTGATTGGCAGACCATAGTGCGTACATAACCATGTCCATGTGATGGCTCCAATGAGTGCTGATGCTACAAAGGCATTGTCTACAACATCGGGTGTCACCACTCCTTTGCCTATGGTTTTGGCTACTGCTGTGCCGAATAAAAAGACAGCTGCAAAGTTAAAGAAAGCTGCCCAAGCTACTGCTACGTGTGGAGGCAAAACTCTAGTTGCCACCACAGTGGCAACAGAGTTTGCGGCATCGTTCATTCCGTTCAAAAAGTCAAAAAGTAGTGCTAACCCAATAATTGAAACTAGTGGAATGTAGTGGTCCATTTTCGGGTGAGCCGGTTAGAAATGTTTAAGAGCGATTTGCATTATGATATTTCCGGTGTCACGGCATCGGTCGATTATCTTTTCGAGGAGCTCGTATAGATCCCGGAGCAACATAGCCTGCAGGGGGGGATACTTACCGCTGTAGATTTCTCGTAGTAGTTCGGAGAGTAGTTTGTCGGCATCGCCCTCGATCTTTTGAAGTTGTTGGTTTTGCTGTCGGATAACTTCGATTTTGGGGCGGTGTCTGAGAGACTTGACCATTTCCATGATAATTTCGGTAGCTTGTTCCAATAATGTTACATGGCGCGAGAAGTCCATGGTTGCTGCTTGAGAGCCGGCGATAATCATACGTTCTGCAAATTTTTCTACTGTTTTGGGGATCCTGTATAATGCATGGGAAAGCGCGTCAATGTCTTCACGATCTATCGGGGTGACAAATGTTTTTGCTAGTTCGGCTGCAAGCCGTTGCCGTATTTTTTTATCTTCCTTGCGCAGTGCTACAAACTCTTCGAGGGTGGGTAGCTGACCAGGGGTACGAATTACGGTCAGCAAAGCATGCACGCTAGTCTTTGCTTCCTGGGCCGCAGCCTCGAGAAGATCAAAAAAGAGATTGTCTTGTGAAAACAAATGCAGTACCGAAATCATAGGGGTACAAATTTTTTGCATAATTCGATCGGGGATGTCGATTCAAATTTTAGGTGTTAACACCACATTTCCCAGGGCATTGATTTGGGACGGCAATTAGCTTTTCACGTACAATGCATTTCTTAGGTCGTACACTAATCCCTCGGTTAATGGGTAACGCCGATTTGGATCTGTCTCTAAGCACTTTAAGATGATTCTTTCCAACTGTGGGGGGACATCTGGGTTATGTTGGCGCGGGGTGATAAACCCACTTCGGTTGAGCTGCCGATTTAAAATTTCATCGGGTGTGGATCCAGGGAAAGGTTTCTGCAATGTGACCATTTCGTAGGCAAATACTCCATAAGCGAATATATCAGCCCGTTGATCAAAAGGCTGGTGCATTAGCTGTTCGGGTGCCATATATGAGGGGGTGCCAGGATTATCTCGGTACCGGGTAGGTTTGTCAGGGATCGGACGCGCCAAGTCAAAATCGATCAGTTTTAATTGGGCGTTGCGCGTGACCAGTATGTTTTCTGGTTTGAAATCAAGGTGCATGAATCCCCGGTTGTGCATGTGGAGCAGTGCTTCAGCAGCATCCAGTAGAAATTGAGCAATGTTTTCTAAGTAGATAGGATCGCGTCTTGCGATGAGTTCTTTCAGATTCGAGGCTTCAACGTATTCCATCAGGATGTATGGCCAGCCCTTGATTTTCCCATGGTCAACGTAAGTTATGAAGTATGGGCTCCCGCTGACTCTCTTAAAGATTTCTGCACCTCGGAAAAACCGATGACGCGACTTTAGATTCCAAACCAGATCTGGAAGCAATCGTCTAAGGGCGAAAGGCTTGCCTTCTGGGTTGGTGACAAGCCATATCTCAGCCATTCCCCCCGCACTAATCCGTTCATGCAAGGCGAATTGGCCAAATTTTTCGCCAGGATCACTTTTAAAATTGCGTTTTGACAAAATCCAAAACATTACCTTAGTTGAGAGGCATATTTAACTGACTGAGAAGGGCTTTGGCTATCTTTGTTTTATGGGAAGTAACACCAGATGGGTTGCCTGGTCAGAGTAGTTCAGGATGGTTTAACAGGTAGGCAACCCGTCCAAGTAGTCGACCTGCACCGCCACCATCTAAAACGCGATGGTCAAAGCTTAATGTGAGGTAGGCTTGAGTGATTGGGATGAACTGGCCAAGTGATTCGTCCCAGTGAGGGACTTTCTGAGCTGCTCCTAACCCGAGGACAAGTGTTTGTTCCGGGAGTGGAATGGGGGTTCCAAAAGTCAATCCGAATACTCCATAGTTGGTGACTGTTGCGATGGATCCGCCAGTCATTTCCGGTGGGAGTTTTTTCCCTCGGGCAAGGCTCACAAGCTCCCGATAAGGTCCAATCAGATCTCTTAGTGGTTTTTTGTCGGCGTTCCTAATCACCGGGACCATTACGCCGTCGGAAACTTCTACTGCTACTGCGATATCGATTGATTGAGGATGCACGATTTTGTTGCCGATGAGTCGTCCTGCTGGGGTGCTGTCTTCTGCCAAGGCCAGTGCCAGGGCTCGTACAACATACAGAGCAGGGCCAGGTTTTTCTGGGAAATTCTTTCTATGTTCAAGCATTTTATCTAATTGTACAGGCATTGCCACCATTGCTATGGGGCGGGTCCAACTGCGCCTCATCGCATCTGCCACGGCTATCCTCAAAGGGGAAGCAGGGGTGGTTTTATGTTTCTCGATTTGAGCCAGAAATCGTTCCAGATCTTGTATTGTGACTCGGCCACCAGCGCCCGTACCTTGGATCCCTGCTAGGTCTGCTGCTCGGAGCCCCAGTTCATTAAGCCGGGCTTTCATTCGTGGGGACATATAACTAGCCCCAGCTAAGTTGGCCGGAACTGGAAGGCCTGTGACGGTGGGTTGTACACGGGGTTTTTCTTCGATGGATTTATGAGGTATTGCACCCGGTTTTCCGGCGGTGCCAATTGGTTGTGGATGTTTTGTAGTTAACCCCAATTTAGTTGCTTCTTCCTCGCTCACTAAGATCGTTCCCAAGATTGCGCCCACTGGATAGCTTTCATTTTCTTTTGCCTTGAATTCGACGATCTTGCCGCTGCACGGGGCCGTTACTTGCATTGTGGCTTTGTTAGTTTCCACCTCAATAATTGGTTGATCTGCAGTTACAAAATCCCCAGGCTTGACAAGGAAGCTAACGATGATTGCTTCTGCAATCGATTCACCTAGCTGTGGCATTACTATGGGTACTTCGGGCATAGATCATCGAGTGAGTTAGAATCTAAGGACTTTTCGAGCTGCGTCTGCAATTGTTCTGGCTGTAGGGCGGTGCATAGACCACAAATTGGGGTGGAAGGGGATAGGTGTATCTTTTGCATTTAGCCGGAGTGGGGGCGCGTCTAGCAGTCCAAACCCTTCTGATACAACCCGTGCGATTACTTCTGCCCCGACTCCACCCCAGGGCCAAGCCTCGCTTACACATAACAGTCGACCGGTTCGTGCAACTGAGGCTATTACCGTATCGGTATCGATTGGCTTGACGGTCCTGAGATCCACTATTTCGATTTCATATCCTTCGGAAGCGAGCTCTTCGGCAGCTGCAATAGATTCGTGTACCATTGCACTGTAGGTGACTATGGTTAGGTCTCGGCCTTCGCGGGCGATGCGTGCCTTGCCAACTGGCAATCCTTCGTCGTGGATGTGATCTGCTTTCAAGTGATAGTAAAGGAGTTTGTGCTCAATAAAGATCACAGGATCGTCGATTTTGATTGCATCCAGCAGCATTGTATAGGCGTCTTCGACGGTTGCTGGGGTCATTACTATTAAGCCGGGAAAATGTGCATAGATTGCTTCTAGGCATTGGCTATGGAACGGTCCACTGCCAATAGTACCCCCAGAGGGTAATCTGATTGTAATAGGGCATGGGGTACCAGTCCGCCAAAATAACGTAGCTGCTTGGTTCACAATTTGGTTTAGCCCCAATAAGGAGAAATCAGCAAATTGAATTTCTATGACCGGTCTAAGTCCTTCTATTGCCGCACCAACTGCGAGTCCAATGATCGCGTCTTCGCTTATAGGTGCATCGATAACACGGCCTGGAAACTGCTCTATCAGATTTTTGGTGGCTTTAAACGCGCCACCAAACCGTCCCACGTCTTGGCCGTAGATAAACACTCGTGGATCCTCGGCCAAGGCACGGGCTAATGCTTCTCGTATAGCCTCCAGATAAGTTATACTCATGGTAGATCGAGCACGCCTTCCGGCCGGTCGGGTACCTCGGGGATACAGTAAATATCGGCCAGATGCTTTGTTTTAAGAGCGCACCAGTCCTCCGCATATGGGTCTGGTGCTGGTTCAGATTGTACCTCCGCCACTACACGATCCACGGTTACCTTGGCCTCTTCCCAAATCATGGTTATTTCTTGCTGTGAAGCCCATCCTCTTTGAAGTAAACGTTCCTCGGCTATCCGAATGCAGTCGCGTCCTATGGGTGAATCCTTAATTTTGGGATCAATATAGCTTGCATCGTCATGTTCGCCGTGTCCACAAAGCCGAAGCAGGTTTGCTACAACTAATTTTGGTGTGCTTGTTGATCTAGCCTCTTCTATTGTTTGTTTTAGCACGTCCAAACAGCTCTCGAGATCCGTACCATTGATTTCGTAACCGGAGATTCCGTATCCAATAGCCCGGTCTGCCAAGCTTCGGCATGCAAACTGACGGGAATTTGGTGTGGAATAGGCGTATTGATTGTTGGCTACTACGACAACTAAGGGTAATTTTTCAACCGATGCCTGGTTCAATGCCTCATGGAAAGCTCCCGTTGAAGTTCCGCCATCACCGATGGATGCGACTCCAACGGTTCCGGTGATCCCCTTTAGCTTTCGGGCAAACAGGATTCCATTTACCACAGCTATCATTGCTCCTAAATGACTTATCATTGGGATAATTCCTTCGTGGATTCGACCGCGGTGGACGTTACCATCGCGGCCGCGCATCGGACCTAGGACAGAACCAAGGTATGTTCGAACCGCGTCGTGGATTGGTTCCCCGAAAGCTAGGCGTCCTGCGGTATCCCTAATCAATGGTGCGAACACATCGCCTTTTTTTAGGTTTAGTCCGATGGCAACACTTAAAGCTTCTTGGCCTCGACCAAGGTAACAACCTCCGTAAATTTTCCCTGCTCGATACAAGCTAGCCAGCTTTTCGTCTAAAACACGGCCTAGGACCATGTATTTAAACGCCTTCAGAAATTTTTCACGGTCGACTGATGACTGGCCTCCAGGATCAGCGATTGGTTCTAGGCAGCAGTGCACGTTTTCCATGCCCTTAAATTAATTGCTTAACAGACTGGCCGCAATTTTAAAGGTGTCATTAAGGTGCCTCCACACAGGTTTATTTGCCCCAGGTGCAAACCGTAAGCCCGAGCCATAGGATCGGGTAAAACTTGGTTTGTTCCCCCTTAGAATTCTTTACTGCTTGGACAGCTGAGGCTAGCCCAGGCGTTGTTTAAAACGAGTTCCAAAGACCCTCGGCTAAACTCTGAACGAGAGTAGTGTTTGATTTATGCTTATTATTTGGCCTTGAGTTTTTTCAGCTGCCTTTCCCTGACGCGCAATCATGACTGGGGTTTCGAATGAAGCACTTACGCTGGTTTATAAGCTCCTTCCTTGGCCGATAGTAAGTGGGTTAGTGGTTACTAAAACCCTGGACGGAAGAGTTCGAATATGGTCTTGGTGAGTCATCGATCGTGCAGGATTCTTTTTGTTGGTGGTTACACCCACCATTTTCCCCACAGCATAAATATGGGTTAAACTCCCTGGTCGTGATCACGAAGTAGAAGAGGCAGGCGTAATTTCAGGCACCTGTAATGTCCTTTAGAGAATGCTATGCACCTAGGCCGAATTACCCCGCTTTCCTTAAGTGAATTTCCTCACTCTTGTTAAAATTGTTTGGGTTATGGCACGTCCTCGATTGCAGCGTTGGCCTCCAAAAACTCCAATGTCTTCTCGATTATTAACTTATCCCGGATTTCTTCGATTCCCCCTCGTTTTTGCAGTTCTTTAATCAATTTGTCGGCGGGAATCTGATACAGCGTTGCCATAGTGTAGATACGACGCATAATTTCTTCTGGTGTGGCCTTAATGCCCTCTTTTTCTGCGATTTTGAAGAGAATGAAATTTAGTTTCACCCGGTCACGGGCGTTTACCATTGCGGTGCGGAAGATTTCATCTTTGTGTTGTTCCAAAAGTTCTTTGGAGACGCCGCGCCTTGTGTTCTCGGCCACAATATCATACACGATATCACGGGTTTCTTGGGCCACTAGAGATTCGGGTAGTTCAAACTGGGCCCGAGACAAAAGCGTTTGGATGATCTGTGCCTGGATGTTCTTTTTCTGGGTATATTGGAGTTCACGTTCCAGGTCACGGCGGACCCCTTCGCGCAATTTTTCAAGGTTTTCTGCTCCCCAAGACTTTGCAAACTCGTCATTGAGCTCGGGCAGGACCTTTTGCTTTACTTCAACCACCTCTACTTCGTAGGTAGCTTGAAGGCCCACTAATTCTTGGGGTTGGAAGCCAGCGGGAAACAGCACTGCCACTTGCCGTTTTTCGCCAGCGCATGCCCCCAGCAACTGTGTGCCAAATCCAGGCAAAAATGTTTCTGGATCTGTACCCACCCAGAAATTCTTTTGTTCAGCTAAGCCTTTGGCGCTTGGTGCGATCTCAGTCAGAGGCTTTGAGTCAACATAACCAACAAAATTCACTACTACGATATCGCCTTTTTCGACCGGCCGGTTAACGGTTTGATACGTTGCTTGTTTTTCTCTGAGGACGTTAAGAGCTTTTTCGATGTCTTGTTCTGTGACGGAGGCCAATTTGCGTTTGACGGGGATACCTTTGTATTCTGGGAGTTCAAACTCTGGGGCGGTTTCCACCCTTAACAAAAACAGATAAGGTTGACCTGCCACAAATTGAACTTCTTCGTACTCAGGTTGGCTAACTATAACCAGCTTATGTTCCTCGATTGCGCGTCTGAGGGAATTGCGTATCAAGTTTTCCCGGACTTCTTCTGCGATTTCCTTCTCAAATCGTTTTATGATTAGGTTTTTTGGGGTTTTGCCTGGTCGGAAACCCGGCAGTGCAACTGATTTCTGGATTTCCGTGGCAACCGAGTCGAACTCCCGTTGGTATTCTTCGGGGCTGACTTCAACGCGAATCAGCTTTTTGCAGCCGCCTAAGTTGTCGATCGTAATGTTCACGGAACTCTCGGGTTAAGGTTCAAAACAAAACTTTTAAAGCATTACCTTAACGGGTCCCCTTGACCGATCAAAGGGACTTGCCGTAATCGCGTACGAAAAGCTAGAGACAACTAGTATCAGAGTCAAGCAAAGTGCTCTTCGCTTGCAAGTTGTGTTTCTCCCACCTTCAAGAAGGAGCCGGGAATCACCACAGCTGATTTTCACTTATCAGTGTTTAATTATTGCGCATTGGTGAACGTGATTTCCATTAATGGACGTTCATCAGAAACAACCTTTGTGCCGAGTTTGCCCCTCAAGGTGGGCTATGTAGGGTGGGTAACACACAGCATTTTGAGGTTGTACTCAGCGAAAACTCAATTTTTAGCCCAAGCCAAAGTTTACCAAATCAAAGTTCTGGGGCGTATGGTGATAGCAAAATAAAATACTTATCAGGCTTTGCCTTGGCATTGCATTGGCTTCTGTTGGAGCATTTTGATATACCATCCAGTCAATAAATGAGCCTGTATTCGTGTATAAAACACCTTACTCCTTATTGATGGTTTGAGTTGAAAAACCGTTGAAACCGGCTGTCCTGGGTTTCACGACGATTGATGGCTGCCAGCTCATTCAGGCGACGACCCCGGTATAACCTTGGGATTCGATTCACAGGTAGTGCTTTCGGCTTTTGGATAAATAAACTTGCTAGCTTAGCGGTAAATGGATTGCGTACAACGCAGTCAGTTGGGTCAAGTACATTTGTTTTGCAAGCGCTCGGCGCTTTAGCTGTGGTTGTGCCGGTGCATCAATTTGCTACTGTGACTGGGGTAGTTGCCAGTTACCCAGTGATGTGTCACTTAGGGCACTTGCGTGATCCATATGCTTTAGGGGCAAAGGTCTATACTTTATGCCAATACTTCTATACAAGGGTGGACACTATGTTGAGGCACAATGGCACTTAAAAAGCGGGACTTTTGCGGGCGAAGGCTGGGGTTTGACATGAATGTGATGGCTGCATGGCCTTTTGTGTGTGGTGAAGGCGTTATATTTGCAGTACCGGATTCGAGTCTGGATGTCCTGCATCCCCGAATTGGCCAATCGGCTAGGAGGGGCACCTCATTAAACTTTCATACCCGCGGCACCAATGCAACCCCCTTCGGCGGAGGGATAACAGATCCATTGAAAAAGTTCCGGACTTCTTACAGGACCTCGGTTCCGAGATTAATTGCGGCCGAGGCAAACAACAATGGTAGCATGGTCGGTGTGGTGCCGCTCGCTAAACTCGCCATCTGTGGATAGCCTTCACCACCAACACTGCGCTGGTAAATGGCGGACGCCTTATAGAATTGTACCAATTTGCTTCTAACGCACTCGCAATTCAGACCACAACTGGGGGTGGGTTTAGGCAAATGCCAGGCTGGTCCGCCACTGCTTGACCAAATCGGAATTCTCAATGCACCGTTTCTTGGACGCGGTGGTTAGGAATGATTATGATCCAGGCATGGGGGTAATGACTGGGTAAGGCCGGCACGAGCTGACAACGATGGGTATGCTAACAACCCTAACGTGATTGTTGTAGGTGCGGGTTCACGGGCTTGGCGCGCGGCCGAGTACAGTGAACCCAGAGCATGTTTGTTAGTATCAGCACCCTGTGGCGGCAACGGTTACCAAAAATTGCTCACACTTGACGAGCGGCACAATAGGCTGCGAAGTGAGTTCTTTAATTTTATATTTCGGAGATTATGCGGATTACTGGAGTGGGTCGTAGCTCGGGTTTTCTAGAACTTCGGGCGCAGCAGCGCTCATCTCAGACATGGTCGCGTTGATTTTTTAGGCAAACCCTTACTTGAGCTATCGTGACGTACAGCAAATTCTGGTTCTTTCATCCTGGCAGGTTGATGTTGCTGACCCCAGGCATAGTAACCAATGGCGCGGGTTTTTAGTAAGTCATAACTCGGGCTTTGGTATGCCGGACGCAGGTCATATATAGTTTGGGGAACACGAACTTGGTCGAATTGACCAGTCCCGAGCGCTATTACAGTCCAAGTAACACGACTGGTTGAAATCCCTGATGACGGGTTACGTATAATGGTCAGTGGGACTGGTGTGTCTTCTGAGTTAGCTCTACTTGATGTGCGCCCGCGGTGGGTTGATTCTTATGCAGATCAGCCTACAGCCGACTTGCCGTTGTTTTACATATGGCTGCCGACTAATTTGCGCTCAGTCAACGTCTCCAATAAAGGAGCGGTAATCATGCGGCGTGAGGGCAATTTTTCTGACAAAATTGCTAATGTGGCAGTCTCGGGTGCAGCATTCACAATATATTTTCAATAATAGGACTGCAGAGATTGGGTTGATGCTATACTGGGTACCGATTATTTGACAATACCAGCGGTTTTCGTTCGCAGGGCCGATATGTAAGACGATTGAAACTTTTGTTTGAGACTTCCACAGAGGTATGAGCCCAATTTAGGCTTTTTGGAACCAATATCTGCGTCGATGTTCAGAGTGGCTTGCTTTGTGAGTTTATTAGCGTACGGCTTGACGTTGACCATTCTACCCATGGTGATTTCTAAATCACGCTTACCTTGCCGTGTGGCATGCCCAGTGTGTTTGCACAATACAAATATGTCACAAACACTTTCTTGGGTGGACTTATTGGTCTACACACTTATTTCTTTAAAAAAAGTGTGGGGTGGTGGGACATTGGGCGGGAGTGAGGAATCTGGAGTGCAAATAGGTATGATTCGTAACACAACCCTATTTTTGCGAGGAGTCCAACTTACGGATGTTGTCCGGAATAGGCTTCATGATGTATGGGAACAAGAACGAATTGGCCACTTATGGCTAGGTCCCCCTTATGAGCCTGGCGTGGACGGGTTTTCAAACATTCGTGGGCATCTTATGGGGACGGACCCGCATTCCGACCGGGCCGTTCCAAGTACATTTAACTCTTTGTTCGCTTGGGGGGGACAAAGCTAGTACACTGAGTTGGCCATCCAAACAAATGATGTCTTACCTTATCTATTGCGGAAGCAACTTAAATGAATTGCTGTTGTTTATGGCCAATATTCTGGGCCAATTTTTTGGGACTGATTTTTACAGTTTGGCTACGGACGCTTCATATCGATTTTACAAGACAATTGAACGACCCATTTCGTAGATTTTCCGCTGGGGTGTTTCGAGCACAACTTCGTGACAGACTTTACTGCTTAGAGAAGTACGAGGTAGATCCCATGGTCTTGATGGGCTGGCGCCAAGCTTAAAAAATGTGAGTGGCATAATTTCTTTGGTGTTGGTCTTAGGTCATGATTAGTGCAAAAGCAAGATAGGAAACCCGAAGTCCATGGCCATGCCGGCGGTAATGGCTTACGGGTTTGCTTTTTACCAGATGTGGGCTTTAAGATTCGCTGGTTGACGACCATCATTAATGGGTTAATATGACATTAGGTAGTAAAAAGGCCCGAGGTTGGCGAGGTAGGCTTACAGATTTGCGCAGTGAAACGTAGGGTCGGTGTGTGTAAACGGTGTTGTGAAGTGGCTGTGTAGGGCCCAAAACCTCTAAGAGGTTAAACAGTACTACCCCGCAAGGCTGTGGACTCAATATAAAACTCGGCAAACTTAAAATCCTTATCTTCTCGGGGCTTTTTACTCAAAACCAAGAGGTATGTCGTGAACAAAGCAAAGAGTTACCCCAGGGGTTTAAACCCCATCTGCCAGTACGGGCATTTTGGAACCGGAGCAATCACTTCTAATCTTACCCATGGTTCGGTCCTTGGCGCAGGCTTCATTAGCCAGGAGCGCAAAATTGTAATACTTTTGTGTGCGTTTATTTGTGTTGGACAATTTCTTTCTGCTGTAGATCTGGTGTGGACAAATATTGCAGGCGGTGCTTGGAACACGGCAGCGAACTGGTGGCCAAACCAAGTGCCTACTACAAACGATCATGTATGGATCACGAATGGCGGCACATATACGGTAACCGTCAGTGGCAATGCTGCGGTAGGCGAACTGACTTTGGGCGGTACCACAGGCACACAGACTGTGTCCCTAACAGGAGGCACATTTTTAATTGGCAACGGTACCGGCAATACAAATGCTGTACTAAGAATCACCGGTGGTACGCTTGGTGGAACAGGCAAGCTGATTTTGGCTGGACCGTTAAATTGGAGTGGTGGCTCAATTACGAATGCCGTTGTGCAGTGCGCAGGTGGTACGATCAGTGGCAGTGCGACAAAAACACTTCGATACGGATGTTTGGTAAACACTGGTGTGCTCAAATTCAGTGGTGGATACCTTGAGCCTAACAGCGGAGCGACGATATCCAACCTTCCCTCGGCAACATTCGAGATCTCTGCGGATTGCGATATCGGTTACTATGCGATTGGATCCGGGCCAATCTACAATTTAGGTGTATTCTGCAAAAGCGGGGGCACGGGTCAGACCTTGGTTGATACTTTGTTTTACAACCAAGCTGGCGGCACCGTCGTTGTACAAACTGGAACAATAAGGTTTTCATCAGGCGGCCAGTTTAAGGGCACAATTGTATTACACGGGGGCGGTACATTGGACTTATACGCAGGCGTTTTCGATCTGGACCCGGGGTTAACCTCAATTGGCGATGGCACACTTGGATGTTCCGGCTCGGCTGTAGTAAACCTACAACGTGAAATTTCGGTGAACGTCCTTAACGTTACGGGTGGTCAACTGACTGGGCTGGGCCGTGTCGTAGCTAACACACTAAGATGGGAAACCGGTATTATCGAGTGTACCGTCCAATGCGAGGGAGGTGAGATCCTTACTTCTGCAACGACTTTGCCTAAATTGCGGGGCGGGCGGCTTGTCAACGCTGGTTTGTTGCGTGGAGGCACGATTAGCACAACAGACGGCGCGATAATTTCAAATCTGGTGTCGGGGGTAGTTCTCTTTACGAACACAACGGCTGGTATCCGCCACGATTCCGGGGATTATGGAGCATTTTACAATATGGGTTTTGTGCAGTCCGGAGTAAGAACAACTACCTGTTCAATTGGTGAACCATTTTATAATGCTGGCACGGTGGAGTCGTGTGGTGCTGGTTTGCGATTCGCTAGGTCGTTCGTTCAAACGGCTGGCAGGACAATAGTAAGCGAGGGCCCCCTAATTTGTTCGCAGGGGATTAACTTAGTTGGGGGGGAGCTTTTGGGGACGAACACAATTAGGGGTGATGTCACTAATAACTCAAAGATTAGGCCGGGCGGTTTTGGGCTTGGTTTACTGAGGATTGAAGGGTCATATGTGGAAACAACCAACGCTCGAGTAGAATTGGAGGTTGGAGGTCCTACACCTGGGGTAGGACACGACCAGCTAATAGTTACTAACATGGCGCGGTTGGCTGGTACTTTGGAAATCGCGCTTACGAATGAATTTATTCCTGGGCGTGGCATTGTGATTACTGGGTTGGTGTACGAAGTGCGTAGCGGTACATTCAATTTTACTGTTAAACCAGTAGAAATTTATGTGCTGTATATGCCGAAGGCGGTTTTGTTGGAAACGGAGAACGCACCGCCTGCAGTACAGTTGGTGGTGGGTCAAGATCAATTGGCATGTCATCCATTTGAGATGCGCGGCTCTGCTTGGGATCCTGATGGTACAATCACCAATTTTACACTACTTGTTGACGGGATTTCGGTTGGTGAGTTCCCATATAGGTGTTGTGGCAAAGCTGCGGTGTGTATGGATTATCTGGGCGAGGTTATGGTTACAGGCCGGGCTACGGATAATAAAGGTGGAATGGGCGAAACAAACATAGTGATTAGAGTAACAGGATTGCCAATCCACATGTTAGATCCAGTCGGTTTTCAGACTAATGGGGCTTTTAAACTTTGTATGTGCGGTCAACCGGGAAGCAACTATGTAATTGAAATCGCTACAAACTTGCCAGCTGTGATTTGGACTACCCTGGGTCCTATGGAAAATACGAACGGTATTTGGCGTTATTTTGATGTCACGGGAACTAATGTGCCGCACAAATTTTATCGTGCGCGGCAGTTGTGAGTCATAGCCCAAATTTAAAGACGCCTAGTATTGGCGATTGGCTGTGCGGAGCACCTGTGAGGAAGTTTTGGTTTATACCTTGTGGATGGTGATTCGGATTCGAGTAAGAAGGAGTCTGCTTAATGAAGACCTACGGTGCGTAGGGCGATAAATTTCTGACTGATAGTTAATCGCCGGGCACCCAAAGGTGGTTTTGTAAGCAATTATATGAATTAAGTCACATCACTCCCCAAGTGTAGTTCGGGTAATTTAAGGGGTGAGAATGGTGATGAGTGTGATGAGAGGAATCTCCATTGCGAAGTGATTTAGCTCAAGTTTAATGATAGTGTCTACCTCGTCTCTGAAGATTTTTTGGGCATGGTTATTTCGATGCTTTTTGGGGATTGTTTACACTTAATTTCTGTTCTGGTAAGGAGCTTAGACTGCTTAATTTGCGCTGGGAGAGTTGGGAGTTTGATGGTTTTCTGGTGCCATTTTAATATGTGGAGGTATTTTACGTTTCCTGCGCGAGTAGCTGCAAATGACTCGTTTGATGTGTAAGGTCTGATGCGAGTTTCGTAAATACTTCCACCATTTTGTTGCAACCGCTTACCGATTTCCAGCAGGCGTTGGGCTTGGTTGTCCTCGATTTGCCCATCTGGTCTTGGAACAACTTTTAGTAGCAAGTTTCCATCGCTGCTTGCGCACCTGCCTAAAGTCTGGACTTTAAATTCAGTATTTGCGCTCGGCCTCGTCGGGTTAGATGTGAACTCGTACTAGTGTTGGTTAATTTGCCAAAAGTTTGACAGAATGGTATTATTGCCGGTTGACTTCAGAGGATGAATCGACGCCTATTAGCACCAGTTTGATCTGATTTAAACTTAGAGGAGTGTATTTGCCTAAGTTGGAAATTCTGATGGAGTTCAGGTGAAATTAACTCGTGTGCGGGCGGGATTAGTCAGTCGTTGGTTTGGGTATGGATTTTTAATTTTCGGGTCACTACGGGGTTGACATTGTGGAGGAGAATGTGTAATGGGGCCGGATTTTAGTTACGTTTGCAGTTTATTTATCCCATTGACAGATTGTTTTGTGGCGCAAGGCGTGATCAGCTAGTACCAGGGCTGTCATTGCTTCAACTACAGGTACAGCGCGGGGAAGGACGCAAGGATCGTGTCGGCCCTTTGCTTGCAAGGTTGTATTTTGGAGATGGATATCAACGGTTTGTTGGGGTTTCATGATGGTAGCTACTGGTTTGAATGCCACGCGGAAATATATTGGTTGTCCGTTGGTGATCCCGCCCTGAACACCTCCTGAGTAGTTTGACAGAGTTTCGACTCTGCCATTGCGAATGACAAATGGGTCGTTATGTTCGGATCCTTTCATTGTGACACAGCCAAAACCAGAACCGATTTCGAATCCCTTGGCTGCTGGGATACTTAACATGGCTTTTGCTAGGTCAGCATGCAACCGGTCGAAGACAGGTTCTCCCCATCCGGGTGGGACTCCGCGGACCACGCATTCGATTATGCCACCGAGCGTGTCGCCCTGCTTACGAGCTGCATCAATTGCCTTAATCATTCGTTTTGCAGTTTTTTGATCAGGACATCTAATGATATTCGACTCGATTTGTTCTGGCGTGACAGTGTTGGGGTCGACTGAAGCCATTATGCGGTAGACTTGCTTCACATATGCAAGGATCTGAATCCCGTAAGTAGTCGATAGGAATTTTTTTGCGACGGCGCCTGCAGCTACGCGCGCAGCTGTTTCGCGGGCGCTTGCGCGGCCACCGCCGCGCCAGTCTCTAATTCCGTATTTCATCTGGTAAGTATAGTCCGCATGAGACGGCCGGAACTTATCCTTGAAATCCTCATAGGCTTCAGGGCGCGGATCTTCGTTTATTATCAGCATGGCAATTGGTGTGCCGAGTGTGACGCCGTTAAACACTCCAGATAGGATTTGTACGGCGTCAGATTCTTTCCGTTGTGTAACAATTGTTGATTGGCCAGGCCGGCGTCGGTCGAGTTCTTTTTGGATATCCTCGACTGAGAGTGGGATCTTGGGCGGGCAACCGTCAATTACAACCCCAATTGCTGGCCCGTGGGATTCGCCCCAGGTCATTATTCGGAAGATGTGCCCAAATATGTTTCCCATACTTCGATTGTGTATCTTGATGGGATGCCTGCGTCAAACAGAGAAACGCCTGGGTTGATTGATTTAGGGTCCGACGTGTTTTAGGGGAGTGGATGAGTTCAGATCCGAATAGTTGCTTATTTATTATATTGCTCGGTTGTTGAGTATGTAGGTTAATGTACTCTACAATAAGGCGGTTTCACCGGTTTAAAACCAAAGGCAGAAATGGATAAAGCGTTCGATCATTCGAAGATAAGGGTTTACCCTGTTGCGAGCCGGCGCAGTTTAAGCCGGTTAGACAGAATTTTGCTAAATCCCAACGAAGTACCGACGCCATGTTCCCCTGCGATATCGAAAATATTAGACGAGGCGGTGGGCCGAATTATCCAAGCGCGTCGGATGGGCGCATCGGTAATCCTTATTTATGGTGCGCATTTGATCAAGAACGGGTTGATGGATGTGGTAATAAGGTTAATTGAAGGTGGCTGGGTTACTCATTTAGCAACCAATGGTGCTGGGAGTATCCATGATTGGGAATTTGCTTATCTTGGCTGTACGGAAGAGAGTGTGCGCGAAAATATCCCAAAAGGAATTTTTGGAACGTGGGATGAGACTGGTAGGTATATACATTTAGCCCTTATGGTTGGGGCGTTGGATGGCTTGGGATTTGGTCAAAGCTTGGGCAGGTTTATCGCAGATGATGGTGCAAACGTCCCACAGGCTGACAAGTTGGAAGAATTGATAAGGCAAAATCCTTGGGATGATAGGGTAGGAGCGTGGTCAGATTTATTGCGTGCCATAAAGTCCGGATGGATTAAGCCAGGTGAAAATCATTTGCACCACGTTTGGAAAGAACATAGCCTTCTAAACCGTGCATGGCAATTAGGGATCCCGCTAACGGTGCATCCAGGAATTGGTTACGATATAATCACGAACCATCCGATGTTTAACGGGGCTGTTCTAGGTCGAGCTGCAGCAATTGATTTTGATTTATTGGCTAGTTCAATTGACAGGTTGGATAACGGAGTAGTGTTGTCGGTGGGGACTGCTGTTATGGGACCACAGGTCTTCGAAAAGGCGATTAGCTGTGTCAATAATGTGCGATTGAACGAGAATAGGCCAATTGTCTCGGGACATTCCATATTTGTGGTTGATATCCAAGATAGTGGGGGATGGGATTGGTCAACCGGCGAACCGCCTAAGAGCAGTCCTGCTTACTACTTACGGTTTTGCAAAAGTTATGCACGAGCCGCAGATAAAATGGTGTACGCGCAATGTTCAAACACAATGTTTCTACATAACTTGTGGTGGAGGTTACGAGAAAAATCATGCTATTGAGGATACCAGACTTGAGGTGGTTTGTTTATGAAAGCGTCAGCGAGTTTAGTTGATTTGTTGGTGGAACTCATCCGGGCGACTTCGTGTGATCTACCATCTGACGTTGAAGTTGCAATTCGGCGGGCAATAGAACGCGAAACACCTGGGTCTTTGGCGCAACTTGCTCTAACGACGATGTTGCGCAATGCGCAACTTGCTCGGGCTCATTCACGCCCAATTTGCCAAGACACAGGTACAGTCACGTTCTATGTTAAATGTCCATTTGGGTTCGATCACACAATGTTTGAAAGGATTGCTAAAGAGGCTGTCCGGGAAGCCACCAAACTTGGGTATCTTAGGGTCAACACGGTGGATTCCGGGACTGGTAGCCCTTACCCGGACAATATTGGACCATGTGCACCGGTATTCGAATACGAGCAACAACAAGATCCCGAATTGGTGGAGGTCTATTTGCTTCTTAAGGGTGGCGGATGTGAGAATGTTAGCACCCAATACAGTTTGCCTGACCCAGCTGTGGGTGCCCACCGGGATCTGACCGGGTGTAAAAAGGTTGTTCTTGACGCAATTGTCAGAGCTCAGGGGAAAGGTTGTGCGCCTGGTGTGATAGGAGTATGTATCGGGGGCGATAGGGCAATGGGTTACAAGATGGCAAAAAGACAGCTTTTACGCAGGTTGGACGACATTAACCCGGATCCACAATTAGCTAGATTCGAAGAGGAGGTGTTTGAACTGGCGAACAGTTTAGGTATTGGGCCTATGGGGTTTGGAGGCAGGACAACGCTTCTAGGTGTAAAAGCATGCACAGTCGCCCGAGTACCAGCCTCCTTCTTTGTAACTGTAAGCTATATGTGTTGGGCTTTTCGGAGGCGCGGTGTGATTTTTAAGATAACAGGAGAGTTAGTAGATTGGATTTGAGCAAACTTTGAGAAGCATCGAGGCAAGTCGAGTGCTATGAAAAACCTGCAAATTCCGTTCTCGGAATCAGAGGCAAGACAGTTACAGATAGGGGAACTAGTGGTGCTTAATGGAGTCATTTGCACCGGTAGGGACGCCGTGCATCGTGTATTATGTGAAGGCCAGACAGCTTCGCTTCCTGAAGAGTTAATTGGAGGGGTGATTTTCCATTGTGGACCAGTGATGCTGAAAGATGAAATGGGTCAATGGCGTTGCATTGCAGCCGGACCGACAACCTCGATTCGCCATGAACTTTACCAAGCAACCGTGATTGAGCGATACAGGTTGCGTGGGGTTATTGGTAAAGGGGGAATGGGTAATGCCACGCGCGAAGCGCTTAGGAAGTTTGGGTGTGTATATTTTCACGCTATTGGAGGCGCTGCCCAGGTGCTTGCAGAATGCGTCGTGCGCGTCAAAGATGTGTATTTTTTGGAGGAGTTTGGATCTACTGAGGCTCTGTGGGTGATCGAGGTTCGAAACTTCCCAGTGGTAGTGACGATGGACGCCCATGGTGGTTCGCTGCACGATGAGGTGGCGAGCTTGAGCCAAAGACGATTCAAAGAGCTCCTCCACCGTATCACGTAAGGGATATGTTTTAGGATTTACCAAAACTTGTTTGTCCACTCGGGATTAGAGTATTTGGTTGCCGCCAAATGAGTGATTAGGTCAATCGGTAGGTTTTTCACCAGTGAATCGGCGCGCCACAATTGAATTAGAGCTGTCTTGATCACCTCGGGCGGAATGGGAAGATTAATTAGAAATTCCAAGTGCGATCTATTGGCACGGTATTTAGGTTGCTTACGTGGGAGTTGTAGCACTTTCTCCACCAGGTCTAAATTTAACCCCGTTAAAAATGTACCATGGAATAGCAAGAACCTTTTCTTCCTGCGTTGTGCGTTGCCTGAGAATTTCATGTTGTTGATTATGAGGTCTGTTATACCTCCGATTTGAACGGAGCCTTTAGGAAAGAGGTTAGTTTTTGACAGTAGCTTGTCGATGGCAACCCTATGTCGCTCCATTACGTACCTGTTCGTAGTATCGGCGCTGGCTGTTGGGCTCTGGGAGTTTATCTCGAGTAAGAGTGAATAGTTTAGGCAACCTGGTCCTTGTAACACTGTGCCTCCACCGGTGCATCTGCGGTAGATGGGAATATTTAGTGCTTGACATGTGTTAATTTTTACTTCACTGGTGACCCGGTTTGAATATCCAAGTACAACGAAGTGTTGTAAGGGGGTCCAAAACCTAAGTACAGGTCCGATCAATCCAATTTCGGCTGCTTCCAACATTGCCTCGTCGCAAGCCAGGTTTTCTTCTGGAGTATTAAAGGTGAAATCTAGTAGTTCCATTTGCGCAGGTTTTATTACAGGCAATTCTAGCACACAGTAAAGCTTACACATTTCATTTGGGAGCGGCGTAGCGATTGTTGGACAGTTGGAGAAGCGGAGCAGATCTGTTGAAGGAGTAGGAAGGAATAGGATGTAAATTTAACTGGGATGAGCTTGCCTATGCGTGCCCTTCTTAGGTATGATTTGTGTGGGCTATACGGACGCAGTTTTGATTGGGCGGAAAAAGGAATCTCTTTGGATTGGGGTATATCCGGCTTCTCGAATCAACCGAGCAAGTGTGTATTCATCGAGTGCCTGGGGAGACGGGGCGTTAGCCATTTGGAATACGTGTTCAGTGATTACTGTTCCTCCGAGGTCGTCGGACCCGTAAATCAATGCCATTTGCGCTGTTTTAAGGCCAAGTCCAACCCAGTAAGCAGTTATGTGGTCTATATTGTCCAGGTATAACCTGGCTATGCTAATCGTGCGAAGCGTATCCCAGCCACTGGGGCCGTGTGTAAGTCCTAGTTTCCCATTGCCCGGACAGAATGGAAGCGGAATGAATGCAAGAAATCCACCAGTGATATCTTGTTGTTCACGCAGCAATCGTAAGTGATTTATTCGATCGGTTATGCTTTCGATGTGTCCATATAGCATTGTGCACGTACTTTTGCCTCCAAGTTTATGCCATGCAGTGTGTATTTGTAAGTATTCCTCGCCGGATATTTTGTTAGGCGCGATTTTGGACCGCGTCTCTGGGCTGAATATTTCGGCCCCACCGCCTGCCATTGAATCCATACCAGCATGACGAAGTTCTTCCAAAATTCGTGGTATGGATTTACCTGAAATCCTAGCAAAGTGAGCGATTTCAGGTGCTGTGAAGCATTTCAGGTGTAAACCAGGGAAAGCGTCCCTCAGCATTGCAAGTAATTTCAAGTAAAACTCGTACGGCAAGAGAGGATTTAGTCCGCCCACAATATGTAGCTCTGTGCAACCTATTGCAGTTGCTCGCTTGACTTGGTCAATGATTTGGTCAAGTGTCAAGGCATATCCTTGAGGATGACCTGGTGGTCGCGCAAATGAACAGAATTTGCAACCACCGATGCAAATGTTTGTGTAGTGGATTACTTGGTTGAGGACGTACGTTGCGGTGGTAGCGTGGACGCCTTGGCGCTGCTGACGTGCAAGCCGAACTAGTTCGGCAAGTACCCAAAGATCCCGCAACTTAAACAGAGTTAAACAATCATCCTCAGTAAGGCGTTGATTCTGAACGAGCTTACGCGCGATCGGGCCTCCAATGGGATGATCGAAAACGGAATATGAGAAATTTGGGTTTGCCGCGTTTGTTGTAATTAACTGGGTGTGGCTATGTTTTTGATTCTCGCTCATGAATTCGTGCAATTGCTTGTTTAGCATGCATGGCCAATATTGGGTTATTTGAGCAAGAAAGCGATTGCAAGATGGGTAATAACTCAGCTGTACCTATATTTCCTGCTACAATGCATGCGTTTCTTTGCAAACGGCGGAGGCCTGCATATGCAAGCGGCGTATTGCCAAATACACGAGTGAAGGTGGACAATGTCATTTGAAGGATTTGCTCCAGTGGTATCCACGTCAGTTCTGATTTATAGAAAGACGGCATAAGCTTACCCGGCCGGTTATTGTGGTTCCATGGACATGCCTTGATACATTCATCACAGCCGAAGATTCTGTGGCCGATCTTGTCGTGGAAATCTGCTGGAATTGGGCCACGGTGCTCAATCGTTAGGTACGATATACATTTCCGTGCGTCAATTGTGTATGGGTTATTGATGGCTTTTGTGGGACAAGCCTCGATACAGGCAGTGCATTTGCCGCATGAAACTTGCATTGGGGTATCGGTAGGCAGCTCCACAGTGGTGATTATCTCTCCAAGAAATATCCAAGGACCTAGCTTCGGGCTGATCAGGGAGGTGTTTTTGCCAATAAAACCTAGTCCGGCCTGCATACCGTATGCCCTTTCGAGAATGGGCCCGGTGTCTACATACCACTTAGTCGTTTCAAAACCTGGGTCCAGTTCCCGGAGTTTTTCACTGAACGTTTGTAATTTCACGCCCAGCACATTGTGATAGTCTTCGAATCTTGCGTAACGCGCTACGAGTCCTGAGTTAGGCGGGGTGAGTGATTCCTTGTAAAGCATGTCATGCATCCAGTAACTGGCCCCTATGCAGACAATCGAACGAGCACCTGGCAATAAGAGTTGGGCGTTTGTACGGCGTTGGGGTTCCCTTGCCAGGTAACCCATTGATCCATGGAGACCCTTTTGAATCCAAACGTAAAATGAATCAGAGTAGGGGGGGGATGCTGCTTCGCAAATTCCACACAGATCAAACCCAAGTTCGTATGCTAGTGATTTTATTTTGTGAATCATTCTTTTAGCTCAGGCTTGTCCATCTGCCAGGCCCATTTTGGTTTGCTACTGCTACTATTCAAGTTCCTAGGTTTTAAGTCCGGGTTTCTCGCTGTAAGGTCCCTTAATTGAGACGCAAAGACATCGCTACCGCGGCGGCGATGCAAACTCGTAAGGGTTAGGCGTTTTTTGCACCCGTGTCTTATTTTTGTCCTTACCACAAGACTTTTCTTAAGTAATCTTTAGCATGGAGGTGTGTTGTTTCTGGATCTGATTGCGGGTGTTGGTTTATGATTTGCGGTTGTGGTGTTTCTTAGGAGTGATTTTGGCGTGGTTTTTCACAGGAACAATGGGACCCAAAACCTGCGCAGCGACCTTTAACCTTAAAGCGTTCAGATGAATGAACCCAGTTGCGTCGTCAGGGTTATAGAGGTCGGTAGGGCTGGCTTCCATAGTAGCTATTTGTGGGTTGTAAAGGCTGACCGGGGATTTTCTACCAGCAACCATGATATTACCTTTATAAAGCTTTAGGCGTACTATGCCAGTTACGTTTTTCTGAGTTTCAGTAATGAAGGCTTGCAAGGCAATTCGCTCAGGAGAAAACCAGTATCCATAGTAAACCAGCTCAGCATACCGAGGGATAAGCATATCCCGCAAATGCATGACCTCGCGGTCCATGGTCAGGGATTCTATCTGTCTATGAGCAAAGTGAAGGATGGTACCGCCTGGGGTTTCGTAGACACCGCGTGATTTCATGCCCACGTACCTGTTTTCCACCATGTCAACTCGTCCAATGCCATGTTTACCACCTAGCGCGTTTAGGGTTTTCATTACTTGTGCTGGTGTCATGCGTTTACCGTTCACCGCAACACAATTGCCACGCTCAAAGTCCAATGTAACGTATTCAGGTTCATTAGGTGCATCTTCTGGGGCAACAGTCAACTTAAACATGTCTTTGTTTTCCGGAGAAAACGCGTCAAACCAAGGATCCTCCAGAATCCCTGCTTCGTATGAAATGTGGAGTAGGTTCCGATCCATGGAATAAGGTTTTTTAGCTGTTGCTTGGACTGGGATATTTTTCTTTTGGCAGTATGCAATCATTTCAGATCGTCCGGGGAACATCTTTCTGAATTCTGGGTCGCGCCATGGGGCAATCACTTTAAGGTCAGGTGCTAGAGCAGCAACGGAAAGCTCGAATCGGACTTGATCATTACCTTTTCCCGTGGCTCCATGGGCGACCGCGTTTGCTTTCTCCCTTCGGGCTATCTCCACTAAGGCTTTTGCAATTAAGGGTCGTGCTATGCTTGTACCTAAATAATACTGACCTTCATAAACAGCTCCTGCTTGGATCATGGGGAAGATGAAATCGCGAGCGAATTCCTCTTGCAAATCCACGATGTAACATTTACTTGCGCCTGTCCGGAGGGCTTTTTCTTCAAGGCCTTCCAATTCTTCCCCTTGACCTATGTTTGCGCAAAAAGCGATCACCTCAGCGTTATAATGCTCTTTTAGCCAAGAAAGTATTACTGAGGTGTCCAAACCGCCTGAGTACGCTAGCACGATCTTCATGCCCGCAAGTAAAGCGAGGCTTTACCTTCTCGTAAAGCTAATTTTCAAGACCGTGTTATACTGCCGGGACGCCTTCGTTTATTTGCGGTGACTAAATGGGTTTTAAGGGAGATTTTGATAATTCGTTTGGGAATTTTGTCAGTTATAGAAATTGATTCCAATCGACATAAGTGACCCTATGCCTTTCCAATTCTTGTCACGCAAAGGTGTTAGTTCTAAAGTTGGAATATATGGGCGGCACAGCAAACTTCGAACTTGCCCTTTGGTTTCGGAGGCTGTTTAGGCCTTGTGCAATAATGGTCCCAGTCTTGGTATGTGCTTTTCTGGTTGGATGCACAACGGTGCCTATTACTGGTCGGCAACAACTCATTTTGATAACCCCGGATCAGGAGCTCGAGTTGGGAATTTCCTCATTTGAGAAGCTCAAAAAAGAAAGTAAGATTTCGAACGATCCTCAGGTAAACGATTTGGTACAGCAAATAGGGAAGCGAATTGCTGCAGTGGCAAATGTGCCGGGAGCCCAATGGGAGTTTGTAGTTTTTGTCAATCCGGAGCCAAACGCATTTTGCCTACCTGGGGGTAAGGTGGGGATTTACACAGGCCTTTTGCCAATTGCGAAGGACGAAGCTGGTTTAGCAACAGTGATTTCGCATGAAGTGGGGCATGTTATAGCCCGTCATGGCGCAGAACGTATTTCACAAGCGTTACTTATAGATACAATAGGTAAGGGGTTGACCAGCCAGATATCAGCTTACGATCCAAGATGGGCGCAGGTAGTTGCCACGGTATATGGGGCGGGGACCGCGTTGGGTGTTTCGTTGCCTTATAGCCGTGCCCAGGAATTAGAAGCGGACCGTTTAGGGCTAATATTAATGGCTAAGGCAGGATACGATCCTCGCGAAGCGCTAAATTTCTGGAGTCGTTTTGCGGAGTATAATCGTCAACATGGTGGTGGACGCACAATCTGGTTTTTGAGTACTCATCCGTTGGATGAGGTACGCATCCAGAAAATAAAGGAGTTTCTTCCGGAAGCGATGAAATACTATAAACCTTAAGTGGGTATCTAAGTGTTCCTCCGCACATTACACGCCCAGCAAGCCAAGGTTTGTATTTACATTGGGAGTGAGGTGATTTATCCTTAAAGTTGAGAATGAAGAGGCTGTTGATCGCGATTTTGATTTTATTTTGGGGAATAGCTACTTCTCTACTGGGTGCGGAGCGCGTTGGGGTTATTAACGTTCAGGGGGCAATAGTCCCGGCTACAGCGGAATACATCTCACGCGCTATTAAGGTCAGTGTCCAAGAGGGGTATGAGTGTTTAGTTGTTTTGCTGGATACCCCTGGTGGTTTATTAGAAACCACCAAAGTTATCATTCAACAGTTTCTGGCGTCCCCGGTGCCAGTTGTTGTGTACGTTTATCCGCAAGGTGCGAATGCAGCTAGTGCTGGGTGTTTTATAACTTTGGCCGCTGACGTTGCTGCCATGGCGCCCACGACGAGTATTGGAGCGGCTCATCCTGTGCCTATGGGACTTCCTGGGGGTGGTGAGAAAATGGATGATGCGATGAAGCAGAAACTGTCGAATTTTGCGGCGAGTTATATAGAGGCGATAGCTGCACGACGAAAGCGAAACGTTGAGTGGGCTCGAGCTTCCGTGGCGGAAAGTGCCGCAATCTCGGCCGAGAAGGCACTTGAGATACACGTGATCGATCTAATTGCGAATGACCTTAAAGATTTACTTGTGCAACTTGATGGCCGGGAAGTTCGCCCAGGTAAAATCCTTAAAACGGCAAATGCCGAGATAATCCAGATCCCTATGTCGTTACGTGAACGTTTATTTCAGTTAATGCGGCCCGAGGTCATGTTCATCCTTATCTTAATTGCAATTTATGGCATAATAGCTGAGTTGAATCACCCAGGTGCTATTTTCCCCGGGGTAATTGGTACAATCGCTCTAATTTTGGCGCTCTACATGGCATCAGTTTTGCCTGTGAATGTGGCTGGGGCTGTGCTAATATTGCTTGGTGTTGGCATGCTAATTGCCGAGTTCTTTGTAGTATCACACGGGTTGCTAACAGTCGGTGGCGCAATAACGTTTTTCTTAGGCGCGCTAATGTTGTTTGATAGGTCAGATCCCTTCCTCCGGTTGTCTTTGAGCATCATAATCCCTGCAACTGTGGTCACTGTGCTCTTTTTCTTGTTTGTGGTGGGTGCAGGATTGAAGGCTCAATTGTTACCGGTTAAGACAGGTAGGGAAGCAATGATTGGTCAAACTACCCGGGCTTTAACTAAAATCGACCGAGATGGCGGTAAAGTATTTATCGAAGGCGAATACTGGAATGCTGTCAGTGACGAGGCCATACAGGAAGGCGAGACAGTTGAAATCATAGCAATTGAAGGCTTGACTTTGAAAGTTAGACCAAAAAAAGAATCAAGGTAAAACCAATTACCAAAGGAGGCAATTATGGATGTACTAATTGCAAAGCTCGGACCGTGGGGAGTTGTCATAGTGATTGCGGCGGTAATCATTTTACCGCAGATGTTGCGCGTGCTGCGCGAGTATGAACGGGGTGTAATTTTCCGGTTGGGGAAGTTACACGCCAAGGGTGCCAAGGGCCCTGGACTGATAATTCTAATCCCTATAATTGATAAGATGGTAAAGGTAGACCTTCGTGTGGTTACCATTGATGTTACAAGGCAGGAGGTAATGACTCGGGATAATGTTCCCGTCACAGTGGATGCGGTAGTATATTTCAGAGTAGTAGATCCTGTGGCGGCGATAATTAAGGTGGAGAATTACTTACGGGCTACTGCGTTGCTTGCACAAACAACCCTTCGAAGTGTTGTCGGCCAAGTTGAATTGGATGAGTTATTGGCACATCGTGATAAGATCAATCAGCGGCTTCAGGAGATTTTAGACCGGCAGACTGATCCATGGGGTGTGAAAGTGACAACGGTGGAGGTCAAAGACGTTGTATTACCTGACGGGATGAAGCGGGCGATGGCTAAACAAGCCGAAGCTGAACGAGAACGGCGAGCAAAGATTGTCAACGCTGAGGGTGAATATCAAGCTGCAGAAAAGATGGTTCAGGCTGCAAGGATGATGGCCCAGGAACCAGTTTCTGTTCAACTTCGGTTCCTTCAGACAATGCGCGAGATTGCAAGCGAACATAACACCACTACTTTTGTGCCTGTGCCAATTGATCTCCTAGCCCCACTTTTAAAGAGGGATAACGACCAGTTGCGCAGGTAGGTTGACCAGCATTTCCTGGGTAGGAGGCCCCGGTTGGCCCGTTGACATCGTTTTCCAACCGGGGAATTTTAATTCTTGGAAGTAGGAAAGGACTTTCGGCCTATGCCGCTGTACGAATATGAGCCATGTGATGGAAAATGTGCAATTTGCGGCGGCCGGTTTGTAATATTACGGCCGGTGAATGCCCCGGAGTTGACTTATTGCCCCACGTGCAAAAAACCGGTCAGAAAGGTGGTTTCTTTATTCAATACTCCGACTAAGTTGAAACCGTTATCTATCTCGGAAGCAAAAGCCGCAGGATTTACAGTCCTCAAAAAAGTGGGGAAAGGTGAGTACGAAAAATTGTAACACTCCTAGTTTCAAATAAGCCTTCCACGTTGGTTTCCTCGGTAGAATGGAGCGAAAACGCTAAATGTAAGTGGTAGAATGGCCACAAAGCGCAGTAACCAGATTGTTACTTTTTTTGGATGTAATTATGGTGGGGCCAATGCTATTATCCTTGCAGTATGAATCGGAAGGTTGGTGTATTAACAAGCGGTGGTGATGCGCCAGGGATGAACGCAGCTATACGAAGCATCGTCCGAGTGGGCAGGGCGAGAGGATTAGAGATTGTAGGGATTCGACGTGGGTTTCGGGGGATTTTAGAGGAGGATTTTGTTCCTTTAGGGCCGCGGGATGTCTCAAACATCATTCAACGCGGCGGGACCATCCTTAAAACCACTCGCTGTCCTGAATTTGAATCTTTGGAAGGCCAGCATAAAGCTAAGGATATCTTGGAAAAACATGGGTTTGAGGGGTTAATATTGATTGGAGGTGACGGGACCTTTAAGGGTGGCGAGGCTTTGGGGAAAATCTGGCCCGGTCAGATTATCGGTGTCCCTGGTACTATTGATAATGACCTATATGGTACGGATTTTACGATTGGATTTGACACGGCAGTAAACACGGCAATGGAAGCGATTGATAAGATCCGGGACACGGCAGATTCGCATGAAAGAATCTTTTTGGTGGAAGTCATGGGGCGGCATGGTGGATATATAGCCCATTTAGTTGGAATAACTGGAGGTGCTGAAGAGATCCTTGTGCCAGAGGAGCCTATTGATGTTGTAGCAGTAGCTGAACGATTGAAGGAAGGGCGTGCACGGGGGAAGCGTAGCAGTATACTTGTAGTGGCTGAAGGGATTTTTCCTGGAGGTGCCACGAAACTAGCTGAAAAGCTTCGGCCGTTGACGGGATATGAATTGCGAGTAGTAATCTTGGGATATTTACAACGCGGTGGTAGCCCCACAGCGATCGACCGCGCGCTTGCCACCAAGTTAGGCGCTTTTGCTTTGGAACTCTTCCTTTCGGGGGAAACAGGGGTAATGGCGGGTGAGGTAAGTGGTAAGCTGGAGGCTACGAAGTTCCCAGATACTTGGACAAAGAAGAAACCGCTTGATACGTATCTTTTAGGTTTGCACAGGTACCTCACTACATAAATGGGTGTACATCTACCCATATTTCTTTTGGAGTTAACATGCCTGGGAGATTGCCGGAAGTGGTCTTGAAAAAGGGTGAGGAAGCCCGAATTGTCGCCGGCCATCCTTGGGTTTTCGAGGGAGCTATTGCAAAGGTTGATGCTGGTTTACAGGATGGTGCTGCCGTGTTTGTAAAAGATCATCGTGGACGCTTTTTGGGGACTGGACTTTATAACTCAAAGTCCAAAATCGTCCTCCGAATGCTTTCACATGAACGCGAGGAGATAGATGAGGCTTTTTTCGAGCGAAAAATCAAGGCTGCACTAGCTATTCGTCAGCGGTATATGCCTGGTGCAATGTGTTATCGAGTGGTTAATTCTGAGGGTGACTTTCTTAGTGGTTTGATAGTGGATAAATACGGTGACGTTCTCGTTGTGCAGTTTACTTCTCTTGGAATGGACCAGCGGCGGGAGATTATTCTTAATGTGCTCAAACGGTTGTTTTCTCCTCGGGCGATCGTGGAGCGGAGCGATGTTACAGCGAGGAAATTTGAGAATCTTCCTGAGCGGGCTGGTGTGCTTTATGGACAGTTGTTTGAGCCTTTGGTGGTGGAGATCAACAATATTAAGTTCGAGGTGGACTTTATCACAGGGCACAAGACTGGTTTGTATCTGGATCAGCAGTTGAATTATTTGGAAGTGGCTCGTTATGCTTCAGGGGCCAATGTACTGGACTGTTTTAGTTTTGTTGGTGGATTTGCCCTCCATTGTGCAAAGGCTGGTGCGGCTTCTGTGTTAATGGTCGAACAGAGGGAGGAAGCGGCGAATGCAGCCATGCAGAATGCCAAGCTTAACGGCGTGGAAAATGTATGTTCCGTGGCGGTAGCTAATGTGTTTGACTGGTTACGTGAGCGTACTAGTACAGATGCGCATAGTACGGTTTTACCTGTGTTTGACCTAATAATTTTAGACCCACCATCTTTCACGCGTACGCGTGAACGTGTAATTAACGCATTGCGTGGGTACAAGGAAATACACATCCGAGCATTAAAGCTGTTAAAGCCAGGGGGTATCTTGGCGACTTTTTGCTGTTCCCATCACGTGGACCGCCAGATGTTTTTGGACGCGATTTTGGCGGCGGCTTATGATACGCGACACATATTGCGTCGAGTTGCCATGCTAAGCCAAGCCCCCGACCATCCGGTAATACCCATGATCCCCGAAACCGAGTACCTCAAGGGGTTTATCTTCGAGCTTGCTAGATGAGTTTTGTTTTCCACTAATACCTTTGGATTTGCGCTAAAGCCAGCTACGTTGCAAAACTTATAGGTATAAACTGTCACAAACGGTAAATCTGTTGCAAAAAAGTAGCCAGCACTATTATGAAGAAAGCTCGTGCAAAAAAACATAACACATTAATTGTTGGATTGCAGTGGGGTGACGAAGGTAAAGGCAAGATCGTAGATTTCCTAGTGAAGGAGGCTGACGCAGTAGTTCGGTATGCAGGGGGGAGTAACGCCGGACACACAATCGTTGTAAATGGACAAAAATTCGTTTTGCACCTCGTGCCTTCGGGGATTTTGCATAAATCTAAGATATGCATCATCGGTAATGGGGTTGTAGTCGATCCAATTGAACTGGTCCAAGAAATCGAGGCTTTAAAAAGAAACAATGTGGATGTCAGTGAGAATTTAGCGATTAGCGACATGGCACATGTTGTTCTCCCATACCATAAGTTGCTTGATGCGTTGCGTGAAAATGCGAAAGGCGACAAAAAAATCGGCACTACGCGAAGAGGTATTGGCCCTGCATATGGCGACAAGGCGGAACGGGTAGGCATTCGTATCTGCGATTTGATGGATCCTGATAGGTTTACACAAAAGCTAAAAGATCGGTTACAGGAAGTTAATTCTTTGTTGCAAGGCTTTGGAGGGGTTCCAATAACAGTTAATGAGATAGTAGAACCTTATTTGAAAGCGGCTAAATATTTGCAGCCATATGTACGCAACACGGTGGTATTACTACACGAGCTCTGGCGGAAAAATAAAAGGATACTTTTCGAGGGTGCGCAGGGAACTTTTCTGGACATCGACCACGGAACATACCCATACGTCACCTCCTCAAACACTACAGTCGGTGGGGTATTTACGGGTACAGGACTTCCGCCAAAAGCTCTTCATAGGGTAATCGGTGTTATGAAAGCTTATACAACCCGTGTAGGCGAGGGACCTTTCCCTACAGAGAATCGAGAGATTTCAGACTTACTCCACTCTTTAGGGCGCGAGTTTGGCTCTACTACTGGCAGACCTCGTAGATGCGGTTGGTTTGATGCTGTCCTTGCGCGGCACGCTGTAGCGGTAAATGGGGTAAGTGAGTTGGCGGTTACCAATTTAGATGGTCTGGACACACTCGAACGAATCAAAGTTTGTGTTGGGTATAAGTATGAGGGCCAAATCCTGAGGTTTGTTCCGGCGGATACAGAGGTCTTCAAGAAATGCGAACCCGTATACAAAGAGTTTGCGGGGTGGAAATGTGGTATTTCTGGGGCGCGGTCTTGGAAAGAACTACCTATAAATACCCGCCGATATTTGCGCGGGTTAGAAGAATTAGTGGAAGCCCCCATATCAATTGTGTCTGTTGGACCGGAACGACACCAAACAATCCTTCTCTAACAATGTCTGGTAGTGCGCTTCAACTTTCTGAGCGCGCAAAGGCTGCTTTGCCCATGCATGTGGCCATCATTATGGATGGGAATGGACGGTGGGCGAAAAAAAGGCATTTGCCTCGAATAGAAGGGCACAAGGCTGGAGCCCGATCAGCCAAGGAAATAGTGAAAGCCGCCGCAGAACTGGGTATAAAATATTTGACCTTGTTTGCTTTCTCTACGGAGAACTGGAATCGCCCAAAGGCTGAAGTCGATACGCTCATGCAATACTTAGAGCACTATCTAAAAAATGAAAGCAACGAGCTTTTGAATAATAACATTAGGCTGGCTGTTATAGGGCAGATTGATCGGTTACCCAAAAGTACGCGTCAGGTGGTACTTGAAACTATAGAAAGGACCAAAAGCAACACGGGGTTGACAGTTGTGCTTGCACTCAGTTACAGCGGAAGGTGGGAAATAACCGAAGCTGTTCGGAAAATTGCTGCTCGGGTCAAGGCAGGTGAGCTTGACCCAACCCAAATTACGGAGGAAACAATTAGAAAACACTTGCAAACTTCAGAGTGGCCAGACCCGGATTTGCTTATACGGACTAGCGGTGAAATGCGGATTAGTAACTTCCTTTTGTGGCAGATATCGTACACTGAGTTGTATGTGACTCCCGTGCTTTGGCCAGATTTTGGAAGGGAACACTTTTTTGCTGCTCTGGAGGATTTTGCCCGGCGCGAACGGAGATTCGGAACCGTCTCAGAAAACGATTATTGAGGTTATCCATTTGTTTTTGATACATTTCTTGGCCTTCTACTGATAGTTTCGTCTTAGTAAATACAGAGGCACAACATTTGTTCCACAATTAAGATAACACGAGTCCAAGTGTGCAAATGTGGTTAATATTTCCCTACGGATTGTAAGCTAGATGTGGAATATCAAAATGAGACTGGGTTTTAGCGTCTTATCGTGGGATGCCAGATATAAATGTGCAGTCGGGCGTAACTAATGCGAATTGAAATTTTCACGCCCCTGACGGATTATCACGCCTTTACCCCTCGCATGCCCCTACGCGCTCTAGGCGCAACCGGGTGGGCCGTGGGGCGGCCAGATACGACAGCGGGTTCGAGGCCCATAGGCGTAGTCGGCCTGCCCCGGAGTAGCCAGCCCTCTGACACCATCTTGGTTTAGGTTTTGAGTACGTAGTTGCCCTCCGTCCCTGACCCGGTGAGACAAAGTCAACCCATAAACTCAGCTCTTGGCAAGCGCTCATGCCATTGTCATACCCGATACGATTAAATGGGCATGCTAGGAGGTATTTTTTGAGGAGTAGATTGGTTGCGGCTTAGACTTTTGCTTCTGGCGGTAACCCTAATTTGTCCTTTGGCAACTTCTTGAGGGTAAAGAACCAATCGATCACTGTGAAGTCTGGGCCAGGTTTTTCGACCCGCTCTTTAGCCGTTCCGCATGAACCAGGTGGAGGTACTATCACGTCGTCGCCGGGCTCCCAATCTGCTGGGGTCGCGCATCCAAATTTGTCAGCTGTTTGTAATGCAATGAGCAAGCGTTTAAGTTCTTTGAAGTTTCGGCCTGTGGTCAAAGGATAGTACAGGATTGCACGAACTATGCCTTTGGGATCGATTACAAATACTGCTCGAACGGCGTGGGTATCACTGGCACCTGGGTGAACCATACCGTAAAGCCTGGCTACCTCCATTTTAGAGTCGGCAATCACAGGGAATTTAACTTCCACCCCTTCCATCCCCTTGTATTTGATTTTTTCTTTAATTGTCCTAAGCCAGGCAATGTGGGAGTAATTACTGTCAATGGACAACCCGATCAACTCACAGTTAAGAGCCTTAAACTCGGATTCCATTGCAGCAAATGTCATGAACTCTGTCGTGCACACGGGTGTAAAATCTGCCGGGTGACTAAAGAGTATCACCCATTTGCCTTGATAATCTTTTGGAAATTCAATTATACCCTGGGTTGTAACCGCTTTGAATGAAGGTGCTGGTTCGCCGATTAATGGTATCCTTTGAGGCTGGACTACATTGTTCATAGGTTCCGTCGTGTCCATAGTCTCCATTGATTATGATTTTCGGGGTTGTTCTCCGTGCGTTTTTAATGGAATCCACACCCCACAAAAACGCACTTCATATCAGTTGGATCCACCATTAAGAGAAAAGTTACACCATAGAATAGTGCTTGGCGAACTCGTTTCTAACCACATTCTTCGATTTCCTTAGCAATACTTGGAGTCGGAGCCTAGAAGTCAATTTAGCTATAATCTCGGGCAGACTGTAATTTAATGACTTCTAACCGATTCGCACATTGGTTTCACACATAATTGCGAACAGGTACGAGGTTCAGACAGTGCAGATCTTACGCAAGACGTGTATTGATGAACTCTCAGGGTGCGCGTCACAAAAAACCCAGGATGTATTTTTTAGCTTTCGGCCGGTTGTGGGGGCACAAAAAGCTGGTTAGTGAAACTTCAATTTGTTAGTGTGTAAAAGGCATTTGAAATGCGGTCATTACAAAACATGCGCCGGGCGTTTACAAGATGGAGCCTGGTGTGAACGTCTCCAGTGAGGAGCCGTTTAAATAAGGATTTTGTTGGATCGCGAAATTGAATTTTTGGAAACGGGATTAAATGGTTAGGTTAGAGTGCCTAAATATTTTGCTTTGATTGCATTGTAGGTTAGGCCATTCTAGGACGGCGATATTGAGTGCATGGCGGAGAGAAGCAGTAAAACTTTGCAATGGTTACTTAATTTACTGCGCAGAGTCCTGTGTCTCTTCACATTGGGGGTAATTGTTGCTAGGGAGGCTGATCTCCGAGCCCAGGAAGCGCTACGCCTTTCGATGGCAGGCGCAGCTGCTGCAGAAATGCGTCGTTTGTCGTTGCTAACCCCACATTTTTATAATTTGGAACTGGGTCCGACATATTGGCGGGTTAATTTGGGTGTGGGGGGTGAATATGACGATAATGTCTTCCTTCGCGCTACGAATAGGGTGGGTGACTGGATCGGTAGTACGTATGGAGGGGTACGAATGCTTTGGCCTATTACTGAAAGAAACGCACTTAATTTAAGTTTTGAGGGAGGGTACCGTCAGTATCTTGAGTATAACGATTTAAGTCGGTTCTTTGTGCGGCCTGGGTCAGAGTTCTCTTGGGATGTGTACGTGGGCGATTTTATGTTTAACATTCATGATAGGCTCTCAATCACGGAGGCCGCTTATGAGAATCCTACGGTCGTCGGTACAGGTAAGTACCGACTCTTGGATAACGCGTCGGGCATCTTTGTAGTAGGTGATTTGGATAAGCTTGTGGTTTGTGGGGGATATGACCACGTTTTGTATGACACCGAGGGCGAAGCTTTATGGGTGGGGTCGGATGCAAATGTGGACTCTTGGTATTGCTCAGCTGGATTGAGGTTCCGACCCGATATGGAAGTCGGGTTGGAAGGAGGGTTTAGCTTAATACAGTTCGAGGATCCAACTATTCCGGATGCTGACCAGTGGCATTTAGGTGCTTATTACAACTTAATTATGGGCCCCAATTTTAAAATACAACTCCATGCCGGTTATACAGAGTACTGTCCCGAGAAGGACCAGAACTTCATGGTTTATTCTGAACGGAATACGGTTTACACCGATATAGTGCTACGGCATAGAGTCAATAGGCTTTTGACTTACGAAGCTACTATGGGGTGCGTGGTGAACATTTCCTTTTATGGTAGCACGTATGAAACTTGGTTTGTGCACCTACGCCCACGGTTAGGCGTTATTAAAAACACGGCAATCGCTACGCCTATTTCTTTCGAGCATGGTCGCTGGCTATACAACGTGTATGGTTTGGGACTAGAAGGGGAGACATTCGACCGCATTCAGGTAGGGGTATTCATTACGAGGAAGGTAGCGGAAAGAGTTGAAGGTAGAGTAGGATGGGAATACTTGAGTCGTAGCCCAGAGACAGCCACCTGGAAATATCAAGTGAACAGGTTTACAATTAATCTTGATTACCGGTTTTAGCGTGTTGTATGCGCACGACGCCAACCATCTATTGTTTAAGTGTTTTCTTGGGGTGGATGATGATCGGTTGGACCTGGGGACAAAACCAAACCAACCGAAAGTGGGAGTTAATGGATTCTTCAGAAATGCCACTTCGTATACAGCACACAAATAGTGGCCGGATAATGCTTTGGTATGTACCTGACGATAAATATAAGCTCCGTGCTGGTGATAAAGTTAGTTACCAAGTCATAGAGGATAGGGAGGATCCAAAGATATTGGTTGTGGCGGATAACGGTGAGCTTGACATCCCGTACCTTGGAAGGGTAGCGGCCGCAGGAAAAACATGTAAGCAACTTAGTGAGGAAATCAAAGCACAGCTGGAAAAGGAGCTGTATTATAGGGCTACTGTCATAATTGCACTCGAGTCCGCAAATAAATGGCTAGGACGTGTCTATGTTTGGGGCGAGGTACGGAACCAGGGGGCAATTGATATGTTCGTTCAAGAAAATTTAACTGCTGGAAAAGCAATCCTGCGCGCAGGTGGATTCACTGATTTCGCAAACAAGAAAAAAGTGCGGGTGATAAAAGCAAACGCACCCGAAGGCAAAAGAATAATCGAACTTAATATGGCTGAAATTCTGGAACAAGGGAAAACGGAAAAAGACGTACCATTAGAACCTGATGATATTGTGGTGGTGCCTTCTAGGCTAATTAACTTTTAAACGCCCGGGTTGGGTATGGTAAATGGACAATCTACACTTCCATCAAATTATTATCCTTATCCTCACCAGTATCCCGACTACCCACGTAAAGATCATTTCGCAGAGTTGTTGGGATACACTAAACGGGTACTGATGTTACGGTGGTGGGTCCTTTTGTTGATGATGATGGCGGGATGTTTAGGAGGAGTGGCATTTGTGTATCTTTCCCCACCAAAGTATGTTTCTGAAGGTCGGATGATAGTAAACGTTAAACTGACCATTCCGGAAGGCTCAGCCTATTCGGAGGAGCTTGGGAACTTCCTTGGCACTCAAGCTGTACTAATGGAAAGTCCCAGGGTCATCCAGCGAGCTTTTGATCATGCTGTTGCGCAAACAGGAATAAATGAAAAAGAACCCCCAAAAATTAAGGTGACGATTGTTCCCCGTGCTTCAGTGTTCGTTCTCCAAGCGAAGGGCCGTGACCCGAGATTTGTACAAGCATTTTTGCAGGCTTGTATGGAGGAATTTATCAATCTTAAACGGGAAATGGTTGGTCGTACTTCCGATGTCACGCTCGCCGGAATGACGGAGGAGGTTTTGAGACTAGAGAAAGAGTTGAGACAGTACGAAACCGAGCTCGCGGAATTTCAGAAAAGTAACGATATCGTTTTCTTGCAAGAGCAGGGGAATGCAATCGGGGCGTACCTGGCCCAGTTAAACCAACGTATTACGAGCCTAAAATCTGAATATGACCTCTTGAGTACACTTACTGAAAATGCAGGATTTCTTGATATATTGACCGGGGAACAAACTCCATTAATCACCGATCAATTGGTGGGACAACGAGCTATTAGGATTGAAGACAGCGTGAGCGCTGGGTATTTGAAAGTGAAACAGCAATTGTTGCTTTTAAAAGCTGAGCAAATCGACCTCGGACAATACCTCCGCCCCAAACATCCCAAAATGGTTGCACTTGCCGAAGAAATAAGCAGAAGAGAACGTTTACTGGAAATATACAAGCAACAGGGACTAGAACAGCTTGAAAGCAGGAAAAATTCATTGGCGATTCAATTGAAAAACTTAGAGAAAGAGGCTGCGGAGGCTAATGCTAAAGCGCTCGAGGTAAATGCTAAAATGGTCGAGTACCAGCGCATTAAAAATAACCTTCAGCGAGTCCAGGCGCTTTATGATAGGTTGTTAGGTACTATTCAAAACTTAGATGTAAATCTCAAGATCACTCCTGAAAGTGTTACCATTTTGGAAGATGCTTCTGAAGCTAAACCAGCACGCTTTGGGATAGGTTATCATGCTGGTTTTGGTGCGGCCGCGGGATTGTTGTTGGGGATCCTACTAATTATGATATTAGAACGAGTCGATGACAGGATTTGCTCGTATTCCGATGTGGTAAACAATTTTTCCGAGCCGCTCTTGGGGCAAATCCCAAATTGGAAGAGCTTTCGTACAAAACAGGACGCCGGGGAGATAATCACGCTTAATGATGACCGGCAAGCGTTTATAGAAGCGTATAGGACGGTCCGCTCAGCAATTATTTACCAAACACGTAATCGCCCGATAAAAACCATCCTTGTTACCAGTTCATTGCCAGGAGAAGGTAAATCTGTGACGGCCGCCAATCTTGCCATTGCACTTGCTATGGCCAATGCAAAGGTTTTGCTAGTAGATGCAGATCTTCGAAAAGGGCGACTTCACGATTGGATTGGCGTGGAACCAACCCCTGGACTTTCGCATGTCTTAAACGGACCAGAACAGTGGGATACAACGATTGTTGCAACACCTTATCAAAATCTGTGGTTCATGCCGAGAGGCGAGTCAGTGTTGAATGCTAGTGAATTATTCTTGAGTGACCGGTGTGACTCATTTCTCCAACAGGCCTCAGAACAGTTCGAATTTGTAGTGTTTGATTCTGTCCCTGTTTTGGTTAGCGATGACGCAGGTAGCTTGGGACCGAAAATAGATGGGGTAATTTTCGTTGTGCGGTCTGGAACAACATCAGCACGCCTTGCAAAAGCAGCTTTGGACCAACTAAATGTCCGAGGGGCCAAAGTCCTTGGGTTGGTGTTGAATGCATTGCGCCCCACCATGGGAGGCTACCATTACTATTACCGCAAATATCGGGATTATTTCCAAACTGCTGCAACGAAGTCGTAAAAAAAGCGGGCATATGGTGCGCTAGGTGGAAATAGCCCGGTAACTGGTCCGAGCAAGATTGCTTAGTATTGCACACCAAATTACAAACACGAAAACCACAGAGTAGATTTGGAATGGAAAATCAAACCGCGCGTGGATTACGCACCCGGTTAGTGCCAACAACATAAACAAGACAAAAGGCCATCCAACTCTAATTGGCCCCGGTAAGAACCAACGCAGGAAAATCAATATCAACCCTACGGCCACCGAAGCCGTCCCAACCGCACCCATAGTAATGCGTAGCTCAAGCCAGTCGTTGTGAAGTTGTGCAGGCCAATAAGTGTCTGGGTTCGGGCGGTAGAATTGAAAAACATGCTCGAATGTTCCAGGCCCAGTACCAAACAGTGGGAAATCATGTGCGAGGGGCCTTGCTAACCGGGTGAACTCCGCTCGGTTTGCAAATCCATCTTCAATTTGTTGAAGACGGGGCCAAAGAACTTTCCAGCCAAGGCCCCCACCAATGAAACACACAACAGCTACAAAACCTGCTATAAGCCATAATGCTAGTGATCCAGAGTACATTGAGATCCGCTTCTTAATAATTAGCACAATAAAGGAACTCCCTAGAACAAGCAGTGCGGTGGTTAATATCATTACTGCGACAAGGAATCCGCCGCGGCTGCCAGTAATGAATACCGCTGCGCACATCACTGCAGCTGCAAAAAGTAAGTAGTGGTGGGACGTCCGATATGCCCCACGGATTCTGTGATAAACCCACCACATGCCTAATGCCACGGGCCAAAGTAAGTTCAAATATTGGGCCGCGTTGGACCTATAGGCAAACGGGCCGAATACCGCCTCTGCGAAAGGATGAACAGTTGGCGTTACCATGAACAGAAGTTTAGGAGAGTTTAGAGCTCGTTGGATTGCACCCTCAATTGCTAAGACTAAACCATTCGTGGCTAACAACCAAATAACTCTCCGCACCCTTTCTGGTAGACCGTATCGAGGCAGGGATAAATTGCTTCTCCCATAGCTCTGCTCCTCTTTTTTTGACATGCCCATTACCCAGTCGCTTATAGCCCAGAACGACAAAACTAGTGCAACGCACCGCAACAATGCATTTAGACTACTATTTTTATCATAACTGTGTGGGAGCCATTTAATGTGCATTTTGTATGCAAACCTATATTCCTCTGGAAAATAAACCGCGGCAGCATTGAGCACGGCAACCAAATGAAATGCAATAATGAATAGGCTTAACAGACCCAAAATATACCTAACCCACTTGGAAATCTTATACCCGGTAACTAGAGAGCAACCTGGGTTTGACCATGAGCCAGTGGGCAGGTCCCATCGAAGAGGTTTGTAACCGACCCATTCCCGTATTACGATTTTTAATAGCCAAGCTAATCCAATAAAGAACCCACATGCGTTCATAATATTAGCGGACCAACTTTCTGTTGTGCCAAATGCCCACGGACTGAAGAAAATCATAAACACAAGTATCATACCGGTTGCGGCATCACACAAATGGTAGATCTGGGTTGCTTTTGGAATAATCCGAGCCCGCCACTCTTTAACGGAAAATCGGTTTGGGATGCCGCAATTACTAACTTCCTGATGTGGAGGCATGTGAGGATTCTGCATCAGGCCTTCCAAAGATCAAGTCCAGGTGTTTTAATTTGTGAAGCATCTCCTAAAAACTGGTGAAACACATGAGGTCCAAGGTGGGTTGCTATTGACAAAAAGTCGTAGAATGTATGCAGTTTCTATTTCCGCAAAGTGGCGAAAGCAGCTCGACATCCGAGGTAGGAGTATTCTTACGGAGGAGAGAAATTCAAAATTGGGATTTTCGCTACTTTGCAAACTCGCCTTATTTAAAGAATGTGTCCGTAAATAGCCCCCTTAAAAGGGTTTAACTACTCTTTGAGTAAATTCTTAATGGGTGTTATTTGGAGCCTGGGCCTCAAAATATTTAGCAGTTGTGGTCGTCTAGAAAGCTAGTATGGCTAGTCTGAGTTGAAAATGTTATGCCCGATTTTTGTAGCAGTCTGCTAGTAATATTTGCCCTGAATTGTTTTTCAGCGACAAGGAGTCACAAAACCTAACACAGGGGCTTTTACTGGAACTGGGGTTTGGGAAAGCCCCAAGGTCCTGGGATAGAAACTCAAGGTTAACACTCATAAGGTGCGGCGATTATTGGCAACTGTAAGTTTCATGAGTTCTAGGCGTGGCTTACTGCGGCTGAGGAGAACAGACTTGTCATATCCGCGGTTGAAATATAAGTTATGTTTGGATTTTGGCGGGGTAGCCAAGTGGTAAGGCAGGGCTCTGCAAAAGCCCCATGCGTCGGTTCGAATCCGACCCTCGCCTCCATTTGCCGCTTTTCCCTCAGATTTCTTTTTAAAGGTTGTATGTTGGGTAATTTCTCGATTTAACTCAGAACGGCTAAAAACATAAAAGTAGGTTTGTATGCAGAATGGGGTTTTCTTTCGATTATAAGTGGTTTTGGGGCTTGGGATTGAGAGTGTCCCCAGAACCGAGCGAGCCGCCTAGATGGAAAGTAGCTCATGCCTTAGTTGTGTTGAGTAATTGTGAGACATCTTTGGTACGATATTGTGTGCTACTATTTTTGTGCGTAGTAGCACGTAAAGTTACAAAATGGTTTCGGATGTTGATTGCAGAGACAATTGAGACGGTATGAATAAGGCTCAAGCGTTTTACCTTGAACGGCTAGATACGTAAGTGGCTTGTACGTAGGGTGTATGAGCATTACTGTCCATGTTGACGAGTTTTAGGGTAAAATTCTCGAAGGTTCGGCTTGGATCTAAGTTGCGGTGGATTACTTCACTAGTGGGCGATGAGTATTGAGGGATGGTGGGTTGGTTTTGCACAGCTAATAGGTGTCTTACGGCATATGCATTTTTATGCTTGGGATAAAGGAGGATGTACATGCCGCGAAGGTGCTGTGTATTTGGACCTGATTTTTGCTGACGTGGGCGATCTTGGGTAGGAGAATGCATTTTATTATCAAAGTTCAGGGCACTAAGACCTAATGATTGAGGGGGGTGTTGAACCAATAATATGATTTGGGCGCCAGAATCCCGTGTGAGTTGATTTGCCCGTTATTGTATGTCAGTGGGGTGGATTTCCTCTTTCCACGATTTGGGAGTGACAATTTTCCACACACCAGGTTAAAATAAAAGTGATAGGCGGTGTTTGGATGGTATAAAGCCAGATGGACAGTCAAATTTAACCACTCCGATGAATACGCCGGATTTAAAGACAATTTACACTTGGTTGCGATTCCTTGAGAATCCCGCCGAAGTAAAAAGGAAGCTTCCGACTGCACTAACACAACGGCCGTTGAAAGAAGGGTTGTTGGATGTTGTAAGGCTTTTGGGTGGGGTCACTCCTGGACCTCAGTTGCTTAGCGAGCTAATTGGGGAACATAGGTTTGGTTTGTTTCACAATGAACTTTCGGCTATGGACGCAGTTGCGCATGCTTTTGAAACGGCGCGCATAATATTTACAATCGTTATAGATCCTAATCATTTTGAGACAGCTCAACCTACAAGGCCGGGGATAACCCAACCGACTCCGCCTAAGCAGACTGCACCTCTAGGCATTCCAGCGGATAGGATGCATACCACCCCAGAGGGTAAGACTGAAGAACCAGGGATAGCAACCATACGGCAATGTTTGTCCACAAAGCCTGAGCTGGGAGTTAGACTTTTCCGAGTGATTTTTGAGTTTGTGTTAGGTACGACGAGTTCTGTCTCTATTCAATCTGGGGCATTGACACACGCTAATGAATTATTGGGTCGCCGGGATGTAGCAAGAGTATTTTTAGCGGATGCGATTTATATTTTAGGGATATTAGCTGGGTTCACACCAGAGGAAGTTACATGCTTTATGGCGGAACATCATTTGTTAGGAGTGAACTTGCTTGAGCATAAATTGCTTAATCGAGATTATTGTAATGCGTACTATCAGTTCCGAAAACTTCGGCGTGCGTTTTCTGGTCCGGCTGAAGTTGAAGAAGCCCGACTCAAAGCCCGGGTGGAAAAGCTTCTCTCTCAATGTGGTGGGTCTTGGACTAGTAAGACTTTGTTAGAGGGGGGAGAGGTAGATAAAATACACATCGATTCATGTGACGCGGCAATTGACTTAGTGGAAGTGTTGTCTATGACAGTGATGAGCTCATGTTTTAGAAACGCAATGAAAACCGATGGTGATGTATGCGAAGGATTAATCCGGTCATTAGCTGTGGGGTTTAAGAAATTTGCGTATCGACAACAGCCTTCTGAAGTAGTGAACCGCGAACTTGGTGAGCTGCTATTCGCATTTGGAATGCAATATGGATGCCAGCCGATGTGCGCGTAAGAGGACTCTTTCCCCAGTTGAGTAATCACCGATGTTATTGGAGGAGATGGGGTATTGCTTGTCGGAAGAATCCTTGAGTGGCAAATTGCCCCTACGATATGTGGCAAAAGCTGCGGCAGGTGCGAGAGAAAATTGAGACCTTTGTAGTCGAAGTTATCACGGAGCAGCGTGATGATAAGCTGGCTGTTTTCACGCGGGGAATTTTGTTTGTATGTTCGAAAATTTTCGGACTCGGCGTCGCACTGAGACGAGTGCTTTATTCCCATCGCGTTTTCCGGGACACTACTCTGGGGGTCCAAGTAATTGCCATTGGGAATTTGACGGTGGGTGGTACAGGGAAAACACCCGTGGTAGAAAAATTTGCCCGTGTTCTGCGAGATCAAGGCAGAAAAGTAGCAATTTTATCGCGTGGCTACAAATCTAAGCCTTTGCCTCTTTCACAGCGAATAATGCGGGTATTTGTAAAAGACAGTGCCCCACCGCGAGTGGTTTCGGATGGGAAATCGCTATTATTAGACTCTGAAATGGCCGGGGATGAACCATATATGTTAGCGACGAATTTAAGGGGTGTTGTTGTTCTAGTGGACAAAGACCGGGTGAAAAGCGGTCGATATGCAATCGAGAAATTTGGATGTGACACGCTTCTGTTAGATGACGGCTTTCAATATTGGAAGTTAAGAGGCAGACGGTACGATATTGTGCTTGTTGATTGTGAGCAACCATTTGGGAATGGTCATTTGCTACCGCGGGGGATACTACGCGAGCCGCCCTCCCAGCTTGCACGCGCACACACGATTTTCATCACCAAGAGCAATGGGCGGGCAGAAGAACTGCGCAAGATCATTAGACAGATTAATCCCCAAGCTCCGATAATCGAATGTATACATCGCCCGGTTTATTTCGAAGACGCATATACTGGTGAGAGATTCTCCTTGGAAATTATCCACGGTAAGCGAATCGCTGCTTTTAGTGGTATAGCTAGTCCACGCAGCTTTGAAGAGTGTTTGGTCAAGCTAGGTGCCCAGATTGTGTACGCAAAACGGTTCGCGGATCATCACAGGTTCACCCCCCAAGAGGTTTTGAACGTGATCAATCGTAGTTTGAAACGTCAAGCAGAATTTATAGTTACGACTCAAAAAGATGCGGTGCGCTTGCCCAAGTTGGACAGGCGTGACTTACCTATCTACTTTTTGCGCGTTGAAATTGAGATTATTTCTGGCGCGACTGATTTTCAAGATTGTGTTCGGAAAATTTGTTTTCTGTAAGATGCGATTTTTTAAAAGGACATTGGTGAGCCTGATATTTTGGCCTATTCAACGGCTGCCCCTCAGAGTGGTCTGCAGATTAGGGCGGGTGATGGGAGACTTGGCTTATGGGGTCGCGTGGAGGCGAAAAAGAGTTGCTATGCAGAACTTGCGCCAGTGTTTAGGGAGTCACTTTTCCGAAAATCAAATCCGTCAGATATGCCGGGAAAATTTTAAGCGGATAGGAGAAAACTTTATAAGCATGGTTAAGCTAGCCTCAATGTCATGGTCCGAGGTCAGGATGCATCTTAGATTTGTGGGGCTGGAGAAGCTATTTGTTTCGGCCCCTAATGATTTAGACCAACTGCGTGGTAAGTTTGTGTTTGCAATTGGGCATTTTGGAAATTTTGAGCTATTCGCATGGTTTCAAAAGCTTGTACCAGGCATACAGTGTGTTACCACGTATCGCGGGTTAAATCAGGCTTTTTTTTCTGAGATTATCCAATCGTTAAGAGCTCAAACTGGTTGCATATTTATCGAACGCCGAAGCGAATGGGAAAAGCTGAAACATTTATTGGGTGAGAGGGAAAACATCATTGTAGGAATTTTGGCCGATCAACATGCAGGTAAACACGGGTTGGCTATACCGTTCTTCGGGAGCAACGCCTCAACCACACGTGCACCAGCTGTGATCGCCCGGCGATACAATTGTAGATTGTTTACAGCATTTTGTTTTCGTGAAGGGTTAGCTAGGTGGCGTATAGAGTGTGGTGAAGAAATACCAGTTCAAAATTCGGAAGGACGGCCTAGAGGGGTTAGAGAAATTATGGCTGATGTGAATGCTGCATTTGAACGCGCGATTTTACGCGACCCAGCAAATTGGTTCTGGGTTCATAATAGATGGAAATCTCCTGGACATAGTTAATGTAAAATCGATGGAAAGCCGCTACTTCGACTTTAACTTAGGAGAAGTAGGAATCAACGATGTGATTTTAGTCCGCTCGCCAAATTGGCTGGGAGACGCAGTTTTTTGTGCCGCAGCTGTGTCGGTAATCCGAATGGCGTTTCCAAGGGCGCGGATTGTTGTGTTGTGCAACGCAAAGTTGGAGGGGATATGGAGATTGCGTTATGACATCGAAGGAATAATTCCTCGTTCACCGAACGAGTCACCGTTTGAAACCGCGCGAAAGATAAAACGCTTTTCGCCTTCACTGACATTTATATTTCCCCATTCACTCCGCACTGCTTTGGAGGCGTGGTTGGCAGGTATACCTGTGAGAATAGGTTATGCGGGTCGGTGTCGTGGGATATTTCTAACCCATCCAATTCACTGGCCTAGTGCTGCAGTAAAGTTTAAGAAGCGTTCCGTAAGGGAGATAAAAAGGTTGTTGGTACTCGATAAGACTCAACCTGAACCCGAGATCGAGCAGGTACGAACTTTGCCTGGGGAGCATCATCTTCGAGTATATTTGCGACTTGTAGGTCATAATGTAAACGGGTGGTTGCCTGGATGTGGTTTCAGTGTTTCAGAAATTGCAAAACTTTCCGTTTGGGCACGATTAGGTTTAGCTGAGGGCCAGTTCATTGGACTTATTCCGGGTGGGGAGTATGGGGAAGCAAAGCGATGGCCAGCGGAATACTTTAGAGAATTAATCCGCTTAGTGAGTGACAAGTTACCTTGTAAATGGGTCGTTTTCGGCAAAGAGACAGAGTCAAAAGTAGCGAAAGATTTAGTGGCTCACGGCTTTCCTGTGATAGATTTGTGTGGAAAGACTTTGTTGGAAGAATTAGCTGCAGCTCTTTTAAAATGTCAGATGGTGGTTTCTAATGACACAGGACCTATGCACCTTGCTGCAGCTTTGGGTGTGCCAGTGCTTGGGTTATTCGGAAGCACTAACCCTAGATTTACAGGTCCGATCCCATTTGGAGGTGTTCAACATACGGTAATTAGGGCTCCTGTGAAATGCGCTCCTTGTTTTCGAAGACGGTGCCCGGCAGATTTCAGGTGTATGCGATCGATTAAACCAGATTTAGTGGCTGAGGTTTTGGTTAGGCAATTGGGCGTATGACTAAAGAAAAGGTGCCTAAGGGTCGCTTGAGTCGCCCCTTGATTCGAGAATGCGTTTGCTGGGGCGGTAATGCGCAAGAAACTCACGTCTGTATTCTTCAAAGTATCCTTCAGCAATCGCTTGACGTACTTCCTTTATCACGCGCATGTACAGGACCAAGTTATGAACAGTGAGTAGCCTTGCGCCTAATATTTCTTCCACATTTACTAAGTGTCTTATGTAGGCACGAGTGAAGTTTTTACATGCATAGCATGTACAGTCGGGTTCTATTGGTCGGAAATCTGCTTTGTACTTTCCAGCGCGAAGGTTGATAACTCCGGTCTTTGTAAATGCGCCTCCATTTCTGGCTACTCTAGTTGGCATTACACAATCGAACATGTCTATCCCACGAGCTATCAACTGCACAATTTGAGCTGGAGTACCTAGTCCCATTGCGTACCGTGGGTATTCTTCCGGTATGTAGGGTTCTGTCATTTCTACCGCCCAGTATATATCTTTTTCTGGTTCGCCTACACTAAGACCGCCTATTGCGTAACCGTCGAAGCCCATAGCAGTGATTTGTTCTGCACAATATTTTCTTAATTCTGGGTTAGTTCCCCCCTGCACAATTCCAAATAGCAATTGGCCTTCTGATCGGGGTTGTTCTAAGCATTCCTTAGCCCAGCGAATCGTACGGTCAACTGCTTCTTTTAGATACTGATCAGATACTCCGTAGGGGGGGCATTCATCAAAGGCCATTGCAATGTCAGATCCGAGTTCCCGTTGGATTTGCATTGATTCTTTCGGCCCTAGGAATAGGAGAGATCCGTCAACGTGATTCCTGAATTCTACTCCGTTGGTTTTGATCTTCCGTATTTTAGCGAGGCTGAACACTTGAAACCCGCCGCTGTCTGTCAAAATGGGATAATGCCAGCTCATAAATGAATGTAATCCTCCTGCTGCCTTGATGATTTCTATTCCTGGGCGAATTGCTAAGTGATAAGTATTTGCAAGAATTATTTCGAATCCGATTTCGGTAAGCTCGTGTGGGGCTGTAGCTTTCACGGTTGCCTGCGTACCAACTGGCATGAATACTGGAGTCACAATTTCACCGTGCTTGGTCTTTAATCGTCCCAAACGCGCTTTGGTTTTTGAGTCTTTTTTGAGAAGAGTGAACATGGGAATTGTTATTCCTCGGGCTGTTCCTCTTGTATTTCAGAGAGGGTCGCGGTCCCGTTTTGCTTGTACCACACTTGCCACAAGACTAAGCCATGGGCAGGGGCTGTCATCCCCGCTAAACGTCTGTCTTTGGACTCGATCATTTTTTGTATTTCTTCGGGTGTGTATTTCTTCTGACCCACCTGGACTAGTGTGCCCACGATCCCACGACACATCCGATACAAGAACCCATCTGCTTCTACTATGAAGATGAGAAGATTGCTTACTTTGCGGATGGTACACCGGGTCAAGTTGCGTATTGTATTTTTTGTCGTGTGACTTGAGTCAGTGGAGAACGCTCGAAAATCGTGCTTACCGATAAAGTATTGTGCCGCTTTTCGCATTGCCTCCAGGTCTAGCGGTGTTGGTACATGCCAGGCATAAAAGCGTAGCAGTGGGTTCATGGTTGGATGGTTCCATACAAAATAGCGGTACTGTTTTTTAATTGCGTGAAAGCGGGCATGGAAATTATGTGGAGCAATCTTTACTTCAGTTACGCGGATGTCAGGTGGTAACCAAGCGTTAATCGCCAGTAAGAGGCGTTTGGGTGTTAGACGTGCTTCTGTGCGAGGAATCTCAAAATGGGCTACTAGTCCAAGCGCATGTACACCAGCGTCGGTCCTACTAGACCCATACACACGTGGTTTGCTAGGGAATAAATGTGCCAAGGCTTCTTTTAATGTTTGTTGTACAGTCAGGCCGGATTTCTGGGTTTGCCACCCAGCGTACCGAGTACCGTCATAAGCAATAACTAATTTGTATTTAACTGTATTTTGCAGAGATTGGAGTTTGCTGGGGTCTGACATGGTTTAATCCGGCTGAGCTGTATCTAAATAGCCTTGAAGCAGTATTGAAGCTGCTATCGCGTCCCGTTTTAACTTGCGTTTTTCCCTCCGAAGCCTGCCTTCAATAAGTAACTTTTCAGCTGCGACTGTAGTTAATCGTTCGTCAATTAGCTTGACTGGGATGCTTATAGTCTTTTCCACCAGCGCCGCAAATTCGCGCACCTCTACCGCAGCGGGCCCTTCCGTCCCGTCCATATTGAGAGGAAGTCCAATGATAATGAGCCCCACTTTGTGGGTGGCACTTATCTTTTTCAGCTCATCCATCACTTTGTCCAATGGCCGGGCTGAAATGTACCCGATCGGGCTAGCTATCGTATGCGTTTCATCACTTAAAGCTAACCCTATCCTTTTTGAACCATAATCCACTGCTAAGATCCGCATGCGTAGAGACAATAAAACTCAATTCTGTGATCTGTTTCAATATTTCTGTCCGTGTAATGCCTTTAGAATTGTGCACAGCTTGCAATTAAGTAACCCTGTGCAACGTTAATGAGGATGACCAAGGAGGTTAATTGGGGCTTTGATGACCTGATAGTCTGGCAAATTAGGATTTCGGGGAGAGACGTCTGATCATCCCGAGTAGTTTTTCTTGATGAAAAGGCTTGCAAAGACTGGGGTCCATTGATTACTTACTTACCAGGAAATACCCCGGCCCAGCTGGGCAATTTGAAAAGTTGGATTTTGACTATGGTAAAGATTCGGTTAAAACGTGTTGGCACGAAACATAAGCCTGCATACCGGATTGTAATAGCCGACAGCAGGGCGCCGCGTGATGGCAGAGCGATAGAAGAGGTCGGTTATTATAACCCGGGGTACAAAGGCGATCCGTTGTATGTGAACTTGGAACGCGTGGATTATTGGTTGAAGTGTGGGGCACAGCCTACTGAAACCGTGGCAGCACTCATTAAGAGGGCGCGTAAGCTCCAGACTTCGACAGTACAGCCCACTCGATAATAAAGGGCGGCCCCATGGTTGAGTTTGTAGAATACGTGGTAAAACACATTGTGCGGAATCCCGACGCGGTCCAAATCCGGAAAGTAGATCGGCGAGGTGAGGTCTTGTTAGAGTTGAGGGTGCACCCAGAAGATGTTGGCACGGTGGTAGGAAAGGACGGAGGAACCATAAACGCTTTGCGAACGCTGCTGATGGCCGCGGGTGGAAGAAAAGGTGTTAAATATTCCTTGAAATTGCTCGAAGGAGAGTAGTCATTTGTAATTAGTGAGTGAAAACTTAAGAGGGAATTTTACTGGATTCCGAATAGACGTATTGACGTTGTTCCCTGGAATGTTTGTTGGGCCTCTAGAGGCAAGCATAATAGGGCGGGCCCAACGAGAGCAGCGAGTAGAAATATACATTCACAACCTCCGGGATTATACCCACGACAAACACAAAACGGTTGATGACCGTCCTTTTGGAGGCGGCCCCGGAATGCTTCTGAAGCCTGAACCGATTTTTGAGGCGGTTGAAAAGTTAGCCACTGAAACCACCCGCGTAATTCTGGTGTCGCCTTCAGGAGTTTTGTACACACAAGCACATGCTTGGAGACTGACTCAGTACGGGCACTTGCTAATCATTTGTGGAGCATACGAAGGCGTCGATGAACGCGTTCGAATTTGTTTAGCCGACGAAGTGTTTTCAATCGGGGATTACGTATTGACCAATGGAGCATTGCCAGCAATGGTAATCATAGACTCTGTGGTGCGGCTTTTGCCAGGGGTGTTGGGTGATGACCAGAGTGCAGAATCTGAGTCATTTGCAAATGGGATTCTTGAGTATCCTCATTATACCCGACCTGCTGTCTTTCGGCGTATGGCTGTGCCCGAAGTGCTTCTCTCGGGGAACCATGCAGCAATTCAAAAATGGCGATTCCAGGAAGCAATAAGGCGCACGCGAGAATATCGCCCTGATTTATACCAAAGATTTTTGGCGAACCATGAAAAGGATAAGTGGTCCGGACCAGGGGATAAGCATGCGAAATAGTTGGGTTAATTCGGCTTACACAAAACCGAGTGTCTGCAAAATTGTGCGGGTAGGTTCAACCCGGTTTAGGGTGTAAAAGTGTAGCCCAGGGACGCCCGCATTAATTAACTCGGAACACTGGGAAATTGCGTAGTCGGTTCCAAAACGGGTGACTTCATCATCCTTTTCACCAAATCGCTCAAGTGCACCCTTAATTTTGTCGGGGATTCGTGCTCCACAAAGCTCAGAGAATCTAAAGATTTGTTTAGCGCTGGTTATTGGTATAATCCCTGGTATTATTGGTACTTTGATGCCTTGTCGACTAAGAAATTCGGCAAACTCGAAGTAGTCCCTGTTATCGAAGAAAAGCTGTGTGATTACAAATTCAGCTCCTGCCTCAATTTTTTGGATTAGGTGTTGCCAGTTTATGTGTTTTCCTCCCTGGCATTCAGGGTGTCCTTCCGGAAACCCGGCCACTCCCACACAGAAATCCCCAGTGGCTTTAATGAACCGAACTAGGTCGATCGCATATTTGAAGTCGCTTTTAAAAATCTTTTCTTGAGCGTCTCGTGGCGGATCGCCACGCAACGCCAAAATGTTCACACACCCAATCCTCTGATAAGTCTGTAATAATTCAGTGATCTTGCTTTTCGTAGCTTCAATGCATGTAAGATGAGCTACTACATTTGCATTATAGTCTTGGGCAAGCCTTTGAACGAGTTCCACTGTCTCTGCTTGGGTGCTGCCTCCTGCTCCATAGGTCACGGAAAAGTAAGCTGGCCTCAGTTCTACCATTTCTGGTAGCCCATGTTCAAAAAGTGCTTTTTCCCCTTCTGGTGTCCGAGGTGGAAAGATTTCGAACGAAATAATCGGGGTCTGTCTAATTTTGAATAATTCTGCTATGCGCCTCACGGGTGTTTATAAATGCCATGTTGAGGGCGTTAGCAAAATTCTTTTTTGAAAAATTGTGTAAGTGGCCAGAGCCAACAGTCGAGAGGAGTTCGAGTCTGTGTTATTTTTTGTGAGCCAAATCAAATTGAGCTAGCGGGCTTTTAAAAAGTGGGCTTGATATGACGGTAATAAAACTGGCGTTGACATTGATAGAGGCTCAGTAAATATTACGGCATATACTCAAGTGCACGGTTATGGCCACACTTTTGCCAGAAAAGATATATCAACACTTACGGAAAAAACTCTTGGCTGGGGAACTTACCCCAGGCACAAGACTGGATTACAAAAAAATCGCTGAGGAACTTGGGGTTAGTGTAACGCCCGTACGAGAAGCTATGAATAAATTGGCCAGTGAGGGACTGGTCGATTTAGTCCCGCGGGCGGGGGCGATTGTAAGAAAGATTACCAGGCAGGAAGCAGAAGACGTGTTTCGGGTTCGGGAGGCTATCGAAGGTTATGCGGTGATGAAGGCAGCTGAGAATATTTCTCCAGCTTTGTTATCACGGCTTGAAAGTCTTTTACAACAAATGGATGGTGTTATTCAACAAGAACCGAACAATCCTGATGGAACGTATAGTGGAGAACCTTTAGCCGAGTTCTTGCAGTCTGATTTGGCTTTTCACATGACTATTATTGAAGCAGCTAACAATGCCCGCTTAACGAAGCTTGCAGCAGATAGTTTCATTTTGGCCTCGATTTTTGGGACGGTAAAATTTGGACATAGTCGCGAACTACTCCAGCAAATAAACACACAACACAAACAGATTTACGAGGCTCTGAGAACCCATGATAGCAATTTGGCGTATCAGCGCGTGCAGCAGCACATAAAACTGGGATTAGATTTAGCTTTGACCCGGCTAATGGAAAACCAGCATGCAACGTTGTGGATGGCCGAGAGTGGTGGTGTGTCATCTGCCGCTTGACGAATGTTGATTTTCGGGCGATTTTAAAATGGAAAAATTTTTCTTGCATGCGTGCGTATATGCAATTATAAAAGGAAATGAGTTAAACGCGTTTCACTTGCCATGCGTGCATTAAATCTGAAAAAGAATAACTCTCAACCGGCGTTCACCCTTATAGAATTATTGGTCGTCATAGCGATTATCGCTATCCTGGCTGGTATGCTCCTGCCTGTTCTGGGAAAGGCTAAACTTAAAGCTCAAGGAATTGGCTGTATGAATAACACGCGTCAGCTCACTTATGCTTGGCTTATGTTAGTGGATGATAATATGGGTGAATTGCCACGCAATGACGGAAAAGCTGGTTCTTGGTGTGCAGGGATAGTTGGTTGGGAAACAGGCGCTCCTGGCCCTGAGTATGCGGATACCTCCATTTTGACCGACCCAGAGAGATCTACCATAGGTGCATATGTCAAAGATGTGGCGGTTTTTAAATGCCCTGCAGATAAATTTGTTCATCCCCAAGCATCAAAGCCAAGTGTACGCAGTGTCGCTATGAACGCAGTTTTAGGTAATAAGGTTGAAATAGGAAGTGCAGAGCCGGATAAAATATATTTGGCTTCCATAAATAAGCTCTCCCAGATACCAAAGCCGGTTGACACGTTTGTGCTTCTTGATGAGCATCCTGACAGCATCAACGACGCTGTATTCCATGTGGTTCCTGGGTTGGGTACCGCAGGAGTATGGCGCGATTTACCAGCGAGCTTTCACAATGGAGCAGCAGGGTTTTCGTTTGCAGATGGACATTCTGAAATTCGTAAGTGGCGGGACGCACGAACTGTCCGGGAAGTAAGGTTCCAATATAAATGGTGGTCCACTGGCGGCGATAAGCGAATGTACATAGGTAACAGCCCGGACTATCAATGGATTTGCAGTAAAATGCCTTGGACAGGAAAAAGTATCCAATAACTAAATCAAGAAAAGAAATAGGAGCAGCCATGAAGAACTTGATTAGAAGTGTGGTATTTCTAGTCGCGGTTGGCGCCTTAACTTTATCCCAAGCCACTGGTCAAACCTTGCAAATCCGGACAAGTCGTCCCCGATTGACTGTGCCGGTTGGGATTTACGATGTGCAGCGGGCTTCTAATACACTTTACTATAGCGTGTCCGGGACAATTACGGTCAACTTTAGTATTTCGGGGCTCCCTGAAAATACAGCGTATGAGATCACCGACGTAAACGGCACCCCGATGAGATCTGTTGAAATTAGTGGGACGAACCAACTGCCCTTCTATTTGTGGATTTTTGCTACTAATGTGCCGCAAGGCATCTATGACCTAGTGCTCACAGCCGATGGCGGTTCGGCATTGGCGAGTCTAAACTTTATCCTGCAGTCAGGAATTATTTGGGCGGGGAGTAACACGTTCTGGTCTGATCCAATCAACTGGTTAGGGGGATTTCCTAGAGCTAATTCCGATGTGATATTCTGTGATCTGGGAGGTGCTTCAAACACCGTTGTGGTGGAGGGTACGACAAGTAACCAAGTTGTAACATGTTTGGTTTCGGATGATGTAGAGATCGGCTCCTTGCGATTTGCTCAAACGAATGCAAATACCCGTTTCCATATAATTGAGATAGCTCCCGAGAAGAAGCTCACAGTTACTGGCACAAATGGTTTTTGGGTGTTGCGCGATTATATTAATGAATACGCTGGGCTCGGGAGTGCGACCAGGCCAGCCATCTATTTTAAAGGGGAAAGGGCAAGCTTAATTGTAAGTAACCCTGAGGCTAAATTCGCATATTTGGTTGATGGTGCCTTGAATAAGCCATTACTTGATCTTAGCGGCTTGGACATATTTGTAGCAGATGTGGACCGAATGGCGATTGGTGATTATTCTGCATATCCAAATTTCTGGAACTTTCAAAACAATGGTTACGGCGGAGTGCCCAGGCGGTGGAATTGCGATTTCTTCCTAGCAAAAACCAACATTATTCGAGCTAATTACAAGTGTTCTGATTATACAAATGATTCTCGGTTGTTTGCGTACATGTATTTGAGTAGCGCTGCGTCAGGTGCTACTAGCCCATACGGTACCAATGGTCTTGGGATTTGGAATGAGATTTATGCAGATAGTATTTGTTTTGTCGGCGCTAACCAGCAAGGGTATGTGGCATTTAACCCTGCCTTGCGAGTTACCACCAATATACTGGGTGGCGTAACAAATGTCGTGACCAATACCATGTATCTTAAAATTCGAAATGTGGATGGAGGGCGTGTCAGTGTGTTGGCTGTTGGGGATGAGGGCGGTGCTACTAACGCAGCATCTAGCAACATAAAAGCGTGGATTTGGCTAGGGGATGGAGTGGTGGATATCTTAGCGGATTTGATGTATTTAGCGCGGGACAGGGGTGTGCTATCGAGCGATCCGAGTTTCCAGGCTTGGATGGCTATTGGGGATGGTGTGATAGACGTCAACAAACTCATTTTGGGGTTCCAAGATCGTAATCCAAATCATACGAACCGAGGTTATTGTCAGGGTACTTTGTGGGTAACAAACAAGGCGGTTTTGAAGGTCAACGATTGCTTAATTTTGGGCTATGCTGCTAATACGAATCTTAACAGTAACCCCAACAGTACTTGGGGGAGATTATATGTTGGAGGTACTGCAATGGTTAACCGTGTCGAGGTACCGGTTGAAACAGCCCCAGGGGTACCTAACTTCTCGGGGAGTGGACAGATTTACATTACGAACGGTGGGCATTTGATCCTCACGAACACCATAGCTAGCGCAGATAAGCGGTTAGATAGGCTCGAATTTAGCGGAGATGGAATTCTAACCCTCCATATCAATGGCTTTGGTCCTTTTGTCTATGTGACAAATCTTGTGACCTCTGGTTCAGGTGGTATGATTAACGTGGCTTCAGTTCAAAATGTAGGTACATACCCAGTGACGATTGACCTAATTTCTTACATGAATACTGTCAGCCCCGTTTTGAAATTAGGACGGTTACCAAGTGGCATGGTCGGTACTCTATTGGCTGACCAGGTTAGCGGAATGGTTAGGTTGACACTCAACACAAACCAACCACGGATGATCAAGTGGGTGGGGAATGTAAATAATTACTGGGATACGATGACGACTAACTGGGTGCGAATCGATACAGGTGAACCAACAAGGTTTATCGACGGTGATTTCGTTGTGTTTGACGATACGGCAGTGTCTCAGGAGGTGTTGCTGGCAGAGAATGTAATCCCTGGACAATCACCTGACATTGCAGGAATCACATTTAGTAATAACATAAAATCGTACACATTCGGCTGGGGGTGGGGACAGATAGTCGGAACCACCCGAATTGCCAAGTATGGTGCAGCTTCAGTGGAGTGGAATGTACAGTCTGATGCGGTGCTTGAGCTCTACGAAGGCAAGTTTACCGGAGCAGGTAGAGTAGGAAGCGTAGTAGTAAACACAGGATCACTATTTGCTTTCAACGGCCAAACTGGTGGGTTAGAAGTTCGAGGTAATGTGTTAATTGATGCGATGGGCTCTGTTGTTGGCGGTGTAGTTGTCGACTCAGGCGGGGTATTAACTAACTTCGGAACAATAGACACGGGTGTGCAAGTAATCACTTTGCGTTCGAACGCCATTTTGCATAACGCAGGTGTTATTTATGTGATGACCCCATGGACAGTTCAATCTACTGCACTTGTGGTAAATAACGGTACGATTTACCAGCGCGGCACTGCGAGTTCAGTGGGAATGAGTGTTTACGGCACGTTAAGTGGCACGGGTGTTATCGCCACCGATGGAGTCCAGCCTAATTACGCCCGGGTAACACTTCAGCCTGGCTCAACATTGAGAATTGGAAACAGGCCGGGTGAAATTGCAAAGATGACGATAGGCACAAGGCTGGATATGTTGGCTGGTGCTAGGGTAGAGTTTGATGTGGTGCCAGGGGTTACGAATGATGTAATCGACCTTCAATACATTTGGGATCTTGGATGGGTTAACTTTGGTGCAAATGCTTCGCTGGGTGCTACACTGGTAATTAATAACTTAGGTAGTACATTCACGCCAGGTATGGAGTTGAGACTGTTTAGCCGAGGAAATAACCCAAATACTCCAGATAATACGATCCCGGCTCAGCCCGGTGTTATCCCAGCACCAGGACCAGGCCTATATTGGGATATTAGGGACATGGTGACCAACCTTGTGTTGAGAGTCGGTAGTGGGTTGCCGTGGTTAGAAACGGTGGTTCAAGGGGGTACGAACCTCGTCTTTACATGGCCACCCCAATATCGGTGGTGGCGTTTGGAAATGCAGACGAACAGCTTGGCGGTAGGTTTGAGTACAAACTGGGTTACGGTCGGTGGATCGTGGCTTACAAATTACATTACGATCCCCATCGATAGAACACCAACGGTTTTCTATCGATTGGTGTATCCATAAGTTGTAAAGTTAAGGTTGGTGGGGTATGGTTGGTGGGTCGAGAGTGGGGAGGGGGCAGGTCGTCAACTTCACTGACCTGCCCCATGCGTTTTCCATAAGGCATTTCCGAAGTTAGGGGGTGTATTCGTTTATGAAGCTGTTGCGTTTTTTAACAGTGTGTTTTAGTTGTGTAGGAGTACTTGCACATCTTTGTGCGCAATATCCTACCGTTCCTGCTGAGTTACAACGTGCTGCTGATGCAGCCCGTGCCGAAGCCGATAAACGATCGGATGAAGCTTTTCAGAAGTCACTGCCAATCATCAAAGAATGGGAGTCTAAAGGCCGTCCATATGTGCCGTGGGCATCTAAGCCTGAGGACTTGCCAAAGGCGAAGATTCCTGCTTTCCCGGGGGCCTGGGGTGGGGGGATGTACGCAATGGGTGGCCGTGGAGGCCGCGTGTTTGTAGTTACCAACCTTGCAGATTCAGGGCCTGGGACATTCCGCGAGGCTTGTGAAGCTGGGGGACCGCGCATAGTCGTTTTCAATGTAGCTGGGATAATCCGCCTCAAAGATAGGATTAGGATCCGGGCCCCATACATAACAATTGATGGTAGCTCAGCCCCTGGCGATGGTGTATGTGTAGCAGGCAACACGGTGGAAATTGAGACGCATGACGTAGTGATCCGCCACATGCGGTTTCGCCGAGGGATTACTAATGTAGCAGACCGAAATGACTCCTTAGGAGGGAACCCTGTCGGGAATATTATTATAGATCACGTTTCGGCCACTTGGGGATTAGACGAAAATCTTTCGATGTATCGCCATTTGTATGACGATGATGGGAATCCCCAAACGCCGCCGGTGAAATTACCCACCGTAAACATTACAATCCAAAACTGTTTAATTGCTGAGGCATTAAATACGTACAACCATGCCTTTGGTAGTACACTTGGGGGGTTAAACAGCACTTTCCATCACAATTTATGGGCTTGTAACACAGGACGAAACCCAAGTGTAGGTATGTATGGCGACTTCACCTTCGTTAATAACGTTCTCTTTAATTGGCGTCATCGGACTGTCGATGGTGGAGATCACCGAAGTTGGTTCAATATAATCAGCAATTATTACAAGCCAGGACCGGCAACACCTAGGGGAGAACCGGTTTCCTACAGGATTTTGAAGCCCGAATCTAAGCGCGGAAAGCCACCAGTGGATGAGTTTGGAGTCGCATTTGTAGTCGGCAATGTGGTAGAAGGTAACGAACGAGTCACCAGAGACAATTGGGATGGCGGTGTACAAGTTTCCTCTATCTCACCGCCCCAGACTGTGCTCTCCAAAATCCGGACCAATGCCCCATTCCCGCATGCACCATTATTTGTTCATTCGGCTTACCATGCTTTTGAGTTTGTCTTAGCCAATGCGGGAGCAACTTTGCCCAAGCGCGATGCAGTAGATGAACGGATAATAGAGATGGTTCGTACAGGACGACCAGTATTTGGCGATGGAATAATAACCGATATTTCTCAGGTGGGAGGATATCCGGAATACAAAGGCACACCATACAAAGACTCAGATAATGATGGAATGCCAGATGATTGGGAAGTGGCTCACGGATTGAATCCACACGATCCCTCCGACGCTTCCGCAGATAGTAACGGTGATGGGTACACAAATATCGAATCATTTCTTTGGGGGATTGACCCACGTGAACCAAAGGTTGATTGGACTGACTTGAGAAACAACTTTGACCGGCGTGACATAAATCGGTGGCCTTATTCCATCATCACAAATCCACTTGCACAATATTCACATTGCAAATGAGATGTTTCGCCCTTCTGTTTTAAAGTTCCTTTTACGTTTAGTTAGCTCGATTTACACTGAATAACAAAATCAGACCTTATAGGAGGTAAATCGAGGGGTGCCTGCCCTGTAAGTACCCCGGTGTTTAATGAACTATGTTAAATTTTCAAAGTCACGCGCCCAAGCTACTGCGCATGATTGTGATACGTGCGTTACATTGCCTGCGACGAATGCCCTGTTGCACACATTGGAAACTACGGGATTTCATGAGTGGGTACATGATTATACCCCGCCAACGTAAACAACCCAATTAGTTGACTCTACAGAAGAGTCCGTTATTTGCCAGATTTTTACTGTGTGTAGGCTTTCTATTGTCGGTATGAAGACTCCGTATAGTCCCTATCCCTATGCGGGATCTGAGGGGTGCAGAGTTCTTGAATTGCTAGCCTATGCTAATCCGTGTGCGAGGCCCTATAGTTGGCCCTTGGATTTAGGCACAGACCAGAAGGGGCCAATTTGGTGGGATAAAAGTACTGGCAATATTCATTCGTCCCAAACAACGATGCCAACTTCGTTGTCCATGGATGTACGCACTATGAAGGGTGTTGCCATGAAACAGGTGCGTTTCCCACTGCAGGTGAAATGCTTTCCCCAGCAGCTACAAATAGCATGGATGCGTTATTGCATAACTTGGTTGTTTATAAGATTACCCTCCTAATAAGGGCATGGGAATGTGTGCAAACGTGGATGTATTGTCAGCTGGGGTCTTGGGATACTCCGGCTGTAATTCTCAAGTTGATGATTGGCGATGCTGTGGGACAGCATCCGAAGGCATTGAAAGTAATGTGTAAGGCAACTGCTCGTAACAACGTTTTGGGAGGCGAGGACAGTTTAATTGTCGGCTCAAGTATGGTACTTAAGGTGGAGGAACTGGGATACCTAAGTTTGGAGGTTAAACTGTTACACCAGGTGTATCTCATTCTCGCAATCAAAGGTGGTTTGAATGTAAAAGGTGTATCCCCTATCATGGCGAATTTGATATACTGCACATCCGTAGGAAATTGCCGAGAACTTCTGTCAATGGTGAGCGGTTGATTAACGGGCCCGTTTTGAGGTTTTGAAAGGTATCTATGCAACAGTTCGGCGCCGTTTTATAAATGCCCCTACCTTTCGGAGACGAAAGCATGTTCGGGATTGCTATGCAGTTGGAAAAATCTTTCTAGAAAAGCTTCAATGAACCCTTCCAGGAGAGCAGCGACATTTTTAGGTCCGTTATCGAGGTCGTGTAAACGCCAAACTCAGTTTTACAAAAGAGTTGTAATTTTGTAAAAAAACCACCAGGAACACTTAACGATAGGCATTTTACACGCGGTGATAATGCGAGGTCAAAAGAGATGTGGAGAACCGGTAACGGAGTGCATGATAGCATGTTGGTTGGGTTTTCTGCCGAGGCCACTTATTGCATTGATACTAATGTGTTTGATTGCTTCAGCATCTTTAGGCGGTTTCGAACAGCAAGGACAGCCGTCTGATACATCCCCTGGGGGAGGGTATGGGAAAAACAAGGCTAACGTTGCTAGGTTTAAGATAGGGATTTGTGATTGGATGGTGCTGAAACGCCAGAAAATAGGTGTGTTTACTTTAGCACGCGAATTAGGTGCCGACGGGGTCGAAGTTGATATTGGACCGTTGGGAAACCGTGTCACGTTTGATAACCGCCTTACAAATGAATTAGCATGCGATGCGTTTTTGAAAGCAGCACGCACAAATGGGGTTGAAATCTGTTCGATTGCTATGACGGCATTTTACGCTGTTTCTTTTGCAGAGCGTACAAATTACATTGATTTAGTATGTGACACCATCGATACAATGAAACGCTTAGGTGTACGGGTGGGTTTTCTGCCTTTGGGAGTTGCGTCAGATTTGCAAAAACGGCCTGAATTGCGTCCCGAACTTGTAAACCGTTTGCGTCGCGTTGGTAGAATGGCGGCCGAGGCAGGGGTGGTAATTGGAATAGAAACTACTATGCCCGCAAGCGACGAGGTGGCGTTACTTGAGGAAATCGGTTCTCCTGCCATAAAAATCTATTTTAACCTCGCTAATGCCGTAAAATTTAACCGGGACCCTTGCAAGGAAATACGGATTTTGGGTAAGGATCTCATTTGCCAGATTCATTGTTCGAATGAGGATGGTGAACTTCTGGAGAACGACCGTGCGGTTGATTTAGTCCAGTTTAAGGCTGCTTTAGATGAGATAGGTTGGTCAGGATGGTTGGTCATTGAACGTTCCCGGGATAGGCGAAAACCCCGTGATATTCAGTATAACTTCGGTTCAAACATCAAATATTTGCGGTCGATATTCCAACCTACAATTTCCACCCTTAAATCAGTTGGCGGGGAATTAAGTGTATGGCGGAATTCATGCTATACGGTAGAACAATATTGTTTGGATTAACCTCTGCGCTGGTAATGTTAAGTGTGCCCCAGGGGTTAAGTGGGCGAGTGCTCCAATTCGATCGATTTGCGCACTACATCGAACGGTTCAATGCAGAGGATGTTGAAACAATTACGAACTACATACCAAATTCCGCCGCAAAACACTGGTTGAGCGAAAACATCCCGTTGTTTGAGTGCCCAGACCGAGAGGTTGAAGAAGTCTACTATTATAGATTTTGGGTTTATCGGAAACACATTAAGTTGACGCCCCTGGGATTCGTTATCACCGAGTTTTTGAAGCCGGTCAAACATGCGGGCCAGTATAACACCATAAGCTGTGCAGTGGGCCATCACCTTGCAGAAGGGAGGTGGCTGTGGAATCAACAATACTTACGCGATTACATTCTGTTTTGGCTGCGCGGATATAACGGCGGTCCACAACCGCATTTCCACCAATATAGCAGCTGGTTTGCATGGGCAGTCTACCAGTGGTATATGGTAACCGACGAAAAATCGTTCGTCACAAATTTGGTTGATGACCTCGTTGCCGACTATAATCGCTGGTGCGAGGAGCGAGAACTTCCAGAAGGCCTTTTTTGGCAGTATGACGTGCGTGATGGTATGGAAGAGTCTATCAGCGGATCGAGGATAAATAAAAACATCCGGCCTACGATTAATGCTTATATGTATGGAAATGCGGTGGCTATAGCTGCATTAGCACGGTTGGCGGGGAGACAATCGTTGGTAGCTGAATTCGAAAACAAAGCGAATGCGTTACGGCAGCGAATGCTTTTAAAGTTGTGGGATTCACAAGCAGAGTTTTTTAAGGTTCGCTTGGAAAATGGAGAGTTATCCGATGTGCGGGAGTTGATCGGATACGTTCCTTGGATGTTTGGTTTGGCGCCTGTTGACGAACCTTATTTGCGAGCGTGGAAAGAGCTCACAAATTCCCTTGGGTTTAAATCAGCTTTTGGCTTTACCACCGCCGAACAACGGCATATGCGGTTTAGGACCCATGGCGTCGGAAGATGTGAATGGGACGGACCTATCTGGCCATTCGCCACTTCCCAAACTTTGTCTGCTCTCGCAAATGTTTTGCGGGCAAAGCCTGAAACCCAAATTTCAATTTGTGATTACTTTGATGCGTTCATCCAGTACGTACAAATGCATCGTTACCATGGCAAACCGTTCATTGGTGAATATCTCGATGAAATCACGGGGGCTTGGATTAACCGTGGGGACCGGAGCTGGCATTACAATCATTCAACTTTTGCGGACTTAGTGATCTCTGGTCTTATTGGAATAGTACCTACAGAAAATGAAGTTATGCAGTTGCATCCATTGGTGCCTGAACATGTTTGGGATTGGTTTTGCTTAGACAACCTTAATTACAAAGGTAGGCAGGTGTCCATTGTTTGGGACAGAGATGGTTCAAAATACAAAATTCGCCCTGGTCTAACCATTATCGTTGGGGAGAAAATCGTAACCAATGTTCCCAGATTGCAACCAGTTGTCCTTCCTTTGCCGCCCAAGCCTTACCTTTAAAATGGTAGCGCCTACTTGAATGGGACCTTTTTTAAATAAACTATTTAAACCGTAAGCTCGGCCTCGGTTCCAATCGCTTCGGTGTCCAGCAACATTTCGCCATGTGATCCGAAAGGTGGAAGACACAGTACCCCACAACTTGCGATTTCTTTATCAATTACATTTATTGTTATCAAAACCTTTGCAAGGACAACAACAGTTCCGTCCCCTTGTTTCAATACTTTAGAGCATCGCTATGCATTTTTGGTGCAAGTCCTATTCGGAGGGAAAATCAATTGCAAATCAAGATCCCAGGAACTGAGATTTGGCGCCAGTCTTGCATTTATGGACTGTACCGCTCACGGTGTTGTATTGGGAAGCATTAGTAACTTGATTGGAGATCAGACAAAATTACTCAGTCAATCCCCTTTTTGGGACTTTTTGGCTCGGGGTTAAAGGTCCTGCTTGCAAATAGCTTGCAATTTTTTGTGAGTCAGGGAGTTATGCGGGTTTAATTAACCGAGATTGGCACGAAACTAGCCGGGAATGATATGGAAGGTTTTTTCGGGATACACATGAAAAGGAAAGGCACATTGAAATCTAGATCGGATGCAATTGGTAATAACCAGGTTGTGAGGTGTATTCCTGTGGAGGAACCGTATCCGCCGGTGGACCTCTATGATCTGAGGAAAGAGTTGTTGCTCCTGGCTGATTTGCCTGGGGTAAAAGTGGATTCAATCGAGGTAGAATGTCATGGGGATTCGGTAATATTGAGGGGGTGCCGGGAGGGTGGTAGGCTGGTGGGTGCAGTACGACAAAGCGAACGGCGAAAGGGAGCATTTGAGCGAGTAATCCGCGTAGGTGAACTGATCGATAGAGAAAGGGTAAGGTTTTGGTATGCGGATGGAGTACTGACTATTTGTTTGCCTAGAGCGCGGATGAAAAGTCCTCAATGCAACTGAAAAGCGCCGGTAGCTAAAAGGAGCGTAATGCTGCTTTTCTCTTACTCGAGGCGGTTTCTTATAATGCCGCCTCGGGGTTTTTTTGTGTCGTGAGGAATCACTTAAAATGAAAGGATAAAGAAATGGTGGTAGGTGATGGATTCGAACCATCGAAGGCGTCACGCCAGCAGATTTACAGTCTGCCCCCTTTGACCGCTTGGGTAACCTACCACCTGTAAATAGTGGTGAGATTATTTAAACCGTGTTCGTGCACTTGTCAACGTGAGAAGTGGTTTTTAGATTGCCTATGATGTTTGAATCACTAACAAGCAAATTACAAAGGATTATCCGTAACATTAGCGGGGCGGCGAAACTTACTGAGTCAAACGTCTCAGAGGCCTTACGTGAGGTCCGCGTTGCGTTATTGGAAGCAGATGTTAATCACAACGTCGCACGTGAGTTTATCGATCGAGTTAAAACAAAGGCTTTGGGTACAGAGGTTTTGCGAGGAGTTACACCTGCGCAACAGATGGTAAAAATAATATATGACGAATTAGTGTCACTTTTAGGTTCGGAGCACTCAGGGTTAAAACTTGGTGGCTGGCCAGCAGTTATAATGTTAGTGGGCCTTCACGGCTCAGGGAAGACCACCACCGTGGGTAAGCTTGCAAGGATGCTTTCGAAACAAGGGCGGCACCCGTTATTAGTTGCATGTGATGTATACCGACCTGCTGCCATCGATCAGCTTGTCACTATTGGTCAGCAGATTAACATCCCTGTGTACCATGAACGCGGAACGTTGGATGTGGTTGAGATTGCGCGTAATGCCATTGTTGATGGAAAGTCACGTGGGCGTGATGTGGTGATTTTAGATACCGCTGGCAGGCATCATATAGATGAACCATTAGTTCAAGAACTTGTTCGTTTGCGAGACGCTGTTAGGCCAGATGAAATATTGTTAGTTCTGGATGCTGCTACGGGCCAGGAAGCGGTGAATGTTGCACTGCATTTTGATAGAGCTTTGGGTATTACAGGAGCGATACTGACCAAGCTTGACGGGGATGCGCGGGGTGGTGCAGCCGTAAGTTTTAAGGCAGTTACGGGAAAACCTATTAAATACATTGGCACGGGTGAAAAAATTGAGGACATAGAACCATTCCATCCCGATAGAATTGCATCGCGAATTCTTGGAATGGGCGATATCGTCAGCTTGGTAGAAAAGGCAGCTGAAACCATTCGTGCTGAAGAAGCAGCTGAATTTGAAGAAAAACTTCGCAAAGGCACAATAACCCTGGAAGACTTATTAACCCAGATCCGCGCGATGCGTCGCTTGGGATCGTTGGAGTCGATTCTGAGCATGTTACCTGGGGGACAGGAGGCATTAAAAAAGGTTGACCTTGCTAAACAGGAGAGAGAACTCAAACACATGGAAGCGATAATTTGTGCCATGACACCTCAGGAGCGACGGAATCCTCACATATTAAACGCAAGGCGACGTATGCGGATTGCAAAAGGTGCAGGCGTTACTCTTGCTGAAGTTAATACCCTCTTGAATAGATTTAATCAGATGCAAGAGGCTTTTAAGAAGTTGAGCAAGCTTCAGAAGGCAATGGCCAAGATGTCGGGAATGCCTTTCCCTGGCATGTTTAAGAGATAAAAAGGTAAATCCGAAGTCACGCGTGGGCGTCGCGCCTAATCAAAAATCAAGTTTTATCAGCGATAAACACAAGTCTAAGCTGCCATGGTGGCTTAGTGGTTTGATGATTTTCCTCGTTGTAGTGGTAGCTTTTAGCCCCAATTCCATCCATTGGATCCATGGAATAGTGGGGGCTTTTTTGGTTGGCGCAATCGCAGCACTGCGTGTGCGATTTAAGTTTTTATTGACGCGGCTTATGCTAGTAGAGCCGGTGATTATAGCAGTTGGCTTGGCTTCCCTTCTTTCGCAAGTCGAGGAGGCGTTTCCACTGCTGGTCGTAGTAGTAAAAGCCAATTTATGCGCAATTACAATCATCATTTATTCCCGTTTAGTGCCTTTTTACCAGGTAATTAGGATGTTACGATCGATTGGGATTGGGGACATTTTCCCGACAGTGTTGATGCTTATGTATAGGTATTTACCCCTTTTGTTGGAAGAGAAGCGCCGACTCCAACGCGCTAGGCAAAGCCGTACGTTTCAAAATAAGCATGTGCGGTTGTGGCTGACGCTAGCTACGATTGGGGCAGCACTACTAGCGCGTGTCGTGTATAGATCGGAGCGAGTGTATCAAGCCATGCGAGCAAGGGGATGGAACTAAAGATTTCCATAAAAGTACAAAACCTAAGTTTTGAGTATCGAGATGGCACGGTTGCGTTGCGGAATGTCTCATTTGAGGTGATACAGGGCGAAAGTGTTGGGCTGATCGGCCCGAACGGCGCGGGTAAATCGACCTTGTTATTGCATTTAAATGGATTATTGCCGGAGGATCCACCAAAGACGCCGGCTGTTTGGATCGAAGGAATACCCATCACTCGGGAAACCATGCCTAAAATACGCTCAATGGTGGGCCTAATGTTTCAAGATCCAGATGATCAGCTTATTTGGTCCACGGTTTACGATGACGTGGCATTTGGGCCTAGACAGCTTGGGATAGACGGTCCTGAGCTGGATAAGTTGGTTGGAGAGTGTTTACACTTGGTTGGTTTGGATGGATTTGAGCATAGACACCCGTTCCATCTAAGTCAGGGTGAAAAACGAAAAGTTTGTTTAGCAGGGATACTCGCTTGTAAACCAAAAGTCTTGTTATTAGACGAGCCTACTGCGGGTTTAGATCCACGTGGTAAACGTGAACTTAAACACTTACTTTCCTCAGTTTCATGTACAAAAGTAATTGCAACTCACGATTTGGACCTTGTACTCGATTTGTGTCCGCAATCGATTCTTTTAGACAAAGGGGAGATTATTGCGGCTGGCCCAACACCTTTGCTTTTAGGGGATGAGAAACTTATGCTTACGCATGGTTTGGAGAAGCCGCATGCGCTCCTTCACAAACACCCCCACTTTTAAGGTGGTTACGTTCCTGGCCTGTGCCCGAAATCTTTGGCAACGTTTTTGCAATTATACAGTTCTGGCCAAACATGTTGTGACCGGCTTTCAAATGTGTTGGTTGGCATTTTAGGGTGCATTGATACGAAAGCGTAGGTTTTCCTTTGTCCATTGACATTTTTGTAAAGTGTGTTTTTTTACTCTAAAAGGAGGACCATATGACGTATGCAGCGAAAAATTATTCAAAATTAATTGGAATGCCTGGATTCAGCGAAGGGCTGTTAAAGAATCACTTTACCTTGTACGAGGGGTACGTGAATAACACCAACAAGTTGCTGGAGGTTGCGAATGCGTTGGCAAAAGAGGGAAAGCTAGGTACGCCTGAGTACGCAGAAGTCAAGCGAAGGCTAGGTTGGGAGTTCAACGGAATGAGGTTGCACGAGTATTATTTTGAGAACCTTGGAGGCAATGGGCAGCTTGATCAGGACTCAAGAATCGCACGTGCATTAGTTTCACAATTCGGTTCCGTTGAAAATTGGATGAAAGAATTCAAGACGGTTGGTACAATCCGTGGTATCGGATGGGTTGTGCTTTACCAAGATCTCATAAACGGACGGTTAATTAACTTCTGGATTAACGAGCATGATGTAGGTCATCCGGCGGGTTGTAATCCAATCCTTGTAATGGACGTATTCGAGCACGCATTTATGTTGGATTATGGACTGAAACGGGCAGATTACATTGAAGCCTTCTTTAAAAACCTCAATTGGCCCGAAGTGGATAAGAGGTTAAAGTAAAACCACTCAAGCTTAGGAAAGCCGCCAGCTGGTTGCGAAAAACAATTCTGGAATGACATCAATTATCAATAGAAAGGGGGTCTTATGCACGAAATGACAAAAGAGTTTTTGAAAGCCGCATTTGCAGGTGAAAGTCAGGCTCACATGAAATACTTGCTTTTTGCAGAGAAAGCGGAACAAGAAGGGTACCCCAACATTGCTCGGTTGTTTAGAGCGATAGCTTATGCAGAACAGGTGCACGCATTTAACCACTTAAATGCGCTTGGAATGCTTGGCAACACTGTGGCGAACCTCGAAACTGGAATCCAAGGGGAAACCTTCGAAGTGCAAGAGATGTACCCCGCTTACAAAGCAGTAGCTGAGTTACAGGACGAGAAAAAGGCTGTGCGGTCAACCAGTTGGGCTCTGGAGGCCGAAAAGATTCACGCAGAACTTTACACGGCCGCGAAAGAAAAAGCAGCTTCTGGAAAAGACATCGATCTCGGCACCGTGTACATTTGTCCTGTTTGTGGCTACACCACTGTAGATCATGTGCCGGATAAATGCCCATTGTGTAATGTACCACGGGAAAAGTTTAAACGCTTTTAGTAATCGGTAACTCCATTTGAGATTGAAAACTTCACACTAACACTCCGGCTCAACGGGGTATTTTAACTTTTCATTACCATCGTCTAGTTTACCAAAAGGGGTCAATGGTCATTGGCTTTGGATCCTAGCGCTGCGCAATGATCCGTGTGTAGCCAGGGTTGTGATTTCGCAGTTCTCTACTTGATGTAGTTTGGTTAAAGGGTACGTAGTCCCGATGCCGAAGTTGTCGTCCCTTTAATCATTCCTAGGGTGTAACTTTCTCGTTTTGGCCTAGACCACACCCCCCATGGTTGCTTACTTTTCCCTAAGGATGAGAAACACGGCTAGGTCGGGATTTGTGAATTGCATCATATGGGTGGTAGCAACTGTGATTTGTTTGGCTCAGCCGTGCGGAGCGCAAATAAACAGAACTCGAGAAACTCCGGCTGAATGGGTCGACTTACGCTGGCCAAATCTTTTGGAAAATGTTAAGCGTACTCTCAGGTATCATCCGGCTGATGGTGGGTTTGTGATTACTAATGGATCAGAATTTTTTAATCGCCCTCTATATTGCAGTCGAGGGGCAATGCGAGTAGATGCAGGGGATAAACCTGAATTTGTATTTCTCTTGCCGGCGAAAGGAGGAAACCTTCGGTTTGGGATTACTACCCCTTCTCGGGCTTGTTGGTTACATGAAACTACTAACGTCGTAGCTTTTTACGAGCCCGGGAGAATGCGATACATTATTGTTGGCCCATATAGGGAGAAGATTGAATTGGTGGTCATTCCATTGGCAAATCTGGAGGGTATAATTTTTAAGGTGGAACTCGTTGAGGGAGCACGTTTGGATTTGGTTTGGTCATTTGGGGGGGCTAGCGGGCAACGTTTTCGCCGTAACGCGGATATTGGATGTGAGGCCGCCCCCGTCAATGTATTACTTCAGCTTCGGCCTGAGTTTTGCACTAACAATCATTTTAAGTTCACTGAACGGGCATTCTTGGTAACCAGTCCCCGGGTGGCTTTAGTGGGTGCTGTATCGAAAACTACGAAAATGTTTGTGGCGGATGCACATGAATGGAACAGTTTGGTTGGTTTGTTATCATCAACCAACCATGCTTTTTCGCTCCCTGTATTAATAGGGCACGTGCATCTACTTAATGCTGAGCCATATTATCTGGTCATTTGTCGGCCGCAATTTAGTAATGAGTTAGCTGAGCTTGAAAAAAGCTGGCCTCTTGAGCAGATGAAAAAGGCTTTTGAGATGGCTGAAACTAGGCGGCAGCGAATAGTAAAGATGGTGGAAATAGATTGTCCGGATCAGTTCATCCAATCAGCTGTATCTGCGTTAAATATTGCTGCTGAGGCGATCTGGGATGAAACGACCCGGTCTTACTTTCATGGAGCGGTAGCATGGCGGGTGCCACTCTTGGGGTGGCGAGGTTTATATGCTGGAGATGCATTGGGCCGGCACGAACGCACTTTTCTACATATTTTGCGTTATATGCAGACCCAAAATACTAACCCTATCCCTGAAACGTTCCCAGGTCCTGACGAAGACTCTAATCTCTCTCGATGCGAACGCGCACTACACTCAAACGGGAACATGACACGTTCTCATTATGATATGAATCTGGTTGCGGTCGATGGATTAATTCGACATGTCCGATGGACGGGTGAGTTGGAAAAGATTCGCGAATACTGGCCAGTATTAATGCGCCATTTTGCATGGGAAAAACGGCTATTTCGGCGCGAGTTTGGGCAAAAAAAACTGCCCTTGTATGAGGCGTACGCCTGCATTTGGGCAAGCGATAATTTACAATACAACGGTGGCGGTGTAACCCATTCGACCGCCTATAACTACTTTGCGTTTAAAACACTCGGTGAGTGGGGTGTGCGTTTTGGGTTAGAAGGAGCTGAAGAGCTTTTACATGAGGCCGAGAAGATTTACCGCGCTGCGGAAAGCCTTTTGTGGTCTTCAGATTCCGGTTGCTATGCAGAGTATCGTGATTTTATCGGTGACCAACTTTTACATACCAATGCTGCCTTATGGACAGTGTATCACGCAATCGACTCGGAACTCGGTTTTCCATTAAAACACTGGCTAATGACGCGATACGTTGATACACAGATCCCGCACATCCCAGTTATTGGTCCTGGAATTCCAAAGGAAAACCTTTACGTGCTTTCCACCACTAGTTGGATGCCATATATGTGGTCGATTAACAATGTAGTCGTAGCGGAGTGTTTGCACATGGCACTAGCATATTGGCAAGCAAACAGAGTTGATCGTGCCTTCCCTTTGTTTAAAGGTGCAATTATTTCCACCATGTATTCAGGACTTTGCCCTGGGAACATAGGAATGACTCTTTCGTATGATGTAGCAAGGCGGGAAGCACAACGCGATTTTGCCGATGGGATTGGTGTCGCTGCTCGTGCTATTGTTGAAGGGCTTGTTGGTGTACGACCTAATTTGCCTGGCGGAGAAATTGTTATCATGCCAGGTTGGCCAGATTCATGGCAGTGGCTCCATTTTAACCACCCAGATTTCAGCCTGGATTTCCGTAACTACGGAGAAGCGTCTTCCTATACGTTTGTGTGGCGGTTTCCGCGTCCTGCCCGGATAAAGTTTCGATTGTCTGCCCGAACGAGTAAGCCTTGCCTTTTTAAGCAAGGAGTATCTGGTGCACAGCTTTTAATAGATACAAACTCTGTTGGTCATCCGATGATCGAGGTGGTTTTCCCGCCCACTAACTTTTGTTCATTTTCGATCAGATGGGATGGGGATTTCTGCGAAAAAATTTCAAGGGTTTACCGGGTACCCGCTGGTGGAAAAATAACCATCCGCCCTAAGAAAGCCATTATCAATGGATTTGATGACCCCCAAAATGTGCTTAGCAAATCTCGCATAACGAGTCATGAAGCCAGCTTTAATTTGAAGTCTAGTGTTGGTGGACATAAAACGCTGTTTGTTAATTTGGTCCAGGATAAGTTGGTTTGGTGGGAACCGGTATTCGTTGAAATAATTCCACGCACAAATCGAGTTTTGGGGATTGAATTTGACTGGACACGAGTGATAAAGCCTAATGCACGTTTCAGGACTATCGATTTGAGCCAATTCTACAATGAACAGCTTAGTAGAATATTTGAGAATGAGTATCTCTCCCCACGGTCACCTTTTTGTTCATTATCAATCCCAAAGCAAGGCATTGGTGGTTGGTGTGACTTTAACTTAATCCCTACTATAGATGATTCGGGCTTGCGCAACCTAGCTGCTATTCACGGGGGTATATTTACAATGCCTAACGGGATACCTTTCCTGATTTCCACGCAGGCAAATGCACCAAATGTAGTATTCGTTTCTAAATGGGATAATTACCCAGATTCAGTCACAATTCCATTGAGCGGGCGCGCAAAATGGTGCTTTCTCTTTATGGTGGGGACTACCACTCATATGCAAAGTAGATTTGTTAATGGCCATATTAAAATCGCTTACAAAGACGGCCAGCTCACAGATGTAGATTTGGAAAACCCTGTCAATTGGTGGCCGATTGAGCAGGACTATTTCCTAGACGATTTCGCCTTTAAGAGGTTGGAAGCTATTCCGCCGCGCGTAAACCTGAAAAGTGGGATCGTCCGAGTGCTAAATCCGGTAGCATTCAAAGGTAAAGGCGGACCCGTCCCTGGAGGCGCCGGCACGGTTTTGGCTATACCGCTATATCCTAACTCTGAGCTCAAGAACTTTACGGTTAGCGCTTCCGCAAATGAAGTTATAATTGGACTTCTTGGGGTTACCTTGATGGAGTAAGAAATAAGTGGAAACAGCATATATTGATGTGGTGTAAATTTGTCCACGAGTGGTGCTGTGCATTGTGTGGATATCTCACTTTTCCAGCACCGGGGTTGAGTTGGCATATATAACTTAGTGAGCAAAAGTATTTTACCTCACAACTTATTCTGGTAGCGCCATGTAGTTTAGGGAAGTTTTTCATGATTAAAGGCGTGTGGATTGTAGGTTTTTGTGGTAGTTGGTGTGAATGTTTGATTATGAGGCCTGAGGGTGCTGGACTGCACATGCACATCCCGAATGTGAGTAAGGTTTAACAATTGGCATAACCAGGATTCGCTAGGGAACAAACCAGGACGGTTTCGCCCTTCATGCATTTTTATGCAGGAGTTTTTGGGTAGGAACTCGTTGAGTTTCTATCTCATACTGTAATTTACGGTTTAGCATTTGACCAGCCAAATTGGGGAGCACCGGCAGTTTTATTTAGCGCGCTTATGATTAAAGGTAGAGGTCGGCTTTTCGAAATGGCGTGTTAGTATTGGAATGTGAGTAGATGTTTTTGCCGCTCTGTGTTGAAGTGGTTAAGCAGGCTGTACTTGTACACTTGGCCTTTGGCGGGTACTTATAAAAATGTTGTGCAAGGCGTAGTCGGAGTAGGGCGGAATTGACTGAGTGAGAAAAGTGCTTGACCCGATAGATTATGTGTGCCTTGAATAGAGTGGGTGCGATGCCTTTAGAGTGGGAGAAATCCCGCATCTTGTGGCTAGCGTTCAAAGCGAGTGGTTTAATAACTTAAAAGTATAAGTGGGAAAAAACGCAGCATGTCAAATTTGGGGGCTGCAAAATCGACTTAGCTTTTCTGAGTTGAGTGCGGTAGGGGTAGCCTCATTGCTATTTGCTTTTCTTTCAGTTTGTGTGGGGCAGACCACCATTGTATCAGAAGGGTTCGAGGGGATTTTCCCAGGTTCTTGGAATGTAGGAGATGGTAACCCTAACGGAAGTTTGTCGTATTGGGATAAAGTTGATGCTGTATTTGGCGGGCGGTCACCGCGAAGTGGGAATTGGAAAGGTTACTGTGCGGGCATCGGCTACGCCGGCACAACAAATGCGCCGCAGTACACCAACTACATGACCGCCTACATGAGCCGCACCATAAACCTCAGCGGTTATTCCCGAGTCAACCTGCGTTTTTGGAATCTTGTGCCGACTATCGAGACCAGGTGGGACTATTGCCGGGTGTTGCTGGACAGCACGGTATTGTGGTCGAACAGCGTGCCGATTGGCAATTGGACCGAGGTCAGCACCAACCTCAATGCATTTGCTGGAACAACACGCACATTGCGGTTCGAGTTCGTGAGCGATTACACAGTTAACTACGAAGGCTGGTATCTGGACGACATCGAGGTAACGGCCGGCACGGCGCCGATCATGGAGCAGTTCAGCAGTTTGACGCTCACAAACTACACGGGGTATGTGATAGATGCCGATGCACTATCGAACAGTCCTGCTTATCACCGCGATGCATTGCGTGTACGTGCGGTATTCGTCACTGAGAACTTTACGCCGGCGCCGAGCAACATCACTTACCGATTGCAATACCGTTTGTTGAACTCCGCTGGTGTAGCTTTCCCGATTTACGAGACCAACGGCCTCACGAATGTGACCTACACGTACAACCTGCTGACGAACGCAAACGTTGGTGGCGGGCAGCGGCTTACCTTGACGAATATTGCTGCCATACGGCCTGCTGCACGGCTTGACCCGTACGACACGTACACAATCGAGTGCCGGTTGTTTCGGGGTGGTGTTGACACCGGCCTGGTGCGCACCGATGGTCCCTACCAGTTTTTCCACTTTACCAACGTGGTTAGCGATGACGCAGCATTAAATATCCTCACGCGTTTGAACAGCGTGCAGACGAACCGCATTTACATGGTTAATGGTGCGCCGAACCGTAGCAATTTCATTTTCCGGGTCAACTTCGAGACGCACCGCTATGACAATTTCGGCGGAGTCAACATGATGACGTTTTACCCGCTGGTGTTGGACTACACGCTTTTGACGAGCAACGGTGTGCCGGTTGCCACTAAGACAAACCGTGCGGTGTTGAATTTGGGCAGCTACAGTTACCAGCCCGGTACCAGTAATCCCTCGGTACCGTACAAGCAGATGTACAATATTGACGTGCCGGTTGAACCTGCCGGCCAGCTTGATTCTGTTAATCAGACTTATTACCTGCGGGTTACAATTTCGCACACAAACGAAGTGGGGCAGCCTGCATTGGTAGGCAACACAACCAACAGTACTACTGAACGGCTGTTGCATTTCAATGGACGGCTGTATTTTGGGGCTATCGAGACACGGTTTAGCAGGCTGGGTAACAACCCTGCGCCAGGCACACTGGGTGCGGGCTTTATCAACACGGTGCTGGCTGTGACCAACAACAGCGGTGTTGTGACGGGTAACCCGGCGCACACATACGGCGACGGCACGCCGCTGAACGTCCGGTTATTACCCAATGGCAATGCAGTGCTTGCCTCCGGGTCGGTTGTGTTGAATGCACCCAGCCCGGACACGGCTACGTTGGGGAATGTGCGTTTCACTCGTGGCCCGATTACCTTAAGCACCACAGGCGCAAGCGCGAATTTGACGGTGACGTTACCGACCGGGTTTGGTTACACGACCAACAATGCAAACCTTGACACCCTACGCTATCATTTTGGCACGCTTGATTTCGCCAATATTGCCCTGGGTCAAAATCTTGCGCCTACAGCAGGGACTTTGAGTTATGCTCCAGGCGGATATGTTTTTTGCTCGGAAGAATCGAAACCGCTTTGGATTGTTGCAGATGCGCTCACGTGGAACACAGGCACGGGCACGTTTACAATCGGCATATCGAACGTGTTCGTAATCCACACCCGATTTCTGGAGAACTTTTATCAGGCGTATTACAGCTCGAACACAGTTGACCCGCCCAACATGTCCTTCAAACGTGATAATAGTGGCTACTATCAGTTTATTAACTCCTCAAGCGTGACGGTTTCGCCGACTGTGCATGCCAGTGCAAGTGGCGCAGCAGAGTTAAGCTTCACAATCCAGCTAAACAACGGTTCGTTCAGGACGCATTTTCCTTACGACGTGCGAATCGTGTGGACAAACGGGGGAAGCCTGCGCGTTGAGCGCGACCTGTGCGTGCCAGACACCAACAGCGCATTGTGCGGTGTTGCATCAGTAAATGTTCCGTACACAACCACATGTCCGGGTTGCGATGCAGCTGTAATGACGAACTACCCGGTTTTGGTGCCTGCTGACGGCAAGTTACGGTTTACGGTTGATGGTGGCTTGGTAGCCGATGGATTGCTTAACCCGAGTCATACGCTTTCCTGGGGGTTTATCCCAAGCGCAGGCACATTTGCACAGCGTGTCTTCAATTTTACAAATGCGGCGTTGCATGTGCCGGGTCATTTTGTGCGGGGCGACCATAATTTGCAGCCCTGCGAGTATGGTCCTGCGACAATCCTATTGAGTGGCGTGTCGGCGAGTGATCCGGCCTATATCGAACGGCCCATTTCGCCCGGGTACCTGTTGGGTCTGGCAGACTACGCCGGGCTGAATTTCCGTGTGTATTCGAATCGGTGGCGTCAGGCAATTAGCGTGTTGGCAGGGCGCGCCGTTGGGCCATACGACCTGAGCGGTTGTTCGAAGTACTATGCGCGGTTGAGCGGTGTATCAGGCATGCATGAAGCATTCCCGGGATCGTTCCCGTCGGAGATTAACCTGTTAGGTTACCGGGTTGTGTTCGCCAACTACGGCGTTGCGTATCTTGACAGTCAAAATGTTGACTCGCGCACGGCAGGGTACTTGAAGGTACCGTATCCATCGGATTTCACACTCGATTTTGAGGAGATGAAGTTCAGTTGTGTGGGCGCGCTAGAGGGCGCGAAGGTTGCACCAGCGAGCCAGGGATTTAAGAAACTTGCATGGTGGAATGCAGATTTCGAACCGCTCGCAATCCAGTTCAGGAGCAACCCGGGTGATGAATGTGAGCCTGGTAAAGGGTCGCTTGTCGTTGGTGTGCGCGCTTACGCAAGCCATATTAGCGAGCCGTTGACGGGCTTTTTGGGGTTCCAAACCAATGGTAATCTCATCCCGAAATCATTTGGGCTGGTGGGGGTTGATTCGCGGTTGAAACTGCCAAGCCGGTTTAAGCTGACCGGGCCGACCAACACGGCTTACACCGTCACGCCCGTGGCCGATGCGTATTACAACAGTTATTCAAACACGTCTGGCAACCTGCCGTCGGTTGGCTTCATCAACATTGTCGGCAAGATGAAGGTGCCGTTTTTCGAAGAAGTTAAGGTGCATATTCACACCAGCGCGCGCACAAACGGTGTAACGCCTGCGCCGCAAATCTGGCTTGCAGGTGGTTGGCCGCGTGCCGGCTCGGGCAACCCGAATTACGGCTGGCAGGTTGGCGGCAAAGATTTCTTTACGGCAGAGTATTTTGATGAGGACAACTTCGGTTTTCCACCCGGGGTCAAGCTGGCGCATTACCGCAACAACCCGACCCAGCAATACCATCCACGCGCGCAGAAATTGTGGCTTGATGTAGTTGACTTTGACTATCCGCTGCTCTGGAGTGACAGCACGCGCACGTTTAAGTCGTTTGCAAGTGTGACCAACGACCTGCTTGTATTGAAGGTGCAGCATGAGATCACGTACATGGACCCCGCCAACGCATCGCTAGATTTTGGTATCCAGTACGACGGCCTGCCGAAGATCAGCCTTGCCAATATGACATTCAACGCAATTGATGAGCAGTTTGGTGTGGCTAAAGCACTTGCAAATGCCGTCGGTGACGAAGTGCGTGATGTGTTGTTCGAAGGCACGGCAAACCTAGACCGCATGCTGGCGAGCATTCTAGACGAGTTCTTTGACGAAGTTTTCAAACGAACAGTTGACCCGACCATTGACGCACTTTATGAGCAGCTTCGGAGAGAATGGGGTGGGTTGCCACCGGGGTCGAAAGACCAGTTCCCTGACCGAGTCAGCCTTGTGCTATCGAATTACCTGATTGGGTCCGGCACGGGCGCAGTGCTCACCAACGTGTCGCGACAATTGATTACGTTGGCTGATGGCGCAGCGCAACCGCTTGGGCTGCTCAAGGAATTGGCTGACACGCTCGACGAGGTCACCAATGCAATAAGTGCAATCACGGACAGCATTTCGAAGGGCACAAATGGTGTGCCACTTGGCACTGTCAAGGACGGCCTGCTTAAGCTGGTGGACGGCCAGAGGCCACTTGCAAAGCGGTTGGTAGGTGAACTTGTCGGCCAACTAGCTGAAGAGTACCTAAGTGCGGTTACGGAGCCGCACTTGAGCAACTTGATGAAGGAGGCCGAGCCTACCATTCAACAGCTCGTCACCAGACTCAAAGAAGTGCAGGCTGCTTTGGGTGAAATCCGTGCCAAGGTCGCTCTTGGCCAGGAATTCGCTCAAGAACTGGACACAAAACTCAAAGCTGCAGCAGCGGAACTGACAAACGCTACGACCCGTGCGAGCCAAGAAATTCGTGCCTATTTTGACGGGCTAGATTATTCGATTGACAACCCGTTTTTGCATTACTCGGCTAACGAGATCAAACAGTTAATTCGCGCGCGTGTGCGTGAGCGGTTCCTCGAAACTGCCGCTGCAGCGGGTATTCAAGTCTCACTCAAACAGCGGCTCTATGACCTGGACGCACTGTATCGTGAGGCGGTTGACAGCGTGTTCCAACAGCTTAATGGGGTTATCAGGCAGCTTATTGGGCAGACACTCGCGCAACTTGACAAGACAATCAACGATGCGCTGGGCGACCTGAGCGATGTGATTGGGGCGGGCCAAATTGACGGGCACGCTCTCATAAATGGCAACTCGCTCAAGATGCTACGGCTCGACGGCCGGTTCAGGTGGCGTGTACCGGAGGAGATGGAGTTCAACGCGTATCTAATCATCAAAGAGTTGGATTCGTCCGCCACACCCGGCTGCGGGTTTACCGGCGATACAGCCACCGAGGTGACCTTGGGCGCAAATGACGTCGAGCTGGATTGGATCAGCTCGGACCTGCGTGCAGATGTTGCCACCAAGTTTAGTTTCCAAACCAGCCCGTTTAAACCTGTGGGTATGGGCGGTAGTTTCAGTGTCACTGGCGGCCTTGATTTCGAATCATTCAAGATTTACAGGCTTGATGCCGCAGTTGCTTTTGGCCTGTACGAGAATTACCTGGCTGCCATGTGCGGTATCAAAATACAGTCGTACGATCTTGCTGGTGGCATTTTCTTTGGACGCACTTGCACGCTTGACCCGATCCAAATGATAGACCCAGATGTTGCGGCTGTGCTCGGTTCACCGCCATTTACGGGCGCGTATTTGTATGGCGAAGGTTGGATCCCTATATCGGAAGCCGCGCTGGGCATACCTGCTTCATGTTTGTTTAACATCTCAGCAGGAATAGGAGCGGGCGCATTTTATTTTATTGAAGGTCCTACTTATGGTGGCGTTATGAAGGCGGGTGTGTTGGGTGAGGCGCTTTGTATTGTGACGATCAAAGGCGAAGTCAAGATGGTCGGTGTCAAGAGCGGTGACAACCTGCGGTTTAACGGCAAGGGGCGGTTGAGCGGCAAGGTTGGGTATTGCCCGTTGTGTATCAAGTTCGGCAAATCGGTGGGCATTACGTATCAAGGTGGTTCTTGGGATGTTGATTATTGATAACATGAAGGTGAGGACACGAAATGGTAATTGGCAGCTTCCTGGTGCTACGGGTACCGGCAGATTGCATCCCAGCCGGTCCACCATGGTGTTTTACAGTTTGTTAGGCAATTCAGGTTTGTTTTGGAGCATGCGTTTGATGAAGTTATTTTCGGTGTTATCGGTGGTCCGGGTTTTAGTGTTGGTAGGGTTGATAGTGTTATATCGCATTAATGCCCAGGAAAGTCTCGAGAATATTATTTTGACAGCTGGTACTGTTTACCAGGACAAGGTTGGGCGGCATTGGGCGTACTTGTTTTGGCAGAGTAGCCCACCTGAGATTTTGTTGGGTCGGTGTTTTGCCATTTATGCCAAGGCTGGTGATCCATCGTCTCATGCCTCGTATGTTCGTGTGGCAGTTGTTTCCCAACAGACTGATCCTCTAAATATAGAGCCATTGCTCAGGCGGGCGGAGAATTTAGGGGAAGATTTAGCCAAGCTTGAACAGGATTTGCAGAGTCTGTTTGAAGTGCTCATGCCATCGTCGAGCATATCACGGGCCGAAAAAGTTTCGGCAGTAATACGAGGTTCGGTTATTCAGGAGGAATATTTCCAAAATCTCTTATTAATGACGCGGATGCATCCTGGGGTGGCTTTGGCATTGGGCATAGCGTATGCGGATGTATTGGCTGGGCAAACGACCTACGAGGTACGTCTGTTTGATCCAGCTACAGAGATTGACCAAGGGGTAATTGGTCGTATAACACTCCAGCCTGGGCCGCCGGTATTGTTGCCTGCGCCTGGTGCACCTGTTGAAGTGCCGGACCCGACTCCAAAGGGCGACATTAATGTAAAATTACGCTGGGCTACTCCGGATTCATTACGGAGGCTCGGCATACTACAATACGGTTTTAATGTTTGGCGTGTTACCAAAATTTACGCAGAGGCACCAACGAACCGTTGGGATCTGACACCGCCGTCACCTCAGACATTGGCGGCGCGCGCGTTGACTGTGCCGCAGCATGTTAAACGTTGCAACAATCTACCCGTACTTACAGAAAAAGAATTCGGCACGAACGATGTTGCCAATTTTAGTCCACTTCCTGTTGGTGATCCCGAAACGTTTTATTATTCAGATGATGATGGGCGATTTCGGCCGGGTTATGTAAACCTTGGGTTCACAAATGGGGCGCAGTTTTACTATTTTGTGACCGCACGTGACATTCTTGGTAGGGACGGGCTTGTATCTCCGGGTACTTTGGTGACTGTGTGCGACCGTTTTCCCCCCGCGCCTCCCAGCGGTGTGCGTGTCGGGAATGATTATTCGTTCGTAGGTGGTACCCCACGACAATATTTACAGGTTGTCTGGAATCAGAACACTAACGTAGTTGATCCCGTTAGTCATTACTGGGTTTACCGTTGGACGAATGTAAATGAGATGCATTCCAGGGCGCATAATCCGTCTAATAATCTTATTGCTATCGTTCAACATACCAATGGGTGCGTTACAGGTAGTTATGTAGATAATGGTCCAGGGTGCCCTACTGTAACGCAGGATTTAGGCCGGACATTCTGGTACACTGTGCGTGCGCAGGACCTTGGCGCGTGCGGGCCGAATTTGTCAGGCAACAGCGCGCCTGCATTTGGTGTTCTGCGGGATCGTGTTGGGCCGGATGCGCCCACGGGCAGTATCCAGATTCACTGCCTGCAGCCGCAGGTTCGTTCCAGGAGCTTTGCGTTGACGAATGGGAGCGCGCCTTGGAAGTTCACGTTTCGGCTCAACTGCACCCGGACCAGTCAGCAGTTTGCCTGGGTACAGTTTGTTGCCGGCATTTACGATCCACAGGACAAGAAGTTTGTCGCCATGTACGATTCCGGCCCGCTCTTCTACAGCCCGGGCGAGTGGAGTCGTGAATTTGTCTTCGCGACAAATTCGCGGGGCAGGTATGGCGACTTCTTGTACGTATGGCTCAAGGCGGTCACATTTGACGGACAGGTTGGCCAGCTCATGCCACAGTTTGTGGTGCGGATTGAGGAATCGTGGTTACCCGAGAAAGATGTGCTTGTTAATTTTGAGGCTCGACTTGTGGGGATGCTTACAGCCCTGAACCAGGGGTGCGACCGACATGTGCCCGTAACACCGGACGGCACCAGGACAAACATAGTCATTATCGGCTACCCCACACCCACCAGCCGCGAATGGCGTCTGTACCGGCGCGTTGACGACGGGCCGTTGATGCTGCTGTGCCAGGGCGACATTGGTGGTGCGCCTAGTTTTTCATGCCAGGACGATGGTTTGCCACCAAGCGGCGCAACAATTTGCTATTATTTGCAAGTGCTTGACGAACACGGTAACCCGAGCCCGCTTGTCAAGCTTGGCTGCGTAAGCACTGCACCTGCAACACCGCCGCCTGTGCCGTTGCTCTCGCCGCTGCTTGCCACGGGTGTGACAAATAACCCGGGCATGAACATGACCTGGTTCTGTCCGCCGCCCGGGTTGGAACGGTTTGAGGTGTGGGTTGCCGGTAAGCCAAATACAGTAAGCTCGAATCTTGCGCCTGGTTTCCTTGTTTTGCGCAGGACCAACGAGTTCCAACCAAACCCGGTTCGGCAAACGTTGGTGCTTAATGGCGAGACGAACACGTACGATTTCTATGTTTTCATCACCCCACGGATCGGACCCGGGTTTGGCCCCGGACCACAGTTTAGTGTGCCCTGCGATATTGAACTGGGCGAAAAATACACAGTGTTTGTAAGAGCCGTGGCCAAGGACGGTACGTTGAGCGAACCGAGCAATATCGAAGAGTTTGTGTGGAACCCGGCGAATACGAATTACCTAGTCTGTACGATACCGTGGCCTGCGCGCGGTTTGCCCCCACTCACTACGAGCGGTGAGTTCAAATCAGGCGACACAAATGTGCCATTCGGGGTGATGGGGCTTTACTACGCTGCTCATGAAGCCCCGTTTACCGGTGCGGTTGTTTTGGTCGGTGCAGCGTTGTTTACATCGAATGACGCCTCGGGCGTGCGGGACCAGCCGCAGTGGATTGCCGGCCCCACCGATCCGATGAGTCTTCTATTCACCAACCGGTCGGGTGAAAAGCTGTTTCCAATGGTGTTATACCGGTACCAGTTGAGCAATAGCATGTTCCCGAATGTTTCCGGGGACATTGTGCAAGTCTCGCCTTTGCTAGAGAACATTGCTTATGAACTTACAAACTACTGTGTTATGTACGGGCAGGGGCGAATTTGTTACACCAACAGTTTGTTGCGCGACTCATATGTTGTTTATGACCGACTTATGACGAACGACAATCTGCATATTTTCTTTATGTTTGTCCGGGATACCCAACCGGTGATTTCAGGGGCGCGATACAGATATTTGTTGGTGCGGTTCAAAAAGAACGGTGAGATAGCCGAGGTTATCCCAACGGAGGCGATGGATGTGCCATGAATGTGGTAGCCAGAACCAAAATATTGCACGTCGATTCATGTGCAGGGCTTAGAATCTTAAACTTAACGCGAGTGCAAATGTTGGGAGTCCTTGAATGGCTGGCCTGTATGATAGTGCTTTGGGCTAGCTTTTCAATTATTAGAAAGCGGTTTGGTTTTTTATTGAATGGGTATTTGCCTGGATTAGTACTGTGTTTTGTCATGAGTGATCTTTGTACCTATGCGTTTGTTTATGAGACAACGGCTGAGTTTCATGCGAGTGGGGATTTTGACGGAGATGGACGCACCGATATTTTGATAGTGGACAAGGCAACGGGTGGGTTTCGCATAGGTTATCAGCTTGCTCCAGGGAGTGTGAGCTGGGCGGCCACACGTTCCACGGGTATTCAAAACGTTTCGGCTCTAGGTGTGGGTAGACTCACCACTACAAACCGTGATGCATTCGTTTGTGCTGCACCTCCGGCTAACCGCCTTAATCTTATTGATGTGCCTGAACCGGATGCGGTTGTTTTACCTGTTGCTGTGCATATTAACGCAATAGGGCCGAACATGGTTGGGGTGATTGATATCGGGGGAATGGGCAACACAGCCCTTGATGACCTTTTCGTTGGTAGTATTTGGAACAACAGTCCCACCTTTCGCTGGACACTTGTACGCAATACCAATGGGATTGGATTTAATACACATTTAACCTATGTTGCTCCGTCCCGGAGCGAGCGGGCAAACCGCGTGAGCCTTAAAGCTGGTACCACGGATCGTTTGGGAATTATTTGTCGCGGTGTAACAAACACGTTCCGCGCTTTTCAACTTGAGTCAGGCACCATTGTGCAAACGCTTGCCCAGGAGTTACCTGCGGGGAGTGAGTACTTAATCGAGAGGTTTAATCCCACCAATGTGCTTAGCCAGTTTATATCATACAAAGCGGGAACAAAGGAACTGGTAGTCCGGCAGGTGCTTGAAGATGAATCAGGAAATCTCAGCTTAAGCCCTCCGGTAGCCTACACTTTGGAGCAGGATGTTCAGAGTGTTTACGTTGTTCCAGACGTAGGTGGGGCACGCTTGCTTATTATTTATGCTGGGGGTTGCACAGCCGAGATTTTTGACTTCGACGGTGTCTCACGGTTAGTGTGTGCCCAACGATTTTCAGCCGATTCCGGCCTTGCGTTTACTGGTGTTGGTGTACTTGGGAGTGGCCATTTCCAACTTTTCTCAGGCATTATTGGGACAGGGGTATCGAGGCGATTCCAGACATGGATATACAATGGTACAACTTACACAGCGGGGGAGGCCGGGGCCTTGCCATACATTGGGAAGTTTTCTGCGTTGGGTAACGTATTGCTTTTCCAATACGAGCCGTTCGTTACAAACAACCCGCATTTGGTGTATGTGTTTAATGCTGGTGATTGGACCTCGCAATTTCACTCCACTGGATCTCCTCCGGTTATTACGGTGATAGCTGAGCGGTACGGGGGAACGACTGATGGATTGAGGAATCCAACTGTAGCTGCCCTGGGGTTGAAACCGCCCATGGCAAATTTTGGTTTGGTCAATCAATACACGAATTTTGTATCGGTACTTAGTCTGGATGCGCCAGTTGGTGACGGGGTATCTGAAGTTAAAATAGCTCCAACTCCTGGACATTATAAGAATGCAATTGAAATGACGCTTACAACAGCTGACCCAACGCACTATGCTTATTATAGGTTGGGCTCAGGAGGATGGCAGTTATATTCGGTACCAGTGAGACTGTTTACTAATGTTACCGTACAATTTTATGCCAAGGCAGCAACTACCTTTGCCAAATCTCCTATTCAGACGGTTACATACACTTTTGCAGATCCACCTTCTATGCTTGATTCGGATGATGATGGGGTGCCAGACTTTGTTGAGATTGGCAAGGGACTCAATCCAAATGGTGGACCGGATTCCGATGGGGACGGGTACTCTGATTTAGAAGAATTAATTCGCAACACAAACCCGCTTGCGCCGGACAGCGCACCGACCAATGCGGCTCGACTCGAGTTCAAGGCTACATTTGACCGTGCTGTTACACCCAGACCTTACGACGGCTTGGCGAACCTTGCCACTTACGCAGCTACAGGCACGGCAATACGTGTGTACGCTGTGCGGGGCAGTTTGTTGTCTGTGGGGGTTGTAACAAACCTTGGCATCTCAGGTGTTACCAACCCAGCGTGTCTGTTAACCAACATTGTTGTTGATCCGGAAGACCGGCTGTTGGTTGAGGCGACCGATTTGCACTTTGACATCGTAACTACAAATACTGATATGCGGCTAGGGCGTGAATTGGTCGGTTTGCTTCCTGTACCTCGATTTCCTGCCGCGCAAGTACCATACACTTATAGTGGAGGTAACTTGATAACCGAGGCCAATGGGTGGATTGCGGCTGCCTCAAACTTATGGGTAGGAATGCCACGTGAGATCAGTAAGGGTGACTTAACTATTAATGACACATTAACCGCTGTGTTGGTGGAACAAAAACTAAGTGAGATTCTTGTTGCACGGGGGTTAACTTGGGGGACGAACATTACGATTTTCCCGTTCCGGGCTTCTGATATAGGCAGAAGCAATCTTACCCGCAGTCTGCTGCTTTGGCTGGAGAAAGAAACCACAAACGGTTTACCTGGTTGGCGCATGGAAACGATTTACCGCACCGTAAGCAATTTGGTTGAAAATTCAACTAACGTTAACATTGCTTGGTTACGTGCTGTAGCTGTGGAGATCTATGATATTTGCAGTTCTTACAATAATGAAAACCCAGCTACGTTCGTTCCACCTTTGGACGAGTTACGGTACTTTCTGAGGCACTGTACTTACGATTCGAATTACCTTAGCAGGTCAACCTTAACAAACGTTTTTGCAAGTGCGTGTGCAGGTGCAAATGCAGTTTTGGCTGCGGTGCCAACAAGGCCCATTACTAATGTCTTGGTTGTTGCTATAGCTTCGGCACATGAGAGGCCCGCAGACACCTTCCAAATCTATGGTGGGACAACCAGTGTAATGTTGTACAAAAACGATGGCTCACCGTACGATTTGCCGGATTCATTCGGGGTGTTACCTGGGAGCTTGCTGTTAGTATGTGGGTATGCAGATTTGCCAACTCCACCAGACAGTCTTGCTCTGGAGGTGATATCTGTCAGTCTCGCAAGCATTCCATTGGCAAGTGATTCGGACAGCGACCGTAACTTGCTAGTTGATACATGGGAAAAGCTTTTTTTCGGTTCGAGTGTGGATCCATTCGGGGATTGGGATGGTGATGGTTATCAGAATTTGCAGGAGATGTTGGATGGGGCTGACCCGCGTGACCCGTTTGGTGTGCCTTTTACACCTAAAGTTCGGTTTGATTTTCCTTATTTGGAGTTGATTCAAGACAATGAATATTTAAGGATCCGGTTTAATTGGCCTGAGTCATATATACACCGTTTTGTCTTCGGTGTTAAAGGTGCGCCTCAGCTTGACGCGCCATTTAGAGATGTGGCATTTATTGGCCCAATTGGTGTGCCATATTTACAGGACACGTTCGACTTATTAGTGCTTACCCCTGAAGTATCCACTTACTTCTACTTTATTTACGTGGGATTACGCGAGTGATTATGAAGTGGATTCGAGGAATGCGGCGTTGTTTTGCGGGTGCATTTAATTATGAGAAACCGGTTTTGTTGGGCTGTCCAGTCATGGCATTAAAGGGGTTGGCCTTGTAATAGAAAGGATGACAAATGCCATTAGATGGGTAGCAAAGAGGGTGGCATTTGAGCATGCCGTTGAGGAAATTGGTGAACAAACATGGTTTCGCGATTTCAATCTGAGAGGGTTTATAGCAAGTGATAACGGCGTGGACTACGGGATAGTTAAGTTTGGAGCCTTCTAGCTAGTGAATTTAGCAAGGGGGTAAAGAGTAGGGGAATTTGTCCGCAGTGCGGAATAGGTCGGCTTTCTTGGAGGGTTTATGAATTTGGAGCCTTAATCAGGTTAAACGTTGGCTTGAGTAGTAGTCTAATGGACTTGAGGGTAGGAATACGTAACCCTGAAACAGGCTTATTATTTTGGTTGAGGTGAATGTGGAATGGATTTTGCAAAGCAGAAACGTTGGCTGGTTGTGGTAGGATGCAATTTTGGTAGTTGTGGTATGCTTTGAGATCAGCGTTTGGATGTTTTGGGGCAGAGGATATTGCTTTGCATAGATGAGGGAATGGGCAAATGTTACTGGTGAAGGCACGGGTAGATATCTGGTTTTTTTGCTTAGTTGCATCAGAGTTGTTGCAAGGATGCGAATCAGGTGTGTAGCAGCTTTGTAAGAAACGCATATTTGGTTTTTGTGGTGGTACAAAGTGCTTTGCAGCCGGGGGTATTGAGTGACATGGTGGTAATACGTCCAAAGTATTTAGTTGTTTGCCCGCATCCAGGGGATATAGAGCGCATTGTGTATCGATTCCGTCGTTAGAGTTGGGCATGTGGATAGAAGCACTAGTTACACGGGATAGAGCTAATTTTTCAGTTGTGTACTAATGTTAGGAGAACACAAACGTGTTGCTAGAGTTCAGGCGGTGAAAAATAGTGTCGCGTAATTTTAGGTCTCAATGCGAATAAGGGTTTGCTAAGTTGGGATAGGCTTTTTGAGGGTGGGCCATTTCTGGCAGACAACTTTCGAGTCGACTGTGGGCTGAGGACTGGTTTTTACGCCTGAATGGAAGCTGTGTGGGGTATTCGGCGTTTGTGGGTGGTTGTTTGCCTTGATAATCCCCGGCTGTTTTGTGATCTGGGTTAGTTGCAGGTTCGGGTTTGCAGATTTGGTAATGTGAAGGTATGCGTTTGGCGAAGGTTACTCTCTCAGTTTTGTGTCGATGATAATGGTTACTGGACCGTCGTTTATAAGGTGAACTTTCATATCGGCGCCGAATATACCCGTTTGGACTGGTTTACCCAAATGTGTTGCGAGTGTGGTCACGAACGTGTCGTAGATATGTTTGGCGAGTTCAGGTGGAGCGGCGCGGGAGTACGAAGGTCGGTTACCTTTTTTAGTGCTGGCGAGCAAGGTGAACTGACTGACCACGAGAATCTCGCCGTGAATGTCTTGCACTGACAGGTTCATGACCCCTTGGACGTCTGGGAAGATTCGTAGTCGGACGATCTTCCCCGCTAGCCAATCGACATCGTCTTGGGTGTCGGCAGGGTCTATTGCCACGAGGACGAGGAGGCCACGGTTTATTTTTGCGATTAAAGAACCATTGGTGGTGACGTGGGCTTCGGAGACTCGTTGTATCACTGCTCTCATAAGTTTTTTGGTGTGGTGGAGTTGGTTTCGAGTACTTCGGCGAGTATCCGTTTGTAAGTTTCAGTTGTGTACTTGTCGAAACAGACGAAGGTTACTTTTTCGATTTTTGGGTGTTGTTCGAGGAATTTTTTCACTTCGGCGATTGCGATTTTGGTAGCGCGTTCCAAGGGGAATCTGTAGGCGCCGGTGCTAATTGCTGGGAACGCGATGGTTCGTATATTGTATTGTAGAGCGAGTTGGAGGGAATTTCTGTAGCAGTTGGCGAGCAGTTGATCTTCGTTTTGATTACCGCCGTGCCATACTGGCCCGACGGTGTGAATGACCCATTTAGCTGGCAGTCGATAGCCTTTAGTTATTTTAGCTTCGCCAGTTTTGCATCCGCCAAGTTTAGCACATTCCTCACGCAGTTCCGGACCTGCTGCGCGGTGAATGGCACCATCGACCCCTCCACCGCCTAGCAATGTGGGATTGGCAGCGTTAACAATTGCATCGGCCTGCACTTTTGTGATATCTCCTTGAATGATTTCGATCCGGCTAGCGACGTCCTTCATAGACTCAAGATTATTAGAGCGTAGGTGGTGATAGGAACAGAAAAATCTAGTTGGTTAGGGGCAGTGGAGATATTGAAAATACACACTTGTGTAAGATGCCGGCTGAATGTGTGTTTAATTTGTATGTAGGGTTTGCACATGAGAGTGGCTGGGTGTAGCGACTTGTAATTGAATTATTGATGGTTGGTGTGTAATGCAATGAGGTAGATTTACTTAGGGTGAGGTGGGACATTAGGTGCTTTTTAGAGCTAGGGTAGATTCATGTGTTGGGTGCATTAGGATATGGATTTTGAGTTGGTTCTTGCGGGATGCATTCGGCGTGATATATAAATTTCATTGTGGTGCCCGCGTGGCGGAATTGGCAGACGCGCTAGATTCAGGTTCTAGTGGGTAACACCGTACAGGTTCGAATCCTGTCGCGGGCACCAATCTACTTTGACGAGCTGTTTATTCCCTTGTTTGTCTAGCACGTAGACGAATCCGTTTTGCAGCCCGAATTGGTGGATGAGCATGGTGAGTTTGACATCGTAGCAACAATATTCAGCTATTTGGACGAGTTTGTTTTGTTTGAACCATTGGACGGCTTGGAGTCCGTCTGCGGTATTTTCGAGTTCGAGGGTGGCTTTGACGATGGAGTTAAGGGATACGGGGCGATACAAACGTTGGCTAATGTAGTGCATGATATCCAATGTAGGCAGTTGGGCGAGGTGAATAGAGGTGTAAGCCTGGAGTACTTTGTAATCGAATTTTAGGAGGTTAAATCCCACGATGAGATGGGCTTTAGTAAGTTGGTGGATCAATTGATGGACGGTTGGTTCCCAGTAAATAATGTATTTGTTGAGGGCGGTGCTGAACGTGACTCCGATGCTCACTCGGAGCTTATTTATATTTCGCCACCCTCCAACCTCGGATAGTGAATGTTGGGTTTCTAGATCCAGATAGACAATGTCTGGTTTTTCCACGTGATGAATTTAGCAGAGGATAAAGGTTGATTGAAATTTTTTTTGGTGATCGGGCTATTCGGCCAAGTTTGTAACTCCTGCCTTTAACAAGATGGAATTGATTGAAGGGACCTGGTCGGGAACGTGTTTGCGGATTAGGTCGGCTGAGATTGACCAGATGTGTTTGAGAATTATGGGTGGTGGATTTTTCCGAATGAGATCTAAGTACACTTGTGCAGCGTCAGATTCTTTGTGTTGGTTTATCAGGAGTTCAGCCAGCTGAAGTGAGATTCGGATTCTTTGTTGTGGTGATGGATTGAGGGCTAAAGCTTTTTGTAGTGTGAGTATGGCGGAGTTCGGTTTTCCGGTTTGAATATACAGCCACGCTAGCTTTTCCATAAGAATGGGGCTTCGTTTTGTTAGTTCTAGCTCGTTAAGGTAAGAGATTGCTGTTTGGTATGATAATTTTTGGTTTAGGATCATATTAACGTGATGTAGGTAGGCCCATTCAAGCATTGGGTTTTTAGTTTCCTGGAAGTACTTTAGGAGTTCTTGCAGGTCCATGCCGAAAGGCCTGAATAAGGGATCTCCGACGACGGTTGTTTGCCATGAGAGGCAGGGTAAAGAGGCATAGGCTGCTTCTCCGAATGTGAATCCGAGGATTATAAATCTTGCGAAGAATGCGCCGATATCAGGTGTGCCGTCTAGGTATGGTTCATAGACGGAGCCCATTGTAATTGTGGCGCCTTTTGTAAGCAAGCCGGGTACCCATAAGTGAGTTTTGCGGAGTGAACCACCGTTGTTTGAATGCAAGTGATAGGCAAACGCGCCTGGCATGAATTCCACATTATCGAGGAGGAACGGCCCGGACACAGTTTCGTCGTACCAACCTACGTAAAATGCGATATGACTCATGGGGTAAGTGCTTGGGAATGTGGCAGTATTGGTATCGGTATATGTTTCAAATCCGTAAAGCTTTGCAATTTTTGATGCTGTATTTATCCATTCATCGCCTTTTGCGTATCCGCCGGAGGTGATACCCCGCATATCGAAGTAGGCGTTTCCCCAAAGGCCATTGCGTTCGGCTTCCAGTGCGAGGTCGACCAATTGCATTGCAATTTGCGGGGTTGGGCCGTCGAGGCGAGCAACCATTAAAATGCCATTGGTGGGATGGAGTAGTGAACTATTAGTTGTGGTGAAAAATCGGTTTGGGACAAATGCGGTGACTGTGTAACCCGACTTAGCAAAAGGCAATAGGGCAAGTTCACTGTCAACTGCGGCCTCATTCCGTCTCAGTTCGGCTCGGAGGTTTTCGACTCCAGGTTCAGAAATGGTAGGGTCGGGGGAGATTTTTAAAGGGACTCCATAGCAGAGGACCATGTACCGGATTTTCGATTCAGATACTTGCCATTTAGGATGGTTTGGATTTTGAGGTTGGGGTTGGGTGGGTGTGATTTTCCAGAGTTTTCGTGATTCTAGTGCGTGCAGTAGCGGCTGTTCCAATGCGGTTTTGTAGGTAGTTCGGCTGATTTCTTCTACAGTTGGAAGATTTAGACCAATGAGATGGTTGGTGGGAATTTTTCGGGCGAAAGCGTAGTGTTCGGCGACACGTATTGAGTCGCGAAGTTGCGTATTGTAGACGATGACAACTTCTTCGCCGGGACTAGGGTGGTTGGTAGAGTCAGGGACCTGGTTTAGTGCGGTAGCATGCGTGGATAGGCACGTAGCCAAGACAATACATTTGGAGAGGGTTTGAGTTGGCTTTTTTAGGCATTCCAATTTCATTGCTGAAACATTCGACAAAGTTGTGGGTGAATTTGTTCGATTCTGTTTTCTGAGCAGGTTACGTGTAATCCGTCGTATGCTAGCCAGACACCCGGGGGTAATGTGGCTTGGTCTACGTCGTGATCATAATGGTGTGTGAGGTGGGTGAGATAGGTATGTTTAGCGTGTATTTTTTCGGCCGTTCTCAGCGCTTCTTGGAGACACATATGAGTTGGGTGTGGATGTTTTCTCAGGGCGTCGAGGACTACTATGTCGATGTCCCTGATAAGGTTAATTGCATGGTCGGGCACGCTATTACAATCAGTTAGGTAAGCTAACCGTAATTTACCTTCGTAGACAAACACGTAACCAGTGCTAGTGATATGGCCGTGGGGTAATTCTAATGGTATAACCTCAAGATCACCGATGGTGAATGGGCCGGTAATTATATGCGGGTCTGGTATGAAATATCCACTTGGGTGTGGACCTGGTCGGAAGGCGTAGATGAAGATGCGTTTGAGGTGGTTCATGGTTTCTTCTGATGCATAAACAGGTAGGGGTGCATCCCCTTTGACTTCACAGAATCTACGGCAATCGTCCATGCCCATGACATGGTCGGCATGGGGGTGGGTCACTAGCACAGCGTCCAGCCACATAACCTTTTCCCGGAGCATTTGGATTCGGAATTCAGGGGTTGTATCGATAATCAGTGTTGTTTTTAGGGTCTGGATAAGCACCGATGGTCTAGTGCGGTGGTTTTTAGGGTTGGCAAGGAATTCAGGCGGGTACTCTTTAGCGATCACTGGCACGCCTTGTGATGTACCTGTGCCGAGGAATGTGAGTTTCAATTGCATATACGTGGAACCTTTTAGTGAGGCTTGGGCGATTTGAAAAGTAATAAACTTTTGTGAGCCACTTTCTAAGCACTTGTGGGTGATTTGGGAATTCAATCAAGGGCTGCAATTGAGACGACGTAGTCGGCAGCTCCATCTCGTAGCCAGCCATCGAGCTGTGCGGGATCTTTGAGTTGTTGTCCGCGGTATCGGTGAACGACCACATATCCGGTAGGCAGTTCTGGGAGAGATGTCATGTCGACCCATAATTTTTCGTACTGTGCTACTGGGTACACATCTTCCTGGCCGTGTCCCCAGCGTTTTTTGACTTCTTTGATGGTGATATAAGTTGGCATTCTAGCGGCGATGGACCTGATTGCGGATGCCACCTTTTCTTGGTCGTTGAGGTCGTTCCGGGTTAGGCCAAACACAGCGAGGAGTTTATCAATGGTGATCCAGCACGTGTTAGTGTTGTAATAAGTAAGTTCAAATTCGATTTCTTCGCGTGGCAAAGCCAGCCCCTCGACTAGACGTAGTTGTCCATTTACGCGGGCTAGTCCACCCCCCCGATCGTCGAGGCGTCGGGTAATTACCTCAAAAGTCGTTGCTTTATTTGCCAGAATGTGAAAGCCAAGGATGGCTGGGTTGGCGTCGGCTCCCACGGTATCAATGTTATGGACCATTAGGTACTTAAGGTTTGGGTAGGCCTGGAGCAATTTTAGGAGTACGCCGTTTCTAAGCATGTTAGGGATTTCAAACCAATGACCTATTGGGTTTAAACATTGACTGGGCACGTTATCGGTGTAGTCGGACCCTTCACCTAAGGTTTGCGCCCAATTGATAAGGGCTTGTCGGAGACTCTCCCTAACCTTCTGCTGCTGTTCGTCGAGTAGTTGTTGAGGCATTTCCTCCCACATAAATTTGAGGTCGCGGACCATGGGGACCAGTCGGAGGCCTATAGACCGGCCAGGGGAGAGAAGTACTGGGCCTGTGTAACCGTAGTAATTGACGCGTGTTAGAAATTCTTCGATTGGGTTATGGGTTAAGTAACTGGTGGTGATTACATGGGGGATAGGTGTCTGTGTTAGGGCGGCCAATCGTTTTGTTTTAGCTAGGTGAAGTTCGAGGAAAGTTCGATGTCGACCGGCGAGTTTACAGAATGGATGTAAAGCTTTTACCACGCCGGCTCCTTGGGTCCACCGACTGCCAACGCCACCCGCGAGAGTAACAACAGCAAGCTCACCATTAGCAATTGATTCCAGACCGCGTTGCTGGAAACTTTCGGGGATGTGATACCTTAGGTCGTGTACGTCGTCGGGACGTGCATCTTCAATTTTTGTGCTAATGGGGAGCCTATTTTGAACTAGTCCGATTCTTCCGGCACGTAAGTCGGCCCGTATTTGTTCATGTTGTAGATGGTCGAACCCGAGTTGTTGGAGTAATTGAGGGAGGGATTGTTTTTCCTGTGGTTCGGTTTCGAGTTTAGGAAAGAGGCGGTCGAAGAGCGCTTGAATGGTGTTGGTAAACTCGGGATGGGTTCGACACGCGTTTGCAAACATATCTAATTCAATGCGTCTGTGTGAGCTTAGCTTAGTTTGGGAGCGTAGGATTTTAGGCACATGCAGGGTGTAGTATCCTTCTGGCATTAAGGCATGCTCACCTTCTCTGAGTTCGGCTATTGTGCCGTGTTCGTTGATTGAGAAGTCGTAGACGACAGGGTCCATTGCGAAAGGCATGGCATATTGCAACTCCCGTTTGGTCTGCATCATTATTTCGAGCATGGCTTCGAGGGCCCGCGGTTTTGCTTTTGGGGAGAAGATGAATCCCATGCCACCACCGGATGCCCCGCCGAGCATCCAAAATCCCCAAAATTGATCACCAAAAAGCGTTTGTGTCCGTTCGATTAGGAGTTCAGTGTAGTATGTGGTTGCCCATGGGATAATAGTCTGAATCGGTTGGAAGAAGTTGATTGTTGTTAAATTGCCAAGGCGGTGGATCTCTCCGTTTTTTAGGGCTTCCATGATTTGGTCGAATATTTCAGCCATTTGAAGTCGCGCTTGCCATTCTCGCTCGCAACGGAGGAGATACTTTTCAGTGACCATTTCAAGGATGGGCCCGACGTTTTGAGCTAGGCCTCCGTGGACCAGGACGAGACTTTCTTGCAATCGCTTACGGGCTGCAGGGGGGACTTCCTCAGGGCCAAAAACTTTGTGTGTAGGAATCAATCTTCCTCTACTTACGCCGAATTCTGGGTCACCGGGTTTGGCGGGAACGCCGGTTATTAGTTTTATGCCTGGCCAAAGACCGCCTGAATCTTGCCAACCGCCACCGGAACCACTGAGCCATTCACCTAGGAGTGCGCGAGCCAACACAAGACGTCGTTCGTCTTCAGAGAGTGGGCCAGTGAGGTGTTTAGCTTGGCCGGTGGCTCTCATGCAAACTGTAATGAGGGATGCTAGTAGGGTGGTGGATACGGCTAGTCGGGAACCCTTTGGGATATTGTGCACACAGCTGACAAGTTCAAGTCCTAGGCCAGGTCCAATTATTTGTTCGAAAAGTTCTGATAGGTGTGTACCCGAACCTTCCAGGCCTGGGGGAACAATACCGGAGGCGATCAAAGCAGCTTTTAATAGACCTAGATAGTCCCTGGCAAAATCGAATACATCATTTACGGTATGTAGGTCAGCTGTGCAGCCTAGATCGACACTAGTTAATCGTATGATAGGTTCGTCGATTACCCGAAGCCAGGCTTCAACAGGTGGGGAAGGCGATTTATCACGGCCTATGACACTGAGGTCGATTGAGACATTAAGGACGCGGGCACCTTCTGGAAAGTCCATTGCTAGGAAAAAAATGTCGCTCCATCCACTATGGCTCAGGTCCATGCGAACGGGTGTGCGTTCGCGGAGAATTGGGAAAACCCCGTTTTTAGGTTTTGCGAGCAATTCTTGTCGAATTCGGAGTGGATGGTCTTTGGGGTGTCCCGTGCGGAACATCCATTGGTTACCTGGGACTGTGCGTACGGTGCGTTTGACTTGATCGGCCAAGGTTTGGAATCCGAGGCGGTAGTAAGCAGCTGACAGGGCACTACAAAGACCGTCGTTAGGACCGTGGATTGATTGGACCCGTAGGAAGGCTTCAATAGCTTCTTCAAATCGTCTGTTCAGGAAGTGGATGTAGCCAGCGTATGGGATTTTGATTTTTTCTTGGTTAGGGGTAGTCAGTTGAGATTCAAGTTTTTTTGGTAGGTGGAACTTGTGGATGCAGTACAAAAAAAACAATGCGCGGACGCGGTGATATAAATTGTCCGTTTTGCGTCTAAACGCCTCGAGTTCTTCGCAGAAGGCCAGCAGTTCTTTTAGGGTGGCGCGTTGACAGATTGGATCTATAGCCTGGTCACGGATAGAAGGATTTTGGCTGGTAATGATGTCGATTAGTTTGTTGTGCATAGGTGCAAGGGGAGTATGGGTGTCGTTACGATTTTTGGCGTAGGGCCAACATTTCAATTAAGCCAGTCAAAATTTCGTCTCGATCTTTTCCTTCGAGTGCAAAGGCTAATTGGGCGAACATTAGACCATATTTTACCCCGATGTCGAATCGTCGTCCTCGGATTTCTAGTGCTAGATATTGTTCTGACTCGGCCAGTTTTGCTAATGCGGGAGTTAATAATATTTTTTCGTTAGGGTTGGTGGCTTTTATCATTTCCTCAAGATATGTAAAGATTGTATGTGGCAAAACGTGCATTCCGAAGTAACAAAGGTAGTACCCTGCACGGAGTCCAGGGACAACGAGGTGTTGTTCAGCTTCAGTGGGTGTAGGCTTTTCTATGACACGCGTAACACGGTAAAGGTTAGTTCGGCCCTTAAATAAGTGGCCTCCGACAGCGCCGTAATAGGGGAGTTTACTTTCATGCGTAGCCTGGACGCCGGATACAGCACATTTTTCTTGCAGTGCGATTTCGACTAGTTGGCAAGCACATGGTTTGTCGCAGGTACTCAAGTACAGGTGATCACCCACTAGTAGCAGAAACATGTCAGAGTCTACAAAATCCTTGGCACAGTAGACGGCATGTCCGTACCCCATAGGTTTAACTTGTGGGATAAACCTAATTCGGTCTCTATACATTGGGGCTGCTGCTTGGAATGCTTGCTCGTCGCCAGGGAATACGACCACTGCGATTTCTTTGATACCTGCCTGGAGAACTTCTTCGACAATGATTTGAAGGGCGGTTTTTTGTACTCCGTCCCTGTCGATTAGGGTTTGTAGTGGTAAAGTTCTTTGAGTTGGACCAGCCGCAGTTATGACAGCTTTTGTCAGTTCCATACGCGAGATTTGTGGTCCGAGTATACGAATTGGTTGATGAAGTAGCCAGAAATATTTGAGGCGCGCGATGGAAAGTATTTGGTTGAGTTAATTTGGCATTAAGTAGATCCGTTATTCTTCGTGTGTGGGGTGAGTGGTAAATGGGTTGAAGATGGATTTACCATCCATTTCGTGAGGGAGAACGTAGGATTGCAGCTGGGATATAGAGTAGCGGAAAGGTGTTTGAAGTTAGAATGGTTAAGTCGATGAGCGTGGCGGAAAAGGAATTGGGCAGTTTTTGGTTTTGAGGTGGGTGGTGAATATGGGGACGTGAGGTTACTGTAGTGTGTAATTGCGAGGTTAATCGGAATGTCGGATGATGTGTGTGGATGTAAATTTGTGTTTGGGCAAATGCTTAAGTAGCATAGTGGCTAATGCTGGTAGGACAAACAGTGCAATGAACATGCTGCTTAGGACACCAATGCTCATAATGAGTCCAAGCGATTTTATACCTTGGTGACCTGCGATGATAAGGCTTCCAAAACCGAACACGGTCGTGAGATTGGAAACAACAATGGCCTTTCCTGTGCTTAGCGCTAGGAGGTTAGCATGATTTGCTTCTGAGATCCGGCTTACTGCTTGAATCCCGGTGGTCGCGCCGATACCGATCATGAGAGGCAAGGTCATGATATTGGCCAAGTTAAATGCCTGGTTTGTAAGCCCCATCCAACCTAGCATCCAAATAAAACCTAAAATGGCCGGGAGAAAGCATAAAAGTAGGAGTTTAGGGTTGCGAAAATGGAGCCACGCTATGATGAGGCCTGTAATGACTGCGTAAATAGCTGATTTCTCGTAACTGTGTTTCAAAAGTGCGGAGTACTCGTACAGTTGCACGGGGACGCCTGTAATTATTGGATAATTTGAGTTTGTGGGGTCTAGGGTTTGGCGTAGTGCCGTAATAAAAGCGTGCTGCGCAGCACGGTCCCAAATGTTATCCCTGGGATAAACGCGGATAAGGATTCTGCCTGAACGGCTAATGAATTTGCTTCTTATGCTGGGTGGGAGAGAATCAATTGAGATTCGAGGTTCGCATGATTGGTTTGCTAAGAAATGGTAAAGGTCTGCTAGCTCAGAATACAACTCGCGGTAGAAGTTATGGAGCCGTTGCGAAATTACTTCGGAATCCCCGCGGAGAATTGTACGTCGCAGAACCGTAATTTTTTCCCTAAGGGCCTCCAATGTTTTGAAAAGTTCAGGTTGGTCAAGAAGGTATTCCTTTATTGATCCTATATAACCTTGTAGGGACCAAAGGGTGCGGGTGATGTCATGTGGTGGGGGTGGTAGTGGATCTACTTGGCGGAATTCTACGGTTTTAGCCATGGCACAGATGTTTGAAATGCTGGGTAATTTTGGAGCAGGGTTGTCAACGAGCATCCCGGCGATTGATTCAATTTTTGCAACTGGAGGGAGGGACTTGATTTTTGATTCGAATTTTGCAGCGTCGGTCGCGTTACTTGCGATCACGACGCAAAACAGAATTGAGTTTGATCCATGCTGGATAAGTTTCATTTCTGTTTTTACTGATGGTAGGTGGGGATTTTGGAGATTAAGTAAGTTGTAATCGAATCTAACCCGGGGGATAACTGGGATTAACGCAAATGTGATGCACGCAGCAAGGAACAACACAATAATGGGGTTTGGCGTGAGAATCCCATAAATTTTCTTTTTTAAGGTAAATTGCTGAGCTTGATACCAATCCAATCGATTTTGTCGGCCGGTTAGCAGGAGTACGGGTAGGAGGGTAATTATGGTAATCAACACAAGGATGATGCCCACTCCACAGATGAAGCCCATTTGTCTGATGCCGGAAAAGTCTGTAAGGCACATTGCAAGAAAAGCTCCGGACGTGGCAAAAGCGCCGATAACTATGTTGGGGGCCGTTTTTTTCATCGTAATACTCAAAGCCTGGAGTGGGGGACGCATCCGATAAAGCTCTTCCTCGTACCTAGAAACGATATGGATGCCGAAATCGATACCCAGGCCTATAAGAATGGGGAGAAAAGTCAGAGTAAGGATATTTAGGGAACCGACTATTACGGTGGTAAATGCGAGTGTGTACACTACCCCGAGGACTAGGCACAATATGACTTTGAGGGGTCTTCCTGTTTCTTTGTATGCGGTAATGAAAAGAGCACTGCACATGATTAGGGCTATAATGGAAGCGATAGTTGTATCTTTTCTTGCCTGGGACATTTCCTCAATTTCAAGAAATGGTTGCCCTGTAAGTTCTGCGTTAACCCCGGGTATTTGGCGTTGGGCTTCATTGATTAATTGGCGGATTCTTTCAGCTACCTGTTTGTAGTCTGTTCCATTTTTGGGTTTAACCAGCATTAGAAATATTCGGCCCTCTCCCAGAGTAAGGTATAAGTTTTTGATTCCTTCAGACGAAGGCCCGAAAAGGCTAGAAAAACCCGGGGTTATGGGAGGTAAGTTCCCATCTGCCACAGATGTTGCGATTTCAATAATTTCCTCTAAAAAGCTTATCAGGGATGTGAACAGAGCAGCGTTACCATCAAGTTCAGTAGCGCCATGCCGGAAAAACGTGTTTATAGTTTCGAAGAACGCGAGTAAGTTTGTGGAATTCGCGATTCTGGTTATGAATGGATGTACTGAGGCGAGGGTGCTCTCCAATTGTCGGACTGTATCTTTTGGTAATAACAACAGTGCATTACCGCCTAACAACTGTAAATCCCCGCGGTAAATAATATCGCAGAAAGTGGGGTGTGCTGCTTCGACCTTATGTCCTAGTAATTCAACGAAACGACGGTTTTTCTCTAAGTCGTCGCTTTCGATAGCGACAACCAATTCGTCTTCGGCATTAAAATCGCGTTTATATTCGAGAAAGTTTCGATGATAGAGCTTGTCAGAGCCGACTAGGGAGTCTCGGTCAGGGTTTAGTTTCAGACCGAGCGTGATAATTGTGACGGAAATTCCTGTTAGGACACAATGAGCGGCCAGGGTTAAGGTGCTGTACCGGAGTGTGAACCGGTAAATTGTGGATACTATCTGACAAATGTATTTCAACAGAGGTAGGTAGGTCGGTTTTGACTTAAGGGTGTTTTCCTTGTGGCGCAATTCACATTGGATTATGCTCAGGTTAAATGACGGTTATTAAGGAAGTTCGGCATTGCAATAAACCTCTTTCACGTCGTCGTGGTCGTCTAAAGCCTCGAGTAACTTATTGATAGACTGTGCGACATTTGGATCAGTCACGGGGACGGTTACGATTGGTACTTCTGTGATTTCAGCAGCCTCACATTTAATCCCTGCTGCTTCTATTGCTTTGTGAACGTTTTCGAGTTTTGAGGGATCGGTTAAAATCTCGTATCCTTCGGGTTCAGACTTAAAATCTTCCGCACCTGCTTCAAGGGCTATTTCCATTAATTTATCCTCGTCGGCCGCGTCTCTTGAGACAATTATTTGTCCTTTCCTTTGAAATAGACGGCTGACTGCTCCCGGTGTTGCTATGGTTCCGCCGTTGCGGGTGACAATCGTGCGGATTTCGGCTGATGTTCTATTTCGGTTGTCAGTGGTGGCTTCCACAAGTATAGCCACGCCTTGTGGGGCAAACACTTCGTAGGTAACCTCCTCGAATGCTGTACCGCCTTCAGCCCCTGTGCCGCGTTTTATGGCGCGCTCTATATTCTCATGGGGCATATTTGCGGCCTTACATTTTAATAAGACCATTCGCAACCGCGGGTTGAATTCCGGATCTGGTCCTCCAGCACGCACAGCTATAGTTATTTCCCGCGCGAGCTTGGAGAATAGCTTCCCGCGCTTAGCATCGACCAAAGCTTTTATATGTTTAACTTTAGCCCATTTACTATGCCCAGCCATACCTGGATTAAGATTTACACGCTTTTGTGGCGTTGTTCAATCTTTGATTCACGGCAGTGGAGCTTCCCTTCAGCTGCATTAAGTAAATCATGTGGGCGGCTATACAATGGATTAGCCAAGTATTTTGCGTGGCTAGCATAAGTGTTTTTTATTGTGCGGGGTTTGTACCACCCCGCTTGAAAATGGTAGCAGGATTTCCAAAAAGAGCTTGGGTAATAGGGCATATTCATCGGAAATTAAGGCTGAATGACCTGTTAGTAAGTACAAGCGGTTCTGAAGTAGGGTCCGTGCTGCGGATGGAAGTTTGGTAAAAGTGTTTACAAATGGATGCATCGGGTACGTAAGTGTCCCATAACCTTATGAAAAGTTAGCTTACAATGCAGACTTTCATTGGGGTAGTGTCAGGAGATGATTATTACCGTTAGGAATGGGGTTAGGGTCAAGTTTTTGGCTATTCGGCTTGCCGATGGGGGAAGGGGTGCTAACCCCGGGAGGGTGAAAATTGGTTTGTTTCAGGCCCACTAAGTTGGCTCAGGGGCCTTTTAAAAATCTGACTGATCTATGCGGACGTAACGTTTTCCTGGAAGCTGTCGTACCAGCCGTTTCATTTCGAGGTTGAAAAGGACTACATTGACTGTAGATGGTGGAAGACCGCTCCGCTGAATTATTTCGTCGATGTATGCTTCTGTGTTACCGATTGCTTGGTAAACTGCTTCTTCATGTTCGGACAGAGTAATTGTGAGTTGGTAGGGGGGTGGGGTGTTGGAGGGGGCCGAGAGATTGCGTTGAGGAAAGAGGTATTCGAACTCTGACAGGATATCTTCTGCGGATTCGCATAGTTTTGCTCCTTCTTTTATGAGGTAGTGGCAACCTTTACTTTTGGGAGAGTCGATTCTCCCTGGTATGGCGAAGACTTGCCTGCCGTACTGGGTGGCGAAATTAGCGGTAATCAGCGCACCGCTATTCATACTAGCCTCTACTACAACTGTGCCAAGTGTCATTCCAGCTACAATGCGATTGCGGATTGGGAAGGATTGTTTGTCTGGGATGCGATTAAATGGGAATTGCGTAATTATGGCCCCGTTTTTTGTGATTTGTTCAAATAGATCGGCATTTTCGGGTGGCACAACGATGTTTATGCCTGTACCGAGGACAGCGATAGTTCTGCCTTTGGCAGCGAGGGCACCCGTATGAGCGGCGGTGTCAATGCCGCGAGCTCCACCGCTTACCACCGTTATACCGGCATATGCTAGTTGATAAGCCAGTTTTCGTGCGGTTTCTCGTCCGTAGTGGGTTGGTTGTCGAGTTCCGACAATCGCTATTGCATTCCGGTCCCTGTCGCACAGGGTACCTCTAACGTAAAGCACAATTGGGGGGTCGTATATTTGTTCTAGTAGGGGTGGGTATTCAGAGTCGCCCCTAATGATAACTTTACAACCGAATTCCTTTATGCGTTTTAGTTCGCCGTCGAGGTCGATTGTATTACGCCAGTTATGGATCGACTGAGCAATTTCTAGTCCGATGCCTGGGACTTTCAGGAGTTGTTGTGGCGAAGCGTTAAGGATGCTTACTGGATCTCCGAAGGCTTCAAGTAAGCGTTGGAGCCTTACCGGCCCGATATGGTCGATCATATTTAGCGCTATTAACGCTTCTCTGGCATCCATTTTATCCCACCACGAGCAAGTTAATAGATTCGGGTAGATTAGCAGCGACTGTTGTGACTACGTCACCTTTAAGTAGTTTTACAAGGGCTGCTCGTTTGCTGCCTCCCAGGATTACGGTATCGACGCCGAAAGTTGCTGCTATGTCGATGATTGTGTCTGCTGGGGAATCGCTTACACCATAGAGCGGTATGACTTTAATGCCCTCAGCTTCCTTCAGAAGTCGTGCGAAAAGGGCTCTTGCTTCGGGATCTTGGCGCCAGTCCGAACTAAGGTCAGTATGGACTTGGACTTCACGTACATATAGCACTAGAAGTGTAGCGTTTTGGAGGCGAGCTTGTTCCAGGGCAAACTTAAGCGCGGGGGTCCATCCTCTTGCTGCAACCAACATTTTCTCACCCAGGAATTTTTCTTTTCCATGGGAATTAGTGTAAAAGCTAGGACGTGTGAGAACCGTTTCTGGCAGGGCCTGGAAATGTCGTTTGGTGAGTTCCCTGAGTATAAGGCCGCAGCCCACAACCGCAGTCACGAATATAAGAGCCCCAAGTTTTGTTGTGGCTATGGTAATCCAGATGAGCCCCAGTATTGCAGCGGAGGCCTTCATAATAGTGCGTTGGGTGTTCGTGAGGGGAAGTCCTTTCCCGAATGCGCATGAACCGATATCGATAATAATTGCCCCCACGACGCCTATTGCATATAAGTGCGCGAGCGTTTCAACAGAATCGCCTATATCAAGCACTATCACTGGGATTATTGTGGCTGCTATTAGGGGAACCCATGGTACGCCATACCCATTTAGTTGTGTAAATGTCCATGGCAATTCGCCGTCCCGCGCCATTACATACAGTACAGAAACCATGCCACTTATCGCAGTATTTACAGCAGAAAGAAGCAACAGCCCGAAACAGAAGCCTACTATATTCCCGAACCATGGTGCAACGAATGTTTCTCCCATGTATCTGAGCAAATCTTCTTTGTGGTTAGGAAGCTCGGATTCGGGCAATTGCAAGCACATCGCGAGTACGCTCAGAAAAGCCGTTCCTAAGACAACCTCTATCATTACAACACCTACTGACTTTTTAGCGGTGAGGTGTACTGAAGGCCTATCGGGGGTTGCGTCAGGATCCAACTTCATCACGCCCGTATGACTTGCAGCAGACTCCACCCCAGAAAGTGCGAGGATCATCCCGCAGAAAAGCACCCAATTATGTAACAAACTTCCTTCTGGCCAACGGCCATGAAAATCTTTTAGGTGTGGGATACCAGCAACGATTAATATGAGCACTATTAAGACGACTGGACCTGCGAGCCAAATGGCTAAACTTCCTGTGTGTTTGGGCCCAAAGAAATTAAATGTCCCAATCATGAATAAGGCCAAAATTGCCCATTTTTTTGCTTCGTAATGGTCGAACCCAAAATAATGGAAGGCGTCGAGGCAACTCAAAGAAGCAGTTACTATAAAGTCAGCTAGTAGGAGTAACCCACCGATGACAGCAAGGCGTGGTGAATGTAGCTTTGCGGCTGTATATACGCCGCCGCCTGTGGCAAAACATTTGCATACCCAGATGTAGTTAATACCGATGAGACAGGTAATTACAGAAACAGCTAATAAGTGGGTAAGGGCTGCATAGCCCGCGAAGAACAGTCCCAACCCGATTACATACGCTTTGCTAGTACCCCAATCCCCATAGAGCAAGGCAGCAGCTCGCACCCATCCGACGTTGCGTGGGCGTCCAATAGTTTTTATGCCGTGTTCCATTTGTGAGGGCAATTCACCCCAGGATTTCAAAATTATGGGCGGTTCTTTTTTTGTCAGATTCCTAATCCCCCGTCAATAATCAATGGGATGTATTAGGGGAGTATGGACATGGGGTCCTTTTATCCCCAATGTAGGATTGGCCGACTGGTACTGCGTGAATTTATAAGTTCTGGGCTAAGGAAAAAGCGTTGCATATTAATGGTTTGTGTTTCAACCTAGAGGTGGAAATGCCAGCGGCGGACTTAATTCCAGTTATGGACCCGCCCCCAGGTGAGCGGTTTGTAAGGTACGTGGGGGATAGAATTCGGTTTGTTTTGCGTGATTCAGAGGGGAGGGTTTTGCCAGATGGATGGGAGGGCCGATTGCGGACTACGATAGGTCGGGCCACACAGCTGCGGAAAGAGATAATTATGGCGCACTCTAGAGGGGTTTCACCTGGAGGAATTGCATGGCGCGATATTCCCATGCGCCGACGTGCCGACCACTGGGAAGTCGAACTTTGGTTGACAGAACCAGGCTTTTTCAAAGCCAAGGCTTATGTGATTGACCCACGGGGCTGGCAGCATTGGCCTGAAGGTCCTGATGTTGGAATCTCAGTCCATCCGAATGAATATCGTACGGCAAATACCATTTATTGTGCATTCCCGAGACTTTTCGGGCCTAAAAAACAATTGATGTTTGCAAAACCGGACCCTTTGGATAAGCAGATCGACGAATTAGAGAAACACGGGTACACAGTTATTCCGCCTTCGGGTAAGCTTAGGGAGCTGAAGGCTTATCTCGGGCATATAATCACGACGCTAGGTTGTCGTATTTTACATCTTTTACCAATTACTCCAACGCCAACCACTTACGCACGGTTTGGTCGCTTTGGAAGTCCATATGCTAGTATTGACTTGGTCGGGATAGATCCGTCTTTGATTGAATTCGATCGGCGAACCACCGGGGTTGACCAATTCATGGAATTAGCTGGCGAGGTTCACGCTCGAGGGGGCCGTTTGTTCCTTGATTTGGCAATAAACCACACTGGGTGGGAATCGACTTTGATGCGGGATCACCCCGAATGGTTTCAAAGAACTTCCGAGGGAACGTTTATTAGTCCTGGTGCATGGGGGGTAATTTGGGAAGACCTCGTTGAGTTAAAGCACGATAATGTTGCGCTTTGGGATGAGTTGGTGGAGGTATTTTTGACGTGGTGTCGGCGTGGGGTAGATGGTTTTCGTTGTGATGCTGGTTATAAAGTGCCTGTAAACGCTTGGCAGTACATAATTGCATGTGTGCAAGAGGAGTTTCCCAACACAGTGTTTCTTTTGGAAGGTTTAGGAGGCCCTTGGGAAACTACGGAGCTCTTGCTAACTGAGGGAGGAATGCAATGGGCGTATTCGGAGCTTTTTCAAAATTATTCAGGCCCCCAAGTAGCTTGGTATTTGGATTACGCCCTGCGACAGAGTCAGCGGGTGGGTGTTTACGTCCATTATGCAGAGACGCACGATAATAATCGATTGGCTCTCGGTGGGAAACAATGGTCTCTGTTACGGGCAAGGTTGTGCGGACTCACCAGTGTAGGTGGCGCGTTTGGTTTTACGTGCGGTGTGGAGTGGCTTGCTAAAGAAAAAATAGACGTGCATGATATGACGGGTTTAGCATGGGGAAATCCTGATAATATCGTTGCCGAGCTAGCTGCTTTGAATAGACTGTTATCCGAGCATCCATGCTTTTTTGATGGAGCTGAGTTAGTACGTTTAAGCCCTCATGATTCACCGGTCTACATTTTGCGTCGTGTGTCCGCTGATCGACAGCATTGTGTATTGGTAGTGGTAAATACCGATGTGGATCATGAACACACCATTACATTGGACCAGGAAAAAATAAGAGAGGGATGGTTACCCAATGTGGAACTTCTAGGACAGCCGCTGCCTTCCTTAAAAGTAGATGGCGGTCGTATCGTTATTACAGTTCCTCCAGGATGGGCTGGGTGTTTGTCCAATCAGCCATTGTCCAACATTTCATGTGGGGATGAATATAGACGTAAAAGAGCGGTTTCGGCTTGGGCATTAAGCTGTGCTGCTTCGATATTTGGGCCAGAGAATGTCCACGTTGATGATCCCTTTGCCTTATGTGATTTGGTGGACCATCAACCTGCGGCGTTCCTATCAGCGTTAACGGCACTTAAAGGGCCGGTGGATTTAGGTGCACTGGCAAACATAATGGAGAAATTCCGGTCATTAGAAAGTTATCCATCTGTGGTTGTTTGGCAGGTTAGAGATACCAACCGTGTTTTGATGGTCCCAGTTGGGTTTTGGTTAATGATCGAAGATACGACGCCATTCCGGGTCACTTTGGACTCTACGGTCTTTGAGCATCCCATACACTTGGAGTCGGTTAGAACGCGCGCTGGATTTATCTGTAGTGTAGTTGCTCCTGGAGTACCCGCAAGGATTCGGCTTTTGTTGGAACGGTATGAGAGCGACGTTAAGAAAAAGGAAGCTGAGGTCTTAGTTGTGGATCCTGTACTGGCTTTGCCTACTGTGTACACCAAGTTAGATCCAGATTCGTTAGTGCTACTCACGAACGGACGGGGTGGAATGTCGAGAATGCGCGTGGATTTGGGTAGAGTACTCTCAAAATATGATTGTGTGCTGGGCGCAAACTTTTCTGGGTTGTACCCTACGGACCCACATATTATATGTAGTCGTTTACGTGCTTGGGTGAACGCGGATGGTTTCTTAAGCCAACTGAGCATTCACAATTTAATAGATTTCAGGCCAGGCCCCCCTGCTGTTTGGCGTTTTATTGCGAATGCAGGCGATGGTCGGAGAGTTGAGGTCCAATTAATTGCAAGCATGATTCCAGAAACGAACACAGTGGTTTTTCGGTTTGAACGGAGGAGCGAACCTACTGGACCCGGGGCGCTTCCTCCACAAGCAGACGTCCGTTTGACTGTTAGGTTGGATTTAGAAGATCGTAATTTTCATTTTGAAACGCATTGGTCTGCTGAGCTAGATGAACGCTTCAGAGTCGCTGTAAAGCCCCTGTTTGATCGTCCAGGCTTTGTTTTCGAGCCAGGGCCAGGCGGGTCTTTACGAGCCTGGTCTTCTGCGGGAATTTATCATCCTCAGCCAGAATGGTCGCATGTAACCTATCCAGTGGAAGCTGAACGCGGGTTGATGGCTGATGGTGACGTTTTTAGTCCGGGCTGGTTTGAATTACCGCTAATGAAAGGAGAAAAAGTAACATTGGTTCTGACGTGCGATCCGGGGGATCCATCAATAGAAGAGGTTGAACGGGTATTGCATTTTGGCGAAGCCACCCAGTCTCCTCGCTCGGAAAAAGAGGTTCTTAAGAACAACATGAACGCATACATTGTTCGGCGCGGGACTGGTCGTTCTGTGATTGCTGGGTATCCGTGGTTCTTAGATTGGGGCAGGGACGCTTTAATTTTTGCGAGGGGCTTGATTGCAGCTGGTCATGTGGAGACAGCTAAGGAGATAGTAATGACATTTGCTCAATACGAGTACAAGGGTACACTTCCTAACAATTTTGCAGGGGAGCAACCGGGGAATCGTGACACTTCAGATGCCCCATTGTGGTTAGGCGTTGTTTGTGAAGAGTTGTACGCCAAATTAGGAGAGAATTTCCTTTACACTCGGGTGTCTGATACAGGACGGACGGTTTTAGATGTACTTGTGAGTATCGTTGAGAACTACCTTCATGGAACGCCAAACGGAATTCATGTGGATCCTGAATCGGGTCTGGTTTGGAGCCCAGGACATTTTACGTGGATGGATACGAATTACCCAGCGTGTACTCCGCGGGAGGGATATCCGATCGAAATTCAGGCGTTGTGGATAAAGCTATTGCAATTTTTAGGTAGGTTGCCGATGATTAAAGGAAGTGCAACCGTTAATTGGGCTCAATTGGCTAGCCCCGCTATTGCATCATTTGAGAAATTATTTTGGCTTGAGGATACAGGTTGGTATGCCGATGTCCTTGTTGCGAGACCTGGCCAAAAGGCCTCTGAGGCCCTTCCAGATGACGCCCTAAGGCCGAATTTTCTAATACCGATTTCATTAGGTGTTGCACATGGGCCGCGAGCTAAAAAAGCAATATTAGCAGCCCACAACTATTTGCTCATACCTGGTGCATTAAGATCTTTGGCGCCAATAAGACTTCGAAGACCTCTAGAGATACGAGGGGTAGACGGAGCTTTGGTGGGCGACCCCTATTTCCCTTACAGGGGACGATATGAGGGACCAGAAGACACATGCCGTAAACCAGCGTATCACAATGGAACTGGGTGGTGTTGGCTTCTGCCGGTGTTTTGTGAATGTTTGGTGAAACTTTGGCCTGATGACAAAATCTCACAACATGCCGCGAGATGTTATTTGGCGAGCGCAGAGATTTTTTTGCGTGAGGGATGCTTGGGGCACTTACCTGAAATTTGCGATGGGGATGCCCCTCATCAAGCCCGGGGTTGTGATGCACAGGCCTGGAGTATTAGTGAGCTTGTTCGAGTCTGGAACATTCTCCATGAGTAATGTTTGAGTGCTAGTACCTTTTAGGGGGCAAGAAGGTTAAGTGCTGGTCATTCCAAATGTACTATCCCATGTCTGATTGCGTAAATAACAGCGCTGACGCGATCGTGTACGCCCAACTTAAGAAAGAGATTTTGTAGGTGGGTTTTCACAGTGGCTTCGGAGATTCCCAGGGCATTTGCGATTTCTTTATTTGATTTACCTTTAGCAAGCAACTGGAGCGTTTCTATTTCCCGTTGGCTCAGGTTATCGCGTTCTCTCCGTTTCTGGAGTTTTTCGGCGACATTTACAGGCAGGGATTGAATCCCTGCATATACGTCACGGATCATTGCAACTATGCCTTCTTTCGGGGTGTCTTTTATTAGGTAAGATTTCGCTCCTGCTTGTAGTGCTCGGTATATGTCTTCGTCAGTGTCATACGTTGTTAAGACGATAATTTTACTTTCGGGGAACTCTTTTTGAAGGATCATAATGGCTTCCACGCCGCTCATTCCCGGTAAGCGTAGGTCCATAAGTACTATGTCTGGTTTTGTTCGGCGATATAGTTCGATGGCTTCTGGTCCTGAACCTGCTTCACCCACCAATGTCATATCTGGTTGGATTTCAATAAGCGTGGCAATCCCTAATCGGAACGCGGGGTGGTCATCTACGACTAGTACCTTAATATGTTTTTTGCTAAACATATCTCAGATGTATAATGATGCGTCAGAGTTCGTTATAAATGGGATTGGAAGCGTAACCCTAATATGTGTTCCTTTACCTGGTGCGCTATCGACCTCGAACTTACCATTTAGTTGAATAGTGCGGTCGCGCATGCCGCGGAGTCCAAAACCGCTAGTGGAGCGGGTAATGGTATTGGGATTGAACCCATGACCATCGTCTTCTATGGTCAGTATGATTGAGTGGGGTTCGTATTCGAGTGTGACTTTAATTTGGGAAGGGTGTGCATGTTTGACGGCATTTGTTATGGCTTCTTGGGCGATTCGGAGCAATGTGTTTTCCAATATCGGGGGCAGTCGTCTTTGATTTCCAGAGAGGGTGAACTCAGGCGTGATGGATGTGGCGGTAGTCATTTGTTCCAATATCCCTTGGATGGCGGTTGGTAGGTCGCTTTGTTCAAGGACCTGCGCCCGCATATTCCAAACAGCATTCCTAGCGTCGGCTGTAGCCATTCGAGCTAACTCGTATGCCAGTTGCAAGTGTTTTGCAGCCCGCTCACTTAGTCGTCCTATTTCATCTCTTACGAGGTCCAAGTTTAGAACGATGGCGTTTAGGCCTTGGGCCAGAATGTCGTGTAACTCGCGTGCTATACGCTCCCGCTCGTTGAGGACCGCAATGAACTGTGCTTCTGTCATGGCACGGTTAAGTAACTGTTCCCGAAGCCGGATACGGGATCGAGTCCAAATAACTGCCACCGTGGTCAGGGAGAGTAAGGTGATTAGTCCAAGGATCCACATAATTCGTTTTTGGGTTAGGAATGGGGGTGGTCGGATAATAGTTAAGTCGGTGGGGGATCGCATAATGATTTGGAAGGATTGGGGACGCCATAACCCAGTGAGAGTAGGGATAGGGTCGCCTATTACGTTGCAAATGCCAGTTATTCGCACACGACTTTCAGGCTGCCATGATCGCGGTACAACCGTAAGGTTTGTATTGACCAGAATTGCTCTGAAAAAATGGTCACCTGATTTTAACCCTACGGCAATACCATCCCGGGTAAGGTGCAGATCGGTTATCGTAGCTTCAAGCGTGATTAAATCTGCATCGTAGTCAAAAGCTTCCGCAGCGGACTGTAGATATCGGGGTTGGAGCACCACGTTTGAACCTATAATCCGGAAGATTGCATCTTGTAGTGCTGGGCTATATTCGCCATTTTTGGGGAAACCGAGCACACTTACAATTTGCCCAGGAGCAAGGGGTTGGGTTGACATGGGTGTCAAGATTCGAAGTCCTTTAGTATTGTCTCTGATCCAAAACTCATGGGGTTGAATACATGTTACAATTCCTGTGACATGGACCATGTGTCCATAAGAGCCGCCTGCTGCGAATTGAAGTAATAAATTGATCGGTTGGACAGGAAGCGAATAAGGATCTTCAGGCGCGGGCTCTATGATTTCCAGTGAAACTTCAGGTGGTACTGAAAGCACAGGATTAATTACCTGGCGGAACTTATTAACCTTATAGTAGCAGACCCCCTTTACCTTAATTTTTGCGCCAATTAATGGTTCTTTTACTAATGCGGTGTTAAGCCTTACGGTTAATCGTCCTCCACCGGTGGCTATCTCTAGTTGGCATGTATTAGTGTTGAGGGGATTCGGGCCATGTGTGCGCACGATTCCACTTACCTGGATCCATTGTGCATCTACCTTGCCGCTTATGATTTCGTCAAATGTGACCGCAATGGGTTCGGGCAGATTTGTTTTACCTAATACAATCAAGGAATGTTGGATTATAAAAGGGGCAAATTCCCCGGGGTCGGTAATGCCTGTAACCTCCACAAGGTCACCCTGTTTCAGCTTAGCAACCACTTCTGGTGGGCCTTGGATGTAGACCCCCGCAGTCCCGTCGTGGATGGCATACCCGTCGCTGCCTATCTCGGCGATTCCTAATACGACGCCAATAAGTCGAACTGGGTGGTGTTGAGCAGCTTCTTCGGGAGAAAGGTCCCGTATACTTGCAGCATTCGTTAACAAGCCGGGTTCACTGGGGGTAGCAAGGCTAAATTGGCTTTCACCAGAGGCTATGAGAACCAGTAAAAACAACAGTGGTATTTGTGCCCGCCACAGCATCACAAAGAGTCAAATACCAAACGAAAAAAGAAAAAGAAAGCCATTTGGGTTGGAGTGGACTCAGCTGAATGGTGGATTTGACACGCTAGGTTCAGGAGGTTTAATTACTGGTAGTATGACACGCGAAATTTGGTTATCCGGTAACTTTCGAAGGGCAGGGTTCACGCTCATTGAACTATTGGTGGTGATTTCAATCATAGCGATTTTAGCAGCTCTACTGATGCCCGCGTTAACTGCTGCGAAGGATAAAGCTCGGCGTGCTCGGTGCGCTTCTAACATGCGGCAGATCTATATAGGTGTGATTGCCTACGCCAACGAATACGATGATCGTGTTATTCAGGCCCGTTTTGATGGCCAATATTTTGTGCAGAACTGTTTGAATCCGCCAGAGCGCCAGGCAGCGATTATGGCCGGATTGCCTGTACAATCAAACGTTCCCAGTGTGTGGGCGTGTCCAGGCATGCCGTCAGTGCCAGTGTATGAGGCCGCCTTTAATCAGTGGGTTATTGGTTACCAGTACTTTGGAGGGGTGACCAATTGGCATAATCCAAGCGGCGATTATGCGAAACCCCCAAGCCCGGTTAAGGTAGACCAATCTAAACCACATTGGGTTTTGGCTGCTGACCCAATGATGAAAATTAATGGTGCATGGGGTGGGTTGGAGCCTGGACGGGAGTTCGTTTATTTAGGTATGCCTCAGCATCGGTCTGGATCTTCAAAGATCCCGATAGGCGGTAATCACTTGACAATGGATGGATCCGTTCGATTTGTGAAGTTTAGAGATTGTTATTTCTTGCACAGTTGGCGGCTAAATGATCGGGTTGCTTATTTCTATCAAGATCCAAAGGACATGCCCGCGAAACTTGTCCAGGCGCTTGCCTCATTAGCTGCCAAACCGTGATTTTGGGTTGGTGGCTTTGCAATGCGCCAAAAAGAATGCCGAGGCGTGGAAGGAAGTGTAATTACCATTCTATGGACGCACTAGGACCTGAAGTTAAAGGTGGGTTAAATTTGAAGACTTGTTTTACTGTTGGGCTCATCTTGGCGGCATGTTTGATAGCGGGATTAACCTCGGTGAATGGGCAAGAATTGGTTATTACGAATGGGCTTAGGATTGTTTCAGGGCTGACAAATGTATCGGTTCTCCTGACTGGAAAATGCGAGTTGAGAATTACGGGGTCGAGCAACCCCATTCCAGGTTGTACGATAGATTTGGCTTCACCGGATTCTTTTTTAGCGTTTACTTTGATACGCCCATCAGTAGTAAGCACAACTTTATTGGCACAAGTCCGGGTTGGGGGCGCATTAGCGAATCTTGGCAATAACATACGGCTAGCCCAATATGGAATGGGCACCATTTTACTTCCACATTCAAATGCTTTTGCCCCTTTGGAGATATACACAGGGCCAAACTTTAGCGGTATTTCAACCAACTTGCGACCTTATGTGTATTACACAAACACGCTTTTGGGGGCGTGGAATTGTAACATTCGGTCATTCCGTTTGAAACGTGGGTATATGGTGACTCTGGCACAGAATTTCGATGGAAGTGGTTATAGTGTAGTTTTCGTAGCACAAGAGGATGATTTAGAGGTAGGATTGTTGCCTGAACCGCTTTTGGGATCTTGCAGTTTTGTGCGGGTTGTCCCATGGCGGTGGGTTTCTAAAAAAGGTTGGGCTGGGGATATACAAACAAAAGTTGCACCACATTGGTTTTACGACTGGGATAATACTGACAATTCAACCATCGACGCTGAATACGTTCCAATGCGGTGGGGCCGCTGGTGGAACTCGTACGACAATATCAACTCCAAGCAAGATGTGACTCACGTACTTGGCTTTAACGAGCCTGATAAAGGCGATCAAGCAAACATGACTGTAGCGGAGGCTATAGCTGAGTGGCCCAACTTAATGAAGTCGGGATTGCGAGTGGGATCACCTGCAGTTTCTGATTCGGCTACCGCTGGCATGGGGCTCGACTGGCTTTATTCATTTATGGACCAGGCAGATGCCCTGGGTTACCGAGTCGATTTCGTAACAGTTCATTTTTATAAATGTGATTGGTCGGCCACTCAATTGTCGAATTACTTGTGGGGGATCTACCGGCGCACGAGACGCCCAATTTGGGTCACCGAATTCAACAACGGGGCTAATTGGTGTAGTAGTACGCCCACATACCAACAGAACGCCACTGTTATTAGCAATTTCTTGAATGTTCTTGAAGGAGCATCATTTGTAGAACGATATGCAATCTATAATTGGGTGGGCACAAACCGCGCTTTAGTGCTTGACGATGGCACCTTAACCCCGGCTGGAATTGTTTATCGAGATCGAATATCACTTCCGGGCTACAGTCAAACATACCCTGGTGGCTTTGGACGCGGATTGGCGCAACTTAGTTTTGAAAAAGATTTGAGAGACGGGTCAGGTTTTGGCAACAATGCGTTGGCAGCTGGCTATCCACAGTTTGTTACTGGAAAGGTAGGTTTCGGGGTTTCCCTTGATGGTTCCAACACCTGGTTACAGTTACCCGCGTTAATTGCGAGGTCTAACGGGTTTACCTTTGCAGCTTGGGTCTACTGGAGAGGTGGGTCAATTTGGCAACGCATCTTTGATTTTGGGAACGATACGGTTGAATATATGTTTTTAACTCCGAATTCAGGAGCTGGTACTCTCAGGTTTGCAATAACCACAAATGGTTATGGTAGCGAACAAAAAATAGAGATCGGAGGTTTCTCTTCTAACCGTTGGTATCATGTGGTTGTCACAGTAAGCAATAACGTCGTTAGGCTTTACACTAACGGCGTGCTTTGTGGTGCCTCAACTACGTTTACTATTACCCCGGCAAATGTGAAACCTACACGGAATTACATTGGTAAAAGTCAGTTTATGACAGACCCGCTCTTCAATGGGATTATCGATGAGGTTCTGATATTGGATTATGCGCTTTCACCTGCACAAGTTGCAGCGTTGCTAAGCAATCAACCACCGAGGTTTACAGTACGTTATTTAGAGTTACCGCCAGCGAGGCAATTACAGTTTTACTCAAATTCAGTGGCCGGATTGGCTTTTGATCCAGACCCTAATGATACGTTGAGTTATTTCAAAGCAATGGGACCCAGTTGGGTCCAAGTATCTTTCGATGGTACAATTACGGGGACGCCAATGATGTGGGACAGCGGTACAAATTATCTTGTGGTTCGTGTGGAGGATAAGGCTGGGTTGAGTGATTACATGGTTGCATTGCTACCGTTACCAGTTGCGGTGGGAGATAGTCGATGGGTTGTAGATAGAGACGGTGCTTGGAGCGACACGACCAATTGGGAGAATGGATTCCCAGCAAACGGGTTTGGAAAGACCGCAGATTTTAGCACAGTCAACATTACCCAGAACAGGACGGTGGTTGTTGATTATCCTATAGCCATAGGAAGTTTAAAATTTGGTGATTTGGTGGGGTCTCAGTCCTGGACCTTGGTAGGCACAAATCGGGACACATTAACCTTAGGCACAGGCACAAGTGCAAAACCGACCATAATAGTGACGAACACAGTTACATTAGCGGTGACCATTGAAGGTACAAATGGCTTTGCTAAAAGTGGACCTGGTACACTCATTTTAGCAGCTAGTAATTGTCTTTCGGGCGAAGTAGATATCGATAGCGGACGTACAAGTGGATCTGATGGAGTTGTGCGGTTTGCCTATCCTGGGTCGGCTGGTGCTATCAATCGAATCCGGATAAGGAACAACAATGACGGTGTATCAACACTCCAATTGGATGGGGGGTCAGGCCCTGTTGTGGTTGGGGCGGAATTTCGGGTCAATTGTAGGAATCAGACCACGCCTACAATTCAAAACCTTTCTGGTACAAACAGAATAACGGGCCCTATATATTTAGATGTAGGTGGGAACCGATTTAACATTCAATCTGACAGTGGGTTGCTAGAGATCACGGGGCTAAGTCAGTATATCGGGAGTTTGACGGGAGCAAGGTCATATATGTTTTCAGGTGGAGGGGATCATTTGGTCACAGGCCCCATCTTAAATTCCACTAATGGCGCCCCTATCGGCTTATATAAAACTGGTTCTGGGACGTTGACTTTGGCAGCCACAAATACATTTACAGGGCCTATAAGCAATATGGCGGGAAGACTCCGGATAAATGGGAAGGTCTCAAGTTCGAACACTTTCATTTTAGGTGGTATTCTTACCGGCCGGGGGCGGATTGACGGTAGTGTATGGATAGGACCCGGTGGGTGTCTGGCTCCCGGTAATGAAGAAATCGGTGCCTTGGAGGTAAGAGGGGCTTTGACAAACCTCGGAACTTGGATAGTACGTGTATCGAAATCCAGCGGGACTTTGAAAAACGATACGATTCAGTTCGCAACGAACGTGGTATTCGGTGGATATTTAATCGTTAGCAATGTAAGTCAGGAAATTCTTACAGCCGGTGATAGACTTAGGATTGCTATTGCTTCAAGGTACGGCGGGCAGTTTGCTGGTATTATGCCACAATTCCCTGGGGTAGGGCTTGTTTGGGATACTTCGCAATTAAACATTGATGGGTCTATTTCGGTGAGATTAGGGGTACTCAGGCCTACATTTACGCTAGTTGAACTCGCTGGGGACGAGCTAGTTTTCAGTGGGTTGGGAGGAGCTGCAGGTTATAAGTTTACGATCCTTGGCTCAACAAATTTGAGTTTACCATTAAATGAGTGGAAGCCTATTGCTACTAATTCATTCGATGTCGAGGGGAAGTTTGAAGTGCGGATTCCACGAGATTCGGCCACTCAGTTTTTTACGATTAAAGTTGAATATTAAAACCAAGAAACGCCTAAGCGTTGGTTGTAGAAGTAAAGCCATTAAGATTGCTTGATGGCGGGTCGTGCGTAAATTAACGCATTTTTAGTGCAAATGTATGCGAGAGTAACCAGCTTGCCATTATCGAGGATTGTTTCTGGAGGGCAGACTGGTGCAGATCGGGCAGCTTTGGATTTTGCAATTAAGCATGGTATTCCTCACGGTGGATGGTGTCCTTTGGGTAGATGGGCAGAGGATGGTTGCATCCCTGCGCGGTATAACTTAATAGAAACGCCTTCTTCTGATCCGGCGGTAAGAACTGAGTGGAATGTCCGTGATTCGGATGGGACCATCATTTTTAGTATTCAGCACAATTTAACTGGGGGAAGCCTTTGGACGGCCGAATGTGCAGTTCGGTATGGAAGGCCATTGCTCCACCTCCACGTTGGACTGGGGTGGGAGGAGATATTGCGACAGATGCACCGGTTTATTTTTAAAAACTCAATAAAGTCTCTGAACGTAGCGGGTCCTCGTATTTCTAATGAACCTCAAATTTACCACTTTGTGAGTTTCTGCCTGGAAAGGTGGTGGGAATCCATACTCGCATTTTCTAAAGGTATGTAGTGATCACAAAGCAGTGTGTGCCCATTGGTCGTACATGCTACACCTTCAGAGCTATTGTGTTATGTGTGGGGGATTCGTATAAACTAGCCTATGTCTTTAAAACGAGTTTATTTCAGTAAGACGGACTAGCCATTTCGCGACTCTTTTATATGGACAGGGTTCTTGGGCTGTAGCTGGACTCTAAATTGCAGTGTGGTATAAAAGACGTTCATTTGGTTTACGGATACTAGGTAATTTGCCACTAGAGATGTCCCAGACTTCGTAGTTTTGCACAAATAGAGGGATGAACGAGAATTCACCCTGCGCCTGGTAATAGGATTGTCGGCAAAGCCAGTCTGAACTTCTGATAGCAGGTTTAGAATTTATAAGGTTTTTGATATCGTTGGTTCGACATTTTTAGGAGTTTGTTGATCGTATCGCAAATACACAGTTCGAGTCGGGAAGGCGAATTCGATTCCTTCTTGGTCAAATCTTTCTTTAATTTTTAGGTTCAGCTCTTGCATCCCTTGCAAATAATCCTTGTAGTCAGTCGAGTTCCACCAATGGATTACGGTTATGTTGAGGGAAAAATCGGCAAATTGATTAAACCCAATTATAACGTCGTGAGTTTTTGGGTGGCTTCTGTAAATTTCCTCTAAAATTTGTGTCGCGCGCTTAATCTTTTCAGCGGGGGTGTTGTAAGTAATGCCGATGGTCATGACCGTACGTATATTTGGCCTCCGGGTTATGTTTGTAATGATGGAGTTGCCCATCATTTTGTTAGGTACTGTAATTAAGTGCCCGTCCAAGTTGCGGATGCGCGTGCTCCGAAGGCTGATCGATTCTACAAAACCATCGATATCATTGATTTTTATTCTGTCGCCTATTTTAAACGGTTTATCAATGAATATTGCGGCAGCGCCAAAAATATTAGCTAGGGTGTCCTGTGCAGCTAAACCTATGGCTAGGCCGCCGATTGACAGAGATGCTATTGCTGCAGTTACATCGATGCCTAGGTTTGTTAACGTCACAAGTGAAGCTACGATTATTATAAATACTTGAAGGGACTTGCGTATTAGGGGGATGAGTTGTTCATTAATGTTCTTGTCTTCTTTGTTCCTCGATCGCCAATAGCCGAAAAATAGGTCAAGGACTTTGATGATCGCGTAGGTTATCGTGGCTGCAACAATGATTGTGAAAGCCTTGGACAAGATTGTTTGGATGATTTCAGGCCACTCAAATACATCCAAGCCAATACGCAAAAAAATCACGAAAAATACGATTTTTATGGGGTTCCGAAGGGTTTCTATTATAAGATCGTCAAGCTCAGTTGTGGTTTTTTCAGCGAGGTGCTTTAACACCCTCCGGAACAATAAGTCGGCGCCTTTTGCAAGCAGAAAAGCAAGAAAAATGTAGATAAGGGATAAGATATATTTCCAAAGTTCGTTGCCAAAAATTTGGTATTTTAGGAACGGAAGGCTTTTCGAAAGCTTAATAATCCATGTGGGTGTTACGTTCTTTTGGCTGATAGCACTGGCGGAGGTCTTTAAGGATGATGTGGTTTCCCTGTTTGTTATGGCCGTTTGGACGTTGTTGGTCTCAAGTGCCAAAGCCAAGGCTTGGTGTGCTCCAAGCCATATAGCTACACCAACCATTACAAACCACTTAAAGGTTGTTGCCCGAAGAATCTTTTTAACCATGGTGCGCTATAGTTTAAGTGAAGCCTGTCCAGAGACAAGCAAGATGCACATTTGGGTCTTTGATGAACACAATTTTGACACAATGGAAGGGGATTTGATAAAGTTATAATGTATGGACGTGCTACATGCACCATGGCGTATTCAATACATTCTTGCACCGAAGCCACCTCGTGGTGCTAAATCGCTTTTTGCAACAATAGCCGAATCTAACGAAGACGAAGCGAATTATGTAATTGTAAGAGGACGAACATGTTTTGCTTTGTTAAATCGATATCCTTATGCAGCTGGTCATCTCATGGTGGTTCCGTATAAGCAAGCGGCAGATTTGAATGACCTTTCGGAAGAGGAATTAACTGAACTCATGGTTATGATTAGGCGTTGTGTTAACGCGTTGCGGGAGGTTATGCGCCCAGACGGGTTTAATATTGGAGTGAATTTGGGGAAAGTTGCTGGGGCGGGAGTAGAGGACCATCTACATGTCCACATTGTTCCACGGTGGCTTGGCGATACAAATTTTATGCCAGTTATAGCAAACACTAGTGTTCTATCGGAGGCTTTGACAGAAACGGCGGCCAAACTCCGAGCTGCTTTAAATAAAGCCAACCAGAGTGCATGAACTTCTATTGGATTTCCAACCCGCCAAATTTCCGCGCAAAGTTCCATTGAATAACGGGAATTTTGAGGTAATTATACTTACACCCAATTTTGGTTAATATGCCGGTTGAAACGCTACATTTTGAAAACGCGCGTATTGCGCAGCAGCTTTACGACAACGATACTCGGAATTTGAAGGTGCTTGAGGAAGAGCTTGGCGTTAAAGCAGTTGCGCGAGACGGTTGGATACGACTTGAAGGTGCACCTGAGAATATTAAGCTGGCGAAACAGTTCTTCCAGCAGCTAGAGATTCAGTTGCGGGCTGGGGCCCCTTTACGGAAGCGCGACTTTAAGCATGCTTTGGAGATAATCAGGGATCAAGGCGTGCAAGCACTTGAGGAGTTACTTGCTGAGAAAATTTGGACTTCTGACAAGAAGCCATGTGTGGTTCCTAAAACTCCTGGCCAGAAAAAGTATATTGAGGCGATCAAGACCCACGATATTACATTTGGTATTGGTCCAGCGGGTACGGGGAAGACGTATCTTGCGGTAGCAATGGCGGTAAACGCTTTACGGGAAGGCAAAGTGTCGCGGATTATCCTTACTCGTCCTGCGGTTGAAGCAGGTGAGGCCCTAGGTTTTCTACCGGGCGACTTGTATGAGAAGATATTGCCCTACCTCCGACCATTGTACGACGCGTTGCACGATATGTTGCCGGCTGATGAGATACAGCGTCATACAGAACGCGGGGTTATAGAAATTGCGCCTTTGGCTTACATGCGTGGACGTACTCTTAACAATGCGTTTATTATTCTAGACGAAGCACAGAATTGTACCACGGATCAAATGCTGATGTTTTTAACTCGGCTAGGGCATGGTTCTAAAGCGGTTGTTACAGGGGATGAAACACAGATCGATTTGCCGCCGTCTAAACGTTCGGGCTTAATTGAAGCCCACCGCATTCTCAAAGGCATTAAAGGAATTGCCATAATCGAACTTAGTAAAAAGGATATCTTCAGACATCCATTGGTAGAGCGAATAGTTGAAGCATACGAACAACATCGAGCCCGGACACGGGCTTCTTACGAAAGGCTGGAAGATCATTAAAGGCAGTTTCTGTGAGAAAGCCTGACCCCCATTTTGAAATTAACTTCAATTCCAGGGGCCACGACTTTAAGATTAGCATCCCCCTTGCTCGGAAAATAATAAATCACATTCTGAACGAGCTCGGCGTAGAAAAGGCTCTCATAAATGTACGATTTGTCGGATTGGATGAGATAATTGGTGCAAATGAAAGGTACCTTAGACATAAGGGGCCAACGGATGTAATAGCATTTGAGTACGACCCTAAGGAGCTAGGGCTTGTGTGTAGTTCTCAAGAGTCAGCCTGCGGGAAAGTAATAGCTGGAGATATTTTATTGTGTGTTGATATAGCGGTTACTCAAGCTCAGGTTTACAGAACTAGCCCTTCAAAAGAATTGGTGCGTTACCTAATTCACGGAATCCTCCACATATGTAGTTATTCAGACTCAACTAAAGAAAAAAAAGCTCGCATGAAGGTCCAGGAAGATAAAATCCTCAAAAAAGTAAAGCGCACATTTGACATCGATTTGCTGATTCGGGAGATTAAATAGCAACATGAAATACAGCAGCTTTTTGTTGAGGTGGCGCCGGTGTTTTACTACAGGGCTGGCTGTGGTTTTGCCAGTGATTGTAACCTTGGCGATTGTTAAGTGGCTGTTTGGGACTGTAGCCAGCTTTACTGACACGCTTTTGTTTTTCTTGCCGCGGAATATAACCCATGCCGATAACGGTCAGGGGCCGATGCATTGGTATTGGAGCGGAGTAGCATTTGCGCTTGCCATAATCGTTATAACAATGGTTGGTCTATTCACGCGCCACTATGTGGGCAAAAAAGTAGTTGGGTTAGTCGACGATACTATGCTTAAGATCCCGCTGCTGAATAAACTTTACGCAGCAGTAAAACAGGTTAACGACGCAATAACCACCGGGAAAGGTACAGCGTTTAAAACCGTGGTATTGGTGGAATTTCCGTCACCGGGCATTTGGATGGTGGGTTTAATTACGCGAGAAGCTGAGTCTGAGACACATGCACAGGGGGATAAAAGATTCGTAGCTGTGTTTATACCTACAACCCCAAATCCCACCACAGGATTTCTTGTTTGGGTTCCGGAAGACAAGGTTAAACGACTGGATATGTCTGTGGCTGATGCGATCAAATGGATCATGAGCTTAGGTGCTGTGCGACTCCAAGATGGTTTACCAACTTCCGAGTTAGCAAAACTAATTCCTTCGTCTTTGGGGGAGAAGTCGTGAGTGCCACTCGGCTAAACTAAATGGAACGTGCGACGGGTATAATTTTTAGGGTTTTGCCTGTTACGGAGAGCAGCTTAATTTTAAACTGGCTTACGTTTGAGCATGGGCGAATAACAACTTTGGCTAAAGGGGCTCGGCGTCCTAATTCCCCGTTCAGAGGTAAACTCGATCTTTTCTATAAGCTTGAGTTGATTTTTTATAAAAAGCGGGTGTCGGATTTGCATCTTTTAAAAGAGGTTTCGGTACTGGAAACACATTCAGCTCTCCGGCATAGCATTGCTAAAATTACGCAGGCTTCTTATTGCGCACAGCTTGTTGAAAAAGCTACCGAGCCGGGTGCACCAGTTCCTGAAATTTTTAATTTGTTCAATTGTTTTTTACTTCACCTTTGTGAGGCGAAAGCGAAAGCAATCAATGTGTTAGCATTTGAGTTGAAACTTTTGGGGTTGCTTGGTTTAGCGCCCGATCTAACCACTCCGCACTTAACTCAGGGGGTGAAAAGGTTTGCAGCTCTGATTTTAACCTCTGATTGGGATTTCATCCGAAAGATAGTGCTCACGCCATCCCAGGAAAATGAGCTTGGGAGTTTTTTGAGGGAATTTACGAGAAGCCAGCTGGGGGAATTGCCTCAGACACGGTCTGCAGCTCTCCAAGGAGAGTAAGCGTTTGGGTTTCACGCGAAGATTTAAATTTCATGGGCAGCAATGCATTAAAACAATTTGGATTTAGGGTCTTTTTGATAGGGCAATCGATAGTCCCATCAAAAGGTTTGCACCTCCACAAACACAACATGTCGTTATTATCCCATAAGTTGGAACCAGTATAATAGGAGCCAAAAGCATTCCCACACATCCTCCAAGAAAATCAAGGGAGAATATTTTGTGCGGCATTGGCTTTGATTCGTTACTAGTAAATTGTTGGATGAGACTTGCGAGAGCTATTTGCCATCCTAAGCATGCACCTGCAAATAACGAAAACAATCCCAATACCAGCGTCGTGCCGACAAAACCTAGGTATGTGTAGCATGGCTTAACGGCCGACGGCATGATCATAAGCACACTCACACATACGAAAGTGATAGCGAAATAGCGCTTGGCATTTGAAATGCATAAGGTTGTGACAGAGTTACCCTGACTCGTCAGGGTGGAAAAACCAGCCCCTAACCATGATCCAAGTGCTACGCCTGCCATAAAAGCAGTAATGAGAGCTGTCAATTGATAGTACAAAGCACCAGTGATTATTTGGGCGAGGATTAATACAATGATTTCAATCACTGCAGCGCTGAATCCTGAAAAAAATAGTGCCGTGCTAAGCCGGCCTTTAATGAGCGTGTAACCTACAGCGGCCAGTGCGGCTAATAAAACAACAGTAGGAAAGGGTGATCGGAACTGGGATGTCCAATGTTTTAGTTTCAGATTGACCAAGTAAGGCCTGTAATCAGTGTTTTTTACCACTGATAAAGCGGTGGTAGTTTGAATTTCGCCGAGTCTTGAGGGTGTCAATATCGCCTCGAGGTACTCTTTTCTAAGCCAGTTAACTGTAATTCCGCGTTCCCTCAGAAGTGTGACGATATTGGTATCAAGAGGGGCTTGGGAGGAAATAAAATAAAGCTTTAATCCTGGCAAAATTGTGACGTGAGAAAAGACAGTTTTTAGTGTGGCCGCTAAGCTAGAAACCATCATAAGGGTGTCTTTGCTAAGATAATTTTGGTACGAACCTAATTGCGTAATACACACTCCATTCTCAGTAAGTCTTGCACGCACATCGTTGAAGAACTCTAACGTGTACATTCGATTTAATTGGAGTGAAGCTGGATCCGGGGTGTTTAGGATCACGACGTCATACTGATTGGTAGTCCGTTTTACAAATCGACGTGGGTCGTCACAGACAAAAGCTACTAGGGGGTGGTTAATTAACCGTGGGTGCAATCGCTGTATGGCTTTAAGCAGTCCGGGGTCTAATTCAACACAATCGATATGTTCGGGGTTATATTTAAGGACTTCTTGAATTAGGCTGCCTATGCTTCCGCTAAGAAGTAACACCCGTTTAGGAGAAGTCCTCTGACACATTGCGTAATGAGTTAATTCCTCGCTGTGAGCCACGTCTGGTATTGAGTATACGACGATTCCATTTTGCCAAATGTTTGTTTGGCTACCGGAAGCCCCAATGACTACCCTGCCGTACGGGGAATTAGCTTTAAAAATCTTTGTTTGCGGGGCTACCATTGCTTGCGTACTGGCTTCTTCAATATTGAACAATAGAACGCTCAGATAAACCCCCCCTACGGCAATTTGGAATAGGACCCATCTGGGCTTGGTGTTAGAACTAGGATTAGATTGCGATGTTAGACTACCCTTGGGGATAAGGAATAAAGTGATTAGGCACGTGCCTATACAAGCAAGTGCCGTAATATGATCCAGCAACCAGACAAGGCAAAAGGCAAAAAGAATGCCGCCCATTACCCACCCGAGTGAATCTGCTCCATAGGCTCTTCCTACGCTAAGGGAAGGTAATCCCTGTAAATCTTTTGTTTGGAGCAAAAAAGCCCCAGCAGTGAGTAATAACCCATTCAGTATGCAGAATGGTGCAAGTACGGTCAAAGTAAGCAGTGTGCAGAAGCAGGGAGATACTTCCAATCCTCCTAGGCCAAGTATGACTCTGGCAAGGCGAATAAAAATTACCTGTATAATTGTAATGAGGGGTAAAAGACACAAAAGCGCTGTGTAAGTTTGGCTCGACTTGCTGATTGCAAGAGCGAGGTTTTTCAACGCAGTTCCGAGGGCTGTAATAATCATCCAACCGCCTAAGACTATTCCCAATACAATTTCGTTCCCCGCAAGCGTTGAAGTAAGTTCTCGTCCAAGTATAAGTTGAGTGACGGAGCTAATAGCCCCAAGGATGATTAATAACAGCACTGGGCCCATAACCGTCGCAAAATAAACTTGTAGAGCATTTCCCGTTTTAGTCGAGATAATATACGAGACTTAGTTGTAGCTATTCTTCTTCAAACGCGGTTACAGTGTACACTTCCACTGTTGTATCTTTCCCCTTCCATGCATCGGGTGGGCAACCAGCTTTCATGGAAAGGCGGGATAGAAATTCTACTGGGTCTGGTAGTTGCTCCCATACCTGGGGCAAGAAGGTAGCTACGCGCGAGCCAATCCTCAGAACTACTCCATGCTTATGCGGCTGTAGTTTACGAAGAAGTTCTTCAGGAGAGTTATACTGAAGCTTTTCGGGTTCGCTTAGTACGCTGAGTTCTATTTTTATTTCAGGGACTTCAGACGGTGTTACCGGCGGGAATCTAAAATCGTATAAGGCGGCATTTCTTGCATTCTCCATAACAGCTTCGTAAAGGGGTTTATCTGGCAGAATGTTCCCGATACAACCGCGGAGTTCATTACCTTTTTTGAGGGTGACGAAGCATCCATATGGGACTTGAAGGGCTAAATCAACCTCGGAGGGATCAATTTTGGGCATTGGTCTACCGGCAGTAACCTCGCACAAGGTTTTTCGTGCCAATTGTAAAAGAAATTTTTTCTGTGAAGGGCTAAGCTTTATGGGTTCAGCGGTTGTTGACACGCGATCAGTACCAGATGGTGCATTTGAAGAAGAAGAACGCTCCACGTACGCGATAGCCGCGTAACCTACCACTGCACTTTTATCGCCAGCTGTATCCCCACTGTTTTTATATGAGAGTAGCTTAGGCTCCCAGCCTTTAATTTTGGCTAGGTACATTAGCGCTAAGATAGGCATTCTCCCACAGGCCGTATTTTCAGCGGTCGGGTGCGCCAAAGCTGACGTATTACCCTCGCAAATCCACTTGATTGTGGTTTTATCTACGTTCACGGCCTGTGTGTATGGTAGGTAGTGGCTTAAATCTGAGCTAACCACTAAGAGTGACGAGTCATCTAGAAAGTCTGCGAGTGCTTTAGCTGCGTCTTCTGGATCTGCTTCGCCGTAGATTAGAGAAACCAGCTCAAAGTTTTTCAATGTAACTTGCAAAAAAGGTATCTGGACTTCTACAGAATGTTCCCAGGTTTCGGGCGTTTCTTCGCCGGGTAATGGCAATGGTCTGGAGGCAATCCTTGCCCAGCTAGGTTGGTAAACCATGCAATGTAATTCTGGCACGAATGGTTTGATCTTTGCTAGTTCTTTAGCGCGTTCAGAGATTGGCACAGAACCCAAAGGTGTTTTGTACACCGCGCTTGTACAAACAGAAACGCCCTTAAACCTGGCATAGTGACTAGGACCTAACACAAATACGGTTTTGAAAGATTGGCCTAGGATTGCATTATAAGCCACTGCAGCTATTGGCCCAGAATATTCATAACCAGCGTGGGGGGAAATTATTGCTCGCACCCTCCCGATTGCAGGCTTCTCAGCGCTCTTTAAAAGTCTTTCCACAGTTTCGCGTAATGATGATTCTGCTTTTGGATAAAACAAGCCAGCTACCGCCGGTAATCGGACATTGTTGGTCACATTCATAAGTTCGGCCTCCCGGTTTTTAGGATTGCTCCCGAATATTTCCTCTGCACATGCAAATTGAGCAATGCATATTGTTACAAGGAAAAGTAGAAATAACCGGTGCATCAATTCATAAGATGCGTTAACGCTGTCCTACGTCAACACAATAACTGAGGAGAAAAATTTTGCAATACGGAGTGACTTCAACTCAGGAACTTCGGAATTGCGCTTCGATAAATATCGGTGGCCGAATAAACTAGCACCCCTATCGTTGTAACCATAGGCCTATTCTGAGTAAAAGGACGAAAACGTTAGGGTCAACGAAATCGCGTCTGCGTGAAATCATAGACTTAGCTAGTCCTGCATTTTGTCACGTCAGTTAGGGTGGGCCCTGCAAATGTGAATTCTAAGTGGTTGCATTAACTATGAATCTTCCGATAGAACGAGCAAGGAATGTAAAAAGTTAAACCGAGATGGCTTTTTCATGCTACGCATCCGTATTCTAAAGGCCTTGTGGAGGTTAAATGCCGCTATGGATAGGAAAAGGTACGGAATGGATAACCAAAAATTCTTTCATGGGTGTGGTTTACCTGCATGAGAACGATAGTAAAGCATACATTGCCTAACTCCGGCAAGAAATGTTTATTGCCGGATTTTTGTAATGGAACTAAAGGCGCAAATTTCAGATATGTCAGGAATCTTAGGAATAAGTGTCGCGCGTTTAGCCAATATCAAATGGATGTCACGGTTGGATGAGCAGATGCCTAGGTTTAAAAGGTATATTTAGTGGGAACGCCCAGGATTCACACACTTCGTGGCTACCGATAATCCAATTTCCCAGCGGCATTCCGAACCTGCGGAAGCTACTTTGGGAATGACCGAGAGGATTAAAACCTTATTGGTTATTGATTTCAGGTATGGCGTATTGGTGTGAGGAAGCGGGGGCCTAGGTACTTTTCACATAGACAATCCGGAAATTTTTTAACTATTCATCTCGCTTCGAAATAATGCCAGGTTTCAGATTGTTGATTGAGTTGGATACACGAACGTAGTTTAAGTTTGCTACGATAAAAAGTGTGGCGAGTCCAAATATGTTTTGTCCAGGCACATTTCAACAGACGGCTTTGGCTTCCCACATTAGCTGGGAAAGGGTTTACAGTGCCTTAAATTCAGGCAATTGGGGGGGCGCGCGTGTATGTGCTCCGAGGATTATAATGGCAGCAGTCAAAGATGAATTAGAAGAGCAATGTCCATATAAAGGTGATTTATATGAAATTAAGGGTATGGGGATGTATGGGCCGGAGTTTGCTAGGTGGCATTAGAAAATTTGAAGTTGTTTTACTTAGATGGGATTTTGAGAGCATTGTGGTGCACGTAGTGCGACTTTCAAACGCACCTTTGGTTAAAACTTAGCAAGATTACTGATGGTTTAAAAACCGTCACCGTGTTGGGAAAGGAACAAGGCGCAGTGTTAAGGGGGCGTGTAGAGGCACATACTATTTTGATTCCTCGGTTTAGCGCTTAGATGCGATGACGTGTTTAGTAGCGTTGATAATGTCGAGTACACCCATATGAAAATGATCGAATAATAGATTAGCCTCTCCTGATTCTGGATACACATCTTGCAAGCCTACCCGCCTTAGTGGTACAGGGCAATGTTCCGCAATTATTTCAGCTATCGCACTTCCAAGACCTCCAATGATGTTATGATCCTCGACAGTCACTACTGCTTCAGTCCGCTCGATTAGATGAAGGAGGTTTGGTAGATCAATGGGTTTGATGGTATGAACTTCGACAAGTGTAACATTTATACCTCGTTCGTGAAGCAGGTCGGTTGCTTTTAATGCCCACAGAATTATAGGCCCACATGCAAAGATCACTGCATCATCCCCGTATTTCTTGATTATTCTTGGTGTACCGAATTTGAATTCCACTGGGGGGTTATAGACTATCGGATCCTTTCCACTGCCTATGCGAATGTAGGCGGGACCAGGCCTAGATGCTACGGCTAAAGTGGCTTGATATGCTTGGTCTGCATCTGCGGGCACTACGATTTCAATTCCTGGAATAGATCGCAATATCCCTAAGTCTTCGAAAACCATGTGTGTTACTCCTTCGCGTTCGCCCCCAAAAATGCCCCCGTTAAACCCCACGAGTTTTACGTTTAATCCTGGGTATGCCACAAATGTCCTGATTTGTTCGCAACCACGCATGGCAATAAACCCACCATAAGTGCAGAAAAAGGGTTTCAAACCAGTGCTTGCAAGGCCTGCTGCAAAACAAATCGCGTTTTGTTCACATATCCCTAAGTCAAAACATCGGTCCGGGAATCGTTGGGCAAACTCTTCAGCACGGGCTGATTTAAGGGAATCTGCCAAAACAAGGCATACAGTGGGATCTTTTTCAGCAAGTTTGATAAGGGCTTTAATGAAAGCAGAGCGTGTGCACGCGTAAGATGCGATTTCAAGTTTAATCGGAAATGAATCAGCAAGTTTACTCATGGCTTTGTGGGGAAGTGACAAAGCGTTCTAGACGTGCTTTTTCGAATTCCAGGTAGCTGATTGCCTGTTTAAACTCCTCTGGGGTGGGAACCCGTTTATGCCAGGAATTGTCCCTCTCCATGAATGGGACTCCTTTGCCTTTCACGGTGTAAGCTCTTATGACGGTTGGGCGGTCTTTCGAATCCGTTGCAATCTGAATAGCCTCAGATATCTGGCTAAAGTCGTGGCCGTCTATTTCTAAGGTTTTCCATCCAAAAGCCTGAAATAATGAACAAATATTATCTAGGCCGCTGACGAGTTTGATTGGGCCGCTGCTTTGCCAACCGTTGTTATCAACAATTACGATTAAATTCGAGAGTTTTAAATGGGAGGCAGATTGGGCAGCCTCCCAGTTAATACCCTCGTTTAATTCGCCGTCTCCGGTGAGGACGAAGACGCGATACTTATAGCCTAAGAGTTTTGCTGCTGCTGCCATGCCAGCTCCAATAGCTATTCCATGTCCAAGGGAGCCGGTGGTCATATCTACGCCCGGCGTTTTTTTCATGTCGGGATGCCCTTGAAGGGGGGACCCTAAACGGCGGAGCGTTGGTAACCATTCTATTGGGAAGTATCCGCGTCTAGCTAAGGCTGCGTAGTATGCAGGGCAAGCATGTCCTTTTGAGAGTATAAATCTGTCGCGATCGGGACAGTTTGGGTTTTGTGGGTCCACGTGCATTACCTTAAAGTAGAGTGTTGTGATAATATCGACGGCTGAGAGGGCTGGGGCGGGGTGACCATCTCCAGCCAGAAAAATCATTTTTATGACATCTTGCCGGATGATGTTAGCGATGATTGGCAGATAATGGTGGTTACAAGTATTGAAAAACATGCTCGACTACTTACAGCATTTTCTCATATCTTCAGATATATCGCAAGCTTTGTTTTGGTTTTTGTCGAAGGAAGATGTTTTTAGCTTTATGGCCCACGCGCCAGGCGCAAAAACGCTGGTGATTTTATGAGTGTCAAAAAAGTTAGCTTTGTACATACCTCGACGTTGGTTGTACCATTGTTTACGTCCTTAATGGAACAACGGTTGCAAGGGGTAAATTTTTTCCATTTGGTAGATGACAGCTTGATTAGGGATGTAATTAAAGAGGGGAGTGTGAGCCCGAAAATTGCATGGCGGGTACTTCAGCACATTATTCTTGCTGTTGAGGGGGGAGCTGATTATGTGATAGTAACGTGCTCTTCGGTGGGCGAAGTAGCAGAATGGGCTACTAAGTTTGTTCCAGTGCCGGTAATTAGGGTGGACAAACCAATGGCTGAGTATGTAGTTCAAACTGCTTCAAAAATCGGGGTGTTAGCTACCCTCCCAACAACGCTTTCACCCACCATGAACTTGATAAAAAGGAGCGCTGAATCGGTAGGCCGGGAGGTTGAAGTGGAATTTGAGCTTTGTGATGCGGCATTTAATTACTTAAAAGCGGAGCGATATTTGGAGCATGATGAATTAATACGAGATGGTATCCGTCGATTGAGTAGGAAGTGTGAAGTGGTGGTTCTGGCACAAGCTTCGATGGCTCGAGTTTTGGAAAGCATGAGTCCCGGTGAAGTTAGTGTGCCTGTTTTGAGTAGTCCACCGCTTTTGGTTGATTATTTGAAAAAGGTTTTGAACTTATGACATGAGTTCGATCTCGCGCATTTGGAGGTATGGAGGGGAAGCTGGGAATGTGAGAGTGGGATCCGTTTTTTTTGGGAGATTAAAGACATGGGGATTTGTCATTGGAATCTTGTTGATTTTAATCGGAGGGGTGGGGTGGTTAGGTAGTTTGGACCTTCTCACAAGACCTTGTATAGCGGTGGGTATCGTATTAGTAGCTGTCTGCAGCAGCGCTGTTAGCAAATTGCGCGGGCACCAGTTCACCTTTTGGATTATTGCCGCGGTAATAGTGCCATTACTATATCCAAGCGGCTTCCAAAGATTGTGTGGGATTGAGCTTCGGTCTCCTTGGTTAATGCTTCCAGTTACCCAACTTGTAATGTTTGGGATGGGAACACAAATGAGTTTACGTGACTTTGCAGGAGTAGTTCGGGCTCCTTGGGGAATTTTAGTTGGTGTGATAAGTCAGTTTACGATAATGCCATTAGTAGGTTACTGTCTGGCAAAAGCCTCAAATTTACCTGGAGAAATCGCAGCAGGTATAATTCTTATTGGTTCGTGTTCTAGTGGGTTAGCGTCTAACGTGATGAATTACATAGCAAGGGCTAATCTAGGCCTTTCAGTGACTCTTACTGCAGTTACTACTTTACTTGCTCCCACAGTGACTCCCTTTTGGATGAAAGTCTTAGCTAGCCACCTGGTAAAAATAGACTTTCTTTCGATGATGTCTGACATAATCAAAATTGTGATTGTGCCAATTGGCGCGGCAATGGTGCATGATTGGTTGAAAAACGTGGAAAGACCAATGCGAGCCAAGGTAGCAGCATATTCCTTGGCGTGTCTGATTTGGCCAGCCATATGCATTAATAATGTTGCTCGTGGAAAGCTGTTTGCTGTTACAGGGTTTGGGGAGGTCTTGGAAATTACGACGTTTTTGGCGGCTGTGCCAGCTGTTGGTTGGTTATTTCATGCGCTTTGGCGACGATGGAATCGAATCCAACAGTTTATGCCTATATTGTCCATGGGCGGCATTATTTACTACACCGCTGTGACCACGGCGGCTGGCCGGAATGAACTTTTGTCCGTTGGAGGTGTATTATTAGTTGTGGCAATAGCTCATAATTTAGCAGGCTATTTGCTTGGTTATTGGTTTAGTCGGTTAATGGGGTTGAACAAAATTGACGCACGTACGGTTTCAATTGAAGTAGGGATGCAAAATGGTGGAATGGCCACGGGAATAGCAACAATGATGGGGAAGTTAAGCACGCTTGGCCTTCCTGCTATTGTCTTCAGCCCATGGATGAATTTTTCCGCATCGTTGCTGGCTAACTACTGGCAAAAGAAATCGGAAAAAGCCTAAGATGCGAAGCGAGTGAATGGAAAGCGCTTTTGAACTAATCCTTGTGAAGTGCACCCTTACTTGGACCCTTGGTTTTTAAATGAGTGCTGGATTTTATGGGTTTTTATATGCTGGTAAAGGGTTGTCTACTCTCTTGTAAAAACTGGCTATTGCATCTCTCTATTTGTGAATACCAGTGGTTAACCCAGAAATGCGAGCAGAGTGATCTTTCCGGGCCCTGTGCAGCCTATTAACACTATGCTCAGTTGTTAGCTTAGAATGGAAGAAAGTAGACATTTGTTATGCCATGGACGTATTCAGTCAGCGGTTTCGTTGTTTTGATTAAGCTGTGTTTGCCAAGAAAAAATGGTTGGGATCACTTGCTGGTAAACGTGTAGGACCCGTTACCAAGTTTGCAGATCGTGTAACCCGTTCTGTAGCCTATGAGTTTTGCATACGTTGAATTGCCCAGGGTTTTGCCGTTTATTTTGACTGTGTTTGGGTGGGCTGAAGGAATCCATACAGTAGCTGATGTATTTGGTGGAAGGGTCACGTGCCAGGTGAATTCGTGTCCGCGGTTTTCCCATCTGCTAGTGATAAGGCCTCGGATAGACTTATAACTTGCTTCAACATAGGTGAGTCCAGGGATTGGAGTTGGTTTCATGATGATGTGCTTGAATCCTGGGATTTCTGGGTCAGGCCGTATGCCAGCTAAATCCTCAAACATCCATACAATTAGATCACCTATTAACATTACGTGATTGCCTGAGTTCATTTGTGGATCGGCAGTATCACCATTCCAAAGCTCCCAGATAGTTGTAGCCCCTTGTTTGATCATGTAACCCCATCCAGGGTAGGTCTCATTAGTAAGCATCATCCATGCTAAATCCCCTCGGCCGAATTGAGTAAGAGTGCGCATAAGGAACTGGCACCCGATAACCCCAGTTGGGACATGACCTTTGAAATCGTTGAGGATTTTGTCGACAAGATTACCAAAGACTGCCCCACGATAATGCTCTGGCACCATATCAAAAGCCAATGGTAATAGGGAAGAGGTTGCGGTGCCATTGTCATAACGGCCCTTGTTTTGATCGAGGAATCTTTCGTTAAAACTCTTTTTTAATGCTTCTGCTTTTGCGGCGAACACGGTTGCTTGGTTTGTTTTGCCAAGCATGGTCGCGTATTCAGCCATGAGTTTAAGGTCTTGATAGAAATAGGCCGAAGCAAGTAGGGCCCCGGATGTGATACGGTTCGTGTCTTTAGTGTGAATTAAATTTGGATGTTCTGGCGGCACACACCAATCCCCGTAACTGTCTCGATCGATAAGGTTATTTTTGGAGAACTGTTGCATGTAATTAATCCATTTTTCCGCAGGCTCGTAAATTTCGCTTATGATGTGCGTGTCACCATATTGTCGTAGAAGCATGTCAGAGGCGAAGATGAAAGTGCTTGGCCAAGTTACATTATCGGTGTAGATGGGCCAGAATGGCGGAGCTACATTGGGGATGGACCCGTTTTGCTGTTGTGAATCCATGATATCGTATAACCATTTTCGGTAGAATGGGGCGACGCAGAATAGGTATGACTCACCTATGGATTCTTGAGAGCGGTCACCTAGCCATCCTTGTCTTTCATCGCGCTGTGGGCAATCGGTGGGTATACTCCTGTAATTACCCCGAATTCCCCAAACTGCGGCTTTGAAGATTTTGTTTACTAGGGGGTGGGAGCAAGTGAACAAACCAGTGGGCTCAAGATCGTCGTGCACTACCCGCCCCTCAATTGAATCCAAAGTAGGTTTTCCTGGATAGCCTTTAATTTCAACGTACCGAAAACCTCGGTATGTAAATCGGGGTTCGAATATTTCCAAGCCAGATCCGCGCAAAATGTATAAATCAGTAGCCCGTGCACCCCGGTAATTTGCCATGTACAACGTGCCATCCGGATTTAATCGTTCAGCGTGTCTGATTCGAACAGTGGTGCCAGCTGGTCCCCGGACTTTAAGTCGGCACCATCCCACGATATTTTGGCCCATATCAAAAATGTGGATGCCGGGTGCTACTTCCCGTACTGAGATGGGTTTGATTGTTTCGATTACTTTGATAGGTGGGGTCATTTGTGGTGCGAGAATTCCAGGGGGCGGGCTTACTCTTTTAGCTTGATACCATTTGGAATCGTCAAAGCCAGGGTTTGCCCATCCATCCATTTCTAGGCGCGCGTCGTATACTTCCCCATCAAACTCGCTGTTGGCACGAATTGGCCCTTGATCCGTTATTTTCCACGACTCGTCGCTCACTATTTCAGTTGTTGAGCCGTCTGTGTGTTGGATGCGCATTTTGAGGAGAAGTTTAGGGAAACCGAAGTTTAGCGTACCGGCATAAACCCGGCTTCGGTCGGCGTAGAATCGACCATTCCCGAGAATTACTCCGATCGCATTAGAACCGCGCGTGAGGTACAGGGTTACGTCCTCAGTAACGTAGTAGACTTTATTGCTGTAATAGCTTAAGGCAGGGGAGAGGACCCTATCGCCAACCTTGTGCCCATTGATGTATAGTTCGGAAAGGCCTAGTCCTGAATAATACACTTTCGCTCTGGAAATTGGTTTTGTTATGGTGAATTCCTTCCGTACCCAACGGGCGGGGAGCGTGCGATCTTCGGCAGCCTGGACGTTTCCCCAGGGTTCCATTCCAACGGGCACGATTACTTTTGCGTTCGGCCAGGATGAGTCATCAAAATCCTTTTTTAGCCACCCAGCTACTTCGTTTGTCCAAACGCGCCACTTTTCATCAGTTGGGATGAGTTCAGTTGTTCCATCCTCATATTCTATAAATAATGAACCAACGATGCCTGCTGAGTGGCGATTAGTGTCCCATTTATAACCTGTCAGTCCGAGTATGTTTGTGCCAGGAACAAGCCCGTAGGTTATATCGCAATATTTGACTGTGCGGTAACCTTTCCGGGCTCCTAAGTCGCTTCCGTTCAACCACCCGCGACACATGTCATCTCCTGCATATTGGAAGATTGCGCGTTTCACATTCTTATGTGGGTTAACAAATATGAGGCGGCGGAAATAGTTGGTAGCCTTTTGTGCCTGGACTTGAGGGTTAGGGTCGTTAGGGTGCCAAATCCACCAGGTATTTGTTAGCCAGTTAGTTTTTTCTATTCCGTCAAGGCCGATCCACACTGCATTACCCCAGTCCTGAATAGATGCAGGCCCGGTAGACCATTTTGCGATTTTGCTCCATTTAGACGGCCGATTATGTGAATCCCAAACCATGACCCGCCAGTAACATTCGGCAAATGGTGGCAACAGTTTGCCGCCGTATACAATGTGGGTCGTTTCATCAGACTGTACCTTTCCTGTGTCCCAAAGGTCTGGTTGCTCATTTTCTAAGAGGGAAGGTGAAGAGGCGACTATTATTCGGTAAGCCGCTTGGTATTGGTTGGGTTCTGAGGATTCTAATTTCCAACTAAGTCGCGGCCGGGAATTTACAGGGCCTAAGATACCCTCGGGGTTACGGAGGTATTCGCAGCGCAGATCATACACAGTTAGCGTAGCTAGGGCATTTGAGCGGAGGGTAATGAGGAGTGCTGCTAGGATGAATGCGCAGAATGGGGAAAAGAGAGGAGGTAAAACTGGTATTGGATAGATTTTAAATGGGTTTTTCATATTTTTTGGGCCGCGCTTCTTAGTACATAAATGCACGCGAGTATAGCCGAATACGTGTCCATCCGTCAAACGTTATTAGGAACGCGATGTAACGTCCTCTTAAATGTTTGCCTGAAAATGATCTATGGAGCGATAGGCCTCAGTGCCCATTGGGCATCACCATATGTAGTGTGTGGCTGAAACGTTCAGCTGTTCCTTTGGGAAGTGAAATCGCTCTTATGGCAAGCAAGTGGATTAAAAGGGAAAATTTAGTGGTACCACCGATGGGATGTTTAAAGCTAAATTTGATTTGCTTTCTCCACTGGCTAAGCTGAGAGAAAGTGGGCATAAAATTGGTATTTGCTTTGAGGTTATGTTGATTGGTTAATGGTGGGTTGGTTATTTGCTGGGTCTTCAGGTAGCGTAGATTCCGATAATAAAACCCTCCGGTCAATTGTAGTTGTGTCTGGAGGAAGTTGAGATGCGTGGCTTAGCTCCATAAACCGTCGTAGGCGGGGCAATAGCGCTTTTTCAAGGCTGGCCACAGTATCGTTGTAAGCCCTTACGGTGGAATCGAGGTTCCGGCCGACCTTGTTGAAGAATTCGAGTAACTTGACGAGGTGCTTATGAAGTTCACGACCAGCATCAGCAATGAGGCGAGCGTTTTCCTCGAACTTGTGCTGTTGCCATACAAATGCGACGGATTTGAGAATGGCAAGAAGCGTGACAGGAGTAGCGGGCAAGACTCGCTGTTCCAGGGCGAACTCGAACAATCCGGGATCGCGTTCAAAAGCATAGCTCAGACACGATTCGCTTGGTACAAACATAACAACAAGCTCGGGAGAATTTTTGAATTGCGCCCAATATTTACGTTGGCCCAGTTCCTTGAGACGGTTTCTTAGCGCTTTTGCATGTGCTTCAAGAAAATTATTTTTTTGATCATCTGGGGCTTCAATGGCTTTAAGATAATTTTCCATAGGGGCTTTCGCATCAACAGGGACGACACCACCATTAGGTAGGTAGACAAGCAGGTCAGGACGATTTAGTTCTTCGGTGACAGGCTGTTCTTGAAAATCTACATGTTCAGTCATGCCAGCCATTTCAACAATGCGGCGGAGTTGATATTCACCCCATCTACCTCGGACGGTTGGGGATTTGAGTGCTTCTTGGAGGCGGGTGGTGACACGTTGCAGTTCAGTATGAGCTTGTAGCAAGTCTTTTATCCTAGTATCAAGGGCGCGGTAGGAGCCTTCCCTCTGTTGTTCAAGCGCCCTTATATGTCCCTCTAATTGTTTTAAGTTTTCAGCTAGAGGTTTAATAATGCTCTCAGATCGGTTGATTAGGTCTTGGGTGTTAAACCTCAGAATTTCAGAAGCCAAGGATTGGAACGTTTCCCTTAGCCTCGCCTCGCTTTGTTCAAGCCATTGTATTTTTTCCTGGTCCTTTTTAAGCTCGGCATTTTCTTTGACGAGGCGCAGGTACGAGTCTGATAGTTCCTGGATCTGCTGTTCTAATTTAGGGACGCGAGCTGCTGCCTCTTCTGCACGGGTTCGGGCTATCTGGGCTTCTTGTAATTGCAGACGCAACTGGCTTAGTTCTTGTATTTCTCGATCGTATTCAAGGAGTTGGGTTTTCAATAAGTTGATCCTGGTGCGGTAGTAAAAAATTGTAATACCCACCCCTATTGCGCCTCCAATTATAACCTCGAGGCTAAAAGGCAGAACTGAGTTCATCAATACAACACTTTCATCCATAGCTATATGGATAGCATAAAGGGTGGGCAAGTCATAGCTGATTATTTTATCACACTTGGCCAGTCATGTGGGATGTAGAGGCGACTTGTCGATTTTATGCTGGTTTATAGATTGTGTGCATGCGGCGCCATTGGTTATCTTTTTTTGGCCGCCAAAGCAAACCACCTCCTATTGCGGAGTTGATGAATTTGGCTTTAACGCAGCCTGGGCTAATTTATTTAGCCGCAGGGTTTACTGACCCCGATACGCTACCAAAAGAAGAAGTGCGTTTCATAGTTGACCATGTATTGTCAGACGAGGATTGTGTTAAGTCGGCTTTGCAATATGGCAGCACGAAGGGATTACCAAAGTTACGAGAATTGACTGTGGAACGTATCCGAAGTGTGGATCTTGGGCTTTCTCCTGGGGTAGCTGACGCGGACCGGGTAGTTATCACGCACGGGTCTCAGCAACTGTTGTATTTATTGATAGAAGCCCTTTGCGATCCTGGGGACGTGGTATTGGTTGAAGATCCCACATATTTTGTGTTTCTTGGGCTTTTAGAGGGTCGAGGTGTCAAAACTCACGGGGTGAAGCTGACCCCAGACGGGGTGGATTTAGATCACTTCGATTATGTGTTAAGGAGATTGGTGTCCAGCGGTGAGATCAAAAGACTCAAGCTTTTTTACATTGTTACTTATGCGCACAACCCAACCGGCATTGTCTGGTCTTTTGTGAAGAAGGCAGCGGTTTTAGAGCGGCTTCTCCGGATTGAGAAACTCGCGGGTCATCCAGTGTTCCTTGTCGAGGATGCAGCCTATAGGGACCTACTTTTCGAGAATCGCCATGAAAATTCCGCGTTAAAAATTAGTGATTCGAAAGCTAGAGTAATTTACGTGGGCACGTATACTAAGCCGTTTGCGACTGGGATACGGGTTGGATTTGGTCTGCTTCCACCTCAACTTATCACTCCAGTTTTGAATATAAAGGCTAATCATGATTTTGGGACTTCTCAGTTCATTCAGTATGTGGTGTGCCAGGCGTTGGAATCAGGGTTATACGAGCGTCACTTGGGTGTTTTGCATGAGCATTATCGTGCGAAGGCCTTAGTGATGAAGTGTGCGATTGAGAAATGGTTTCCGTCGTATGTAGATGTGTGGCATCCGACCGGCGGCTTATATTACTGGATTCGACTACCGCGGCATCAATGCACGGGTCCACGATCTAAGCTATTCAGGACGGCTTTGGGGCAGGGGGTATTATATGTACCGGGTTGTTATTGTTACGCGAGAGATCCCTGGCGCAAAGTGCCCAATCATGAGATGCGCCTGAGTTTTGGTAGTGCTTCCGCTTCAGAAATACAAAAAGGGGTTAAGCGACTGGGAGAAGTGATCAAATCCATCTCAAGCTGACATATTATGCGGCGGACTTGAGCCCTGCAAAGGGCTAAATCCTGGTGCTTATTCATGCCAAGTGTTTTAAAGGTTAAGATTTTACCCCCAGGTGATTTAAGATTGGTAGGGGTTGCGTTTCTGATTAATGACTCATGCTGGTGGCGGACATTTTTAACTTTATTGAGCCACTTTGGGTTTTACGGGATTGTAGTCCCACTTAGGGCTTTGGCATTAACTTTGTGCCAAAAAAAAGAGATATTCAATTTTGCAGAATATCTCCCCGTGGGCGTGGTAAATTAAACTGGTCTGCGGCTATTTGGTTTGTCTATTGGGTTTCTCCGACTTGGTACCGGACAAATCGCCGGACAGTAATGGTGTCGTCTAACTGCTTGCTAACTTGATCGATATATTGTTTCACGGTTATTTCCCCGTTTTGTTTTATGTAGCCTTGGTCAAGTAGACAAACCGTTTGATAAAATTTCTCGAGCTTTGACTCGACAATTTTCTGGATGATATTAGGTGGTTTGTTTTTGACCTGCTCGGCTGCAATTTCTTTTTCCTTCTCGATTACTTTTGGGTCCAGATGTTCTCGTGAGATGGCTAAGGGGTTCCCGGCAGCTATCTGGAGAGTAATGTCTTTTACCAACTGTTTAAACTCTTCGCGTGTGGTCGTACCTGGTTTTGTAGCGCCCACCTCCACTAAGACACCAACTTTTGCCCCGGTGTGAATGTATGCAGCAATAACACCAGGTTCATTGGCTTCCATTCTAACAAATCTAGAAACTTGGATATTTTCTCTTATCTGGCCAACTAGGTTTTGGCGTTGCTCTTCGAAGTTTGCATTTGGGTCTTGTGCTAACTTTTTGGCCACTTCTTCGGCAAAATTTCTAAACAATTCATTTCGCGCAACGAAATCAGTTTCGCAATTCACCTCAACCAGCACACCAACGCGTGAGTCTGGTTGAATGTACCGGGCAATTACACCTTCTCGAGTAGCTCGAGAGGATTTTAGCTGTGCTGTGGCAGCACCCTTCTTCCTGAGGATTTCTATAGCTTTTTGGAAGTCACCATTTGCTTCTTCCAACGCCTTTTTACAATCCATCATGCCGGCGTTGGTCATTGCACGTAATTTAGCAACATCTGCAGCAGTAATTTGTGCCATATGCTAAGTCAGGTTTGAAAGTTAAGCGGTTACAGATTGTGTTTCTGAAGAGGCAGGTGTTTCAGACTCCTTAGATTCTTTTTGAGGCTGTTGAAGAGCTGGACTTTCTGCTGGTTCTTCGTCCTTGGAAAGCTTTCTATACCCACGGGCTTCGTATTCGGCCCTGGCTTGCATAATCACTTGCTCAACCGTGCCCAAGATCAGTTTGAGAGAGCGGATAGCGTCGTCATTTGCAGGGATTGGATAATTAATCAAATCAGGATCCGCATTTGTATCACAAATGGCAACTATGGGTATTTTGAGCCGCTGGGCCTCAGCCACCGCAATTCGTTCTTTCTTTACATCGATTACAAATAAGACGTCCGGGAGTTTATCCATGGTCCTGATACCTTCGAAATATTTCAGTAATCGATTATATTCGCGACGCAGTGACGATTGCTCTTTTTTGCCGTAAGAGTTAATAAGGCCTTCGTTAATTAGTCGTTCTAGTTTTTCTAGACGTTGGATTGATTTGCGGATGGTTTGGAAATTGGTAAGTGTGCCCCCAAGCCAGCGTGCGTTGACATAGTATTGTCCAGTATCTTGGGCAACCTGCTTTACAATTTCTTGGGCCTGCTTTTTTGTTCCAACAAACAATATTTTTCCCCCGCCGCGAACTACATCTCCTAAAAACATACAAGCGGTTTCAAGCAGTGGGAGGGTTTTCTCCAGATTGATTATGTGGATCCCATCCTTTTCGGCGTAAATATATGGCCGCATCTTCGGGTTCCAACGTCGTGTTTGATGCCCGAAGTGAACACCAGCTTCAATTAGATCCTTTAATCCGATGTTTAGCACGATCTTCTATGGTTGAGCTTTGGCCAGAATGTTGTTCTGACCTTTTTACCCCGCTGTAAAGTGCGGGATTGTTTTTTTGGTTTACATTTCGGCCACCCAGTCCCACCCGAGACTAGGCGTGTGCTTCCGCACTTTAAGGCCTTACTACAACTCAAGCTGTGCCAAGTAAGCATTGAAATTTAGCAGTGAACTGGTTTAGCGCAATTCTTTTTTCAACTTCCAAGAAAGGTTTATGTCAGATCATGCAGCTTTTAGTGGTATGTTGGGCTCCCCTTGCGGAGTACGGCATGGTGGGATACATTGTCAAAATTACGAGGCTTATGAGTGGGTTAGTTGCCATAGTGGGCAGGCCTAATGTGGGTAAATCCGCGCTCTTCAATCGAATTGTGGGGAAGCGGATAGCTATTGTTCATGATGAGCCGGGAGTGACCCGTGATAGGATCACAGCCGAGGCGGAGTGGCGTGGAATGCCATTTGCCGTTGTCGATACGGGTGGCATATGTATTATGCCAGGGGAAAAGGTTGAGGATCCCATTTTGCAGAGTACTATTGAGCAGATCAAAGTAGCGATTGACTCAGCCGATTTGCTTGTTTTTGTAGTGGATGTTAAAGACGGTGTTGTACCTCTGGATATTGAGGTGGCAAATCTTCTGCGGAAATGCGGCAAACCAGTACTTGTGGTGGCGAATAAAGCCGACAACCAAGAGTTGGAGGCTGGAGCTTCCGAATTCACTAAGCTTGGATTTGAAGAGATATTTCCCGTTAGCGCCATACATAACCGAGGTGTTTCAAAGCTACTAGATGCGGTGGTGAAAACCCTGGGTAGGCTTAAAAAGTCAGAAGCCAATCCTAAGGAACAAGAGCAAGGAGACACCGACTTCGAGGAGCAGCCACCTGAACCTATAAAAATAGCCATAGTTGGCCGCCCAAATGTGGGGAAATCTTCGCTTATAAATGCTATTACCGGTTTGAACAGGGTGATTGTTTCTCCAATTCCTGGTACCACTCGAGATAGCGTAGATGTACCTTTTGAAATTGATACGGAGGGGCGCCGGGAAAATTTCGTCTTTATTGACACCGCTGGTATAAGGAAAGCGCGTAGTATTTCTACCTCAGTGGAATTCTTCAGTGTTACCCGGGCCAAACGCGCAATAGAGCGTTGTGACCTGGCAGTACTCGTGTTAGATGCTGAAACAGGAATCGTAGAGTTGGATAAAAAGATTGGTGGCATGATAGTCGACGCTCAAAAAGCCTGTGTTCTGGCAGTGAATAAGTGGGATTTATTTGAGGAAAAAGTTGAGCAAGCATTAGCTAATAAAAAAACGGTGGATAAGCTTTCGAAACTTATGGGGGGCCGTTTCAGTGATTTCCCTTGTACGATGGAAGGCTTCGCTGCGTGGGTACATCAAAAATTGTTTTTCCTGGATCATGCCCCGGTAATTTTCCTTTCAGCTAAGACTGGCCGTAATGTTGAGCGATTGCTGGATTCGATCCGGTACGTTGCTGGGCAAATGCGGCAGAAAATTCCAACTAGCATTTTAAACAAAACTTTGCATGCTGCGGTTGAATCGCGACAGCCTCCGAGCTCAAAGGGGCATAGACTCAAGTTCTTTTACGCCACCCAAACATCCCAAGCCCCACCAACCTTTTTGCTTTTTGTGAACCGAGTGGATCTGTTTACCGAGCCGTATAAACGGTACCTCGCGGACCAAATCCGTCGAGCGTTTGGTTACGAAGGGTGTCCAATAGTACTCATCCCCCGAGAGCGACCAAGGAAGTAAAATGGACGGCTCCCATTTCGCCTCTAGTTTGCATTATTAAACCCAAATTAGTTTGCTACTGCTCAAGTGGTGGGAATTTGTTCTGGTGTCCAATTTTTGCTGAAATGGAAAGCTAATTAATTGCCCAGGTTCGGGTCCGAGGCGCCATGAAAACGCATCAATTGTTGGCCTTTGGAGTTCTACTATTCCAGCAAAGTGCAGCTTTAGCATAAGCATCCGTGTGTATTATCCAACTCACCTCGAATGGGTTAGGGGAGTTTGTGAGTGTAGGGGGTAATAAAAGGTTGTGAAATGAGTAAAAGCGTTTGTGCACTCGAACCAGGTGTGGATGAACTGTATTTCCACGCAAACCTGTGAGGACGCTTTTAGCATGAGATTAGCGGCTATAAGGGCGGAAGGTGAGGCTTACCCGATTAAATAGAGACGAATTTAAACTTTCTGGAGAGCTGTTTGTGCAGCGTGGGAATAAGACTTGCCTTTGAATGGCTTTTGTGACATCCAATACCCACCATTTACAAAGAGCGGGGAGGAAGGACTAGGCATTGCAGGTATTGGTTTGCGTAATGAACGTAAAAGGCTTTTGCAAAGCGTAAGGGGGATTACACAAAAATTTAAACCCAGGCTGGGCAAAAAAGGTTAGGTTTTAGTTGAGGACTACCAGCTTCAAAATTGGCGTTCTTTAACCTAGAAAATTCAGCTTAACTTGCGGCGGATTCTTCGGCTTAGCTCTTTAAGTGCTTTGAGAGATGCGGTGGATAAACTTGCCGTTTCTGTTGTTGTAGTGAGTTTTACGCGTAAATCTGTAGCCCAGCTGTGCGCCAGTTCTAGTTTTTATCTAGTACCCACTTATTATCGTATTGCGATCTTTTATTTTGGAGACGACATTTAGCTCGTTCACGTGCCTCTCGGAACGTCTCAAGAGAAATTTTTTGGATACGGGTTTCTTTTTCGTCTGAGGGTTGCTGACTGGTTGTATCTGTGTCTACCTTGTGAGGCATGGGTTGTGGGGTTGGAGGGGGAAATCAAAGTTTTTTGCGTGGTAGCCTTTTAGTGGACTTTGCGGAAGAATTGGGATAGTAAGGGGGTTTTTGATGCGCGGATTCGAGTTCGAGTGATTCGGCGTCAGGTTTACTTACAACTGGTATTCGAGCGATTACACGGTGTAGTGCTAAAGTTTGACGCTCTAGAATCTCTACGAGGAAGAAGGCAATTGCAGCAATGAAAACCCAAGGGGTCAGGGTTACACAACCAGTTTTTGTGGGGAGTTCGTCCCATATGTGTGTTATTTGAATTCGTTCTTTCCCCCCAGTCGTAGCTGTTATTTGCGCAAGGGATGCAGCACCGTGGCCGGGTTGCTCTGGTGTAAACTCTGGTGAGTATGGGTAAACATACGGGTGGCAGGGATGCAGTTAAGTTGGTGGCTATCTCATAATAAGAGTTTCCCTACTTGTTAAAGGGATCACCGACTCAAGCAAGTCGGCGGATTTCCATGTCATTGTTGTTGTAGAGATTTTGGGGGGCAGGTTTGGAAATCCGTGTAAAGAACGTACGCGTGGAGTTTTCAATGCCGCATCCCAATTTTGTTGTGGGTCCAAGTAAAGTTGGATATGACAAGCTCCGTTTCGGACTTGCTGGACTATAATCATTCCATTGGGCAAAGAAGAAGGTTTGCCGGCAGTCCAACGGGCTAAAGTGGCATAGAAAGACCCCACGTGTTCCCAGGTTGCGAACTGTCCGCTATAGGTGCCGTTTGCTTCCCCACAAAAACATAGTACTCGTCCAGTGCCTGCATTCCAGAAAGCCACAACTGGGGCATTAAATTCATCAATAGTGACTGCAGCTAAGTTTGCCCCTGGTCGTGGATACCATAAATTATATCTACCTATTGGTGGAGGATCGCTTGGGGGCGGTATTCCAATAGCTATGTAGTAGGGTGTTAAATGGATTTGTGTTGGTTCAGTTACAAAGGTATTTCGAATTACAAGAAACGTGTCTTGAGCGAAAAGTGTTGGGAGACTCTCAGCGTACGCAGTAAAGTAACATTCACCTCTACCACGCTGTGCTATATCTTTTAGCAATTGTGCGTCCTGATCTTCTTCGGTCCCCAGCCCAATTATGCTCACAGTGATATTTGCTTCCCGGCATTTTTCGAGCAGTTCCTGGTATTTTCCCGGTTCTTCGGAATCTGCTGCATCTGCAAACAGAATGATATGCTTGGATTCTGCCTTTGCGGAAAGAATCATTTTAGCTGTGGGTGAGAGCGCTTGGTAAATGAATATACCACCACCTGCGGGTTTAATGGAAAGAATTGCTTTTCGTTTCGTGGCATTTTTTTCAACGGTATCGAGGAGCAGAACGATATGGGGGATGTATCCACTGCAATAGCACCAATCTCATCCATTGGTGAAAGCAGGTCAAGGACTTGTGCAGCACCAAGATTAGCGAGGTCCATTTTACACCGGCCGTCCTTTACATGGACAGCCATACTACCCGATCGGTCGAGTACAACAACAATCGCAACCGAAAATTTGCGGTGTTCCCGTGGCATTTCCATGGACACTGGCAATATCCGCTCCAGTGGCGATTTAAAGTAACCGCTCTGTGCGTAGGACATTTTGCCGCCAGTCATCATCAAACCACTTCTAGTTTCCTCAACCCAGGTTGCTACGTGTGGAGTGCTGGGATGCCAATTTTGGTGGCAGACACGTTTTCAAGTATCACAGAACTGAACTGGGCGAGTTCGTCGATAGCCCATTTAAGTTGCTCGGGTTTATAAGCTGTCACAGCTAACCCAGCTTTGCGAAGGAGGTTTACCAGGCCCAAATCTTCTCCCGCGGATGACACAGCCGAGATAGGTTTTTCCCCTTGGACACCTATTAATACGCGAGCTTTATTATTTTCTGGGGTTGGGTCGGTCTCAGGACTTTCAATAGTTAATACGTATTCGCACACACCACGTTGGGGAGCTTTGTCCCGAAACATAAAACATAAGGGGAGTTAATCCAGTCCTGACATCTTTTGTGCCCATACTAATGATGGTATTACCGGGCATTAGCTTGTATTGGATGGGCTGACTTTTAGGAGGGTAAACCCGCGCAGTAAGTAAAAAGCTTTCGCCAGGTTGGACTTGGTCTCGGGCTGAAAATGAGTGTATAGCCAGGTCACTAACCTGTTGGCGTGTGATTAGCCGGTAGTCTATTGGTATCCCTTGGGCGGCAGCCCGCCACGCTGTGGGAAGGGAATCGCGACCAGTCCATTTGCCATCTGAGAGGATTAAAATCCTAGCACTTGTATTTGGCGGAATCAAGGAAAGTGCAGTTTCTACAGCGTCAGCAAGCGCAGACTGATCTGGGTTGACGTCGGCTGAGAAGCCAGGGAATCCACCGCTTTGTGGTGCACATTCGACTACAGCTCGTTGACCAAAGGAGACTACCCCGAGCAGGCTACGTTTGGACATTTTTTTATGGAGGAGATCAATGATTTCTTTTTGAGAAGTGGTGGCATTTGGGGGCATAGACGCACTTCGACCCGCTATGACGACTACGATACCTGTTTTCTCTGGCAGTTTCAGGCTATTTGTGCCATCCCAAAAACTATTAGAACAAAAGTAGCGGCCCGCAATAGTTGCAATAAACGGTTTGGAAGCGGCCAAAGCCACAAAGCCACCATGAGCGTAATAAACACCAGCAACCAGATAGGTTGGAGAAAGGTGATCATTACTAAACTCCTTTTCCAGTAACTACCAGGATTAAATGTGCCAATAGCAGTATCAAAGTTAAAAGTCCCACCAGCCAACCCAGCGAGGCCTCACTAAACAAAGTATCAGTTTCATTGGACCATTTACCCCAACTGCCAGTCTGGGTTTGGGTTAGATCCGATTCATCGGGAGAAAGCAGGTTTACTGCAAATTGATTTGTGGTTTGCCCGATTGCTACTGTATATCTACCTGGTATTGTTGTTTGGAGTGAGAATTGGCTGGTTTGGCTTTGAAAAATTTTAGTGCTTTTATGGGGATAAGTCACTGTGATCGGTTCGCCGGTTGTATTGATTAGCACTTCTGAGCCGAATGGCACATTGTTTTCCGTGGGACCGGGCAGGTACGATGCTCGCCAATGGAAGATATTCCAGAACAAAATTGGCCAGTTAGGAGTGTTTTGGAGCGTCGAAAGAGTGGGATCGAAATTCAACGTAATTCTTTGGCGTCCGAATAGGTCCGTATAGGTTGAAAGAAGAGGCACATTTCCAACCATAATTACGGGAATCTCGCTCATTAGGTTTGTAGTCGGTTGCGCAGCCCATATGACGCCGTGTAGGGATAGCCCTTCTGTTAAGGGATGCGTAGGATCGATTATATACGGTCCAATGTACGCGATTGGTGCATCTGGTTGGATTATTCGAAGGGTCCAAGTTGGTTTACTTACTGGAAATGAAGGGGATTGATGAATCACAAGGTCTGGGTTTTCTGAAGGTGCGGCGCGGAGGCCTGTGGATCCAAAAGCGTGGTCAACAAAGGATGCTAAACTAGGGTTTGTGAGGGCTACGAGTACTCGGACACGCTTCCGGAGCGGGGGTGGTAGGTTTACCACGTTATCGTCGACCAACGCGTCAGGAGCTAGCTCCGCTCTTACCAGCGGGATTGACGCAGGTGTGTCAAAAACCACTCGATGGTACTTGCGTGGTCTAACTCAATTGTCGTAGAGGATATAGTATTTGATCCGGCATATATCGTTAGGCGGGTTTTTTGTGATGTAGATGACCCATTGAAAATCTCGAGCATGCACTTATCTTGATCTCCACAACTGGAACGGGTTGCCTTGCTGAATCCAAGGTTTATACTGGGCGATCCGAAGGCGTGCCATCGGACATTATCACTTAGGTTTTGGGATCCCTTGTGGCGTGGTCGGTGAGTACTAAAATATTTGCGCGGCCCCCTCCTATAGCGTTGGCAAGGCCAATTGTTTCTTCAATTGCAGCCCTTGGCGCATTGCACTGCCACCGTTGAAGTTGATACTCTAAATCACTATGCGTATGGATTGGTTCGCTAGTGATGCGGGGTTCTTTACCGGCCAGAATTAAGCGTATGGAAGGTGACCATTGTGTTTGTAGAAGTTCTCGGAGAAAGGCCCGGGCCTGTTCTCGTGGGATGCCCGTCTCCAAAACAGCCCGCATAGAGTAAGAGTCGGCTAGGATTATGATCAGGGGACGGCTATGTGCGGCTAGTTTGCTTACTGGTTCGCCAGCTGCTAAGCTCAACATCGCTAGTGCGGCTAACTCGATGAAAAAAATCAATGGTAGCCGGAGTCGCTCGCACTTTGATTCCCCTACCCGGGGTTGTATGGCAAAGCGCCAAAGCATTAAGCTGGAGACTGGATAGCGTTTGAATTGGCTCCGAAAAATAATATAACCGCGAGCACCGGCACTGAAAGCAAAGCCAGTAAGACTATGATAGGATATAGAAAGAAGGGTGTCATTCCACTATCAATTTGGCGGTTTCTGAAAAGTTCCCTTGGTTTTTGGGGTTAATCGAGGCTGTAGTGGTTGGACTCCAGTTGTTGGCCCGGGGCAGCTTGGAACGGTTTTTCTTACTCGGTTCAGTCATATCAAACTGGTATTACCAGTTGGATTTTTGCAGGTTTACAATAGAACTTTCCAATTCCTCAGCCACCAGTGTGGTTAGTTGCGCTCCATATTGGCGACACGCCTCTGCCCATGATTGTTGCCACTGTGTGAGATTTCGCCGGTACTGCTTAATGGTTGTCTCATCAACTAAAAGATCCGCAATTTCGTTGGGTTCGCTGGTCCACTAGGCGTACACTGCCATGGATGGGTGGATCGATGTCATTCCTTGCAAGGGGTTGGAGGATAAATAGCGCTCCACCCCCCGATTGCAATCTTTGGACTGTGTGAATTGGGTTTGCTGGCCAGAGTAGGTCACTGATTAAAACGCGGATGCTTATAGGGCGCAGAGCAGGTGGCATGACCTCAAACGCATCGTCTATGGTGTGTTGGCTATTTAATTCAAACCCGTCCCACGCAGTCGGTCCAAGAAAATCGTTGATGACCTTCCTAAATCCGTTGTCTGATATCCACACTGCATGGGAACAATACGCATTCTTGGCAGCGACAGCCAAGATTGCAGCGAGTTTAACTGCGGCCGCTGCTTTCGGGGTGGATTCCAGGTTCATGGAGCGTGAGCCATCAATCAATATGTCTAGATGTGGTGTGACCTCTTCCATGTAAAGTTTGACTGCTAACCGGTCTGATCTCGCGTATACATTCCAGTCGACGAACCTGATATCATCTCCAGGCTGGTACTCACGGTAAGCTTGGAAATCGATGGATGTGCCAGTTCGCCACCCCAAGCGCATTTCGGCCATGCTTCTGGGAATTGTATTGGGGACTAAAAGGGTGTATTGCTGCCCGATGTTTTCACCTTCATATAATGCATGGCGGAGTTTTTCATCCATAAACTTTCATTCTTTTAATATTTATGAGTTTGGTGTTGGGCAATGTGCCTCTGCAAGGGCAGGAAAATCGCCAATCGGACGGAAGCTCCGCGCTTGATTGATAAACCACTTCAAATTAGCGAGGAACGCTATTAGAACCCACGACATTGCGAAAATCAGATGTGCTAATAGTTGGTGGTAGTATTCGACGTATAGCGAGTTGAAGAAGTTGCCGGGTTGGATTTGGGTAAAGGCAAGCTTGGGTGATCTTTTGAGAATTAGCATTATATAACAGTTGGGAGTAAAATACTTGCGAGGGTGACCATTGCCGCGCATACTGAAGCTACCATTTGGGGGTCGGCAGAAATTGTCGATGAACGAAAAGCCCCGTGAGCACGTAAGCAAACGCATATGCGATTGCTATTAATGTTCGGAACACAAAGTATTCTTTTGAAGACAAGGGATAACTGATTATGGCGCCTTTAATCGTGTACGTAAATGTGGGTTTAGGACTGAGTAATAAGGTTGCAAAAATTACCCAACTTGTGTAAGGCTGAGGATTATCGCGGCCCAGATTAGTCCTCCTGCAGCCCCATTGAAAAAAAGGAATGCTAGAATTCGTTTGAGTCTGCTGCTGGGGATTTGCTGCCGTACACGTAAGCTGAGCTTGTCATTTTGACTAATTATGACGAACAAACCTGGGATCATGATCATGTACGTGGTAAATCCCCAGAATTTTATAAGTGCGGTGTTGTTTATTAATAGCCATGCTAGAGCGAGAAACCCCTCCGCCACCCAAAACGCTGTTATAAACATCCGGATTGGCAAAGCCCTATTTGAGGAGCGAGGGGATATTAAGGTGGATGCGCCGACGTATAAAAGGCCAAGGAAACCCACGTAAGTCACGAAGGAAGTGATACTCTCTAGCCATCGTTCAGCTGTGCTCTTAATTGGTAGTAGTTCTCTATAGCGAAGAAAGAATACCAATTGGTTAGAGGTTCCCCACCAAGAAACTCAATCCTAAGTTTAAGCCGATTATCCCTTTGAATAATCTACCCACGGGAAGTACAGCAACAAAAATTGCTGCGATTACTGCAAGGCAAACAACTGCAAATAGTATAAACAAGGTGTAAAAAAATGGTAGGGAGTCCACTCCTCGGAGGAAGTACCAGAAAGAGATGAACGGCATGCAAACGCTAAAGAGCAGGATTCCCATGTATGCACCGGCAAGAAACTTGCCTCTTACGATGGTCAAGGGTGAAAGTGTTGTATAGTATATCAGCTCTATGTTGGATGGGTTGCGTTCTGTGAGGATCCCGAACGCGACATAAAATGGGATTAAAATAGTGCTTAAGAGGACGAGTATAAAAAGATGCATCTCGAATATTGAACTGCCCAAACTCTGTGGATTGTAGGTCGTGTAGTCCCAAACAATAATATATGAACCGCCAAAAAGCACTGCCAGCAGCAGTGCAAATGCTCCTAAAAATGCTCGAATGCTCGACCTCGCATTGCCTGGCGCAGTTCTTTCACGAGGATGGGGTTAGGTTCCCCATCCTTGCAAAGTTGCAAGGCATGACTTAACTTTCAAAACCAATGTTTTCAGGGGGGTATTAGTCGATAAGGTTGATATGCATTTGTAACATATACGGTTCAGTGATTAAGGTAGGCTTCCCTCGCACTTTTTCAAGGTGTAGATTCCGAGGGGTTGCGCATTTGTAGGAGGGAAACCCAGGGTTTTGCTATTCGTAGTGGAGTTTTATTGATGCAGCGACTTTGCATAAACAAGCTAGACAGGGCATGTTCATTGGACCTCACATTTGGTTATTTTCATAAAAACGTCTTCCCAGTCGGCTTTGCAATGTCGGATTTCCATGATTTGGAAGTTCTTAGCAGCTAAGGTGGAAAGTATAGTTGGAACGGAATTCATGTTTCCTAAATGTAACTCGAAATGCACTTCATGGTCGGCAACAATGCGAGGGTTTTCTACCAAAGGTGTCTGGAGTAACTCACAAACTGAGCCTAAGTTTGAATTGTGGATCGCACATACAATGCTGCGAATTGTTATTTGCGATGATTTGGAGTGGTAGCTGTGTTTGTTATAACTCTCACGGTCCAAGATTGCATATTGGGGTAGGAATGGATTTTGGTATTAAACGGCTTATTAGACTGAGAGCTTGACGTCCTGTGGCAGACCGAGTTCAGCTTCATCCAAGTGATTAAGTAGGTCGGATATCACTTTTGTAGTGTTAACCCGATCTAGCCGAGCTTGGTAGTTCAGTATTATGCGATGGTTCAGGGTGGGTTCAGCTACTGCTTTAACGTCTTCAAATCCCACTGTAGGCCTGCCTGATAATAGGGCATGCGCGCGAGCAGCTTCAGCGATTGAGATTGCGGCTCGTGGGGAGGCCCCGTAAGCCACATAGCGGTTAACGGACTCTGTTGCTTCTGGATTCACAGGGTGCGTAGCTGAGACAAGACGCGGTATGTACCGTGCAACCGGTTTAGCCAAATATATGCGATTCATCGTTTGGAAAAGTAAATTGAGTTCTGCCTGGCCCATTTGCCAGGTTGGGGGTGGGAGTTCACCCCTCCTACGCTCGAAAATGATTTTCTCAATAACATCAGTTTCCAAATGACTAAAGAACAGCCGAAACATGAATCGATCGAGCTGAGCCTCCGGGAGAGGGTATGTTCCTTCCAGTTCGAGTGGGTTTTGCGTGGCCAGTACAAAGAAAGGTTGGGGTAGCATGCGTGTAGTGCCTAGCAAAGTAACTGAGTTTTCTTGCATAGTTTCCAGGAGGGCCGATTGTGTTTTCGGCGAGGCACGGTTAATTTCATCAGCAAGTAATATATTGGTAAAGATGGGGCCAGGGTGAAATACCATTTCACGTTTACCTGACTCAGTTTGTTGCAAAATATGTGTCCAAGTATGTCGCTTGGCATTAAATCGGGCGTGAACTGAATCCGTTTAAATTCGAGCTTCAAAATTTGTGCGATCGTTCGTATTAAAGCCGTTTTGCCTAATCCAGGCACACCTTCTAGCAATATATGTCCTCGACTGAGTATCCCGATCTAAATTAGCCTGTGGATACGGTGGCGTCCAATCAAGATCCGATCGAGCTGTTCAAGTGTTCTGGTTATAAGCTCAGTAGCTGGCGCGAGTACTTCAGGCTTAAGAATCTCCTGTGCCATTTTAGAGTTGAATTCGATTTTTGTGGTTTGCGTGTTCATTGTTTTCACGTTGGAAATACCGTTGTACGGCTTGCCTATGTCGAGGAAGGATCATCGGAACATGAGCTGCGTGATCTGATGTTCCTCGACCAGTCAGTGTGCCCCCAGTTATAGAAGCATTTTCCTCGGGTTGGATTTCAACTGGGGGACCTATGCTAACTCCGATAAATTGCGCAGTTTCAATACGCCCTGAGGTTGGCAGCGCAATCTCTTTAAACTTTGCGCCTTGTCCCGGAGATTCTTCGCCCCAAATCATTGGTGCATTACCCGGCTTACGATCAACCACACCGGTCAAAAGTAACGAGTCTAAATTCTGATCACATCCATTAGTGCTTTGGCACAAATAAGCTAGCAAATTGTCTAGATTTGTTTTTGTAGATAAACATGCTTTTTGACATTGGGCCAGAGTTGTTGCGTCTATAAGTTTTGCATCGGCAAGTCGAGCGACGGCATTGCTTATATTACACCTTGTGCACTGGATTCCATTGATAAAACGTTTTAAGTCTGCAGTAGATAACGCGTTTGAAGTAAGTGCCGGAATTGATAGGAGAAAAATTTGTTAACAAGCCTTCAGAAAATCTGCCAGAGTTTAACGTTGCGGTGAACGCATGCGCAACGGAGTTTCTGATTTCAGGAGTCAGGTTGCCATCCTCCATAGCTTTCTGCAAAGCAATAGCTAGTGATTCGACTTTGGCAAGGGTATCCAGTTTGGCTAGCGCTTCCTCCGCTGCTTGCCTTGCTGCCTCAGAAGTTGATTGTTTTAGGTGGTCGAGGGCTTCCCAGGTTTTATACGGATTGAATCCAGAGGATTCGTTTTGTAATTTCGACAATTGGTTCAAGAGTTCGATTGCCTTTTGTTCCTGAATGAGCTTTTGGTCCTTTAGTGTGTCCACCTCCGTCTTGAGTTCTTGAATGAGCTGTCCGATTTCTAGAGGGCGTTTTGTTCCGAGCCGAACATAATGCGTAGGCAGTAAGAGCGTGGTTGTTACAAACACCACTGCTATGCTTAGCAGGATGAGGCTGCGAGTTGCTTGCCATTGCACAGGAGGGACACTTGAAGGTACCTGTGTTTGCCAGGGAGTTGTATCCCCAGCTTCTTCGGCCATAATGATGCCACCACAAGAATTGAAGTGATCGTATGCAGCACGTATGGCAGATGCTGTAGGTAGGCGTCGCATTTGAAAAACGGCTGAGCCAATGGCGGCAACCACAAGTCCTAGGACCCCTATTGTCGACAAGGGTACTTGTTGTAAGCCTAAACCACGCGCAATCAAAACACCCACGCCGTCAGCGAGTAACCATATTGTGATCCACAAGACTGCATGCCGAATTATCAATACCCAAATGAGCTTTCGCGCAAAGGCTTTTTGCTCGAGTGTAATCTATATCCTTGGTTATTTCACCTGTGGCGTGCCTACGACCACGCATTTGGAAATCCTTCTTGAATCAGGTTACTATTGGGAACCTTTGGTGTCGCGTCAAAGGTGCCCCGAAATTTTCCCTTAGAAGGGATCCACTTGATCCCAAATGGTGAATTAATTCTTGCTGCTGTTGGGTTAAACCAGGAGAAATGGCATTCTTTAAAAGTGGCAGGCAAAAATTGTTAGAGGGGAGAAACATGGCTTATGGTTGACAACGCAAATTTCCGTGGAGATATCAAATGAAGTATCAATGCACATGATTTGCACTTTTAAATTGTTGTAAGGGAATGCTAGAGCGCGGCAATAGAGTTGTTGGAATGGCGAGTTAAGAGTAAAGGCGTTGCAAATGCATAGGATTGGAAATGAAGGGGTTGTTGACAGATAGTTTTTGTTTGTTATATTAGCGCCGCTTATTTATGAAAATTGCCGTACCGAAAGAGACCTGGCTAGGTGAAACACGGGCGGCTGCTACCCCCGAAACAGTAGCAAAATTCGTTAGAATCGGCGCGGAGGTGGAAGTGGAAGCAGGTGTAGGCGTTAGCGCAGGTTTTACAGATGAGGCTTACGTCAAAGCGGGGGCTAAAATAGTAACTGATCGGAACCGATTGCTATCGGAAGCTGATATAATTCTGCGTTTGCGGAAACCATCGGTTGAAGAAGTTGTTTTACTTAAGCGCGGTGCCATTCATGTAAGCTATCTAGATCCGTTTAATGAAAAGGTACTAATTGAACAATTGGCGGAGAGGGGGATAACGGCATTTTGCATGGAATTTATTCCAAGAACCACCCGGGCTCAAAAAATGGATGCCCTTTCTTCCCAGGCTAACCTGGCTGGATACGTAGCGGTAATACTCGCAGCTGCACATTCCAACAAGGTTTTCCCAATGATGACTACTCCCGCGGGAACAATAGCCCCTGCAAAAGTCTTCGTAGTAGGAGCAGGGGTTGCTGGATTGCAAGCGATTGCCACTGCTCGGCGGCTGGGTGCTAAGGTAACTGCGTATGACACTAGACCAGTGGTTGAGGAGCAAGTTAAGTCACTCGGCGCGCAATTTTTGAAAATAGACCTTGGCGAGACTGGGCAAACTAAAGATGGGTACGCAAAGCCTTTGACCGACGAGCAGATAAAGATCCAGCGTGAAGCGATGAAAAAGGTTTGTGTGGAGTCAGATGTAGTGATTACTACCGCTCAGGTGTTTGGTAGGCGTGCACCAATTTTGATTACCCGGGAGATGGTTGAGGCGATGAAGCCAGGCAGTGTTGTGGTTGACGTTGCTATTGAGAGCGGGGGTAATGTAGAATGTGCGCAACCCAACCAAATCACAGAAATTAACGGCGTCAAAATCATAGCTTTGTTTAATTTGCCGGGCCGTGTGCCATACCATGCAACCCAAGTTTATGCGAATAACCTTTACAATTTCGTCGAAGAATATTGGGACAAGACAAATAAACGATTTATCCTAAAATTGGAAGATGACATTGTAAAAGCCTGTCTCGTCACGCACGAGGGGAAGATCGTTAGCGATCGGTTATTGGAGGCGTACGGACAGGCAAAACAATAGATTATCCATTTAAGCGGAGGGGAACATGAGTGCCGAACTACTTACGTTTTTTGTTTTTGTGTTGGCAATATTTTTAGGCTTCGAACTTATATCGAAGGTGCCATCCATGTTGCACACGCCGCTTATGTCTGGGACCAATGCGATCCATGGAATAATCCTATTAGGCGGTATGATTGTCCTTGCGGATGCTGAAACCACATTAGCACGAGTCCTCGGATTTATCGCTGTAGCTTTCGGTTCAGCCAACGTTTTCGGTGGTTTCATGGTGACCGATCGTATGCTTCAAATGTTTAGACGGAGAAAGTCATGAGCACAGGTTTAGGTTTGATTTTTATTGGTGTAGCGATTTCTTACATTCTTGGAATCAAGTTTCTGAGCTCACCTCGCACAGCGAGGCTGGGAAATCTATTAGCCGCAGCTGGCATGATGATCGCAATTTTAGCGACCATCCCAATGTTACGAGGTATAAATTCGCCGGCAATTCCTCATGGCCAGAACTTGAATTATTGGCTGATCGGCATCGGCATATTGTTGGGTTTAATTGGTGGGGCTATCGGGGCGTATACAGTCAAAATGACCGCAATGCCCCAGATGGTGGCTATGTTTAATGGGTTGGGTGGTGGTGCAGCGGCTTTGGTAGGCATCCTCGAATATTTAACTCGATACCATGCTGGATTAAAAATCACCGTTCCTTTGGCTGCAGCTGCTTTCTTTCCTGTCACCATTGGGTCAATTTCCTTAAGTGGAAGCATGATAGCCTTCAGCAAGTTGCAAGGGTACTTAGAAAGACCCGTTACGTATAAAGGACAGCACGTGGTAAACGGGTTTATTCTAGCAGTAATTGTAGCGTTGTGGGTGTATTTGCTTGGGTTCAAAGACAGCGCTGCAATAGCTTGGGTTTTGCTCGCGGTTTCATTGGTTTTTGGCGTCCTTATGGTTTTACCCATTGGCGGGGCTGACATGCCCGTGGTGATATCGCTATTGAACTCGTTTACGGGATTGGCAGTAGCTGCAGATGGTTTCGTAATTAACAACATTTCTATGGTTGTGGCAGGGACTTTAGTCGGTTCCTCCGGTACCTTACTTACTTTGCTGATGTGCAAAGCAATGAACCGACCAATAACAAACGTTTTGTTTGGAGCATTTGGCAAGGTTAGTGAAAAAGCCGCCGCAGAAGCTGGTACAAAGACAGTTCGGCCAATCCAACCTGACGAAACAGCACTGATCCTTGCTAATGCAAAGCAGGTGGTAATCGTACCGGGATATGGAATGGCAGTTGCACAGGCCCAACACGAGGTAAGGGAACTAGTCGAGAATTTGATAGCTCGTGGTGTAGAAGTTCAGTTCGCCATTCATCCGGTGGCTGGACGAATGCCCGGGCACATGAATGTGTTGTTGGCTGAGGCGAACGTTCCATATGACTTTTTGAAGGAAATGGACGAAGTTAACCCGAACATGGACATGGTCGATGTATGCCTTGTGATAGGGGCTAACGATGTGGTAAACCCAGCCGCAAAAGAAGATCCGTCAAGCCCAATTTATGGGATGCCGATTGTCGAAGCGTATCGAGCGCGAACAGTGATAGTTATGAAGCGATCGATGGCCACCGGATTCGCAGGGATAGACAACAGCCTTTTCTACAAGGACAATACTCGAATGCTTTTCGGTGATGCTAAAGCTACTTTGAAAGAAGTAATTGCGCAGCTAAAAGCATTGTAATTGGCTAAAACAGGTTAAAAGTTTTGCTCTCCCCTGGGTTCACGCCTATTTTGAAGTTGTGACAAGAAAAAAGGCTGTTTTGCGTTGCAGAGTTGAGTGCTAACATGTAATAAAGGAGGGAATATGAAAACAACCAAAAACAGTCTCTTGAGCAACTTAGCACATTTAGCCTTATTGCTAGGCGCGTTTGCCCTGGCTGGGTGCACGACGACCCAACAGCAACGTGTTGGAGGTGGAGCTGATACTGCTACTACACCCACTTCAACTACTATAGTCCAACAAACTACCACAACCACGGTTGATACGAGTCAATTCCCGCCACCACCGGTGCGAATTAAAGCCGGGCCATCTGAACCTTTTGTGGATGCAGATGGGCACCCATGGTTGACTGAACGGGGATTTGTGGGGGGTAATTGGATGGACTGGGGAGAACGAGAAATTGCAAATACAAAAACACCGAGAATTTATTGGAGCGAGATCTACAGCATGGAATCGTTCTCTTACCCAGTGCCTAATGGGAAGTACATCGTTAAACTACACTTCTGCGAAAACTACGACGGCATAATGGGCCCTGGTGACCGTGTATTCTCGTTTAATGTGGAAGGGAAGGAATTTAAAGATTTTGACGTGTGGGTGAAAGCTGGAGGGCCTCAAAGGGCTTACGTTGAAACGGTGGAAGTGGAGGTTACCGATGGAAAGCTTGACATCACCTTCACTCCGCAAGTTGAAAATCCTGAAATTAACGGGATTGAGATCCTACCTGTGCAATAGGCTTTAGGAAGTTGAATCTGGAACATCTGGTTGCGCCTTTATTTTTTAAGGGTGCAGCCAGATTTTTTTGCACAATGTCATCGCCGAATTATAGAGCAGTTTGGGGAAGGGAAATTATCGCAGTGAAGGTAACTACCTGCTGATGAAGGGTAAATTTCACACTGCGGTTGTGGAGGAGGTTCCTATTGAATATCCAAGCTAGGGCAATCCCAGGGTTCAAAACTATCGCATTTCTCAAACCCGGAGCAAATCCAGCGCTTCCTATGTAATCTCCAGTTAGGAGAGGTAGGGTAGAGTGTGGCTTTGGCCGCGCGTGTATGGTATTATACTTTGGATCCGGGTTTTAAAAAATTAGTCCCGTAGTAGGGTTGACTTTGGGAATGAGCAAATGAGCGGTCAATCCTAGTGGGCTTTTTGGGACTTTGCACATTTACATTGAATCAAAGTAGATTTGCTGCAAATAGGTCGTATTACCCTCCAAAGGGGTTGTCCTTTTAAGTGGGGTTGAGCAACGAAATGACCAATGATTTATGCTGGTCCTGGAGACTTCTGACACGCCCCGGGTTCCCGGCAAAAGGGGAAGCGCTTCGAATCTTGGGAGACTTATAACTGAAGAACTCTTTATTTGACTAAACGGTAAAACTTAGTTTCGGTGTTTGTTGAAAGTGGTATTGAGATAATCCATTTACCGTTGATGAGTTGTGGTACTGCTGAGGTTTCAGCGACCCAATCCCCGATGAGTAAGTTTGTGCGGTATTGGAGGATGAAATCCGAGTAATGACTAGGCCATGCGAGTTGTAACACCGAGTTTTCGGTGGTTACAGTGAGCATGGGCGGAGGAAGGGGTGTAACACTGACTTGTGGGCTGGGCGAGCTTTCTCCGGCAGGGTTCACAGCCGTTACCACATAGTAGTAAGTGAGCCCGTTGGTTATTTGAGTATCTATGAAGTTCGTCGTACTAATATTAGCGATGTGTTTATAAGGGCCTCCGTCAGTAAGTGACCGCTTAACCCTGTAAGTGGTGGCGTTATTTATGGGAGTCCACGTTAGGTATACCTGAGCGTCCCCAGCTTTTGCTGAAACGGAATCTGGCGAATCTGGCACTGTCCAATTGGTCCAAAGTGAGATCTGGGTTCCGCCAACTATGTTTGTTACACCTACTGCCTCGAATACAGCCATGCAATTTGTTGATGTATTGTGGGCTGTGACTGCCAAGCCTATATAGATCGCCGATGGCATGCTAATTGTAGCTGACCCATGGGTTGTCCAAGTTTTGCCGTCGGCCGATCTATAACCGGTAAATGTGTTTCCGCTGCGGACCAAGCGAACCCAGTATGGTGCACTTAGGCCAGTGAGGTTGTTGTTATAGCTCCCGCCTCCCTTAGTAATGCGGTATTGGAAGGCCACTCCATTACTAGGAGTCACGCACATAAATGCATGAGCTGAGTCAGCATCAAGGCTTGCTCGAATCATTACTCCCGCTTTCGCCCAGGGATCGGTTGGGGCAACAGAAACCACCTTGGTAACAATTGAACAGTTGCCAGTAACAGGGATGTAAACAAATCGAAATGAATCGCTGTTTCCCCATATATCGGCCCCAGATCCATTAACAATGAACACACCATTGCTGTACGTTGCATCCCCTCCTCCTGCACCAATTTCACGAGTCATCCACGGATAAGGAGGATTAATTACAACCTCAGCTGAATCTGGGCTTTCACCTCCAGTGTTTATTGCAGAGATTACGTAGAAATAAAACTTCTTACCATCCATCTGCTCCGGGTCCACAAACGTATTGTGCACTAAATTAGTTGCGACAACAGTATAAGGCCCGCCACTGAGTTCGGACTTTTTAACGACATATGTATCGGCACCGCCAGGGAAGTCCCACCATAATTTCGCGCGCCACAGATCTAAGGATGCGGTCACTCGAGTCGGTGCGCTGGGTGGCATTATGACTTCCATTTCTGGTGAGTCTGTGCTCTCGCCATTTGCATTGATTGCCGAAATCACGTAGTAATATCGCCATGTAAACAATGTGTTCCTGGGTAAGGTAAGGTCGATGCAGCTAGTCCCACTCACATTAGTAATTGGCGTATAAGGGCCGCCTTTTGTGGTAGACCTTTTGACTCGGTATGCCGTGGCGCCAACTGAGGGTTCCCAATGTAAGTAAGCAATTCGATTGCTTAGGTAGACTGTGAGACCGCTTGGAGGAGCAGGTGGTGGGTTCGGAGAAGTGGATGTCCAGAATTCCACCTCTGCCACGTTACAATATCCATTTGCTGGTCCAATATAACGAACATACCGGAATGCGTTCGCGTTGTTTATTGTCCTACTTGTTAGTACGCCTTCAGGGGGTGTAGTGGTTATTGTGAGCAACGTAACTACCCCGGTACTAAAATCGGGGACATTTGCACCTTCGAATCGCCCCCCCACCATCCGGCCTGCATAGCCTCTTCTGGGGCAATATTTGATTTGGGTAATAACGAATGGTGCGCCTAAGTCTAAACCAACCCAGTGGCCACTAGCTGCAGTTGCATCATAATACGTTTCGAGGTCGCCATCAAAAACGTGGTCAATCGTGTTCCCACTGTTTGCCCAGGAACCTGGTGACCCAATAATCATTCCACTGAGCTTTCCCCCAATAGTTATACTTACCTCTTGAGAATTGGGGCTTTCTCCGGCTGGGTTTATAGCAGAGACCACATAATAAAAAGTTTTTCCGGAGGGCAAGCCTGAGTCGATGTAATAATTTTTCTTTGTATCAGCACACACAAGCTCATAAGGCCCACCTGGGTTTGTTGCCCTTTTAACGTTGTATCCTGCTGCAATGCGGGAATCTGTCCATGAGAGTTTTACTCGGTTTCCGCCCAATGATTGTGCAACCAAGTTAGTAGGTGGCAATGGAACTGTAGGTAAATCCGAACCAGTAATAATGAACCGAACGTCACGCCCAGTATCTATTCCGTTTGTGTACGCGGCGCCCCGTGGGTACAGGTCGTCTACCGTTCCTGTATGGGAATCGCTCAGACTCGAAATCTGAACGAAGTAGCTATTTGTTGATTCGGTTGTGAAAAGTATGTAGTAGGTAGTTCCGGCGGCAAGTGGACCTATCGGGGCTGGATAGGTAATATCGTAAGTTGCAAATGTGGTGCCCTCAGAACTGTCTGGGATGCTATATGGTGGTATTGAAACCAGGGTCCCAGGAATTGGTTCACCTGTGGGATTGGTGCAGATAGAAACTAGAAGATCGGCGTTCGGTTGGGAGGCAGACTTTGATAGGAATATCCTTAGTTTTGTGATTTTGAAGTTAGGACCCCCCGGTTTGGGACCGTACTTGAAAGATTGAGCTACGGTTTGGTTTGCGTTGACGGCAAGTTTGTCGCCTACTTTCAAGCTTTGTTCCAAAACAGCTTCGGTGTCGATGGATGATGGTGCGCACCATGCGTAACTTGGCCACCAGTCAAATGCAGCTTGACCGCAAGCAATTGTGGGGAAAGTGTAGTTTGTCCCTCCGGGGGGATAGTCCAGATTTCCAATAACCTCACCATTCATGCCCGCCATCCAACTAATATTTTCTGCTGTGTCACGAATATATCTTTGCGTTTTACCAAATCCTTCTGTGGTGCCACGGCGTAACCCTTGGTCTTCAGCCATTGTATGCCAAGAACCTTCCGTCACAATTATCGGGGCTACATCTGAACATTTTTTCCAATCGTTTGTATATGAGCGTAGAATGTTGGTTGGGTTATCTTCACCAATTGGATACCAATGGCCAGCATACCCAATGTTAATCCCGTGAATGGGATATTTTGCAAAATTTTGCAGTCTACCTTGCCAAATGAGGCCAGGGACCCAGATCACGTTCGTCGCGCCAGTACTCCTGATTGCGTCGACGATGTCCTGCATGAATTTCTGAATGGCCTTGTCTGCAGCTGGCGTGTCTGAAACCCAATGGTCATTGCCAAGTTCGCTTTCGATAGCCACCGGCTCATTGCAAATCTCAAACATGACATTTGGCTTGTTTTTAATTCCAGGGTGCCCCGCAATCCGACGAAAGTATTCAATCAAATTTGCTTTGTGTTGCGCACTCATCCAATTAGTTGTATTTGCTCCACCCACAAAACACACATATACGCCCCGCGTGGCACAATAGTCCACGTATGGCACCAGTAGGTTGTTAATGTACCGTTCAAAGCGCTCCGGGTTCTGAAGGTTATTCACTGCGTCCCAACCTGGAGATTCACCAAACCGGACGAAAGTATGATAGCACCCGTGGCTTTTCCCCCAGATCGGATTTGTCGTTGTAAGGACGTCTACTTGCAATTTATAAACTTGTAAAGCGGGTGCACATTCTTCCGGCGTATATTCCACAGGGTCAGGAAACGCCCTGCCATTCCAATACCATCCGGAAGGTTGCATCCAACCATGCAAAATTACGATTTTCCCTTGGTCGTCCTTTAGGTAGCGCCCAACAATCTGAAGTGGCCGAATCGGCATGCCTTGATACGCGGATACCGTGTATGTGCTTATCAAGAGGGCTAGTCCAACTATTCTTATTCGCTCCCGTGTCATTGCATATTAAACGTATAGAAATTACTCTCCACCATCAAGCGCAGAGCTAAACGGTAGTTTTAAATGCGGACGAGGTGTCTTAGAAAATGAGAAAGTCTCAAGGCTTACCCGCTCATGATAGCCTTTCGGCGCTTTGAGTACTACATCGGATCGACCTTGTTTGAATAGAGTTTTGAGCTGGATTGAAAATGCCGCTTGGTTAGCCGGCGCATTCTAAGGTAGAAAATTTCATAAACGGTTTACTGTTTGCATTCATGTTTAAGGTGGAATTTTCCTTTGAAATGAATAGCCGAAAGTTAGCGCTAATTATGGTTTATGGCTAAACGCAATGTGCTTTGTGGCACCGCTTTACTGCACCCTAGCTTAATTGACGTGTATAAACTGGTAGGAGAATTTTAGTTTTTGGTGGAGAGGTAGCGATACAAATTATTCAAGCCAATACGCCCAGTGTGGAGTGCTAGACTTTCGGCAGGTGGATCATAGTCGTGTGTATTCTGGGAAACCTTTTGCTTTCTAAAGTATCATAGTTGGTGGTTTGCTTGAATAGGTTTTAAGGGGGTGTGGAGGAAATACCAGCAGGTCGTAATTCTGAGTAAGGGAGGACTTACCCACCTGCGTGGTGGACCGTATAGACTTTTATGGGGTAGAGCCTGCGGAATTCTTTGATTTTGCACGCACCGAGCTGATTTGTTGACGGGCTACACATGGACAAAGTCGGTGGGTCTGTGACATTTGTCATATTGACGGTAATCGGGCTCTGCAAAAGAATAGTTCTTGCGAAAAAGGAAAACAGAATAACGTATGAAAACATTCAAACCTACCGCTGTAATAAAGCGTGTTACAATTGGAGCCAGTCTACTAGTATTATATGTGGCTACGTGTGGCCAAATAGGCAACGCGGCGTCTTATCGAGACGCTGTTTTAGCCCTGCAACCCCATGCATTCTGGGAATTAAACGAAACTGGGGATCCTTCTTCGGGCACGTTACAAGCAGTCGACTCTACAGGGAATGGGTACAGTGGAATTTATGGACCCACTGCTTATAATGCATTTTATGGGATACTAGGACCGCAACCTCCCACTTTTGGAGGATTCACCACTGGCCAAGGCGCTGTGCAATGCAGTGCAGGAGATCCAAATTCAACCGTGAGTTTGCCCCCGCTGAATCTCAGTTCCGAGGTAGTGGATACAACAATCATTATGTGGATTTACCCTAATGACGTTCCTCCGGCAGATGCTGGGTTGTTCTTCGATCGAAGTGGCGGGAACTCAACATGCGGTTTTTGTTTCCACAATCGGAATGCAGACGGCACTGCTACCGAACTGGGTTATAATTGGAATGACAATTCGTCCACTTGGGGGTGGAGTTCTCGCCTATATCCTCCGCTTTGGAAATGGTCATTTGCAGCTTTGGTTGTAGAAACTAATCGCGCTACAATTTATTTGTTTTACTTAGACGACAATGGCCGGCCCGTTTTGTTGTCAGCAGTAAACAGTGGTGTAACACACCGGGCGTACAATTGGAGCGGTTCCGGTGGCCGTTATATCGGTCGAGATCCCTTGAATGATCAACGAATATTCCCAGGCATAATTGACGGAGTGGCGATATTTAATCGTGCCTTAACCCCAGACGAGATTTTAGGTTTATTTGCGGCCGGTGTAGGTGTGCAAGGATTTGCCCCTATGATTGGAACCCAACCGCAGTCATACATTGTATACAATGGGGCAAGGGTAACATTGGCAGTGACTGCAAATGGTAGTTCGCCTTTGCAATATCAATGGCAACTAAATGGGGTGAACATCGATACACTGCCAAATGCTACGAATTACATTGGAATTAATTCGAATATTCTGACAATTTTGAGCGCCACCTCTGCAGAAGCTGGTACCTATAGGGTCCTTGTGTCAAATCCTTACGGTTCCGCTTATAGCAGCCCGGCAATTTTGACCATTCAACCAAAGGCCTTAATTGGCAGATGGTTTACTAATGATAGTTTAGCTGATGTTTCTGGATTTACACCTGTGGGGACTCATGATGCGGTACCAATTGGTTGGATGACGTACGAGTTTACAAATGATGTGCCTGCTGGGAAGACAGGGAAATCCGTGCTATTAAGTGATGGTGCTTCAGGTTTTGCAATTACTAATTCCTCGGTTTTGGACCCCGGTTACACTAATACGTTTGACGCGCGCATCAACTTTGCATTTTCGGTTGTAGTATGGGCAAAAGGTTGGCCTGGGAACTGGAATCCGTTTGTATCGAAATATGGGGAATCAGGACAAGGTTGGCAAATCCGTCAAGCCGGTGATAACAATCTTGAACCATGCTGGACCATCCGGGGAACAGGCGGGACCCTTCTACAAGGTAGAATTGCTTATGGGAATCCGGAAGATCTAATTGGCGCTGGTTTTGTACTTTCTTCAGATACAAACAATTGGCATCTATATGTAGGTACGTATGACGCTGGCACCGGTGAGCGGTGTCTGTATGTGGATGGTCGGTTGGCAGCTAAAGAATTAGATAATAAGGTCTACAATTTGGCTACGAACTCGTTCCTGTGCATTGGTGCTCGGGATAATGGCGGGCAGAATTTTGGTAACTGGTTTGTGGGACAGATCTATGATGTGCAGATTTATAATTATGCTTTGAGCTACGAAGAAGTGCTCGCGATTTATGGTGTAAACCCACCGAGTATTTCGGTTGAACCGAACGATGTTACAGTTGTTGAAGGAGTACCGGCACGGTTGCGGGTAACCGCTGCGGGAACACCGCCATTGAGCTATCAATGGCAGTTGAATGGCACAAATATCGATTTGCTTCCAAACGCAACCAACTTTGTTGGAATCGATTCGAATGTGTTAACCATTTTACGTGTGACTGCGAGTGAGGTGGGTAGATACCGGGTGGTTGTAACAAACCTTTATGGGTCAGTGACTAGCCGCGAAGTGGTTGTATCTATAAAACCGCGGACCCTAGTAGGTCGGTGGTTTGCAGGAACGCCTTCTTTAGCTGATGTTTCTGGGTTCAGGCCGGCGGGAACTCACGACGGATATGTAGTAGGCGGAAATTATTACTTCACCAATGAGGCACCTCCAGGATTGAGTGGGCAATCACTAGTTCTGAACCGTGGTGTCTCACCGCCAGATACGGCAATTGTTATCAATAACACCTCCATCTATGACCCTGGATATACGAATACGTTTGATGAGGAAATCGATGGGTTGTTCACCGTGGCGTTTTGGGCTAAAGGTGGTTTAAGTGATACATGGCGACCATGGGTGTCTAAGTTTGGTGAAAATGGTCTAGGATGGCAGCTTCGAAACGGTGGATGGGTTCCTGCAGGTACGACGATCCCATGTTGGACTGTGCGTGGCGGTGGATGGGGCGGAGGCGAATTCTTACTTGGATGTGGTCCTACTTGGGCTAGAGATGGGGACCGTGAGGATTTGCATGCAGCGGTTTCAGGGGCTGGTGGGAGTGCCCAGTATTATTATACGGATAACGATTGGCATTTGTATGTCGGGACATTCAATGTATACACAGGTGAGCGAAAACTATACATTGACGGCATACTGCGCGGGTGGATGATTAACAACCCACCCAATACCTTAGCTCCTCAATCTCACATAGTAATTGGAGGACGGGATACCGGTGGTGGGCTAATTGAGGCGTTTACCGCATGCCAGGTGTACGATGTGCGGATTTACAATTACGAGTTATCAGAAGAAGAGATTAAAGCACTTATGCCAGATCCAGTGATTTTCTCGCAACCCCCTGCATCAGTAACTGGGTATGTTGGTGGTAAGGTCACTCTTGCTGCGAGGGTGGGTATTACTGAGCCAATTACTAATCAATGGCAGCTTAATGGGGTAGACCTCGTGGACGGGGAATATAATGGGACTATCATTATCGGTGCAAGGTCGAATGTACTAACGATGATTAATCTTACCACTAACATGGCCGGTGTATACCGACTAGTGGTGTCAAATCCCAAAGGGATATACGTTGGAAGCAACATCGTCCTTTCAGTTGTCCCTGTTCAAACGCCGCCAGCGAATGCGTTGGTAGGTGCGTGGTTCTGTGGCGAGGCTACCTTAGCAGATGTCTCAGGATACAGACTTGCAGGTACGCATGACGGGTACAAAGTGGGTACTGGCACGTACGTGTTTACAAATGATGTGCCACCTGGCAAGCCTGCGGGTTATTCATTGGCGCTGCTAGGGAACTGTGCGATCGCGATTAGCAACTCGTCCACATTAGATCCGGGGTATGTCAACACATTTGATGATGGACTGTCAGCTATGACGGTGATGTTTTGGGCGAAAGGTATACCTGGCAGTGTGTGGAATCCATTTGTTTCGAAGTATGGTGAAAGTGGTCAGGGATGGCAGTTGCGTCGGGATGGTGCTTCGCCCGCACGGCCGTGCTGGACGCTTCGTGGTACGGGTGGTGCCGAGGACATGTCAGGAGTAAATCCATTCCCGGCAGATGGTGAGTGGCATCATTATGCTGGTACGTTCGATCCTATCACGGGCGTAAGGTGTTTGTATGTGGACGGTGTCCTCGTGGCAATGCAAACAGGACAGGGTCCGTACACACTTGCCCCAACTTCGTATCTTGTGATTGGTGGCCGTGACAATGGTGGAAATAACTTTGGCAACTGGTTTGTGGGTCAATTATATGATGTGCGAATTTACAACGTGGCCTTGACAGAGGCGCAAATTAACTCTGCTGTGGTGCCTGAGGTGGTAGAACGGCCCGCGTTTGTTGGCTTGCCAGTGTTGCAAGGTGACAAAATGATTATTAACTGGACGCGTGGCACACTGTTGCAGGCTACCAATATCTTTGGACCATGGGTACCGGTTACGAGTACCCCGCCCTACACGAACGTCATAACGACGGCGCCGCAGCTGTTCTTCAGGTTACGGTATCCATAAGCTGAAGACAAAATGGCGTAGGACCCGAGGGGAGTAAGAATGAGGCGGAAATCGAATGGTATCTTCGATTTCCGCCTCACGTTTTTATGGCGCAGTATAGTTTGTGACCAAGGGGGAAAAAGCTGTAGCAAGGCCGGATTGTTCGTGTTTCAAAAGGAAAAAGATTTTTTCGCGGGATACAAGGTTCCAAAAATATGGGTTGAAAGGGAAGTTTAATAATCCAGATTACTTATTTTGTGGCAACGTTTTTAAGGGGATACGTCAACTGTTGTGGTGAAACCCCAAATGGTATGAATTATAGGTCAAGTCCTAATCGGTGTGAGAATGACTTGAAACGAAAGACCTAAGCAAGTGGCTTGAATCGGCACGTTTACGAAGGTCGTTCCAAGGAAAGTAGATGCGACGGATTTTTTAGTGGTTTGGCCTCAATGCATATGTAGTGCCGAGGGGAGGTATTAAGTTGGAGGTGGTATTGCAAACCCATCCCTTATGCGCATACTTTTAAAAGGGGTAATGTTCAATCGAAAGGTGGATTGTGGTCTCCGGGAGCTTTAGGTCACCTCGCAGAAAAGCGTAGGCATTTATTGCCGCCTTGTGTAGTGGCCAAGCTTGATGTAAAGCGTTGAAACGAGATTCGATTGCATACTAGTTGTTGAAGAAGGTGATATGGTTTTTGCCTGTTTCAAAAGCTTTCCCAGTCGGAAAGCTATAGCTATAGAGGAATATTCAGCCTGCCATTTTAATTTACGCCTAGCACCAGCCGATTTTGGTAAGTAGAAACGCCTTGAGGTGTAACTTTGTTGTTTGTTGTGGGCTTTTTCCTATAAAACATGGTTTAAGTGGCAACCAAATTCAAAGGCATTTGGGAGTAGACGTTTTTAGTGCTTGCGACTTGACTATTAGTTACAGTTTGGTTGCTTTAATAGTTACTGTGCACGCGCGGGTGGTTGTTGGAATGTTTTTAGCCCTGACCGTTTTGCTTGTCGCTGGCCCACTTGATCAGGGAATGGAAATTGGAATATCCGGCCGGGGTGAGGGGGATATAATTACCAACCTAGCCCAGTTAAGAGCAGCGGCGATTCGAAAACCCCATGTCGTTAGACCTATTCGGATAGTGGCTGATGTTTATGATGTGGATGCGTCTTGTGGAATATTGGTTTTGGGAGATGGCTCAAGCATAGAATTTGTACAAGCGGAATCGGGATTAAGCAACGGGATTACGCGAGGCTCGAAAATTTGTATGGAAGCTGTAGGATGTGGGGTAAGGAGAAAGAATTTCGGATTAGCGATAATACCTGGTTTAGTGGTGGAAAACGACGGTGTACATCCGATGACGGTTGAGTCAGGGGTTGTGTATTTGCGGGCAGGTTTAAACCCTGTAGTAGTACGTTGGTTCAATCGGACAGCTGATTACGCATTGACCGTAGAGTACGAAGGGCCTGGAATCCCAAGGCAACAGATTCCAAGTTCGGTATTATCAAGCGTGTATTATGACGCAAATATCAAGAAGACGAACTTAGTTAGTGGCTTACAATATCGGTGCTATGAAGGGTTTTGGGTTCAGTTGCCAGATTTGACCCGCATGAACCCCGTAAAATCTGGTGGGGTCCCAAATTTCGATCTTGGAGTGCGACCACGAGATGAGGGGGTTGCAATTGAGTTTGTGGGGTATATCAGCATTCCGCATGATGGGTTTTACACATTTCATTTAGGGTCCGATGATGGAAGCCAATTGTTCGTTGGTTATCCACAAATAGAGATACGACCATTACCGGAAAGAGAAATTGGGGATTATTTTGGGGGGCGGATTTTTGGAAAAAATGGGGACGAGGACGAATTTCGGTGGGTGAGTGTTGAGGGCACCGTAGTTTTTCCAGCTTTGTTATCTGATGGGGGCGAAATGATTTTACGAGTTGGTGGGAACGATTTTCGTGTGATGATCTTTGAAGATTGCGGCAGACGTCCGCCTGTTATGGCTCACTCACGGGTTCGTGTTTCAGGGGTTTACGAAGATGTGATGCTTGGGAATGAGGTAGGTTTACCAGGGATTTTGAAAATCGCTACGTGGAATGATGTTGAGTTAGTAGGAGTAGATATGCAGAAAATCCCCCAGGTGACCAATGTAGTCTCTCCCTGGAACGAAACGAACGTGTTGACTACTGCAGCAGAGGTAAAGGAACTCACAATTGAAGAGGCAAAAAAACAGCTACCTGTACGCATCCGGGGAGTCGTAACAGCAACGCTCCCCCCTTACGTTCATGGTGCGGTGATTCAAGATACAACGCGTGGGATCTTTGTCTCATATCTTGGATTAAACTTGGAGGAACCTTTGCGATGGGGAGAGGTCTATGAAGTAGAAGGGGTCACGGGACCAGGAGATTTCGCCCCAATAATTATCGCGAGGCAAATAAAGCACTTAGGCACAGGCAAATTACCAGAGCCTATACGACCCGCATGGAAACAATTATTCAGCGGTGCGTTGGATACACAGTATATTGAGCTGGAAGGCGTTGTACTTGGCGTAGACAACCAAGAAGTGGATCTGCTTACTGCAGATGGGGAAGTGGTTGTGATCATGGATGATTTCCAGCCGGAAAGATTAACAGAGTATGAGAACGCCTTAGTTCGAATACGGGGGTGTGCTTTTGCAATTTTCAACATGCAGACGCGGGAGCTCAATACCGCCGCGGTACGAATTTTAGGTGGGGCTATTGAAGTTGTGCAACCTCCACCAACAGATTTATTTACCGCTCCGTTAAAAAGGTTAGGGGATTTGTTGCTTTATGACCCGAACGCTGCCCCACTAAGATTTCTGAAGATCGAAGGGCAAGTCGTGTATAAAGTGAGGAACGAGTACTTTCTCACTGATGGTACTAATACAGTGTGTGTAAACCTGAGGGACAGGCACAATACCGATTTTTCTATCAGGGACGTTGTTGAGGCGGTAGGTTTTCTCGATTGCAGTGGACCATTACCACTCCTCAAAAAGGCCATAATGAGAAAAGCAGGACGGGGAACCCTGCCTTTACCAATCCAAGTAGAGCATAGAGATCTTTTGTCACGATCGCACTGTGGACGCTTGGTGAAATTTGAGGGGAGGTTGTTAAACATGTGGTGGAACGGATTTGAATACGTTCTCGAGTTGCAGTCAGGTTTTGTAGGGTACCGGGCTCGGTTAGTGGCTTCACCGAAACAAGTCCAGCGTCTTCGAATAGGGAGTTTATTGGAGCTTACAGGGGTTTATGTTCCTCAAGAACTTTCCCCCAGCGGAAACGTGACTGGTTTTGAGTTGTTGCTGTACTCGCCTAATTGCGTCCGGGTGTTGGCTAACCCACCGTGGTGGACTTTAAAAAGGGCGCTTTATGCAATCGGATTGCTCGTGGTATTGCTAATCGGCGTTTTGATCTGGAATAAGCAGTTGCATCGGGAGGTCCAAGAACGCACGCGTAGGTTGGAAAACGAAATTCGAAAACGAGAGCTAGCTGAGCTTCAACATGCTGCGGAGATGGAGCGGACAAGGATTGCGCGTGACCTACATGATGAACTTGGTGCAGGTTTGACGGCGATTAGCTTAATGGCAAGTGTGGGGGTTACTGGGCATGAGGGGAGAGATACTGTACACCAACGACTGGTAAAAATTGCAGAAAAAGCACGTACGCTTGTGGAGTCATTGGATGTGATAGTATGGGCAGTGGATCCAAAACGGGATTCGTTACAGTCGTTCATGGATTATACTGCAAGTTATGCAAAGGAAATTCTTGACGCCGCAGGTATTTTTTGCCGGCTGCGCTTACCGTTTGATTGTGATGGCATAATGCTAAGTGGCCCTGTCCGACACAGTTTGTTTTTGGCAGTGAAAGAGGCCTTGAACAACATAATTCGGCATGCTAGAGCCACGGAAGTGGAGTTGGTTATGACCGTACAATTTAATCAGTTGGAGCTTGTAATTAAAGATAATGGGCACGGTTTTGACTTAAATTCAGCACGTTTAGGAGACGGATTGCGTAATATGCAAAGTCGGTTGGCTGCATTAGGAGGAAGTTGCGCAATTATCTCAAAGCCTGGAGAAGGCACAACCGTTAGATTTTTACTTCCTCTTGGTAACACAAGTCACGGGTTGAGCTAATGGAATTGAATTGGCAACGGATCCAGAGCAGCACCGAAAGATTGGGTGGGGTATCGTCCCCAACCCAATCAGCAGAAGATTCAACTCGTTCTCATCCAAGAACTCAACATATGACTACCGTTGGGATAGTAGAAGATGACGATGCGATGCGTAACATGTTGGTTGAGCTGTTCAACAGTACTCCAGGTTACAAGTGTATATGTGCATGTTCCACTGTTAAAGACGCGCTTATTGAAATACCCAAAGTTCGACCACATGTTGTGTTGATGGATATTTATCTCCCTGATGGATCTGGCATTGTTTGTACGGCGCGGTTAACGGAAAAACTACCAGAGTTGCAGATAATTATAATCACCGTCTATAGAGACACGGAGCTAATTTTTGATGCCTTAAAGGCAGGGGCGTGTGGGTACATACTAAAGCGGTTTAAGCCTGAGGAAATTGTCCGAGCCGTTGCAGAGGTGCGAGGCGGGGGTGCCCCAATGACTCCCGAAATAGCACGTATGGTCGTAAGGTCGTTTCAGACGCCCACTCCAAAATCGGAATTGGAAGGTCTGACCGCAAGGGAAGCAGAAATTCTCACTTTAGTGGCAAAAGGCTTATCTAATAAAGAAATCGCAGCTAGGCTTGGAGTTTCGCATGGGACGGTTCGGAACCATTTGGCCAATGTGTTTAAGAAATTGCATGTACAGTGTAGAACAGAGGCTGCAATGAAGTACTTGCTCCTTAAGTACGAGGGGAAAACCGGCAAGAATGTTGATTAGTGTAGGTGAGTGGATTGGGACGTGCTTAATGGCAAGCCTGTGTGCACATGCCCTCTAATACACCAGTGTGTCTGCAGTGTTTAAGGTGAAACCATTTTGAAATTATTGAGGTTTGATAAGTTTTCTAAATACCTCGAAGTGAGGAAGAAAGGGTAGCAAGGAATTCAATAAACTTGGGTATTGCCGGGCTGAATCTTGTTGAATCAATAAACTATTGATCTGGACACGAATGACTAGGCTAAGCGGGCTTGATTAATAGTAGGTATATTGGGCAATTTTAGCTTATGATCGAATGTAGCAGGCGAGAATTCTTACGTCTGTCGGGTGGATTTACTTTGGCTGCTCTGTTCTCACCTCTTGGACGCATGAAGGGTGAAAATACAGTAGAGGGAGCTCGACCTAGTAAAATTGATCGGAAAAAAGTTGTCCGGCGACATAACCCGCGATTTACGAGGTTTGATCCGTTTCACACGCTTTCAGTTGGTAATGGTAGGTTTGCCTTTAATGTTGACATTACGGGACTACAAACATTTACGGCTGAGAGTGAGAAGGATTTTCCTCTTTGTACTGTGTCGCATTGGGGTTGGCACAGTACGCCATTGCCTGAACATTTACTAGGGCAAGTGCTCCGGCCCAGAGAATATGAAGTATTGGGTCGAAAGCTTTATTTGTATACAGATTCCACTGCGCAGGAAGAACTTTTTGCTTGGCATAGGCAAAATCCCCATAGGTTTAATTTAGGGAAAGTGGGTTTTTATTTGGAGCTGCCGGATGGAAGACGGGCTACGCCCGCCGATTTGAAGAATTGCCATCAAGAGTTAGATTTATGGACTGGCGTGGTGCGTAGTAAGTTTGAATTTATGGGCAAAGAGGTATGTGTAACTACAGTAGCCGATGCTGAATTTGACGGTTTTGCTTCGAGAATAGAGTCAGTTTTGCTTGGAACTGGTAGGATAAGCGTAATAATTGCTTTTCCTTATGGAAGTCCGGACCCAGCAATGGGGCGATGGGATAAACCAGAATTGCACGTTACTGAGGTGAGGTGCCTAGGAAAGAATTTATATGAGTTTGTGCGCAAGATGGACACCATAGTGTATAGGATGGTCTTAGCTTTCAAGGGCCGAGCAGTTATAAAACAATTTAATGCGCATGAGTATGTTTTAACGCCTCAGGAGCAGCGAGAATTTGAATTTGTCTGCTTTTTTAAACCTGACGATAGTGCCATCTCAAATGTGCGGACTTTTGCTCAGGTTATGGCGTCGAGTAGTCGGATGTGGGAGCAGTATTGGGAGCGAGGGGGGATGATCGATTTCGATGGTAGCACCGATCCACGGGCAGAAGAGTTAGAGAGGCGGATAATCCTTTCCCTTTATCAAACTGCTATCCACTGTAGTGGCCCTTTGCCATCTCAGGAGACGGGATTGTTGTACAACAGTTGGTATGGAAAATTTCATTTAGAAATGCATTGGTGGCATTCAGTCCACTTTGCTGCGTGGGACAGGTTTGAACTTTTTACTCGATCGTTGGGAATTTATCGTGAGTTATTACCTCTGGCGCGTGAGGTAGCGAGACGGCAAGGTTTTCTGGGGTGCCGCTGGCCGAAAATGATTGGTCCTGATGGTGTAGATTCGCCTTCCCCAGTGGGCCCCTTACTTATTTGGCAACAACCCCATCCAATTTATTACGCTGCATTGTGTTATCGACGAGTCCCTACTCAGGCGACTCTTCTGTGGTGGAAAGACATAGTGTTTGAGACAGCGGATTTTATGGTTTCATTTTTGTATTACGATTCCAAACAGGACAGGTATGTGATAGGGCCGCCAATTAAAACGGTTTCTGAGAACAATGATCCGATGGATACTTGGAATCCAACGTTCGAACTGACGTATTGGCGATTTGGGCTACGTGTTGCTCAGGAATGGCGCAAGAGATTAGGGCTAAAGCCTAATGCACTATGGGAAAAGGTTTTGGCCAGGCTAGCCTTACCGTCTGTGTCAGAAGGGCGGTATTTGATGCATGAAGGATTAAAGGATACTTACACTCGGTGGAATTGGGAGCATCCCGCATTGGTAGGGGCTTATGGGATGTTACCTGGGGATGGGATTGATACAACGATAATGCGTGAGTCTGTAAGGGAAGTGTGGAGGACGTGGCAATGGGAACGGAGTTGGGGTTGGGATTTTCCGTTGCTGGCTATGGCTGCGGCTAGATGTGGTTTACCTGAGTTAGCAGTCGATGCATTATTGCTGCCTGTAGAGAAAAACCATTACTTACCTAATGGACATAATTACCAGCGTCGAGGGCTGAGTGCATATTTGCCAGGCAATGGTGGATTGCTCTCAGCAATAGCTATGATGGTGGCAGGTTGGGATGATGGGCCAAGTTGTGAGGCGCCTGGCTTTCCGAAAAATAGGAAATGGAAGATTACATGGGAGCGTCTAGCCAAATGGATGTGATAATCGCAGAAAGTTGTAGTTCTTGACAATTTTTGACAAAAGGATGATTCTTGAACAAAAGGGCGCAAGGTACTTATGACTTTGACGAAGCGTGATTTGGTGGTTCGGATTAGCAATGAGACTGGTCTGAGGCAACCCCAGGTTTACAAGGTGATTCAAAAGACCTTGGATTATATTACAGAAGCTTTGGCGAAGGGCGACCGGGTGGAACTAAGGTCTTTTGGTGTGTTTGAGGTCCAGATCCGGAAACCGCGCGTGGGACGCAATCCGAATAAACCTGAAGTGGTGGTTCCTATCCCCGAGCGTGCTGTTGTAAAATTTAAAATGGGCAAAGAAATGAGGGAAAAGATCGAGAAATTGCATCTGCAGCCGCCTTCTCAATAATAAAGGGATAGTGTTGGCAAAACCCTCCAAGTAAAGCAAAAGGCCTTATTTTTAGTCTTCAAAAGGTGCGTGACAGCTATTAGGCTAGGGAGCCCAAATTGTCGTTATGGAACGGTTACCTGGCTTTAGGGATTTTTATCCTGACCCAGTGCCACACGAAGATGCATGGAGTGCACGGGTCAGGCAATATGTGTTTGACACATGGAGGCGGATGGCAAGACGCTACGGGTTTGTTGAGTATGATGGTCCGCCATTAGAGCCACTTGAATTGTACACATTAAAGAGTGGGCCTGAAATCGTGCGACAGCTATTTGATTTTGTAGATAAGGGTGGACGGCATGTGGCTTTGCGCCCTGAGCTTACTCCCACATTGGCGCGGATGGTGGCCGCGCACCATAGAAATTATAAGAAACCTTTGAAGTGGTTTGCCATACCACAGTTGTTCCGGTACGAAAAACAGCAACGCGGTAGGCTACGAGAGCATTTCCAGTTTAATGCCGATATAATTGGTGAGCCCGACGTAGGAGCTGAAGCGGAGCTCATAGCCCTAATTATTGACACTTTGCGTGCATTTGGGCTTTCAGAATCAGACTTTGTGGTAAGGATAAGTAGCCGCGTAGTGTGGGACGAATTTTTTAACCGAGTTTGTAAGAAAGCAGAATTGCGAGAGGAGTTTTATTTGGCTGTGGATAAATTGGATCGGGATCGTGCTAAAAGCGAGGAAACATTGAGATCGATGGGGATTCCCCCGGAAACTGTGTATGCTTTAACGGAAAAGGCTGAACCTACAGGCGATCTTATACGATTGCTTGAAAATCTTCGTGCACGGGGCATGCAAGAGTATGTAACAGTGGATTACAAGATCATCAGGGGACTTGCCTATTACACAGGGATTGTGTTCGAGGTTTTCGACCGTAAAGGACAGTTTCGTGCAATTGCCGGTGGGGGGCGATACGATCGATTGGTAAAACTTATTAGTGGAGGAAAAGTAGATTTGCCAGCCGCCGGGTTTGGTATGGGAGATGTTGTGCTAACTGAGTTGTTGACTGAACGTGGATTGATACCAACTTTCGAACCGACAGTGTTAGTGTATGTAATTATCCAACATGAGTCTGTTCGCGAATATGGTTTGAGCATAGTGCAAAGATTGAGAGAAAAAGGATATTCGGTTGATTATCCGCTTAGCCAAACTAAATTGGACAAACAAATCAAGGTGACGCGCGATTTGAATGCTCAGGTGGTTGTTGAAGTGGCATTGGATTCCCAGAGTGGGTCACCCTACGCAAGGGTCCGACTGGCCAAGCTCCCAACCGCAGAACAACGAGTGGCAAATGACTTGAGTTCGGTTTGTCAGATCGTAGGGGATTTTTTGAAAGAACAGGTGCATTCGACAAGAGATTAAATCCAAGTCCCTTTTAGTAATCACACCCTACCTTTGTTTGCGCGTGGTTTTTGAGTATGTACTAGCTGTTTAAGCATTGGCCGCTCGTTTTTTGGACTACTCATTTGAGAATTAGATGGAACAGAAAACAGCATCCAAATGGGAATGAGTTGCATTTGGCTTTGCCGCTAAAAAGTTTATTTTTCTCGCCCTGAGTGGGTATACTATGTAGTCGTTTTGCAAAGTTGCTAGTTTGCTTGTTGGAGCGTAGCTTTGGAACTTGCTTTTTTGTGTAGAATCGATATGTAAGTCGTAACGTGCGGACAAGAGAACTTACGCATGTCAGGTGTAGAGTGTTGGTGTGAGGTGGCAAGATGTCGAACATTTCGCAGATTTTTTTATATTCACCCCTGGTAGAAACGCTTCGGTATCCGGAGGAATGTCCGTTTAAAACAGAGCGAGCTTCAATTGCACGGCGGAGGTTGTTGGAATTTGGTTGGTTAGTTGGGCCAGAAGCACGTGAGATCCACGTTGAGCCTGCAACGATAGACCAGCTACTACAGTTTCACACACCTGAATATGTTGAGGAATTACAACGAGCGGATGCAGGCGAGCTTACTGTAAGAGGAATAGAAATGGGATTAGGCACTCCTGATACACCTGTGTTTAGGGGAATGTTTGCGTATAGCGCGTTGGCTTGTGGTGCATCGGTTATAGGGGCACGATTAATTGGGAAGAGTGAGGCTAAAGTGGTTTTTAATTTAATGGGTGGGTTGCACCATGCTAGACCAGCGCGAGCCGCCGGTTTTTGTTATCTTAATGACGTGGTTCTTGCGTGCTTGGAGCTGGTAAAATTGGGGCACAGGGTATTGTATTTGGATTTAGATGCCCATCATGGGGATGGAGTGCAAGAGGCGTTTTATAGTCGAAATGAAGTGTTGACAATATCCCTGCACGAGACTGGTAAGACGCTGTATCCTGGAACAGGTTTCGAAGATGAAATAGGGGAAGGATCTGGTGTTGGCTACTGCGTTAATATTCCATTGCCTCCAGGCACTTATGATGAGGCATATCTTTTGGCATTTAAGGAGGTAGTTGAACCTTTGGCTCATAAATTCGATCCGGATACTGTAATCGCGGAATTTGGAATGGATGCTCTGGCGGGTGATCCGCTAACACATTTAAAACTTACGAACCGGGTGTTTTTGCAAGTGGTTGAGTTTCTGAAAGCGCTTAATAAACCTGTATTAGTTTTAGGCGGGGGTGGATATAATGTGGAAAATACTGTGCGGGGTTGGCTTTTGTGTTGGAAGGCCTTTGGAGAGTTTGGACATGGAATGGATTGGAGCGTAGGTATGGGTGGAGTTTTTCTTGGAAACAGCGAGTGGGTGGGCGGCCTTGAAGATGGAGAAGTTCCTGTTTCTCCAGATCAGAGGCAAAGGGTTGAGTCAGAATTGATTCCCGTGCTCCAACGGCTGAAATTAAGATTGTTCCCTCAGTGGGGGCTCCCCGTGGGATAAGTTTGTGGTCAAACTAGCATTCTCACAACGCTAATTTTTAAAAGTAAGGATGCTCGAGTCCTTGTAGGTTGCTAAATGTTCAGATGGGAATTTTAGGGTGAAAGTTAACATTCTTCGGTGATTGCATCTACATGTCAATTGCCGAAAATTTAGTGGTATCCATGGCTGCTGGTTACCTTCATTGTAGTGATAAAGTGGAAACATTATTGGAGTGGTTTGTCCAGGTTATTGACAAGCCCGTGGCGAACCCAATGAAGCCCATCCTAACTGTTGTACCTCATTGGACCCTCTCCAGCTGGTTACGGTACCAATTGGTAGCACGTTTGGGTGCTCATGGAAATTGTCGATTTGTGTCCCCAGAACGGTTCGTGTGGGAAATAGCCATAACTTTAGTGCCCGAACTCGCCATGGATTACCGTTATTCAAAAGGGGCGCTGGCATTAGCAATTTTTAAGTCATTGTCAACAATTTTGAATGATAGCAGAAAAGTGGTTGCTTTACCGTTGGATCTTCAAGCGGCATCTCCTCAATTGATACATCAATTTGCACGAGTAGTTGCCGATTTATTTGATCAATATTGCATCTACCGGCCAGAGATGATCAGGGGTTGGCAAGCTGAAAGTTCTAATTGGCAAGCGGAGTTGTGGAACAAGGCGGCTTCTAACTTGTTAGGTCGAACGCCGGTGTATCTTTGGGATACGGTAAAAACAAAGTTAGAAAGCATGTCTGATAAGGTAGAGGGTTTGCCTGAACGGGTGATTTGTTTCGGGGTTTACATGTTGCCCCCAATTTATCTCGAGCTATTAAATGCACTCGCCGCACTGACTGAAGTACATCTGTTTGTTTTTGTGCCAGCAAAGAAAATTTGGGAGGTTGTGAAGAAACCATTTGAAGACAATTACTTTACAACACCACCAGAGAAAATAGTCAACCGGATTAAGGATCAGATTAATGCTCAACATGGGTTTGTGGGTAGTTGTGTGGAGTTGGGGGTTGAACATGCGGCATTGATTGCGTATAGGTGTGCAAGGTGGGTTCATAAGGAAAGATTTTCTGAGCAGTGGCCACACTCATTGTTGGGCGACATTCAACGTAAAATTTCAGAAATGAGTACTTTTTCCGAGGGGAGCCATTTCTTGGTAGACGACTCAATTCAGATCCATGTGTGTCATAATAGGTTTCGAGAAATTGAGGTCTTACGGGATCACATTCAAAAATGGCTTCAAGAAGATCCGGATTTGCGTTTAGATGAGATAGGGGTTTTTGCGCCTGACATAAGCAAATACCAACCGTATATTGAAGCTCTTTTTGGTGAAGGGAGCGACCAGGGTGGCATAATCCCGTTCCAAATTATTGGTGGGGACGAAGGGAACCGCTCCCCCGTTATCCATGCATTAAAACGGGTTTTGAAGATGTTAGACGGGCGGGCTACTGCGGGGGAATTTATTGAGTTTTTGGGTATGGAACCAGTGCGTTTAAAATTTGATCTTTCTTGGGATGACGTTTCGACAATTGTTCAATGGATTATCCGGACAAATATTCGATGGGGTTTAGATGAGACTCATAAGGCGCAAATGGGATTTCCAGGCCACGACTATAATACATGGCGCAGTGGTTTAGATCGGCTTTTGTTAGGATATTCGGTGGCTTTCAATGGTGCGTTTGCCAAAATTGTACCAGGGGATCCTATAGAAGGAGATCGGGTCGAGTTGTTGGACAAGTTTTTAGCGTTCGTGAATGCAGTAGCCGAAATAATAAAGCGGGCAAAACCTGAAATGACGGTCCCAGAATGGTGTGAATTAGTGCAAATGGTATTGGATAGGTTACTTGCCGATCGCGATCCAGCTGGCCTAGGCATAAGGCGAATACGTGCCGCGATACAAAAAATGATAGAGGATGCCGAAACCGCTCAATTTTCAGATGCTTTACCCTTGGTAACTCTCCGTGAATCATTTTTGCTCACGCTGTCAGAGGTGCACGAAATGCGAGTTGGACATCCTGCTGGAGTGTTATTTGGTTCACTTAAGTGGACGCATACAGTGCCCATGAAGATAATGTGCTTGATTGGGCTTAATGATAATGAGTTCCCAAGGATAGAAGAGCATTTGACGTTTGATTTGATGAGCAAGCACCGACTAGTGGGTGACAGATCGGTGGCAGCGGAGGATAGATTTGTATTTCTGTGGGCCATTTTGAATGCGCGGCAAAGGCTTTATCTGAGCTATGTCGGAAAATCAATCCGCGATAATTCCGACGTACCGCCCTCGCCTTTGTTACAGCAGTTTATGGATTTTATTTGCGAGAGCTTCAATGTGCCTTTGGAGGCGCTTGTCAGAAAGCACCGATTGCATGGGTTTTGTCCTGCTTACTTTGATGGGCGGGATGAGCGGTATTTCAGCTTTTCGAAGTCTAATTATAAGGCAGCTTCTGCGCAGCCAGGTGGGACTGTTGGACTTGCAAAAACGTGGTCCCGGCAGATGCAAATTAAGGTTCCTAAGTCCGCGTCAGTAGGTAACTTGGTAAAATTCTTCCAAAATCCAGCCAAGGCATTTTTACAGGATACTTTCGGTATAAGCCTTCCCGCAGAACCGGTAGAAATATCAGAAAGCGAGTGTTTCTGGCCGAAGCCTTTGGTTGGTTACGAAATCCGTAAAGCGATTTTTGACGGGATCATAGAAGGGCAGGATATGGATACGGTCGCTGAACGTTTGTATGGTTCTGGGTTGGTGCCAAAAACTAATGCTGGTAAGGTCGTTATTGAATCGGAGAGAAGCAAGGTGGAACCAATCGTTGAACGGGTTAAATCAATGTTCCCAGATTCTGCTCGAGCGGACAAAGAGGTGATAGATTTTGAAATTAATGGGTGGCGTATTACTGGAGAAATAGGACCGTTATTGGGTGGTAGAATTGTCCTGGGCAGGGTAGGTAGGATCCGGGCCAAAGATCTGCTGGAAGCGTGGATTAAGCATCTAGTGTTAGGATGTTGGAAGGGTAATATAGGCGGAGCAATTTTATTAGGGTTGGAAGGGAATAAGATCCTTACCGTAACTCTAAACCTCCCGGAGAACCCCCAGGGTGTATTACATGAGCTATTGGAGATCTATGCAGTAGGTATGACGCGTCCAATCCCATTCTTTCCTGAAACTTCCTATATATATGCGGAGCATTTTATTAATGGGGGGGAAGCTTGCATGCAGGTGTTAGAAAAGGCGCGCAAAAAGGCTATGGATGTTTGGTTGGGTGGAGAAGAGGAAAGGCAAATTGCCGAGTCGGATGACCCCTACTTTGATCTTTGTTTTGCTGATTTTGCTCTGCCGAACGAGGATTTTGAAAGTTTAGCGATAAGGATTTATAAGCCATTGTTAGAATCCTGGCAAAAGTTAGACGGCTAACATGGAATTTAATCTGATCGAAACGCCTATTCAACCTGGGACTATCCTAATAGAAGCTAGTGCTGGGACAGGGAAGACGTTTGCCTTGTCGATCTTGTATTTGCGTTTGCTTGTAGAGGCAGGATTATCCTCGGACCAAATTCTTGCGGTAACTTTTACTGAAGCAGCTACGCGGGAACTTCGAGCGCGTTTACAAAAGGTTATTGGCATGGCGGTAAGAGTTCAACGGGGGATTGTGTCTCAGGACCCCATGGCGCCATATATCCAGGCAATTCTTAAAAAAAATACGATTAATGCAGAGGTGGTGTATGAAAGGCTTCGATCGTCATTAGATTCCTTTGACCAGGCCCCAATTTCGACAATTCACAGTTTCTGTTACAGTGTTCTTACTCGGTTTCCTTTTGAAACTGGGCATGTGCTGACGGCCCAAATCATTCCAGATGTTGAAGTGGTGTTAAACTTTTTGGCCGAGGATTTTTGGCGATCCTATATTTCGCAGCAGCATAGTTATGTTGTTGCTGCGGCAATTGAACTCGAATTGACTCCCCAACGCTTGGTTCAGTTTTGGAAACGGGTATTATCCCAGCATGGGCTTAAGATGGAGCATGAACTGAGCAAAGAAGTTGCAGAACAGCAAATCAAGGAGGCCTTATGTAAATTGAAGGTTTTAGAAAGGGAATGGGGTCGAATCATGGGAGATCTTTATAAGTGGTTAGAGCAAAACAAAAATTTTCTGAAAAAGGAGTGGGGGAATGAGGAAAGGATCTCACTAATTTTCGACATAGTGGGTCGGGCTGTAACGGGAGAAGCTTTTACCCCGCAGGCGATAAAATTGTTAGCTGAACTAAGGCCGGAAAAGATTGTTGGGGCGGTGGATAAACGTTTCAAGGCGAAGACGACACCGGTTCCCGAGTCTTTGAAGTTTGTTCAATATGTAGTGGAATCACAATACCAGCTTGGTCGTGGGCTTTACATTATAAGTTTAGCGTATCTAAAAGAGAGGTTGCCCGAGTTTAAAGAGCGGAGCGGGATTTTGGTGTACGATGATTTACTTTTGCGAGTCGCAGAGGCATTGGAAGGTGACCGGGGTAAAGATCTCATCCGGCAACTTAGGGGGATTTACAAAGCAGCATTGGTAGATGAGTTCCAGGATACGGACCCTCTCCAGTACGAGGTTCTTAAGAAAATATTTGAGCCGGCGAAGGGAAGTCTTGAAAGGTATTTGATTTTGATTGGAGATCCTAAACAGTCTATTTACAGCTTTAGGGGTGCAGATGTTTTCACATATCTTAAAGCCGCAAAGCAGGTATCTAAGGTATATACGCTCACTCGCAACTGGCGATCTACTCCGGATTTGCTTCGGGCGATTAACACATTGTTTGGAACGCATTCCAATCCGTTTGTTTTTCCGGAAATTGGATATCTACCTATTTTTGCAGGCGATCCAGGGTCTAAAAAGAGATTGATCATTTCTGGCAGTGGGGAGGAACCTGGTCTGGAAATTTGGTTTTACAAAGGTGAGGATGAAAAACCACTTACTAAAAGTGAAGCGTGGGCAAGGATTTACGAGCATGTTGCATCCGAAGTAACTCGGTTACTCAACTCAGGGGCTTCTATTGACCACGCCCCTATATCAGCAGGTCACATTGCCATCTTAGTTCGGGAAAACCGGCAAGCTAAACGAATGCAAAAGGTTTTATCCCGCTACAATGTGCCTTCCGTTTTGCATACAACAGAAAGCGTTTTTCATACACATGAGGCTTGGGAACTTTGGTGTGTTTTGAGTGCGATCCTAAACCCAGGCAAAGAAGCCCAGCTACGCGCTGCTTTGTTAATGCCGATGTTTGGCAGAGGACTTGATGACGCCTTTGAGCTAACCACCAATGAGGCTGAATGGAGTGAAATAGTTTCGCGATTTAAAGGGTATTTGCAAATATGGGAACGTAGAGGGTTGTTTCCGATGTTTCAAGCGTTGGTTGAGGTCGAGGGCGTAAAACCAAATTTAATGCGGTTTGTTGATGGGGAACGAAAGATTACAAATCTATACCAAATCGTTGAGTTGCTGCACCAAGCTGAGAGCGAAACCGGCCCAGATCCGCTTAGAACAATGAGTTGGTTTGCTCGTAAAATGTTTGCTTGGGAGATCCCACCCGAAGAGTACCAAACGCGGCTAGAAAGTGATCGGGATGCGGTCAAAATAGTGACAATTCACCGAAGCAAAGGGTTAGAGTACGATATTGTCTTTTGCCCATTTTGTTGGGAGGGGATCGGCAGTGATCGAAACAAAACTCTGGTCAGACCTATGATTATCCGAGATCCAGTGAAAAAGGAGCCGTTGCTTTGCTTTGACACTCCCGGTACGAAGATAAATGAAGATGCTTTTGCTGCGGCAATAAAGGAGAGTCTGTCTGAGGAGGTTCGGGTGGTTTATGTAGCCCTGACTAGGGCAAAGGTGAAATCATACTTGATCTGGGGCATAATAGGGGGTAGCGAGACTTCCCCACTTTGTTGGTTGTTCATGCCACCTGAGACTCAAGCTAATGACAAGCAGGCTTCTTATTCATTTACAACTGATGTGGTGACGGGAGGTTCGAGTAAAAAAAACTGGCTTATTCCGTGGTCGCCCCAGGCTGGAGTTGAAATGGTGCTAAGTAAACTTTTAAGTTTAGAAAAACAAAACCAGGATGCCATCAGAGTGGTAGTTAACCCAAACCCACAACCGTCTAAACTTTTACCCCAATCACACTCCCAGATTCAACTGCCGGCGTTTAAGTCAATCTGGCGCGTGCCCAAACCAAGCTGGGAATCTACCAGTTATTCTTCACTAATAACAGGAGAGGATTTGGACTTGACCGACTACGAGATTTGGGCTGAACCGCCTGAGGATGAAGGAATTGAAAATGAGGAACTTCCTCGGGGCGTGATTGCAGGCGAGTGCTTACACAGAATCCTAGAAAAGATAGACCTTGCCAGACCTGAAAGTGAACTGAATCTAAGGATTATTAAGAAGGAGCTGAATTATGCGGCAATTTCTGAAAGTTATGTGCCGAAAGTTGTGGAAATGGTAAAGAGACTGAGTGCAGCAAAGTTGGTTCCTAACCCTGGCCTGATATGTAAATCTGTGCCTGAAATTCCAATTGATATTAGGCTAGGTGACATTCCCTTGCATAAGAAGGTTTGCGAGATGGAATTTGGGTTTTCCGTTCGTAGGTTTGATTTCTCAGAGGTGATAAAAGTGCTCGTTTCCTATGGCATTAACCAGGCGTGTGAACTGGAAGCAAGGACGCCACCCGTTTCACCTACTGTTGTAAAGGGGTACATTGACATGCTGTTTGAGGCAGGAGGCAAATTTTATGTGGTTGATTGGAAGTCAAATTGGTTAGGAGCTACACCTTCTGATTATGCGCCTGAGAAACTAGCCAGAGAGATACTTAGGCAGCATTATTATTTGCAGTACCTTATTTATACGATTGCAGTTGACAAGTTTTTGCAGTGGCGAGTACGGGACTACCATTACGACCGATGTTTTGGAGGTGTTTGGTTTATATTCCTCCGTGGGGTATTTCCAGAAGTGCCAGGAAGCGGAATATACTACGATAAAGTGCCGGGAAAGCTGATCGATGAAATTGGGAAATACTTGGTTGTAGAGCCCATTGTTGCCAAGAAATGATGATGGAATGTATGCCTATTGAACCGTATTTCCCTGGGCGCTGTGTTACCTGTTGGGAACTTAGCACATTGGACATGGAATTTGGTGATTTTATATGCCGGGTATCTGGGACGAACGACCCGGTCGTCAAGTATACCTGTGCAATCCTCAGTTGCTCGCGTAGGTTTGGAAGCCCATGTCTGCATTTGGAAGAAATTGCAGGGAAAAGTATCGAGCTAGGTAACACTGGTTTGACGTTCCGATTCCCTGATTTAAATGAGCTAGTTGATAATTTGATTAGGTGTGATGCTATTGGTACCCCTGGCGAGCAGAAGCCTGTGATCCTTCATGAGTCAGGGCGGCTTTACTTGCACAGGTATTGGGAATACGAACAACTAGTTGCTAGAGAGATTGCTTATCGGGCTCTGGGGCAAGAGCATAATTTTGATGAACCGGAGTTAAATTTGATATTGTCCCGATTTTTCCAGGATCCTACAAAAAGAGACGATGCACAGTGCTTAGCTGCTAAGGTAGCAATTTCGAGAAATCTATGTGTTATCACAGGTGGGCCTGGTACTGGCAAGACGCATACGCTCATTCGCGTAATAGCTTCAATTATCGATTCACCGATTAAACCACGACCGCGAGTGGCTTTGGCAGCGCCTACGGGCAAAGCGGCAGCGCGACTTGTTGAGATGGTCAAGTCAGCCGATATAGTCTTGTCAGATGGTTTACGGTTAAGTGATTATTTAACTGAGTCCATCGGCACTTTACACCGTTTGTTAGGAGCCTCGGAAGACCTTACAACATTTAAGTATAATGCGGCTAATTTACTTCCCTACGATGTAGTGGCTGTGGACGAGGCGAGTATGGTAGATCTTGCGTTAATGGCGCGGTTACTGGCGGCTTTGCCGCGTCACGCAAAACTAATTTTATGTGGTGATCGCAACCAGCTAGCTTCGGTTGAGCCTGGGTCGGTGTTTACAGATATCTGTGCTGCTTTGTTGGATGCCGACCGATTTTCTGATTCGGTACCTAGAAGCGTGGTCCAATTGACAAAAAATTATCGTTTTCGTGAGTCTAGTCTCATTCACCAATTTAGCGAAGCTGTGGTACGCGGAGACGTGAAGTTGGCAGAAGGAATCTTGGAAGAGGCAAAATCTGGCAGAAACGATCTAGTATGGTTTCCAATGGAGGAGATGAGTCGTTCCCGTGATGTTTTGCGGGAGGAAATAGTAAAAGGTTACCACCCGCTTTTTAAGTCGCTTAACTCTCCCAAGGAAGCCTTGCGTACCTCGACTCAGTTTAGAATATTATGTCCATTCCGAGAGGGGCCGTTTGGCGTGGTATTTGTAAATAGATTTGCGGAATGGGCGTTAGGTGAGGCTTTTGGGGTATCAACTTATGCACGATGGCTGTCTGCACGGTATCCAGGCCAATTGATTATTGTAACGCGGAATGATTATTCATTACGTCTATTTAATGGCGACTGCGGTGTGATATTGAGAGCGAGTGCAGTAGGAAGCTCGCATTCAAATCGTGAATTGGTTGCGTGTTTTCCATCAGAGAATGACGAATATAGGATGATTTCCCCAGTCAGATTGCCTTCTAATGAGACTGCGTTTGCTATTACGATTCATAAGAGTCAGGGATCGGAGTTTGATGAAGTTTTAATCCTCCTGCCCAAGGAATCCACGCCTTTATTGGGGTTAAACCGGGAATTGGTTTACACTGCTGTAACCAGGGCAAAAAACAGAGCAAAGCTTTGGTCGGAGAAAAATACTATCTTACGCGCGATAATGTCACCAACCAGCCGTGAATCCGGATTACGGGAAGCTATCTTGCAGGAGTTCCAGGCTTAGCTCAGAGGAATTTAGTTCGCGATGCAGATGTGATTGCCCTAATGAAACAAGGCTTACTTACACCGCCTTTGCCGTAACATGTAAGCTTTTTATCGGCTTTAAGAAATAGCTTATGATTGCTAGGGTTTATTTGTATCTGAGTTTGAGAGAAAGGGGGATCACGTTTTTGGTTAAAATGTGTACTTTATTGGGCGCTTTGTTGCATAATACGTTGTATATTGGCTGGGTTTGAAAAGAAACGCCTGATTTTTTCGAACTCAGCAAGGGCTTTTTGGTATAAGGGTGGAATGGTTTGGAGTTGATTGGCTCGGGCGAGTTTTTCAATTTCGCGCAAAATTGGGACTATTGATGTAAGGCCTAAGGTTGCGCTAGCGCCAACAGATGTGTGTGCAAGTCGATAAACTGAATCACTCTCTCCCGCAGCTAAGGCTTGCTGCAATTTGACCATTTGTTCTTGTGTCTGGGTTAGATAAAGCTCTACCAACTCACGGACCATGTCTTCGCTGCCATCGGCCATTGCCATGAGTCTTTCGACGTCAATTTCGGGAGGCTCTTCAACTTCTTGATCAGAGGCAAGCGAAGGTTGTGTAGGTTGTTCGACAGCTGAGTTTTGAAGTTGTTCTTGGGGTAGGCTAACCGATTCAGTGGGTGCTGGTGCTTGCTCAAAGGTTTCTTGTGGTAGATTGTTCAAGATAAGGGGTGCCCATTTTTCTATCATTGCACGTATATCAGCAGGTTTTATAGGTTTTGCAAGGTAATCGTCCATTCCCGCATTTAGGCATCGTTCTCGGTCTCCTGCCATTGCTATTGCTGTCATAGCAATAATGATTAAGGGTGGAAAATAATTAGGATGGGCCTGGAGATTGTTTTGCCTTTGCCGAATTTGGCGGGTGGCTTCAAAACCATCCATTTCTGGCATCAACACGTCCATGAATACAAGGTCGTACCGCTTGTGATCGAGCGCTGCGAGTGCTTCTTTCCCGTTGGCCACAACATCGGGATTGTACCCCAATTGTTGGAGTAGTTTAACCGCGACCTTTTGGTTAATCACATTATCCTCGGCGATAAGAATTCGTATTGGGTACATATGCGCTAGTTTTTGGTCGGTTTTTGATGACGTAACGGTTTGGGTGTGGTCCAGCTTACGAGCCGGAGTAGTTGCTACGACCTGGCTCAGGACCTGTTGCAAAATTCCAGGTTTAAGTGGTTTGGTTATACAGGCGGCTAGGTTTAACCCGGTGAGTTCTGGGCTGTCGGGCCGTGGTGGATTGATTGATGTCACCAATATAAGTGGTAGGGAGATACCATTGGGAAGTCGCCGGATCTCTCGTGCTAGCTCGACGCCATCCATTTCGGGCATTCTGTAATCCAGCAATGCAAGGTCAAATTTCTGCCCTGATTGTAGTAGTTTAATTGCGTCGTGAGCGGAGGCTACGCTCTTAGGGATCATACCCCAACGTGTGGTTTGGAACTCAAGTATCCGCCGGTTGGTCGGGTTATCATCTACTATGAGAACACGTTTTCCTGCGAGTTCAGGCAATTTACGATCGATTTGGGTCTGTGGCACTCCTTCCACGATTTCGAAAGGCAGGTAGAAATAGAATGTTGATCCTTGCCCTTGTTGGCTTTCCACCTGCATTTGCCCTCCCATTTGTTCAACTAGTCGTTTGCTGATGGCCAAACCGAGGCCGCTACCGCCGTATTTACGAGATAATCCGCCGTGGACTTGGGAGAATGGTTTAAAAAGTTTGTCAAGTTTGTCTGCAGGGATACCAATACCGGTATCTCGAACTGCAAAAAGTAATTTGCATGTCTGGTCGAGGGAATTCACTTCACCAGTAGCTCTTTCTTTAGGCATGCGTTTCACGCATACTACAACTTCGCCGTGTTCTGTGAACTTTACCGCGTTGCCAATTAGATTGACTAAGATTTGGCGGAGTCGAGCTGGGTCACCCTTTAAAGTTGTCGGGACTGATTCTTCGATTTCGTATGAGAGTTCCAGGTCCTTTTCGGCAGCTTTAGGGGCAAGCACATCCAGTGCATCTTCAATGCATTGGCGCAGGTCAAACGGCTGGATGTCTAGCTCAAACTGTCCGCTATCAATCTTGGAGAGGTCCAGAATATCATTGATGAGAGCTAACAACGAATCCCCGCAAGAACGAATGGTTTCTACATAACCTCGTTGTTCCTGTGAGAGAGGCGTTTCTAATAGCAGGCTGGCCATTGCAATGACCCCATTCATTGGGGTTCGAATTTCATGACTCATACTAGCGAGGAAATCAGCCCGCGCTTTGGCGGCAGCTTCAGCCGCGGCTTTTTCCGATTCTGCTTTTGCCCGTTCCGCAATTAAGTTGTCAATCCACCGTTTTTGAATTATCGCGTTTTTTATCCGAGCTCGGAATTCATGGTGGTCGAATGGTTTGGCCAGGTAGTCTGAAATGCCGAACTCAAAGAGTCTGGTTTTATTTACTGCCGTGTTGGAATCGATAATCGCAATTACAGGGATGTGTCTGGTTGCATCGGTGGACTTAAATTCTTGGATAGCTGCTAATATGTTCAGGACTTGGGTAGTAAGACATGCTACCACAACGTCGATTACGTTCTCAATGGCAAATTCCGCAAGGTTCTCGCCCGTGGGGAGGGATATTATTTCATGCCCGTCTAGCATTAAAACCCCGCTAAGGAATTCATGGGAATGCGCATCTCCACCAACCAACAGAATTTTTCCTTTTGCATCCATACGGCCCAATTCACGCTCTCACATCAGTTTATAGGTTTTGTTTACGAAGTGCCACACCCAAATTTTAAGCAATTTAAGCACCAACCGTCGTACGGATAGGCTCCTTTACCAATTGGGGGGTGGTTTTTGTCTAGGTTTGAGACAGCTCAAGTGTTTTTCTTTTATGAGATAGGTCCATTAATTGAACACTATTTGGATGGGGTGTCCCAATTTGAATTTTGGGAGGGGCTACACAGGGTGATAATGGTTCAAGGGATGTGGCTAACGTGAAGCACATTTGAAGTATTGCCCTTATGTTTTGGTTTAGACATTATACGCTGACTATGGCGAACGGACGTCGGATATATCCGTTTCATTTGATCGAACCCAAATGGCAACGGTTTTGGGATCGCGAAGAAACGTTCCGGGCATTTAATCCGGGAGAGGTGGTTCCTGCTGGCCATCCATTTGGAATTAGGCACGGTTTGGAAGACAAGATGGTCAGTGAAGAAAACCTGCCCGCAAAGTTATACATTTTAGACATGTTCCCTTACCCTTCGGGTGCGGGTTTACATGTAGGGCATCCTGAAGGGTACACAGCTACCGATATACTTGCGCGGTATTTTAGGTCAAAGGGGTATCATGTGCTTCATCCGATGGGATGGGACGCGTTTGGCTTGCCTGCGGAGCAATACGCAGTAAAGACTGGCCAACATCCTCGGGCCTCGACCGAGAAAAACATTGCGAATTTTAGGCGGCAAATTAAAAGTTTGGGATTCAGCTATGACTGGCGCCGCGAAATTGATACCACTGATCCAGGTTACTACAAATGGACCCAGTGGATCTTTCTGCAAATATACAATAGTTACTTCGATCCGTATTGGAAGAAAGCCACGCCCATTGCCCTATTGCAAGATGCGCTTTCCGAAACTCCTACGATGAAAGAGAAATGGAGTGGGAACCCATTTCTTTGTGAAATGCATAGACTTTGGACGAAGCAGACCCCACCAGAGAAGAGAACTGACTCTTACAGGAGACACCTAATTGATAAATATCGGTTGGCATATGTAAGCGAACAACCTGTTTGGTGGTGTGAGGCTTTGGGCACTGTGCTTGCAAACGAAGAGGTTTCAGAGGGTAAAAGCATAATTGGTGGGCATCCGGTAGTGCGCAAACCGATGCGTCAATGGATGCTCCGAATTACTGCTTATGCGGAGCGCCTCTTGGAGGATTTGGATCTGATAGATTGGAGTGAGTCATTAAAAGAGATGCAGCGTAATTGGATCGGGCGCAGTGAAGGTGCAGAGGTTGATTTTAAACTGACCCATTTACCGGAGAAAGTGCGGGTATTTACTACCCGGCCTGATACATTATTTGGGGCGACCTACATGGTATTAGCACCCGAACACTTCTTGGTGGATGAGTTTTTAACAATTGCAGATGGCAAGTATGTTGTAGATCAACACATAGAAAGTGCAGTAGTTGAAGTGGTTGATTCCGACACAGGGCAGTGTGAGGTGCTTCCGACCAATGCGGCTATCCAAAAGGCCCGGCATGCTGGTTTAAATCTGATTGCTTATAACATTGGTGTTACGCCCCCAAAGTGTGTAATAATGAGGCTCGAAGAATTTGAAAAGTTCGTGTCAGCACTGCGAGAGTCCGCCCACCAAATTCGCAAATACCGTGAAGAAGTTGCTAGAAAATCTGATTTGGAACGCACAGACCTCGCGAAAGAGAAAACAGGAGTATTTACAGGGGCGTACGCAATTAACCCAGTAAACGGTGTTAAGCTGCCCATCTGGATTGCAGACTATGTATTGATTAGTTATGGTACCGGGGCAATAATGGCAGTACCTGCCCATGACACCCGGGATTTAGAATTTGCGACGAAATATAACCTGCCAATAATTCAGGTTGTTCAACCACTGGATCCCTCCACTGATTGGCGAGGGTATACTGGGGACGGCATTGCAGTTAATTCAAGTAACGATGAGATTAGCATCAATGGTTTGCCGACACCGGAAGCAAAAAAGAAAATAGTTGAGTGGCTTGAATCCAAGGGGTTTGGGAAACGGGCCGTTAATTATAGATTGCGTGACTGGTTATTTAGCCGGCAACGTTATTGGGGGGAGCCATTCCCCATAATTTGGAAACGCGATAAAGATGGCACCTGGTATCATGAGGCTTTGCCCGAAACTGCTTTACCTGTGATTCCACCAGAATTGACAGATTTTAAACCGACTGCAGATGGGAAACCTCCGCTTGCTCGGGCGGTAGATTGGGTAAACCTGCCCGATGGGTCACAACGCGAAACTAATACTATGCCGCAATGGGCAGGAAGTTGTTGGTATTACCTCCGTTATTTGGATCCACGGAATCCAAATAGATTGGTAGACACCACCGTGGAGAAATATTGGATGGGGGCTAAGTTTGTCTCGAGATACGGTAAAGCGTACGCATCAGAAAAAGTTACTGGCGTGGAAAAACCCGGAGTTGATCTCTATGTTGGTGGGGCTGAACATGCAGTCTTGCATCTGTTGTACGCCCGCTTTTGGCATAAGGTGCTGTTCGATTTAGGGTATGTGTCGACGCCAGAACCGTTCTTTAAACTTGTGAATCAGGGGCTCATCTTGGGAGAAGATGGGCAGAAAATGTCCAAAAGCAGAGGGAATGTTGTAAACCCAGATACAGTCATACAACAATACGGTGCAGATGCATTTAGGATGTACGAAATGTTCATGGGCCCCTTACAGGATACAAAACCTTGGAGCACAAAAGGGGTAGAAGGCATCTATAGGTTCTTGGGCAGAATCTGGAGGATGTTTGTGGATCCAAAGAGTGTGACTGAGTTTGACCATGCAGAGACTCTTAACCCGGATGATCCATCGTTGCTGGGTATCATTCGACTTTCACCAGAGATCCAGGACGTATCTCCAACTCAAGCTCAGCTAAAGGCGTTACACAGGTGCATTAAGAAAGTTACCGAAGATATCGAAAGCTTGAAATTTAACACAGCCATTTCCGCCTTAATGGTTTTTGTCAATGAAGCGATTAATTGGAGCCCCAAGCCAGCAAGTGTGATGCGAGTTTTTCTGCAATTACTTGCGCCGTTTGCACCACATATAGCTGAGGAGTTATGGGAGAAGTTGCATCAATCAATTTGGGGTAAAGCAGCTCCGAGCCTGACATACGAACCATGGCCACAATATGATGAGAGGTATATCGTAGAAGAAATGATTGAAATACCGGTCCAGATAAATGGCAAGTTACGAGATGTAATTACGGTGCCATCTGACATAAGTGAAGAGCAGTTGATCCAGACTGCCTTAAAATCTGCAAAAGTAGCACAAAATCTCAGTGGGAAACAAGTCAAACGGACCATTGTTGTGCCTAAGAAGCTCGTAAACATCGTAGTACAATAGAACTTTTCGAGTGTGGTTGCGGGGCTGGAAATATCAAAGTAGAATATAAAAGGCGTGCTATTCAGACGATTGACAACCAAAGAGGTTATGGCATTGTGCATACTAGCAATGCTTCTGTTGGCGGGTGTGTTGACTAAGACCGTCAAAAAACGTTTACTTCTAGGCGGTGGAAGCGTTGCGCCGACGGTTGTAAATGAGCATGTACCAGATTGAATTTGACGAAATAATTGATCGAATAGTTGCAACTGACCCTCGGTATGATCGGGAGGCCTATTACTTTGTTAGGGAGGCTCTCGATTATACCCAGGAAAAGGTATGTAAGCGTTCGGGGGGACGCCCCCGCCATGTAACTGGTAAGGAACTTTTGGAAGGTATTCGTGAATACGCTTTAAAGCAATTTGGCCCGCTTGCAATGTTTGTACTGAATGAGTGGGGGATACACAGGACCGAAGATTTTGGCGAGATCGTGTTTAACATGGTGGATGCGGGATTACTGTTGAAAACCAAGGACGACAAAAAAGAAGACTTTGCTAACGGGTACGATTTTGAAGAGGTATTCAAGAAACCATTCCTTCCTGAAAGTAAACAGGTTAAGAGCTTGCCGGTGCCCAAGGATCGAAGTCAAAGATAACGGTTGGTTCGATTAAACTTACGAATTTTCAGGCAAGGATTAGCCGCAAATCAGATGAGTAACAGTTTCATTGCCTCGCTTCCGACGCATATCCAAAAATTGGATAACGGTTTACACGTAATTGTCAGGGAAGATCATTATAACCCAGTAGCTTCGGTCCAAGGTTGGGTCTGTACAGGAAGCATTCATGAAAGTAAATGGCTAGGATCGGGTATTTCACACTTGCTAGAGCATCTTTTGTTTAAGGGTACCACCACGCGTAAAGGGCAAAGGATAGACCATGAGATTCAAGAAGCAGGGGGCTATATTAACGCCTACACTTCATTCGATCGCACGGTTTACTGGATAAATTTACCTGCAGAAAATGTCAACGTTGCGATTGATGTAATTTGTGATGTATTACAAAACGCCGTTCTCCCAGAAGAGGAGTTTGTTAAGGAGACCGAGGTAATTCGGCGTGAAATGGATATGGGGGAGGACGATCCCCACACAAAATCTAGTCGATTGCTCTTTGAAACTGCCTACACGGTAAGCCATTACCGATATCCCATAATCGGGAATAAAGCTCTATTTGATCAACTCACACGCGGTGATGTAGTGGAGTACTATAGGGCCCGGTATGTGCCAAACAATATTTTTCTGGTGATTGCCGGGGCTGTAAATCCGGAGCGCGTATTTGAGAAGGTTCGGGAAACAATCGGAAAGGCTATCCCACGCCCATTACCGACTGAATATTTGCCAACCGAACCGATTCAACTTTCCCCGCGGGAATGCGTAGTAAGTGGACCTGTGGAACTGACATATCTGCATGTTGCTTGGCATATTCCAGATTTCAGGCACACCGATATGCCCGCTTTAGACGTGTTGGCTTTGCTTTTAGGTATGGGGAGAAGCAGTCGACTGTTTGTAGAACTTCATCAAAAAAAGGCGCTTGTATTGGCAATTGACGCATGGACATTCAATCCTGGTGCCGAAGGCTTATTTGGAATTTCGGCTGTTACTAGAGCTGAGAATTTTAAAAGGACGTTGGAAGAAATTCATGCACAAATAGAGGGCCTTAAATCTAGACCGGTGACCTATGAAGAGCTTCAAAAAGCAATTAAGCAATGCATAGCAGCTCGCCTTGCAAGTAGAAAAACGGTCGAAGGCCAGGCTGCTGAGCTTGGTAGTAGTTGGATACTCGCAAAGGATTTAACGTTTCTGGATACCTACCTGGAAAAGATAAAGGCTGTGACTCCAGAGCAGATTTATGAAGTTGCGCAACGGTATCTTCGCTTGACAAACCAGACCACATGTGCGCTTACGCCAGAAGTGAGTAGGGTTGTAAGTGTAGGTACGACCCCACGTGGTGAGGCGAGCAGACCACAATTGTTTAAACCTGCGAATGAGTTGCGGGTTATTATAAAGGAAGATCGACGGTTGCCATTTGTAAACCTCGTGGCTGTGTTTGGAGGGGGTACGCTTTTCGAAACACCGGCGAACGCAGGAATTACCCGGCTTTTGTCTAAAATGCTATTACGTGGAACAAAATCACGCAGCGCAGAACAAATTGTGGCAACAATAGAAGGAGTAGGGGGTCACATCAATACCTTTAGTGGCAATCATAGTCTAGGGATTACAATGGAGGTTTTTGGTGACGACTTCGAACTTGCTTTGGAAATATTGCACGATGTGATTTTTAACTCTGTATTTCCTGCTGAGGCGTTGGAGCAGGAAAAGGCCCTTCAGTTAGACCAAATTGCGGCGGAACGAGACGATTTACTTACCCACGGCCTGAATGTAGCGAAAGAAAGGTTGTTTGGCTCTAAGGCATATGGATTAAACATTTTGGGTTCTGAAGAAAGCCTGAAGAAAATTACCGTCGAATCATTAAAGGAGTTTTGGATGCGATTATGTGTACCGCGTAATTGTGTTTTCGCAGTCTATGGAAATTGTGATTTTGATCGTGTGACGCGTGGAATTGAGAGGTGTTTTGGGGCTTGGTGTGCCACAAGTGAGATGTCAATCCATGAACTCATTAGCCAGTTGCAGGTCGACTTTAACACCGGGTCGAAAGTCGTAGAACCTCACGATAAAAATCAGGCTGTGGTTATAGTAATTTTGCCTGGCACTACTGTGTTTTCCGTGGATAAATATCCGATTGAGCTTATACAGGAGTCGTGTAGCGATATTGGGTCACGTTTGTTTATACGAATCCGGGAATCGTTGGGCTTGGCTTATTATACAGGGGCCATAAATTTTCCTGGGCTTGTGCCTGGTTACCTTGCATTTTATGCGGGTACGGCACCAAACCATGCCGAGACAATTGTAAAAGAGATCCTAAGTGATTTGGCAGAACTTCGGCAGACTGGACTTCAACAAGAGGAGTTAGATCGTGTAAAGGCTAAGGTGTTAGGACAGCGTAAACTTAGTAGGCAAGACCTAGGTAACCAAGCTCGGGCGGCTGCTTTAGACGAACTTTTGGGCCTTGGATACCTTAACCAAGAGGCGGAGGACAAGCACTTCGAGGCTATTACCAGGCAAGACGTGGTAAGTGTGACCCAGCGGTACATTGACCCTGAAAAGGCGGTAATTGTTGTGCTTAAACCGGAACCTTCATGATTCAGACATTGCAACACCCCTGAGACAAAAATTGATTGATTGGGTTTTGATTTAATGTAATTTAAAGAATGTGCCAGGTGCGCGCGTAGCTCAATTGGATTAGAGCGTCGGCCTCCGGAGCCGAAGGTTGTGGGTTCGATCCCCGCCGCGCGTACCATTTTGTTAGCTAGGGTTTGAATTTTCCTACAAATTGTTACTGACGCGTGGGCAAGGCAGGTTGAGTAGTCTGATTAGTGGCACCTTTTTCCACGGTAGGAGCAGCTGTATTTGCCATGCGCGCCCGCTTTTCGTCTAAATTATCGAGTTCCCGGACAGTAGCCCGCACTATGCGTGATATAGCAATTCTAGCAGCTGTTGGATTATGTTGGTTTGCTTGGGCCTCTTTTTGGACCCTGGTCAGCATTGACCGCAGTGTTTCTTGGTACTGTTGGATTAAAGAACCCACTTCTGGGGTGACGCGCCATCTTAACGCTTCCAATTGGGCAAGCTTAAGCTTAACCAATTCCTCTTGTGGTTGATTGGTCCAGTTTATAATCAAGTTTTGCAACGATACTATACGCCATTGAGGAGTAGAATTCGTAGCTTGGTCGTCCAGCACTTGGACAAGCATGATTTGGCGTAATTTCTCAAGTGCATCCGGTGTGTTATATCGCGCTGCCAAATCGCGGAATTGAAATGCAGATGTCTTTAACAACCACCACTGTTCCATTTCCTTGAAACTTGTGAAGTACTGATTGAGTGCGGCTAATAAGGCTTCTACTGGGTCGCGGTAAAATGCAAACCTGTCTAAGTATGCGCAGAGAGCTACTGACCCGCCTCGTAATTGTAAGAGTTCGTATACGAGCAATTGGGAGCTGTGTCTGAACGCTAATGCATCACTCCCGATTAAATTAGTTGGTTGTGGCGTAATAAGTTCCGCTAAAGAGAACACTCGGTTAGTGGAAAAAAATGCATGAGCCTTGGCTAATACGTGTGGCTTAGGACCTTGCCGCGTGATGCTAGAAATTGGAAGGTCAAATTGAGGGGCCATGGACATTGCTGGTACCAGTTTTTCCAAACCCGAATCAGCAATTATAAGTTCAGAAAGACCTTCAACAAGCCATGATGGAGGGTAAATCTGTTCCTGGGTTTTTCTGTTAATCCATTCCAAAAGCAAAACATGAACAGTGGTTCTGACAAATCGGTCCGGGTCAATCACCTCGGGTATTTCAATCTGATAATACCATTTCTCAGCTATCTTGCCCGAGACGATTTGAATTACTTGGTCGGGGCTGACTGCCGAACACAGCATTACATAAAACTTTCCACTCCATTGATCAGGTGCACCTAGCTGCCACAACATCGCTTGTTTGACTCTTTCACATGCAATGGCAGTTGTTGATGGGGTTAATCGGACCCAATTTTCGAACGCGGGGCCGGCAAAAGCCGGAGGCAGCGGTCGTATTTGTTGGTCGCCGTACACGACAAATTGTCCCGAGCTGCTTCGCACCGGTGGGGGTAATTGTCCTTGAATGAGGTTTGGTGTGGGCGATGAGGTAAGCGACACCGGATTCTGACTAGTGCGTTGTGCCACGTTCTGTGCAAACAAGTACGTGGCTACCAGCGTAAAAATTAATAGTACTAATGTCCGCATGAGTAAACGCTTCTTTTGTAACCTCGTTATCCTGTAAAAACAATAAAATGATAATCCCTGCTCGTTCACTTTTCACCAGAGATTTGCCCATGGCCTAGGAAAGGCGGTTCGGTGGCGCGTATTGGGTTGCCAAAACGTAGAAGTGGTATCGCTGTGTGATTAACGCCCTTCGTTACCTAAGTTCTTCCTTACAACTACGTTGGATTCTGGATGTTTAATGTCTCCGGCGAAAACAGGATACGTGGGGCCAAAATTGAAGTTTTACCCCTTAAGGAAAAAAGGGAGCGGGAACAACTGCTTTCTGGTATGAGGTAATTAACCACTCAACCCCACCCGTACTTCCGTTAAAACCTTTTATGAACCCGAATTCAAGAGGGCATGATCTGACTTTTTGGGATGTTTAGCCTGTTTGCTGTGGGGTAGCTTTACCCTTGACGGCTAGGGCGTTGCGTCCAATCCGTTTCCTGAGGTAAGTAAGCTTAGCTCTTCGGACCTCGCCGCGGCGTTCAACTTCGATCTTTAGGATCATTGGGGAATGCAATGGGAATACGCGTTCCACGCCTTCGCCGTAGCTAATTCGACGAACCGTAAATGTTTCATTAATCCCTCGCCCCCGCCGACCAATTACAGTTCCAGCAAAAACCTGAATTCGTTCTTTGTCACCTTCGCGGACACGAACATGCACCCGGACCGTGTCACCCGGTTTGAAATCTGGTAGATCCTTTCGCAAATATTTTGATTCGATTTTATCCAGCAATGCCTGGTTCATAGTTTTAGAAGTTGGTTTTCTCCGGGGCATGTCGCCCCGCAGTAATGTTTAGCCTTTATAATTTGCCTATTAGGGTTTTGCTGGTCAACTCTTGATTTGTGTTGGTGCAAGTGTTTCCCATACACGCCTTTTTGCAAGGTTACTACGTTAAACCTCTGGGCTAGTAATTTGGCGAGCTTAATGGGAGCAGAGTTGGTGTGTTATAGATGTATGGGGTTTGGTTAACCGCCTGTTTAGGTGTAAGTTATGCTAAAAAAGCATTTTTTTCATCGAGGGTGTGGTAAGTAAAATAGTCTGCTCTACAAACTTTGGGATTTTATCTTAGGCCGGGGCCTTGGTCTGATTTCTTGTACAGTAGATTACGGGTTAGGCCCAGGGCATATCCGAAATTACCTTCCTGTTCGTTGTAATTCCTTATTATGAGAAGGGCACAAACATTCTTAGACAGATTGGCAAGGCAGATTGGTTGCTTCAAACTTAGGGCAACATGGTAACCGGAGAGGATTTATTTAGTTTCTGGTATTGGTAACAGTGTAAATGGATCTCGCAATGGCAAGTCGACGATTCGACCCGAAACAAAGTTTGTTATGTGAACGTTGTAATCAGGGTGTCCACGGAGAATTTCGGGTTTATCCCCCACGATTAGAATCAGAGCGTGGTTTGTATCAAGGACCCGTTTCGCAACGTTTAGGACATCGCTTGCTGTGACCCGTTGAATATTGGAGATGTAATCTTTCCAGTAATTAGGATTTAACTGGAATCTTCCGCAGAGTTCGTCTTGGGCAAATGTAGATGCGATTGCATGGGGGGTAGAAAATGCGTCTGATAATCGACCTATAAGGTATTCTTTGGCCCGCTGAAGTTCTTCGTTTGAGACACTGCGTTTCCGGATTTCTTCAATTTCTTCGAACACTAATGCTAGAGCGCGAGCTGTTGTTCTTGATTTTGTTTGTAGTGAGATTTCGAATGGTCGGGGGAATAGGGGGTCTACTAGTGCAAGATAAGAATGAACTGAATAGGCCAATCCTTCATCTGAGCGCACGCGATTGAAAAGACGGGAGGTGAGTCCGCCCCCGCCAAAGATGTGGTTCATAATGATGGCTGCGAAATGTTCGGGATCGCCCCATTTTATGGAATTTGGCATGATGATCCTTACCCGGGCTTGGTTGACCTGTTTGTGGACCATGTAAATTGCGGGTGTGGCAAATTTGAAATCGGTGGGTGGTAACGGGGGTTGTTCTCCTTTGAATGGCCATGAGTTAAACATAGCCTCGAGCATGGGTAGGATTTGGTTACTTTGAAAATCGCCGCTGACTGCGACTATAAAGTTTGATGGCCAGTACCAGTGCTGATGGAATTTAATCAAATCATCCTGTGTAATTACCTCAATGGTTCGGCGGGTAGGTATCCGGCTTACCCATGAGTTAGTACCGTAAGCCAAAAACATGGCCTCGCGTGATTCAATTGATGAACTATCATCGTTACGCTGTGCCATTTCTTGGATTACTCGTTGTTTGACAATTTTTAGCCTGTCTTCCTGGAATGCAGGGGTCGCTAATATTTCTCGAAGCAGCTCCAACGCATTGGTCAAGTGTTGTGATAAGATGTTTAGCGAGACTGTGGAGTAAAGACTACTACATGAAGAAGTCAGGATTGCTCCCAAGAAATCGACCATTTCGTCTATTTCGTCAGCGCTATGTTTAGATGTTCCGCCTTCGACTAACAGCGTTGAAGTAAGTTCTGCAAGCCCAGTGAGATTAGTTGGTTCCAGGTATTCTCCTGCTTTAACGAAAACGGTGATTTGGACAATTGGAATAGTATTGTCTTGGACGAGGTAGACGGTTGGACCCGATTTTAAAGTAAACTTGTGTTGAAGGGGGTCAGGAGGGGTGTAGTTAAGCGGGTTAAACTTAAGCTGTTCGGGGCGTTTCGGAATAGAGGCCGAGTTTGTAGTTGTACAAAAAGTCAAAAGTATGCAACAGGTCAACAACCTAAAAGCTAACATGCGTATTTTCATGGCACCTTAATTATCCGGGTTTTTCCTGGTAAAGATTCCTACCAATCTATTTTCGCGTTTGAAATACGTTTGAGCCACTCGTTGTACGTCATCCGAAGTAACAACCTGGAGTTTTTGAAAGCGTTCATTGGCCTCACGCCAATTACCTTCCCCTTCGTGAATAAGTAGTGTCAACATGATCTGGAAGTTGTCCTCTAGTTTACGGTATTGAGCGGCCAGGAGCTTGTTTTTAGCTTTTTGTAGTTCGTAGTCTTGAACACCTTCTTTCTTTATACTTTCGAGGATTTCGTAGATTGCTTCTTCCACTTTTTCCGGGGGAATACCATCTCGGATCTCAGCCCCGATGTTAAAGGCTCCAGCCCAACGTTGAGATGCTTGGTTTACCCAAATGGAAGTAGCTAATTGGTCTTTCAACACTAGCTTACGGTGTAGTCGTCCGGATGGACCAGATAACAGTGTGGCCAGTATACTGAGTGCGTAAGAGTCTTTGTGTGCGAATGGTACTGTGTGCCATAGAATTTCAATCTGTGGGTTGCATTCGGCTTGGGCGTACATTCGTTTTTCTGCTACTGAGGGCATTTCAATTGTCACGACATCGGGTGGATCTATTTTACCCCGAGGGATTCGCTCAAAGTATTTTCGCGTTAGGCGCTCAACTTCACGTGGATTAAAGTCACCCACGAGGACAAGCGTAATATTTTGCGGCGTGTAATAGGTGGCAAAAAATTCGTCTGCGTCTGCCTTTGAAATGGAGAGCAAGTCTGAAGGCCAACCGATCACCGGCCATTTATATGGCACGGAATTCCAAAACATTGCACCAAATTGCTCATAGTGTCTGCCCAAGGGGGGGGCTTCGACTCGGAGACGTCGCTCTTCCATGACCACCTCCCGTTCCGAATAAAATTCGCGGAACACAGGATGGAGAATTCGCTCAGATTCCATCCACATCCAAAGTTCAAGTTTGTTCGCCGGTAGGGAAACAAAATAGACTGTCATGTCTTCTGTGGTAAACGCGTTGAGTTGCGTCGCGCCAGCTTCAGAATAGATTTTGGAGAATTCGTTTTTTACCAGGAGCTTACGCTGTTCTTCCACAAGCTTTTGGAACTTAGCATTTAACTCACGCCAACGCGGGGTCATGTTTTCCGGGTTTATCATGTCTGGGATTTCACCCTTGCGAAGCATTTCTCTGATTTTACGTTCTTCTTGCCGCATTTGTTCGCGAATAGCCTCTTGCTCTATAATGATCTGAAGGTCTCGTTTAGGGTTCTTGCTACCAATGGAGCGGGTTCCTTTGAACATCATATGCTCAAATAAATGGGCTATGCCAGTTATTCCAGGTCGCTCGTTGGCGCTTCCGACTTTTGCCACCCAACCTGCAGCGATGCGAGGTACGTTGTGTCGTTCAACCATCAAAACTCGCATCCCATTTTTTAAAGTCACTTCCTGGACGGGAATGTTTTGTGCCAGGCAAACCTGCCAGAGAGTGAGGGTGAGGATGCAGCTTGTTATATGTTTCGCTATCACGCGCATACTTTAAACCAAAAGAAAAGGGTAAGACAATCATTTGGTTGTGAATAAATGCGATTGGATAGCCGAATGGATATCAAACCATGGCCGAAATGGCTTGCCATTTGGATTTTAATTGCCCCCATTAGGCCATAGATAGTGCATTGCCGCTTAGGATTGAGTTTCCGTATGGCATAGGAAGGATATTGGTGTTAGGCGGAAACTGTTGCGTTGAAAGGTTTGTTGGATGATTAAGGCTGCGTACGGATTCATTTTTGCTTCGGAATAGTGGGGAAGAGCCTGCAAAAAACAGATTCACGCTTGACGCGGTATCAACGCATAGAGAAAGTGTTTTTATGCGCTGCCAAGGACAGAAAACCCGAGGCGTAAAAAGAATTTCTATCTCACTGCCGCCGGATCTTCAAAAAGAATTAGATCGAATGATCCACGAGAAAGGCTACACTAATCGTTCATTAGCGCTAGCTGACATGATACGCGATCACCTGGTGGAGCATAAGCAACATCTGCCAGACACAGTTATAGCGGGTAGCATTACGCTTGTGTATGATCATCATTCCCATGCTGTGACAGATTTGCTGCTGGACCTTCAGCACAAGTACAGGCATTTGATCATTTGTACGATGCATGTGCATTTGGACAAGGACAATTGCTTAGAGATCCTTGCTGTCCACGGTAAGGCTGGCGAAGTAAAAATGTTAGCGGATCGACTCATCTCTGAAAAGGGAGTTAAACATGGCAAGCTTACCATAACTTCTACGGGGCAGGATTTACCAGCGTAAGGTGCGGCTAATAGGTAATGCAGCAAGTGAGTTAGGTGTCCTTCGGATGCGGATTATCAAACATCTGTATTCCACAGAACAGCGAACAGTATTCGAGTATCCGATTATGATCGGGTCTGAATTGGATGTAATACTCCTTTGGAGCCAACTTTGAATTTTTGGCCCGCCCAGATCACCGTGTTACCTAAGAAGGAAGTTGCCCAGATCGATACGGCTAACAGGTCGCGCAGTGGTACCAGAAACCAGTTTTTCCAGCTTAGTTCACAGCGAACGAGGTCGAGATTAATGAAGTTCGCATTTGAACCGATTGGTTTACAGTAATGGTCTGGGTAAATCGCTGATGGAATGTACCGGAGCAGTTTTGTGGCGAGATCTCTTGCTACGAATATCCGCAGTGTGATTATAGCAATTGCAGTAATGAGAGCCTGGGTAGTTTGGAATGTGATCCCTAGGAGGACAGCCCAGAACGTTGTATTGGCCAGAATGCTGAGTGTGTAGTTTATGGGTTGGACGGATCTGATTGTGCGGGCCCAACGCAATTGGTGTTGCCAAAGGTGTTTTAGTGACTGGCGCGATACGAAACATTCCACGGGCATGGGTAGCATTTTTACTTTTAGACCGTGGTCATGCACTAGTTTGGCAAGGTAATAGTCATCAGCCAAAAAATTCCCAATTTGCTCAAATCCACCTATTTTCCTCAAGGTAGTTTTCTTAAGAGCAATTAGGGCGCCGAATGCGAAGCTTTTTTTGCCGATGGTGTGGGCTAGAAGTGCTTGGGCCCAGAAATCAGCATTTGTGCCAATTTTTTCCAGGATTGCAGGAATGGAATTATCACCTACGATTGCGTATGGGCAAAACACCAGTCCGGTTTCCGGATTTCGGAGTTCTTGCACAACGAGGTAAAGGATATCTGGCGGGACTCTCACGTCTGCATCGCTTAAGACATAGATCTCGTTTTGGGCATGCTTTTGTAACTGGATGAGGGTAGACAGTTTAGGATTATTAGCTGCCTGTTCCGGACAGATAATGTATTGTACTTGGATGTTTTGGTGATTGGCTGCAAGGGTTTTGACAAGATTTAGTGCGGGGTCAGAGGCATCTTTCACTCCGAACAAGATCTCAACCCTATCGGTGGGATAATTTAGATGGAAAAAGCTATCGATTGTGACTTCCAGGTGAGCATCTATGCCTCTGAGTGGTTTGAAAATGGTGATTCCTGGAGGTGTAGGATGTTTATCTGCGTGAAAGGATTTGAGAAACCTAAATTTTCGGCCAGATACCCACTGCCAAAGCAAAATCCCAATGCTTATAGCAGTCAGAATGGCACATGCAGTTACCATTGTAATTTTGGGGTATTGTAAGGCTGATGCCTTGCAGTGAGCAAAAGTGAATGACAATTAAAACTGCGATGGCACGCCCGGCGCGATTCGAACGCGCGACCCTCTGCTTAGAAGGCAGATGCTCTATCCAGCTGAGCTACGGGCGCACCCTTTACAGCTTAAACTTTATTCATGCTCGTCCAATTGTGCAAGCTTTGAAATCGGTGCCAATTAATCGCTTTTAGGTGGAGAGGTTTGGCAATTTAGGAGAAGGATTTAAAGATATAGCCGAGTTATGTACATGCGTGATTGCAGATTGTAGAGGAGCTAGTATGCTTTTTGAATATGGAACTGCTTTCACAGTTAATGGATCGGCTGCAACGGCACCCAAAACGGATAGTTTTCCCCGAAGGCGAGGATATACGTGTTATTCAAGCGGCCCGTCAATTTCAAAGTTTACGTTTGGGGGCACCAATTTTGTTAGGAAAACGCGAAAAGATAGAAAGGATCGCTTCTGGGGCGCGAATTTCTTTGGAAGGAATAAGAATAATTGACCCCCAACACAGTGAGGACCTGGAAAGGTTAGCCCGTGCTTATCGCATGCTTGTTGCTTCCCATGGGATGAAACTAGTGGAATGTAAACATGCAATGCTTAATCCGAACTATTTTGGAGCTATGATGGTTGCTTTGCATCAGGCTGATGGGTTTGTAAGTGGGGCTACTAGTCCAACTTCGGTGGTATTGCGACCTTTAACGCAAATAGTGCGATTGGCTCCCGGAATCCGTATACCAGTGGGATGCGCTGTGGCAGAGTTGGAAGACCGAAGCGTTGGAGCTCGTGGAGTATTATTTCTTGCAGACTGTGCTGTTTCTGTTGATCCTTCCATGGATGACTTAGCGGATATTGCTGTTGCGACTGCTAGGTTTGCACATCATATATGGGGAATCCGGCCGAAGGTTGCATTTATTTCCCATGCCACACGGGCACGTACAAGCCCACCTGGTCTGGGTAAGGTTAGCGCAGCTGTCGATTTGGCAATCCGAAAGGCCGAAGAACTTGGTGTTGAAGCGGATTTCGATGGGGAAATGCAGATAGATACCGCTCTAGTTCCGGAAGTGGCTTTGCGGAAACTGCCTCGCAGCAAAGTCGCCGGCGAGGCAAACGTCTTGGTTTTTCCAGACCTACATTCTGCCAATATAGCAGTCAAGCTGATGATGCATTTAGTTCATTCGAGGGTTTATGCCGCATTATTGCTGGGTCTCAATCGCCCAGCTGCCTCCGTTTCACGTGGTTCTACTAGTACAGCCATATTTAATATGGCGGTACTGGTAGGTGCGCAAGCCATCAACTATCATGAACTATATCCAGGTGCTATTTAACTTTGCCCCTTAAAGATCGTCATGGAACTGCAGTTGCAATTCAGTAGTGTGGTACGGGATTTACCGGTATACATTCCTGGGCGCCCTATTGAGGAAGTAGCCCGAGAGTACGGTCTTGATCCGAAGGAAATAATCAAGCTCGCTTCCAATGAGAATCCACTAGGTCCTTCACCACTTGCTGTAAAAGCGGTACGAGCTTACCTCCGCAAAATACATTTGTACCCTGATGGGAACGTTTTTTATCTCAAAAATGCCTTGGCCCACAAACTTGGGGTGAAACCAGAGAACATTGTGTTTGGCAATGGATCAAATGAGATATTGGAACTTGTGGGACATGTTTTTTTAGAACGCAACACCGAAGTGGTTGTTTCGCGGTACTGTTTTGCTGTTTATCCAATCGTAGCGCGCCTATTCGGAGCGAAATTGATCGAGGTACCTGATTTAAATTATGGGCATGATCTCCCGGGAATGCTAGCAGCGATCACCCCCGCAACGCGGGTAGTTTTTGTGGCCAATCCGAACAATCCCACTGGCACGCGAGTCCCCAACGAATCAATGGTTAAGTTTGTCATGTCTGTGCCAGATCATGTGCTAGTAGTGGTGGACGAGGCTTATTTTGAGTACTTGGAAGATCCGCCTGATCTGATCTCGATTATCCGGGAAGGTAGACGCACGAACCTGTTATTAGTACGGACGTTTTCGAAGATATACGGGTTGGCTGGTTTGCGCATTGGGTATGGAATTGGTAATGCGCGCGTAATTGCTATGCTGGAAAAGGTGCGTGAACCATTTAATGTGAATGCAATTGCCCAGGTTGCCGCTTTGGCTGCGTTGGATGACACTAAACACGTTACACGGACGCGAAGGCTTAACAACAGGTCGCTCCGTTTCTTTGAAAAGGAGATTAAGCGTCTGGGGCTGGAGTACGTGCCATCGGCAGCCAACTTCGTTCTTGTGAAGGTAGGTGCGGGGACAAGAGTGTGCCAAGAAATGCAACGCAGGGGAGTGATTGTCCGTCCAATGGACAGTTACGGGTTGCCCGAATGGATTAGAATATCCACTGGTACGATGGCAGAGAACCGGCGGTGTATTGAGACGCTTTCTGAGGTACTTGGGCTGCAAAATGAAGGAATGTTGAGGTTTATTCGCCAATAATTTTGACAAGCACGCGTTTGGGGCGTCTGCCATCGAACTCGCCATAAAAGATTTGTTCCCAAGGGCCTAGGTCAAGGCGACCATTGGTTACAGCAACGACGACTTCGCGCCCCATTATTTGCCTTTTCAGATGAGCGTCGGCGTTATCCTCGCCCGTTTTGTTATGATGATACATGCTAATTGGTTCGTGGGGCGCCAATTCATCAAGCCACCGTTTGAAATCTCGATGTAAGCCAGGTTCGTCATCGTTAATAAACACACTTGCAGTAATGTGCATGGCGTTTACCAGGCACAGGCCCTCTTTTATCCCGCTTTGTGTGACGAGATCCTGCACCTTTTCGGTGATGTTAATAAACTGGACCCGTTCGGGTGTGTTAAAAAGTAGGTAGTGGGTAAAGGATTTCATAACCAGCTTGGGTCCTTGGTGTAGTGAGGGTTTGGTAGATTGCGGTGTGGTACCGCACAGGTGCATCTTTTGGTTTAGGTAGTGGAATAATTGGTGTGTTCATTGGCGAAAAGCTTACGAATGATGTCTTCCACAGGCACGTCCTCTATATCGATGTCATGGACGGGTAATTCGTCGAGGATTTGTTTACAAGTATCTATTACACGGTCCTTTTTGACTTTTAAGGTGATTTTGGCTGGTTCAACCTTTATGATTTCGCCTAGTTTGTTTAGCAATGGTGGGATGGGTTGTTGGTATGCACTTCTGAGATACACGGTAATGACTTTTGCGTCTGAGAACCTGTCAATGACGGTGGCAAGGGGACCGTCAAACACTATTTTCCCGTGGTCAATAATGATCACGCGCTGGCATAGTTCTTCAATATCCGCCAGGTAATGGCTTGTGAGGATTATTGTAGTTTTTTCTTCTTTGTTATACCGTGCGATGAAATCGCGGACTATTTTCTGCGAGACGACGTCGAGACCAAGTGTGGGTTCGTCCAGGAACAAGATTTTTGGTTTATGTAGCAGAGCTGCAATTAGTTCTAGCTTCATCCGTTCACCTAAGGAAAGTTCGCGTACGGGCACATGGAATTTCGAGGTGACGCCCAGAATGGTACCGAGTTCTTCTACGCGGTTGCGCCATTCTGGAGAAGGGATTCCATAAATTTTTGCGTTTAACTCGTATGTTTCCATTGCCGGTAAGTCCCACCATAACTGATTCTTTTGCCCGAGGACGAGGGCGAACCGTCGTCGGTATTCTGGATGTCGTTCCCATGGGACAAACCCTAGGACTTTTACTGACCCACTAGTGGGATAAAGTAGACCCGCTAGAATTTTAAGGGTGGTTGTTTTACCCGCGCCATTTGGCCCCAAAAAACCTATCAGTTCACCTTCGGAAACCTCAAATGAAATGCCGTCGACAGCGCGAATATCTTCAAACTCTCGCCTAAGAAGGTAACGAAGTGTGCCTTTCCAGCCAGGGTATTTCCGGTAGACGCGATAGATTTTTATCAGGTCCTTGACCTCAATTGCAGGCATTTACTTAGGATGTTAGGAGCACTGGGGCTGGCTGGGTGGTATTATTTTAGCACTTGGGCTTCCAAATATTGCACAATTTCGCGGACCTTCGGGTCCACAGACATTCTATCTTGCACCAGCTTACATGCGTGTAGGACTGTGCCGTGGTCACGTCCACCAAAGGCTTCACCAATGGCTGACAAAGATTTTCCAGTTAAACGACGTGCTAAATACATCGCAATTTGTCGCGGGAATGCAATATTTTCAGGACGGCGCCTGCCAGTAAGGTCAGACACTCTAATGTCAAAATGTTCAGCAACACGTTTCTGAATCAGTTCAATTGTGACCGTGGGTTTAGCTTCTTCGTGTAGCAAGTCGCGTAGGAGTGATTCCACCGTTTCGATCGTGGGAGGTTTCCCATGCAGCGACGTATAAGACGTCACCCGGACCAACGCCCCCTCTAACCGGCGGATGTTTGATCTGATTCGCGAGGCGATGAATTGGAAGATCTCTTCGGGGATGTTAGTGGCGTTCATCAACTGGGCTTTTTTCCTGAGAATGGCAAGCCGGACTTCCATATCGGGTGGTTGCAGATCTGCCACTAGACCCCATTCAAACCGTGATACTAGCCTTTGTTCGAGGCTTTGGATCTCGCTTGCAGGCCTGTCACAGGTGAGAACAATTTGTTTGCGGGCTTCATGCAGGGCATTAAACGTGTGGAAAAATTCTTCCTGGATCCGCTCTTTGTTCGCCAAGAATTGTACGTCGTCTATTAAAAGCACATCGGTTTGACGATATTTTTTCCTAAATTTAGCCAGTTGGTTGTTTTGGATTCCGTCGATGAACTCGTTGGTGAATTTCTCGCAGGTAAGGTAGACTACCTTTAATTCGGGCTTATTTTGCAACACGTATTGGCCTATTGCGTGGAGCAGGTGGGTTTTGCCCAACCCTACACCGCCGTGTAGAAACAATGGGTTGTACGACTTGCCAGGGGATTGGGCCACAGCAACTGCCGCAGCATAAGCCATACTGTTATTGCTACCGACCACAAAAGTCTCAAATGTGTAATTAGGGTTAAAGTTGTTCTCGTGCTCAAACCCGCGATTGGATTCCCGTGGTTTGGCCCGGTGAACCCGGGGTTGATGGGGTGGAATAAGTTCTGGAAGCGGACCAGCTTGTTCACTCACTCGATATGTAATTTCGCAAAGCTGTCCAACCACGGAGGCCAGAGCGTGACCAAGCAAATCAGAATAATTCTCCCGGATCCATAGCTCGGTAAACTCATTTGGGACTTCAACCACAGCAACGTTGCCTGAGAGGCTGAGAAGTTTAACAGGGGCAAACCAGAGCTTGTATGCCTGTTCGTTTAATACGCTCTGGAGCTGTTCTCGGACTTTCTCCCAAATTGCTTGGATATCTTGTTGCGCGGCTTCTGGTTTCATTTTTATAAGCTGCTTTTATTCACCACTATGTAAACTCAATATTTCAGAAAAAGGTCCGAAATAAAGTGCAATCGCTGCTGGGGATTGCATTCTCCAAACCCCAGCAAACTTCCTGCAATCCTTGTCAAAAATAAAAAATTTCCTTGCACAACCCTAAGGTTACCAAAGACTTATAAACTCTAGTAATCTTCTCCCGCGGACTGTTTCGTAGCCATTTTGTCCGCAGGCTGGCTTCTTCTTTTTGTCTGTTCTCTTTTAAGCTTCCTTTTGTTTGCGTGCCAGTGGAACATATTCACGGTTATTCACAAGTTATTCACAGTTTGGTCTCCTGTGGTTGTTGCCGTAAAACTAGTTTGTCAGTGTGTGTTCGATCCGCATCCAACTGGCAACTGGATGGCGTGCTTGGGACAGATTATTAAGCACTGGGCCAAGATTGTTGTAAGACTTTTGTTTGTTAATCGTCACCGATGTTTAACTTTTGGTTGGGGTTTTTGTTTTGTTGGCAATTGCACAGCAAAGTTGGAGTTGGCGGCCACTTTTGCTGGGTCATACCGGAATTTTTCTTGAAACTCTGGGCATTCTAAGAGGTGGTGATTTGAATGAGTTTTGTGGTGTTCGAGGATGAATTTTAGTTCATCTAGGTTAGTGGACCACTGGAAACCATTGAAGAACTCAGCGCCTCGGAACTGTGTTTTATACAATGCGTTTTTTGAGTAACAGGTGCCAAGGTAGATGTATTTGAAGCCGGTGTCTGCGAAGTATTTCACGGCCCAAGTCATCATGTAGATCCCCAAGTTTTGCTTGTAATAATTCAGGTCATAGAATGCGTAGTAGTAGTAGGCTAGCCGAGGTTCTTGTAGAAAGAGGGTTACGGTTCCGATTTCCTGGCTAGTGGCTGGGTCGTGGAAAGTCAGCAGGTGGGATATGATTGGAGCTTCGAACAAACCGTCTAGCCGTTCGTATGTCATTACGTCTTTGCCGAATTTGATATCGGCGTAGACTTTGAAGAACTCCCGGCGTTCTGGGGTATACTGGTATTGTCGGCGGGGTACCAGCGTAGCCGAGATATGTGAGCATTTCTTTAGAATGCGCCTGTTTTCGGAAGACGGCGTAAAACGGGCCAAGTTAATTCTGATTTGCCGACAGAGGTAAAACCTATCAAGAAACCTGGAAGACGGGAGGAACCCAGCCTCAAACAAATCTGCTGGTGTTTCGCCTGGCTCAGGGAAAGCCCACACTGCGTAAGGAAACTGGTAGTGGTCATAATCCGGTTGCGCCTCTGAAAAAACCAGTTTCATGGTGGTCTTCCATCTGCAGATTAGCAGCTAGTGAAAAAGTACGAATGCTAATTCTTAGTAGCAGCCTTTTTTCGGATAAGTGCTATAAGGAATGCGAGACTTGCAAACCCCGCTACAGTGGGTTCAGGAATTAGACCGAAGAAAGCGGCTCGACCGGGAAGTAAAGTTGGGAAGCCTGCTGACCAACTGCCGCCTCTGAAAACGCTGATATAGAAAGTTTGCGTGGCTGGGTCGATCCATTTGATCCATTCGGATTCCATCGGTGCACGCCCAATGATATCGCTAAACTCCGGGTTTTCGATTGGTACCACGCACGAACGCAAAACAATGCCTGGGCCAAGCACAATCGGTGGAGTAAAAGACCCAGTGTTCGGGTCAAAGCCGGCCCACATCTGGCCAATGAACATGTTTGTAAATGTGGCGGGGGAATAGACAAGGAAGCCTTCCCCGAGTTCAAAAATGTACTCTATGCTCCAACCTGAGATAGGTGAAAATTGGGAAGGTGGCAGAAATTGTTGTGTAGCGACGTCCCATTTATACACTAACGTGCCGGCGGGTGCTTCCGGCATTATTTGGCTTAGTTTGTTCTCTTTGTAGATAAGCTGATTTGCGATCAGGTTACTGCCCGGTTGGATAACCACTTGGTACGCCACTGTCATTCCTTGGGCGAAAAGGCACCCCGCCCAAAAACAGCAAGTTAATGCCAAAAGTGTGAGAACTCTGAAAATTTTCATCGTTTCGCGTAAGTAGATTACCACACTGGTGGGGACCGTCAATTAATCTACACTCATGTGGGAAGGGAGAGCGTGCTGTGCTTTTTTGTTTTTTGATGCATGGCGTGAGTAAGCCCTGCCACCACAGAGCAACTTTAAAGTTAACTACCACTTTGAAAATCGAGATTTGTTGGTACCTTAGTCTTCGGAGAAGAGGTATTCGAGGTCCTGTTTAGTCAAGTTTTTAGCAAAGGCTTCTTCGCCTAAGACATCGGATATGGTTTGTGCTTTTCGTTGTTGGAGTTCCCAGATTTTGTCTTCGACGGTATTTGGTGCGATAAGTCTGTATGCGTTGACGGTTTGGGTTTGGCCGATGCGATGAGTCCTATCGATGGCTTGTGCTTCGACTGCTGGGTTCCACCATGGATCATATAGGATCACGTAGCTTGCGGCGGTTAAGTTTAGGCCTGTGCCAGCTGCGCGGAGGCTTAGCAAGAATACACAGGGATCAGGATCGGCTTGGAATGCATTGACCACTTCCAACCGTTCTTTGGTTTGGCCGGTGATAATATATGTTTTGATGTTTCTCTGGTTACATTCGGCCCGGATGATTTCAAGCATTTGGACGAACTGGCTAAAGACGAGCACTTTTTGGCCTTCAGCCAGGAGTTGATCGACCAACTCGAATAGCGTCTCGGTTTTACCGCTGGGCACATCGGATCCTACCAATCTAGGATGGCAGCAGATTTGTCGTAATCGGGTAAGGGCCGCCAATACTTGCATTCTGGCTTTGTTAAGGCCTTTTTCTCGGATTGATTTAAAGACTTCCTCTCGGGAGTGACGCAACTCGGCTAGGTAAACCTTACGTTGTTCGTCGGTTAACTCGCAATCGAGGCGTTGCTCGATTCGTTCTGGCAGGTCCTTAGCTACCTGAGATTTCAACCGTCGCAAAATTAAGGGGCGTACTTTTGCAGCCAATTTCTTGCGTGCGATCCGTTGTTCGATTTCGGCATTTTCGCCGTGGGGGTCATATGTTTGCAGGAAATGATCGCGTGACCCAAGGTAGCCTGGTTGGACAAAGTCGATAATGCTCCACAGATCCAGCAATCTGTTTTCCAATGGTGTGCCTGTCAGCGCGAGACGATATTCCGACTTAAGTTCTTTTACTGCCTGGGTAATTTGGGCATCGGGGTTTTTGATATATTGAGCTTCGTCAAGGACAATAGCTAGGTACTGGAACCGTTGGAGCTCTTCCAAGTCGCGTCGTAGGAGCGCGTAGTTGGTGACGATGATGTCGTGTTCAGGGATGAGTTTGCGCAATGCGTGTCTGGCGGAACCGCTTTGAAGGAGCAGCACTTTAAGGGAGGGGACGAAGCGTTCAGCTTCTCTGCGCCAATTTTGGAGGACTGACGCTGGGCAAATGACAAGAGATGGGCGTGTTGCTCCTTTGTTTTTCTCTTTTAACCAGGCGAGCCAAGCCAAGGTTTGGACTGTTTTGCCCAAACCCATATCGTCGGCCAAAATCCCTCCAAGTTTTAGTTCGCTTAAATGGCACAGGAAATTGAAGCCATCTTTCTGATATGGTCGGAGCTGGGCCTTTACGGAGGGTGGGACCTGGTATGAGGGTGTGGCTTTAAACTTTTTAAGATATTCTCGGACGGCGCGGCCCTGTGGAGAATCTGCAAATTTTTGAAGTTTCTCCTCGTCGAAGTGTGCGACGTTTGCGAGGGGAATTTTTTGTGGGATGGGTACCAAGCCGTCCACACCCAATTCAGCCATCATTTCATGGGCTTGAATTAAGGTGTCTTGGTCGAGCATGACCCATCCTGCATCAGGCAGTTTGACAAACTTGGATTTGGCTGTTGCGAGCCGTTGTAAATCAGCCGGGGTAAGTTTTAAGCATTCTTGTTGCCATTCGGCGCAAACGCTTAACCAGTCGATCCCGCTGCCACGCACTGTTATTTGAGGCCTTAGGATAATGGGGTCTATGAATAGGCGGGTAAATTCTGGGTTAGCCAGGTACTCAGCGTCGCGCGGGCGATCGTCCCACACGGTGGCTAAGGATGCCAGGAAATGTTCGTTTGCATCGCTGATCCATAGTCCTGGTTCTGGGGTAAACCAATCAAGTCGTTTTAGCCATTGAGTGGCCGGTTCGAGCCGTGGGTCGTCTAAAATTTCTGGTTGGTCGACTGAACATGTGTGTTCTGGATGTCGTTGCCATTCGTGGCCTGTCCAGATCCACAGGCTTCCATTAATTTCGCTAACTGCAAATAGCTGGAGTCGTATGACATCATCATGGAGCTCGAATACGAACCGTGGTTTGGCGCGGTGGACCACACACAGTTGGAGCTTTTCGCGGAGTGTTTCGGGACATGTTTTATGTAGATGCAGTAGAAGTCTGTGTCCGAGTTTTCTCAATGGTATTGCTGTCCTAGTTTTCCAAAATTCTAAGATGGCCGGGGGTGGCACATTCGGCACTAAATAAAAGTCATGGCCTACTAGTGCTAAACCCGGTTCGGTGTTGAACAATCGGAGCTGAGTTGGTTCGATTGATTTACCATTTGGCAGCCTGAAAGAAGGCACAAAAAGTGTATGTTTGCCGTCTTGTTCGAAGTTGGGCAAAAACTGGATGGTTTGGCCTAAGAATGTGTAATAAGCGTCTGAGTCAATAGCTTTGAGTCTAGGGATCGACCCCCATTTTGCCAGCCAAATTAATAGTTCTAAGCCATACAGCGTGATCGTAGCTCGCAAATTAGGTCCGGGTTTATAATTCTCGGCCAGCCATTGCAGGAATGTGATGTCTTCGGGCGGAAACAATTCTATTTCGTGTGTGTTTCGTGTGGTGAGTTCTAGCAATTCAGCCAAGGTTTTTTGTTTGAGCCCGAGTCTAGGACGCTCCACATGGAACTCTAGTTGGAGTGTCCATAGGTATGGCTTTTTTTCGTCTGGTTTCGGTTGGCAAAGAATTATCAAACGGGCCCGAGGCTGTTCGAGATGTGTTGGGAGCGGTGGCAAAAGCCATTTTTCTAGTTCCTGGATGTATTGTTGTTCATGTTCGACAGCCCTAGCCTGTGCGAACTTCTCTTTATTAGCGAATGGGACAAGTTCGGGGGGTATTGTGCGGCCAGCCCGCATGAATAAGAAGGCGAGCTGCTCAATCCGCGCATCCCCGCGCAAAGCCACCATTTGTTGCCACCAATCAGTCTCGGGAAAATCCCGCCTGGATAACGAGAGCCTTTCGAAGTAGTCTTCCAACAGTAACCAGGCCTTCTGAGGATCGATACAATTCGCGAACTCGCGTAAAATGCGTTGACGGTCTTCGAGAACGGTTTTTGATTCTGAGAGTTCCCGGCGCAGATCGGCCAGTGCCCCATAGGCCTGGGCCAGGACCTCCATTTGCGCGTCGTACTTACTCGCGGCTTGCCGTCGTTTGTTGTTTTTCTTTTCTGCCATTGGTTGAAACGCTTGACCAAAAGAAAGCGATTTCAATGTATGTTAACACCAAGTTTACGGCTTGTGGTCAATAGTAAACGTGTATGGCAATGTCGTAACATTTACTGCTGGGAGCGTCAGTGTGTAGTGGGAAAGATCTGTTTAGCCGCCGACGTAAGTCGGCGGATAAATCCGTCGCGTTGCCGCGGCAGCTACGCAAAAATGTGGTCCGGACCCCTAATGGGTGCGGATAACTATGACGGACAAGCTCAACTCTTGGGAAACGCCCATGCCGGTGCCACACGCGACATAGTGGGAACATTAGTGTAAAGTAGGGGAAGATCATCCACCAGCTCTTTGGGCTCTTTTTAAGCAAGCTTAGTCCTGGGACTGTTGGTCCCTCTCAAGATTTGGTGGGTGAGTCTTAAGCCCTAATACCTCTTCGATTTGAGCCACGCGCTTGAGAAGGTCTGGCAGGTGTCGGAGGGCCATCAATTGACGTTTAGCTTGTTTATCAGGAATGGCGGGTGAACCTAGCACGTGTTGACCGTCGGGAATATCTTTGGTCACGCCAGATTGTGCTGCCACAATCACCCGGTCACCGATTTTTAGATGTCCGGCGATGCCAACTTGTCCGGCTAGGATTGTGTAGTTGCCTATCTTAGTACTGCCAGCAATACCGACTTGAGCGATTATTATACAATGTTTTCCTATCTGAACGTTGTGAGCTATTTGGACCAAATTATCGATTTTAGTCCCTTGTCCGATCAAGGTTGGACCCAGGGCACCCCTATCAATCGTTACGTTAGCACCTATCTCAACGTCGTCGCCTATTTCCACCCAACCTACTTGTGGTATCTTGCGATGGATCCCGCCGTCTTGAATGTATCCAAAGCCGTCTGATCCAATCACACTTCCTGAATGGATCCTGACCCTGTTTCCGATTTTGGAATTTTGGTAGATTGACACGTTTGGGAAAATCCGTGTTTGTGCGCCGATTCGAGATTTTTCCCCGACCCATACATGCGCCATAAGGATTGTACCAGGACCTATTTCTACGCCTCGTTCAATTACACAGTACGGGCCTATATAAGCGGTGGGATCAATTTGCGCAGTGGGATCAACTACAGCCGTTGGATGAATCCCTGGCGCCGGATTAGCCTCCGGAAACAATTGGTCGAGTATCTGGGCTAAAGCTACTCGCGGATTCGCTACGCGAATTATGGTTTTATCGCACGGGCCATAATTATCACCAACAAGAATCACTGAAGCGTTGCTGGTGATTGCCTTTTGAAAGTATTCCTGGTTTTCCGCGAAGGTTAGATCGCCTTCCTGGGCAGACTCAGCTGGAGCAACTCCACGAATTTCAGACTCGGGATTCCCAATCACCGTCCCGTTAACCAATTCCGCCAGTTTAGCTGCTGTGAGTCTCATCGAGCCTGAACCTACTTTGTGGAATGTTTGGGACCGGTAATTTGCACCGGGCGATTGTTTTCGTCTAGTACCACACAAGTGGGTGTCCAGTTTTTGGCTTCATCCTGTGAAATTATAGTGAAACACATCACCACCAATCTATCCCCGGGTTTTCCTAGAAGAGCTGCCGGCCCGTTAAGGATGACTTCCCCTGATCCAGGTGCAGCCGGTATGGCATATGTCTCAAAGCGTTCACCATTACTGAGGTTACTACAAAGCACACGTTCATACGGCAGGATACCCGCTACCTGTAACAGGTGACTATCCACACTCAAGCTGCCCTCATATTGGGGGCGTATCTCGGTCACCCGGGCCATGTGCAATTTGCTTTTCAGAATCTGGATTTGCATCGCGTTTGTGTCTGTTTTAACTAGTCGAATTTAAACGATTGAATCCCAGTATACCTGTGCATCACCAGGGTTCAACACGCAATATTATACCTTGATGACGTACATGTGCGCTTGTGGACTAACCTAAACAAAGCTAACGCTCACAGTCCGAAATCACAATAAGCCATCGCCTAAGTATTTGACCATTCATAATAAAACGGGTGCAATCCTTTAGTTACGTATCCCATAAAGCACGGATTGCCCTTTAGCTATTCGGTCTACCCATCCTTAGTCTGATGCTCTGGATTCGATTGGGTAAATTTGAACTCAAAATCGGTTTAGCAAGGAACCAAATCCCACGACTAACCAATCTCCTCAACAGAACCTGAGGGGGGTAATCAGCGGAATTATTTAAACTTGCAGGCGCCTTTAATTGTGGGACGACTGGATGATATATCCTTGAATTGGCTGAGAGCATGAGGATACCGCATCAGTACTTTGACAAGCCCCTTAAAGTAGATCCATTTGCAAAACTTCGAAAGCCGGTGGGCTGGTTTTAAATCGCTACCTTGGCAGACACCGGTTTTGCATATCCGTTATCTTGCATTTGATGTAGTTAGGGAATAAGGTTTCCAAAAAAACAAGCCCGCCGGTTGAAATACTGGGTTGGATTTGTTCATGGGTTAAGATGGAAGACTCGAGTGGGGGGAACGTTTGTTTTTATGCCGTGGTGGCTTTTTGTGCGAAAGTGTGAAGTCAAGTGTGAAAACTTTAAGTTCGGACGCAATTTTTGGGCTTTGAGTTTACATGTCGGCCAACGTGGCACCGGACTTCAAAGTAGTAGTTTTCCGCACCATCAACCGGTAAAAACCGGACCTAACTGTATAAAAGTTTGTGGTTGATGTAGAAGGGGTTATGACGAAAAATGTAGATTAGAGAAGTGAGTAATGAGCGAGTTTGCAAAATTGTGGGAAAGACAAATGTGGATGGGGGCCCAGACGCAAGTTTGGTTTGGGTTGAATTTGGTATGAGCGTAGCTCGGATAAGATATGGAAGAGGGATTGGGAGGAGTGCATTGTGGGCCAGAATGTTGACGACGGATCCCGGGTACCAAAGTTTACTTCTTCCTTTAATGCAAATTTTAGACACTATCTGTCTAAATGCGAGACACGTGAGTGTGGAAACTACGTACAGGGTTTCGGTTTTTGGCGGTATTGGCATGTTGGCAAGTAGTTTGCTGACTTAATTTTTGCCAGTCGTTTGGTTCCGGTAGGGAAAGCGACCTGGGTAGCTTTCCTAGTAGATTTCAAAGCGCGGGCCCAAACGATTGGTATGCTAAAACTAATAGGAGGACAAATAGTATGAGACTAGTACGTAATAGAAAATCAGCGTTCACGCTGGTCGAAATCATGATCGTCGTTGCGATCATTGGGTTGTTGGCTGCGATAGCGATTCCGAGTTTTGTAAGGGCTCGGAAGAGCGCGCAGGCTAACGCATGCATCAACAACCTGCGTATAATTGACGCAGCCAAACAACAATGGGCAATTGAAAATAATAAGTCACCCAATGACTTACCTAACCAAAATGATATAGCTCCGTACATTGGGCGGAACCAGAATATTGCAAACGTGATTTGCCCATCGGGTGGCACGAGCTTTGACGATAGTTACAATATAAACTCTGTAGCTGAGCCACCAACTTGCAAGATTGGCGCAAGCTTCGCCGATTATCCACACGTGCTGAAGAACTAGTGGGATGCTAACATAGTAATTCATTAGTCCGGGAAAAGGGCATTAACTTCCTTTTCCCGGACACTTTTTATTGGGGGTTTTCCTTCCCGAAAAGTGATTTGGGTGCAGCTTATCTTTGGGGCATGGAAATCATTAACAAGTTGGGTTGCTCGTAGACTTTTGGATTAAATGAACTTGGTGGAAGGGGTATAGGCAAATTTTGCCCAACAAACCATAGTGGTAGGTTTGCACATGTCATCGTCTGAGTGGTGTTTTACGGGGAGGAAGTTAATAATTGCAAAGTAATTTTTTTATTATAGCGTGGCCCACCTTTTGGTGTGAGAGTGGTTGGGAGCGGCTGCAAAGCAGGGGGTCACCTGATTGGTAGTTGAGCTAATGCGGTTATCAAGGGTTTTTACACTGGTTTGTTCAAGCCGGCCGGTGGATATTGCACAGGGTTGGGGGCGTTTAAGGAATGTGTTTCCCAAAAGGCTTCAGAGTTGCTACCGACAGGGTCAATGGGTTGTTCGAATGTAACATCCGTGCTAAATGAGGCTTATGTTTTTGTTGATCATCAGGTAGTACCTGTATAAAAAGGTTGTGCTCTTATGAATGTGACCACTGATAGCAGTTTAAATGAGAGGAAGTTAGTTGGTGATGCATTTTGGAATTGGGGAAACAAGTGGTTTTCTTTGATGCCGTGGCTGATTGTATGTTTTGTGTTTGTGTTCATAGTGATGCGGGTAATCGGATATGGGTATATCCCAAGCGACGATGCGATGCGACACGTGGGCAAGGCAATCTCGGGCAAACCATGGAGCGAGATTTTGGTTTTACGCCCGGATGCGCCAGGCGATCATAACCCAGGATGGCATGCGATTTTACGAGCTCTTCATTTGTGGTTAGGTTGGGATGCGGATTTATTGATGGTGTTTTCTGTGGCGTTCCTTTGGTTGTTGTTTCTGGTGAGTCCGTTGCCGTGGTTGAAAATACCCGAGGCTTGGGCATGTTCAGTGTTAATTTTCGGGCTCTGCAACATTGATACTTTCATAAGGTTATCACGGGGTCGGCCTTACATCTTTAGCATGGCTGTGTTGGTAATGGTTGTAAGCATGTGGTATTTACAAAAGCCTTCTTTTAGGCTGCGGTTGGTATTGAGTGTAATTTTGTTTGGCTTGGCTACGTGGATTCACGGAAGTTGGTATCTACATGCGCTGATCCCTTTTGCGTTTCTGTTATCTGGCCGGGTTAAAGATTCGCTTTTTATAGGTTGCGCATGGCTAGTGGGGTCGTTTTCAGGGGCGGCATTAACAGGTGAACCGATCCGGCATTTATACGACGAGTTAAGGATTCCGTTTATGTGTTTTAAGGAGCCAGTGTTGACACGAATGCTTGTAGTTGAGTTCAATCCGAGCTCCGGTGATATTCTTTTGGTATTGGTGGTTTCGGGACTAATAATTGTGGCGAGGGTGATTAAGGGCGTGTGGATACAATTTTGGAGAAACCCTTTCTTTTGGCTGGGTGTCATTGGATGGGTACTAGGGCTAAAAACCATGAGATTTTGGAAGGATTGGGGCACACCCGCTTTGATGGTATGGCTCGCTCTGGAACTACAGGAATTGCTATCGAGAAAGAGTTATATCAGTTCGTTGAAAAGGGTAGCGGTAACGGGGTTTATTTGTTTTGCGACTTATTTATACATTACTGCTGATCGGGAAAGTATTTGGACAGCGAACCTACATGTGGAGTATCTAACCCCGCAGACACCGGGGATCGAGGGGTGGTTGCCTGAACCGGGAGGTATCATTTATAGCGACGCGATGCAGGTGTTTTACACCACCTTTTACAAGAATCCTACTGCACCATGGAGGTATATTTTAGGGTTCGAGCCCACGTTTATGCCCGAGGAGGACCTCGCAATTTTCAGGAAGATTCAATGGAATTTTGGAGAAGCTAAGGCGTATGAGCCCTGGGTGAAAAAGATGCGGCCCGAGGACAGATTGATTTTGTACCGTGATCCATCTAGAGCGCCCAATATTCCTGGTTTGGAATGGCATTATGCGGCTACTCGCACATGGATAGGGCGTAAGCCGCGCGGCAACACACAAAGTACTAATGCTGCCGCAAGTGTCATAGAATGAGGGACCATTGCAACTGATTTAGTTGGGGGGAAGAATTTGGGAGGGATGCATAGTCGAAGGTGATGCCTGGAGTAGGTTCGCAGCCATAGCAAAATTTTTAAAAAAGACGTAGAACGATGAAAACCGATGAGATCAAGTCCAACGCTGATATAGCCCCTTGCGTTTCGGTGGTGATGCCTGTGTACAATGAGGTATTAACTGTTTCGGACGTTATCCAAAAGGTATTGGCCCAGCGGCCAGTGCAACAACTTATTGTGGTGGATGATGGATCTGTTGATGGGACGTGGGACCGGATTCAGGTGGCGGCGGCTGGGGACTCCCGGGTGATAGCGGTACGTCATGACAGAAATCGTGGTAAAGGTGCTGCGATTCGTACAGGGGTGAAACTGGCCACTGCACCAATTGTAGTTATCCAAGACGCCGATTTAGAGTATGATCCGAACGAATATTATTTGTTGTTGTTGCCCATTTTGAGTGGGAAGGCTGATGTAGTGTTTGGATCGAGATTTCTGGGGACGCCTGGGGGGCATCGCGTACTGTACTATTGGCATTCGGTTGGGAACAAGATCCTTACTACGTTATCCAATATGGCGACCAATCTTAATTTGACGGACATGGAAACTGGGTTTAAGGCTTTTCGTAGGGAACTCATTCAAAGCATTGAAATTTGTGAGAATAGGTTTGGGTTTGAACCGGAAATCACTGCCAAGGTTGCAAAGATGCAAGCTAGGGTATATGAAGTGCCAATCTCGTATTTTGGTCGGACGTATGCCGAGGGTAAAAAAATAAATTGGCGGGACGGTTTGCAAGCCCTATGGTGTATCTTGAAGTACAATCTGTTCAATAGAACTCCAAGAGCCCGTGGGTGAACAAAACGTAGCATTAGACTTTGAATTTGGGGCGCTTGAACATGCCCGTAAGTATCGGCGGGCACTAATGAATGAGCTGGCCCCGTATTTACGTGGCCGGGTGTTGGAGGTGGGAGCTGGCGTTGGGCAGGTTACTTCGGAACTTTTGCAAATACCCACTATTACCAAATTAGTCTCGGTGGAACCTAATCCAAAATACTGCGAAGTTTTGATGCGGAAGTTTCCCGGTCATGAAATTGTCCAAGGCACAATTGAAAACGTCGGCACTGATTCGTTGTGGGATTGTATTGTGAGTATCAACGTGCTGGAGCATATCCAGGATGATGTGGGAGAATTGCGGCGGTATCATAAGCGTTTGGTGGAAAGCCGTGGTGTTTTGTGCCTGTTTGTGCCTGCCAGGCAAGAATTGTATTCAAATATTGACAGGGATTTCGGACATTTCCGAAGGTATAGCCGGTCGGAATTGCGTAAAAAGCTTAATTTGGCTGGATTCACACGCGTCCATATGCGGTATTTTAACCTGATTGGTTATTTTGCATGGTTTTTCAGTTTTCGTATTTTGAAGATCCGCCGATTCAGTTCCCTTGGGGTCTGGGTGTTTGACCGGCTCATTTTTCCGGTAACAAACTGGTTTGAGACGCAGATATTGCATCCACCAATTGGACAAAGCCTCCTAGCCGTCGCACACAGATGAGCGGCGGTTCCGTGACTTGATGCCAACCTTGCACTGGCTTTATTGAGAATCGGTAGTAGTTAGGATCTAACTGCAGTGTATGTCCACAGACCAATAAAGGCTATCGGTTTTTGCCTTGCAAAGTTGTACTACAGCCCGGCGAGACAAAACGTACTGGCCAGGTCTACAACAAGACAAATGCCGTGGTTTTCTGAGTGTGGGGTGCGGGGTGGTGCAACAAGGGAAAAGCTGAGGGATTACACATGACAGCGTCTCCACAACAAGGGAAGTTGATTCTAGGGGTTTTTGGGGTGACCTAATGGGAAGCTGCTTATCTGAGTGGCTTATTACCAGGACTTTATGGAATAAACTCCGCGAACCCATAACAGAAACGGCAGATTCCAGACATTCCAAAGCTAGATTTGTAGGCGGTTGTTATCATGTGGACCCCTCTTTTCTTATTTCTACTGTGACTCCATCAATCCGATGATTGGGCGACTCTGGGGAGGGAAAATTTTGACTGTTCATTCCTTTTGTATTTTCGGGGGTTGTGCCTCAAAGGCATGTTGGAAATTAATGACGACTTTAAGGCGAAGGAAGCGCAAGCCTTTTAGGTGTAGTAGGTTACGGAGTTAATGGGTTCCTGGAATTTAGATTGGGTTGGGGTAAGGAAAATATATGCCAGGGTTGCCTTGACGTGGTACGTGGGTTGGGTATTCTTGGGATTGTGTGGATAGTTGGGTTGTATTGGGAAGGGGAAAATGCAGGGTTATTGTATCAAATGTAAGTGCAAAAAGGAGATTGCAGACGCGACTGAGCACATGATGAAGAATGGGCGTTGTGCTATTAAGGGGCGGTGTCCAGACTGTGGGAGCGTGATGGTTAAAGTGATTGGCACGATTGGAAAGGTTGAGGAGAGGGTTGAAAACCTGCCGAATCCGGGGGAGCCAGAGCGTTGACCCCTTTTATTTTCGGAGGAATTTTATGGCTGAGGAACTGACGTACGTAATCATAACACCTCATTCTTTGCATAAATCCCGCACTGGCGGGATCATTAGTCGATTGTTAAGTCGGACAGGGCTGGAGCTTGTTGCAGCCCGGATGTTTGCTCCGAGCAAGGAGCTTATAGAAGAGTATGCTAAGTTAATAGTATCTCCCAAGGATCCTCAGGATCCGAGGGTTCAGGAGCTGATCCGTGAGTATTTGTTGAAAGAGGTTATGCCGGACCCTAAGACAGGACGTCGCCGTCGGGTTATGGTCTTGATTTTAAAGGGCGAAGACGCGGTAAGGCGGACTAGGGATGTAGTAGGCAACTTTAAGTTGGAGGGTGAAGCGGGGCTTACCATTCGGGATACCTATGGGGATTTGGTCTTCGACGAGCAAGGAAATGTCCGGTATTTCGAGCCGGCGGTGCTATGTCCGCCTACGTCGGAGGAGGCCGAGCAAAAGTTAAAACTTTGGGCAAGGTACTCTGATACGGATGGTGGTGTATTGAAAGGGGTGATTGAATATCCACCTGGTGCTAAGGTGGAGCGTACCTTGGTGTTAATCAAGCCGGAGAACTTCCAGGTACCGAGTGGGAAGCCGGGTAACATGATTGATTATTTCTCGCGTACTGGGTTGTATATCATTGGGATCAAGGTACATAGAATGAGCGTACGGCAGGCGGAGGAATTTTATGGTCCGGTCCGCGAGGCCTTGAAAACGAAGTTGAATCACATAATCATGGAGCGTGCGGCGCCCGTGCTCGAAAAGGAATTCGAGTTCAAAATTTCAGAGGCTGGAATGAAGAAGATTGCGGAGGTACTTGCTCCGGAATTCGGTGAGGATCAATTCCAGAGGATCATACGGTTCATGTGTGGGCGGACGCGAATGGATTGTCCGCCTGAGGAGTTGGATAAGCCGGGAACGGAGAAATGCATTGCGCTGGTGTACGAGGGTGTAGATGCGGTGAGGAAGATCCGGGAGGTATTGGGCCCAACGGATCCGAAGAAAGCACCCCCAGGATCAATCCGTCGCGAGTTTGGTCGGGATGTCATGGTAAACGCTGCGCATGCGAGTGATTCTGTGGAGAATGCTGAGCGGGAGATGCGAATTATCAACATTGAGGAGAATAATTTTCGGAAGGTGGTGGAGGATTTCTACGGCAGTTTGAACTAATTGGAGGGTGAGAACTTTTGTTTTTTGGTGTAGTTGTGGGGGGGCAATTAACCTGCCAGTGTGTTTTAGGTTAGTCCCGGGGTTGCGTTTTAAATCCCGGGGATTGGTTTTTCTGTAGGAGTTTGGGTAAGGGCGCGGGCCTTTATGAGTTGTACCTGGGACGGGTGGCAATGGCCATAGGCTCTAAGCGGATGTAAGGCCATGGAGCAGGCTCGGATTTTGAGTTATCAATTTGACTAGCTCCGAGTCAGCCGGTGGGAATTTTAACTCATTTAGTTGGTCGAGTGTGCCCCATCTACATTCTGAGCATTGAACGGGTTTGGGCGTGCCGGCAATCAAGCGGCACAGAAGGAATTCCATTTCAATTTCGCAGTTGGGATGTTGTGTTTTTGTTGTTAGCAAGTATGCTACGGGTTGGACTTCGATGGCTAATTCTTCGCGGATTTCCCGGATAATACAGTCATGTGGGGATTCACCTGGTTCGCATTTCCCTCCTGGGAACTCCCAATGATTACCCATGAATTTATCTGGGGGGCGTCGAGTGACTAAGATGCGGCCATTTGAATAGATTACAGCGGCACAAACCTTTACAATGTGGCGTGTTTTCTGGTTTTCCACTGCTTACCTGCCGATGCTTTTGTAGATAAAACCTTTTTCTTCCATTTCTGCGGGGTCAAAAAGGTTCCTTCCGTCGAATATAATCGGGCACAGCATTGTTTTCCTAGCATGTTCTAAGTCTAGTTGTTTAAACTCGTCCCATTCAGTAGCGATCACCAAGGCGTCGCAACCCTCGGGGACTTTGTTCATATCATCGACGTATTCGACGTCTTTGAGGATGGCTTTGGCTTTTTCCATGCCTTTGGGGTCGAATACGCGCAATTTTGCGCCGGCCTTAAGGAGGCGTTGGCACAGTTCAATAGCGGGGGACATTCGGACATCGTCTGTGTTCTTTTTGAATGTGAGACCCAAAACGCCGATCTTTTTGTCTTTGATTACCCAGAGTGTTTCATTGATTTTTTTGATGAACCGGTCCATTTGTGCGGCGTTTATGCGCTGGACTTCTTTTAATAGGGTAAAGTCATAGCCAAGGTCTTCCGCGATTTTTATAAAGGCCATGACGTCTTTGGGTAGGCAACTACCGCCGAATCCCAAGGACGGTTGTAAGAAGTCGGGTCCGATACGTTTATCCAGGCCCATACCTTTTGCAACTTCTTGGACATTTGCACCGGCGGCCTCGCATATTGCCGAGATCGCGTTGATGTATGAGATCTTAAGTGCTAGGAATGAGTTGGATGCATGTTTGATTAACTCGGCGGAGTTTATATCGGTGACAAGGATTGGAGCATTAAATTGGGCATAAATTTCCTTCATTCGTTTTACGGGGCGCGGCGTCGAAACGCCGATTACAATTCGATCCGGATGCAAGAAATCTGACACGGCTGACCCTTCCCGCATGAATTCAGGGTTACTTACTACGTCGAATTCAACTTTGGTTTTGCAATATCGTTTTATTGTTTCAGCGACTTTTTCGCCGGTTTTCACTGGTACCGTGCTTTTGTCCACTATGATTTTGTAGCTTGTAAGGCAGCCTGCTATTTCTCGCGCCACCTTTTCAATGAAGCTAAGGTCGACTGATCCATCTGGTAAAGGAGGTGTGGGTACAGCGATGAAAACCACATCAGATTTGGCGACGCCTTCGGGAACGCTACTTGTAAAGGATAACCGGCCATTGCTGGTATTTCGTTTGACGAGTTCTTCGAGGCCGGGTTCGTAGATTGGTATTCCGCCGCTTTTAAGCAATTTTACTTTTGCTTCGTCGTTATCGACGCAGATAACGTTATGCCCGACCTCAGCAAAGCACGCCCCAGCTACTAGTCCAACGTAACCCGTTCCAATAATGCACAGTCTCATACGAAACCTCTAACTTGTTATGAGAATACCAATTCGGTTATGTACGGCTAGCTAATTTTTTGGAGTTGAGTGTAGGAGTGTGAATTTAATCACCCTTTGCTTACCAGTAAGCTGAAATGTGGGGCCACACAAAGGTTCTCAAACAGATGGCGCTTAACCCAATTGAGCTCGAGGCTGGCGGTAAAAGAATTTAAGGAATGGGATTGACTGTGGGGTTGGTGTGTGGTGGTGCTTCCAATGTGAATGGTTGAGATGCCCTCTACTTGTTAGTGGAGGTGTTGAGGGCATTTGTACTGGTTAGGCTGGACATTAATTTTTCCAAAAGGATTTCAGCGCGGTAGCCAGTCAATGTTAACCCTTCACTCTTTTCCACATCACGGAGGAGTAATAAGGCGGCATCGGTTTTACCGGTGACACTGTAAATTCTGGCAAGGGCAAGTTTAGCAAGAGGGATGACCGGATCGTTTTGATATTTCCGGATCAGGTCTTCGAGCAAGGGGATTGCGGTCTGGGTTTGACCAGTCATCTCATAGCAAAGGGCGAGGCCAAATAAGGCATGATTTCGGAGAGGATGGTTTGGATATTCTTTTAGGAACCGGTCGAAGACAGCCAATGCATTTGTGTACTTGCCGTCTGTGAAATAGGCTGAACCAGCTAAAATCAAAGCGTGTGGTGCAGCTTTGGTATTTTTATAGGTGTCGGCAATGTTCAGATATTCTTCTGGGGTATTTGGTGTAAAGCGACCTTGGGGATGTAGATGTCCTCTAAGTGAGAGCAGGGCAACCGAGGCGGCGTTTTCGCGTGCTGAGCGGTGCCAGTTGAACCAGATGATACCCAGGCCAATGATGCAAATGACGATGGCACCTGTGATAATTAGTCTCAAGTTTTTTTGTGCCCACGTGAGGAACTTGTCCAGATGTGCGAGACGTTGGATATCGGTGCTCATGGCTTGATTTACGGGTTAAGTGTTAACGTCTGCCTTTGATTTTGAGGTTAGCAAGGCTTTGGGCGATTGCGGCGCTGAGGGCTGCAACCTCCTCAGCGCTTTTACGTTCAGCCATTCTTGCTTCGGCCCGACGCCGTGCTTCTTCTGCCCTTGCCTCGTCGAGTGTATCACCTGCAACCGCGATATCGGTTAACACCGATATTGAATCTGCTGTAATGCGTGCAAATCCTTCACCGACAACCAGGTACGCTTCTTTGTCTTCGGCTTGGACGATGATCTCACCGGGGACCAATTGTGCGACGAGCGGCACGTGGTTAGGGTAGATACCTAACTGGCCTTGGCTGCTAGGCAGTGTCACCATATCTGCTTCTCCCGAGTAGGAGACGCCGTCTGGTGTCACCACTGTAAGTTTTATTTTATTAGCCATGTCGAGATTGCTCGATTTACGACTCGTAGATTTCGTCAATTGTGCCCTTCATGTAGAAATTAGCTTCTGGCACGTCGTCGTGTTTACCTTCTAAGATTTCCTTAAATCCGCGAATTGTTTCTTCCAATGGGACTTGTTTACCGGGTCTACCGGTGAATACTTCGGCTACTGAGAATGGTTGGCTGAGGAATCTTTGGATTTTGCGGGCGCGATACACAGTGATTTTATCTTCTGGGCTTAGTTCATCCATGCCGAGGATCGCGATGATATCCTGCAGGTCTTTGTATCGCTGGAGCACTCTTTGTACTCCTCGGGCCACTTCGTAATGTTCCTGGCCGACGATTTCGGGTGTTAGTGCGCGCGAGGTAGACGCCAGCGGATCGACTGCAGGATAAATCCCGAGCTCGGCAATTGAGCGGTCCAAAACGATGGTCGCGTCCAAGTGCGCAAAAGTTGTGGCGGGGGCGGGGTCGGTCAGGTCGTCTGCTGGCACGTACACAGCTTGGAATGAAGTAATTGATCCTTTTTTTGTGGAGGTGATGCGTTCCTGGAGTTCGCCCATTTCCGTTGCTAGGGTTGGCTGGTATCCTACTGCGCTGGGGGTACGTCCGAGGAGAGCTGATACCTCTGACCCAGCTTGTGAAAATCTAAATATGTTGTCGATGAACAAAAGCACGTCTTGGTTTTTTTCGTCCCGGAAGTATTCGGCGATTGTTAGGCCGGTAAGCGCTACGCGGAACCTTGCACCTGGGGGCTCGTTCATTTGACCGAACACAAGTGCGATTTTGGATTCGGATAGCCTGTCTTGTTTTATGACACCGGCTTCACACATTTCGTGGTAGAGGTCATTGCCCTCACGGGTTCGTTCGCCTACACCTGCGAAGACGGAGACACCGCCGTGTAGTTTTGCGATGTTGTTTATTAGCTCCATTATGATGACTGTTTTGCCGACGCCCGCGCCTCCGAAGGCTCCGACCTTACCCCCTTTTATAAAGGGGCAGATTAGGTCGATAACCTTGATACCCGTCACAAGTAATTGAGGGGTAGTTGATTGTTCAGTTAGCGGAGGGGGAGGCCTATGGATAGGCAGCCTTTTTTCGCATTGGACTGGCCCTTTTTCGTCCACTGGTTCACCGATAACATTAAGGATCCGACCCAAAACACCTTCACCTACCGGAACTGAGATTGGTCCACCAGTATCGATTACTTCGTATCCGCGTTTTAATCCATCGGTACTACCCATGGCTATAGTGCGCACCCATCTGTTGCCGATGTGCTGTTGCACTTCGAGCACCAGCTTGGTGCGGCCATGGTAAGGTTTGTCGTATTCAACCACCAGTGCATTGTAAATCGCTGGTAATTCGTCTGGGAATTCTGCGTCGACTACCGGACCTATTACTTGGACGATTTTTCCTTTGTTGACCTTGTTCATGTGACAATAAATGGTTATTCCATTGCCATTTGGGCAGAAGTAATATCGAGCAATTCCTTTGTAATGGAAGCCTGGCGCATTTTATTGTAGTGCAAAGTCATCTCTTGGATGAGCTGATTTGCGTTATCAGTGGCGTTCTTCATAGCCACCATCCGCGCGCTGTGTTCGCTAGCCTTGGCTTCCAAAAAAATTTGAAACATTAGGTAGTCAAGGTAATGCGGAATAAGGGCCTCGAAAATCTGCGGTGCATCCGGCTCAAAAAGGTATTCTGCAATTTCGTAAGTGGTGGTTGAATAATCTGCTGAGCGTGCTTGTGAAGTGTGAGATGAGTCGGAGAATCTTTCCCCAAGCGTTAATTTCTCTAATGTTCCTATGGGCAAGAACGGCAGGGTTATGGCTCGTTGCACCAAAGTGTTAATAAATTGGGTAAACACTACATCCACTCGGTCTAGTTCGCGGTTGAGAAATAATCGCTGGGCAAACCGGGAAACGGTTTTAGCATCGCCATACTGTGGTGTGTCCTTGACGGCAAATTCGGCAATAAGTTTCCGGCCGAGTCTACTTAGATATTGTGCTGGTTTTTTTCCAACCACGATGTAGACGGTATTCTGTGGGTCGAATTTGAGTGCTTCGCGGACAATGTTTGCTGGCAATGCACCGCACAGCCCGCGATCTGGCCCAATAACGATTACACCGTGTGTTTTAAGTGGTCTAATTTCAGAAAGAGGGTGGGTAAAATCGCCTGCGTGTTTTGTTGTTTGTGTAACGAATTCGACAAGTAACTTTGCATAGGGTCGCCCAGCCAACGCGGTTTCTTGGGCTCGCCTCATTTTAGACGAGGCCACCATTTGCATCGCCTTAGTGATTTTGGCGATGTTGGCAATAGACTTTATTCTGCGTCTTATGTTACGCGCGGAAGCCATTTCCTAGCGTTTTATGGGCGGTACGTTTGTTTGAATTGGCCGACTGCCTCCTTGAGCTCAAGTGCAATTTCGTCTGTGATTGCCTTCTGCTTGCGTAATTTTTCCAAAAGGGATGATTTGGAGGTTTGCAGAAACTCGGTTAATCGGTTTTGGAAGTCTTTGATTTTTTCCACTGGGACGTCGTCCATGAAATTGTTTTGGACGGTCCAGAGAATGGCCACTTGAATTTCCACCGGTATAGGTTGGTAGGGGGGTTGTTTAAACAGTTCGACGATACGTCGACCGCGATCAAGTAGTGCTTGGGTCCGGGGGTCGAGGTCTGATCCGAATTGGGCGAACGCGGCTAGCTCTCGGTATTGGGCTAGGTCGAGCTTAATTCTACTGGCTACTTGTTTCATTGCTTTGATTTGGGCTGCGGACCCTACGCGGGAAACCGAGATACCCACTGAAATTGCAGGCCGGACACCCTGGTGGAAAAGATCGGTCTCCAAATAGATTTGGCCGTCTGTGATGGATATTACGTTAGTGGGGATATAAGCTGAGACGTCCCCAGCCTGTGTCTCGATAATGGGGAGCGCGGTAAGGGAACCATTCCCATATTTTTCGTTTAACCTTGCAGCCCGTTCCAAGAGCCGGCTATGAAGGTAGAAAATATCGCCTGGATATGCTTCACGGCCGGGTGGGCGTCTTAAGACAAGAGAGATTTCTCGGTACGCTGCAGCGTGTTTTGATAAGTCATCATATATGATTAGTGCGTCCATTCCGTTGTCCATGAACCATTCGCCCATTGCGCATCCAGCAAATGGAGCTAGATATTGGTTAGCTGCGCTTTCTGAGGCACTTGCTGCCACCACGATGGTGTAAGGCATAGCACCATGTTGTTCAAGAACGTGGATTATTTGGGCGATGGTTGATTGTTTTTGTCCAATGGCCACGTATATGCAATAGAGGGGTCGGTATGAAGAGTCGCCTGATTCTTCAGCTTCCCGGTTTAGGCGCGCGTTGTTGATGATGGTATCGATGCAAATGGTTGTTTTCCCAGTAGAACGGTCGCCGATTATCAATTCACGTTGTCCGCGGCCAATTGGAATCATGGCGTCTATTGCCATGATACCTGTTTGGACAGGTTGATTTACGGAACGGCGGGTAATAACGCCTGGAGCAATTCTTTCGACTGGGTACGTCGTTTCTGCTTTTATAGGCCCTTTCCCATCGATAGGTTCGCCTAAGGCATTTACTACTCTACCAAGCAATGCCTTGCCCACTGGTACCGAGAGCAATCGGCCTGTGGTTTTGACCTGTTGGCCCTCGCGGACCTTTTGATGTTCACCCAAGATGATTGCGCCGACTTCGGTTTCCTCGAGGTTCATTGCGATTCCCATGACCCCGTTCCCGAAGTCTATCATCTCGTTGTACATTACATCGCTTAAACCCTCGATCCTAGCAACGCCGTCGTAAACTTCCCGCACGACGCCAATATTTGTTGTGAGGGTTGTTTCTTTTGCTTGTTTGATTTTGGATTCGAGCTCTTTGAGGATCGAATTCATGGTGAAAAACTAAGTTAACCAGTTAAAGCTGCCTTTAGCATTTTCAAGCGTGCACTTATTGAGTTCTCCCACACCTGGTCGCCGATTTGTATTCGAACGCCAGCGATAAGCTGAGGATTCGTTCGGAACTCAAATATAAGTGGCAATGTTGTGAGGCTTTGAACAGCATCTTTTAACTTACCAATTGTTTCGGAAGACGGTTCGATGGCGGTTTCAACGATAGCGGTTCGACGCAATTCATTTTGCCTGACAAGGAACAGGAACCATTCTAAAACTTGGGTATACTCTCGAGGTTTGGTTTGAATCAAGTTCTCCACCACCATCAGGGCCTTTTGTCGATCAACAATGCCATCTTTCAGGCAAGCTTGGTAAAGCGCCCGCGCTTGTTTACGAGCTTGTTTACTGACCCTCATGTTTTTTAAGGCTAAGAACGGTTCCGAGTAAGATTGGCTATTGCTTCTTCGATCAGCCTTTTGTGGTCTTCAGGCGTAAGTGTGCGTCCCACCACTTTTGCTGTGGTTTCCACCACTAGTGAACCGATGTCACGCGAGAGTTCCTCTAACATCCGGGTATATTCTGCACGGGTAGCTTCTCTCGCTCGTGCCACAATCATCTCAGCTTCTTTTGTAGCGCGGGCGATCTCTTGGGTCCTATACTTATTTGCGGTTTGCTTGGCCTCGTCGATTATTTTCTGAGCTTGTTGTGCTGCTTCGGCGATAATTTCTTTTGCTTTTTCTTGAGCCTTGGTTAGTTCAGCGCGCATCCGCTCGGCGTTCTCAATACCTTCCGCGATTCTCATACGCCTTTCTTCTAGGATGCGCAGGATAGGCTTGTAAGCGAACCTATGAAGTAGGAACATCACAATTGCAAAGTTTACTACCGAGGCAAGAAAGGCTTGCCAATTTATGCCCAATTGCTCCGCGAAACCACCCGTTGCTCCGGTCCCGCCACTGGCAAATATATACCACATAACGGCTTGGTGTTGGCCCTCCGACTAAAGTTTCGGCAGGGGGTTGGTTTATTTTGCAAATCCCGAAAGAAATATTGCATAAAACACAATCGCTTCTGCGAATGCGATTGCGAGGATTGATTGGACAAGAATTTTACCAGAAGCGCCTGGATTCCGCCCAACGGCTTCTGAGGCTTTCATGCCGATTAGGCCAACACCTAGAGCTGCCCCTAGGCATGCCAATCCAATGGCTAGGTTTCCTGAGATGTTGCTTATTTCTGACATCATTTTTTCACCTCCTGTGTTTTGGTTAAATGGGTTAATGCGATTCTTCGTACGAACAGCTTACCATTGTAAAAATTGCAGTCAGCAGCATAAATACGGTGGCTTGAATAAAGCCCACCAGGATTTCAAGGAAATAAAATGGCAGTGGAATGACCCAGGAAAGGGGTGCTGGGAAACTGGTCATTGCTTCTAACATGTTCTCGCCTGCGAAGATATTGCCATACAATCGGAAGCTCAGAGAAACCGGTCGGAACAATATCGAAATCACCTCCAAAATGCCGACTACGAAAAATATGAAGCCTAAAAAAATTTTTAGCGCGCCTGTGACATCACCTCGAGGGCCAAACAAGTGCGATATAAACCCAGCGACACCGTTAGCTCTTATTGACCATATAAGCCAAAACACAAAGAAGATCATCGCTAAAGCAAAGGTGAGATTTAAATCCGCCGTGGCGCCGCGTAAGAGCGGTTTTGTGAGGATAAAGCCATGTGGCGAGTCATATCCGTAACCTATCGTTCCTACTCCCGGGATTAACCCAAACCAGTTGGCGGCTAAAATGAAAATAAACACGCTCGCAAAATACCAAAATGTTTTCAGGGTGAGTTTGTGTCCGAGTATGGATTCAAGGAACGAAAACAGCGATTCCACGACCCATTCGACAAAGTTTTGAAGGCCGCTAGGTATTAGCTGCATTTTACGTGTCGCTAATCGCGCTATGGTAATGAGAGCAATCGTCACTATCCAGCTAACGACGATACTGTTTGTAATGGGGAACGGGCCGATATGGAATAGAATAGGTGGAGCGGGGGATAACCCATGATGGCCTTCCGCTGTGGGTTCGGCTGCGGCCTGCACGTGTTCCGCCAGCATTAAACCCACTGCGGCAACTGCCCAACCTATCCTAAGCGTTCGTTTAAATGGTTGCATATCGGTTAACCCCCGACCGTTACTTCACAGGAACGTTTAGTAACGATTTCGGGGCATACAATCTGCAAAACGGTTCTTGGAAATGCAAGAGAAAACAGCCCCCGTTGTTAGGTTGCCCGTAGATTTTTAGTCGAAATGGGTTGTAAGTGGTTTGGGTTCAACAGCCGAGTGGTTTAGAAACTAAGCCTGCTGTTGGAAGATCTGTCATTGCAGTTTGAAGCAGGTTAGAACCAATTACGCAGCAAACAATTAGACTTCGCAAGAAAGGACTGTGGGGATTTAGGACAAAAATTCCATTTGACGGGGTTAAATCCCCGGGTTTATGGTGAGACCCCGAAGTATGAAGATAATTGTTTGTGATCCTGTTTCACCTAAGGGGGTCGCACTACTGAAAGCGCGGCCCGAGTTTGAAGTCGTGGAGCTGGGTAAGCGACATTCCGAAGATGAATTAATCCCCATTGTAAGTGATGCAGTGGGAATACTGGTTCGCTCAGAGACTAAGATCACTAAGCGGTTGATTGAATCGGCTTCAAAACTGAAGGTAGTAGGCCGGGCTGGGGTAGGAGTGGACAACATAGATGTAGAAGCTGCTACTAATCGGGGTGTTGTAGTGATGAATGCTCCTGGTGGTAACACCATTGCTACGGCTGAGCTTACAATGGCATTGATGTTAGCGTTAGCTCGAAACATTCCGCAAGCGCATGCGTCGGTCAAGGCAGGGGAATGGAATCGAAAGGCGTTTCATGGGATAGAGTTATACGGCAAGACTTTGGGTATTTTGGGTTTAGGGCGAATTGGTGGAGAGGTGGCTAAACGCGCAATGGCGTTTGGTATGACGGTGATCGCTTATGACCCTTATGTGACTTTGTCGAGGGCGAATGCGTTGCAGGTGGAGTTGGTTGAATTAGACGAGCTTTTTGCTCGGGCGGATTTCATTACGGTCCACATGCCACTGACAAATGACACCAAAAACATGATAAATGCGGCGTCAATAGCTAAGATGAAGAAAGGGGTTCGGATAATTAACTGTGCGCGTGGGGGTATTGTAAATGAGGCTGACTTGGCAGAGGCGATAAAGAGTGGGCATGTGGCAGGGGCCGCATTAGATGTTTATGAATCGGAGCCCCCGCCCGCGGATTTTCCGCTTCGAGATCTGCCTCGGGTGATCATGACTCCGCATTTAGGGGCAAGTACCGAGGAGGCCCAGGAAAATGTGGGTGTGGAAGTAGCTCAGGCTATCATCGATTATCTTTTGTATGGTGTGGTCCGTAACGCAGTTAATGTGCCGAGCTTAGATTTGAAGACGTACTCTCTTATTCGTCCGTATCTGCTTTTAGGTGAAAAGCTTGGGAAACTGGTTGCGCAAATTGCGCCGAAACGGAATGAGCGGCTTGTTATCACCTACGGCGGAAAGGCTGTGGAGGTCCCAGGAGAACCCATAGTACGTGCAGTATTAAAAGGCTTTTTGGAAAGTGCGGGCGGACACGAAGTGAACATGGTGAATGCGCGTGCATTAGCAAAAGCGTTAGGTTTAGTGGTAGAAGAAATTAAGTCGAGTGAGGAACTGGATTACACCGATTGGTTGCAGGTAATGGCGCAGAGCGGGGAAACAAAAGTATCTTGCATGGGAACATTTTTTGGCCCACGACAGCAACCTCGAGTTGTCAGGATAAGCGATAAGCCGGTCGAGATTGTACCTGAAGGCGTGTTATTATTGCTTACCAACCGAGATAGACCGGGGATAGTGGGGATCATCGGCACAATAATGGCTAAGTATAACATAAACATTGCCTCAATGAGTTTGACAAGGGATGTTGTGGGGGGGCGAGCCCTCACTGTAATGAACCTCGATAGTGTGCCCTCATTGGAGGCTATCGAAGAGATTAAGTCGCATCCTGATATTAGCGATGTCAAGGTAGCTGTGGTGTAAGCGAAGGATTTAGAAAGGAGACAACATGAGAAATCGTATTACTGTTAGTTGGTATCACCGGATTTTGGCGGTGACCGTAACTGCTGCAGTAAGTGGGGCTATAGGAGTTGCTCAGACAAGTACACCTTCCGTAACGGCACCTCCACCTGCTTCCCTTACTAATGTAACTAAAAAAATTGTGGCTAAAGGCAAAGGGTTCGAAATCACCCGCGAAGAATTGGACGAAGAAGTAATTCGGCTTAAAGCCGATTTAGCCAGATTGGGACGTACCATCCCAGAAGGACAGGATATGCTGATTGACCGAAACGTTCTGGAGAACCTGATTCAGCTAAAGATGCTTTGGGCTAAGGCAACAACAAATGAGTTGGAAAATGCCCAAAAGGTAGCAGCTGAAAAAATCGTGGTGGAAAAGAAAGACGCTGGGGATGAAGAGACGTTCCAGCGACGGTTAAAAGCAGCCGGACTTACTGAATCGCAATTCAGTAACCGTATAGTGGAACTAACCGTGGCAGAGTCGGTTTTGGAACGGTTGCTAGGGGTCAAAGTCACAGACGACGACATAAAAAAGTTTTATAATGACAATCCGGATCAATTTGAAAAGCCGGAGTCCGTCAAAATTGCGCACATACTATTGCTTACTGTGGACCCAGCAACTGGTGCGGAATTAAGCGAGTCTGAGAAAGAAGCCAAGCTTAAGAAAGCTCAGGGCGCCCTTAAGCGGATAAAAAACGGGGAAGATTTTGGCAAGGTGGCAAAAGAAGTTTCTGAGGACCCTGGCACACGTGATGAGGGTGGCGTTATTAGTAACGCTATCCCGAAGGGGCGGTTGGCAAGTGGTTTACCTGAGTTCGAAGCGGTGGTCTTCAAGCTCGGTACAAATGAGGTCAGTGATGTGATTACTACACGGCTCGGGTATCACATTGTAAAGGTACTTGAAAAGGAGCCAGCCAAAATGGTTGAGTTGGAGAAGGTCTCTGACGACATCAAGAGGTACCTTAGGCGCCGACAGATCCAAGCTGGGGCGGCGAAGTTGTTTGAGGATTTGAAGAAGGAGCTTGAGGTCCAAATTGTGGACGAGAAGTTAAAGGAAGTGAAGTTGCCAAATGTTCCATCTTCAGGAGGGTAGAACTGAAGGCAGCTTTAGTGGTAAGTAAGACGCCTCTCCAACAGTCGTTGGTGAGGCGTCTTTGTTTATGCTTGAGTCTAGGTAACGACGTTGTGACGGGTTGTTGTTGATTTAAAGCCTGAATTGAGGGGAAAGGTGCGCAAGATGTGAAGTTGCAGAGTTTAACTGTTGCAGGGGCGTTCTTAACTTAACTCTTTTTGGTTGTTGCGACTGGGATCATCCCATTCGCGTAACGTATCACTGTGAACCTAAATGGGCGTTGCTGGTTAGAACTCTGTTTAGGTGATTTTAGATGGCCGTTTTTTCGTTATCGGGGGGGTTGGTGTTTCGATTACCCCTTTGGAGTGATTCCAAGTACTTGAGGCGCACGTGTGTTAAGCAATCCCTGAGTAGTTGTGCTTCCTCGATGGAAAGGTTCCCCTTTGTTTTGTGTTCAAGCATCTCGAGGATCCCGATAGCAATTTGAGCTTGGTTGTGGTCAATTTGTTTTTTGCCGGTTTGTGGGTTTGGTATTTCCCCTAAAAACATTAATGCAATTTGTGTTTGCCACGTTACCAACTCCTGAAAAAGTTGGGAGGAAATATCGTCGATAGACGATGGATCAGGTTGGTGGTTTGAATTTTGGCTAAAAGAGCTCATTTGGGCGATTTTTCCTTTTTTTGCTGTAACGCAATTCTGTGTTTAGAAATTTGAGCAACAACTTTAGTCTTGCTTCCAAGTTTAAGGTCTCCAACAACGTCTGTCGGTGTTTTGCCCGTCTTAGCAAAGTGCTTGAGATGAAATCGGTGACTTGTTGTGGATCATCAACCGAACGCAAGAATGTTATCAAGCTTTGTGTTGCGTCTGCGGGGACTGCTTTTGGAATGGCGTAGGTTGGTACTTGGGATGCAAAAGGGACAAGCTTGCCTTTTACGAGGTTTTCCTCAACCAAGTTGCATACTTCGTCCAAGAGTTCGCGGACGGTTTCCGTGTCGAAGGGGGGTGATTCCAACACCTGGTAGGTGTAAATAGGATATGGTTTTGTAATTAGGCGTTCTTCAAGTTCGACCCGTGCGAGTCCCTGGAAAACAGTACGAATTGACCCATCATGGGCGGTTACTGCTATTCTCGGGATGCCAAGACATGCCACCAGTTCCGGGGTCTGACCTTTGGCATGCAATTTGCGCATGGCCACGATTAGGAATCGGTTCCCATTGATCACGTCGTGCATTAGCTTGATTTGGGCGGGTGCTGTGATAATGGCCGGGAGAAACGAGGCAGGAAACAACGTCGTCTCCGGCAAAACCAGCACCGGCATTTGATCCGACAAAACCATGGGTACAGTTTACTGCGTGGGGTAATAAAAGCAAGGTTGTGAGAAGGCTCGTATGTTGCAACTGCGTCTAGGCTCAGTTTATTCTTCCCTAAGTGCGTCGCCGATAATGAATTACTTTGAAATCTTTATGGTCTAGAATTTGCCCGTCGAGTTCAAACATGCTTTCGAAAAGGGGCATTATTACATCCCCAGGAATCGTTGTTTTGATAAGTGAGACAAATATATCCGACCACCATGGCAGAGTAAGTTTGTAAATCGATGCACCCCCACAGACGAAGATTTTTTGGTTGTTTGCCACCTTGGGCAGCTCAGCCAGGTCTGAGATCGTTATGACGTCCGGATGCTTAAAACCGGATTTTGATAATACCACGATTGTCCGCCCGGGCAGAGGTTTGCCAATAGACTCAAAAGTTTTGCGCCCCATCAGTAGTAAGTGCCCCATGGTTAGGTTCTTAAACCATTTAAGTTCATCAGGGATATGCCATGGCAATTTATCTCCAACGCCTATGACCCGATTTAACGCCATGGCAACTACCGCGGTTAGAGGCGGCATTTTTACGTTTCCAAGCTCGGTTTTTCCAATTTCTTTTTTCATGTTTACATTACTGGTTGCTTGATTGAGCTGGAATGTTATGGAGATGTTTATTCGCGCGCTAGTGGTTTTTGTTAACTGGTGGCATAACAGAATCAAGGTTACCGGGAACGGGGTCAGAGCAAAGAATTGCGGAATTGCGTCTGCACTTTAAATAATAGGCTGCCTCATGTGTAGGAGGGCAATAGTTTTGCAGTCGATTATGTGACTTAGGTTTTGGTGTGGTTTGTTGCCGAAAACTTTTAAAGGGTATTCAGGGGCAAAAAGGGTGGTTTGGATAATTTTTTGACGAAAGCCTGTTTGTTAAGCTAAACTTTTGAAGTGTATGAGTACGAGTATTCCCGAACAGCTAAGGTATGCGAAGACTCACGAATGGGTACGGCTGGAAGGCAATGTCGCTGTAATAGGCATTTCTGATCATGCTCAACGCGAATTGACGGATATTGTGTTTGTGGAGTTGCCCAAGGTAGGACGTGAGGTTAAGGCTGGAGACGCGTGCGTGGTGATAGAATCTGTAAAGACGGCAGCGGATGTTTATTCGCCTGTATCAGGGACAATCATTGAGGTTAATACTGCTTTATCTTCCGATCCGGGATTGGTAAATCGGGATCCATATGGTGCGGGTTGGCTTTTCAAAGTTCAAGTTAGTGATCCGAAGGAAGTGGATTTGTTGCTCGATAGCAAAGCATATGCGCAGCATATAGGGGCATAGCCTTTTCGGCTTGTTTTGCTATAGACGTTTATAGATGGAAACTGAGCCAACCCAACTTCAGTCTTACAATACTGTAAAAGAGGGGAGGAAACCTCATCTTCCGGCCTGGTTAAAAGTGCGTCCGGCCCCAGCTGAGAAATATGGTTGGGTGAACGCTACTTTGACTCGTTTGGGTTTGGTTACCGTGTGCGAGAGTGCGAAATGTCCGAATCGGAGAGAGTGTTGGGGCCGCGGTACAGCGACTTTCATGATATGTGGCGCAGTTTGTACACGGGGGTGTAAGTTTTGCTCGGTAACGCCGGGGCGGCCCAACCATTTAGATCCGGATGAACCTAGGCGTGTAGCTGAAGCCGTTCACGTCTTGGGGCTTAAATATGTAGTGATAACCTCGGTGACACGGGATGATTTGCCAGATGGTGGGGCGGGACATTTTTGTGCCACGGTTAAGGCAATAAAGGGATTAGGAGGAGACGTAGCTGTTGAGGTGCTGACACCTGATTTTCGGGGAAAAATCCAGTGTATTGTTGATGTTGTGCAGAGTGGGGTAAAGGTATTTGCTCACAACATAGAGACTGTACGGCGATTGACGCCAGTTGTCCGGTCACAGGCCGACTATGATAGGTCATTGGATGTACTGGCCGTGGCGCGGAAACATGCGCCTGAAGGCGTTTATATCAAGTCAGGTTTTATGGTTGGCCTCGGAGAGACATTCCATGAAGTAGAGCAAACGCTTCGGGATCTTCGGCGTGTGGGTTGCGACATAATCACGATAGGACAATATCTGCGGCCTGCTATACAGTGTTTGCCGGTTGCTGAGTTTGTACCACCCGCAAAATTTGCCCAATATGCTGAATTAGGTAGGCAAATGGGCTTTAAGATGGTGTTCAGTGGGCCCCTGATCCGGAGCTCGTATTTGGCTGAAAGGGTGTTGGAGTGTGATTCAACGGCTGCTAACGGAATTAACCAAGAACCTTAGAAAAAGCAATAGGCAGGTTGCAAAGAAGATTGTTACAAGGATTAGTGTAATTGTTTTTGCAATATTGGCGAGCTTGACAGCTTTTTGTAATTGGTTGCGTTCTCGCTCGATGAGGGTTGTAATCTGCTTTTCCAGTTCTTCTGGGAGTAAAGCCTCAGGCACGATCTTATAATGGAGCCACCGTGGATAAGTGCATCTCCAATGCGAAGGTAATGCTTGCACTTCCTTTGGAGAAACTTTTCTCATGCCTACCTTTTCCCAGAAGGGGGATTGTTCTTGAGTCCAAAGTTGGGTTACTCCGCTTGCTCGGGCAAGCTTAAGGATCCTTTCCCATAAAAGAGGTCGAATCTCCTCGGCTAAAGTCTGATCGAAGAAAGCCTCGCTGTGTATTCTTGCGTGATTGTTAAAGATCTCTAGGCCGATTGCCCCTTGAACCAAACCTTCTGGGGATTCCACTACGAGGAATTCAGTAAGTTTCTTTTCTAAGTCCCATGCGGGAAATTCATTCGCAACCCAGAGAACCTTAAGTTGGGGTAGATGTTCAATGGTAGCCCGTAAAATCTTGTAGGGCGTTTCACCCATAGTTTTTGGCCCATAGTAACCGCCCTTTCCTGATTTGGCAAACTGACAACTGACTAGCCGGTTGACCCTCTTGGCGCTGGCTGCGTTGAATTGACGTGTTACGTGGCTACTGTTAAGTAAGTGACAAGAAATTTTCCAAGAGCCGCTTGCCGTGTTCTGTGAGTACGCTTTCGGGATGGAATTGTACGCCCCAGATAGGGTAACTCTTGTGCCGGATACCCATGATTTCGCCTTCCTCTGTTTCCGCAGTTATTTCCAAACATTCAGGCATGGTGTCGCGCTTAATTATTAATGAATGATAACGAATAGCTGTGAATGGGTTCGGTATCCCCTCGAATAATTCCCGTCCGTTGTGGTAGATGAGCGATGGTTTACCGTGCATAATGCGGTAGTTAACGACGATTTCGGCTCCGAATACAAACCCAATGCACTGGTGTCCCAAACATACGCCTAAGATAGGTTTATAAGCCCCAAATTCGCGAATGATGTCATTAGATACTCCTGCTTCCCGGGGCGTACATGGGCCAGGTGAAATTAGGATACGATCGGGATTAAGTTTGCGTACATCCTCGACGGTTACTTGGTCGTTCCGGTAAATAATCATTGGTACACCCAATTCGCCTAGGTATTGCACGAGGTTATAAGTGAACGAATCGTAATTGTCGATTACTAGCAACATTGCATTCGGTTGTGAATATAACATGGGGATTAGGTTTTGAAAACAACGGTTTGGACATGGAAAGTAATCCAAATGTAATCTCGTTCGCTGTGGTGTTTCGCTTGTTAAGAACATTCTCCCGCAATAAATCCATAGGTGGGACAGGCGTCAAAGTAGGTTGGTTTGGTTTTCCATATATAGGCCGTTCCAGATGCCGCGGGGGTTTGCTGCTGCGTCGTTTTAGTATGTTAACTGCAACAGCATAATCAGGGACTATACTAGGAAAATGGAAAGTGGGGTAGAGAACTACATATGGGGCATTTGGTATTTGAGAAATGTCAGTACACTGTTTTCCCCCAATCGCTATGACGAAGGGAGGCTGATTGCTTGTTTGCTGCGATTTATTTTTTCTTTACGCATGAAATGTGTTGATAAGCAAAGGCGGTTTGAGTCATACTAGAGTTGACTTTATGAACGTAGCTTAGGCATGGCTTCAGTTGGTGAAACACTTAAAAAGGTAAGAGAAGAACAGGGTTGGTCGGTGGATTGGGTGGCATCGGAATTAAAGCTTCGTGTTGATTATGTCCGGGCCATGGAAGAAGACCGTTGGAATGTTTTCCCGGCGCCGGTGTATGCCAAAGGGGCTTTGCGGAGTTATGCAAGGCTATTAAAGTTGGACCCAGAGCCGTTGGTCGACATAGTGAGAGAAACATTGGAAGGCAAATTACAACCGCGGTGCTTCCACACCAGCGGGGATTCGGGGCAAGGATGGTGGGATAAGATGCTGTTTAATTTTACGCTTGTACTCTGGCGTAGGTGGGTTGTGTTTGTTTTTATTCTGGTGTTGATTGTAGGAGCGATTGTTATTATTGCCCTTGCAAGGAAAGGAGGTTTAGCGCAGAAGAACCAGATAAAACCCACCGTGGTTATGCCATCAAGCATCCCTGGGGAACAATTGCCTCTGAATCCGCGGCGGTAAACGATGTCCTACCAAAAAGTGTGAAAATTTTTAGCAACCGTGCATGTAAAGGTGTCGGTATCGCCATAGGTAGATCACGCCTGTAATTGCCGTAAGCAGAATAGCTATCCACAGGGATAGCAAGGCAATAAATGGCAACCACTTAAGTAAAAATGCAGTCAAAGGAGCAGGCCATTCAGCTGCCGCATTTAAGGTCAAGAGACATACAATTGCTAGTATTTGGGCGGCTGTCTTATGTTTCCCAAATCTTTCTGCTGGTAGAATCATATGCTTGGCTGCGGCAAGTAATCTGAGGCCAGTGACTGCTAATTCTCTTGTGACGATCACTACGGCCATCCAGGCATGGACGCGGGGATAAATTGCATAGTCCCCAATTTGTAGTGCAACTGGCAATGTACCAGCTAACATGGCATGGATATGTTTTTCAATGAGTGCAATGAAGGCTGAACATATTAGTACTTTGTCCGCCAAAGGATCCATCAAGATCCCAAAGTTTGAAACCAAGCCGTGTTTCCGGGCAAGCTTGCCATCAATGTAATCAGTGTATGCTGCTAAAATAAAAGCCACTAATGCCAGGGTTTGGTACGGTCGGCCGGGTATTAGCAAAACCACGAGGAAAAGCACTGCAAGCACAAATCTTGAAACAGTAATTTTGTTAGGCAAATTCACGTGTTTCTTTTTAGAGGAAATTTTAGTATTCGCAAGTTTCTGATTTAGCAATGTTTGGCGTGATTACTAAAAACGGTGATGAGGGGCTAGATATGCTTTACCCCCGCCTGGCTGGGGTGGAGGTTGTAGATACCCCATTTGGACCAATAACCCACAAGCGAACTTGTTATTTCTGAACTGTTTGCCTCGTCGCCAAAAGTCCATAGCCATAGTATTGCATCGACCGTAAGGTGCCTGCCCGTTTGTCAACCATTGTACGATCGGGTATGACGATGTCATGGGTGCTTGCCGAGGGCCGAGTTTTGAATTGCCTGTGGTGTCACACCCTGTCAAGCACGGAGGACTAATTTCAATTCAAAACCTAAACCAACACTTTGTCAGGCAGCCACCTGCTTCGGGGGCATGCTGACAATGCCTCTAGGCTAGAAGCCGCTGTCGTGTCTCGAGATGCCACGGCCCACCCGGTTCCGCCTTGAGTGGGTAGAGGTAGTGGCAGCCAAACCTACGGATGGGCAGGCCACAATCCCGTGACGGAACCTTCCCATCCAACCTTCCCAACGTACCCACGCCCGTAAGAATGCGGACGATTAGATTACAAATCGTCGTTTTGCGTAGCTGCCGCGGTAACGCGGCGGATTTATCCGCCGACTTATGTCGGCGGCTACCAGAATATTTTCCCCGTAGCCACCGCCGTGAGGCGGTGGATTAAAAAAGTTATCCGTTGTTAACTACAGGACTGGGTTGTTTTTGGGCTAAACCAAAAGGGCATTTGAACAGATGCATCCAAGCAACCATATGCCCACAGTTGCTATGGGAAGTAACAGGCAGAATTGAGTTGTTTTTCATTAGCGGTGTCAAATGCAGAATTCATTCTTCGGGTTGTTGGTTCTTCAATGTGAAGTTAAACTAAATTTTGTCAACGACCGGTGAGGTCAACCTTAAAACATGCTTAGCCAATTGCAATTTTGATAGGGGTACTTTGCGCAAACAAACTTTTTACGAGTATGTCACGGAAATTAATTTACAGTCTTAGCTGGGGCGTTTATTGTTGGGGAGGGGAGGCTTTTTATGCCTATGCCATTGCGGTTTTTGCTTCAATTTTGATTGGCTTGCAGCTACTAAGCTTTGCGAGCGGGGCTGAACGTCAAACTTTGTGATAGTTCATGGGGCTTGGGGTGGCAGTTGGGCATTTAAAGAGGTTGCGGAATACTTGGAAAAGGAAGGGCATAAAGTTGTAAGACCCGCACTCACAGGGTTGGGAGAACGTAACCATTTGGCGAATTCAAATATTGACTTGAGTGTCCACATTACGGATGTGGTAAACACAATACTCTGGGAAGATTTGCACGACGTGATTTTGGTTGGTCATAGCTACGGGGGGATGGTTATAACAGGTGTTGCGGATCAGGTGCATAACAGGATTAGAGCGTTAATCTATTTGGATGCGTTGTTGCCCGAGGACGGAGAGAGTGTGGAAAAGTTGGTGACAGAGGTGAGTTTCCCGTTGGTGGTGTCCAATGGATTCATTCTGCCAGTCTGGGTAAAAGATCCTAACGCAACTCCACGCGATGTGCCACATCCCATCAAGACATTTACACAGCCTTTAAGGTGCACTAACAGTTTGCGTAATAGTATTCCTTCTGCATATCTGCTTACAGTTGATCCTGGTAAGGATTCCAGCGCGGACTTTTTCTATAAATTTTATGAGCATGCGAAACAACGGGGTTGGCTTTTGTACATCATAAAAGCTGATCATAACCCGCAGCGGTGCAAGCCTCAGGAACTCGCCCAATTACTTTTAAAGTTTCTGGCAGTTTGAGTCGCGACCCTAAGGACAAAAAAGTGCCATAGGATACATTTGGGGCTTGTTTGTGGTCACCTGGCTTTTTTCGCACATTCACCTGGTGACATTTATATAATTGCCGAAGTTAGACGTCATGTTATGCTTAATTTGATTATGCGGCAGGCTCTAGATTTTGAGAAGCCATTGGTCGAACTCGAATCCAAACTGGCTTCGTTGAAGGAAAATGGTGCGCCAGAAGATGAAATCAAAGCTGTGGAACAGCAGCTCATCGAGATGCGGCGCACAATCTTTTCACGTTTGACTCCATGGCAAAGGGTGTTGCTTGCGCGACACCCATTGCGGCCATATGCCTTGGATTACTTGCGGATGGCTTTCTCAAGCTTTTCGGAGTTACATGGAGATAGGTTGTATGGGGATGACAAGGCAGTGATTGGTGGTTTCGCGGTGCTGGGTGAATATAGGGTAATGGTTATTGGCACGCAGAAAGGGCGCGACGCAAAGGAAAATATGGCTCGGAATTTTGGTTGTGCACACCCTGAAGGATATAGAAAGGCCCTGCGCCTTATGCGTTTGGCGGATAAATTTTTCTTGCCGATAATTACCTTGATCGATACGGCAGGGGCATATCCAGGTGTGGGTGCCGAAGAACGCCATATAGCTGAGGCGATAGCAGTGAATTTGCGTGAAATGGTAACCCTCAGAGTTCCTACGATTGCGGTGATTATAGGGGAGGGCGGTTCCGGTGGTGCCCTCGGCTTAGGAGTAACCGATAGGATTTTAATAATGGAAAACGCGTATTATTCTGTCATAAGTCCAGAGGGATGTGCAGCAATCTTATGGGAAGACCGCGCAGCAGCACCTCTTGCGGCTGAGGTACTTAAATTAACACCCCAAGATCTTTTGCGATTCAGGATTGTAGATGAGATAATCCCCGAGCCAATGGGAGGTGCGCATGTGGATCCGCATGGTGCTGCTACACTTTTAAAGCAGGCTCTCTTACGGAATCTCGAGGAGTTACTTAAGATACCGACAGAAGAGCGTTTACAGCAACGCTACAACAAGTATCGGCGGATAGGGCAGTTTTTGGAAAAGAAGCCTCCTTCTGAGTTACAACAACCCATACAACTTTCCGATAACCTCGGTACAAATAATGAGGAGCGCAGCTCTTAGGGCTTAGGAGTAGGTTATGGGGGAACCCAGTTACCCGCTAATATTTGAGCCGATATACAAAGAGCGTGTTTGGGGAGGATCCCGAATATCGACCTTGTTTGGTAGACATCTCCCTTCTGGAAATCCAATCGGTGAGTCCTGGGAGATAAGTGATCGGCCTGGGGATAACTCGCGCTTGATCAACGGATCTTTAGCAGGAACATCCCTACACACATTGGTGGAACGTTATCCACAGACCATTTTTGGTCGTGCTATACAATACCCACAACGGTTCCCGATCCTGGTTAAGATAATTGATGCACAGGATGTGTTATCCGTCCAAGTACATCCACACGAACAAGCCGCCGCACTGTTTGGTGGTGAGCCCAAAACCGAGATGTGGTATGTGGTAGATGCCTTGCCAGAATCGGAGGTGTATTTGGGATTGCGGGCGGGGATTACCCGAGATGAGTTTGAACAACTCTTGGCTGCGGGGAAGGCGGCCGAGGCACTTTATAAAGTAACCGTTAAACCAGGAGACATAATCTTTATCCCTGCAGGCCGCATTCATGCGTTGGGTAGAGGTATGGTAGTTTTTGAAATCCAGCAGAACTCGGATACCACCTACCGGGTTTACGACTGGGGTAGAGTGGGTTTGGATGGTAAGCCGAGGGAATTGCATTTGCGAGAATCCCTTGCCAGTATAAATTTCGATGATGTAGAGCCGGGCTTGGTTCAACCTCAGCCTACACAGCTGTTAGGGCGGCCAGCCGCATTAGTCGTTGACACCCCTTATTTCAGTGTGTTTACCGTCCGGTTGGGGGGTAAAGATGAATGGTCGTTTTCCATTGACCAATGCTTAATAGTTGGAGTGGTATCGGGCAGGATTAATGTAACGGGCAATGATATTACCGTGGTAAGGTCGGCCGGTGAATTTGTTATGCTTCCTGCTAAGGTGTCACGGGTGCATATCTATGCACAACATCCTGCGGAGCTTTTGCTGACCTTTCCTAAGCTGTATTGCTAAATAACGACTGCCAACTGAAACCCTAGAAATCCCCGTGTTTGGTCTGGCCTGTCGATACGTATTGAAAAACAAGGTAGCAATCTGCATTTTATTTATGTGCGTAAGAAGTGGCCACGGCGTGTGCTTTTAGCTTTCGGTTGGTACGATTACCGATTGCACCGTGGTATTGAAAAATACGCCTATGAACATGGGTGGGTTTTGTATGTTAATTTGGCTAGGGAACGGGTCATACCTTGGGGATGGCAAGGTGATGGAATTTTGGCCTGGTTGGGGGCGGGGGACGATTTGGCTGAGTTCGTACGTTTGACCAATAAACCAACCGTGGATTTTAGCTATCGCCGACCTTATTTGAAATTCGCGCGGGTTTTGGAGGATCATGCTGCAGCAGCACGATTAGTTGCAGAACACTTTGTTGAGCGTGGCCTACGTAGCTTTGCGTTTTATTCTGAGATCGATAACTGGTCGTATGAAGAGCGAGGGGAAGGTTTCATCTCAGCCCTGGCAAAGTACGGTTACACGTGCAAATGGCTCCGGTGGAATCGTGCCCCCGAATATACCACGAGTCGGGACCAATGGCCGCGAAAATGCATGTGGTTGGCAAGAGAACTAAAACAGCTGCCGAAACCTTTGGGAGTGTTTGCTGCAAATGATGACCACGCTTTGGACGTTTTGGATGCGTGTAAATTAGCTGGCCTTTCGGTACCAGAAGACGTCGCTGTTGTGGGAGCCGAGAATTACCTACTCGCGCCTGAGGCGATGGAAACCCCAATTTCCAGCGTGGATACCAACCTCGAACTGATGGGATACAAAGGCGCAGAGTTACTTGACAGATTAATGAATGGGGAAAAACCACCCCCGGAACCAATCCGAATTCCGCCAGCAAAATTAATCGTCCGTAAAAGTAGTGACCTGTTGGCTGTTAATCACCAGGGAGTAGCAGCAGCCCTAAAATATCTCTACCAACACATAAACGAACCTGTACGGATCAAGGAATTGGCTGCGATAGCTGGCCTGTCTGGGCGCGGTTTGCATAAAGCCTTTGTTCAGTGCCTGGGACGGACACCAGGGCGGGAACTCCGCCGGATCAGAATCCTGCGGGCTCGTATGCTCTTAGTTGACTCGGATAAGAAAGTTGAGGAGATTGCTTCATTGTGCGGATACCCACACTTGAATAGTTTTTGCGTCGCGTTTAAACATGAAACCGGTCTTACCCCCAGCGAGTATCGTCGAAGGTTTTCAAGGACTTAGACCGGGATTTTCGAAATTATGTCCCAACTGGGAGGATCCCAAGCAGCAAGCCTGGAATTCTCGGTCAGTGATATCTGGTTTTTTCACTAAACACGCATGCGGTTTCCACAGCACAAGCTACGAGATGCGCTTGCTAAACGCTTGCCGTTATTTGGAAGACCCGCAGAGATTTTTGTTTAAGAGCTAGGCGATACCCGCGGATTGCATGCATTCGAAGCAATTGCGGAATAAGTTGCCGGAATGCGACGTGTTCAGCAACAAGCATTGGTGCTCGGAATTCATTGGGGGGAATTGGAAGTTACAGGTTTTGCACTGCATGTGCATGAATTGCCTCAGGAATTCCGGTAATGCAAAGGAACAATCATATGCTTTTTGGCTTCAAATGGTGTGCTTTAGAAACAGCGTTTGGTGGTGAATGTCAAAGATAGCAATGCAAACTTCGGCATTTGAAGTGATTAAGGGTGGATCGTTAAATTTGCATTTGGCTGGTAAAGTCAGAATCTCCAGACGGTTCCGTTTGGGAGTTGGATTGTTTTTATTGCGGCCTATTTATTCTTTGGGGGAAACCCTCAGTAAGTTTCCTGTATATATTGCTTTTTTTGTGATACGATTGGTGTTTGAGATGAACACGAAATTATACTCGCGTGTTTCCACCATGCCTTTGAAACTGCCTTGCCGCCTCTCCACTACCAATTCGCCTCTTTTGTCGTCCCAGATTAAGCGAATGAGTGCAAAAGCGCCATGTTCGTACTCATAGCCGTCGCCTGCGTCTTCATATATGGTGAATTCTCCATCTGCACCGCGGTAAATTCGGATTTCGTAGGGGGCATCAGGGATTTCGTCTACGTATTGCATTACTGGCCACATTGGGATAATTGAACCTGCTTTAACAAACACGGGGATTATTTCCAGTGGTGCATCGGCTTTTATGGTTTGCCCGCCATGGAATGGTTTTTCTGTCCAAAAATCGTACCACAGATTGCCTTTTGGAAGGTAGACATCGCGTGTCTTCGGGACATTTTGGAGTGGTTCGGAATTCCGCTGGAAATACATTGGATGAGTAACGGGGCAGACCATAAATGCCGGGCCAAACATATATTGGTCAGTGAGATTGTAAGTTGTTATGTCGTTTGGGAAGTCCAATGCGACAGGGCGCATGATGGTGTAACTGTTCAAGGTCACTTGTGCAGCCACGGAGTAAATGTATGGGATGAGCTGGTATCTGAGACGGATGAAGTTGGCGATTGTGTCATAGAAAGGTGTGCCTGGTTCGCCAAATCGCCATATTTCTCTGGGTGCGTCAGTGCCATGACTCCTGAAAATTGGTAGGAACGTGGCGTATTGTAACCAGCGTGTGTAAAGTTCGTGATAGCCCAGATCTGTGCAACCGGTGTCTTTAAGGTCAGGTTCGGTTAGGTCGGGGGCGGTTAACCCACGGCAACCCGCGTCGTAATCACCGCGCCAAAACCACAGGTTAGGGTCGTGCCTAATAAAAAACCCGCCGATGTCCAGTGTCCAGTAGGGTTCTCCTGTTACGCAGAAGTTGAGACCCTCAGGAATTGATCGGCGCAAAGTTTCCCAAGTTGCGCAGATATCGCCTGACCATGTAATGGTGGCGTACCTATGTTGTCCTGCGTATGAGGAGCGTGTAAGATTGACGACACGTTTTCGGTCTGTGGTGCTGCGTTGCCCTTCGTAAATGCCCTGGGAATGGAAAATTGAGTACAGATTAATCATAGCGGGGTCGATGTACTGTTTGGCGTATTCCGTATTTATTAGGAGGCGAACATGGACTTCCGGTTTGACTGCGCCGGACCAGTCAGCCTCGAAAGGTTCGGTGCAATCACACCACCAAGCGTCTATCCCATGCACGAACAAACCCCGTTTAGCTTGTTCCCAGTAACATTGCCGGGCTTCTGGATTAAAGGCGTTGTAAGTCGATTGATCGCCTAGCATTAAGCCACGTTCGAGCAATTCACGCCGGTCAGGACAATCCCCTGTCATCTTAGGCCAGATCGAAACCATTAGCTTTGCGCCTAGCTTGTGCAGCTCGTCGATAAAAGCTTTGGGATTGGGAAAGCGGGCGGGGTCGAAGGATTTCTGGCCCCAGCCGCCCTCTGCTGGCCAGTATTTCCAGTCCAGTACGATCACATCCAGGGGTACTTGCCGGCGTCGATACTCGCTGACAACCTGAATCATTTCCTGGGCGTTCACATAACGCTCTTTGGATTGGATGTACCCGAAAACCCATTTGGGTAGCATAGGAGGTTTACCCGTGAGCAAGTGGTATTGCCTAGTAACCTCATCGAAGCTTTCCCCCCGGATGAAATAGTAGTCTAGTTCATCAACTACGTCAGCCCAAATGTACGACCCATGCGCATCATCGTGAAAAGTCATAAGTGCCCCACAGTCAATTAATACGCCATACCCCTTGGTAGAAACAAAATATGGCACAACAGCTTTCAGATTGTGCTGGTACAACTCGCGCGATTTGCCGCGCAGGTTTCCAAACCCTTCTTCATGTGAGCCAAAACCGAACAACGCTTCATCGGCACTGAATACGAACTCTAACTTAGCTTCAAAGGCCATACGGTCTAACACCCGTTGACCTTTTGCACTTAGAACACGCACGCCGTCTATACCTTGATTCACTGATACTTCTGTTTGAGTGGGATAAATGTATTTGTAAACCTCTTTCCGAGTGAGCCACTTGCCACCTCGCTCAGGCTCCCTCACCAGTAGATTTCCGTTTGCATCATAATAGCTGATCGCCCCAGTGCCTTTATTAACCATGAGTTTGAGGGCGTCGGTATAAACAACAAACTCAGTCTCGCTTTCGTGAAACCGGTATCTAGGGAACACCGAATTCGTGATAACGATAGCGCTCGGAGAATCTTTGAAGGGCTGGCCCTCCGTAAAGGTGATCCGCGCAATTTTTTCTGTAATAAACTTGATACGCAATTTTTTCTCGGCCTTTGCAAGTACTACCTCGCCGTTATTTACCACAATCGCAAACATGGGGTCGGAAGTTGACGATTTGTGTTGGGAAACCATAGGTGAAAGCCAATGTTAAATATTTTGCAGATTGGTTGGTTGCGCACGGCGCTGTTCTAGCTCGGCGCGGATTTTTGGCTCGAGTTGCTCGAATTTTTTGTAAAACAACACAGGGATTGTACTTAAGGCAAAAAAGATAGTGGGCAGCCATACTACGCTGAAATCGATTGCCCAACGCGCAGTAGGTGATTGTTCTGCGTTGGGTGTAAACCCTGCCGCCCCTAAGATCCACATCGGTAGTGCACCGCCAACCCCGGCGCCGGCCTTTAAACAAAAGGCTGCTCCAATAGCCGCTAATAACCCAGCGGCTCGGACACCAGTTTTCCATTCGCCATAGTCCACTGCATTTGGTAGCAACGAAAACGGTATGGCCATCGCCGCGCCACTAGCCAAAAACCCAATTAACCATCCTACCATGAACAAGCTCAGCGAGTGGTTATTTATCACGGCTAGCCAAAGAACGGTTTGCCCTATGATCATCCCAATTAGTCCCAAGGCCCAAACGTTGCGTTTAGATGTCAAAGTGCATAACCATGGCAAAAGCGCCGCCACCCCCAACGAAGCAAAATCCAATGCATTAGCGACGCTGGTTAATTCTGGCCTTTGGACGGAATATTTGAAGTAGTGGGGGATGACGGTGATTCGTGCAATGAAGCCAATCCAGAACATCAGACTGCTGGAAAAAATAATTAGCCATGGCCAGTTCCCTTTCAATGCTTTAAATGCAGTAAAAAATGGTTGTGGTTTTGTTTCAACAGGCACCACCTCCCTCAGGTTCCGAAATGCGATCAGAAAAAGCATCACTGAGACAAGCGCATAAATTGGCACTGCTAGCATAAACCCGCGTCGCTCATTGCCCTGACCGAGCAACCGCACTAATTCGAGCCCGGTAAGATTTACAATCAAAACCCCAAGCTTCGACCCGAACATCCGAAACGTGGTCAACGTGACACGCTCATGGGGATCGGCCGTTAGTGTAGAGAGGATCGACGTCACTGGTGTATTGACCCCGGTGTAGAGTACATTGCAACCGATATACGTAACTGCCGCGTAGGCTACTTTGGCAGGTAAACTAAGCTCGGGCATTAAAAACGTTAACGCCCCGAATGTGCCAAATGGTACGGAAAGCCACAGAAACCAAGGACGGTATTTGCCCAACCGGCTGCGCGTTTTATCGAAAATAAGCCCCCAAATTGGAGCGTCCAACGCGTCAAGCCACCGTGCAAGTAGTAGAATGGTACCCACTGTCGCGGCGGGGATTTTACATACGTCGCTATAAAAATATGCCGCATACCAAGTTACCCAACAGAATACTAGCTGTCCACCTACATCCGTCGCTGCATAACTAAATCGTGTAACATACGAAGTTTTCATTGCAAACAGTTCAATAGTAGGGTTCAATCATTCGAGCTACTTGTTCCGCTTCCCGTTCGTCCTTGAATTGGATAAGCATGTAAACCCCGTGAGGACCTATCGCGTCTAAGAGTGGTACTACCTCATGCAACTCTACATTCACGACTTGTACAGACTTGCCAGCTGATAGAATGCGGCGGTACAAGTCGTACCATCGTTTGCTTCCGCCAGTTTCAATCCCGGCTTGCGGCGTCCATTCTATGGCGTCTAATGCCTCAATCTCAAGCAACGCGTCGAGATGTATTAGCGCTTCGGTTCCATCGAGGTGATAGAGCGAATAATCAAGCCATTCACATTGGGCGGTTAAGGCCGGCACAACAAATTGTTTGAACATCTTTGGAGAGAACATTGCTGAAGCGTCGCATTGCAGTTTAGCAACTTTGCCCGGTCCCCAAAGATAGAACGCTCCAAACGCTGAACTGCCATCTTCCAGCTTTATTATGTTGAAAATTCGTTCGTAAGCATCAAACCACACTTGATTGATCTCCCATATTTTCTGCTCAACCCATGACGGTCTTTCAATCATGTCCATCAATACTTGTTGAGTACCACGTAACGAACACAACACATCCAGGTTCTCAACAAGGTCTGGGCAACCGACAATGTATTTGCCCCGAGATAACTCAACGCAGCTGCGCAAGATCCGCTCAGTTACCCGCCACCAGTAGTTTTCTTCATCAAACTGTAACGGTAATAATTTTTCTGGTTCAGGTTCATTATCGAAGCACGGGTGAAACCACACGGTATCCTGGGTAAATTCAGGGCGCGCACCCAAAAACAGGGCAAGCGAACCTGGGCCAAGATCGGTGATTGCAATGGGAAGGATATCCAGGGGGAATAAGGAGCGTGAAAGCCGGTAATGGTTTTCGGCCGCGCGAAACTCTGGGTCACAATAACGTTTTTCCAGGGTCTCAGGCTCCAGCGGTGGGGAGACCACTTCATAGATTGGTTGGTCGACTTGTATCGCACCCCACATCCCGACCAACAGACCTTTACGGTTCCACCATTGGACAAACCGATCGCGTGTCTGGTCCCAATTAGCTTTCCACATACAGCTTGTTGCCCTGAACCTTATCAGTTGATAGGCAAATGATAAAGCAAAAGGTATATATTTGAATATGGGCAAGAATGATCCAGTACGATTAGTCTCCGCAGTACAACCGCCCATAGGTCACCCGGAAAACTTCCATAAAGCCCCCACAGCTGCCCGAACTAGTATATGCAAAAGTGAACCAATCAATCCACCGCCTTACGACGGTTGGTAACGGGAAAAACTGGATTAATCGTCTGGTGGCCGCTGGCGTGAGTCGGCAGATAAACTCCCCTATGGGCTCACCAGTGATAGTAGCATAATCGGAATGGGAACATTAGGTTTAATTGTGGTTGGCTGGAGGTTTTCTGAGGGTGGGGTGGGAAGTAACCAGCTGATATTTAAATCCACCGTCTTACGACGGTGGCTACTACGGGTAATGCCGACTGAACCAATCATCCGCCACCTTACGGCGGTGGTTACCATAACAACAAGAGTGAGTACCGGATAATGTACGGCCTGCAGTGTTTTGGCCCCCTAGAAACCATTGCCGGGGTTCATTTCGCCTTGGCTCACACCGCCCGGCATTATACAAATTCTCCGTGCACTGAATTATAAATATGGACGAGGTCCGACAAACCCGACTCCGACCGAACCGGATTGCAAAATTGCGCAGGGTCGGCCTCGCTGTAGCGGCCGCTTTGCTTGCATTTGTGCACCCGGGCATTTCTAGTGAACTCAAAGGGGTCGAGTTTTGGGTTGCGCACAACGGCCACGATGCCAACCCGGGCACGCGCGAACAACCACTGGCCTCGATTGACATAGCCCTGCGCAAGGCACGCGAATTGCGGCGGCTAACCAATGCAGCCGTGGCCAATGGCGTACGCATCATTCTCCGCGGAGGGATTTACTGGCTCAAGCAACCGATCTTGATCAGACCGGAGGACTCAGGCACTGAATCTGGCCCGACCGTGATTGAAGCTGCACCAGGCGAACGACCCGTGCTCAGCGGAGGCATACAAGTGACGGGCTGGAGAAAGGCGGAGGGTAATGTTCCGGGCCTCCCGAAAGCGGCGCAAGGGTATGTCTGGGTTGCCGATGCACCATGGTTCTGCGGTCGAACGATTGAATTCCGTCAGCTTTGGGTGAACGGTCGCAAGGCGGTCCGCGCCCGCGAACCCGACGGCGAAACCATGGAACGACTCCTGGTGTGGGACAGGCAAAAAGAAGAAGCTTGGGTACCTGCCACTCTGGTCCAGTCGCTGCGTTTAACCCCGCAACTGGAAATGATCATTTACCAACAATGGGAGATTGCGATTTGCCGCGTAAAATCACTCCTGATCGAAGGCGACAGGGCATGCGTCCGATTTCAAGACCCGGAAAGCCGGATCCAATTCGAGCACCCCTGGCCACAGCCAGTCATGGCTAGCAATTATTCGTCACCGTTCTTCCTCGCCAATGCGATCGAGTTCCTGGATCAACCAGGTGAATGGTTCCAAGAACTGCGTAGCGGACGAATCTATTACTGGCCGCGGCCTGGAGAAGACTTGCAGAGTACCTGCGTAGTCGTGCCTGCACTCGAGACGCTGGTGCAGGTCATGGGGAGCCTCGACCGCCCCGTGTCGCACGTGCATTTCAAAGGAATAACGTTTGCGCACACGACCTGGCTACGACCGTCCTATGCTGGCCACGTGCCGTTACAGGCTGGAATGTACATGCTCGATGCTTACAAGCTTGTACCCAAAGGCACGCGCGAGTGGCGTAGCCTGGATAACCAGGCGTGGATAGGCCGACCGCCTGGAGCAGTCACCGTCCGTGCCGCGCACAACATCCGATTCGAGCAGTGTGCGTTCGAGCATCTTGCGTCCGCCGGACTTGATATAGATCACGGCGTCCGCGACAGTGTGATCGAGGCGTGTGTGTTCCATGACATTGGAGGCAACGGAATCCAATTGGGCAAGTTTTCTGACCCAGGCATCGAGACGCATTTGCCCTACAACCCCGCGGACGACCGCGAGGTTTGCGCCAGGATTCGGATTGCCAACAATCTTGTCACCGACACAGCTAACGAAGACTGGGGTTGTGTTGGAATCTGCGTTGGGTTTGCCAGGGAGATCACCATTGCGCACAACGAGGTCAGCAACACATCATACACCGGCATAAGTGTAGGCTGGGGCTGGACACGTGCAACCAACTGCATGCGCGACAACTTGATCCATGCCAATCACATCCATCATGTTGCCACGCGGATGTGTGACACGGCTGGCATTTACACGCTATCGTGTCAGCCAGGGACGGTCATCAGCGAAAACGCAATTCACGACATTCACATGAGTCCGTACGTGCACGATCCAAACCACTGGTTTTACATTTATCTGGACGAAGGTTCGTCGTACATCACGGTCCGCGACAACTGGTGTCCCGAAGAAAAATTCTTTAGCAACGCGGTTGGCCCGGGCAATGTATGGGAACGCAATGGCCCCACTGTGCCATTGTCAATCAAAACCGCCGCTGGCCCCGAACCGTGGGCACGCGCAATTCACTCAAAAATCCTCCGGCAACAACTTGCCGAGTCGCGCTGAATAGCCAACCTCGCATCTGCAGGATTTATGCGGATGCTCACACTCGGTTTCAACCTAAGTACATTTGCCTTGTTCGTCTTGCCAAAGTTCGCGATTAATTGCGAAGGAGGCGTTGAAGCCCGTCGAGGGCGCCGTTTGAATTTCGCGCAGATAGGTCGATAAAACTACCTGCCGATACGATCATCGCTCGGGAGAAAATCACGCGCTACCTGTGTGTAGGCTAGGCACGCGGTGACAAATTGGAGTTCCTCGCACGCGCAGGTTACACATTACGAGACGCTGACGAAGCTGAACGTGAAATTCGGCTCCCACTTCTGCTTTTTTAAGCCACACACGGCAAGCCCAACCAATTCGGCCAATGTTACGAAACGCGTGGCAATCTGAGAGGGCCAAACGGTGTTACGTTAGCGGTAAGAGCAACCTGAATGACCGAGCAGTTGTTGGGGAGCACGAAACTTGTTACTTCAACCCCGGATAAAAGGAGCACGTAATGAAATTCGAGCTTTACAAAGACGATGTATTGCCGCGCGATCTGCCCGAAGAAGGATTGAATCGGGGTGATATCGTCAAGCTGGTAAAACACCACCCCGGTAAAGATAGCGCGGGCGGTCACAACGCCGAGGTTTTCAACGTCTTAGGCAAGACCATTACCCTTATTACGGTTCCCGAGTCTGCGCTCGAACCATTGCGCGAAGACGAGATATTCTGCGTCCGGGCTTTGTACTCTTGATCAACAAACCGGAGTTTGCGCGCCGGCGTATCACAAGTTTCGCTGGCCACCTCATACATCGGTGTGCGGCCATCTTGCCCGCAGCACTTCTGCGACCTGGACAGTCGCGCGCCCGATAGCTTTGCGGAAACTAAGGGCGGTGACGCTCCTCCCGCGTGGCTGCGTTCTTTGCGTAAAACTGCTAGCCGTGCTGCGGCTGCGACAGCTGCGCGTTGGTGCTGCCGAGGCTTTCATTCACCAGCGCAACTCCACGCGACCGCCGGGCTTTATGGATTCGACTCCAGCGAGCAGTTTGGCTGTGTGCAGTCGAATTTTTGTCAACTGATCGTTGGGAGCACCGGAACAGCCAGCCAGCTGCTGGCAATGTTCTGCTGGTTACGGGAGATTCAGGTCAGTCGTGATTTGGAAATCAAAACGCTCCTTAGCTTGGCGAAACTGCTCGCCGTTGTCCAAATCTAACCAGCCCATTTCATACGCGGTGCCCACGAAATGTCCGCCCAGCGCATAATGCAGCGCGTCAGGCGTTCCGTGGTTGAAAAGAATTCGCATTCCGCGACCTGGCATAAGCATAGGCATGTTCCCGTAGTTGCCACACTGCGCTCGGCGTGTTTGAGCACAGCTTCAACCTGCTCGGGGCGCACGCTCGGAAACCACTCCAGAAAATCATTTACTGAAGCGGCATGTCCGAGATTCTCGAAGAGCGCCCGCACCCGGCACCCGTGTACCCCTGAAAAGCTAGGCACCGCTCACTTTGCCCGGCACTCGCTTCACCGCGAGGCATTGGCTCCAATCAACAGTACGCGACAAACTCCCCCTTTAAAGTTTTGCCAGCAACTGTGTCCTTCAGGGGGTTAAACTCCAATCCAAGGGGGCTGACGTTCATTTCCCTGCACCCTACCAAAACTGGCGGGCTAGGTCGGCGGTTGGCTAATTTACCGCGCTGCCAAAGAGCGCCTGGCCGCGTTTTTGACCTCCAACTGTTGGCCCAAACTCTTGATCACGAAATTCTCGATCAACGCTGCTAGCACCCCCGAACAGGCAGCCACAATCACGGCTTTCCAATTCAGTTCCCCTTGACGTACGCGCGAAATAACGCGCGGAAGAGTCGGCCGTGGTTAGGTACTTTTAAATGCAAAAGCTCATGGACAATGACTTCGGTTCGAAACTGCGCTGGCTTGACGAAGAAGGTCAGAAGAAAATATTAGCCGTCCTGTGGCGGAACAACTCGCCCATTTCCTTTTGCGGGAGGTATTCATCTAACAACGCCTTGTAGCGGCAACAGGCTTCGCGGTCCACCGCAACTAGGAATGCCTTTAACCCATTGGCTCGGTCTTCTCCCGAAAATGGCGCGCCACGACTCTGCCACACGTCGCATCCGTTTCGGTAATTTAAGTATGTTCTTCAGTGTGACTGCGCGATCAAGGATGCGGTTGATATCCTCAATATCGCTAACACCCTCGAGTTCAGTAAGTGCTAGAAACTCGCGTTCGAGCGTCTGGCGGTCCACCCGAAGTTCATTAGGCGCAAGCGCACAGGCCGCAGCCGGCTGGTTTCAGGGTGGAAACGTCGCAATGGTTGCTCAATTTGCTGGTACGACGCGCCCAGCATCGGGTGCAAGTTTGTACTTGGGCAGTGTCACTTCCAAGCGTGAATATACCAGGTTTTAAGCACCGGGCGAGCAAGGGGCGGTCATCGTAGTACCATCCGGTGGAGTCCTCGCTGGTCGTGTGAGTATTGTTGGACAAACCGTAGAGTTGGTTTGCAGCCGGGTTTGGGCACGCGTGGGATCAAAAGCCGATTAAAAATCGGCGCTTGGTTTGTGTTGCGCTTATGCCCGGGCCAGGCCGGGTCGAGAGAGCACTATTTGTTCGGGGACGGATTGCCGTGTTTGCGTGCGCGGTCTTTCCACAGCTCGTAGATGAACCCGCCTACGATCATTGCCAAAGCTAGCCCTCCAGTGTATGGCAGGAGCTATTCGATCGGTTTTGTGAGTTGCGTGCTGAGCCACAACAGCAGCGTGGCAACCAGGATCACAATGTTCCAGTATATGACTCGATTTTTCGGCATAACATTTTTGCTTTTCCAACCGGTTTTTCAGCGCACAAAAGGACAGCAGAATTATGCCGTACTGTCACGCGCCAAGTTTCTGTGTTTACAGTGCAGGTTTCGTGGCTGCGTGTTTGTAGTCCGGCCTGTCAGGACGCATGAGTGTGGTCTTGGCAGGCTTGAGCTTAACCCAACAACTTTGACCGGGCTGAGGCGCGAATCATGAACATAGTTTGTGGTCCGGTTTGGGGCTGTGATTTGTGGGATGCACGATGGCAGGGCTGCGTGTGGGCACAATGAATCGCTTGTACATAAATCGGAGCAGTGTTTCCTGTGCAGCTCCGCAGGTGTATGGGCCGGACTGCAAACGGTTTGCGCTGGCCCGTGCGCGTGTACACCCGTAACATTCGTTGCATGGCGATTGAGATTGCACTGGTCCTGCTGATCACATTCGGGGCGGTGCGGATAGCTGAATTCGGACCTGGAGGTTGGGTTGGCATGATTAATCTCTGGTGGGAGTGTGACGCTGGTTAGAAAAAACTGATAGCCGTCGACGTAAGTCGGCGGATAAATCCGCCGCGTTACCGCGGCGACTACACAAAAATTTGGTATTTAGTGGTCCGCACACTTACGGGTGCGGCTACGATGAGAATTTGAGAGCGCAAATGGGACAGATAGCTTTTAATCGGCGCGGAGCACTGGGTTAAGTGTAGTTAGCTGTTGGCTTTCCGGCGGTGACATGGCAAGTAAATAATAACTTTTTAAGTCCACCGTTTTACGACGGTGGCTACGGGAAACCGATAACCTTTTTATTCCGCGATGGCGGATATGGGATTATGGTGCTGCTCAGGGGCAATTACCTCTGCAGGCTTGGGGAGCAACCGTGTAGGCCGTGCGGTGGCCAGATATGACAGCGAGCTCCAAGCTCATACTTGGCCTGCCCCGGGAGTAACCAGGCCTCTGACACCACGTTGGTTAAGGTTTTGTTTTTGATAGTTGCCCTCCGTTCCAGACACGGTGAAACAAAGGCAACCCATAAACTTACTTCATGGCAAGCGCCCTTGCCATTGTTGTACCCGATACGTTTCCTGAGGGCACCAAGAAATTGGTTTGACGCAAGCGAATTCGGGGTCGTATGATTCAGGTTGGTTGGTTACACCTTTAGGTACAAAGCAACGTAGTCGTGTGAACGCGCGTTTAATCCCAGCCAAGACAGGATTGGATGGTTCAGAGATGTCCTCACAAGCTGTATGCAGGAGCTATAGTGAGTATTGGTGCCTTTGGACTTTTTGCTCCACAGCACGCACAGCCGAATTTTTTGGTTTTGCATTTGCGATTTGAAATAGGTCATGGAGGGTTCGGACCTATTAGGATTATGCTTCAGATGAGAAGGTTGAGAGGGTAAAAACTTCGGGCGTGGCTGATTTTTAGCAGGGTCACCGGTTATTCGGATGGCTCGATTCAACAAATAGTACTGATAATGAGGTGGGCTAGAAAAAAACCGCCAATAATTGATACAAGAAGGCAAAGCCGCTTATGGCTGTTGTGGGGTGCAGCGTTGGGGGCAATCATTGGGGTATTTGTGCTGTATCGTTACAATCCGGCAGAAAACCATTTTTATCCTGTTTGTTTGTTCCATGCTTCAACCGGGTTGGAGTGCCCGGGTTGTGGTGGGTTACGAGCTATACACCTGTTGTTGCATGGGGATGTAAGTGGTGCGTTACGAATGAATCCGCTGGTATTGTTGCTGATCCCATTTGGGTTTTGGATAGGGATACGCGTTGTGTTGCATGCCAAAGGTGGGGCGCGAAGTGCTTGTTCGCCTGTTTCAATAGGGTTACTTTGGATTCTTTTTGGTGTAATGATTGTGTTCGGTGTACTGCGTAACCTACCTCTGAAACATTTCAAACCGATGGGCCTTTGAAAACAGTAGGCCGAGAGTTGAATTGATACGTGTGATAGTCTGCGGTAAAATCAACTGACTTGGAACTAAAAGACCATGTACAAGGTAATTGGTGCTGATGGCAAAGAGTATGGTCCTGTTAGTGCAGACCGCATCAGGCAATGGATTGCTGAAGGTCGCTTAGGTGCGGATACTAAAGCTCAGGTTCTAGGTAGTACGGAGTGGAAGCCGTTATGTGAGTTTCCTGAATTCGCTGGCGAGTTTGGGGTGGCTGCGGTTGTTTCTCCCACAACGGGGCTTCGAAAGGTCCATGGGCCTGCAATTGGGTTAATCTTAACGGCGGCTTTTGGACTGTTTTGGGGGTTATTTGCATTAGCGGTGAATGTTATTGGGGGGAAGTTGGAGTTGATGCAGAACTTGCCCAAAGAAATCCGACAAATTGATGAGATGAGGAACATTTTGGGCAATATTGGACTCACGATGATGGGAATTGCCGTCGCAGTGCTGATTCTTTACGGCGGACTGAAGATGAGAAAACTCGAGGGCTACAATTGGGCGATCGCCGCGGCGATTTTAGCCATGATACCGTGCATATCTCCTTGCTGCGTGATTGGGTTGCCCATCGGGATTTGGGCTTTGAGCGTGCTGTTACAACCTGAGGTGAAAGCTCAATTTCGGTGATTGATTGGAGCCTAAGCAATATGCAGGGGAAATAAGCTTATCCAGGAATGTCGGCAGGTCTGGGGGGGTGTACACCGACCTGAACTGCATCTATTGGCAGTTTGTAATCTCATACTTTGTATCTTAAGCCGACCGTCCCAAGAAAGGGTTTTCTTGGCGTGCGACTTTGGATTGTAGTTTTGGGCAGTATTGTGGCGAACAGATGGTTTCGGCTTGGGAATCATTAGGCAGGGGTGTAAATTTTAGGCGCGTTTTAGCTACTTTATGAGTTTGGACGCTAAAGGAAGGGCAAGCATGCTTGCAGCCACGGTGCTGGCTGTAATGTTAACTGTTGTTTTAGGGTACGGTAGTGCTGGGATTCCTTACTTGGAATTAAGGGAATGGGCGCGGTCTGAAGGGCTAAATGTAACTTGGGAGAAGAAGGGTAAGGTTTGGCACATAACTGGCAACAGGGGAACCATGGTTTTGAAAAATAACTCTGCCTGTGCCTTATTCAATGGTGTGCGTGTATGGTTATTCTACGTTGTTCAGGCCAGCCCGAGTTCTATAAAGGTTTCTGAGGCGGACCTAGAACATGTGATAAAACCGCTTTTCCAAGCAGGGGCACCCAGGCGAGTTCGGGTTGTGGTGATTGATCCTGGTCATGGTGGGCGTGATCGGGGATACAGTTGTCGTAATATATCAGAAAAATCGGTTACGCTTACGTTGGCCAATCAACTACGGAGTCAACTTAAATCTAAGGGTTATACGGTGGTGCTGACACGCAATTCAGACACCGGGGTTTCCTTATCAGACCGAGCAGCTAAAGCCAATGCAGTAAAGGGCGATTTGTTTGTGAGTTTGCATTGTAATGCAACTGAAGTTAGCCCTGGTAGTGCGAAAGGGGTTGAGGTGTATTGTCTAACGCCGGTTAACGGACGTTCAACAAACAGCGGACGTCCGGGTTCTTCATCAGCGGTAATGGATTTGCAGCAAATAAAAGAAAGTGTGCGTTTAGCCTTTCTTGTCCAAAGTAACGTTGTAAACCAGGTCGGCATGCAGGATCGCGGCGTGCGGTTCGGTAACTTTGAGGTTTTGCGTTTAGTGAGAATGCCAGGAATTTTAATTGAAACTGGTTTTTTAAGCAACCCTAGTGAACGTGAAAGGCTCCTAGATCCCAGCTACCAAGCTCGCTTGGTAATGGCTATCTGTGATGCGATCCATGAATACGCTAGGGGCAACACCACCTATAATCAGCGTGGCCAAGGAAGTGGTAAGTAACTCTCCCCAGTGTGGTTTTTAATACACGATAGGTGTCAGGGTATGGGTTTTGGCGAGAGCCTCATACTTCATTAGAAACATGTGGATCTACTTCAACCAGGGTTTATCTAGGGGGCAAGCTTGGGCGCGTTTTGGTTTTTTTCGCCTCTTTGGAAAAATTTTTTACAAACAAGTTGCATGCTCCCGGATTATTCTTACAATTTAGGTTGGTCGGGGCGTAGCGTAGCCTGGTATGCGCGCTTGCTTGGGGTGCAAGAGGTCGCGAGTTCAAATCTCGCCGCCCCGACCATTTTAAAGATTGAGGGGCGGTGGTGCATGAGGGCATCACCGCCGACTGTTTTATTTCGGAAGATGAGTGGAATTTCAGCTAAGATCTTGATTTGGGTTGGGTTGCTATCGATTTCCGGGTGGGTGAGCGCGGCCGAATTTTTCACTAATACATTGGGAATGGTGTTCGTGAAAGTCCCAGCCGGTCGTTTTATAATGGGTAACACAAACATCGAGGTCGACCCAGACAGGTGTTTTGGAGAATTACCCGCCCATCCCGTCACTATCACTAAGGATTTTTACATTGGGATAACCGAAGTCACCTTAGAACAATTCCGACGGTTTAAACCCCGGTTCGAAGGGAATACCAATTTGCTACCGTATGTGGCTGGGGTAAGTTGGCACGAAGCAATGGAGTTTTGCGAATGGTTAAGCCAATTGGAAGGGCGGAGTTACAGGTTGCCAACCGAAGCTGAATGGGAGTACGCAGCTTGGAATGCTATGGAACTGGGGATTAGTAATGTTACAACTGATCCGTTGGAATGGTGCTTGGATTGGTATGAACTGTATGAGGGGGGGCATGCAGTAGACCCTGTCGGGAGGATGTCCGGTCTGACAAAGGTTGTACGTGGTGGGCGCCTTGACGATACATCGAAAAGGGATTCACAAGCATTCTATGCGCACATCACACACCGATCTAGCATAGCCCCATCGTTTGGAACGGACCAAGTTGGCCGGTTTGGAAAGCATAGGATTGGCTTTCGGGTTGTATTAGGGGATTTGCCACGTGGCAGGCTAACCCCGCCGCCTGCTAATTTTGCCTTTGCCGGGGTTAAACAAAATACAAATTTGGCCATCATTGGACCCCAAAAACCCTATTTCAGAAAACGTTATTTACTGCCTGTCCCATTGGATAACTCGGAGCGCCAAGCCATAATCACAAGTGGGTTCCCGCCTTTTTATCGCGGTCATAACCATAGTCCCGCGCTAACGGTGTGCCCAAACGGCGATGTATTGGCGGTGTTTTACACCTCATACACAGAATATGAATCAGAAGTGTCGATGATAATTAGCAGACTACGGTTCGGAGCCGATGATTGGGATTTCCCAGAACCTTTCATTGATTTCGCAGGCGCAAATGATCACGCGCCTTTGTTATTTACGGACGGGCCGAAAATCTGGTTTTTCTGGGGATCCCCTGAACTGACATCTGCATACCCATTCCAATGGATTGAATCGTTGGACAACGGAGTGACGTGGAGTCCGGTGCGATTCCCAAAATTTATCGGGGAGGTGGGACCACATGACAGACAGCCGATCAATACCGCGTTCAGGGGCATCGACGGGACAATTTATTTGGCTAGCGACGGCCAAGGGCGCACATCAGTGCTTTGGGCTACTACAAACGATGGTGTGACCTGGTTTGATACGGGTGGACGATCCGCGGGTCGCCACACTGCATATGTCCAGCGCAAAGATGGGACTTTGCTTGGTTTTGGCGGTAAAAACACTCATATCGATGGGTACATGCCTTTGGCAATTTCCAAGGACGGTGGTAAAACCTGGAAAGTGGAAAAATCTAGCTTCCCTGCGCTGGGCAATAACCAGCGACCATGTGTAATTAGACTCCAAAGCGGGAAGATACTGTACGTAGGAGATTTTCAAGATTATCGAGGGAATCGTCCCCCAGGCATAACTAATGTAGGTTGTTTTGTGGCGATCTCGGCAGATGAGGGTGAAACTTGGCGGATCAAGCCTATCCCTGGCGCTCAGCCGCATGAACGCCCAGGACGACTAGCTGGCGCACCTACTTTAGGATATTGTGTGGTAAGACAAGCGCCCAACGGGATGATCCATTTGATCACTTCAATGAACCACCCATGCTTACACTTTGAATTCAATGAAGCATGGATATTTTCGGATGAACCAAGTCCACCCCCTGATGACGTGCTGTTAAAATCAGGGGCAACGAACATCATTCGTTCTACCAAGTACGTCGAACGCGATGGCGTAGGGCGGGTAATCAACGAGTTTGAAGGTGGAATAGCAAATGACGGTCGTTGGCTGTACCATGGCAAGGTTGTTGGGTATTACGCGAATGGGCGGAAGCAGTGGGAGGCTGAATTTGATTTGGGCAAGAGGGTAGGGGTGGAGCGATTCTATGCACCTAACGGTGGTAAAGTGTGGGAAAAAATCTACGTCACTAAAGAAAGATGGAAATGGATCCAGTACTGGCCGAATGGACGTATTAAGTCGATTTCGCACTGGAATGGGTTTTTCTGTGATGGACCAGCGATGCAATTTGCGCCAGATGGCAAACTCGTACGAGAAGGATGGTTTGAAAATGGAAATTTGGTAAGACTGGAAATCCGATAGGGCGATCCCTAAATGGCACAGTTGTAGGAACATCGCCAATTCTGGTGATATCGAAACCCCTCTGCGTTGTATTAGGTTCCTAACATGAATCAGGCTAAACGGAATAAAGTTGTCGTGTGGCATTGTGCGAGTATTTGCAGTATGATGTCCATTGTTGTGGGGTATTCTAGCCCACTGGCTTTTCCTGGCGCAGTGGGTTTTGGAGCTTATGCCACAGGCGGACGCACAGGAACAGTGTACCGCGTAACTACTCTCGCAGATAGTGGACCAGGTTCATTTCGCGATGCAGTGAGCCAGCCTAATCGGATCATCATATTTGACGTGGGCGGGTACATAACACTTTCTTCGGAAGTAAGTGTTAAGCCGAATATCACCATTGCTGGGCAAACGGCACCCGGTGGCGGAATTGCAATTCGTGGCGCTGAAGTATCATTTGGTTCATCATCTAACATCATTGTTCGGCATGTTCGCTTCAGGCCGGGCAGTTTGGCTCCCGAGGGTGCACATTGTGCCAACTTGTACAAGGGCACAAACATGATATTCGACCATTGCACGTTCGAATATGGGCCATGGAATAACATAGGCGGAGTCAATTGTTCTGAGGTGACATTTCAGAGGTGTCTCATTGCCGACCCAATTTATCAGCAATTTGGTGCGCACATGGAACAAATTGGTGGCCGAGTTATGTGGTACCGTTGTTTATTTGCCAATGGCCATAACCGGCAGCCACTATCAAAGATTAACACCGTTTTCATCAACAATGTGGTGTACAATTACGAGGCTGCCTACACTTGCGGAAATACCAGTGGGAAGTTTTGTCACGACATAATTGGCAATTATTTTATAACGGGTCCCGCTACAGACACGCCTGGGAACGACTTTTACCAGATTGGCTCCAATCAAAGCATTTATGAGCAAGACAATATTAGGGACAGCAATAGGAATGGCCTTTTAGATGGTTCACCCACGTACGTGGGGGAGGGGACTGCTTTAACCTCTCCTTGGTCGGAGTGGAGCACTATGGTGTTGACCTTACCTTCCGCATGGGCGTTCCGACATGTTGTGTCTGAGGCGGGGGCGTTCCCGCGGGATAAAATCGATGAATTGATCTTGGGCGAGGTACTCTCATTAGGAGTTCGTGGCCCTAATCCATTACCAAGTTCTCAGTCTCGCACCGGGCTACCCGATAATGGATTTGGAGTAATTGAATCTAGCGCGGGACCTTCGGACTCGGATTTAGATGGCATGCCGGATTATTGGGAATTGGCAATGGGGGCAAACCCACTCAAAAATGACGCAATGGAGATCACAGCCGAAGGATATGCAAAGATTGAATATTATCTTAACTGGCTTGCTGAACCGCACGCCGTTACAAAGACTAATACACCTGTGGAAATCTCCTTGTCGGATTATAGCTGGGGATTTACGAACGCATCGCCAGTCTATAGAATCCTAGAAACCTCCTATGGCACAGCGTCATTGATCAGTGCAGATCGAGTGCGTTTCACTCCCAATCCTGATTTCTACGGAATGGCCTCGCTCAAATTTTCGGTAACTTCCTCGGAAGGTTTTATTCTTACCAATACAATTAACATTTTGGTCGTACCCATAAGCACACGAGCAAAATTGGTATGGCGAGGGGACGGCGTTTCGAATCTATGGGCGGTTGAATTGGAGACTAATTGGATTAACAACGGTCAACCTGCTGTTTTTAGGATAGGCGACGATGCGTTGTTTGATGACACGGGGTCAAACACACCTCCGGTATGGTTGGTTGGGAACATATCCCCAAATGAAGTAATTGTAAGTTCCTCTAAAGATTACGAGTTTACTGGATCAGGCTGTCTGGTGGGTGGTGTACGAATTGTCAAGACGGGTCCCGGGAAGCTAGTAATCACCACAACAAACAGCACCACAGGAGTGGTAATGATCGAAGGCGGAACGTTGCAACTTGGTGATGGCATGCAGAAGAATGGCGTATTGGGAGGTACTATCACCAACCAAACCCAATTGGTGTATTCGGTTGTCGGCAGTATTACAAATCCGGCCTCGATTTCTGGCGACGGTATGGTGAGTAAAAAGGGACCAGGTTATCTTGTTTTGACTGGGGTTACAGCTTGGTCCGGCCCTACACTGATTGAGTCAGGAATAATTGAGATTAACAGCACCGCATTGCCCCGTGGGAATATTACAAACAATGGCGGATTAATCATTAAAACCGGTGGGGCGGTAGATTGCACTGCGCTTATTGCGGGTTCCGGGTTCCTAACGCTAGCTGGTTCAGGGTTGGTTAAACTTTCCGGTTCGAACACTTATGCGGGTCCAACCACGAACCTGAATGGGACTTTAGTCCTCGCAAATAACAATGCCATTGGTACTGGCCCAATCTATTACGTAGGGGGATTTGTGGCTTTGGAAGGTAATCGGGTCATAACCAACGACTTCGTTATACCCGGGAACGCAACTACAGATCTCTGTATGTACGCAACCAATGGTACTGGTGTATGGGCGGGCAACGTGGTGGTCCTTGGCAGTGGTGCTTCATGGCGGCCTGGAGCTGATACGGGGGGAACGCTAGTTTTCACGGGGACAGCGCATTTAGGGAGTCGGAATTTCATTGTCCCCAGAGGAACAGTGCATTTCGCTTCCAATGCTTTGGTGACGGCTTATGGCACTGCGACTGCATTGGGGCGTGATAGCGGGGACAATAATCGAAGCGCGAACATTACAATAAGGGACAACGCCAAACTTTTATTGGGTCCTTGTTCCCTAGGAGGGAACAAGGCAGGTGGCTCCGTTACAGTAACAATAAGGGACAATGCCGTACTTTCGACTGGAGCCAATCCGCTCGATTTGAACTACGTAAACCGCGCAACAGCTACAAACACTCTGCGCTTAAACGGGGGAACATTGGAGGTGGGTGGATTTGTTAAATCGAAAACGAATTTAGCCACCATAATTTTTAACGGCGGGCAAGTTGTGGCAGCATCAAACAACCCAAGTTTTTTGCCAGCCCTAACGTATCTTAGGGCTGAGGTTCGTGAAGGAGGTGCGATATTTGACACCAGGGAATTTAACGTGACGATAAGTGCGCCACTGGTGCACAGTGCAACTTTAGGCTTGGCTTTGGATGGGGGAATCACCAAAAAAGGTAGAGGAACTTTAATCCTGACAGGTGCTAATTCCTATAATGGTCCGACGATCGTTTCAGAAGGCACGCTGAAGATTGACTCCGCTGCGTGCATTACAAACTCAAGCGGGATAGTACTCGAATCGAATGCTGTATTGGATATAGGTGCTTTTGGCAATACGCCGCTGGTTGTTGGAAGAGGTAAACGAATCTGTGGCAACGGAACCATAATTGGGCATGTAACTGTTGAGAGTGGAGCAATATTAAATCCTGGTGGGATTTTGGTCGGCAAATTGACAATCACAGGTAATTTGGAATTGCGGGCAGGGGCAACTAACCTGTTTAAGCTGGACCCCTCTTCCTACACAAATGACTGCATAAGTGCTGATACCATTAAACTAGGAGGGATCCTTGTGGTGACAAATTTAACCGCCGAATTTCGCCCAGGTTCACAATTTAAGCTCATAAACGCGAGGGTTTATACAGGCGAGTTTGAGGCTGTGTACCTCCCCAATTTGTGCACAGGAATGGAATGGGACACTTCTCGTTTATCTACCGATGGTGTGATAACCATTAAGTTGGCTCAAACTCTGCAGTTTAAGGACGTGCTTTTAAAAAACGATGGACAAATTACTGTGCGGGTAGTTGCTAGCCAACCTTTAGCACGATTTATTCTACTCGGCCATACAAACCTTTTTGAGCCAGTTGCCAACTGGTGGCGATTGCAGACAAACACGTTTGATGAATCAGGCGAATTCGAGACGTCTATTCCAATAAACAAGGACAATAACACCTTCTTTTACCAGATAAAGATTGAATAGTGGCAGTATGTTACGAAGAGCAAGGCTTAAGGTATTACTTCTGGTTGTGGCTGTGATGTGTGGATGCAGCCATACGATGTTATTTGCCCAACGACAACTAGAGCGATTGGGACGGGGGCTTATCGCATTACGCACAGGGACCAACTCTGTGTTTCTCAGTTGGAGACTTTTAGGGACCGATCCTGAATCTACAGGGTTCAATGTGTATCGTGTAACAGGCACGATCACTAATCAACTTAACTTATCTCCGATTACAAACGTTACGTGCTTGATTGATACCAGCGTTAATTCCTCCCTCACAAACACATACATTGTCAAGCCGGTAGTGGATGGTGCCGAAGTGGGGCCCGTGGGTTTAGTAACCCTGCTTCCAAATACCCCGATTCGTAATTATATTCCAGTGCCTGTAGATATCCCACCAGGTGGCGTTACACCAGATGGTGTTGCATACACGTACAGCGCCAATGACGCAAGTGTTGGTGATCTCGACGGTGACGGCGAGTATGAGATCGTTTTAAAATGGGATCCCAGCAACTCAAAGGATAATTCCCAAAGTGGATATACCGGACCGGTCATAATAGACGCATACAAGCTGAATGGCCAACGGTTGTGGAGAATAAATTTGGGGATAAATATCCGCGCAGGAGCTCACTATACGCAGTTTATGGTTTATGACTTGGACGGTGATGGTTGTGCCGAGATGGTTTGTAAAACCGCACCAGGTACAGTCGACGGTGTGGGTAATTTTGTACTCATGCCTGGTGATAACCCCTATGCAGATTACAGAAACAGCAGTGGGTATATTCTTTCTGGACCGGAGTACCTCACAGTATTTGATGGACGTACCGGGGCAGCCCTGTGGACCACCAATTACATTCCACCCCGGGGTAATGTTTCGTCTTGGGGTGATTCTTATGGGAATCGCGTAGATAGATTCTTAGCCTGCGTGGCATATCTGGATGGGGTTCGACCTAGCGTAGTAATGTGCAGAGGATACTACACCCGAACAGTACTCGCGGCATGGGACTGGCGTAATGGAAGACTTCAACTGCGATGGGTCTTCGATACGTTAAACGGATACAAAAATTACGAGGGGCAAGGTAACCACAATCTCAGCGTTGGGGATGTGGATGGCGATGGAATGGATGAAATTGTATATGGCGCATGCGCTATAGATCATGATGGGCGAGGTCTATATTCCACAGGGCTGGGTCACGGAGATGCAATGCACCTTTCGGATATGGACCCCTCATTACCCGGATTAGAGGTTTGGGATGTTCACGAAACTCCTTCACAATATGGGGCAGGCGAATTTCGGCACGCTGGTACAGGCTACATTTACTGGGGTATTCCAAGCAGTGGAGATACCGGCCGGGGTTGCGCAGCGCCATTGTTGAATTCATACGAAAGATATTTGTGTTGGAGTAGTGCTTCTGGAGGACTCTTCGATACCAAAGGGAATTATGTTGGTGGTACACCCAGTTCATGTAACTTTTTGGTTTATTGGGACGCTGATTTGGCTAGGGAGTTGTTGGATGGCATTACCATAAGCAAATACAACGTAGGCAATTTGTTTACCGCAACGGGTTGTTCGGCAAATAACGGGACAAAGTCAACCCCATGTTTAAGTGGCGATATCCTAGGCGATTGGCGAGAGGAGGTAATCTGGCGGACTACCGATAGTTCGGAACTTCGGATTTATGTTTCAACAAACATGGCGACGAACCGTATCTACACGCTCATGCACGATCCCCAATACAGATTGTCAATCGCATGGCAAAACGTGGCTTACAATCAGCCTCCTCACCCCGGTTTTTATTTGGGACCAGGCATGGACTTGCCCCCAATACCACAGATTTCAACCGTTACCCTTATATGGCGAGGCAATAACACAAACAATGTGTGGGATTTGGGGAGTACACCTAATTGGCGCACTAATTTCTACTGGCTGTCTAACTACTGGTTCGGAGCTGACCCACCAGCCACCGTGTTCTTTAATGGTGCAACGGTATTGTTCGACATGACAGGCACTAATACCCTGCCCGTGGTTATTTCTGGATTGTTACAACCCTCAAATGTCGTAATCTATAGCCCAGGTAACTATACCTTTGTAGGGAGTGGCAGTCTTATTGGTCCAATGTCGTTGTGGAAAGCTGGCAAGGGATCTCTAGCGTTAAACAACACGAATTATTACACCGGCATAACTCATGTGCGAGATGGTACACTTGCTGTTGACGGGTTGTTATCCTCGAGCCGTCTAATAGCGCGGGGTAAGGGCGTATGGGGTCCAGCCACAGTAGCAGGGTTCGGTACCCTTGGTAATGGGGCAACGGTACTAAACAGCGCTGCCATCGCCCCAGGCAGGGATAGTCAGGCGGGGACTCTTACGATTTATAATGGCTTTTTCATTACAAACGGAACCTTGCTCATAGACCTTAGTAGCGATCCTTCTGGGACTATCCTCTCAAATGATTTGTTGTTTGTGAATGGAAGTGTTTACGCCGGAGGCTCCAATACAATTTCAGTTCGCAAGCTCAATGGCAGTTTAGGAATTGGGCAATACACGCTTATACGGTGCAATGCAGGAATATTAGGGAATGCAATGACGTGGAACTTGCTTGGATTAGAAAACGTACCATACCAGCTCATAATCCAGAATACCGGCCTTTATTTGAAGGTGTTTGACTTCACATACACAAACCGATCCATTGTCTGGCGAGGGGACGGAAGATCGAACTTTTGGGACGTAGGTATTTCCACAAATTGGGTGGACTCAAACTCGCAATTCACATGCTTTATTACCGGAAACACCGTAGAATTCAATGATTCCGGTTCCAATAACGTCCCAGTCAATATAATTCACTACGTCAGTCCAACCCGTGTTAAAATTAACTCTACAGGGACGTACCAATTTACTGGACCGGGAGGGATTGGTGGAAGTACATGCGTATTGGAAAAAAGTGGCCCGGGAAGTGTAATTGTTAGTAATTGCAATAGCTACGGTGGTGGTACAATCCTTTTAAGTGGAACATTCCAACCGGGCACAATTGCAGCGAATATGGGTGCGTTTGGAACTGGCCCTATAACTTTTGCAGGGGGTACGCTGCGGTTTCATGGATTCGGGGGAAGTACAGGAACCGATTGGGGCGGGCATACTAATACATGGATTGTCCCCGCTGGGTCTACTGGAACTGTTTTAATGCCACCAAGATTTGGTTACGGCAGTCCTTTCAAAAGCACCCTGGTGGGAAGCGGAGAACTTCGTATAGTCACCGACTATGTCCGTTGTTCGTTTGCAGGTGATTGGAGTCAGTTCAATGGAGTAATAAAGGTTGGCCCCCGAGGGGGTAGTGCTGAGTTCAGATTAAATAATGCGCAAGGCTTACCAAATGCACGCTTGTATCTGAGCAATGGCATTACCGCATACAATATATGGGGGGACAACGCCGTGATCGAAATTGGTACGCTTGAGGGTGAGGCACAGGCCGTGCTCGGCCCTGGTAATGGCAGTTCCAGTAATCCGACCTGGCGAGTAGGATGGCGCAACGATGACGCCGAGTTTAAGGGATCAATCAAAGATGCTGGTATCACTTCCTTGATCAAGGTGGGGACCGGGATTTGGAGGTTGTCTGGCACTAATTCATACACTGGCACCACGCTTGTGCAAGGCGGAAGTCTTGTTATCAACGGTTCCAATGCCGAGGCTACCAATACTGTGACAGTGCTCTCGGGAGCTACCTTAGGTGGAAGGGGGATTATTGGAGGACCTTTGCTCGTAGGAGGTAAATTGTCGCCAGGCGACCAGGGAGTAGGAACACTCACATGCCTGTCGGATATAATTTTGTCCAACACCGCAGTTGCAATCTTTGAACTTGGTTCGCCAAACCAATGCGATGTGTTAACAACAAAAGGGACTTTGAGGTGTGGAGGCACATTGTTAGTGACAAACCTTGGGCCCAGTTTAGTGGCAGGTTCATATAGGATTTTAAATGCACCTAAAATCCAAGGTCAGTTTACAACTGTATTATTGCCTCAGTTACCAGCTGGACTTGAGTGGGATGTTAGGTCACTTTACACAACTGGCACGTTGGTTGTCTACGCGCGTCCCAAGCTTAAAACGTATGTCTTAGGCAAATCCATTATAATTGCCGGAGAGGAATTACCAGCCGGGTTACAGTGTGTCCTACTGTCTACGACGAATTTGTATCTGCCATTGAGCTCGTGGCAACGCCTCGCGACTAACTATGTCGGAAGTTCAGGGCTCATCACTTTCACAAACTCGATGCAAAACGATCTTACCAGATTTTTTGCAATTTGGATAACTCAGTAATTCAAAGGTGGGCGAACGAATTTTTTGCTTTGTCCTACCATAAGCAGAAAACGAACCAACTTGGCAAAGTATAAACGACCATGATTAACTTACGAAGTAAATCAACTGAGGATAGCACACATCTATTTGCGGCCCCCGTCGGGGTAGGCTGTATCACAATTCCCTTGTTAAGCCTGGTTGCTGCAGTGGCTACTACTACCTGCTCATTGGCATATGAGAACTTAGACCGAGGTGTGATCGCAATAAATTGCCCTGACGGTTCAACAATACTAAGTTGGCGGTTTTTATCTACGGACCTACCTGAGACCTCCTTCGAGGTGTACAAGGTCCAAGACGGGAAGAAAACCAAATTGACCGGCCAACCGCTATCTAAATCTTGCAACTTCATAGATTACACAACCGGAGGAACGAATGTTGATTACGAGGTATGGACAATTGCCAAAGGAAAGGTAGTCGAGCGATCCAAGCCAACCTATACAGTCAAAGCAACACCAACTAACGCGTTTATCCGGATCCCACTAGCAGGAGGATATGTGTGCGACAAAGTTGGAATAGCCGACATAGATGGAGACGGCAAACTAGACTTTGTTATTAAGCAGCCGGTATCCATAACCGACCCGGGGGTTTGGCGGCCAAGCATAACCACGTTCAAGGTGGAAGCATATTCGCATGGGGGCAAAATTTTATGGCGGCGTGATCTGGGCTGGAATATTGAACAGGGAGTCTGGTATTCACCCATGATTGTCTATGACCTAGATGGGGACGGCCGGGCAGAAGTCGCATTAAAAACTGCGCCCGTGGATGTGGATTATAGGGATAGTCTTGGACACGTTTTGCGGGGACCCGAATGGCTCTCTGTGCTCGATGGATTAACTGGAGCTGAGCTTGCACGGGTGGATTGGCCACCGCGAGGCAACATTGAAGATTGGGGTGATTCCACCGGCAATCGTGCTTCTCGAAACACCATGAGCATAGCGTATTTGGACGGCAAGACACCTAGCCTTATTGTAGCCCGTGGTACTTACACCAAGATGATAGTACGCGCATATAAGTTCAAGGACCGACAATTAACCCTTCAGTGGGAATGGGACGGTGATAATGAAAACCCGCCAGTCAGGGGTCAGGGTATGCACGGAATGCATTGTGTGGATGTGGACGGAGACGGACGGGACGAAATCGTTTTGGGTGCAGCTGCCTTGGATGACAATGGTAAACTGCTTTGGAACTTAGGAATGGGGCACCCGGACATCGTTTATGTGACTGACGTGTTGGCTACAAACCCGGGGTTGGAAGTTGTTTATGGTTTTGAAACCCGGCAACAGTCAAACGGGATCTGCATTGTGGACGCCGCCACAGGAAAAATTTTGTGGGGTTGTAAACACCCTACCTCACACGTTCACAGTCAAGGCATTTTCGGTAAGTTTGATCCCCAAAACCCGGGCTACGTGCTTTATTGCGGGGAAAAATTTCTACCCGATAGATGGTACTACCGGCTTAATGATGGACAACTGCTTGATACGTCAGATTGGGGCGCATTGTCAGGATATCCTCTCTATTGGGATGAGACTGACATTAAATGGGTGGCAATGTTGGGCGCCATCAAACGACTTCGAGAAGAACCCCGTTTCTTTTACCAGGGACGTGTGGTAGCTGTCGCTGATTGCATAGGGGATTGGCGAGAAGAACTAATTACTACGGTGCCAGGCGAACTCAGGATTTATGTTACGACCATACCAGCTAATACCAGACGTGTAACGCTTTGGCATGATCGCGCTTACCGGATTGACGTTGCTAATGCTGCAATGGGCTACCTTTTTCCACCACAGATAAGTGGTCAACCACTTGTCATTCAACCGCCAAAAAAGCAAAACCATAAGCAGGGGTTTATTAAAATATCGACTTTAAACGAAGATCACTTGCCTCAGCGTTCCTTATGACGGGCAGGAGTTCCCCAAATGCTGTTTTTTGAGTAGCACCTGCTTATTTAATTACGAAGCAAGGGGTGAACACTAGGCTGTATCCAAGTGAGATCTTACGGAAAAATATACGCTAGCGAAGGGGAGGGGATTGACCTTACTTCATAACCTTTTGACATCGTGGGTAAGGGGTAACACCGCTATTGCGTGATGGTTTAGCTTCCACGGCGCTCTTTATTTTTTGTAAAGTTGCCCGAAGGTATTTACCCCGTTGCTGTCACTTCAGACACTGTCGAAGATTGGACTACGAATTGATTGATGAGTTCGATGGTTTGCGACCCAAGTCATCAATGGAAACAAACAACCTACCTGCACCGCTTGTTTTGCTCTTAAGCCCCAGTGGACATTGATCCTAATGCCAATCCGAGACATGCTGATTTATGATTGTGGTTGAGGAGGCTCGTCGGTCTCTGATACCCCTGGCAGATCAGCATCAAATGAGTCTTCAGAAGTTCTAGTTTCCAGTGCTGTAGTTTCCGTACTAGCTTCAGTAGCGCCTTGCATTTCGATTTCCGGGATTTCTTCGCTTTGAGCAGCTTCACCCACTGCTTCAGACACTGCTTGAGGCTCCGAAGAGGAAGCGCTTTCAGTCACTTGTTGCATGGTTCCCGTTGCAGGGGTTGATGGGTGTTGGAATGTCGATTTCTTCTGGTTCGCCCGCGATGGTTTCTTTGCTGTATCAAGTTTACCGTTATAAAACTCCACTACGTGTCCTTGCAAAATCAACCAATGTAAATCAGCTATGATTGCAAGCTGTTCAGGGGTTGGTTGGGGCTCAATACTCTGTATCTGTCCTTCTCCAGGGGTAATGGGGATTTCCATGGGCGGCGTCGGAGCCAATGCTTCTATTAACTCCTTCCTGGTACACCCAGGATGTTCCCTCACATATTTGACAATGCGCTTTACATTTTCTGAAACTGGAGTGGTCTCAAAGTCCAAATATCTCGGCCTCGAAACCGCCACATGCGTAATCTTTTTGACCTTAAAGAATTGCAGCCCCATCTGAGTAAGCTGATCGCTTAAAATTCGTACCAGGCGGATGGGGAATTCCTTTTCCCTAATTATGTTCATTCGGGCCAATCGCCGCAAGCGCCGACATTTAAGATTTAATGCTTTGCTAGCTACCAACGTAATCGATCCTTCCTTATGGACCAAATTAGGCAGGTGGACTTGCTTGAAATGCAAGTCTACTGCTTCCCGTGATTCTAATCTAATTGGTTCAGGCACGTTGAGACATATGTACTGCGTCTTCCAACTTTGCTCTTCGATCCATTTCTTCACAGCTTCCTCGTCCCGAACAATCCGAATGTGCGATTTGTACTCCTCAAACGGCATGTAGGAAAATCGCTCAGCATGTAACTTGACTAGTTTGGACTGGTACTCATGATGGTTAGGCGGTCCAAGGATAATCCCGCTCAGACCGCATAGGGCCACAAACGTGTACTTACCCTTCGGAGGATCGGTAGGTATACGTTCTGTCTGATAAAAGTCATCAAAGTGGGTTTCCAAAATATAGGCAGCTACTTCATCCTCGCTTAGCCACACCGAATCGTCTAGCTTACATATAAATAGTGGTTGCAATAATTCCCCCTCAGGACTTCGGCGTGAAGTGAATTTCAGTGAAAATCTATCAGGATACCGCAATATCAAGCGCGCTATATCAAAAATCGGGTACGCCCGCGCGGTGGATCGGATTTGACGGGCAATTATTTCAACATCGTTTGGATCAAGGACAAAACTAACATCGAGGTTGGGCAACTTTTCTTTGAACCTTTCAGCTCTGCTGGGCCTTATGTACTTGCCGCCACGTTCACGTACGCGCTCCCGGCGACCCGCCCGATGAGCGGGCTGACTTTCTTTCACTTCTTCTGTAACCTCACCTTCCTCCTTAATCTGCCCGGTTGTTGGTGGTTGCTTAACCCAGTCGGGCAAGAAAAGTTTACTCAGATCCAGCTCTGTCTCTGGTGAATTGTTCATATGCCGTAAAAATACCATCAATTAACTGTCCTTTGTCCTTGGCCGGCTCAATAATGCTTACGAATGGCCGGCTGCTAAAATGCGCAACTAAAATGGTATAAACACTCGCAAAAAGCAAGTACGACAATAAACTAAATTAGCTTCCTACTGTGTGCACATCCAGTACGATTTAGCCAATCTGCCACTTTATTAGACTACCAAATTCCAAACTATCTCCACAAAGTTTGGCCCCAACTGTTTCATTTCAACTTAAGATTGCTTAACTAAGAGGACTTTCGGTGAGTTTATTTTAAAATTCCCTGGCAATCCCGACCACGAAACGTTTTTAAACGCCCTCAGACTTGCTCCTGGTAAAATCCTCAATAATTTCCTTTTGCAACCCAGGTTTATCAGGAGGTTTGAAAAACCGACCCTCATAAATCACCGAGAACAAAAGATACCGTCATTATCCACTAAAATCATCAAAACTTACGAAGCTTGTGTAGTCGACAGCGGTAAGCCCCAGCTGGGGCTAACCAATACTATTTAACTTTCCGCATTGCCGATCCAAAAACGCCTGTTTTTCAGTTTAATAAATTAACTAAATCGTGTTGTCACACCATTTACATCTAGCTCGGATTTTATTCCGGCGTAACCATGGGCAAATTTAGAAGTCGGTTTGAATACGTAGCACTGCGTAGGGAGGCAAAGGGGGACAAACCAAACAGATCGCGATTGAATATAACATACATTGTGCGACATATAACTTAATTGCCAATTATGTCCTCGATGCGGTAACCCTCCCTCCATGTGTCCTACTGCTTGCAATACTGACATTCCCCAATCCCACAATTTGAAAAATCCTGCTTCGTGGATTAGATTTGATAGCTTTGATTCTAAACGGGTAAAATTTGGCCTTCTTACAAGCTTTCGGTATATTTACCGGTATCCGATGCCAAATCGCTCAGAAAGTGGCCAGTATATAAACCAGGCTTTCCCAATAACGCATTCTTGCGGTATTGGCCCTAGGAAACGGCTATCAAGACTATTTCTGGAGTTATCCCCGAGAACATAGTAATGGTTTGGAGGTATTTTGAATTCAACACCTGCACTGAGCATCCCCATTGGGATGTGTCCGAAATATTGATCTGGTGGAGCATCGGCAGAAAATGTGTATAAAAATTCGAAGTGCGGTGTGGACGCGTCTAATCGTCTGCCGTTGATGCGCACGTGATGATCATCGCCTATAGAGATTGTTTCACTTCCCAAGCCGACAAGACGTTTTATGTAGAACTGATCGGGGGGTACGCGGTATGCATAACGGAGGTTTGGGTCAAAACCCCACGTTTCGAATACTATTATCTCACCACGTTTAGGCCTACGAAAATTATATGTAAATCGATCTACGAAAAGGTGATCGCCTTTTTTGATCACAAGTTTTACTACGTCCTGGCCTTTTCTAAAGTATTGACCGATTTTGAGTCCAGCGCGTGCTTCCAATGTGCCGAGTGGTGGAGCCCCGTAATCTGGTGGAAACCAGATGTAATGCCATTGCCCACCGATTTTTATCCGTTGAAAAACGCTAAAAATTACTGGTGGCCAAGGAGGGGTTATTTCCTCAAGATAACCATCTGTCTTTGATACTAAATGCACATAATTGGTACCATGAAGCCAATGAACCAGCCGTTGCATTCCCGTTGGAATTTTGAATGTAGGGTCATTAATTACATTCCAAGAGGTGATGCCCCATAGAGTTGGCTGCATCGAACCGGTAGGTATCTTGAAAGGTTGGATAAAAAATGTGCGGATACCAAGGGCTAATGTTATTGCGACCAAAATAACCTCAATATTTTCCCGTAGGCGCGGGTTTGGGTATGGCTTTAGGTGCGTCCCAGCAACGACTTCGAGCTCCTGCTTAAGATCCTCTACAGTGGCTGGTGGATCACCACGTTTAATTGCCGTTAGCAGTTTTTGCAAAGCATCCTTCAGTTGCGTAACAGATGGTTCGGGCAGAATATCCCTTTGTGCTGCCACTAACCGTTTTACGTGATTGTGGTAAGCAAGTGCTCTGCGAACTTTTAGAGAAAAAAGCCAACGTATTACACATTTCATATAAGCTTCTTTTCGAACCTGGGACTCATGCAGTTTTAAGGACCTTGATGAATGCTTCTTGTGGTATGCTTACTTTTCCAATAGCCTTCATTCGTTTCTTGCCTTCTTTTTGTCGCTCGAGAAGTTTCCGTTTGCGAGTTACATCACCGCCGTAACACTTAGCTGTAACATCTTTCCGCAATGCGCTAATGGTTTCTCGGGCAATTATTTTGCTTCCAATTGCAGCCTGAATTACCACTTGGAATAGCTGTCTGGGTATTACTTCCTTCAATTTCTGGGCTAGAGCACGGCCTCGTGCTTCGGCCTTAGATCGATGAACAATGCATGAAAATGCGTCAACCGGTTGGCCATTCACAAGCATTTCCAGTTTAACCATGTCAGATTCTACGTAACCCGCGTGTTCATAATCCATTGACCCGTAGCCTCGTGTGATTGTCTTAAGTCGGTCATGAAAATCCACCAAGATCTCATTTAGTGGCAGGGTACAACTAAGCATCACGCGGTTAGCATCGAGTGTTTCCGTTTTGTCCACCTGTCCTCTTTTCTCGGTGATGAGGTTCAATACGTCGCCGATGTACAAATTGGGGCAAATGATAAAGCCTTTTACGATGGGTTCTTCAATTTTTTCAATTAATGTTGGATCAGGCATATGTGCAGGATTATCCACTTCTTTTACTGTACCGTCCCGGAGTGTGACTCGATAAACCACGCTCGGATAAGTGGCAATAATGTCCATATCGTATTCCCGGCTTAGTCTTTCTTGAACGATTTCCATGTGAAGTAGCCCCAAGAAACCACATCTGAAACCAAACCCAAGTGCTACAGAGGTTTCGGGTTGGTAGACAAACGCAGGATCGTTGAGTTGTAATTTCGCCATAGCATTTTTGAGTTTTTCATAATCAGCAGTGTTTATCGGATAAATCCCGCTAAATACCATGGGCCTGAGTCTTTGGAAACCAGGCAGGGACGGAGCAGGATTTGCAGCCGTAGTGACTGTATCTCCCATCACAAGTTCTGTGGGACTCTTGATATTTGCCACGAAATACCCTGTCTCCCCAGCTGAGAGTTGGTCGCGCACATAAGGTTTTGGATTAAAGCTTCCTACCTCTTTGACTTCGTACACCTTATCCGAGTGGATGAGTTTAATATGCATTCCTGGTTTTAGGACACCATTAAACACCCGTACATACGGCACCACTCCTTTAAAATTATCGAAATAAGAATCGAAAACTAATGCCTGCAATCTATCGTCGTCCAAAGTTGGTTTTGGAGGGGGTATTCTATGAATGATGGCTTCCAGGATTTCATCGATTCCAATCCCCTGTTTTGCACTCGCGAGGATGGCTTCCTCAGCTGGGATGGCCAATATTTCTTCCAACTGAGCCTTGGTCGCAACAACATCCGCATGTGGCAAGTCAATTTTATTAATTACAGGGATGATTGTTAAGTTATGCTTGATAGCCAGTAGCGCATTTGCCACGGTCTGTGCTTCGACACCTTGGGACGCATCTACCACCAGTAACGCGCCTTCACATGCACTTAAGCTTCGCGCAACCTCGTATGAAAAGTCAACGTGTCCAGGGGTATCAATCAAATTCAATTCATATACCTGCCCATCCTTCGCCGTGTAATGCATAGTTACCGGGTGGGCTTTAATTGTAATACCACGCTCTCGCTCCAGCTCCATAGAGTCCAAAAGCTGCTCTTGCATTTCACGGGTACTAATTGTCCCCGTTCGGATGAGCAGCTGATCCGAAAGCGTGGTTTTACCATGATCAATGTGTGCAATTATGCAAAAATTTCTAATCCGCGAAATGTCCATTGCTTTATTAGATCAGTATATTGACCTGCCGGCAGATAATCAAACACGCACCGATAATACTACCGTTGAAGCATTGGGAGATTCTCACAGTCTAACTAAGCTCTATCCCCTGCCCTACTTTTGCCCGGCCACTTGTTTGGCGATTTTTAGTCCAATGGATAGCAGACCGTTTACGTTTTTTGTGGAGTTTGACTCGGCGTAGATTCTAAGGATTGGTTCGGTACCGGAAGGCCGAAACATCAACCAAGAACCATCACTAGTATACATTTTTACACCGTCGAAAGTTGTTAACTTTACCACGGGCTTACTCAAAAGCTTTTCCGGAGGATTTTGTTTCAACGTGTCAATCAACTGATGTCGTTTTTCTAATGGGTAACTGATGTCGATCCTATCGTAAACATAAAGTCCGTACTTTCTATGGAGCTGTGCTAATATCGCACGCGGAGGTTTCCGTTCCACTGCCAAAAGTTCGAGTAACATTAATCCAGCTACGATTCCATCGCGCTCTGGAATATGCCCCGCCACACCAATTCCCCCGCTTTCCTCGGCTCCCAATAGGACATCGCCTTTCAGCATCTCAGCGCAAATGTATTTGAAGCCTACTCCGGTTTCAGTTAGCTGCAATCCATAGTCTTCGCAAATTTTATCGACCATAGAGGTGGTTGTCAGAGCTTTCACAACGCGCCCCTTTGATTTGCGATTTTTGAGCAAATGGTAAAGGACTAAACAGATAACTTGGTGAGTGGTGAAAGCACGGCCATGGCCATCAAGTGCTCCAATGCGGTCCCCATCACCATCGGTTGCAATGCAAATATCCTGTGGAAATTTTCGTAGAAATTGTTTGCTGTACACGTAGTTCTTTTCGATTGGTTCGGGGTTTATTCCCCCAAATAATGGATCCCGAGTCCCATTTATAGTGATAACTTCGCAAGTGGTATCCCTTAGAATTTTTTCGAACCAACCGGCTGCCGAACCAAACATAGCATCGTGGGCAACCTTCAGACGCGCCTTAGCTATCGTGTTAAAATCCACCAACTTTTTAACAGCTTTTATATATGCTCGCTCAGGACTAAATATTCTGATTTTCCCATCCCTAATACCTGAGTCGAAATCGGTTTTTTGCACATCTTCCTTATCAAGCAATTCTTCAACCTGCCGACAGATTTCGGGCGGTGCGGAACCGCCAAAATAAGCTTTTAATTTAAACCCATTATACCGGGGTGGATTATGACTAGCGGTAATCATAACCCCACCAATTGCATTCAAATTCTTCACCGCAAAGGATATAACCGGGGTTGGTTGTGCCTCATTACATAGGTAAACTTGCAATCCGTTAGCCGCTATGATTTCTGCAGAAAGCCGTGCGAAGTCCTCCGACATTAACCTCCGGTCGTATCCTACTACCACAACCGGAATGGTGCCAGGGACAGGATTTTCCCTCCAAAACTTTGCGGCGGCTTGTGCCACGCGAGAAACATTCTCAAACGTAAAGTCCTCCGCTATTACACCACGCCAACCATCGGTTCCAAATTTTATCGGTTTCATACTTGTGCTATGGTTTATTCGCTGCGACAGCGGCTAGTGCTGCTTCCCGCATTTTACGAACACCAGCTCGCATATTGCGAGTCTTGAATAGCGTGGTTCCACTTACAAAGGTGTCCGCGCCAGCTTGAGCACATTCTTTGACCGTCTCAAAATTTATGCCGCCATCGACCTGTATTCGGAACATTAGGTTTCGTTGGTCTCGCCATAATCGGACTTTTTGAATTTTGGGGAGGGTTTCTCGAATGAACTCCTGCCCTCCAAAACCCGGATTAACAGTCATCACAAGAACATTGTCTACCTGTTCTAGGTAAGGTTCCACAAGGGTAACGGGAGTTGGTGGGTTTACAGAAATTCCCACCTTTATATTTGAGGTCCGAATTTGCCATATCAATTGTAGTACTTTTTCATGCCCGAGCTCGACTGGAACAGTTAGCTGATCAGCTCCAGCTTGGACGAATCTTTCTATTAAGGGACCTGGGTTGGTACACATTAGATGGACATCGAAAAAAAGTCGTGTATATGGACGCAATGTCTTTACTAGATCTGGTCCAAAGGAAATATTCGGGACGAAGTGACCGTCCATTACATCGAGATGTAACCACTCCGCTCCGGATCGGGAGACGCGCTCCACTTCCCGCCGAAAATACGCATAGTTTGCTGCGAGTAATGACGGACAAATTACCATCATTTCCCGCACAAACTATATGCCACCACCGCCATCGTCAACGCCTCCTACGATCTTACCTAAAATGAAATGGACGCAAAACCCAAATCCCTACCATTGCAACAGCTAATAGCACCAACACCTCCGGTTTAGGCTCAGGAACAATGAGCTCGAAAGCTAGATCTGTTTTTGGGAAAAAGTCAATCCATGTGAATCCTAGTCCGGATATAGACAAAACGGCGTTTTCAAGAAAGCTCCCCTGAGATTGCGTATCTTGCCAGCCCCATTGTTCTTCTGTCATATGCTGGATTGATAAAAAGTATCTCGCCCCAGGGGCTAGCAATAGCTCACTCCCCACATCAAGTTCGTAGCAATAAACTAATCCCCCAAGTTGATTTGTTCCAACTAATCGGCCAATAACTTCCCCCTGCTTTTCAAAAAGTGGGTTACCGGGCAAATATCGGTGGCTATCGTACCTGGCTGTGTAAAAGGTCAAATGAAATAAATTGGTTGAAATGGAGTAGTCATCGCCCAAAGTAATTATTTTGTTAGCACTCCCTCCCCACCACTTTACTGCATGGATAGTGGCGGCATACGGCAGCTCAAAATCCTCTGCCATGCACCATCCACTTAAAGTGCTAGAGACATGAGTTGCCCCTAATATAATTCCTGTGGAATTGGTAGTTATTGGTTGTGACCAAATTGCATTTGCAAACCCCATATGAGCACAAAGCAACATTCCAAATACCAACGATAATCGCATTATAGCTTGAGCTATTAGGTTTTTCATAAGGCACCCTCTTTTTTTACAGTTCTCTCTCTTATCAATGTTGGATCGTCACACCAACAATAAAAATTGCGTAGGCTTTACCGAAGTTTTTCGGAAATGATGTGCAAAATGCCCTTAATCCTTAGGGCAGTAGCACGACCCAAATGTTTTGAGGAACTACGAGTAGTTATGCACCACTTATTAGCCTTTAAAAACCTGCGTGACTTGGAAAGCAGTGGGAAATAATATCACAATTACTATGGTATCGGATATTGTAAAGAAAGGGATTGAACGTGCTCCTCACCGCGCGCTTATTCGTGCTACTGGCGCAATTGTTGCCGAGAGCGATTTTGACAAACCATTTATAGCCATATGCTGTTCCCATACTGAGTGTATTCCTGGTCATACACATTTGAATGAAGTGGCGGAATTGTTAAAACAATTTGTTCGAGAGGCTGGGGGTGTACCTTTCGTGTTTCATACAATTGGAATTTGCGATGGAATCGCTATGGGACACACGGGGATGAAATATTCTCTCCCATCCCGTGAACTTATTGCTGATTCCGTGGAGAGCATGGTGAGAGCCCATTGTTTCGATGGGATGATCTGCGTACCTAATTGCGATAAGATAATCCCAGGGATGTTAATGGCTGCCATGCGTGTGAACATTCCCACCATATTTGTAAGTGGTGGGCCCATGGCAGCGGGGGTGCGCACGCGAATACCCCACCCTCACTTGCCAGAACCGCTCCAGTTTGCAGCTGAACAATGTGATTTAATTTCCATATTTCAAGGTATTGGCCAAGTCCAAAGCGGCAAAATTACATTAGAGGAGCTAAACCGACTCGAAAACGTGTCTTGTCCAGGATGTGGCTCTTGTTCAGGAATGTTTACAGCTAACTCTATGAATTGCCTTTGCGAGGCGCTAGGGTTAGCGCTGCCAGGCAACGGTACCGTGTTAGCCACATCAACTGAACGCGTAGGACTTTACAATCGAGCTGCACACCAAATAATACAGCTTGTACGTAAAGACATTAAGCCCCGAGACATAGCCACATTAGAAGCCTTTGATAATGCATTTGCATTAGACATGGCCATGGGTGGATCGACAAATACGGTTTTGCACGGCCTTGCCGTGGCACGAGAGGCAGGCATCAATTACGACATTGGCCGGATTGACCAGATTTCCCAAAAGGTTCCCTGCCTTTGCAAGGTATCACCCTCTTCGAAGTATCACATTGAGGATGTCAACCGTGCGGGTGGCATTTATACAATTTTAGGCGAACTAAAACGCATTGGCGCGTTGCATACGGATTGCCTTACCGTGACTGGCAAAACACTCGGGGAAAACATCGATGAATGGGACCTACGGTGTGAGACATCGTGTGACTGGGCGAAAATTATGCGGATTTCTGGTTCGTGCTCCGAAGTAAGATACGCTAATGGCAAATTCGACACTTCCAGAAAGTCCATGTTCCTAAAATCTGCTGATGAAACTGCGGTAACTCTGTGGCGGTTAGCTGCGATAATTAATGGTGGACACTGGGATTTGCTTAGGACACTGGTCGATGACAAAACCCAGCTTAAAGGCTCACAAGAAAACAATCTTAAAGGACACGAGCAAATAAAAGCCTTTCTCCAGGATAGGATTCAACAAAGTGAGTTGCCAGTACGCGCGATGTTAATAAAACTCCGCGGTAAGTTTGCGGTGGCTTTGATTCAATTCAAAGAAGGTCAAGCTGTAGGATCCCTAGGAGCCTTTGTGAGTGTTAAGACGCGAAACTGGCGGCTACGATCAGCTACTTTTAAAGCAGGTATTCCAACTCCATCCCCAGAAATAGAGGGAGCTATACCGTATGATCCTACCACCAGTTTTGATCCATACGATTGCATTCGCACTAAGGACACCGCGTACTCTCAAGATGGCGGGTTGGCTGTGCTTTATGGCCAACTTGCTCCACAGGGATCAATTGTTAAGACGGCCGGGATAAGCGACAGCTTCAAGGCAATGTGCGGTCCGGATTACGTATTTGAGGGACCATGTGTAATTTTTGAGAGCCAAGAAGATGCGTGCGCGGGAATTTTAGGAGGCAAAGTCAAACCAGGTAATGTGGTGATAATCAGATATGAAGGTCCTAAAGGAGGGCCAGGCATGCAGGAAATGCTCTCACCCACCAGCTACATAATTGGGATGGGGCTCGGGGACAAAGTGGCTTTGATTACTGATGGTCGGTTTAGTGGAGGTACGGCAGGTGCATGTATTGGGCACGTTTCGCCTGAAGCAGCTGAGGGTGGCCCCATTGCTCTACTTAAAGAAGGCGATAGAATCCGCATTGACTTCAAGAATCGCCGCATCGATATCCTTGTGCCAGAAGAAGAATTACACCGGCGGCGTGCCGAATGGAAACCCATAGTCAAACCAGTAACCGGCTGGCTTGCCAGGTATAGGGTCATGGTCACTAATGCAAGCCAAGGCGCAGTCCTGAAATGCCAGGAGAATCAACTGTAACGCATGATATCCACACGCGTGTCGCAACCCTTTTTGCTCCGTCTATTGATCGATTTAAGGCGGGAAAACTAGGCCTTATGGCAAGGTTAACAGACTGGAATAATTCCACAAAGGATGATGTTCACTGTTACATATTTATGCTTACATTAACTTGTACGCAGTCTAATTTCCATAGAAAAAGGCCCGTTTAGAAGCGGTCTTACGAAATGCAATGTGATTTTCAAAATCGTGAACTTGTTAAATGCTACCCACGCAACTTTATCGCTCTGTATTAGGTTTTATGTGCCGCACTGGGTTTGTAATTGCGAGCAGTCCCTATTGGAAATAAGGCTAATAAGTTTTGCATGGGCATATCCAAACGCCTAACCCAATCTACAGCAATGCTGTCCTAGCAACTAGGAGAGCTTTTAGTTTATTAGGAAAAGCTTAAGCAGCGTACGTGTCTTAAATCTAGTTTCGCATAGCACTCAGGCAAATTGAATGTATTCGAAATTATTCAAAATGGTGTTTGTCCATTGCCGATGCGCAGTAATCACTCCAGAGAAGCAATATAAGCCACTCCCAGGCTGGTAATTTGTAAGACACTTTTTGCTGATGTGAGGGTGCTTTTATTGACAATATTCGTAGGGGCCTAGGTCTGGTGCAGATCCGCACCAAGGTAAACCAACATTCACGCCTTTATCAATCAACTTGCTCGCCCATACTAGCCGTGCAAAATCTGAAGGTAAGCTGCCGTCTGGTCCGCGTGGGGCCTCAGCTGCTTCTTCGGTTAGAGTGACGTAATCGCTAGCATTCGCTAGCACGTTTAGATTCCAACTATTGTTTTCTTGGATGGTGCCGCTCGGGAAAGTTGTAACACCTGTGGCATTTGCGGTAGCGCCAAAGCTGACATTGTTTTTGAAAATCATGGGCCTTCCAGCGTTAGGGGGGTCCTCGAAGAAAAAGTTGTAATGGTTATTCCATGCCAGGCAATTATACATCACAATCCCGTCTTTGTGGCTATTTTGATCGAATCCATGTCGCGTGCGGCCTGGAAAATTGTTGTTGAAGGCAATGCAATTATACACGTAGTGTGTTCCTTTGGAATTACCACCAGTTCCATTTCCGCCGAGTTTAAACCCATTACCGTTGCCCTGAAAAGAACCCCCTGTGACGTTGTAAAGGGATGGGTCGCCATTGTGCCAAGTCCAACAGTTACTTATAATCACTGACGCATCCGTTTCAAAGAGGTCCCAACCGTCATCGGAATTTTTCCAAGAACGGCAACCTACAAACACAATGCCTTTTCCACAATGCATCTTTGCTGCAAAACCATCTGCATCACTCCCGCGGTTATCTGGATCATAGTTCATATAGGAATCACAATTGATGACTTCAATAAATGCGGCCAGTTCCCCATTAGGATTTACAAAGTTGTGAGAAAATCCAATTTGCAGTCCCGTATCCCGGTTGTGATGGAAAACGCACTGTTCAATTCGCAAGTAGCTACCTTCGACTTTCATCCCATTATCACCCGCGTAACAGATCTCCAACCCCTTTATGTGCCAGTAGCGAGCATTTGTTGTGATTAAAATACCCCGATGCGTAGGGCCGTAAGGTTGATTTGAAAAGTTTAGGACTGGTTTTTCTCCCGGATACGCGAAAATTCTAATCCAGTTGTTCGATTCACCTGCGTGATCGATTACAATCGTTTGAGTGTATGTATAAGTTCCACCCCGAACATATATAGTGTCACCAGGTTGAGCTAAAGAGATTGCTTTAGCCAAAGAGTAAAACGGTGCTTCTACACTCCCAGGGTTGGAGTCGTTTCCACTAGGCGACACAAAATACTGACCATCAGTGGGAGGTTGCCCCAATTCCAATGTTGCCACTTTGCTTGTTACAGAACCATATGCGTTCCAAACTACTACCCAGTACATTCCAGAATTGTTTTGTTGCACGGGGCTAATTGTTAAAGAAGGGTTAGTCGCCCCAGGCAAATACTCCCCGTTATAATACCATTGATAGAAAAGTTGATCTCCAATTGCGCGGACGGAAAAACGAGCCTCCCCTCCAGGCAAAACAACGATGGATTGGGGATGTGTGATTATAACGGGAGCGTCACCCTGAGGAGAAGGCAAGTTAAACTCTATCGCAAAGAATCGTACTGGTTCGGTGGGGTTCAGCTCAATTTCCAGCGGCAATTCAGATTGCCTTGCAGTTTGCCAGGTTGCAGCTTCCCAGAATTCTAACGGTACATTTAAGCACTGACTCGATCTTACCCTAAACACAGATCCAGGCTGTAAATTTTTTATTAACAAACAGCCCTGCCTTTGATTAAATCGGTTCAGTTGAAGATAAGCTTTCGTACTTGCTGAGTTGGATTGCGCAGGAGGTGCAACGTCTCCCCAGCTTAGCCCGATTCTGAGTTCGTCAATATGCAATTCTGGGCCTGCACCACTAGGACAATTAAGTACAAAGTAAGAAATTGCATTGGGATCACTACCTCCTGAGATTGTGCCGATTGGAATTGAAGGAGTTCCACTCCTAATACTATCTGCTGGTGGATCTACCCAGAGTGAAACCTCGTCGTTTGCTTCGGGAACAAACGTGTAACGTACCACTACAAAGTGCACCCCGTCAGATAACGGTTGAGACCACACCCCGGGAGCAGTGCTTTTTTTAGCCACTCCTATTCTCCCCAAGCTATCAATGAATAGACCCAACTGGGGAGATGTAGTGCTGTTTGTAGTGTTTTCGAGATATGCGAACAGTTTATATCCAGATGATGGGGTACAAACAATCCTGATTAAAAATGACACGTAAATATTCCCGGTGTTAACAGGTGTGAATTGCATTGCGTTACGGCAGGCCGTCCCGGAAGGTAACCACCGAACCCCACACCCCGTAGCTTGAGCTAACCCAGGTGGTGACTGAAGCGCTGCAAGTTCTGTTACTTGTAGCTCTTGTCCCGCCCTCCCACCCGCATCCCACACTTTAATCCCCACCTGATATAACTGGCCTGTGGCATAATCAAAGGAACAATAAAAAGGCAGTTTCTGCTCTTCGGCTGAAATAATTAGTGTGATGAACAGTATTTGAGAACCTAGCAAACCAATTCTTACTTTCATAAAATCACCCCCTCAAAACCCTCTCACCCGGATTGCAGTAATCACAAAAGATGTTTATGCATCTTTGTCCACATTGGGGGTTATTTACTCCTCTACGTAAGGTGGCTTACCCGCTCCAGCATATCTCGTCACGTAATACGGTACCCATTCAGCTGGCAATAGAGTATATGTGTACGGCATAGGATCGAATGATGGTAGATAATCGGTACCGGGAATAAGTTCTACGCCTGGGTACCAACTGGGGTTCCAGACGCAGTTATTTGTAATGTTGCCAATTGCTCGGAGTAGCCCGCTTGGGCCGCTGGTTACATAACGTTCCCATGGGTTCTGAACGCTCTGGAAGTAGTTGTTCTCGACCAACACTTCAGCATATAGTCGGGTCCGAACGCAGTAATTGTTTCCTGGACAGTCGTAGTAATTATTAAAGACGTGGACTTTTCCAAATCTAACGGATGGCATTCGTTCCATGCAACCCGGGCCATACCAATTATAACAGAAAGTGACGTGAAGCTTCCCTATCGATTCTGTTTCACTATCGCTACTTCCAAGCAAGTTGACGTATGCATGCGTTCGCCTGGTTGGATATAAGAATTTACACCAAGAAACGGTGACGTAATCCGCACCTTTTGTTATGTCGATTGAGCCATCGCCACAGTCTACAAATGTGCAGTGATCCACCCAAACGTACGCTCCTGTGCCACTGCTACCAGTATCTATTGTGATTCCATCATTGTTAGGACTGTAGAATGTGATGTTCGCAACAATTACATTTGTAGTGTTGATTCGCAGATCACCTACAAACTCTGCGTTCGTGCCTACACCGATGATTGTTTTATTTGGGGCTCTTACGTAACAATAATCCTCGTTCGCCTCTATCCTGCCAACTACCTTTATGATTAGGGGTGCATTGCTTCTGCAATAGGTTCTGAGCTGGGTGTAATTGGTTGCAATAACCTCAGAGCCTCCCGCCCCGCCCGTAACTCCAGCTATCGCAGCAAAGCCAACCATGTTTGTGGGTGGCGAGGCAGTTGGTATTTCGGTCACTGTTAAAAGTGCTGAACGAGACGCAACCGAACCCAAAGAGTTGGAAACTATAACCCAATACTCCCCGGAACGTTCCGGCAAAACGTTTGTCAGCGTTAACACGTCATTCGTTGCTCCGACAATGGCAACTCCGTTAAAATACCACTGGAACCACAATGGACTTGTTCCATCCGCAACAACTTTGAAAACCGCGGTCCCGCCTTGGACGATTTGCTGATCTTGAGGTTGGACAATTATCTCTGGGGCAAATAACCCCACCCTAACCCTAGCCCAAGTGGATGTAGTAGCACCGGCTGCATTGGCCACAATTACTGCATAATCACCGGCGTCTGTAGACTTCGCTGCTTCTATATTTAACGAGGGTTCGGTTTTATCCAGCAAAATTTGGCCGTCTTTTAACCAAAGGTAATGTAGATAAGGTCCCGTAGCTTGCACTTGCAAAGAGAACGGCTGGCCAGGAGCAATAGTTATATGGCTAGGTGATGCCACAATCGAAGGCGGAATTGTCTTTGTATTTGAGGTAGGACCGATTATCGCATAAAACATACGCGCAATTGCAGGAGACACAGGATTTGTAATTCTAAAATTCCCAAGGCTGTCGAAATCGCCTACAGTAGCTACCATCCAGTTGCTCAGCGGGATAGCTGGGTCTGGAGAGGCAAGGATGTTATATCTCGCCTGAGGAGTTCCTTTCACTCCAGCCAACACGTAACCTTTCTTATCATAGATCCAGTCAGTGATTGTTAAAGTAGTAGGTGGTTCAAGAAAAGATACCTGAATAAGAGGACTAGTTGCTGCACCTAACCCCAGACCTATGCCTGATGCTTCTGCCCGTAACCTGTAAATACCTTCCACGGGTAACATCAAATCTGTAAAAACTGCCTTTCCACTTTCATCGGTCAGACGTGTTAAGGTGCCACTTAACGGGCCTGGGCCTTCCTCGATATCTATTGTTATAGGCACCCCGTTAGATGAAACTGGGGTACCGCTTGAACTGGCAATTTGAACAATTACGGGGTCCAAAATCTGACCAGGCTTGGCCCACGTTGGACATGAACTAAATATCAGTTTCGATCCCACTGGGGGAGCCCCTGATGGAACCACATCTCTCCACGAAGTGCCTACACGAAGCTCGTCGATATACTGCATGCCTCCTGAACTTGGACTTGAATAAAGTTGGAAATATCCAATAGAGGATGGGTCGCTACCGCCGGTCGTAGTGCCCAGCGGGTCAGGTGGTACGGAAGCTCCAAAAGTGAAAATAGGAGGATCCACCCATAAACTTACCTCGTCGTTACCAGGTTGAAATCTGTATCTGAACACAATCAGGTGCACACCGCTATCAAGGTTTGTGGCCAAGGTATACCCCGGTGAGCTTGCCCTCTTGCCGATACCAATTCGATTATCCGGGGTTAAAAAAACCCCTGCTTGTGGCGAAGACTCACTACCGGACGTGCTGGTCAAATATGCAATCAGCTGAGTCGACGGTGGTGGCACAAGGATTTTTATCAAAAACGATGCATATACCTCATTGCCGTCTGCTGCTTGAATTGGGTCAAATGCTAAAACGGATCGTCTCGCAGTACCACTTGGAGCACGACGAACCCCTTTCCCAACAGCTAGGGGGAATCCCTCAGGCGCTTCGAGCGCCGCGACGTTAGTTACCATGAGTTCCCAACCTGTACTCCCAGCTTGCCAATTTGGAGCTCCCACGTCATTAAGGCGCCCTTCTGCATAATCGAAACCATCGTAGTAAGGTAGGGGTACTGCCCAACTATAGAGGACGCATGTTATAAGTGCGGCTCCTGTCATCAGCCCTGCGGTATAGCGGGTGGTTGCAACATTGTACTTGGCGAATCGGATCCTTTTCATATTGATACCCTTTAAAATTATGTTGAGTTTATTCTGGAGCAAAAGGACCTCGCCCCGCCCCTGCATAGCGGGTAACAATCGTTGGGACAAGGTCGACCGGGTGCAAACTGTAGGTGTATGGAGGGGCAAAAACTGTATCGTTTCCGGGAGGTGTATACCTACCGTCTGAAGGGCTTTCGTACCACTTGACGTTAACAAACTTGTTACCTGCAGCGTAAACTTTACCGGGCTGGCCGCTGGTGATATAGACTTCCCACGGGTTCTGGACATTTTCGAACCAGTTATTTTCTATTCGGCATTCCGCATAAAGCCTAGACCTTATGCAATAATTGTTCCCGGGAGCGTTATAGTAATTGTTGAAAACGTGGGCTCGGCCAAACCGGACTGATGGCATTCGTTCTACACACAACTCCCCCCACCAGTTGTGGTGGAACGTAACCCGGTAATTCCCCGTGTCACTGTCTGAAGAGGCTATTAAGTTGCAAAAGTTGTGTCCGCTGTTGGCTGTATAGTAAAACCGACACCAGGAAACAGTGATTAGGTCTGATTGCTGTGTTATGTCAATGAGACCGTCCCGAGCGTCTGCAATTGTACAGTGGTCAATCCAGACGTTGGTGGAGTAATGAATCCCAATGCCATCCTCCGTTGATCCAATAATTGTCAGATTCCGTATTATTACATTTGTGGAGCGGTACAGGTATAATCCACCGCCCACCAAGGTCGCATTTGTCCCATGCCCAATTACCGTTTTATTAGGTCTAATATGTGTATCCATGCCGGATATTGGAATTGTGCCAACCACGTAGATTACATATGGACCATTTGCGTCAGTATATTGCCGCAACTGCGTTGCATTGCTCACCGTCACAACTGGTCCCCCAGCCCCTCCCGTGAGATTTATTCCCACACTGGCAAAACCAATATGATTAAAGTCAACATTAAGTAACTCCGACGGCTGCACCGTAATTGTCGCTACCGAGCTTGTTACTGATCCGAGGGAGTTTGTTACGACCACATAATAATTTCCGCTGTCATTCGTCGTAACAGGACCTAATACTAAAAAGGCATTCGTACTCACAGACAAAAGCAGGTTCGGATCCTTATACCACATATACCACAGGGGCATGGTCCCAACTGCTGATACACTCAGTGTCACAATCTCCGCTTCACCAACAATCTTGCTCTCCGGTTGCCGAATTATAAAAGGCGCAACAAAAATATTGGAGACCGTTAATGTAACAACACTACTAGTCACCGCACCCACGCTGTTGGTAACCACTACGAAGTACTGCCCGCTATGTGATTCTTGGACATTTTCAATCACATAAGTTGGATTTGTGGCATTTAAAACTTTGCTGTCATTAAAATACCATTGATAAGACAATGGTTGTGTACCACTTGCAACCACACTGAAGACAGCCGTCTGGCTAGACGTGACCACTAGGCTTACTGGTTGCTGTATGATAATGGGCGGCCGGGGACGTGGTGTCCCTAAAACTCTGATGATATAGAATCTGAAAGCGTTAGTGTCCATTGGCACGGAAATCTCGCATGTCCCGTCCTCACTGATTGTGCCCCAACCCACGGTTTGCCAGCTATCAATCGGCAGCGTTAAATCTGGTGATGATAGAAGCTCGAAGTCTCTTCCAGGCAGTGAACTGATGGCGCGAAATAAAAAACGATTTTCTATAGGAATCAGCGCTTCTTCAATCTTCACAGACGGGACTAGCTCAGATGAAGGCAATACTTCACTCCAATTGGTCCCCACGCGAATCTCGTCCACATAAATGATTTGGTTGACACCGTGATTTAAAAATAAGTATGACAACGCTGGGGCATCTGAGGAACTATTCCCTCCAGCTATTAATGTTGGTGTTGGAGGATTACTACTGAGACCCGTTGGCGGGTCTAGCCATAACGCCACTTCGTCGTTTCCCGATAAAAACCGATATCGTACTACTACCAAATGAGGGCCTACACCTACGCCTGATATGGTTGCCTGAGGCGAGCTTGAGTATTTCGCAATTCCTAAAGAAGTGCCATTTAGGAATACACCCAATGGGGGTGAGCTGGATGCCGAATTACCATTCTGGAGATATAGGATCAGTTTACTTGCGTTGCCAGGATCACGAACGCTGAGTAGAAATGATACATATACGTCCCCGCTAGAGATGGGTCCAAACGGTGCGGCTTTTTTCTTAAATGTTCCTCCACTCATCACTACGCCTGCGCCGGAACAAGCTGGCAATCCTGGGTAAGCAAGCGCGGCAACGTTTGTAACCATTAACGCAGTACTAGGGCTATCGCCACCAGTCCATAATGCCGATCCCACTCCTACCTCCCCTAAACGGCCATTAGGGTAATCAAAATGTTCAACCAACAGTTGACTCAATACAATTACACTTATCCCAAACACCGAAAGAAAAATTAACGTTGCCTTCAATCGGAATGCCGGTGGCCTTAACATAGCTATTTAAATCTTTTGGGACTCCCAAATCATTGTCAAAGGAAACCAATTCGGAAAAAATGCAAACTTCTTTCAAAAAACTGTACTGCCCAGGAGCATGCGCCGTGTTAACTTAACTACGTCTCACAATTTTGCATCCACCTTGCATATGTTGGTTTTCTATAACCCCCTTGTGAAGCAAAGTTAAACACCAATTGTGACAATCTGCGAAACCCCTGGGGCAAAGCTGTGCAGAATTTAGGCTGTAGACAACGTGCATCACCACCATCACATCTCTATGTTCACAATGTCACCTAAGGATTCAGAAGCGAGCTGAGTTTTGAATAAACGGTCAATATTCCGAAAATGTGCAATCCAACGGGGTTCCTCTCCTTTCGATTTTGACCTTTGAATTGGAGCACTTTCCGCAACAAATACGTATTCAACATGGGATTTGTCTAAAAGAGTGCCCGGTTAGATTGGAGAATCCCGATAGAATTACGCCAACCAAAAAAGCTAACGCTTAAATGACAAAACAAAGCCGCGACTAATGCTCCTTGCTCAAAACGCCGTGTTCCCTTGTGTCTATCTTCTTGTTATGTACAGCAATTAAATAGTTAGCTAACGATGCCAAATGAATGGCATGAAGTTGCGCATTTTTGCTCGCGGTAAATAAAATTATTCAACCCTCCGTCCAAACCTTCTCCAGCTATAAATTGGTTACTCGAACATGATAGTCGATCCTTTCAAATCAAGTTGATTTCAGATCGGCCATATGGGTGTAAAAATACCAGTAAGCAAAAACCAGCTTCCATAGTCCTTGCCTTGACAGGGCGCAGTTGGGTTGGAATTTGCCATCGCAAGCCCGAAATAGGCCTTTTGAACCCAAGCGACCTAAACGCTCACCCGGTATTAATTATTTTAGTATTGGCTCTAGTGAAACACACGCCCTTACGTAACTGGCAATCGTTTAGTATGTAGTTGATTGGGTGGGTTGCGCTCATAAAAAATGCAGGTTATTACCTGCCCAACCAAAGTGTTTGTTCACATTCTATAGTTCCCAGTTTGAATTCTCTCTTCCCTGGGCCAGTGGCGGTGAATTATTACATTTGAGCACGATGTGAAAAATCTAGGCCAACTCAGTCTGGCATAATTTTGGGATTCATGCCGAGAATCTGTAAATTGGCGCTCTATGGAAAAAACATGCGACATTGTCAATGATACCACGCCTAAATTAATTCATCACAATTTGTGTTTAGTAGTGCTTGGTGAATGTTATTTCCCCCCACCCCTCATCGCTGAAATTAATCGTCAAAGGTACACTTTAAACCACGCCGATGTATTTTCTCATATGCATTTTCATATTAGACGCAGCTGAGACCTTAATCCAGTATGCATTGGTTGGATTAACACCCGTTTGTTTATTTCAGCGTGTGATAAATTTTGCTTTGCAATCAGCCTACGGCTGTTAACTTCCGAGAAGATGAAAGCTGTGATTCTTGCTGCCGGCAAGGGGACCAGGATGCAGCATTTAACCACGGCAGTGCCAAAACCGATGCTGCAGATCGCTGGGAAACCAATTCTGGAGTACATTGTGCAGGCGCTAGCAAAAAACAATGTTCGCGAAATTTTCATCATTACTGGCTACAGAGCAGAAGTGGTCGAGCAATATTTTAAAACCGGCGAAGCGTTTGGCGTACGAATTCAGTACGGCCGTCAGATTGTGCAGGATGGCACTGGAAAGGCTCCTGAGCTCGCAATTGATTTTATTGGTGATTCCCCGTTTTTGCTCATGTACGGCGATATAATTGTTCCACCAACTGTATATGGGGAATTAATTCGGCTATTTCATACGCGAGGCCCACATGCCGTAATAGCTGTGACCTCGGGTGAAGACGTCCAAAAAGGCGGGCTGTGTATTTTCTCAGAGGGGTTCCAGTTAACTACGATTGTAGAAAAGCCCTCTGAAAGTGAGATGGAGGAACTAAAAAACGCTGGGGTAATCCTGCCTGGTGGTCCACTTTGGTATAACGCGGGAATTTACGTATTCACGCCAATTTTATTCACGTTCACAGCCAAGCTTCAAAAATCGCGGCGAGGGGAGTATGAACTGACAGATGCAATAAAAAATATGGTTGCCTCTGGGTATCAAGTCTTAGGTGTTCCAATAATGGGGCCGTGGTACGACGTGCGAGACCCGGACGTTTTACAGAGTTTGCAGGAAAAACCACCTGAATTCATTCTTTCACTTTAGAGTGAGTTGCGATTGGGGTGGTATTCGGTAATGCACTTACTTCTAGGCAGAGTTACAACCTGCTGAAAAGTGTAGTTCAACGGTTGTTCCCGGACCAGGTTTTTCAGTTGGAAGCCCGAACTGTTCTTGGATTTTCTGAGCTAAAGCATCCATTGCATCCGGTTCGCCATGTGTGAGAAAGATCCGAGGCTTACAGTGAGCAAATGACCTAACCCAGTTTAGTAGGTCTCGTTGTCCTGCATGTGCGCTAAATCCACCGAGTGTGTGTATCTTCGCTTTAACCGCTATCTTTTCGCCGAAGATGCGGACGTATTTTGCACCCTCCACGAGACTACGACCTAGTGTTCCTCGTGCTTGATAGCCGACGATTATGACAGAGGTTTCGGGCTTCCAGAGGTTGTGTTTGAGGTGGTGTAAGATTCGACCCGCATTACACATTCCTGCCCCAGCCAAAATCATGCATGGGCCTTCTACCTCATTTAACGCCACCGATTCCTGTGCGGTTACTACTGGCGTGACTGTGCTGAGGTCTTCGTTAAGGGGACGCTCCCTGTTTAACGTTTGGAATTCTTCGTCCAGCAACTCCAAATGGCGCATATAAATCCGCGTCGCCTCAATTGCCATTGGACTGTCCAAATAAACTGGGAATTTCGGAATCTTTTTTTCGCGAAATAGAATAGCTAGCACGTAAAGCAACACCTGAGCCCTACCTACTGCAAACGTTGGAACCAGGATCTTACCTTTCCGTTTCACTGCCTCAACGACTATGCTTTCAAATTCATCAACTGTTTCTTGGAGAGATTTATGGTCCCGGTTACCGTACGTAGATTCAAGGATCACTGTGTCGGCTGCAGGAATGCTAGCGGGATCTCGCAGTAACGGCGCGCCTTTTTGACCTAAGTCACCCGAGAACACAAAAGTGTGAGTTGCATAGTTATTAGTTACTTGGAGTATAACACTGGCCGAACCAAGTAGGTGTCCTGCTTCTACGAAAGTAGCTGTGATATTATCAGCGATCCTCACCGGGGTATCATACGGTAATTCCTTAAATAGTGCCCTGACTTGGGCGACGTCCTCCGCCAAAAACAAAGGTTCAATTGGCGGTTCATTCGCGCGCATGCGTTTCCGGTTTATCCGCTGAATGTCTTGTAATTGGACTTTTGCTGCATCCCGAAGTATTAGCTCAGTAAGCTCAGCTGTCGCCGATGTGCAATAAATAGGACCTTTATACCCCGCCTTCACCAGCAATGGTAATCGGCCACTATGATCCAAGTGGGCATGGGTGAGGAGAACACAACAGATCGCATTCGGGTCTATTTCCTTTGGCAATGCATTCTCCTGGATCGCGTGCGCATGTCCTTGGAACATACCACAATCTACGAGTAAATGTGCGCTGTTACCGTTGACTAAATAACACGTTCCCGTGACTTCTTGGGCTGCGCCTAGGAACGAGATCTTAATCGTTCCTCGATTTTGCAGCTGTTTGTTTTCTTCGTCGGACTTTTGCATTGCCAAAAGCTGTTGGTTTTAAGTGGGCGTTCGGGTCAAACAGCTACTGGTGCTTTAATTGCAGGCCATGGGTCGTAGCCGATTAGTTCAATGTCCTCGTATCGGAATCTGAAAACATCCTTGATTGCCGGATTCAGCACTATCCTCGGCAACGGTTTGGGTTTACGCTGAAGTTGGGTTTTAGCCTGTTCTATGTGATTGATATATAGGTGAAGATCACCATAAGAAATTACCAGTTCCCCGGGTTCAAGCTCACACACATGAGCTACCATGTGAGTTAGCAATGCATAACTCGCAATATTAAACGGAACCCCTAAGAATATATCGCCGCTGCGCTGATACATGTGACAACTCAGTTGGTGATCTTGAACATAAAACTGGAACAGAGTGTGACATGGTGGAAGAGCCATTTGCTCCAGTTCACCTGGATTCCACGCACTTACGACCAGCCTTCTGCTGTATGGGTTAGTTTTGATTTCATCAATCACTCTTTGGATTTGGTTGATTGATCGCCCATCGGGTGTCCGCCAATCGCACCACTGTGCCCCATAAATCCTCCCTAAATTACCGTCTTGGTCAGCCCACTCATCCCAAATCGTGACCCCATGCTCATGCAGGTACTTGATATTCGTATCGCCCCGCAAAAACCACAAAAGTTCGTACACAACGGATTTGAAGTGAATTTTTTTTGTGGTAAGCAATGGGAATCCGTCTCTCAGGTTATGTCTAAATTGTAACCCAAAAACCGAGATTGTCCCGGTTCCAGTCCGGTCAGGTCTCGGTTTGCCGAATTCCAAAACGTGTTTTAACAGATTTAAGTATGCCTCCATGCTTTTTTAGAATGCTCTTTCTGACGCAAAAAATAAAGTGTTTTGAGGCCTATCGGTATATGGTTTTAAAAATTTTGAGCCCTGCGGCCAAACGTTCGATCACATTATTGCGCGCATAAAGGAGATTTTCCGAGGCTAAATCCGGCATTATATTTTGACCGTATGCCGATGAAAGCCATTTGAGGCAATTATGTTGAAGTGAGGGATCCGATTCCCCTACTTTCTTAGGACCAATACTTTGGGCTTTGTAGCTCATCGTTTTGCAACCAACCCCAAAGCCGTGCATATATAAATCGCTTCCATTATTTGCAGGATTCCCACACACGGGCCTAAGTGCTTTCTGCAAAGGATTAGCACGGGTTTTCTTGCAGTTATCAACCAAACAAAGAATAAGAGTGTTTGGTAATTTCTGAACTTCCTATACAGTCTTGTAAGAGCCTCGCTTAGTTGATCACTCCACACTCACATTCACCGTTGAAATGCCAAGTGGTAAGTATCACATCATAAACGATGGCTTGGCCTCGCATTTAGCTAGTTATTGGGACAAATAATTGAGGATACTTGGTTTTTCCAATGGTTTGTCGGCATTCCCTAAAGAATTTCTAAAATGGGTTTAACCCCATCGTACGATTCTTTCAGTCAAACCAAGCATTTTGACTCACAAATAACCAGGATTTGGAAGGCGTTGGATAATTGGGGGGCGCCTTTTAACGCTTGCGAGATTTATGCCACAGTATACCCACTTGAAAAACGGCTTGCGTGGCGCACCTTCTAAACTGCATTTTTGGGTATGATTAAACAAAAGAAAACAAACCCAATAGACGACCAATTCTATTTGCCGGCAGACAGGTTTTTTAAAAAATTTGCAAACGAGGCCCTTACTTTTGACGACTTAACGTTAGCGACTCAATATTCGGAGATCTTACCTAGTGAGACCAATTTGAGTGTGGAGCTAGCAACGGGGCTCGTTTTGAACGTACCAATCTTTTCAGCCGACATGGATACCGTCACTGAGTCACGGATGGCAATCGCCATGGCATTGAATGGTGGTATGGGAATCATCCATTGTAACATGCCTGAAAGGCAACAGCTCTCGGAGGTCAGCCGCGTAAAACACTATGTGCCTGGCATGATTCAGGACCCAATAAAAGTCTCCCCAGATCAATATATTAGCGACGTGCTAAAGATGATTGAGGAAAAACGCTACACGTTTAGTACATTCCCAGTGGTGGAACAGTCTGGCAAATTGGTGGGATTGCTTTTCGGACATGCAGTAAAACCCAGATACGCCCAAAAGAAGGTCAGTGAGCTTATGACGCCTCGCGACCGAGTACATACAATCAATAAGAAAGATTTAGGGCGCGATCCAATTGCTACAGCTGATAAGTTCTTCACAGAGCACCCAGGAATTCACAAGCTCATTGTGGTAGATGACGAAGATAAACTTAGCGGGATGTTTACCATGAACGATGTGGAACGTATTACCCAGGAGCGCAAGGCTCAAATTAAACCAGCTCGTGACTCCAAATACAGACTCGTGTGCGGAGCTTCCATTAGTCCGGTTCGTACACCCACAGGAGAATTAGACCGACAACGCATTATCAACCATGTGGGGGCTTTGGTGGAGCGAGGTGTTGACCTAGTAACAATATCCACCGCCCACGGTTTCAGCAAAACCGTAGGCGAGCTAGTAAAAATGCTAAGGGACGCTTTCCCGGATTTGCCAATAATGGCTGGTAACGTCACCTCAGCCGCAGGGGTGGACTTCCTGGCGCGAGCAGGCGCTAATATCATTAAGGTTGGACAGGGACCAGGCTCAATTTGTACGACTCGATTAGTGGCTGGCGTCGGAATTCCTCAAATGACTGCCTTGTATGTTTGTTCACGCGCGGCAAAAAAAGCAAAGGTCAAAATTGTAGCTGATGGGGGCATTACTAAAAGCGGCGACATCGTAAAAGCATTGACTTTGGCCGATGCTGTAATGTGCGGCGCTCTATTTGCCGGATGCGATGAAGCACCAGGTGAAGTAATGGAAATTGATGGCAAACTCTATAAACAATATAGAGGGATGGGCAGCCTAGCTGCTATGAAATTAGGGTCCGCAATTCGTTACGGACACGCAGGCAACCGCCTGCAAAAGATTGCACCAGAAGGTATCGAAGCGTTAAAAGAAGTTACCGGCTCGGTTGACCGCGTAATGGCCCAGCTAATCGGGGGGTTACAATCCGGCATGGGCTATCTAGGCGCGGTAAACTTGGAAGAATTAAAGCAAAAGGCTAGATATATCAGGGTAACACCAGCAGGAATGCGCGAAGCCGGACCCCACGACGTGATCGAGATTAAAACCAAACCGTAAAAACGTCGCATTCCATTAATTTCCTCTTTCCCTTTTACAATTACATTATGCATTGAACGCTACTTGGATTAACGCACGGAGGGTCTTTCCCTCTTGCACTTTCCTAAATAGCTAAAATTGCAAAATAAAACGCCCGGAAACTAGCTTGCCTCAAGGGTAAGCCGCTGAACTACAAAACTTCGGTCCAAGCCGTTTTTACCCTTAAATATGCTCCTCCTCCTTCACAAATTTCTGAATCCTTCGGGCCGCCCTCAGGTGGTGCTCTATACATTTGCATGGCTAAAAAGTCCCTGGGAAATCGACGGCAATTCTAGATCAAGGCCCGCACACATTTGAAAACTCCGAAAATGGCTATCCCATTGTTATAGGAGGTTTCGAAGATTAGTCTCGGCATGGATTCAATCACGGTTTACGCCTCCTTTGCATAAACTTCCCTTATAATGTAGGCTTTCCTGGATCCCAACCTGTGCGTACAACCTACTATCAGCTACGAGGCATAACCAAAAATACCATATACTGAACCGCTAAGACTTATTGAGCGCATGCCAGTGAGGTAAATCGCTGGGGCAAGACCAACCACCAGCAAGCCAATACAAAACCTTGGGATTAAACTTGAGAGAGGTTTTAAACTGGCATAAACTTTTTTTGGTGAACCAACAGCAGGGATTAAACCTATCGCAACGCTTAACGCAGTCGCTGGTGCTTGCACCGCAGCTGCAGCAATCCTTAATTTTGCTGCAAGCACCGATAATGGAGCTTAAAGCGATAATAGAAAAGGAACTCGAACAAAACCCTGTATTGGAAGAGGTACCTAGCACTGCTGCATCCGATGGCGGAAGCGAAACTGTGGAAATGTCAAATGATACAAGGGCGTTAGCTGACCCAGCGGAGCCTCCCTCAGACTTAACTTATGACCCCGCTCTCGCCAAACCTGCATCAGGACCAGTGGATGACTTCGATGCGGAATTTGAGCGCCTCGCTCAAATTGACGAAGAATGGCGGTCCCAATTGGCTGAAGCGGAAGGGATTAAGTCTCCTACCCCAGAAGAGGAGGAGAAAAGGCGGTTCTTGTTTGATTCGCTTACTGCGGGTCCAACACTTCACCAATTTCTACTCGAGCAAGTGGCATTGTCTGACCTTTCAAAAGAAGATGCTTCCTTGGCGGAGCTTATTATAGGGAACATTGACGACAACGGTTATTTGAAGACCACCGTAGAAGAGATTGCCACAGAGGCAAGGACAACGCCCGAAAAGGTCTTAGAAGTATTAAAGACGGTGCAAAGTTTTGATCCGCCTGGGGTCGGAGCGAGAGACGTCAGAGAATGCTTGCTACTTCAACTGGAACGCGCTAGCCGCCAAAACACCCTCGAGTACAAAATCATCCAGGATTATTTCAATGACCTGGTAAAGCACCGCTACCCCCAAATCGCCAAATTCTTAAATGTGCCAGTGGAGGAAGTACAAAAGGCGGTTCAAGCTATTGCACAGCTTGATCCAAAACCTGGCCGTCAATTCGCCCCAGATAATGAGGCTTACGTCGTACCAGATGTGTACGTTACAAAAGTCGGGGAGGAATATATCGTCACTTTGAATGAAGACTTTTTGCCACGGTTGCGCATCAGTAATGTTTACAAAGATGTGATGACGCGGACACGAATAGACCTGCAACCTTTCTCCCTTGCATTTCAGGATGCTCCGTCACAAATCCAGACAAAAGTACAAATGATTCAAGAGGCCATCAAGGCGGGTAATGATTTCAAAGCCTTGGAATTACTTCAAACTCTTGGCAACGACCCTGAACTCACAATTGATCAGCAAAGGCAGGCCCGTGAGCTAATAGCAAAAGTTCGGGAACGCCAATCATTAGAAGAAGCAAAAAAATATATACGGGACAAGATCCGCGCAGGCAAATTCCTAATCAAAAGCATTCAGCAGCGGCAAGAGACTATTCTTAACATCGCAAAAGAGATTGTTAATCGACAAAAAGAGTTTTTCGAAAAAGGCATAGCTCATTTGAAGCCCATGACCATGGCACAGATTGCGCAAGCTGTGGGGGTTCATGAAACCACCGTCAGCCGCGCTGTGTCTGGCAAATACATGCAGACACCCCAAGGCCTGTTTGAAATGAAATTTTTCTTTACCACCGGCATTCCCACAGAGGAAGGTAATGCCCTCTCAAATACTACTGTTAAAAACATGATCGCTGAATTGTTTAAAAACGAAGACCCGCGTAACCCATTATCAGACCAGCAGATTGTAGAAATACTCAGGAGTCGCGGGATCAAAATCGCCCGTCGCACTGTGGCCAAATATAGGGCCGAATTAAACATCCTGCCATCCCACCTCCGCAAAGTATATTGAATTAAATTTGGTCTGTTGCTATCCCAATTCAGCTTTTATGGCTTGTACATATTCTCATGGAAGTCAATGACAGCAACAGCAGGCTTCATGGAAAAGCCTTCCTTACTAATGGGTTAACCCTAAATGGCCCACTAACACGCAATTAGCAAATTTACTCAAACCGCACCAATGTAACCCGTTTTGCATCCCAACTTTGTCCAAGACAAAAATTCCCCACGAAACCATAACATAAAAAGGCTAGATACAAACCAAACCCGCACGTTTGACGTTTATTTTGCAAAAATCAGCCAAGTTTTTAATATGCACCCGTGTCGAGCTACCTTATTTTAACCGGACTGCAAAATAAATTTCAGACTGGCACGCAGAGTTTATTTCAGTACAACCTTTGGAGTATGTATAACCAAAGCAGACTGTGAAAACAACTGCGGTAAGAACATATTGGTTGATCCTAACATGTTGCATCTCATGTACAGCGGCGAGGACCGCTGTAACGCTCGCAAATATTCAAACAAATGATATTCGGCGGGATGCCGTGGTTGTAGCTGTTGAACGAGTGCTACCCTCGGTTGTTAACATTGCAACCGAAGAGCTTGTTTCCGTAGTAGACCCTTTTGAGGAGATTTTTCGGCAATTTTGGGATCCATATCATAAAAGGCGACCAAAAAAAACCCGCTACAGCATTGGATCAGGAGTAATCATTGATAAAAAAGGATATCTTTTGAGTAACGCCCACGTCGTCAGACGGGCAAGCAAGATTTGGGTTACGTTGTCTACCGGAGAAAAGGTCTACGAAGCATTCGTCATATCCATTCATGAAAAGTCCGATATCGCGTTACTAAAGCTTAACGTTTCTGGCGAAGAATTTACACCAATTACCTTTGCCCAAGAAGATGATCTTCTCCTAGGGGAAACTGTAATTGCAGTTGGCAACCCTTTTGGATTAGGTGGTTCAGTAGCGCGCGGAATCCTTAGCTCCAAGAGTCGCTATGTACCAGCCGAAGATGGCCAATCTGATTATGATTGGATCCAGACTGATGCACCCATCAACCCCGGTAACAGCGGCGGGCCGCTCGTGAACCTCCGAGGCGAACTGATAGGCCTAAACACCGCAATCCTAAGGGATGCTCAAGGAATTGGGTTCGCAATTCCTGTACGCCGAATCCTAGATGCTTTAAGTGAGATGTTTCAGCCAGAGGTGTTACCTTCCCGACTTTGGTTTGGTGCACGGCTCCGTGGATGGCAATCACCCTTTACCGTTTTAGAAGTGGAGCCTAACAGTCCAGCAGCCAAAGCCCGACTGCGTCCGCAAGACAGAATTCTTAAAATTGACGGGGTTATACCACGTAATTACGTCCATTTGATTTCACTGATCGGTGAGCGGAAACCGGGGCCGATCACAATTACTCTTATCCGATCGAACACAACTAACGATGCTGTTGTTCAGCTTGTTCAGCTAGAACGGGTGTTTAATACCAAACTCATTACCGAAAAACTTGGGATTGATGTACAGCCGATGGGCACCAGCACTTCCACGGCGTCTCAAATGGATATTGCGGGACTAGTCGTCACTGAGGTCGAAAGCGGATCTAAAGCCGAAGGCGTGCTGCGCCCCGGGATGATAATTGTATCGATCGACGGTGTGCCAGCTACAGACCTTGTCACTGTAGGCCGTATTCTCAATAAAAAAAGACGTGGTGACCGTGTACAACTAGAGGTTGTCTCGCAAACCAGGCAAGGCCAATTCCATTTCCTCCGCCGTTGGATAGTTGAACTGCCAGTCAAATAATGTATGCTTTTGTATCCGTAGCTTGAAGGTCAAATGCATGAAGATGTAATGATCGAAGTTAAGAATTTGACCAAAAAATACGCTGGGCGCGTAGCAGTGGACAACATTTCATTCACTGTGCGACGCGCCGAGGTAGTGGGCCTGCTTGGTCCAAACGGGGCTGGCAAAACGACAACGATGCGAATCATTGCAGGGTTTATCCCGGCTTCAAGCGGCACTGTGAAAGTCGCAGGTCTAGATGTTGTCCAACACAGCTTAGAAGTCCGCCGCCGTATTGGTTATATGCCCGAAAACAACCCATTGTATGGCGATTTGCGCGTGATCGAATACCTACGGTTCCGGGGCCAACTAAAAGGTTTAAGAAAACATCAATTACGTGAGCGGATTGATGCAGTTATGCAGCGATTGGAAATTACAAACGTCTCTCGCAAACTTATTGGACAGCTTTCAAAAGGTTATCGCCAACGTGTAGGTTTAGCAGATGCATTATTGACTAATCCAGACTTACTTATACTCGACGAGCCAACTATTGGCCTGGATCCCCAACAAGTCCGATCTGTACGGGAACTGATCCGGGAACTTTCAAAACAACATACGGTTTTAATTTCCACGCATATTTTGTCCGAAGCCGAGATGATCTGTGACAGGGTGTTGATCATTAATGGAGGTACTCTAATTGCTGAAGGTACCCCCTCAGAACTCGCTGCAAACTTGGGTGCAGGGACACACATACTCGTCGAGGTCACTGGAAATATAGACGCATTTGCTAAAAAGCTCAGCACCCTACCTAACATGGAAAAGATCGAAACCCAAAATATGGAAGACGGCTTTACAAAGTTCACAATCGCCGTAAAAGGCGACACTGATATCCGCGTGGCAGTTTTTGACATTGCAGTGGAAACATCTTGCAAAATTCGCGCGCTAAGTTCAGTTAAGCTCTCTTTGGAGGATATTTACGTCCAAGCCACAAAACCCAAACCATCCGCCGAGGAATCTGAAGATGAATCCTAGACTTCATCCCATACGCACATGTTTTATAATATTACGACGTGAGTTGCTCAATTTTTTTACCTCCTGGACTGGGTACGGGTTGCTTACCGGATCCGCTTTCTTGAACGGATTAAGCTTTGTAATCCTCCTACTCCGTTTAATAGATGAACCGACGGTAGTACCAGCATCTGAGCTGTATTTTGCGACTCCATTCTACTGGTTAGTCGCTTTACTTGCAGCTCCGCTTATTACTATGCGCATGTTCGCTCAAGAGAAATTCTCTGGCACTTTTGAGACGCTTATGACAGCCCCAGTCACGGACACTTCAGTAGTCATCGGTAAGTTCGGAGCGGCCTGGTTGTTCTTTATGCTAATTTGGGTACCCGTGCCCGTCTACATGTACGCATTGGCAAAAGTTAGTGGTATGCCTGAACTTTTTAAACTCCCAAGTGTGGTGGGAATGTATGTCGGGACTGGATTGCTTGGTGCTGCATTTGTTAGTATTGGGTGTTGGGCTTCCGCTTTAACTAGGAGCCAGATCCTGGCTGCCGTAATTGCACTTGCGGGGAATATGACATTATTTCTTGCCAGTTTTATTGGCGGTAAATTCATCGTGCCATCTAAGCTGGCAACGCAGATCGTTGATTACATCAACATCGTAAGCCTGTTGCAAGATTACGCAAAGGGAATAGTTGACACACGCTTGATTGTCTATTGCAGTACTTTGACGGCGCTGTTTTTGACTCTGACAGTTGTTGTGGTGGGAAGTAGAAAATGGAAATGAAGTCTGAAGCTAAAACTGAGGTCGCTACTCAAACTTTTGGGAAAAGGCTCCGCCTAAAAGCGGGAACTTACCTTATCATCGGCATATCTTCGTTGCTTGCATTGGTGTTAATGATTAACTACCTAAGCAGCCAGTATTATACCCGCTTTTTCCTCGAGCAAAGCCGATCTGAAAAACTCTCTGCACAAACAGTGCGTATCCTAAAAACACTCACTAATCAAGTTAGCATCACGGTCTTTTTCGATCCCGAAGAGGATGAAACGCTCTACCATCTTGTGACAAGTCTGGTGCGTGAACTTGCGCACGCTACCCCATATATCACCTACCGATTTGTTAACCCAGCTAGACAACCTGCCGAAGCAGAACGCATTCTTGCTAACTACAAATTGTCCTCTCTTAAACATCGTAACTTCGTGGTTGTAGAAGCCGATAGGCGTACAAAACTCTTGTTTGCGAACGAGTTAGGCGAGTACAGGATTGACATCCTCCCTCAAACTGGAAAAGCAGTTGCTCAATATCGCCGAAAGCTATTGACATTCCGGGGTGAACAATTGATTGCAGAGGCCATTTTTAGTCTAACACATCCAATCAGTGGCAAGGTGTACTTTTTGCAGGGCCATGGTGAACACGACCCTGAATTAATTGAACACCCCCACGGTTATTCAAAACTAGCTGAGATGCTATGCCAAGCGCTGAACATTGCTTGGCAAAAACTCTGGCTAACTAGTGGAATTCCTTCAGATTGTTCGCTGCTAATCATTGCCGGTGCACGGCTCCCACTCAGCTCAGCCGAAATTGAGCAGTTGGATACTTACTTAAAAAATGGCGGTCGTGCTTTGATTCTTCTCCCCACAATGGCAATTGGCGACGATTCCAGAATAGATTCTCTACTTATCAAATGGGGAATAAACGCACCTAAAAAAATCGTATTTGATCCGCAGTTTTCCCCTACGGGAAGCGATGTCCTAACTGCAGGTTTAAATGGTGAGCATCAAATTACACGCTCGCTACTTGCAGACACACCAGATATAAAGCTGCGGCTTGTATTGCCACGACCCGTTCAACTTCTCTCTAGAACCGGTACTTCGACCCCAGACAAACCCCAGGTGGTCCCGCTACTGTTCACCAGCGAACAAGCATATGAAGCATCCACATCACGGGCCGGGGTACCAGAACGAAATCCTCTTCAAGACCGTCAAGGGCGGTTTTCCCTCGCGGTAGCAGTTGAATATGGCACCGTAAAGGGAATCACCACAGAACGTGGTGTTACCCGAATGGTAGTTGTAGGGGATTCGCTCTTCCTGGACAATGAACTGATAGATTCACCACCTGCAAACAGGCAATTTGCATGGTTAGCCATAAACTGGTTGTTGGTTCGACCCAGCACAATCTTTGAGGGTATTTGGGCCACGCCCGTGAAGGAATACATCCTATTGCTCACACCAGCACAGCAAAACACTTTGAAATGGTTGTTCCTTGTAATAGTGCCGGGTGTCTTCGTTGTTATGGGAAGCATAATCAATTGGTGGCGCCGTTAAACTCATTCTAGCTCTATGCGCCCAAAAACCGCATTAATACTTCTAGTTTCCGCAATATTGATGGCAGGGTTCGTGTTCGTAATCGAACCTCGGGTGGCCGCAAGATACAAGGTCCGTACCCCTCAAAGGGTATTCCCAGAAATTACGCCAGAGGTCGTTTCAAGTGTTCGGGTCATATTTAATTTAACCAACGAACTTAATGTGATTCGTTTAAATGGGTCGTGGTACATAACGAAGCCGATTTCTTATCCTGCTGCTGCGGGAACTATAGAAACACTTTTACGAGTCTTAGCTGAGCTAGATTTCACTGCATCTATCGGAGAGATCAAATCGGAGCAGTTGCCTGAATTTGGATTGCAGCCACCTAAATACACTCTCACGATTAATGTGGGAAGCCTCGGGAAAACAATCTACGTAGGTAACCAAACACCTTTTCAAGACAAAGTCTACATCCAGCCTTCAGACAAAAACATTGTTATCCTGGCAAACCAGATCCTGAGTAAATGTCTTCCCACAACAATCGATGATTGGCGCGACAGATCAATATTTCTCGCTCGTGAAATTCAATGTAACCGGCTATTGTTATTGGTTGAGAACACTCCTGTTGAGTTAGAACTCCATCCCCCAATGCCACGATGGCGTATTGTAAAACCGATAAACGCCCGTGCGAATACATCCAAGGTTAACCGCATGCTGGAGCAGATCGCTTCAGCCAGGGTAAAAACATTTATTGCAGATTCCATTCCAAATAACTTGGAAGACTATGGACTGCTACCGCCAAAAATTGAGATTGCTCCCGCGATTGACGGCAACGTCATCAATAAGATCCGGTTAGGCGGGCCTGCGAATGAGACCGGCGACGAAATCTATGCACTGAGGGAATCACCTCCTTTGTTGTTTACCGTGGCTACTTATGATGTTCAAGATTGTCTCACTAAAATGGATGCGCTCAGAGACCCGCGTCTTATCGAGTTTAGCCCGGATCAAATTCAAGCTTTGCAAATTGTCTCAACTTCACGATTTAGGGTGGAGCGTGGAAGAAATGGCGAATGGCGAGTCAATGCAAACCAGGTTTGGAACGCTGATACCCAACTCGTCGCTCTGCTGCAACAAGTCCTTTGCAACATGGAGGTCTTCCAGTTTGTTAAACAGATCGCCACTGAATATGATTTGCCTGCTTATGGAATCACTGCGGATTCGCCTCGTTACATTATACACCTGGACCCGGCGAAAACAGGCCAGCCCAACCCTACATCCATAGAACTTCAGTTTGGTAAAATCGAAGGAAACAGAGTCTTTGTGCGAAGGACCGATGAGACCTCAATCTATGCAATCCGCCTTGCTGATTATAACCGTTTGGCTTGGGCGCCTTTTCAATTGCGGGACCGCCGCGCCTGGGGCTTTAATGTCGATCAGGTGTCCCGCGTAACTGTAAAAGAAGGCCCAAGAAATTACGAATTTCTGCGCCTGGGAACTAACAACTGGATCCAAAATAGCGGTCCACGCATCCAAGTTAATCCGTTTGCCATCGAAGAAACCGTTTATCGGCTTGGTGAACTCACAATGGTTGCCTGGGTTGCCATCGGCAAGGAATCGTTGCCGCAGTTCGGCATCTCAGACGATCCCGACGCAGTAACCGTGGAAACCAAAGACGGGAAAACGTACCGACTTGCCTTTGGTGGGCCCACCCCCTACGGATCGCTCTACGGTGCGGTTGAAATTGAAGGAACCATCTGGATTGGAGAACTTCCACGGGCAATCTGCGAGTTTGTTAAAACCTACCTAACGGCTTCCGAAAGTGACTTGTCACGACCATAACAACAAACCGCAATCAGACAACGCTACTTTAGCTTTTAGATTTTGGCGTAAGGCGCTGCTGCTCTGTGTTCTGGTCCCAGCAGGGATATGCGTAGCGATTGCTATTCTCCTCTATATCTTCGGACTACCCAAGCCCGTACTAAAAGCCGTTATCACTCACATAAGTAAAACTGGCGTCGAAGTACAACCAGAAAAGGTCAGGGTCATCTATCCCCTGACACTCGCTTTGGAAAACCCCAAAATACGCACTCATATGGGCTCAGCAATCTTTACTTTTGAATCAAAATCCCTAAGAGTACGGTTCTGGACACCTTCTTTGAGTTTACCATCAATACGCCCCGAAATTATTCACATTTTCAATGGCACAGTCACGATTGTAAGCCCAAACGGAACGGTTCTTTTCCAATTGACAAACCTAAACTTAGTAGCTTCGGGAGATTCCTCAAATCTGTGGCTTCTAACATGCGATTTCACATTCGGTGGAATAAACATTCACGCTAAATGCACGGTTTCTAACTTACCTAAGAATTTTCTGGAGTTCAGCCCCACGCGCACGCAACCACACCCAGAAACAAAAGTCCGGAGTTTGCCTTCAGAATATTTAAGTTCCATCGCAAATATCTACAAGGTTGCCAGCGAGAGTAAAGGGGCAATCAACCTTAAAGCTACCATTAACTATTCAAGTTTTATCCAATCTGCAGGCAATCTAGAAATTCTCCTGCAGCAAATGGCAATTGGGGATACGGTCGTCGAAAATCTAGTAACCGATATTTCGTTTCAACCGTCTATCAATGCTTCAAACACTACGGTCTTTTTCGACATTCGATCCGACAAGGTTTATCATCCGGTGCGTAACGTGAAAAACAGTAGGCTAGGCGGTACACTGGTTCTGGACTTTCAGTGCGACCGTCCCCCCATGGTAGAATTGTGCGGTGAATTCCGCGAAGGTGTATGGGATCTAGGTACATTTGAAAAAATAACCATAAACGCATCGGTTCAGCCCAAAAAATACCATACAGCAAAATCAGTACCGTCCAAAATATTTCCTTTGTTCGAACTGATTTCAAACGTAGATCTCACAGCCACTATTGGAATTACGAATTTCAGCCTTTGGGGTGGCCCAGTAGATAGATTTATTACCACGGTAAATTGGTCTTATCCAAAGTTATTGTTTACCAACCTTGTGTTAGGCGTCAAAGATGGTGAAGTTCGTGCCACAGCAATCGCGGATCTCTCATCGTCTACGATCCAATTCAACCTACACAGTCAGTGCAATCCCAGATATCTCTGGCCATTTTTAAGCGACAATGGTAGGCGTATCGTGGGTCAATTCGACTGGTTCTTGCCACCGAATATCATCCTCTCCGGATCCTTGCCGCTCCCAAAATATAACATCGAGCATGGGGATTTCTCTCCAAAGATATCTCCCTACAGCATAAACTTGTCCGGGAAGATCAACGCTACACAATTTGCTTATAAAGCACTTAAGATTGACAAAGCTGACCTAGAATTTCTGCTAACCAACGGCACCGTTTGTGTTTCTAAAGGCGTTCTTAACTCTGCAGATTCGCAAGTAACCTTTCAACTTACCCGGGCATTAACCCAAGATGGCCTAACTATCATATCAATTGCAGGTGCTATCAACCCAACTTTGCTAACACCTTTGCTCCCAACCCCTGCAAAACAAATACTAGATCGGTTTGCTTTCTCACAATTGATAACTACCAAGGGAAAGGCAATACTTCGCGCACGGCAAAACCTTCCAGAAGTAGCTGAGGGATCAATCACCGCTACTAACTTTACATATTTAGGCCACCTAATCGAATTCCTAAATACTTCAGTCACATATTCAAATGCTATGCTGTTGATCTCAAATCCAGTTGTTTCAATTTCAAACCAAACTGCTTACGCCGACAGCATTACAGTCGACCTCAGCAATTCGATGTTAGGAATCCAAAACGCTTATGGTGTCATTTATCCACATACCGTTGTTGAGTTGGTTAGCCCAAAAACGGCCATCACACTAAAGCCATTCAACTTCTTAAGCGCACCCACCGGTTCAATCTCAGGTAAAATTCCACTTAGGGGTAGCAAAGAAATCAATCTTAAACTCGAGTTAAGAGGCAACCAGTTCCAATGGTGGCGATTAAAATTCCAAGACTACGATGCCGCCGTACAAATAGTTAACGACCAATTGGATTTAAATGTTCAAAAATGTAAGTTTTATAGAGGCAATTTACAGCTTCAGGGGCATTTCGATTGGAGTCCTACCATCGGCACCGATTTTCGGTTCTCATCCACGTTTACAAATGTAGACTTGAACTACCTGCTTACAGATATTTTGACAACCTCTAACAAAACGGCAGGGGCGCTCACAGGCCAATTAATAATAACGTCTGCTAACACTGCGGATTACTCCACCTGGAACGGATATGGCTCTGCCCTCCTCAAGGATGGTTATCTCTGGGAACTGCCAATGTTCAGTATCCTGTCCCCGGTAATAGACTCTGCTTTCCCAGGCCTTGGTTCAACCCGATTTTCAGAAGGCACCGCTTCGTTCATTATTACTAACGGCGTGGTTAATTTTTCACTTTTGAGCATGCGCTCTCCACTTATGGAAATGATTTTGGAGGGCACGGTTGACTACCACGGTTATCTGAATATGCGTTTGATCGCCAATATATTTAAGGAGCTCTGGGTCGTTGGCCCAGTCATTAGTGGCATCATGTCACCTTTTATAAAGGCATTCGAATTCCATATTACCGGTCCTATTAGCTCACCCTCTATTAAGCCTCTTTACCTCCCCAAAGAGCTTACCTACCCGCTCCGGCCATTTAAATGGATTTTCGACCAGCTCCCAAACCATAAACAGAAGAAACGGACCTCCAAATATAATGAAATTAACACGCCCAGGAGCCAAAGGACAGGCACAAATAAATGATACAAACCGGTTGATTTCTGGAAACCTAGATCCATAGTACACCCTGCCGCCCAACCTTAAACACCCCACGTATGACTAGGGTTATCGTGCTTCGCACCCCTTTCTCTAAGTCCATCTCCCTCGCGAACCCCAAATTTATCCCCCAATTAGAATTATAACCCTTTTAACGATTAAAGCGTTTAAAAAATCCCAACTGGACTTTGATGTCGAGGCTGAAAATAGTAAATTTAATTTGATAAGGATGACTAGGGAATTGTTTCCCTCAGGACCGTGGATAGGCTTCTATAACTACCGGCCCGGTGGCGAAAGACATTACATGAGCCTTACCCTAGAATTCGCTGGTGGTATAGTCACCGGATCCGGAAACGACGACATAGGTTTTTTTACGATTGTCGGTACTTACGACATCCAAGAATTAGAATGCAACTTTATCAAAACTTATCCTGGTTCACACGAAGTAAGCTATCGCGGGTTTCGTGAAGGACGCGGCATTTGGGGTGTATGGGAAATCCCACCCGGAGCACGAGGTGGATTTTATATATGGCCAGTTAATAAAATGGGTGAAGAGATAGAAGAGGAGAAAAAACAAGCCATAATCCCACTGCCATCGAACTCTAGGCTGTTGCCATATCCGAAATTTTATAACCTACCCTTAGCCTTCAATTGCCGTACTAAATGATCCGCGATTCGCGTCGGTTCAGGAACGCGGTAGCCACGCGCACAGGACAAAACGATCTGGACTGCTTCAGGTAGGGTTATCAAATGGCCTATGCTTACATAAACAGGCCGAACTCTGTCACGCGTCCGCACCACTGCCCCAATCGACTCTCCCTTATACACCAAAATTGAGGTTGCACCTCTGCGCTGTTCAGGTTCTTCGTAAGTGCCAACAAGCCGGCTCTTAGCACAGCCAATGGAAGGCATGCCGACGATTACGCCGAGGTGACTTGCGAGTCCGAACCGGCGTGGGTGTGCAATACCCTGGCCATCGCATAATAACAAATCGGGTTGCCCGCGTAACCGATGCAACGCCTTTAAAAGGACAGGTACCTCTCTAAACGATAGCAATCCGGGAACGTAGGGAAAATTAATTGGCGCTACCGCATATGCAACCTCCAATACTTCACCACACTTAACGTCCCAGAGCACGGCAACCCCATAGCACTGCCCTAGATGCTCATCAAATGCTGCATCCAAGCCCACAATCTTCTTCACATTTCGACATAGGGGCTTTGATATTACCTTGGTTGCCAATTCGCGCTGAAGAGCGATTGCTTCTGGGACTGTGAGATCCCACCGATGTAACAAATCGTCACATTTCATCTAAGCTAAAATACGCATTAACTGAATGCGCCTTCAACCAAAACTAACTTGCAATTAAATCTGCGTATGACAAACTTCCTGGCATGATATATCAGCGAAGTATTACTTTCAGCACGCGTGGGCACCGGGAGATGCATGATCTTACGCCAGAACTGTTTAAAATCGTAAAGGAATCTGGTGTAAAAACCGGTGTTGCCCATGTGTTTGCAGTCGGCAGCACTAGTGCTGTTGGCACAATTGAATTTGAGCCGGGCCTCCAAAAAGACCTACCTGAACTTTTAGATAAGCTCATCCCACCTGACAAATCTTATGCACATGAAGACACCTGGCATGATGGCAACGGTCATTCACACCTCCAAGCCACTATGCTCGGGTGCTCATTGTCAATCCCAATTAAAGATGGATGCCTAGTGTTAGGTACTTGGCAACAAGTCTTCCATTTGGAATGTGATATCCGCCCTCGCAACCGGACTGTGGTGGTTACAATCATTGGCGAATAATTAACCTTTTTGCTACCCAAGAATAGGGGGTCTAGATCTATTACCCCCACTCCTGAATGCAATCAAAAGGTGTCACAGGTGACTTTTTGTAAACACGCCTAATTTATGGTAACTCGGCCGAACCACATAACATTTTCCGAAAACGTCAAGCAATTAGCACAGTATGTATACCTTTAATTCAGCTTTGACTATTCATGGGGGTTAGATATTCTTTGCGCTACTATGGCAAAACTTACAGTCAAAGACATTGACGTCCACGGTAAGCGTGTATTTGTGCGTGTTGATTTCAACGTACCCATGGAAGAAAAAGATGGGAAGATGGTTATAACTGACGTAACACGCATAAAGGAGACCTTACCCACTATTAGGCTTTTGATAGAAAAAGGTGCCAAGATCATTTTGGCTTCGCATCTAGGACGTCCTAAAGGTAAACGTGAACCTTCTATGTCGCTTCAGCCAGTGGCTGAGAAACTCTCAGAAATGATTGGGCGGCCAGTTCAGTTTGTGGACGATTGCATTGGAGCCAAAGTAGAAGAAGCCGTAGCAAAACTTCAAATAGGTGATATCCTTTTATTGGAAAACGTTCGGTTTTATTCGGAAGAAGAAGCCAATGACCCCTCTTTCGCTGAAAAATTAGCCGCCTTTGCAGATGTATATGTAAATGACGCATTTGGATCAGCACACCGCGCACACGCATCTACAGAAGGTGTCGCTCGCGTTATCGCAAAACGTGGTGGTAAATGCGTAGCTGGGCTGTTAATGGAAAAAGAACTCAAATTCTTGGGCGAAGAATTGGAAAACCCAGCACGACCATTTGTTGTTATCTTAGGAGGCGCAAAGGTTTCAGATAAAATTGGCGTCATCAATAGGCTTCTTGAGAAAGCCGATACGATACTTGTAGGCGGCGCTATGGTGTATACATTCCGGCTGGCACAGGGCTACAAAACCGGCAAATCACTGGTGGAGCCAGACAAGGTAGATGTAGCTAAAGCTGCGCTCCAAAAAGCGGAAACACGGAAAGTGAAATTCCTTTTGCCAATTGATGACGTTATCGCCATACCCGTACAGACTGATAAGGTCGATAAGAAAGGTAAGCCCATTGTGGAATACAAGGACATCCGCATTAACAAAGACTTAAATTGTCCAGATGAGTACGCCGGATTGGATATAGGGCCAGATACCGTAAAATTCTTCTCCCAGGAAATTGCAAAAGCAAAAACCATCCTCTGGAATGGTCCAATGGGCATGTTTGAGAAACCCGAGTTTGCAAAGGGTACTTTCGAAATTGCAAAGGTGGTGGCAGACGCCACCAGTGCTGGAGCTACGAGCATAGTCGGTGGTGGAGACAGCGTGAAAGCCATAAACAAAGCCGGCTTGACCTCAAAAATTACCTTTATTAGCACCGGTGGTGGCGCCAGCCTAGAATTCTTAGAGGGTCGTGAATTACCTGGAGTAGTGGTATTGATGGATAAATAGTAGAAAAAGTCAAGGTGTCCGTTCCTCGATTGGTTAGGTGTTAAAAAGCCCTGTCCCTGGAATTTGGACAGGGCAAAAAAGGGAATATTTAACCATACTTTAAAAATGGAAAAAGAACGACGTTTAATTATCGCAGGCAATTGGAAAATGAACAAAACGGTGGCCGAGGCAATCCCCTTGGTCACAGAATTAAAACGGTTATTGGGCCATGTGAAGGAGGTCGACATCGTGGTATGCCCTCCTTTCACCGCTTTGGATGCAGTCTCCAAAGCAATTCTAGATTCCAATATTCGGTTGGGAGCGCAGAATATGAATGAGAACAGCTTTGGCCCTTACACCGGCGAAATCTGCGCTGCGATGCTAAAAGAGTTCTCTGTACGGTACGTAATCCTAGGCCATTCCGAACGCCGGCAATACCAAAAAGAAACCGATGAGTTAATTGCTAAAAAAGTAAAAGCCGCTCACGCAGCATCCATAGTTCCAATCGTGTGCGTAGGTGAAACTCTAGAAGAACGCGAAAGAAATCTTACTGAGGCAGTGTTAGAACGACAGGTACGCGGGTGTCTCTCGATGTTAACCCCCGCGCAAATGGAAGATACCATTATAGCTTACGAACCAGTGTGGGCCATTGGCACTGGACGAAACGCTACCCCCGAACAAGCACAACAGGCCCATGCTTTCATCCGGAGTTTAATAGCATCCATGTACGGTGCCTCAGTCGCACGCCGGGTAAGAATTCAATACGGCGGAAGCGTCAAACCATCAAATGCACGAGAGCTTATGAGTCAGCCAGACGTAGATGGAGCACTCGTGGGGGGCGCTTCGCTAGAAGCGCGTAGCTTTGCGGAAATCGTGCTAAATTCAATTTAACAAAGAAAGGTCTATGAGCCTGCTAATCGGATTATTTACCATAATCTTAGTGTTAGTTTGCGTCATCCTCGTCCTATTGGTGATTATACAACTGCCAAAAAAGGAAGCTGGATTAGGAGTTGCGTTTGGAGGAGCAGCAGCAGATGCACTTTTCGGTCCAGGTACAGGTACAATTTTAACCAAAGCAACCAAATACCTGGCTATACTCTTCTTTGTCCTGTGCCTTTCACTCACAGGATTACATATGAAAGCAGCTAAGCGCGAAAGATTGGAGCTATTGAAGGCAACCACTTCCCAAGACATAACCCCGCAAACGGGTTCGGAAAAAACAATCCCTGGAACACCTCTGCAACCAGCATCTGAAGTTCCAACGGCGCCTCAACCGGCAATCCCCACTCAACCACCCCAGCAAGAATAATTACCACCTTGGACATATGAATGTCCGTAGCACAGTAATCGTAAACAATGCTCTCCGCTATACGAGTGACTGCACCAGTTTATAATCATCGGTTTGTAACAATCTGATTTCCCATCGGTAAAATCCGTTGTTATCCAAAACCTAAGCATTTAAACCTAAAAGACGCTTTTAGCTACAAATTCTTCCTTTACCCTGCCTTTCAGATTGTACAGGGACCGTCGCATCTGGGTACGCGATTTACAACTTAATCAAAGGCTCAATTGTGGGAATCCTCCGCACATAGAAAACCACAATGCAATGCTTAACTGGGAATGAAACAACACCGTTTCTACATTGGTTCGGAATTAAGAACTCGTAGAAGAAAGTTTCTGACTACCAAAGGCTTGTTATGAATGGGAGGAATATTATAAAGTCCATTCGCTTAAGGCTCGTACCAAATGAGGAATACTTTTAGGTACCCTTTATGCCGAGGTGTCCGGCCTTTTACGTGGACCCTTACGTTTCCGCCTTATTCCCGAAAACAAATGTTTACTGGAACTCCCCTAGGGTTTTTAAAAATTTGCCTTGGGTTCAAATAATCTTAATTTGTTTTTTGGCCAATTGGGATATTTTCTCACTAGTAGATGAGGTCACATAGGGCAGCAATAACTAAAACCACGCCTAACTTAAAAAAGAAATTTAGGGATCGGGTTGCCCAAATAACCCAAACCTTTGCAATTTCTTTGTTGGGCACATTGGTGTGCGTAGGATGTAATTTTAAAGCCTCTCGACCGGACCTAGTTATAATAAATGGGACTGAACCTGAAAGCCTTGATCCAGCTATAATTACTGGATTTGCTGAAATGCGGATAGCTATGGCTTTGTTCGAAGGCCTTGCCAGGCCAGATCCCATTACGGGTAAACCCATTCCTGGGCTTGCAGAACGATGGGAAGCAACAGATGGCGGCCGCGTATGGACATTCTATTTGCGGACAAACGCTCGTTGGTCCACGGGCGAACCAATATCGGCTGAGGACGTCCGCCAATCATGGCTTAGAGTCCTAAAACAAGAAACTGCCGCGAATTATGCAGCGCTCTTGTTCTGTGTAAAGGGTGCCATGGAATTTTACTATGGGAAAACCACTAACCCTGAAACAGTTGGTATAACTGTTTTAAACCCAACCACCCTATCCATCAAGCTAACCAAACCCGTTCCGTATTTTCTGGATATATGTGCCCTGCCGGTCACCTCGGTTGTCCCCTGGCAAGTAATTCAAACCCAAAGCGATAGATGGCTGAAGACACGTCCATTACCTAGCAGTGGAGCTTTCCAGTTGGTACATTGGAAAGCCAATCATTCTATTCGCCTAGCTAAAAACCCATACTATTGGGACGCCGAAAATACTCAGCTTAATATTGTGGATATTTTACCTATCGGTTCGCCTTCTACCGCCCTAAACCTTTACCTTAGAGGATACGCAGACATTATTTGGGACAAGGATATGATCCCCCCCGAGCTTTTAGAAGACCTGCTTCGGCGCCCCGACTTTCATAAGTTCGACTACCTAGCCACTTACTTTATTAGGTTCAATGTGACAAAACCCCCGTTTAATGATTCTAGGGTTAGAAAGGCATTCGCTATGGCAATCGATAAAGAACGGATCGTATCAAAAATAACGCGGGCCGGAGAAAAAATTGCCAATAGCTTTGTCCCACCTCAGACGGCAAATTACATCCCCGCTGAGGGATTACCATTCGACCCAGCCAGAGCTCGTAGGCTTTTGGCCGAAGCTGGTTATCCAGAAGGCAAAGGTTTCCCAGTGGTTCAGTATAGTTTTGACGCAGCGGCACGCGGAGCCGCAAAGTTGAATGGCAAAATAGCGGTCGAATTGCAAAACATGTGGCAAAATGCTTTAGGAGTCAGGGTGGAACTGCGCCAGCTGGAACGAAAGATTTTCTTTAGCGCACAGTCCCAGTTGGACTATGATATCTCAAGATCAAGCTGGGTGGCAGATTACAATGATCCATCCACATTTCTTGAGCTGTTCACCAGTTACAATGGTAACAATCGGACTGGATGGAAAAATGCGACTTATGATGAGTTGATTACAGCGGCTGCTGTTGAACCAGACAAACAAAAACGAGCTCAACTGTACTACCAAGCAGAGACTATCCTAATTAAAGAAGACCCGCCAATTGTCCCGCTTTTCTATTTTACGGGCGTTAATGTATTCGACACTAATAAAGTGGCCGGGATACACCAAAACGTGCTCGATTTACACCCACTAAACGCAATAAGGAAAATAAGTTACACAAACACTTTCTCCCCACCTATACGTAAACATTTTAGGCAGCCATGATCCGCTACCTTGTAAAACGGCTTTGCTTGTTTGTTCCTTTACTCCTAGTGATCACCCTTTTGTCGTTTTGCCTCGTAAGAATTGCCCCAGGAGGTCCTTTCGATCGCGAACGGGCTCCATTAACCCCCGAAGTAGAACAGCAACTAAAAGCAAGATATCATTTGGACGAATCTTTACTGAAGCAGTATATGCGTTTCCTTTCTGGAGCACTTCAGCTTGATTTCGGGCCTTCCTTGCGATATCGGTCACACTCGGTATATGAAATTATCCAAGAATCGGCCCCTGTATCAGCTATTCTTGGGTTACTAGCATTTGGTTTTGCACTAGGATTTGGTTTACCTGTCGGCTTTTACACCGCAGCAAGACGGGGCCGTTGGCAAGACTATACAAGCAGCTTAATCATCATCGTAATGATGTGTACTCCGGGATTTATCCTTGCCCCAATTCTTGTGCTAGTGCTTTCGTTAAAGCTTAAACTACTACCACCGGCCTTGTGGGGTAATATTGAACACGTCGTTCTCCCAACAATAGCCCTAGGGTTAATATATGCGGGGCGGGTTGCCCGATTATTTCGAGGATCGCTCCTAGAAGTTTCCCAAAATGAATTTATCCTACTTGCGCGTGCAAAAGGACTTCCAGAAAGTAAAGTGTTACTTCGGCACGTCGCCCGGCTCGCAATTCTGCCCGTTGTAACTTACTGCGGACCTATGTTAGCAGACCTTTTAACTGGATCGTTTGTTATCGAAAACATTTTCCAAATTCCAGGCTCAGGAATGATGTTCGTTCACGCCGCATTGAATAGCGACTACACGTTAGTAGTCGGTTTAGTGACGTTTTATGCGATTACCCTTATAAGTCTCAACCTATGTGTGGATGTTTGTTATGCGGTAATTGACCCACGCATTCGTTATGAATAAAGGAGGCCCAAAACTTGTGAATGCAGATCAATGCGTTTCAATGGAAAAACGCAGTTCCTTAGGACTTTTCCTTGCCAATAAGCCTGCATGTTTAGGGGCAATCACGTTAGCAATATTAATTGGGATCGTAATCACATGGCCGATTGCCTTAAAAATTGCTCCCTTATTTGGACAAGAAGGGCAAGCCTTTGCTATCACGTATCATCCACTTGCCCTCTCAGACGATCAGTTCCAGGCCCCTTCCGTAAAACACTGGTTTGGCACAGATGTACACGGCCGAGATTTGTTCTCACGGGTAGTGTATGGAACCGGCATATCGATATTGGTAGGTATAACAGGTGCATTAATAAGCTTCATAATCGGTGTAGCTTGGGGAACAGTTGCCGGATATGCCGGAGGAAGAATCGACGCAATAATGATGCGAATAGTTGACGTGCTTTACTCGATGCCGGGAATAATAGTGGTCATTGTGCTTGTTACCACATCTGAACGGTTTGTAGGGGACAAATTAACAGCTATTATCCCCGCAGCCAAAGGCATGACACGTTTTTTCATGCTTATAATTGGTCTTGGTGCGTTTTCGTGGCTTACTATGGCTAGGATTATTCGTGCCCTAGTTCTTTCCCTTAAAAACCTACCCTTCATTGACGCTGCTAAAGTGCTCGGCGCATCACATTCCCGGATTATTTTCCGACACATTATTCCAAATGTGCTTGGCGTCGCAATAGTGTACTGGACCCTGGCAGTGCCTTCAATTGTTCTTTACGAAAGTTTCCTTAGTTACTTAGGGCTTGGAATACAACCTCCTATGGCAAGCCTTGGATCGTTAATCGCCGAAGGTGTAGAGCAAATAAATCCGGTCAAAGTTTACTGGTGGCTAATTGTGTGTCCCGGGGCGGTCCTATTAGCCCTCCTTGTATCTTTGAACCTGGTTGGCGACGCATCACGGGACGCGCTTGAGACCAAACGGCTTACATAGAAGGAAGAATAAAATCATTGCGAATCCTTTCCACGTTGGCGGATCACCACAAACCAACCTGTCATGTTTGGAGCGTTGCCACCCAATATGAGCAGTTCACCAGGTGGCAAGGGTTGAACTACAGTACCTACACGTTGGCCTTTGCCAATTAACGTGACCTCCACCGTAGAGTCGCCACGATTTAAAACCTCAATCTCACATTCCTGACTCATTTTAAGTTTTGCGGCAGCCTTTGCTACGAGATTTGTACTCTGGCGATTAACCTCAAAATACTTTTTCCACTTAAATGGCTGACTCCTAAGTTTTGCTTCTATGCTTGGTTCCAGCGGTTTATGGTTAGGATCCGGAGACTGCTCATCATTGGTACCCCATATCAGTATTGCTTCCAATTGCATCGGAAGGAACCTGTCTTCCGCATAAATCACACATCGAAACAACAACGCACACACGACAATTGCAAATATACTCACACTCTTACTCATAGAACCTGGGTAAAACTATACATTTGCATAGAAGCATATCAACTACTCCCCATTAGCTGGATAAGGGAACCACATAAGTGTCACCCCTTGAGTCCAATCGCGATACGTGACTACGCCAGGATCTTTCACCAACGCCACAATTTCAAATTTCGTATTTGAAACCCGGCTCCTATACCGTGTCAAGGCATTACCGGCCAAAATGCATAAAATCAGGCAAACTGCGATAACTGTCACCGGCGCAACAGTGCGGCGGATCAACCGTACCCTCTCCACAAAATCCAATATGGCTCCTGAAATAACATCTATCATGCTCGGCTGAGTTATCCGGGATCTAATACCTGCCCAATAAACTTCAAATGGAATAGGCAGTGAATAGCCGTGTTCAAGATCGAGTTTCCTTAATGTTTCACGGTGCTTATGGATGAAGTCTCCAATCCGCTGAGCCTCTGTCTCAGAAACTAATAGTTGTTCTATTTCACGCGCTTCCGCCGGCCCAAGCTCGTTATCGAAATAAGCTTGTATTTTAAGTAATTTGTCCATTCTGTTTTTCATTTCGCTTGCGCAAGATTTCACGCACTGCAGCAGCTAAACTTCGCCTCGCGTAAAATAAGCGAGACATTACAGTCCCAAGCGAACACCCCATTATCTTTGCGATTTCCTTATAGCTTAGGTTTTCAAATTCGTGAAGTATAATAACCGCACGATGCACCTCAGTCAGTTGACCTAGTGCCTCCCTGAGTACCAATCTTTGTTCCTCGACGGTCAATCCCTCTAAAGGGTCTACCTCAATAGGATCCACCAGCCTTTCTACCCCTCCGATCTCCTCCTCCAATGCTTCAATCGATAAATTTCGGTTTCGCTGGATACGACGTACATAATCAATACATAAATTTGTCACTATACGTGTGACCCACGTAGCAAAGGCACAATCGCCTTTAAACTTACGCAAGCCACGCCATGCTCGCACCCAAGCTTCTTGAGAAATGTCCAAAGCTGCATCTTGTTCCCTTACAAATGCCATTGCACGGTTGTAAAGTAAGTTAGAGTAACGGCGGACCAACTCTTCAAACGCCTCCATGTCCCCACCTTGGGCCGCTTTGACAAGCGCTTCATCATCCAAGGCTTCATAATTTATCTTTGGACCCATATAATTTGACGAAGCTTTAGCGCTTGTCATTCAAACGTAATATACTGGTTAAATCAGTCGGCCTTTTGTGCTTGGGATTTGATTAGAAATACGAGGATCCCGCCGACAAGCTTCATCAACCGCGCGCCCAAAAGCTTTAAAAACAGCTTCTACGATATGGTGAGGCTCGTGTCCATATAATAGCTCAATATGCAAATTGCATCGGCTGTGATTGACAAACCCTTGGAAAAACTCCCTAGCCAATCCGAACCTAAATGCACAAGCCGGATCCTGAGTCTTTTCTTCCCTTGTTAACCTTTTGTAAGCAAGCGAATCAAATCCCTTCCAAACAAGGTACGGCCGCCCTCCAAAGTCAATTACGCATCTAACTAGTGTCTCATCCATAGGCACATATGACTCACCACGCATTGGATTGCGAGGATCAAATCCCGTTCCATATCTGCGAATACCCTTTCTGTCACCCAAAGCTTTATTGAAAGCTTCCCCCAACACAATTCCACAATCTTCAACAGTGTGATGGAGATCTACTTCTAAGTCCCCCTTCGCCTTAAGGGTTAAATCCATCATGCCATGGCGTGCAAACAGCTCCAACATATGATTGAAAAACGGGATGCCCGTATCAACTTTAGCTCTGCCTCGCCCATCCAGATTAAGGCGAATAACAATGTTAGTCTCCCGAGTGACACGTTTTAACCTTGCAACCCTAGCCTTCATGTATTCGGATTCTATGCTATAAAACCATGTTTTAAAGCCTAAAACCCACAGGGTGCTCAACAGGTTCGGTCTTGTAAATCGCGCCGTTTGCTATCTGTCCTTCCTTGCGTTGTGAATTACTTTTGGCCATAATGCATTACAAACATGGGACAAAGCATTGCATTTTCGCTAACTGAGTTCAGGAATCGTTCGAAACGGAAGGTAGTAATTGTTGGAGCCGGAGCTGTTGGCTCGACTTATGCATATTCTTTGGCTCACTCAGGCTTGGCCGAAGAAATCGTGTTGATTGACAAAAACGAATCTCTTGCAAAAGGTCAGGTTTTGGACCTAGTACATGGGCAATTTTTTTTCCCACCAGCGGAAATAAAATTTGGGACTCCGGAGGATTATTTAGATGCCCAGTTGATCGTCATAACAGCCGGGGTTGCACAAAAACCTGGGGAGTCCAGATTAGACTTGCTGAATCGGAATGCCGCTATTGTCCAGGAAATCATTGACGATATAAAAAGGCAAAATTCAAAAGCTGTAATTTTAATGGTTACGAACCCGGTGGATATAATGACATACGTTGCTTTAAAGCGGTCAGGGTTTGACCGGGAAAGGGTGATTGGTTCGGGAACTGTATTAGACAGCGCGCGGTTCAGACATCTGCTGAGCCGGCATTGTGGAATAGATCCTCGGAACGTACATGCATATATTCTGGGTGAACATGGAGACAGTCAACTCGCTGCTTGGTCAATGGTTCACATCGGCGGTATACAAATGGATAACTACTGCCCAAAATGCCATAGGTGCCCCAATTGGCAATACGAACGTAAGCTCATAGAAGAGGAAGTACGAAACTCAGCATACAAAATTATCAATTATAAAGGAGCTACCTGGTTTGCAATTGGTGTAGCCCTGGTGCGAATTACAGCAGCCATTCTTCGCGGTGAGCGAAGTATTCTAACAGTCTCAGTATACCTGGATGGCGAGTTTGGTTTATATGACGTCTGCCTAAGCGTCCCGTGTGTCTTGGATCAAAATGGTGTTTCAAAAATAGTAGAATGCTCTCTCCCAGAAAACGAACTAACCCTACTTAAAAAATCTGCTAATCTTCTCAAACAGGTAATTTCACAAATGACCTTTTGACGCAATTTTTTACGAGACACGTCAATAGCCTGGAACCTAAAGGCTTACCATCTAAGCACCTATAGGAATCCGTGTTCGTATAATCACCACATGCACAATCTATTTTTTAAGCATTGGTGGGGTTGGAGCGAACGACCGCAAAATAACTGCCTCCGGTGTGGTAAACAGCGAGGTCACCTGGAAATGAAAATACTTAGAGATAGCATCATAGGATGGAAGCAGCGTTACATCGATCCAATTAGCAAGTTTCTCTTTTTGTTGAGCTTCAAGCGGTATCCCAAATAAATCTGCGATATTCGTGACTGTCCCACCATTCTGCTTGAGCGAACCTAAAAAAGCCTTTATAGATACCGCATTGTTTACATACGACACACCAGTCGCAGTATCTAACTCCAGCTTCCGCAAAGCCCGTATTAGCTGCACATTTTCTCTAAGCTTAGTGTCTGGATCTTTTTGTCGAACAAATTCTTCCAGCAAGGCCGTGTCTGGCGAAAATGCTACATACCTATTCACAGCCGCGAAACTAAAAATGGGTTCTTTGTCTGATTTACCCTGTCTGACAATAGAAGGTATGACAGAGTAAATTTGCCGTCCTGCGAATTCTCGTTTTTTAACTGTTAAAGAGCTGTCCATTTCTTCAATTATCGTGCATAAAGTAGTTACTAGCTTTTCAGGGTTACCTGATCCAATTAAGTATATCTTCGGCGGGGAAGCCAAATCTTCAGGCTTTGAAGTTCGCGGAGGCAACTCATAACTGATAAAATCGTCCCCCAAATTTTTTATAAAATCTTTCTCAAAATCGAAATCTGGGTTCTTTTCCCTCATGGCACTATTAATCATTTCGATCAGTTGATCAGCAACTGGGAAAGGCATTATCTCCCCTGCCACTTTAAGCATAGTGTTCCAAAATTTTGCGCCGTCGATCCGCCAACGCGCCCACGTGGCCACTTCTGCAGAGACAAAATCCGGTGGCATTAAGTCCTTCTTTTCCTTCGTCAGCAAATCTAGAAGTCCCTTGCGCTCGCCCATTGGCGCATACGCCAATCCTTCAAAATACACACCATCTGCATCCTCATAATACGCTGCTGAAACAGCACGCACTCCGCTCAATCCTAACGCATCAAAGATTTGAGCTGGAGAAAGTGGCTTTGCAAAAACCGACACTTCTGATTCCTCATCCTTTGCCTTTTTCTGCTGTTCATCATAAGCCTTTATTATCAGGTCCATAATCCCACGAAAGTTTATCCATAAATACCATTGTGATTTACGAAAGTGATAAGAACTACAGAACTTAAAGCTCGGCGAATCAGAAAGTGTTTGCCTACCACTGCCATCAAGAGATGCTAAAACACCTTCTAATGATTTGGGATCCCCACCTACTAAAAGCAAAGAGCCCTTTTGGCCAACATACAATTTGCTTTCGTTTACCGTATTTGTTTCGTCTAAATCATCATGCAGTTCAGTAATCCCAAATTTTTCTACAAGTTTTTGGAATGCCTCAGTCAATTTCTTTTGGCCGATTAAATATACCGTAAATTCCACATCCCTAATCTTCTCCGTGCGAAGTTTATTACCGCCATCAACCCATTTTTTCCGGATTAAAATAAGATTCGATTGCAGCTGTGATGCCTTGTCCCCCGCATCTGCAATTAATATAGTAGCGGGCCCTTTTTCTAACACATTTTCGGTATTTAAAAAACCAATGGTAAACTGACCCGTGATAAGATTCGTATAATCAGCCAACTTAATCTGGAGGACGTCTTCGATTGGTTTGACAACTGTTGACTCAAACTTCTTGATAAAATTTTCGCGGAATGGACGCATAGCCGGGTCTCGCCATAGTTGCATCATTGGCGAGCGGTCCGAAGTTTCGTTTAACGACTTTACACTAGGTATACAAAATACTGCTAATGTGTCATGAGGTAACAGCCGATCTGCGGGTGGTACTGTGGCTGCCTGGGTAATTGATAGCACTAAACACCCGGTTGTTACTATAGAGAGATATCGATTTAGTAAAATTTGCGTGTTCATGGAATCTGGCTATTCTAATTTTTTTGCCCCCCGCCGCTGTTAGGGCCGGTCCTCATAGGAGGATCCAAATACCTATACGGCGCACTAGGGTTATCTACAGAGTACGCAAAAGCATCCCGATGGTCCAGAAAATATTTTACAACCTCTGCCGGTATTGCAAAACCTAAACCTTCACCGTACATAACCTTCATGTTAGTTACTCCAACAACTTCACCGGCAAGGTTGAATAACGGTCCACCACTGTTGCCGGGATTAATTTGCGCTGTCGTTTGCAAATATAATTTGCCCTGAATTAACCGCGTCTTAGTACTAATAATCCCCTCTGTCACAGTCCTTTCCAGCCCCAAAGGACTACCAATCGCAAATACTCGTTCGCCAACCACCAGGGTTTCAGTTGATCCTATTGGCACCGACACAAATTTCGAGGCATCCTTGTCATCTATTTTTAGCAAAGCCAAATCATCAAACTTGTTTAACGCTATTATCTTAACTTGCTTATACGTTTTGCGTTCGAGCTGACCACCGCGTTGATGATATACTTCAACCTCTATTTCTGTTTCTCCTTCGACAACGTGGAAGTTTGTAACCAAGTAGCCTTCTTCGTTAATTATAAACCCGCTGCCCAAACCTCGCGGAGTCCGAACTTGTACAACTGCTTCTCCCAGCTTGTGTACAAGTTCCTTAACTGAAACCGCCCGGCCACCCGAGTTGCTGAATCTATAAAATTTCTCAACCTCTCTAGGTAGTTCTTTCGGGACACTGTTCGTAAACTCCCCAGCAGCGCTAATTGCAACCTCTCTCCGCGGATTTTGATCGTTTCTTTCTAACTGGACATCAGTCCCTGAATTCGGCTCGTCCGATAGAATAGAAATCACTTCACTCCGGGGAATAAGTACAACGGTAAATCCTAAGTCAATAACTATCAAATTAGGCTTTTGTGCTAAAATCGGCGCCCTTATAACACCCCCTCCCCTCAACCGAACGGTTTCGCCTCTTGCCCCTAGAATGGTTGAAATAACAAATGTAAACAAAGCAATACCACAAATTTGTTTCATACGCTAAACATATGTACTTCCTTATACCTTGGCAAGGCACACGTTCCTCTGTTTCACCCTTGGCTTAGTAACCGATTGCTCATATACACTGATGCAGCTGAGGTTTCCAGAAATTGTTCTCGGATTGGGAACCGGTTGCATTGTTTCTGAGAACTCCTCCATTAAAAATTCACCAAAGACAAATTCCCTTACTCCCAGCATCGTAAGAAAAAAGTCATACAATGTGAAATGAGAGGCGAACTAACTTTAAAACCCAAGACAATTTCTCGCAGATTTAAACGCAAAACTGTTTATAAACGGCGCCCATTTATATCAACCCAGAAGTGATAGCCCAGGTTAGGCATGGACTACCAAGTATGTAAAAAGCATATAACCGCCCCAATTTACGTTACTACTCCACGGGATGCCAGGCTGCCTTGACTGTAAAAAAAGTACGCTTTAAAAAAGAGATGGTTGTTAGTTCCCAGATTTTCAATTATTACCCTAATGACCTCGAAACATAAATCACATTATTTGACTTTTAGTTCAACAAGTGAAGGCGGCTCACTCCTATATCAAATTTTTTTCAACCAGACGTTTGCCCCATGTTGGATTGTTGACCCCGTCACATTAAAGATTATCCAGGCAAACGAGTTAGCATGTGAAACGTACAACACAACACTAGAAGAGTTTAAGGACCGTTACTATCCGGAGCTTCATATTGAATCCGAGCGGCACAAAATCGTTAACGAGCTTGCATTAATCAAGGAAACCGGGGGTTTTGTCCGACAACCATGGCATCATCTTAAAAAACCAAATGTCAAGGTCCCAGTCCGAGTCTCTGCATTACCCATCGAATTTAACCGTAAACCGTGTTACCTGATTTATGCGGTCGAACGTAGTATTGAAACAACCTTGGAACAAAGCCGCTTGCACTTTTTAAAATCTGTAATTGAAACAATTGTTTTCCCTATAATTATCACAGATGACAAGGGCCAAGTCAGATGTATTAACCGTGCTGCGTGTCAACTCTTGGATATCAATGAAAAACAGACTACGGGTCAATTTGTACATAAGCTTTTCAGTCTGTCAGACACTATAACTAATTGCGAAGTGAATGTTGAGGAATCTTTTTTAAAAGGGGCCAATACACAAAGTGAAGCTATATTTACCCTAAAACGCCGAACAGGCGAGAAGATCCCTGTAGGGCTGACTCATGCCTTGGGAATAATCGAAGGAATTAAGGGGGTAAGCCACATCTTTATCTTACGTGATCGAACAGTAGAAGAAACTGCTCTGCAACAAATCTCAAGGGCCCAGAATTTGTTTCAAAACATCGTTACCCATCTTCACGAAGCTATATTAGTGCTTGATAGCCATGGGCATGTGGTCATCGCTAATCAAACCTTTTACAATACCTTTAAAACGAAACCGGACTTGGTATTGGGACATGAACTTTCCGAAATTCATCATGGGGCATGGCGAATACCTGATTTACAAAGCCTTATCCGCCTTGCCCTTTCCAAGGGGGTAAGAATTCAAGAATACGAGTTAAAGTGGGATTTTCCTAATCCAATCGGCACCAAATTATTAAAGGTAAACATAACCCCCCTTACTCCCGTAGAATCTGACAAACCCTACATAATGGTAGCAATCGAAGACATAACACTAATCAAACAAGCCATAACCGAATTGGATAAAACTAAATCGCGGTACGAAAAAATAACAAACATAATGAGCGACTACGCATTTGAAGTTGAACTAACTCCTGATGGACAGTTTAAACCAATTTGGTCGAGCAAACGCTACACTGATACATTCGGCGCTTTGAATCCACAAGGCTTTAAACCGGAGCAGTTGTATCCAGTGCACCCTGAGGACGTCGAGATTTTTACTGGCCACCTTAGACAATGCCTCAATGGCAATGAAAGTACCTCCGAATTTAGAGTGATTACAAGATCCGGCCAGGTCCAATACATACGTAGTGTTATCGCGCCAGTAAAGGATCCCACTACCGCACAAGTAACAACCCTTCTGGGAGCAGCCCAGGATATAACCGAGCAGAAAAACTCAGAATTACATTTGAAACACTTGATCCTCGCATTCAAAGCAATTCGGAACGTAAACCAAACAATCACCCAAGTATCTGATAAAAAAGAACTTCTCCAATCTGTTTGCCGAACACTGGTAGAAACGAAAGGTTATACTGCTTCCACCATTATTCTTACTGACGCCGACGGGTGGATCACGGGTGTATTTGAGTGGGGTTTACAAAAAAAATGCCAATCTCCCCTCGAAAACTATATAGGTCAAAAGGTGCCCGAATTCCTTTTAAAAGTAATTTATTCTGGTGAACTGTTTATTAGCTCACGCCAAGCTCGTGCTAACTGCCCATTCACAGCAAATTTAGAAGGAACTGTTATTATCGCACCTTTGCAATATAAGGGCCAACGCTTCGGTGCATTGGTTGTATCCCTATTAGATGAGTACGCGTCCAACCCTGAAGAACACAACCTTGTTAGGGAATTAGCTAATGATATCGCCTTCGCTTTGCATAATATCGAGTTGCAAGAACGTGAGAAAAAAGCAGTTGAGGCATTACAGGTCCGAGAGAGGCAATTGAGGGAATTCTTTAATAATGCAGCGGTAGGTTTTTACAGAACCACTCCTAGCGGCCAAATATTGATGGTGAATTCCACCCTAGTAAACATGCTGGGTTTTGCTTCGCCAGAGGAACTTATGGGTCGAAACGTATGGGACCTATATCCTAATCCAAAGCTAAGGGAAAAATTTCTACAAGAAGTGGAGCGAACTGGTGTACTTAAAGCGTATGAGAACACCTGGGGAAGAAAGGATGGGAAGACAATCAACGTAATTGAAAGCACAATTGCAGTCCGCGATGAAACTGGGAAGACAATTTATTATGAAGGTGTAGCCATCGACATCACCCCTCTTAAAAAAGCGCAGGTTGAAATTGCTAGGCTGGCAAATTTCCCAGAATTACTACCACTGCCTGTCTTTGAGATCGAGGAGAGCGGGACTATCTTATACGCAAATCCCAAGGCAAAGGAATTAGCACTCCAATTAGGAATGCACGATCCAAAGGAACTTCTGCCAAACGATTATGAATTAATAGTCAAAAAATGTTTGCAGACCAATACACCGTCAATAAATCATAGGAGCGAGCGTGCAGGGCGCATCATAGCATGGGGATTCTATCCTATTCCGAAACTTGGAACTACGCATTGTTATGGTTTGGAAATTACAGAAGATGTGCGCTTGCGGAAAGCCCTCGAAATCGCACAACGTCTGGAAGCCGTGGGCCAACTTGCCGCAGGTGTTGCTCACGACTTTAACAATCTGCTTACTGTAATCCAGATGGGCACAACCGCAATTTTAACTGCAGAAAATCTTTCACACGACTCACAACAAATGCTCCACGAAGTGATCGAAGCTACTGAGCGCGGAGCTAACCTAACCCGCCAGCTTTTAACCTTTGCTAGACGTACGCATAAGCAACCTCGGTATTTGAACCTTAACGATGTCGTCGCAAATCTGCTTAAGATGCTCCAGCGGGTGATACCGGAAAACATCAGCATCAACCTGCAAACCACTCCTAACATACCTCCGATTTACGCAGATTTGGGGATGATCGAGCAAGTTATTACAAACCTAATTACTAACGCCCGTGATGCTATGCCTTCGGGTGGGACCATCACAATCAGCTTAAAGGCAGAGAACGTTGAACCAGATAGAGCAAAAGCCTTTGGTGTCGAACCTGGCAGATATGTAAAACTTTCTGTGGCTGATACTGGCATTGGCATACCACCAGAAATCCACACTCGTATTTTCGATCCATTCTTTACAACCAAGGAACCAGGGAAAGGAAGCGGGCTAGGTTTGGCCGTGGTTCTAAGTATTGTCCAACAACACAGTGGGTTTATCACATTTGACACCGAGGTTGGTAAAGGTACTACATTCCATATATTTTTGCCCGCTTCGATACATGAGAAAGAGACGCGACAATTGCAAACTCCAGAGTTTGACTGGAACTTGTACATAGGTAGCGAAACTGTCCTACTTGTAGAAGACGACACTTCAGTTAGAAACGTGGCAGCTACGGTGTTGCGCCGACTTGGTTACTCTGTATATGAAGCAGCAAGTGGACAAGAAGCAATTAAAGCATGGAATGCCCACAATGGTAAATTTGACATGCTAATCAGCGATCTGGTGCTACCAGGTGGTATGAGTGGCCGGGAATTGGCTGATCAACTTAGACTCCAAAATCCACACTTAAAAGTGATCTACATGACCGGATATAGTGACGAAGTTATAGCTAGATATTTCGAGTTTATACCAGGAGAAAACCTTTTGATTAAACCTTTCCCACCTTCAAAACTCGCTGAGGTGGTTAGGCGTACCATGGATGCAATTTAACAGTCTTCCTCGCACTAACCTCCAAACAAAAAAGCAATATAGTAGAAAGTTTTTGACTCGCTAGCCCACAAACAAATTCGCCTGAAAAATTTGTTGTCAGGCATCATAAAATTTGGCAATCAAGCAATAATGAAAGGGCCAATCAAAGTATACTTTGCGTTTGTGCTGAGTACAGTTACCTCGTGTGTCTGTGCGTCTACCAATTCCCCTGGGTTCGCCTCCGAAATGGAGAAATACAGCTACGCAATTGGAATGCAATTAGGGCAAACGTACAAAAGCTTAGAATTCCAAGTTGACCTCAATGCTTTAATGCAAGGCCTCAACGATGTCCTACATAGCAATGAAACCCGGCTAACAGAGCAAGAAATGCGTGAAACCCTCATGCAAGCCCAGCAATTGGTTGTGTCAAACAGGGAATTCAAACTTAAGGCCCTCGCCAAAGAAAATAAGGAAAAAGCAGACCGTTTTCTAGCCGAAAATAAACAGAAGCCGGGGATCGTAACGCTGCCCAGCGGATTGCAATACAAAATCATCAAGGAAGGCCAAGGAAGCCCGCCTGGACCAGAAGACATAGTGACCGTAAACTATGTGGGACGTTTATTGGACGGTACTGAATTCGATAGCAGCTTTAAAAGGGGTCGACCTGCATCCTTCCCACTCACAGGTGTGATCCCTGGTTGGCGTGAGGCACTCCAATTAATGAAGCCTGGATCAAAATGGGAACTATATATACCACCTGAATTGGCTTATGGTGAGCGCGGTCGACCTAACATCCCACCAAATTCTCTCTTAATCTTCGAGGTCGAACTAATCTCGAACACCCCGCCTGTAAAGGCTGAATCATCACCTAGTTTGCCTGAGCGGAAACAACTCACAAGCGACATAATTAAGGTCCCTTCCATGGAAGAGATGAAAAAGGGAGCCAAAATCGAAATCATTAAGGCCGAAGAACTAGAAAAACTTACGAACCGAGCTACAGATAAATAACACCTTAAATCATTTGGTCTTCAGAATCCTTAGTCTTGGTTACCAACATATAACGCCGTATTGATATGTGTGGCTTTTAAGCTATGCTCTTTTTGAAAGCAACCCAAGGGTATTCTCAAGTCCCCTTTTGCTAGCTCGCTGTATTAAACTAAACGCATTTTGCCTTCCTACAATTATAGCACTGCAAAAAACTGAAACACCAACTTTGGACCCGCTCTTAAGTATAATTTACAGCTGCACTAAGAAAGGTTTGCCTGCATATAAAACTCCCAACACGAAACGCGGATTCTCTATCCACTAACCGGTGAGTTTTCCGCACATTTGCAGCGAGTCAGTGTAGCCAAATATCTCAAGAGACAACAATAAGTTTACGGCAATAACCAAAAACCAGATTTCTGAACAAAAACTTCACACGTTCGTAGCCTAAGACTCCCGTTGACATCTGGGGGTAACAACCCCAAACTTACCTCGGAAACCCAATGGTACACCATGAAGAATATTACCTTACTAATTGCGCTGCTACTTCCATCTCTCTCATTAGCGCAATCTAAGATCGTCATTTATAAACAAAATTTTGCCATCGTTACAGAACCAATAACACTTACCGCATCCCGGCCGGAAACCTACCTAGTTCTTACGAATTTACCGGCAACTGTGGATCCGCGGACCCTCATTCTTGCTCATCCGTCTAAACCCGATGCGATAAGAATACTTGAATGTGAACCCTTGACAAGACCTGTGGATGAAACATTTTTATTGCAATTGTATGAGGGCAAGGCACTGGATTTTGAAACCATAAACCCGACCACAGGCGAGCGACGCATCATCCGCGGACGTTTAATCCGAGCCCCGTACACCCCAGTAGAAGGACACCCTTCGTGGGATGCCATCGTTGAATTGGAAGGCAAAATAAGATTTGGTCTTCCCGGTAAACCGCTATTCGACCCTACAATTTTATCAACCTCCGTAAAGCCAATTACAATGCTAAAAATCAAGGTGCCGCAGCCGGGCCGGTATCAATGCGAGCTATGTTACGAAGCAACGGGTTTTGGATGGGAAACCATCTACGTGATAAACTTAGAAAGTGAATTGTCTGCTTCCCTAATAGCTCAGGCAATGATCAAAAACGATACTACCAAAGATTTCTATCAAAGCCAGGTAACACTCCTTGCAGGCGAAATACACAGACCCAGACCTCCAACCTATCCAGCCAGACGCGCAATTATGCCTATGACGACAGCCGGTGGGGAAACCGTGGATGAAGCATATCCAACTCCCGAATTCGAATACTACAAATTTCAACTACCGTACCTCGTTTCAATTTGTGCGGGCCAAACGAAGTTATACGAACTCTTTAGGTTTCCCAATATGAAAGGCCGTATCATCTATATTTTTCAACCCCAAAGGTATTTTGAACAAATAGCGTCAAAAAGAATTTTTGCCACGATCTCACTTGAAACCACAAACAAGGTAGAATTCGGGTTGGGCCAACCACTCCCAAGTGGACTTGTTAAAGCATACTCGAAATCAGCTAATGGCACTACCACGCTAATTGGCGAATGTATGATGCCTGATACACCTGAGAATGAACAAATGAAACTGACTCTGGGGTTGGCGTTTGATTTGACGATGGAACGCAAAATACTTAGTGAGACTAGCATTGTGGGCACAGAACCTTCAAGTCTAGGCCCTAGAGTTGAAAAGGTAGTTGAACTCGTGATAAATAATGCAAAGACTAATGCTGTCCAGGTAAAAGTATTCGAGCCTATGGAATATCCCCGGTGGCGTATTGTTAACTCTTCCCACCCATTTACTCGCGTAGATGCGCAAACTGTTCTGTTTGAACCTACAATACCGGTAGCCAGCAAAACGACAATTTCCTACACAGTCAGATATAACGACCCTAAAGACCGATAACCTACCAGGCGCGACATCAAGTGAAATAGCAATGGCTCCCCAATATTTTAGCAAGACGTCTGTTTTGTTAGGGTTCTGTCGTAAGGCTAATTCACCTTATAAATCAACACTCAGTTAAATCAAACCTGTCACAACCCTAACAAAGGATGAACTAATGTGGAAATTTTCCGGAATTCTAGAACTTAATCCTATTCTCTGGCACCTTCCTGCCTTGGACAGTTAGAGACCATGAGATATAGCAAACTCATTTGTGTGGGTATGTTAAGCCATAACCATAGGAATAAAGTGGTTCATACCTCTCATCCCCTACATTGATAGGGATTTGGTCCATATCTCGGGGCCAACTAAATGGAAGCCTACCGCGAGGCGCAAATTTACCAAATAGTACGTCGGCAACCCCTGCTCCTTCAGTACCAGGGAGCCATGCCACTAAAATAGCATCACACAAATCATTCACTTCTCCCAAAATCAATGGCCTGCCACATATTAAAATTAACACTACGCTGGCACCAGTTTTCTTAGCTTCCCGTACTAACTGGACGTCTCTTTCAACCAATCGCAGATCCTTTCTATCTCCTTTACCTTCGGCATAGGGCAATTCCCCTAATACAACCACAACTACATCCGAAGGGGGCAAGTTTGTTCCCACAGGATCGTAGACTATTTGGTAATCTTTACCACCTACTTGGCGCATTCCTTCGAGTATCGTTGTTCCGCCGTTTATCACTTTTCCTGTTTTTCCCTGCCACGCAACAGTCCAGCCCCCGCATTGCACTCCTAGGTCATCAGCCACTTGCCCAACTACGCAAATGCGCATTCCTTTTCTTTTAAGGGGTAAAACTCCACCATCATTTTTTAACAAGACAAGCGACTCCCTAACGCACTGGCGGGCTACATCTCTATGGGCTGCACATCCGACCTTGGGTAAAAGTGCCCGATCTGCAAAAGGTCTCTCCCATAATCCCAACTCCTTCTTGACCCGCAAAATTCGGATCACGGCATCGTCAATTCGTGACATGGGTACTCGACCTTCTGCCACTAATTCTTTCAGCAGCTGGATGAACCGAACATACCCAGCAGGATGGGTAGCGCCATGTGGGATCATAAACATATCCAATCCTGCATTAACAGAAGCTTCAATCTGCTGTTTGAAATCTCCGGGTAGTTGTTCAATGGCTGCCCAATCTGTAATCAAAAATCCTTTAAATCCTATTTCCCCTTTCAAAACATCGGTCAACAGGTACTTATTCATGTGCATTTTAACCCCATTCCAACTGCTATAAGAGACCATAATCGAACCCACTCCTGCTTGAACCGCATGCACATATGGCACAAGAAATAGCCTGCGTAATGTTGCCTCGTCACATACAGTATCCCCTTGGTCCACCCCACCTAACGTCCCCCCGTCCCCAAGATAATGCTTTGCACACGCCAGAACGGCTGTCCTATTTTTTAAATTCTTAGTTTGAAACCCACGAATTGCAGCCCCACCTAACTTACCAACCACTTCAGGATCTTCAGAATAACTTTCGTAGGTTCGGCCCCAGCGCTCATCTCTAGCTACAATTACTGCAGGAGCAAAAGTCCACCTAATTCCAGTCGCACTCATTTCAATTGCGGTAACCCGAGCCGCTTTTTCAGCAAGCTTAGAATTCCGGGTTGCGCCTAACCCAATGTTGTGTGGAAATATTACAGCTCCATCGACATTATTGTGACCATGCACTGCATCTATCCCGTATAATAAAGGTATTCCTAACCGAGTCTTTAGAGCATAGGATTGCAACTCGTCAACAGTCTCCGCCCATCCTTTGGGCGAGATATCGCTAGGATCTGAATCACCCCCGCTTAACACAGATCCAATGCCATAACGTGTGATGTCGGTCTTATCTTTAATTGCAAGAAGATCAACCTGGACCATCTGTCCTATTTTTTCTTCCAAAGTCATCTTTGCTACAAACTCACGAGCCCAGCGATCCACGTAACTATTTTCCTTCATGAATTGATACGTCTGCGACATCACGGTTAAGCACCCCGCGAAAAATATGGAAAGGCCAAGACAATTTACTAACACGTGGATAGCACTCGTTAACCTTTTCATACATGCAGTATTTTGGGTGGGGGTTTTCATCCGTTTTTACAAACTTTTTGGAGCTGTAAAAAAATACCGTTGCTTGAATTGTTGTTCAACACACTAAGAAACGAACTATCCGTGATCAACCACCAGTCACTGTAACCACTGAAAAATTTTATTCAGTGGCATATTTGATACTGTGATCACAGCACCGGGACCGATACCATTTTTTCGGAACCATCCTTTAGGCACCTCAAGGCAAAACTGGACATCTGATGAATACGATTCTACTCCACGCATGTCGCCCGGCTGTAACTCAGCCACTTCTAAAATCCGTCCGTTAGGGTCAATGAAAGCAATCGACAACGGCACGTAACAATTCCGGGCGTAAAAGTTACGCCTGGCGGGCTCCTTAAAAACAAAAAGCATGCCTGTACCTTCAGGCACATTAGTTCTATACATCATTCCCGTTGCAATCTCATGCGACTTCGCAGCAATTTCCGCAACTAACTCTACCCCACTAACCCTCAACGTAACCGTTGGAAGATTCGTTAACGGCCTAAGTAAATGACCGTAAATTGGATCAATTGCTTCCGGCTCACGCGTTTGTTGGTGACGCTCAGCCCTACATCCCAATAATCCACCCATCACAAATATCATTAACAACCACCGCCACAAAGCGGTAATAACTTGCCGAGACACTAAACCATTGTTCTCATTTAGCCACACGACTCATTCAACTCTATAAGATCGGCAAGTACCTCTGTAGTTCATAAGGATGTACCAACACACGATACTCATCCCACTCCTTCCGTTTACTTTGTATTAGTTGTTCAAATATGTGATCACCTAATGCCTCCCTTAAAAGTTCACTCTTCTCAGCTATTTCAATTGCCTCTATCAAACTTCCAGGCAACTCTTCTATCCCAAGCTTGGCTCTCTCTTCAGGTGTTAAATGGTAAACATCTAACTCTGTCGGGTCACACAATTTGTATTTCTTTTCAATACCCTTCAGCCCTGCGTACAACATACACGTGAACGCCAAATAAGGATTGCACGCAGGATCAGGCGAACGTAACTCTATCCTAGTTGCTTTTTCCTTTCCGGGCTTGTACATCGGTATCCTGATTAACGCAGACCGGTTTCGCCGAGCCCAACATATGTAAACGGGCGCTTCAAACCCTGGCACCAAACGTTTGTACGAATTCACCCATTGGTTCAACACTAGCGTAATCTCTTTTATGTGCCTAAGTAAACCAGCTGTGTATGCTTTGGCCACGTCCGACAAATGATATTTATCATTCGGATCAAAAAAGGCGTTTCGATCCCCCTTAAATAGCGACTGATGAGTGTGCATCCCACTACCATTTACCCCGTAAATCGGCTTTGGCATAAATGAAGCAAATAAACCATACTTTTTCGCCACCTCCTTCACTACAACTCTATAGGTCATAACCATGTCCGCCATCTCTAATGCATCCGCATATCGAAGATCTATCTCGTGCTGCGATGGTGAGACTTCATGATGAGAATACTCTACGCGGATGCCCATTGTCTCAAGCGCTTGAATAGTCTCTAATCGTAAATTCTCAGCAGCGTCTAATGGGTAATCAAAGTAACCCGCTTCGTCCAGAATCTCGGTCCCTTGATTCGACTTGAAATAAAAATACTCCAACTCTGGCCCCAGATAAAAATTCGTGAATCCCATCCGTTTCATCCGCTCTAGCCCACGCTTCAGCACATACCTGGGATCTCCTTTGTATGGTGACCCGTCCGGATTCAAAATATCACAAAAAAGCCGCGCCATTACATTTTCGCCTTGGCACCAAGGCAACAAAGCAAATGTACTCGGGTCTGGGCGCGCTACCATATCGCTCTCATCAATCCTCGCAAACCCCTTTATTGATGACCCATCAAATCCCATTCCTTCATCAAAAGCATGCTTCAACTCATCCACATGGATGGTCATGCTCTTAAGCTGTCCGTGTATATCCGCAAACCAAAGCTGCACAAACCTAACTTTGTGCTCATTCACCAGCTCAAGCACATCCTTCTTATCACGTGGCTTTGAATTCATAGCTGGGTATAAACTAAATAATGCATGTTTTTAAGCAATAAACTTTTTATAGAACTCATGGCGCATATATTTGTAGTGGTAGCTCCCTTTACATGTCAGGTACAACTTAACCTGTTCGGACCGTCCGCTAGACATTCATAAGCCATCATTGGTGGGAGCTTAATTCCTTGCAGAATCTACTCCCTTGGAGCTTATAAATCGAGCTTTCCTACACGTTTCCATTAAACCATGGAAAGCGAGGGTACGTAATTGAGGCGCCACAGTTTCCTAGCTATTTTTGTAAACCATTGATTTACTAACACATAACCATGGACCACAAATTATGGGGAAGAACCAAAACTTAAACTGCTAATGTTTGTTCCAGACAACCCAACACCTACAAATTCCTTGTGGTAACTGGTCCAGACTTAGTATTTCATTGTTGCTATGGAAAAGGTTGATAACGAAAAGAGGCGCCGAGTAATGGCCCGCTCCCGGGCGTTAGGACACTGTATATGTAATCCTTACCAGCCATGTCCATGCGAGACATTTAAAAATTTCGGAGTTTGCACGTGTGCAGGAGAGAAAATTGAGACGGTCTTAAAAGAAGAGGTAAAGCTCACCCAACTCGTCCACAACCCAGGATGTGCATCTAAAATCCCGCCCGGGGAACTCGAATCAATACTAACGCGACTTCGCCCTGTTAATGACCCTAACGTAATTTCAGGCCTAGCAGCTGGTGACGATGCAGCGATATATCGGGTTTCAGAAACTGTCCACCTAGTGGAAACAGTAGACGTATTTACACCGTGTGTAGACGATGCCCGTACATTTGGTCGCATTTGTGCAGCTAACTGCCTATCTGACATATACGCAATGGGTGGCAAACCTTTTACAGCTTTAAGCATCGTGGGATTTCCAATCGACACAATCCACCCAAATGTGCTGTACCATATGCTTGATGGTGCAATGGAAACATTTGAAGAAACGCGTGTAGCGCTGATTGGTGGTCATAGCTTTAAAGACAACGAAATTAAGCTTGGGTTCGCTATAGTCGGGGTTATTGACCCAATTCTTGCCCAGGAGTTGGACAAACCACAACCCGAAGACATTCTAGTGCTTACAAAACCCCTTGGCACAGGAATCCTTACATTTGCCAAACAAATTGGAAGGAGTTATGAGGTCGGACTCAACCAAGCAATTGAAGCCATGTGTCGCTTAAACAACTCAGCGGCTGAGGCAATGATAGCAGCAGGTGCTTCAGGGGCTGTTGATATAACCGGTTTCGGTTTATTTGGGCATCTAATCCGGCTACTACGCCAAAAGCAATTAGGTGCAAGGCTTTTCGCTAATCAAATACCTGCTTTTGACCAGGTTCTTGAGGCTATTCGGGCTGGTGTCGTGCCCGGCGCAACGGAACGGAACCGCGAGTTTGTAGGCAATGATCTTATAATTGACGATGATGTGGACGAAGAATGGGTCTGGTTAGGATACGATGCTCAAACTTCAGGCGGTCTATTAATCACCATATCACCAAACAAGCTGGATAAATTGTTGCATGAGCTTGCAAGCCGAGGAGATCAAGGATTCGTAATCGGCGAGCTTACAGAAGGACCTCCAGCAAAAATCATTTTAACCACTCAAGCAAAAAAGTTTCGAGCTTATTCCATGTTGGGATATTATAATACAGACATGAATACGAATCCGAATGTCTCTGATCAAAAATGCTGTTGTGGGAATGGAACCTCATCAACAACTGGGTCCCAAGCCTTAACCTCGCAAAAAATATACGTCGACTTCCTCAAAAGCGTTGCAAGTGCTGGTGTCTTAAACCCAAAAACCAAGGAACTGATTCTCCTTGCTCTAGTTATAATGGCTAGGTGTGAGCCTTGCCTCCAAGCACACTATAAAAAGGCTATCCAAATGGGTATATCACAGGCTGAAATTGACGAGGTTGCTTGGTGTGCAATTGCAATGGGCGGAGCTCCCGTCATGATGTTTTACAATGAATTTAAAAAGAAGTTTGAGAATGGAGAATTAACGAACGCTCCAAGCGCGTGCTGTTAATTCTTCAAATATGTGTTTTTATAAGGAATGACTTACACTCATTACGTAATTCGAGCAACCGGGTGTTACCTATTTGTCTGCGCTTAAAAGTTGAAACCTGTAAGCCCGCTTTGTCTCCTGCTGGGATAAATGTATTTAAACGGTTAATTACTGTGCCCCTTGACCTAAGCTAAGCTGTTCTTATTAACCGAATAGCAGGAAAAAAATTTGAGAGGAATACGGATCAATCCGCATTTTTAGCTATTGTCATTCTAATTGGTCCGGCAAGAGCACCGGTCTTTACAGACAGTCCCGACTACCGAAATGGCTTTGTAACAACTATTCCAACTTATGCCCTAAATTTGATAAGGAACAGGTGGGCCGTTCGCCTACGATTGTAATGTTGTATTCTCCACCTCCAGGGCAAATGGGTTTACGGTTAAATCTTATGTAAGGCATCAAGTCCGGCCAATCCACAGGTTCACCCGTACGTTTGTTCGCTTCTAGAGCCCATAACTGAATGCTCTGATCTATTATGCGCAAGTTGTCAATACACAGCCGACGCTGAGTTTCCATTCGGGCATGAATTATGCCTGGGATACATATCGTCGCTAGCATCCCCAATATTGCTACCACAATAATGATTTCCACCAACGTGAACCCCCCGTTGAACATACCTGGTTTTGGAGGATTTACCAACCGTGCACCCATAAAACTACTCGTACAAGAGGACAAACTTTTTCCATAAAACCCCTTATTTTTCTTTATACTACTTTCCTAGATTTGGCAAGGGCTGAGTTCGCAATCCAAGAATCCAGATAAGCAAACCATTATCTATGCCTCATCTACTAAACATTTCAGGAAACCGAATGTGGAGCTATAATTTATTATTATCTCCTCCTCTAAGAACGTGGGCGAGAGAGAATTTTAAAAGTTAAGTACAGGTTAATCTCCCGGGTAGCCACAGCTGCATTTACCCGTTTAGGTACCCAAAAATTCAAATTGCCCCCTCTCTTTCATTTCAATCGCAATCGCACACGGAAAGCTTTCGTTTCTATAGTTTCTGCCCGAAAATGGCATTAGGCCTTAAAAACTCAAATTCCTGGATTCCGTAAACTAATACTTCGAGAAGATACAAGCGAATACGAAATTCCATATATTCCTGAGTTTCTGTCAGATAACTTTCTGCCGGAAGACTTTCCCCGAAATTTGGTATTTCCACCGCCGTTGACTCCTATTCTCCTTTAATCCGTTGGATTCGAGCCCCCAATTGTGCGAGTTTGGAGTCTATCTTTTCGTAACCCCTGTCAATATGGTAAATACGATGGACAATGGTCGTACCTGAAGCCGCTAATCCAGCGATCACAAGTGCGGCGGAAGCTCTTAGATCGCTAGCCATTACGGGAGCTCCACTCAACGGTCTTCCACCTTTAACAATAGCTGTAGGTCCCTCTAGCTGAATCTCTGCACCCAGTCGTGTTAATTCACTGATGTGCATAAACCTCGACTCAAACACACGCTCAGTTATAACGCTTATTCCAGGGGCGAGTGTCATTAAAGCCATTAACTGTGCTTGGACATCAGTGGGGAATCCAGGGTAGGGTAAAGTCGTCACCTCAATAGGCTTAAGGTTTTCTGTGCCTCGGACGTAAATAGTTCCATTTTTGTTATTCCAATCTATGAGCACCCCTGCTTCTAGTAATTTATCTAATACGGCGTGCATATGATCTGGCCGTGCCCCTTTTATAATTGCTTCCCCTTTGGTAGCCGCTACCGCGATTATATAAGTTGCTGCCTCTATTCTATCGGGGATTATTTCGTACTCAGCCCCATGAAGCTTTTCTACCCCATGAATTTTAATTGTAGGAGAGCCGGCACCCTCAATTTTGGCCCCCATTGCCTTTAAAAAGTTTGCTAAATCTACGATTTCTGGTTCACATGCTGCACTTTCAATCACCGTTTCACCCTGAGCTAATACAGCCGCCATCATTACATTAGCCGTGCCTAAAACGGTGGAGCCGTTTCTACCACCCAAAAAAATCTCAGCACCCTGGAGTCGATCCGCCTTGGCATGAACATACCCGCCTTCAATTTTTACTTGAGCAGACAAAGCTGCAAAGCCCTTCAAATGTAAGTCTATTGGTCTAGGTCCGATTACGCATCCTCCGGGCAATGAGACTACACATTCTCTCAACCTACCCAAAAGTGGGCCCATCACACACACGGAAGCTCGCATCTGCCTCACTAACTCATAATCAGCAAAAGGTTTAAGTTCCCGTGCACAAATCTTCACCATGCCGTTGTTAAACTCCACCTCCGCCCCCAGGGATTGAAGCAATCGGCACATGAAACGGACATCACTCAAATCTGGGACCCGGCGGATTACGCAGGGTTCGCTGGTCAAAAGTGCAGCAGCCATTATCGGCAATGCTGCATTCTTAGCTCCGCTTATCTGAACCTCCCCTTGTAAAGGCACACTTCCATGAATTAAAAGGCTTTCCATATTGGCTCAAATACCATGGCAAATTATTGCAATCTAGACCATACCGCCGCCAAGAACCGCGGCTGTCCTCCGTCATCGTTTACTATTTGAATATCAGACCAACCACATGCGCTAAATAATTCCTTTAACTTTTGTTCTTGGTCGTCTCCAAACTCTACCATTATCATCCCATGATCCTTTAGAACTCTACCCCCATGCTCGGCTAGATGCTTTAACACTTGCAACCCATCAGCACCTCCATCTATCGCTATTCGTGGTTCGTAGTCACGAATTTCTGGCTGTAACTTAGGAATTTGTTCAGTGGGTATGTAAGGGGGGTTAGAAACTAAAAGGTCCGCCTTTGGAACTTCACACAGCGTTAAAATGGAATCTGCCTTAATGAATTCAATTCTATCCTGCACGCCATGACGAGCTGCATTTTCACGCGCCACCTCTAACGCCCTCTCTGATGCGTCAACGGCTAATATTTGCGCCTTGTGACAATTCACAGCTAGATATACTGCAATGCAGCCACTACCTGTTCCATAATCAATCACCTTTAAATAGGAACTCCTGTCACTGCTTTTTACTTTTGAGGCTGCTTCGGTCAAATCTAAAGTCTTTTTACTGATTTCTTTCAAATATTTTACGCACAATTCAGCCAGAATTTCTGTTTCAGGCCGAGGGATTAAAACTGCTGGCGTTACCTTAATCTCGAGTCCACAAAAATTCACGCTTCCTAAAATGTACTGTAGAGGTTCATGCTTGGCTCGCCTCAAAATCATATCTCGTAGCGCATCAATCTGTTGAGGTTGAAGCTGCCGTTCGAAATTCAAATAGAGATCCATGCGCTTTACCCCAAGTAGATGGGCTAAAAGAAGTTCTACTTGTAAACGTGGTGAATCAATCCCTTTCCGCTCGAGAAACTCAGTGCCTTTTCTGATAGCTTCAAGAACAGTCACTTTTACACTTGTAAGAATAGTTGAAGGTAAAATTCACTCGTTTGTGACGCAACCAAGACTGCGTTACCCTTCCATTAAATCCTTGCGCGCTCCCGATAAGAACTGCTCTACAAAGCTTGTGGTATAACTTCCGCGTCTAAAGTTCGGGTCTTGTAAAACCGCCTGTAAAAAGGCCATATTAGTTTTAATACCTGTAACTGTAAATTCTGCCAATGCGCGGTTCATCCTAACCAAAGCTTCGTTTCGGTCACGTCCTTTTGTAATTAATTTAGCTAATAAGGAATCATAATAAGGAGGGACGACATAGCCACCATAAATATGCGTGTCAACCCGCACGCCTAATCCGCCTGGTATATAACACATATCAATCAATCCAGGACTAGGGCGAAAGCCATCCAATGGATCCTCAGCATTAACCCTACATTCAATGGCATGTCCCATGAATTTTACATCGCCCTGTGAAATTTTTAGGGGCTCACCCATTGCAATGAGTATCTGCCACTTCACAAGGTCTATACCAGTGACTTCTTCGGTAATCGGATGTTCAACCTGAATGCGTTTATTCACCTCCAAAAAATAGTAATTCCCATGCTCATCTACCAGGAATTCAACTGTTCCCGCACCTGTATACTTGGCAGCCTCTGCAATTCTAATAGCTGCGCGTCCAAGACGCTCACGGAGCCTGCGATGCTTATTTTCAATTAGTGGGGAAGGGGTTTCTTCAATTATTTTCTGGTGTCTACGCTGGATTGAACAATCTCGTTCACCCAAATGGATTATATGCCCCTTTTGATCTGCAAGGATTTGAACTTCTATATGGTGAGCTCCTTCGACGTATTTTTCAATATATACTCCGGGATTACCGAAGGACTTTTCAGCTTCTGCCATTGCCATGCGCAACCCTTTCACCAAGGATATATCATTGTGAGCAATACGCATCCCTCTGCCTCCCCCACCAGCAACCGCTTTTATCATTACGGGATACCCGATTTTTTTTGCAATGCTTAACGCATCTTGCTCATTTTTTACAGGGCCATCAGATCCGGGAGGTACGGGTACACCAACTTTGATCGCAAGGGCACGGCTCACAGCTTTATCAGCCAGCACCATCATTGCCCTGGAACTTGGCCCGATAAATTTTATGTTACAACTTTCGCAAACCTCGGCAAAATGCGGGTTCTCAGCCAAAAAACCATACCCTGGATGAATTGCATCAACATCGGCAATTTCCGCCGCACTAATTATCCTATCAATCCGCAAATAACTATCAGTTGCAGGCCCACTTCCAATACAAATAGCCTCATCTGCTAACTGCACATGCATCGAATTAACATCCGCCTCCGAATAAACAGCAACTGTCCGGATGTTAAGATCCCTGCACGCTCTAATTATGCGGACAGCTATCTCCCCCCTGTTTGCGATCAAAATTTTCTCAAACATGGGAATTCATTCAAACGTTAAGATTTGGAAAGAACAAATCACCTAATCTTTAAGCCGTACTTTGAAAAGTGGCTGACCAAATTCGACTGGCGCTCCGTTCTCCACTAATATTTCCGTGATTACCCCAGTAACTTCTGCTTTGATCTCATTCATCACCTTCATAGCTTCAATAATGCAAACTACAGTCTCAGGATTTACTTCCGAGCCAATATCTACATAGGGCGGTGCATCAGGTGCCGGTGCACGATAGAATGTTCCAACCATGGGAGATTTGATTTCTACTTCAGCTGTTCCCACTCGCAGGGTGTCAGTTGAAATTTGCGTTTTTGGAGCCGAAACTTTAGTTTGCGCAGCTGGCGCAGCCCCAGCCTCAATATTTGCCGAGACTTGTTTACCTTCCTCTTGCATCTCTTCCACACCAGCAGCATTTCGTTTAATGTAAATTCGAAAACCATCTTTTTCCATCTCGAACTCCGATAAGGAGTTCTTCTTCATCAATTCTATTATTGCTTTGATGTCCTTAAGATCCATACACTTTGTTGTTTTTTTTTGCGCTAAATTTATTGGCTAAAAAACTCTTATTTATGGCCACGCAAATTGGGACTTCATCTTTTCAAAAAATATACCAACGCATCGAGAGCAAGTAGGTAGGAATAGTGTCCAAATCCCGAAATTTGGCCTACACACACACCCGATATCATAGATCTGTGCCTAAATTCCTCCCGCGCGTATATGTTACTCAGGTGAACTTCCACCGTGGGTATGTTCACAGCGCTAATTGCATCTCGGATTGCAATACTCGTATGCGTATAAGCAGCCGCATTTAGGATTAACCCATCAAATTTTCCGCGGGCCTCTTGGATCCAACTAACTAACTCCCCTTCGTTGTTAGATTGGCGAAAGTCAATTTCCACTCCCAAATGAACCGCCTTCTCTCTAAGCATGGTTTCGATCTGGGCCAACGTCACGCTTCCATAAATCTCTGGTTGACGCTGCCCAAGCAGATTCAAATTAGGCCCATTAAGAACCAACACCTTCATCTTTGTGTTGGATACAATTTTAAATATTTAAATGGGGTTGTCGACTCAATTTCGCTAATGCTTGGCCAGACCATCACTCAATCGATACTCACAGAAATTAAGAAGGTGGCACTGCAATGCTAAGACATAAATCAAACAAAACTTGCTGAACAACCCTCTATCATCTCATACATGAAAACTTGTTTAAAACCAACCGGCAGTATTCAGGCTAGCGATTATGCTTAGGGCCTCCTGCAAATACTACCCCCTATCATCCACATTTCAAAAACTCTGAGATAGGTTAGATATAATTATGCCTGCCTTTCAAACTCATGACACCCTCAGGTGTAGCTCTGTAATTTTAATTACTGAAGTGTTGCAAGAGTGCCCGAATTATGGTGATTTCAGCTGGCACCCTTTCGAGATATAACGCCGCACTTCACCACCTTTTTCTATATAACTAACACGTGGTAGCTGGTAAAACAGATTTTGCTAGCTTCAAATGCAGGATCAAAAAAACTTTTTATACCACCGGATTAAATAAAGATAACACGCTCTATCTGTGCACGATCTTAAAATTAAGGTAGTTTAACATTGCAGCTCAAAAAATCCCTCTTTAGTCGTAATCCCAATGAAATTAATACTCCCCGTCGCCTTTCCTCTGCTCCGGCAATGTCAATTTTAGCCTACCTTAGCCTAACTTTCTTAATACTCTTAAAGCTTTTGCTACATCCCCTTCAGAATCAAAAACCATATAACAGGTAAATCGCCGGCCGATTACCATTGCGTCTAGTTCTCGCATGTTTATTCCTTGGCTGCCTAATTTATCGGCAATTACAGACCCCAAACCGGGCTTATCAATGCCCTCCAATCGCACCACGTACATCCCTTCTACTTTCTTGAACCCTGCTGCTTCAGCAGTTGCCGCCGCTTTCTTACCTCTTATCGGGCCGATTAGTACCACCCCCTGACCTGGTTTGTCGGGCTCACGGCGCGCTAAAACAACTTCTAAGTTTATCTTAGTATCCGCAAAACCCTTAAGGATTTTAGCCAGCGCACCGGGTTTGTCCTCAACTGTAACTGACCACAGCTCAATTTTTTGCGCATTCATACGATTGGTAGGAATTCTATAAGTTGCCTAGTTTATGGTTGCGCTCCGCAGTTTATAACAACTACAAAAAAAATCTTAAACACTCAAATTTTAACTGTCAAACAGTTAATGCATAAAAAGCCCGTGGGCAAAATGCTAATGGGCCGTAAAAATCCTCGCCCATGCCATAGTGGAGGATTTATTTAACGTCAAGCAATTCAGAAACTTAGCTTAAACCCACAACGTCTACCTAGGGAAAAACCTCCAAACCGATGCGCGATAAAACCCCGCCAAAAGAAACCTGCATAGGAACAAAAAACCCTGTACAGACCATCAAAATACAAGGATTTTAACATTGGGGTCACTATAGTGCTTGGTTTCTAATACTAACAATTTTCCGCGAAAAGTTATAAATTTAACTCTTGAAACTCTTAAGAATCACTGCATGAAAACCACACAATGCTGCAAAAGCATTAGTCAAAAACCTATTATAGCAAAAGCTTCTAAACTGGTGGGAACATAATTTGCGGACTTATATTTGCTTAGTCGCAGTACAGATTTCCACTTTGCAAACAGAAGTTAATGCCTTAAAAATTTGCATTTGAAAATGCCAAAACATTTTGAACCAGAAGTACAAATTTACGATACGACCTTGCGCGACGGCGCACAGGCCGAGGGAATTAATTTTTCCGTGTCCGACAAGCTTCGGATTGCTAGGAAGCTTGACGAATTCGGGATTCATTTTATTGAGGGGGGTTGGCCAGCCTCAAATCCCAAAGACGCCGAGTTTTTTGCATTAGCAAGAAACATCAAATTTAAAAATGCAAAGCTCGCAGCTTTTGGAGCTACAAGGCGGAAAGGATTAAAAGCGGCCGCTGATCCACAAGTAAAGATGCTGGTGGAAGCAGGTACTCCTGTGGTTACCGTTTTCGGAAAAACATGGTTACTTCACGTCCACCACGTGTTACGCGTTACCCCTGAGGAAAATATAAACATGATAATAGACACGATCCGTTACCTTAAAAACCATGGGAAAATTGTATTTTACGATGCAGAACACGCATTTGACGGTTACAAAGCCAACCCTGAGTACGCAATCAAAACTGTAAAAGCCGCCGAAGAAGCTGGGGCTGATATGGTTGTTCTTTGTGATACGAACGGAGGTTCTCTTCCCCGAGAAATTTGTGATATAACTAGCGAAATCAAACGTCATTTGAGGGTCCCGTTGGGGATCCATACACACAATGATGCTGGCCTTGGGGTTGCTAATGCAATAGCCGCAGTTGAGGCAGGAGCAATCCAAATCCAGGGTACAATTAACGGGTACGGCGAACGTACAGGGAATTGCAATCTCACTACGACCATTCCAATACTAGTTTTTAAGATGCGCAAGCGATGCATCCCTGAAGAGTCGCTAAGAAAATTAAAAGAGCTATCGCATTTTGTGGACGAGGTGGCTAACGTACGCCATAACCCTAGGCAACCATGGGTAGGTGACGCAGCTTTTGCCCATAAAGGAGGGACGCACGTGAACGCAATAATGAAAGTTATTAATAGCTACGAACATGTAGACCCAGCTTTAGTGGGAAACACTCGTAAAATTCTCATAAGTGACCAGTCAGGGCGCAGCAACCTCATAGCCAAAGCCAAAGAACTAGGATTCAAGCTGCCAGAGGATTCACCTTTAATCCGCGAGTTACTAAGTAAAATCAAGAAACTCGAACATGAAGGGTACGAGTTTGAAGCCGCTGAAGGGTCACTTTATTTATTGCTACTTAAAACACTAAATAAGGTTTTATCCCCCTTCGAAGTACTAGGTTACCATGTTTCCCTGCGGCGCGACGGTGTAAATACGATTTGTGAAGCAACAATTAAAGTAAGAGTCGACAGCAAAACTGCACATACCGTTGCTGAGGGTGATGGCCCAGTTAACGCATTGGACAAAGCACTAAGAAGCGCCTTGATTTCATTCTATCCACAACTGGAAAAGGTGGAGCTAGTAGATTACAAAGTAAGGATCCTCGAAAGCACCCGTGGTACAGGTGCAACAACCAGGGTTTTAATTGAATCCAGCGACGGTCAACACCAATGGGGAACCGTTGGCGTAAGTGAAAATATCGTTGAAGCCAGTCTTCAAGCTCTCGTCGATAGCTACGAGTACGCCCTACATAAGTTCATCCGCAAAAAAAGAGCTTCTAAACCAGCTTATTGACATCTATGAGTGAAATTCCAAAAGCCTACGATCCGCGGTCTGTTGAAAACCGCTGGTATTTTTATTGGGAGAGTTCGGGATTCTTTTATGCAAATCCGGCTTCAAGGAAACCAGCATATTCCATTGTTATTCCTCCTCCAAATGTGACCGGCGTCCTTCACATGGGCCATGTATTGAACAACACAATCCAAGACATTCTTGCCCGCAAAGCCCGCATGGATGGGAAGGAAGTACTGTGGTTACCAGGTACAGACCACGCGGGCATTGCCACTCAAGCGGTTGTAGAAAAGCATTTACAAAAGCAAGGTATTATGAAGCACCGTGAAGAGCTGGGGCGTGAAAAGTTTCTTCACTATGTATGGGAATGGAAAGATAAACATGGGAACATCATAATTCAGCAGCTAAAACGCCTCGGTTGTTCATGTGATTGGAGTCGTCTCCGATTTACGCTTGACCCTGAATATTCTGCGTGCGTCCAGAAAGTTTTCATTTATCTCTACCGCAAAGGCCTTATCTACCGTGGTTTGCGAATGGTTAATTGGGATCCGGCTTCACGAACCGCCATTTCAGACGAGGAAGTTGAAATGATCGAGGTAAAAGGTCACCTTTGGTACATAAAGTACCCAATTATTGATCCAAATACAGGGGAACCTTCGGAGTCAGCATATCTTGTGGTGGCCACCACCCGCCCGGAAACTATGTTGGGCGACGAGGCAGTGGCGGTAAATCCAAACGATGAACGGTACAAATCCTACGTGGGTTTAAAAGTCCTCCTCCCCATAAAAAACAAACCCATTCCTGTAATTGCAGATGAATTAGTGGACCCTGAATTCGGTACAGGTTGTGTAAAAGTTACTCCCGCCCATGATCCCGCAGACTATCAAATCGCACTTCGGCACAATCTACCATTCACCATTGTTATCGGGCAAGACGGTCGGATGACTGCAAATGCTGGACAGAAATTCGCTGGGCTTGATCGAATGGAAGCTCGAAAAGCCGTAGTCGAAGAACTCGGAAAACTAGGTTATCTCGTTAAAACCGAGAACTATACTCACAACGTCGGGTACAGCCAACGTAGCCATGTGCCTATTGAACCGTACCTAAGCGAGCAATGGTTTCTACGGTACCCGGCAGTTGAAATTTCACGAGAAGCTGTTGCAAAAGGTATCATCAAGTTCCATCCCGATCGTTGGGCTAAAGTATACGACCATTGGATGGCTAACATCAAAGACTGGTGCATTAGCAGGCAGTTATGGTGGGGTCATAGAATTCCAGTATGGTATAATAGAACAGCCTTCCAGCTTTTGGAAAAAAGGTTAATCCCCATATCAATTACCGGTATCAAGCCTGCCACTACTAACCACATCCGTTTGCCAGCAGAGCCCATTTACAACCCAGACGCCTCCAAAATGCTTTATGTGAAAGACCCCTCAGAAATCACAATTACAAATTCCGAGCTCCTAACCCAAGCCACCCCAGATCAAATTAAACAAATCTTTGAATCAGCCTTATACCTAGGATTAACACCGCCGGGTGAAGATGTGGGGCCAGTGCCAATTCACAACTTTTTACACGCACTTGTTTACAAAGGCCAGCTGTACGCCCTCCGAATTGCCTGTGTCGAAAAAAATGGTATGCTTTGCGTCCAAAAGCTTTTGCTGCAACGTAGCGAAACGAACCCCGCATTGCCAAGAATTCAAATCCAAAATTTCAACCAAGATAATGCACCTAAAAATAGCATAACTGTTCGGGAATTAATCCCCGATCCATATCGTGACCCGGCCTTTACCCTAGCCCGAATGGAAAGCCCTGGCGACGGATGGGAGCAGGATCCAGACGTGTTAGATACGTGGTTTAGCTCATGGCTATGGCCATTCGCGACGATGGGTTGGACAGGCAATCCTGAGGCAGACGCCAAAAACCCAACGCTCAACAGATTTTACCCAACCACTGACCTTGTAACAGGACCTGATATCATATTCTTTTGGGTGGCACGAATGATAATGGCTGGTTACGAGTTCACCGGAAAACCGCCTTTCTATAACGTGTACTTTACAGGAATTATTCGCGATAAACTTGGGCGGAAAATGAGCAAAAGCCTTGGTAACTCACCTGACCCACTCGAGCTTATCGATAAATATGGAGCCGATGCACTCCGATATGGTACAATTCGCGCTGCACCATTGGGTCAAGACGTTTTATTTGACGAAAAGGACGTCGAACTAGGACGCAACTTTTGCAACAAAATTTGGAACGCATGCAGGTACAGGCAACTGCAAGGCGGTCCCGTACTTCAACCTATAAACCCAAACCTTCTTACAACAGATGACCGTTGGATTTTACACTGCCTTAACAATGCAATAGTAAATCTCACCTCGGCATTGGAAGGATATAGATTCAATGAGGCAACCCACATCCTACATCGCTTTTTCTGGGCAGAATTCTGCGATTGGTACCTAGAAACCACAAAAGCTATTGTAACACGTGGGAAACAACAGGACAAAAGGTTAAACACATTAGCTGTAATCGATTTCGTACTGCATGCCACTCTACGAATGTTTCATCCGTTCATGCCACATATCACCGAAGAGTTGTGGCATTCCATGGGATTTGCTGCACACCATGATCCCGATACAGGTGGTAAAACAATTATGTTTGCACCCTGGCCAAAACCACTCTCTGAACAACAAATTCAGTTCTACGGAATCACAAACCAAGTCATTGATTTTATCCAACATCGGAATGAGCTTGTTACAAAGGGAAGGAATCTAAAACGTGAACTAAACATACCAGCCTCTAAAAAAGTGAACTTTGTCTTAGTCCCTGAAGTTGACCTATCTGAAGACGATCTAGAGGTTCTTCGTATACTACTCGGGGCCGAAACTTTGGAAGTAGTGAAAGTATATCAAACGCCGCGAGGCACACCTGTGATACATTCTGTACTTGGTTCACTTTATTTACCGCTCGCAGGCGTAGTTGATATCCCCAGCGAAATCGCAAGGTTGCAAAAGGAACTCTCAAAACTAAAGAGTGAGATGGAAAAAGTTTTAAGCAAACTTAATAACCCAATTTTTCTCGAGAAAGCACCCAACGAAGTTATCTTGCAGTACCAAGAACGCTTAGCAGAACTGCAAACCACAATTGAACGCATCGAACAAACCATTGGCATGCTACAAAGTGCAAACTGAATAGATGCCACCCTATTATTAATATGAGTGCTAATAAGAGATTTACATTAAATAATGCATTGGAGGTAGCCGTTGCGGCTGCACGCGCCGCTGGCCAGATTATGAAGGAAAACATAAATAAGCGAAAACGTATTAGTGCGGTGACCTCCCATGACGTCAAACTTGCACTTGACGTCCAATGTCAAAAAACAATCCAAAAGATCTTAACTGACTCCTTTCCATACATCCCTATCCTTGGTGAAGAAGGGACCGTAGGAAACACATCAAGCGAAATGCGGTGGGTGGTTGACCCAATAGATGGCACAGTTAATTATTCGTTCGGTATACCCCACGCGTGCACCTGTATCGCCCTTCAAATAAAAGACGAGACAAAAAAAGATAATTCAATGTACCCTTACATCACCCAAATAGGTGTTATATACGACCCTTTCATGGACGAGCTTTGGACTGCAATTAAAGGCAAAAAATCTAAGTTGAATGGTAAGACCATTGCCGTAGGTAAACACACTGAACTCAAACATGCATTGGTAGCCATAGGCCTCGGCAAAACGTCTGAAGAGGTCTCTGCTAACTTACCATATTTTTGCAAAGTATCGCAACTCGCACTTAAAACTAGAATAATGGGCTCAGCCGGCCTCGGTCTCGCATACGTAGCCTGTGGCCGGTTCGATGCTTATGTTGAACGCGGAATCAACATTTGGGACATAGCGGCTGGTGGGCTCATACTCGAATGCGCCGGTGGCGTGTTTTGGACCGAAACGACACCGAAATCAAACTTTTTTCGGATGATCGCGACCAACCAGGCTCTGCTTAAACAACTTCCGCCGTTCGAATAAAACGCTCTAATTTCTGTTGAAGGCATACTTCTTCTACGTTAAAACTCTATTCGCGGCCAATTCCAACCATACCTCAAATCAGATACAAGGCGCAAAATCTCCCATACGCCACTTAAAAACCGCTTCCGTACGCGATTACCTATAATGCGTTTTTTTACACCGCTCCCCTTGCGCAAGTATGGCATTTTCAGGCCCTACACACCTAATTTCGCAGTTCTTTTTTACCTACTCACTGCCAAACTGTCACGCAGGAGATATATTCCAACTTCTTTCAATGGCAAGAAAACATCAATAAATAAATTGCTGGAACTCTGGATTAGAGTGTAAGTACTGCTTAACTTGTTCAATTGCACGTGCTCTATGGCTGATTCGATTCTTCTCCTCGGCCGGCATTTCACCAAAGGTTAATTCATATCCTTCAGGTTGAAATAATGAATCATATCCGAACCCATTTACCCCGCGTGGCTCGAAACAAATTTTCCCATGGCAAGTACCAGTGAACAGCTTTAGTGCTTGCCTTGCACATTGAGTGTCATTGAACTCCAAAGCGAGCAGGGCAATAACGCATACGAATCTAGCGGTACGCTTTTCCCATGGAACCCCATCCAATAATTTAAGTAATAACGCATTGTTGTCTGCATCCGTGGGCCGTCCTTTACATACGCCCTTAATCTCAGCAAACCTGGCTGAATAAACTCCTGGCTCTCCTCCCAAGGCGTCCACCTCTAACCCGGAGTCATCACCTAAAACTAAAATTTGTCGCCACAGGGGTTGTTTTTTCGCCAAAGCATCCGCCACACATAAAACCTTTTTTATGGCATTTTCCTGGAACGTAAGACCGTCTTCCGTCCAGCAGATAGACAAACCAAGATCTTTCAATGTAAGAATCCTTTTTCGACAACCCAACAACTGAGAGATTTCTATTCCCTTGTGTGAGTTCGCTGTAGCAACTACAATTGCTTTTTCTTCGTGCTGATTTTCCATAATCGCAGCAAACTATCACTTAATTTCAAATGTCGCTGGCGGGAACGGTTCTCGCTTTTCGATTTGGAGTTCTTGAAATCGTTTAAATGCACTATGCCGTTCCTCTTCACCTACTGCATCAGAAACAATGATCCGGCGCAATTCCACCAACTGTTTTTCTATGTGCTTTGCCCGCAACCTGCGAAGCAGATCCTTTGTAAACGCCTTAAGATCTGAAAAAATAGGTTGTTCGGTCCCCGCTGCGGTTATTACCGATCGGATGCCTTCATCCTCAAAGCAATCGAGTAGCGACCCAGCATCTATTACCACTCCTAATTGGATTCTTCGCTGAATTTCCTCGATTATTGCCCGTGCTTCAACGCTGTTTATCCAAGATATGTCCAAGTAACTGAGCACTGTGTTGGTAACCTCAGGATGATGCAATAACAATTGCATCAACCACATCTCTTCCTTTGGTGGCATGTTAAACGTTTTTGCTTTTTGACCAGGTTCTTCTGCATCCAAACTTGGTTTATCGGTCAACATGGTTTTGTAAATTTTCATAAAATCCGTGTATACGGAGAGAGGAGTCAAACCTAAACGAGCTGCTGTCTTTGTGGCTATAGATTCTACTAACGTCACACTACGTGCTTTGGATACGGCCTCCGCCATTTGCTGAATGACAGATCGTTTTCCCTGGTCAGAAGCTACGTCATTGGTAGAACAAAGCCGGTTCAAGTAGTAATCAAAAAACTCCATTGCATTATTAACTATTTTTTGAAACGCAGCTGCTCCATAGGCCAAAATAAAGCTATCCGGATCGTCAGGTGGGGGAATAACCGCTACTTTCACATTTAATTCCGCCGCTAATAGTGCATCAAGTGCCCTGATCATCGCCCGTTGTCCAGCCTCATCAGAATCAAAACATAATACAACAGTGTCTGTATATCTTTTTAAAATTTGGGCGTGCTCCGAGGTAAACGCCGTTCCCTGGGGTGCTACTACGTTTGGGAAGCCGGCCAAGTGAATTCGAATTAGGTCTATTTGACCTTCGCACACAATTGCGAACCCAGCATCCATAATAGCTCTACGCGCCTTGTCTAATCCGTAAAACACACGGCCTTTTCGAAAGATTAGGGTTTCAGGGGAATTCAAATATTTTGCCACAGCGTTATCGGCGGTAAGAACCCGCCCGCTAAAGGCAATCACCCAACCTTGCTCATTGCAAATAGGAAATATCACGCGTCCTCTGAATCTGTCATACCATTCTTGGGTATTTTCACGCCTTATTATTACTCCTGCTTCCTCCAAAAGTTGCAATGGTATTGAATTTGCCCTGCCCCACCGAACTGTATCGTCTGGTCTGTCCGGGGCATACCCAAGCTTAAATGTTCTTATTACTTGCGAATCGATGCCACGCTTGCAGAGGTATTCTCGAGCCAATTCAGCCTCAGATGCTTTAAGAAGAATGTTATGCCAATATTCGGTGAGCTTTTGATGCACATCCAAAAGCTGCTCCCGCTTTTCCCGCAAGCGATTGCTCTCTGGTGAAGTGTTTAGCTCGAGGGGTATACCAGCCCTTGCAGCCAAACGCTTTATAGCCTCAAAAAAGTTAATATTTTCATATTCCATTATGAAGGTTACCACATCTCCACCTTTGTGGCAGCCGAAGCAATGAAAAATCTGCAATCTTGGGTTCACCATGAAACTCGGGGTTTTTTCCCTGTGAAACGGGCATAACGCAGCGTAGTTACTCCCAACCTTCTTTAGCCGCAAATATTCCCCTATTACGTCCACAATATCGTTCGCGGACTTTATCTTTTCACGTAATTCTGGCGAAATATAAGCAGCCACAGCTAAACGATTCCACTAAACTTATCCTACAAAGCTTCCTAGCGGGTTTAATAAGGTTGCCATTCGCGTAGCCTAGTCGGTTCAGCGCCAGGACGCTGAGGTTCGATTAACAACCATGGACACCATTTTTTTAACGTTTTTCCAGAAACCGAGTTCACAAATACCATTTCTTGGATCGTATAAAGCTTCGGGAAAAATTCGCTCCCATATATCTCTTTCATAGTTGCGCGATCGCGCTCAATCTCAGCGCTGGTATACTCACGAGAGTTTATCAGCGCTATCAGGAAAATTACAATGCACGCGTATCGAATTACTCCAGCAATCATACCTAAAAAATATTCAAGCCGTCCAAAGATATCCTTATTTTGCATCCACCGCTCAATAGTGTTCTTTACGGTTATTACAAGAAAAAAAACGGCAAAAGCAATCGTCATGTAAGCAAGCAAATTAGAATAAAACGGTTCCAGCATTGCAACCCGCCTAATATACTGGGCCAGCGGTTTGTACCCTAATGCCCCACCTATTACTATCCCAAGCCACTGAACTAACGGTACAAATTCTTTGGACATACCATTTATGCGACCACGCACAATTCCAAATATCAACACTGCAACAACAATCAAATCAAACCAGCCCCATGGCAAATTTTTCATACTTCATATTTTAAGATAAACCCACCTAGACGTCCAACGTTGAGTGAATCACAAGACCTCGTGGTCAAACCAACCCAAGCTCAGTATAACCCCGATATGTATTCACCTGTGAAAATTTCCGCCATGCTACAAGGATTGGCACAGAAGCTTTTTCCACTTACAGTGAGTGCGACGCCCCCCTACTTCCAAACTCTTAATAAGGAGGAAATGAGGAAAGCGGTCATCAGAAGTTAAATAATCTCCCCCCCTGCTAAAGGATATAGCCCTCTAGCGTTTAAGAAGTGAATTTATCCCTCTTAAACCGTTGGATTGGACTAGGGTTTTCCAACCGTTTTAAGCCGGTTTTCTAGGTCTTGAACAATTAAACGAATGTGATCAGTATCCGGCCGGTTGGGGTTTAACTGTAAATACGAATTAAATTTTTCTAAAGCCAAGGGATAATTTTCAAGGTAATAAAGTGCCAAAATGCCATAGTTCACGAGAGCGGGTGCATATTTAGGATCGCTCTCGTAAGCTCTTTCAAATCCGCGAGCCGCCTCTGCATATTTTCCTCGTTGAATTTGGACTATGGCCCATCCGTTCCATGCCCGAGCGTAGTTCGTTCTTAGCCTGATTGCCTCCACGAACGCACGTTCCGCGTTTGAAGCTTCCCTTAGTTGTAAGGAAGCATATCCCAAACCCAACCATGCTCGTGCATCCGAATCACGCAAATGCACACAACTTGTAAATTCACGTTTTGCTAGATCTGCTTGCCGTAGAGTTAGATATAAAAATCCGAGGTTTAATCTAGTTTCTACCACCTCCGGATTCAGCGAGATTGCTTTTTTGTATGCATAAACGGCGTTGGACACATCCCCGATTAGATGGTAAGCGACCCCGAGTTCATGCCAAACTAATTGGTTAGTTTCCATAAAAGACCTTACTTTTAATAGTGTCCTTATAGCTCCTGAGTAATCCCCCGTTCGAATCCGCACTTGCGAGGCTCGCAAATACGATTCAACTGACCTATAACAGCCTAAGCAGACAAATAATAGGCACAAACAAATAACTGTTGGTAAACCACCCTTCATTACTTACCACAATAATGGGAGGCGCGGCGTTAGTCCAGTCCTTCACCAAAAATAAGCTGTTCCAATATCATCCCCCACAAGTTTTTAATGGACATTAAAAATTGGCACTTCATCCTTTTATATCAGATGCTCAGTGGAAAGAGAAAAATTCATTACTCAAATTTGCTGTTTTTTTGCTGTATTCTCATAGCGTCAGCATCACAACCTGAACAGGATACGCTTAATTTTCCTAAATCATTGGTTCACAGTACCAATCTACCAATTCTCATCATCAACTGTCCTACAGCAACGGTAGATTTTATGGTAAACGACAACGCAGTGCGGTTCGCGATTGACACCGGCATATGCAAACTTACAAATGCAGCTGACATAACAAACGCGTGGAAACACTTTCTAAACACCAATGACGTTCTTGGAATAAAGGTATTTTCAAAACCGGGCCCCGTTTGTGGCACCCGAGTGGGTTTGGTAACTGCCTTGGTGTCCTCAATTATTGCCTCTGGCATTTTGCCCAATACTAACATTATAATCTGGGACCATAACAGGGAGGATCTAACAAATGCAGGGTTCCTTAATCTTGAGAAAAAATGGGGCATCCAGGTGCTGGACGTGCTTCAAACTGGGTACGATACAAATGTCTTCTACGAAAACCCAATTGTAGGAAATCTGAATTGGGGTGATGTGGAATTTGGTCTTTCTCCTGAGAATACGAGCCGAAAATCCCACGTAACTCGAATATTATCTCAAAAAGTAACGCGCCTATTCTTAATTACTCCGTTAGTATACCATCCACGCTTTGGCATTTGTGGGCACCTTTACCACCTCGGACTTCAAAGCGTTGACAATACACAACGTTTTATTAGAGATCAGGATACCTTTGCTATAGCAATCCCGGAAATATGTGCAATGGAGCAAATTGGTGACAAATTAGCTCTTTGCATTACAGATGCACTACTGTGCCAATATGAAGGTGGCCCTACAGGCCAGCCCCACTATGTTGTTCCATTAAATCAAATATGGATAGGAACTGATCCAATAGCGATGGACCTGTTGGGGCTGCAGCAAATACAAAAAGTTAGGCAAAAAATGGGGTTGCCTCTGATCAAACGGAGTCTTCAGCTTTGGGAAAACGCCTTCTTGCTTCAGCTAGGCACTCTCAATACCAACAACTTGATAACGGTTTGGTTACCTTGACTCCCCCTATAGAGGAGAAGCGCTTTCTATATCTGAGGTAGACCAAAAGATGAACTTAATTCCCATTCTCCATTCTTATGCGGAAAAAGGCTGCCGATACATAGTCCGACATATCTACCCAAACCCATACTTCGTCTCCCGTGGCCTTAATGTAGTACGGTTGTCCTTCCGAATCCCTTAATATTTGCCACGGTCCACTTGGTTGCGGAGCCCATTCTACGCAGTAATTGAGTCCCGGGATTGCATCCCACACCAGGTAAAAACTATTAGCTTCTGGAATCAATGTCACCTTTACCCGTGGTGGTGGACGTACTTCCACGTTAAATGAAACAGAATTAGTTAGTTCGTTCCATCCTTCCCATCCCCCATCCCCAACACATACCGTGAACTCATGAGTCCCCACATCCTCATGAGTAGGTAGCCAAAAGACAGTCCCCTCAGTAGGACTAATAGTTGCTCCTGGTGGAGCACCACCAAGCCAAAATCTAAGCGTTTGAGCAGGCAAGTCACTATTCTGTATGTTCTGATCCCACGCGTAAATATGAACTTCAACTGGCATTCCGACATGGACGGTGAGATTAGGATTCTCCAAATAAAACCACGGCCTTTCGTTCCTGGGGTACACTCGAATCGTCACCCGATTTGTTTTCTGAATCCAACCGTCACTAACCACAACATCAATTTCGCTCAATCCCACATTAGTAGGTCCAAAAGAACACTGCAGCTCATCCTTTCCCTCCCACACAATGCTAATTGAATCCTCGGGTATCACCTCTGGTGCAGTGGAAAAACATATAATTGAAATATTTGTTAAGGGGTCGTCTATATCTTTTATGCCGCATTTCAAAATAATATATTCCCATACCTCGCATTTAACTTCTGATGGCAATCCAGACAGCTCAGGCGGAGAGTTTATCCGAAATTCGCACTCCGTTTCATTATCTAGCCAAAATGGGTCGATCATGTGAGTCCTTATGGCAGCTGAGATGATTTTTTTACCCGGGTGTAAGGCTAGATTGGTCAGAACACACCTAACTGTTTCTCCTGGATTCAGCTGAGGAATAACCCACGTCAGCATGTTAGAACCCACGTTCAACTCGCCACTTTCCAACCATGCATCAATTACGAAAACACCCTCCGGAAAATCAAATTCAACTGCTAAATTTGTAGCAGTCACAGGCCCACGATTTGTCAAAGTTACCATATATTCAAAACAACTTTCGAGATTTACCACGTTGGTCGATACCATGCCGTGGATTGATAGATCACACCAACCTATCAAAACAGGATCAAACACCCGATTGGTTACTTCCAACTCCAACGTCCAACCGCCTAATATTCCATCGTTTGTTTGCGAGGAGTCACTAACTACAAATAGTTGCCACTCCCCACTCGGATTAATCCCTCCGAGGGTATCCCCTGCACACCAAACTGGGTCTTGAGGGGCAGGGGATGGAAATACCCCATTTGTTAACTCATCCCATAATGTTGGAGCATAAACCCCAGGCAAAAGGTCTTTCAGCCTTGGCAAACTTCGTGCACCATGGGTTAAAGTAATTGTAACATTTGTGATGGGATTCTCGCTACCAGCACCCGACATTAACCCAACAGCATTACCATCGGGCGTTAATAACATTGCTTTCAATTTCAGGGGGTTGTCGGACGTGATTTCATGAAGCGTCACAGCGAACCTACTCAAATTCCCTGTCAGCAATGGGACCACTATTGTGGATGGGTATAGATTTGGCTTGCAACCATTGAGATCCCAACCATCAGGCCCACCAATAGTATTTGTGTTTCCAAATCGGTAGATGTTAGTAATTGTCTTTCCGAGTGGTATTTCAAAAGTCAAAAATTCTTCGCGTCTACCGGGGATAGCCAATTTTAACGTTCCTGCACGTTTTTCCCCAAATTCCCCGGCAACCAAAACTCGGCATTTATATTCATACGCCTCCCCGCTATGCAGATTCGCGAGTTCGGAGGGTCCATCGAAAACCCAGATACCCGGCGTTGGCATAAGCTGAAAGACTACATTGCTTACTGATGCAGGGCCACAGTTTTTAACCTGGCATTTCAGGACAACTACTTCACCGCAATCAATTGCCCCATTTTGTCTTCCCTGATCGCATTCTTCAAAGTCAACTCGCTCTAATGCCAAAACGTAACCTACGTTATAAACAACCAAAGCAAAATCTTGATCCAACCCATCTCCAAACGCTGGTACCCCATCACCTGCGATATTAGCCGCCGTGACCGTAAGCACAAAATCCTTTCCTACACCGGGCGGCAGGAAAACACTTTCAACATTGTTGCACCTGTCATACGCGCCTCCAGGAATGGAAAACGCGTTACTAAATACATTCCCTATATAAACTTCCCCTCCCAGCTCCAGCGTTAGATCCAAGTCATTAACGTATGCTGCTCCACCATTTAAAGTACCCGGGGCATCAGTCCAAGCTATGGTCACCCTAAACGGTTTATTGGTATCTCCTACTTGGCCAATAAAGACACGGCGTTGACCGGTAGCTGTAAACACATCTGCCGCATGCTGATCACGTAAAAACCTTGGGACTCCATCGAACATCCTTCGAAGATCCAACGCCCCCATACCTTGAGCTGGAGACCACAGACTATCGCCCACTCCGGACAAATATCGTGCCGAGTTAACCAAATATGCCTTCGTCATAGCTGCGCTAGGAGGCGGTAAACCGAGGTTCAAAAAATACTGTCGCAACAATGCGCAAGCTCCGGCCACCGCTGGTGCTGAATGACTTGTGCCAGACGATATTGTATAAAACTCCTGGCCCAAAGGATAAAACCTAGCTGACCAATTTGTCTCGGCCCCTGGCAAAGCCGAAACTGCGCTGCCACTAAAGCACGGGTCGGCTGCGCCAAGCCCTCCATTCGGGATAATCTTTCCAGCCTGTATAACCCCTCCAGTAATGTGGGTACCAGGAGCAACTAAATCGGGTTTCATCCTCCCATCTGGACACGGACCTCGGCTAGAGAAACTAGCAACTTCATCAGGGTTATCGGCATCCTGATCACACGTGGCATTTTCACCCCCACGCTCACAGCCGTGCGGATTTTCCTCGTAAGCAATTAAACGCAGGTTTTCAGAAGCACCAACTGTAATAACATTTTTCGCATTGCCAGGGGCACACACTGACCCCTCACTAGGCCCCCCATTCCCCGCCGCGAACACCACAACCATCTCTTGGTTTCCAGGCAGTGGGTTCACAGCAGTTAGAGGTACCGCATCTCGCACTAATCCATCATAAACCTGCGAAAATAGTATGTAAGAATTCTGTCTGCTACCCCAACTGTTATTGCTTATACGGGCACCCAGTAAATAGGCAGTTGAAACCAGATCCACTGGATCCGGGTTAGTCCAAACATCTGGATCAAAAACTACAGAGGCGCCTACTTTAACAAATGGGCAAATTCCTAAACCATACTTGTAACCTTCAGGATCAACATGCGGATACCCCATAACATTTTCACCTACATAACCTGCAATAATATGAGCGTTTAATGTTCCATGCCCGTCACATCCTCCCAATGTACTTCCCCCCCCATTAGGGAAACCCGCGAGCCAGCTATAAGCCACCCGACTCCCTTGGGTAAAATCACCAAACCTATAAAGTGCAAAATGATTGGGTTCTACTGTGCCATTATCAATCCCGCTGTCTGTTATATCCACTATGAAGTCCGAAGTGTCGAACTGCTCTTGAGTAAATCCTAATTCGTGCAACCAATCTAAATACCCAGGTCCACATAAGCTACCGTTTGTCACCATTCCTGCCACAATTATCGCTTGGCGTTCGTCAAGCTTTCGTGGGGGATCAAAAGGAATTATTGATAACACTGAGGACAGCCGGGCTAAATCAAAAGCTATTCTACTTTCCCCTTCACAAATTGCATAAGTAAATTGGTTGTAATTGAATGAATTGATTATCCGCGCACCTCTCCCGGAAATCACAGATTCGAAGTCCCTCATTTCAAGTCCAGCTTCTTGCAATAACTGAACGCCTATATAAAGCGTGTTTTTCCGTGTTTGAAAAGCGGAAACTGCCCGGGAGGTTAAGCTGGGATGTATTTTCAACTCCGCGCTTAATTCCCCATCCCATTCGACAAATTCATTTGTTCTAGCCCATTCTTGGCAACGGACTAACTGGGCTGCTCCACCTGCCACAAGGTAAGCATTTTGAGGTACGTATCCCACCACCCTCACTCCAGTAGCTTCAAGTCCTCGGACCCAATCCGGTTTTATCGGCCCAATAAATTGCACTAAATACAAACCATTACCCCCAGGCTCGGGAAACGCTGAAATTTTACCCCTTTTTGCTTTCCATTGTGTCGTTCCTGTTTCAATAGTACCCGCAGGTAGAAGTAACTTTGGCGATTGTAACTCTATCTTTGGCCCTCTTAATCGAACCTCCTTTTGAAAGGCTTCGATAAGCTTAAAAGACCCGTACTCCACCAATACTTTGCCCTTGCCCCCGGTCCCTATTGACCCATCTCTATCCGCGTATACAAGCAACCTTACAGGACTACCCTCCGACGCCCATATACACAGGCTCAGTAACACACACACCACTGCCGTTCGGGCCATCTGCATTTTCATTTCAAATGTGTTTAGACGGCCACACGCCTTCAGGTATTTACTCCTATTCGGCGGTGGTTGACGTTTGCCCTTCTCCTTTTCCCACAACAGGTTTGGGTCTTTACCCGAACAGCGAGGCGCAACGGGAATCGCTTATAAGTATACGCCTTTTTTCCAGCGACGGCAAAGCTTTTTTCCAATAAATAATCCAAAAATAAATCCCCCAATATGTGCCCACCATGCTACCCCCCCGAAATTACCTGCCCCGGTCAAACTCAGCACCCCATTGAAAAACTGGATGACAAACCACACCCCTAAATACACAACGGCTGGTATCATTATCGTAGGACCCAAGAAAAATGGGGGAATAATCGTTTCTACCATCGCTAGCGGGTAAAACCTAAAATATGCACCCATGACCGCCGAAACAGCGCCACTAGCCCCTATCGTAGGAACCCCAAGGCTAGGATTTGTAACTATGTGAATTAAGCTCGCAAAAATTCCGCCTAGTAAAAACAAAAGTAGAAAACGAAAATGCCCTAAACGATCTTCTACGTTATCCCCGAATATCCACAGGATCCACATATTCCCAATAAGATGCAACCAGTCTCCATGAAGAAACATTGCCGAAAAAAATGGCACCAGAAGCTGACCAGGAGTATGCAACCGCGCAACTTCAAGACATGTATACCGTAACGGGATAATCGAATACCGAGCCCAGACTTCATCCAAATTCCAGCCCAGCATCAACTCCCAAACAAAAACGATTAAATTGACCCCTATCAATACAGTGGTCACGATCGGATAACGCGAAGAGGGAATATTGTCACGTAAAGGAAACATAAAAATGCTCTTTGCTGTCTAAATGAATCTACCTTCTTGTGCAACGATACGCACGCGTTTTTGACAGCATTTTGATATGCTCAGATAAAATTCCTGCAGAGAGTCACAAATCGGAGAGACAATTTTGCGCGAAGTGCCCATTTTACTTTCCTCTTTTAAACTATCAAATTGCATGTTCCACACTAAAATATTTTGCCCTGATAAATTTATCCCAAAGTCTAAAACAAATCGTATATATCTACAACCCCAATGAGAAGTAACTCCAACTGGTAAGAGCGTACTGTTCAATGGCATACAAAAAGCGCTAATTATCAAAGCATTGACAACGCCGAACAAAAATTGCATTTTTTGCCTGGTTAGTGCCTCGGTAGCTCAATTGGTAGAGCAGCGGACTCTTAATCCGTTGGCTCCAGGTTCGAGTCCTGGCCGGGGCACCAAATTTTTGAACCCAACCCCAAGCCTCCATGTCTTAAATTTTGGTTAACCTAGAAATAAGAGGCTTTCAAAATATGAAACGGCTCTGTTCTCAGCTAATAGCGCTAATTATCTTAACAGCTGGTATTTCCCTAGGTACAGCCCACACCACAATCAGCTTTGCTCCAACCCTTGAGAAGGTAAAGGGTGCCCTTCTCATAGCAAAATCATCCTCTCAAATGCGTGATATATTCCCTCAACCCTTCAATCGACAGTTTGGAATTCCCTTTCGAGAACGTTTTCGAAGCTTCTTCCCAGAAGAACCCTTGGAACCAGGCCAAAACAAAGACACACTCGCCATATGTGTTACAGAGGAACGCCACTGCATTACCTACATGCCTAGAGCTAAGGAAGGTGACTCACTCCAAATCCTAATCCCAAATTCAAGCCAACCCAAAACCACTAAAGTTATCGCAGTCGATAGAGACAGTGGGATCGCATTATTGGATTGCAGGGACGAGTGTGGGAGCAAAACCGTACCATTAGGAACTTTGGAAGATGTTAGAGCAGGTGATTTAGTACTAATCATTGGAACTGAAAATGAGAAAATCGTTCCACAAATTGGTTTAGTTGCAAGTGTTGACGATGACGAAGTAATTATTACAGCTTCCCAGAGTGTTTCTGGAGACCTTGTAATAACAGGCGAAGGCCAATTTTTGGGGATTTTGAGCAAAACTGAGCAAGGGCGGACCTACAAACTCATCCCACCTAAAACTATCGCTCAATTTCTGGAACCCGAAACAAGAGTAAAAGAAAAGACAGGGTATTTGGGGGTTATAATTCAGGAATTGTCCCCCGATTTAAAAGAGTTCCTTAAAATCCGTGGTACCGGTGTGGTTGTAGCAGAAGTCTTACCAGGGTCACCCGCAGAAAAAGCTGGTTTGCAACCCGGCGATGTAATTACGCATTTTAAAGGACGACCAGTGGTATCACCCGAACAGTTTAAGCGTGAGGTAAGATCAACCCCACCCGGTTCCAGTGTCACAATGCAAATCGATCGCGAAGGACGGAGGTTGACCATCAAAACCATCATCGAACCACTCCCCAGGACGGCTAGCTCTCGCATCCCCTCAGATAAGCCCTCCATAACCCAAACTCCAGAAGACCTTGGCATCATCGTGGAAGAATTAAATGACGTTCTCCGACATAAATACGGAATCCCAATAAGCGTCAAAGGACTCATAATTACCGGAGTCAACCCACGATCAATTGGTTGGCGAGCTGGCCTTAAACCAGGAGATGTAATCCTGGAAGCGAATAAAAAACCTACGAAAACCCCGCAAGATCTCGAAGAGGCGATAAAACAGAGTGAATCCAAGCTTCTCATCCGCGTGTGGTCAAAAGGAGCTGCGAAGTTCCTAGTAATACCGTTAAAATAAGAACTCACCCGAAAAGGGATACGCAATAGAGGCATTAACCGGTAACAAACCAATTTATTCCCCCCATACCATCATTTATTCCCACGGAACAACCTGGACACCCCCCCCATGTAGGTGGAAAGTTAAAACATTTCTATGCAACCACCCTCATATTCTCAAAGTGTAGCAAGGACATATGGGAAGCTTTCTCTTTAAGGTCGGCATTTCTGGTATATAGTGGCACGTACATTTAAATTGCCATGCACTTCCGAAGCAAGATATAAACTTAACATGAAGCAGGCTTTAAACCCCAAGAGCGGTCCCAAACCAATAGGACCCTACAATCAAGCTATCAAAGTTGGGGATTTCCTCTTTTGTTCAGGGCAAATACCTATCAACCCAAACACAGGCCAACTAGTTGAAGGAGACATCCAGGTGCAAACCACTCAAGTAATCGAAAACATAAAATCAATACTACAAAGCGCCGGATTAAACCTCGAAAACGTGGTTAAAACCACGGTTTACATGACTGACCTCACAGAATTTCCCGTAATGAATGAAGTTTACGCCAAATATTTTGGCCCTGTGTACCCAGCCAGAACTACCGTTCAGGTTGACGACTTGCCAAGAGGAGCCAAAATTGAAATTGATGTGATTGCTCATTTCTCATCCACACCCACTGTGTCTAACCTTACAAGTCCAACAGGAAAAAGTTGACTTTCATCACCTAAATCCCCTAAAGAACAAACATGCATAGACTGTTTGAAAAACGTGTTTGTGCAGTTGCAGCAATTGATTCAACAGATGAAGCTCTTCGCTTGGCAGAGGCTCTACTAGCAGGTGGGTTGAACGTAATTGAGATAACATTCCGCACTTCTGCAGCTGAAGATGCAATTACAAAAGTACGTGAAAAATTCCCTGAAATGCTTGTGGGGGCAGGGACTATTTTAACAGTGGATCAGGTCCGACGGGCTTATGATGCTGGTGCTCATTTTGGAGTTAGCCCAGGACTAAGCGAAACAGTTGTGCAATTCGCGAATCACCTCAATTGGGAGTTTATTCCGGGAGTCATGACCCCAAGTGAAATAGAAGCCGCGCTGATGTTAGAATGCACGACTTTGAAATTTTTCCCAGCAGAAGCCGCCGGGGGGGTTGCCATGTTAAAAGCGCTCATGGGTCCCTACAGCCATACAGGTGTAAAATTCATTCCATTGGGAGGTATTAATGCTTCTAACGCTGCAGAATATCTCAAATTACCAATAGTGGCTGCAATCGGGGGAACTTGGTTAGCCGATAAAAAACTAATAAAAGCTGGGGAATGGAGCAAGATTACTGAACTGACAAAACAAATTCTTGAAATAGTCAGAAATACACAATCAGACTAATCATACATTTATCCACTAGCAAATCCTTGGGAGTTCAACGCCGAGAGGCATTTCTAAAATCCGACGCGTTCCACTGGAGGTTTGCAATATTACACCACCAGAACCCTCTTTGACAAATCCAATCACTGAGGCATTCAAACCAAATTCTTTTAGTGCGGTTATTGCCATCTCGGTAAATTCCTTTGGCATAAAAGCCACAAACCTACCCTCGCACGCAATACTAAGGGGGTCCAATCCTAGTATCTCGCAAGCAGCTTTTACAGGCTCGATTATTGGGACCAAGTCCTCCTGTATCTCAAACTTTTTTCCGCTTGCCAGTGCAAGTTCATTGAGCACCGATGCCAATCCCCCACGCGTTAAATCCCTCATACAATGCAAAGGAATCCCTAAATTTAAAAGCCGCTCCACCTGAGGCCATACTGCATCAACATCGCTCTCAACGACTGTCTCAAAATTCAAACCCTCTCGTTCACTCAATACAGCAATCCCATGACGCCCAATGTCCCCACTTACCACAATTGCATCTCCCACTTGGATATTCTTGGGCAGTGGCTCTACTCCATGCTCTATTACACCAAGTCCCGCAGTAACCAAATAAAGTCCGTCACCTTTCCCCCGCTCCACTACCTTTGTGTCCCCGGCAACTACCACCACACCAATTTGTTTGGCAGTTATCCGCACTGACTCCACCACCCGGCACAAATCCGCCATTTTAAAACCTTCCTCTAAAATAAATGCTGCGCTCAGGTAAAGAGGTTTCGCACCACACATCGCGAGATCATTCACAGTACCGCACACCGCAAGTTTACCTATGTCACCTCCGGGAAAGAAAATTGGGCGCACCACATGAGCATCTATCGTAATAGCCATTTGGCAATTACCAACACTTATGATTGCCGCGTCATGCCCCTGGCTTAAAACGGGATTATTTAAGGCTGGTTTAAACAATTCCTCGATTAGATTTTGGGTCAAGCGTCCTCCACCTCCATGTCCCAACACTATCGTATCATACATCGAATTCGGCAATGGACATGCAAAACTGTTCATACATTCAAGAGGTACCTATGCAAGGTGATTACCGTAAAGTCCTAGCCCTGGCCTCGCGTGCGCACGTAAAGATAATAAGCCGCACAAGCCCCCTCACTGGAAACCATTGGTGCACCTAAAGGATGCTGCGGTGTACATTCCGTAGCGAAAAAGGGGCACTCCGTCGGTTTTATGCGACCCATTAGCACCTCTCCAGCTCGACATCGTGGATTTTTTTCGGCATATATGCCTCCGCCCAAACTAAATCGGCGAACGGCATCGAACTGCACAAATTCCTCCCGCATTGCCAATCCACCTAGCTTCACTACTCCAACACCGCGCCATTCCCGGTCCATAGGGAAAAAGACCCTATTTATCAACTCCTGGGCGAGTTTGTTGCCCTCCCGTCTAACACTCCTACGGTACTGGTTCAGAATTGCAACTTTACCCGATTCTAACAACTCTATTAACATTACCAACCCTTGTAAAATATCGACCTGTTCAAACCCTGTAACTACAATTGGCACCTTGTATTCCTCACTGATCTTTTCATATTCCGCGTAGCCCATCACAGTACAGACGTGACCGGGGGCTAAAAATCCATCTATTTTGCAATCCGGGGAACTTAGTAATAAGCTTAGAACAGGTGGTACGCGTAGGTGTGCCACCAACACGGAAAAATTCCCTAGCCTTTCTTGAGACGCCTTTAAAATCACTGCAGCCGTCGCAGGGGCGGTAGTTTCAAACCCAATCGCAAAAAACACCACCTCACGATCTGGATTGTGCCTAGCAATATCAAGCGCATCCAAAGGCGAATACACAACTCGTACGTCTCCCCCCTGCGCACGCGCTGTAAACAAATCGCCGGTCGTACCTGGGACACGCATCATATCACCAAAAGTACAAAGAATTGCTTTATGCCTAATTGCAAGCTCAATAGCCTTATCAATCTCTGAAGCAGCAGTCACACATACTGGGCAACCAGGGCCGTGCAACAACTCTATGTTCGTTGGCAACAATTGATCTAGTCCATTCCGTAAAATGCTATGTGTTTGCCCCCCGCAAACTTCCATAACTCGCCATCCGGCCCTTGTAATCTCTTGCAGCCGGTGCACAAGTCGTCTTACTAAGCCTACATCCCTATATTCACTAAGATACTGCATTTAGGACGACCGAAGCTAATGTATTCCAAATTGTTCCCACTTACAACACAATAGGAAACCCACTAAAAAGGTCGAGCCACACTGAGAATTTTGATACGCACTCAAGTTGACGTCTCCACTAAATTGCGTAAAAAATTGTAATTAACAAGCTATGCAAGTATTACCATCAGAACTAAAAAAAGGCACTGTAATCTTACTAGAGAACACCCCGCACGTAGTGGAAGAAATGTATGTGACGGGGACCGCTCAAACCCGACACAAGCTGCACACAAAACTGCGAAATTTGAAAACTGGGCGATTTGTAGAACGTGTATTTACCGACAACGACCGAGTCCAGACTGTAGAGGTAGATTATCGCATGGTTCAGTACTCTTACAAACAAGGCGATAACTATGTGTTTCTAGACACTGAAACGTACGACGAAGTGACACTAACAGCAGATCAGATTGGGGAGAGACGATTTTTTCTAATAGAGAACCAGGAATATCGAGCGATCTTTCTAGAAGGCAAATTATTGGATATCGTGTTGCCCCCTTCAATGGTGTTAGAAGTGGTTGATACCGCTCCGGCAATCAAAGGAGGGTCTGATTCCACATGGAAACCCGCGAAACTTGAAACCGGGTTAGAAATCATGGTTCCCCTGTTTATCGAAAAGGGCGAAAAGGTACGGATCGATACAGAAACCAAGAAATACCTCGGTAAAGAATCTCCTAAGGGAAAATAAATAGTTTCAAGCCTACTATACATGCCCAAAAACTTTAAAAAAGCTTGCAATTAAAGAGTATCAAATTATTTTTTCGCATGCTTGGACGCCGCGGGTGCGGATGTTCCAGCCAATCAAAGGCAAACAACTTAAGTAGAAATAAACGGGATTAGCTTTGTCTCGTTTTGATAAACCACTGGGATGGTTAGGCTGACCAACCCTGGTGGATAAGAGAATAAACCCAAAAGCCGATCTGTAAATATGTTAACGATGGAAGAAGCCCTAAAGCAAAGCGATAAACGCTTTGCACCAGGTGAAATTGTAAAGGGCAAAATTATCGAAGTAAGACCAAAAGAAGTCCTTGTCGATATAGGTTATAAAAGCGAAGGTGTCATCCCCATCACAGAGTTTGAAGATTCTTCCTCACTCAAACCCGGGGACGAAATAGACGTCATAATCGAACAGCTGGAGAATAAGGACGGGATGGTGGTCCTTTCGCATGAAAAGGCCGCGTTCAGAAAAAATTGGGAACGAATTATCGCAATTTGTAATGAAGGCGGTAAAATCACTGGCAAAGTCAAAAGCGTAGTTAAAGGAGGATTGATAGTTAACATAGGCGTTGAAGCATTTGTCCCCGCTTCACATATCGACCTAACCCCTCCAAAAGACCTTCAACAATACGTTGGCAACACATACGAATTTAAGGTCGTTAAAGTCAACCAAGAACGCCAAAACGTTGTTTTGTCTCGGCGAGAGTTACTTGAACAGGAACGCGCGGAGCGCAAAGCAAAGCTCTTGGCAGAAATGATGCCTGGGGACATTAGAAAAGGCATTGTAAAAAACATCACTGAGTTTGGTGCATTTATTGACCTGAATGGTGTCGACGGGCTGTTGCACATTACCGACATGAGCTGGGGTAGGATTAGGCATCCATCGGAAATGCTTAAAATTGGCCAGGAAATTGAAGTGGTCGTGTTGGATGTGAACCGTGAGAAAGAGCGCGTAAGCTTAGGACTTAAACAAAAGATGCCTAATCCATGGGATAATATTGAACAAAAATACCCAGTGGGCTCTCGTGTACGAGGCAAAGTGGTAAGCGTGGTACCCTATGGAGCGTTTGTTGAACTTGAACCGGGCGTCGAAGGGCTGGTACATGTAACTGAGCTTTCTTGGACGAAACGGATCACCAAGGCATCCGACGTTCTAAAAGTAGGTCAAGAAATTGAAGCGGTTGTATTAGAAGTAAACAAAGACGAGCAAAAAATTGCACTCGGAGTACGTCAATTGCAACCCAATCCGTGGGATGAAGCCGATAAGAAATACAAACCTGGTACAAGGGTTAAAGGCAGAGTACGCAATCTCACGAGCTACGGCGCGTTTGTTGAATTAGAAGATGGCCTCGACGGACTCATTCATGTGTCAGACATGTCTTGGACCCGCAAGATAAATCACCCATCAGAAGTCTTAAAGAAAGGCCAAGAGGTAGAAGCTGTTGTACTAGAAGTAGACAAGGCCAACCAACGTATTGCATTAGGGCTTAAACAACTCACACCAGACCCATGGGAGAACATCGATCAACTTTACAAAGTTGGTGACTTGGTGACTGGTAAAGTTACCAAGCTGGCTAGCTTCGGTGCTTTTGTGTCACTCGCTCATGGTATCGACGGGCTGGTCCACATCTCCCAAATTAGCGAAGAACGTGTGGATAAAGTTAAAAACGTACTCAAGGTGGGACAGGAGGTTACCGCCCGTGTGATCAAGATTGATAAAGCCGAAAGGCGGATAGGCCTTTCAATCAAGGCAGCCCAATACACGCCCGAGCGTCTGTTAGCAGAACAAAAATATCTCGATTCGCTCAAGCCAGGTGAAGATCTATTGGCCTTGCAACAAATTTTCGAGCAGGCTACACAAACCCAACAAACCAAAACTGCATCCACTGAAAAATCTCAGCAACAGGAAGCGAGCCCAGACGAAAACGCTCAGACTCCAACTCAGCAACAATAACTGACACCCTTTAGGATTAGAACCCGCAGGGTGAGTCCTTTGCCCTGTGGGTTCATTTGTATCTTCGCAGAAGTACTTGAAAGGCGCGTTCTTAGCTGGTAAAAAAATGTGAAAAATTTTTGGGGACAATGCGCAAAATAAAACTAGGCATGCTTGGCGGCGGGACGGTGGGTAGCGGTGTCTATCATGCCCTGACCAAAAACAGTGCAATTTTTCAAAAACGGACTGGATGCGCTTTAGAGATAGTTAAAATTGCAGTTAAGCAAATACGGGAACCTCGACCATACCACATACCCGAAAACCTTCTCACTACAGATTGGAAAGAAGTCGTTCATAATCCAGAGGTGCAAATTGTTACCGAATTGGTAGGGGGCACAACTGTGGCAAGGGAAATGGTCTTAACTGCACTTGAACTAAGGAAGCCTGTCGTCACAGCCAACAAAGCACTTCTAGCTACTTACGGAGCCGAATTGTTTGAAGCTGCAGAAGAGTATAATACACCGATTTTTTTCGAGGCAAGCGTAGCCGGTGGAATTCCGGTTATAAAGGCAATCAGGGAAGGCTTCGTAATTAATCGGTTCAATGAGATTTATGGCATCGTCAATGGTACATGCAATTACATACTCACGCGAATGTCCCAAGACGGACTCGAACTAGAAAACGCGTTAAAAATAGCCCAAAAATTAGGCTATGCTGAGGCGGATCCTGGTCTAGACATAAACGGAATAGATGCAATGCATAAAATTTGCATCTTGGCTTCGTTAGCAGCAGGTGCTTGGGTCAACCCCAATCAAATACACGTAGAAGGCATCCAAACCGTCACACATAAAGACATCCAATACGCAAAGCGACTCGGCTACACAATTAAACTGCTTGCTGTTGCAAAAGCCGGGGATGAAAATGGACAACTTGCATACCAGGTCGCAGTATACCCAGCCCTTATTCCGCAAAACCATTTATTAGCCCACGTAAACGATGTTTACAACGCAGTGTGTGTAAACGGGGACATCGTGGGAAGCACCCTATTTTATGGACGAGGAGCAGGAAAAGACGCTACTGCCAGCGCGGTGATAAGTGACATTGCAGACGCCGCTAAATACGTTCTCACACCCGGCTTACCTTATCAAAACCCGTTTGGCATTCACCAAAACGCACGCGTAATCCCCATCGGTAAAACCTGCTCAAAGTTTTATGTGCGGTTTACCGTCGAAGACAAACCCGGCGTGCTCGCTAAAATAGCCACTATACTAGGGAACGCTGGGATTAGTATTTCTGCCGTTATTCAAGATCCCGACCAACCTCCGAAAGGCATTGTACCGGTGATACTGACAACGCACCACGCCCCTTATCAAGCCATGGTAACCGCATTGACAAAAATTGCAAAATTACCCGTCGTAAAAGCAAAACCAGTAATGTTTCGTATCGAGACGATAAGCAACGCTTAGTCTTAATCGTATCACTTCTGCGGGACTGTATCCGAAGCCACGCCTACCACTATGTTACTCACATAAACTACCGGAGATGGACCTAAGAGTTCAAACCAATCCCACATTACTCGTATTGCTTCCTCAAGAACGATATCTCGCCCTGATGGTTTTTCCGATTCAGTTTCCTCTTGGTTCATTTCTAACTCCGCCGATAATCGGCTTACCGAATTTGTTTCCCCTCCAACGGTTGGCGAAGGTTCATCAGTATCCAAGGTTAATCCCGACTCCTCTTCCAGTGACACCACCCAATTGGTAAGTATAATGGACTTCTGTTGCTTGCGCATCTCTTCTCGTAATTTGTTACGGTGTTCCATTTCCTCTTTCTCTTTCAATCGTTGTGCTTCATTCAACAATACCGTCCGATCTGCAAGACGTTTACGCAAAAGCTCCATTTCTTCTTGGACAAATTTAAACTCAATATCCTTAGCGATACGTGCTGCACTTCGTTGACGCAGCTCTTCCAAATATGGCGACACCAGGTTTAACTTTTGAAAATCAAGGGGCCTTATCATATCCCAAGCCAAAGCTCCATCTAGATATCGTTCCCCTATCTCAGCTACATCGTTAACCGAGGGTAATACAATGTCAGGCACTACACCCTTCAGTTGGGTAGAAAATCCACTTGGGCGATAAAATTTTCTGATGGTTAATTTCAATGCACCAGGATCATTTGTGACGTCTTTCGAAACACTTTCTAAGAACGGTTTAAGTGGGATCAGTGACTGTACCGTACCTTTACCATGTGTACTGGCATCGCCCACCAACACCGCCCGTTCGTAATCCTGCAGGGCACCAGCGACTATTTCCGACCCAGAAGCGCTAAACTTATCAACCAAGACAACCAATGGACCAGCGTACGCAACCGTCAGGTCCCGGTCCTGATACACAATCAGAGTCCCGTCAGAATCCCTCGCCGCTACTATTGGGCCACCTTTGATAAACAAACCTGTCACCTTAATAGCTTCGTCAAGCGATCCCCCTCCATTGTGTCGTAAATCCAGGATTAATCCACTTACCCCTTGTTTAGTTAACTTATCAATCAAAACTGCCACATCTGCAGAACAACTACGCCCATGTCCTCCATTTACGCCACTTCCAAGTTCCACCTTACCGTAAAACGAAGGCACTTCGATCAGCCCAACTTTAAAAATGTTGGTACTCCCTTCAACCAACACTTCCAGCACTTTGCCCTTCGCAGCCCGATCTTTCAAACTTATCTCGTCTCTGATTAGATTTACCTCCCGCCTAACTGACATGTCTGGGGCATCCACAGGAATAATTATCAACCGAACTTCTGTACCCTTCGGTCCTCGAATCAATTGAACTGCCTTCGATAAAGGCATATCTACGATATCCACGGGGGGCTGATTACTCTGGGCCACTGCCACTATCCTATCCCCCACCTTTAATTTTCGACTTCGATGTGCCGGCCCGCCGGGAATAAGTTCCGTTATCTTACAGTAGCCGTCCTCCGACATTAAGGTAGCCCCTATTCCAGACAATGACAAATTCATGCTTATGGCGAAATTCTCCGCAGCGGATTTACCCATGTATGTGGAATGTGGATCGTAGACCCGGGCTAAAGATGCCAAATAAAACTCCAATATATTATCCGAGTCCCACTCACGGAAAAGTCTAAACGTGCGTGCATACCGCCGCTTCAGAGTATCAATTATCTCAGCATGTTTCTTGCCCGCCAATTTTTCTTCCAAATACTCAGCTCGTACGCGATCACGCCAAAGCCGTTGAGCCTCTGATAAATCTTTTGGAAAAGGTGCGCCTTTGCGGTTAATTAACACCCGTTCTTCGGAATCAAACAAGAACTGCTCCCTTTCTAACAGATTTGTGACGTAACTAACATGCTGTTCTAAACGCCGCATGAACAATGAAAATATAACGTATGCGGGTGTACTATCCCCCCTACGTAACAACAGGCGACACAAATTCGTCCTATACCCCGATAGAGCATCCAAATCCGATTGCAAAAAGTGGATCCGCTGGTAATCAAGCTCCGTTATGTACCTATCAAACCAATTTGTAGATACCGAGACATCCAGAGAACGCTGTAAATAATGATGCTGTTCCAACAGTCGAGCTACCCAATATGCGATTGCTGAAGCCCCAGGCGGGGGGTTTAAAAGATAATTAGTTGTTACCTTTGCTACGGGGGGAAAAACAGTCTCAGTTTGGCTCCCTCCGATAACACCCAAAACTGAACATGATAAGATTACCAAACCCAACCATACTAAAACAGACTTGCGCACAAATCCCTTCATATTGCAACGGAAACCTAGCAACACACTGTCTTAATTTCACTATAAAAACTCGTCCAAAACCCCTAAATGGCAAACACGAAATAGCTTAAACTTTAACCGGCCGATGCGACATCCTACTACAAATAACTCTAACGCCCAATTACATTACCCTAATCCGGTTCATGTGAATAATACTAGGATATCAATATGCCAAACAGGCAGCTCCTTTGTCAAAGCTACCACAAACCAATAATTAGCACACTTATAAGTACGAGTTAAATGCACTATCTAGCAAAGCAGGCGTCCATTTAATAACAAGCGCTTACATGAATAACCTTCCCGTCACCCGAAGCACCACGGTACCAAACAACTCTACCCCATAGTTGGCTCAGGACACATTTTAACGGCAGCCCCAATGGAATCTTGGTTCTGGCACAAAACCTCTTCAATACCCAACAGATTTGAGCTTCCAGCAGGGCTCTCTAGCAATCAACCAACTTGTTTATGTACCATTTTGCTCAGCTTTAATAGCTTTAATAGAGAACACTGCCTTTAAAGATTTTATAAACGAAATCCGATCATTAACCACCCTAACACCACAATAGTTTTTGCCCCACAAGATAACGCAGGTGATAAATTATTTCTACTGTCAATGCAAACGGTTTAGATGCCACAATCACGTGAGTTGCCAAAAGGATACTTCAACAAGGTCACGCGTCAGACATTAAGGCGGAATATACCGGGGTCTAATTAACCTAGGCCCCCCTGAAGTGAAGAAACGCATATCGGGTTCTTTCCTGACCCATTTAAAAAGCCAACCTCGATCTCCATTACCATTACCAGACTGAATTCAAAATACCGCTGCTCCCTTCTCCGCTTTTATTACGCCTTAGAGCCAGGGGACTGCTCAACCAGACCAAATTCTTCATAATGGTTTCGTCTAGAAAGATGATAGAATGTTAAAGATCTTGCACCATGATGTGTGCAATTTCTCCCCTACATGGCCAGCGGGAAACGCAATTTCCACCACCCCCATCTTTGATCAATACCCGACAGGGTGCGACCACCCCAAAGTAGAATCACTTTTAAGAGTATGCACTGCACGTTCAAAATTCAGCTATTGTCCACTGGCCCGGCTTAGAATGGGATTTCGGTCTCCCCAAACATTGTCAATTCTTGCGACGGGCGGGAAATATTTGGGCCGATCTTTAAAGAAGTCCAAACACGCAGCAACACGTCTGGAATATGAGTGGAACCATCCGTCTGAGATCAGTTCAAACCATGCATGTGGCGCATTCTTGAGCGGATTATCAGTATTATGAAATTCACCCTGCTGGATTTTCCTGATCTCATTATAAATAGACTCCATAACCGCACAAAACCTATCCAGCTCAGATTTGGGTTCTGACTCGGTGGGTTCGATCATCATACCACCAGTCACTGGCCATGCAATGGTAGGCGCATGATATCCATAATCGATCATCCGTTTAGCAACATCTTCAACAGTTACTGGGCTCTTCCTTAAATCGATTATACATTCATGAGCTACAAAACCGCTCTGACCGGTGAAGCTAATCGAGAAAAATTTACTTAGCTTTCTTGCTAAGTAATTTGCATTGAGTATCGCAATTGGTCCAATTTGTGCGATCTGATTACCAAAGATCCGCAGATACACCCATACCATTATGTACACAAGGGCGTTGCCCATAGGATATCCACTTACTGGACCGGTCATTTCGAAGCCATTTGTCCTAGTACAATCAGGATAAATGGGCTGGTTCACTTGCGGATCCAGCAGATGGCACGGCAAATATTTAGCGAGAAATTCTTTCACGCACACTGGACCTGCCCCTGGTCCACCCCCACCATGGGGCGTACCAAAAGTCTTATGCACGTTTAAGTGACAAACATCGGCTCCTAAATCGCCCGGACGAGATATTCCTAGCAAGGCATTCAAATTTGCGCCATCGAAGTATACTAACCCTCCTGACCTATGCACCATTTCCGAGATTTCCTTAATGGCAGGATCGAAAATTCCGTATGTTGAGGGATATGTTAGCATAATGGCTGCAAGGTTATCACGACAACCGGTAATGATAGCGCGGAGCTCATCAAGGTCTATGTTTCCACATGCATCGCATTTAATTGATACAACTTGAAAACCAGCTTTGGCTGCGCTGGCAGGATTGGTACCATGCGCTGATTCGGGTATAACGCAGATTCGCCTATGTCCCTGACCATTTGCTTGGTGGTAGGCTTTAATCACCATTAGCCCCGTATACTCGCCATGAGCACCCGAGAGAGGACTAAAACACACACGGTCCATGCCAGTTATCTCGGCTAACCACTTCTCTAAATCTTTAAAAATTGCGGACCACCCCTCCGTTTGATTAGGAGGCGCAAACGGGTGGATATCTCGAAACTCACGCCAGGTAAATGGGAGAACAGCCGCTGTAGGATTCAGTTTCATCGTGCATGACCCCAAAGGGATCATGCCATGCTGGAGCCCTATATCTTTCGATGCCAATGAATGGATGTACCTCACAATTAAAGTTTCTCCTTTGTATCTCTGAAAGATCTCGTGTTTCAGCGGCGGTGTACGCCGGCGAAACGGCGATTCTGAGGATGCAACATTGTGAAAAGCAGGGGTATAATTTACCGATCCACCATTTGACCGCTCACCTACCACCTTTTTAAGAGTCATAAAAATCTCAAGCACCTTTTCCAAATCTTCTTCCGTTACAGTCTCATCTAAGGAGATACCAACTGCATCCTGAGCAACGAACCGTAAGTTTATGCCTTTGCTCCACCCAATTTTAAGTGTATTAAATGCAGATCCTGAAGGGACAAGGCAAATGACCGTGTCGAAAAATGGCAGCAATGGAGACTCCACCTTTGTCGATCCCACCCAGGCATTGTGAATTCTGAATCCCATTTTAGTCAATTCCAAGGCCAGTCTCAAAGCCTGTTGATGAATTCTTTGTGCAATCCGGCGCAAACCATCAGGACCATAAAATATGGCATACATGGATGCGGCTATAGCCACCAAAGATTCTGCAGTGCATATATTACTTGTGGCTTTTTCGCGTCTTATGTGTTGCTCCCGAGTTTGTAACGCCAACCTATACGCAGGATTCCCAAATTTATCTTTGCTTAAACCCACTATTCTTCCTGGCATCTGCCGAAGAAACTCCTTTTTGGTGGCAAGAAATCCCGGTTGAGGCCCACCGAAACCTGGTGGAATACCAAACCTTTGTGTAGATCCCACAACAATGTCTGCGCCAAATTCTCCGGGAGGTGTTATCAGTACTAAAGCCAAAGGGTCTATCAAAACAACCACTAGTGCTCCTGCCTCGTGAGTCCGTGTAACCAAATCCGACAAATCATATATAGCACCAAACGTGTCTGGGTATTGTACTAAAACGCCACAGCAATCTTCCGGCACTCTTCCACCGCGAACCAAATCAACAAACTGGAGTTCTATTCCAAGACCTCGCGCATGCGTGGCAAGTACTTGCAAAATGTGAGGGTGACAGTTGGGCGACGCAATAAAACGATTACGATCGGTATTAATCCGACGGCACATCATCATGGCCTCAGCGGCCGCTGTGCTTTCGTCTAACATTGATGCATTCGCCACATCCATGCACGTTAATTCCGCAACCATCGTTTGGAAGTTCATTAATGCTTCCAAACGTCCCTGCGCTATTTCCCCCTGATAAGGCGTGTAAGGTGTGTACCACGCTGGGTTTTCCAGAATATGCCGTTGGATCACCGCGGGGGTAACAGTGTTATGCACACCCAGACCAATTAACGATTTCGCTGATTTGTTTAGCTTGGCCTTGCTTACTAATTCTTGCAACGCTAAATGCTCCGGCAGGGGAGTAGGAAGTTCCAAACTCCGTGTTGTACGAATGCCCTCTGGCACCACAGCTTCAACAAAATCATCTATAGACCCAAATCCTAAGTATTCGAGCATAGCCCGAACCTCAGCCTCATTGGGACCAATCAATTTTTGCCAATCTAAGTTCGGACTTTCCCCACTGGCTACCTGCAAACAACTCAAGTTCATGGGGTCAAATTAGAACACAAAGCTTCTTTCAACCAAGCAATTTTAAAATACAAATGCCGCCACTTGCTCCTGGCAAGTGGCGGCATTTGTGGATCAAAACACGCGCCAACCTATTATATCAACAACTGCCTGCCATTAGTGCCATCTATACTTAAGTGGGTTTTAGTTCTATAGCTCCCGTGGATGAAAGCCGCTTGTGGTACCTTATCCTTACACTCCGCTGAAAGCTGAGAACCCACCGTCTACTGGCACAACAACACCCGTAACAAACCCTGAGGCATTGTCGTCCACCAACCACAACAGGGTGCCAATCAAATCTTCAGGTTTCCCAAACCTACCCATGGGAGTATGTGCTAAGATGGTCTGTCCACGCGGCGTGAGTGAACCATCTGGGTTAGTCAAAAGAGCTTTATTTTGCTCGGTAATAAAAAACCCAGGTGCAATTGCATTTACACGGATGCCTACCTTCGAAAAATGGACAGCGAGCCATTGAGTAAAATTACTTACGGCCGCCTTAGCTGCACTATACGCTGGAATTTTGGTAAGCGGCCGGAACGCATTCATGCTAGAAATATTTATAACTACTCCCTTGCCCTGGCGCGCCATGTCCTGTGTAAACACCTGTGTGGGCAAAAGAGTACCCATAAAGTTTAAGCTAAAAACAAACTCAATCCCTTTTAAATCTAGATCATAGAATGTGATCGCCGCCTTTGTGGCTGGTTCGAGGTCCTCTTTCCGCAAATATTCAAGGCTAGTAGTGCCTTTCGGATGGTTCCCGCCCGCGCCGTTTATTAGGATATCTACCGGGCCTAACTCTTTTTTTACAATTTCATTAGCTGCCTTAAGCGACTCAAGGTTGAGAACATCACAGGCAATTCCGATTGCTGATCCTCCCGCTTTTCGAATCTCTTCCGCCACAGCTTCTGCTGCCTCTTTACGAAGGTCTACCACAGCAACCTTTGCGCCGCATCCAGCAAGTGCAAGAGACATTGTGCTACAAAGCACGCCTCCGCCTCCGGTAACCAAGGCTGTCTTTCCAGCCAGGTCTACTTTAAAAGGCAGTTTCATCATAAGCTTAGCTTTTTGTTTTTAATTGTTTCCGTTTTTGGGCTTAAGTTTAGTTACCAAACCGGCCTCGGTAAGCCCATAAGCCAAGCGCCGGATTTGAAATGTAATAAATCCGTTCACCATCCGGCAGGATATTAAATCCATCTACAAGCTTAGCAGGATTGTACCTTTTTAGCATGGTTTCCAGTTTTGCGTATTGGAATCCAACCCCTTCAATTTCCTCCTGCGTAAGGTACCCTGGACAATACGTGATCTTAAACCTACCTTCCGAAGATCCGTGAATAAGGTGCGCAGCTGCGCTAAGATTTGCCCGTAAATCAGCATTTTCCCTCACGGCTTTTAGGATAGCAGGCGTCCCACGGTAACCATACTTCCGAATTAGCATGTCGATTTCTTTATCTTCACCAAACTCTTTGATGCCTGGGCCAAGGATTATAAGCTCACCACCATCGGCAATAGCCATACGGGTACGGTAAATTGCCTTATTTCCCAGCCACGTACTCTTGAACTCCGCAGGATCAAGGTAAACAATTACTTTTTCCAACGGGCGGTCCAAAAGCTCAAAATTAACTTTCAACGATAAATCCGCAGCCTTAGTAAACACTTGAATGTCATCGCCAATGTATAAGCCCCGTACTTGCAGTTTACCCTCTTTGTCACGCGCAACTACAGTATGAATGTATACAATAGGCAAGTGCCGGAGAAATGCGTCAGCAGCATAATTCATTACTTGACGCACAGGATTAATTGCTCGTCCCATGATACGCTCCATCCCATAAGCGGCACCTAGAAAATGGCTTTTATTGATTCCCTCTGCACCACCAGTGCCTACAAAGAAATTCTTGTTGTAATTGGCCATCCCTATAACTTCATGAGGAACTACCTGTCCTACCGATATAATTAAATCATGCCTCCCGTTCCAAATTAGCGTGGAGATCTGTGCAGGCCAACTGAAATCCACCACACCCTCTGATATTTGCTTTACATAATCGGCTGGCACTTCTCCAATTGTGGTAATCCCACGACGCCAATCATGCACTCTAAACAGCGATCGAGGTACCCCTGGAAACATTTCATTTATTTGTTCCTCTGTCATTGGTGTATGGGTTCCCAAAGCGGGCAAAATCTCAACCAACCGATCCCTATAATACTCGTAGATGATTTTTGTTATTAAACCGGCTTGCGAGTGAAACCTAGTGAAATCTGGTGGGATAACAATGACACGTCTCCGGGGCCCTAATTTGTCCAAGGCAGAAACTACTGCTGCCCGGATCTGGTCGACTGTCATTGCCGTTTCAGGTGAACCTTGTTCGAAATACATCATACGGTTCACCTGTTTTGGTACCCTAATAGCCACTAATTTGCAAAAATTTTTTCCGAGACACGAACTAAAAAAAGTGATAAAAACGTACGACGTGCGGTGTAGCACTGGCAGAGGCGATGTGCAACACTACACAATGACAAGAAAGCAAGTTATCACAAAACTTACGTCACGAACTATGAGTTTGAATATTCGAAAAGAAGGTTCAATTGATTTATTGGCACTAGGTGCATTGGTCCATCGCTTGGACCCAGGCGTTGTCCCATTCAGGAAAGCAACTGAGTGCAAAATTCACGTTAGCGGAGGCGAGTACAATGTCGCCGCAAACTTAGCTGATTGCTTCCGCATGCGTACCGCAATTGCTACGGCAATGGTGGATTATCCTATAGGTCACTTAATAGCCGAACGTGTAAGGGCTATGGGTGTCCAAGCGTTTTATAAGTATTTTAAGCATGATGGTGTCCGGGGACCCAACATGGCCACCGTTTACAGTGATCGTGGTTTTGGTGTACGCCCACCGGTTGTATTCTACAACCGCAGTAACGAAGCTGCGGCCTTGCTTAAACCTGGGGACTTTAACTGGAAAGAAATTTTTGGGCTCGGGGTCCGGTGGTTTCACAGCGGAGGAATATTTGCTTCCCTGTCCCCAACCACTTCCGAGGTAATCATAGAAGCTATGCAAGCAGCAAAAGAACATGGGGCGATTGTTTCCTTCGACCTAAACTATCGAGCCAAACTATGGGCTGCAAACGGGGGGCAAGAGCGGGCTCAACAGGTGCTAACCCGCATAGTACAATATGTGGACGTGTTAGTTGGAAACGAAGAGGATCTACAATTGGGACTGGGTATCCCAGGGCCTTCTGTTGAAGGCAGCTCAAGCTTAGACCCAGCAAGATTTATTGCAATGATGGCTGATGTTACAAAGCGATTCCCCAATCTAAAAGTAGTTGCAACAACCTTGCGTGAAGTCCTTTCTGCTAATAGGCATCGTTGGAGTGCGGTTGCATGGATTGAAGGTCAGACTTATTTAGCCCCGACATGTGAATTAGATGTTTATGATAGAGTCGGTGGAGGAGATGGATTTGCTGCCGGCTTCTTCTATGGGTTAATGACTGGAGAGCCGCCCCAAGAAGCACTCAATCTCGGATGGGCACACGGCGCACTCCTAACCACATACCCGGGTGATACAACCATGGCTACGTTAGAAGAAGTGCGCGCCTTTGCAAAAGGCCGATCTGCTCGAATCCAAAGGTAAACTCCTATAAAAGCTTTTTTGCGGGACAACGTGCCGGTACTACGGCCGTTGTCTCGCACTTTTTTTAACATAAACCCCACTAAATCGATGAAGTTTTTTAAATGGCGCACCAGAAAAATGGTTAATTAGAACCAGTCCACTCCCTGTTTTGTATATCTAACTTTTTGTGAGACCGGGAGATCTGAGGCGAAACCCAACCCATACCGGGAAACACGAATCACAGGTGGCCCTTGCTTTCGTTTAAATGCTGCCCTTATAACTCGATTTATCACATCAAGCACCATTTCACGTCGATAACCTCGCTGTACGATCTCGTCTATTATAAAGCCCTCTTCAAGCCATAAACGCAGGATCGAATCAAGACTCTCATATGGCGGTAATGTTTCTTGATCAGTTTGACCAGGTCTCAATTCAGCAGTAGGAGCTTTCGACAAAATTGACTCTGGAATCACCGATCTTCGCGAATTAATCCATCGGGCCAACGTGTAGACTTCAGTCTTGTAAAGATCCCCAATAACGCTCAACGCTCCACAAGAATCACCATATAAAGTACAATACCCCGTGGCGATTTCCGACTTATTACCAGTGTTCAAAAGTAAATACCCAAATTTATTCGAAAGCGACATTAAGATAACCGCCCGCAAGCGTGCTTGCACATTCTCTTCGGTAATATCAGGCTTACAATTAACAAACAAAGGACCTAATGTTTGTTCCCAAGCCGAATAAAGCGGTTCTAGTGGTATAATTTCCAATCTAATTCCTAAGTTGGAAGCTAAGGTTTTTGCGTCCTCCACGCTTGCCCTGGTTGTATATCGACTCGGTATAGAAACGCATAAAACGTTTTCCGGACCCAATGCATCTGCCGCCAAAACTGCTACCACTGCTGAGTCAATTCCTCCTGACAGTCCTAACACAACTTTCTTAAACCCAGTTTTATGTACAAAATCACGGATGCCCATCGTAAGTGCCCGATAAAGTCTTTCGATCTCATATACACCTCCTTCCAAGTTTTCCGGCACGCTAGAAACGGCAGCTAAGTCAAACACAATTATCTGTTCCTCAAATGCTTTGCCGATTGCTTTTATTTTGCCTTCAGCAGTTATTACCACGCTCTCACCAAAGAATACGTACCCATCCGCACCCCCTACAACATTCGGAGCTATTACAGGACAACATGCTTTCTCACCTGCAAGCATTCGAAGACTATTTAACCGTTCGTTTTCCACCCCTTTAAACCACGGCGTAGGGCTCATCTCCAAAATTAAGTCAATTGGGGTTATGTCTCCGTCCTTTAATAGAAAAGTAGAACCAGGATCAATTAACCGAAAATCAGGCAATAAGCCACCTATACCTTTCTGCAATGCAAAGTACGATTGTTGAATTTGGCCGTTTCTTAAAACAACTAACTGCCGCGCAACCTCCCCATTTTTCTTCAAACAAAAGGTGTCGACCAAAAGTGGAATGCTCCCCACCCTTGAGGCAAGGTGTTTCAAAGCCCCTTCTGCCAACTGGAGGAAATCACGATTCTTACCAAAGTTCTTAATAGGTACCCCTGTGAGACTACATGGTGCCGCTACCACAAAAACTGCCCCCTCTTTACTAGCTTGCTCGTAGCCCGTCAGTATTGAACGTAAATTATAATCGAAATCCCCAATGATTGGATTTGTCTGGAGAATGCCTACACGCATAGGGAAACGATAACGAGTCTAACCTCCCACTTTCAATCAATTAACTCTGGTCAAAGACCCTGACTTTTACACCCCTAAGCTGAATAGTCGTTGTAATTGCGTGATCCTGTAGCTTCTTCGAAAGCACCTGCGCTGACAAATTTGAAAAGTGAAGCATGCAGTAATTTATTGACTAGGGCGGTCCTGCAGCCTAGCTTTTTAAGCTATGTTCCAAGATTCCATCAGACGTGTGCCACGACCTCAGGAAGTGGCAAGGATGACCACAGAAGAGATTCGAGAGGCTTTCTTAGTTACAGACTTATTTGCACCTGGGGAAATACGCGGGATTTTTACCGACATGGATCGATTCGTAGTTGGTGGTGTGATTCCCCGGTTTGGTATCCCAATCTCGCTACCAAACCATAAAAATACAGGCCGTAATTACTTTTTAGAACAGCGTGAAATAGGCATTTTCAACGTAGGGGGTTCTGGGATTATCCATGCAGATAACAAAACTTACCGCTTAGAAAGATTGGACTGTCTTTATTTACCAGCAGGGACAAGAGAGGTAACATTCGAATCCGAGACCGAATCAAACCCTGCGCGCTTCTATTTCCTTAGTACTCCTGCTCATAAATCATTCTCCCCGGCTCTAATGAAAAAAAGCGAAGCTACGGCCACCCTTCTTGGCACCCAATCCGCAGCCAATAAGCGCACAATTTACAAGTACATTTACCCGGGCGGAATACTCAGTTGCCAACTTGTAATGGGCTATACAGAACTAGAGGACGGAAGCGTCTGGAATTCATTCCCGCCACACACACATAACCGGCGTTCGGAGGTATACTTTTACTTCGACCTGGGTCAAAATGTAGTCTTACATTTAATGGGCTTGCCCACACAAACACGCCATGTTTGGATTCATAACGAGCAAGCGGTACTAGCTCCTGAATGGTCAATCCATGCTGGAGTAGGTACAGGTACTTACAAGTTTATCTGGGGTATGGCAGGCGAAAATCAACGGTTTGATGACATGGATAGTATTAACCCCCACGATCTTAAATGAAATAGTATATTTAAACTAGGACGATTAGCCTTGGCTATGTTCTGACTATGAAAAGGTTTGAAGGAAAAGTTGTAGTTGTAACCGGTGCTAGCCGGGGAATAGGGCAAGCTGTAGCCCTTGGGTTTGGACGGGAAGGCGCAACCGTTGTTGGGGTGAGTCGCAATTTAGAAGAAACAGCAAATATTTTTAATCGCGAAAACCTTAAATTTATATCTCTGCCAGCGGACTTGGAAACATTTAAACGACAGGATGCGGAAGCTCTAATAAGCGAGGTAGTAAGACGAGCGGGCCGACTTGATGTGCTTATAAATAACGCTGGGATAATACGCAGATATCCTGCTGTGGACTACCCCGAGGATGAATGGGAACGGGTCCTTCACATTAATCTCACCGTACCTTTTCTATTATCACAGGCGGCTGCCAAATGGTGGATTATCGAGGGTCGTGCAAAAGCCAAACTAGAAGAACGACTAAAGATCGTAAATACAGCCTCCATGCTCTCCTTCCAAGGTGGCATATTGATAGTAGCGTATACAGCAAGCAAAAGCGGCCTGGCGGGAATAACCCGTGCCTTAGCCAATGAATGGGCTAAGGAACGAATAAATGTAAATGCCGTCGCTCCTGGATATATCTCTACTGAAAACACTCGGCCTCTTAGGGAAGATCCCCAACGCAACCAGGCTATCCTTGCCCGAATACCACAAGGCCGTTGGGGAAACCCTGAAGACGTTGTTGGGGCCTACCTATTCCTTGCTTCCCCCGAAGCCGATTATGTAAACGGGGCTGTATGGAATGTGGATGGTGGTTGGCTCGCCAGGTAAGCAACCCCTAGCCATAGTAAAGTGTCTCAGCTAACCGTTAACGCTTGATTCTCCAGAAACCAAGGCTACGAACTGCAGTTTGCTTTGCTTCATACCAGCAATTTTTTTATTATGGCCATAATAAGTAAAACACATGGCTTATAATAGGCGGAACGAATACTGGTCGTCTCGTATAGGGGTAATCCTGGCCGTGGCTGGGAGCGCTGTGGGGCTAGGGAACTTTTTGCGTTTCCCGGGTTTAGCAGCCCAATACGGCAGCGGGGCATTCATGATTGCCTATTTCATTTCACTTATCTTGTTGGGGATTCCCATTTGCTGGATCGAATGGACATTGGGGAGATACGCTGGTCGTTTCGGCTATCACTCAAGCCCAGGAATTTTCTGCGTATTGGTTCGACATCCCTTTGGTAAATACATTGGAGTGCTTGGAATCCTCATACCACTTGTAATCTTCATGTACTACGTCTATATCGAGGCTTGGTGTTTAGGATACGCCACCTTTATGTTTACACGGAAACTCGAGCTGGGAAACGACATTAAAGAATATGTGAAGTTCTGGAGTTCATTTGTTGGTGCAGATTCTGACGGATTAGCATTTTCAAAAACACACAACCAAGCAGTATTGTTCTTAGGTTTGGTATTTGCCCTAAATTTCTACTTCATTTACAAAGGCCTTGTGCGAGGCATAGAAGCCTTTTGTAAGTATGCAGTACCCATACTGATGTTACTCGGGATTTTAGTGCTAATTCGCGTGCTCACATTAGGTACGCCTGATCCAAACCGTCCCGAACTCAACGTAAACAATGCCCTTGGTTTTATGTGGAATCCTGGGAACGTCTGGGCCCAACTTAAAAATCCCCAGCTTTGGCTCGCCGCGGCCGGACAAATATTCTTTTCACTTTCGGTCGGCTTTGGGGTAGTAATCACCTATGCTAGTTACCTCCGCCAAGACGACGATGTTGTACTAAGTGGTTTGAGTGCAAGCAGTGCCAATGAATTCTGTGAAGTGGCTCTTGGAGGTATGATCACCGTACCCGCTGCCTACCTTTTCTTCGGTGCCGCTGGCATAGTGGGTCAAGGCACATTCTCCCTAGGCTTCAACGTACTGCCTATGGTATTTTCTAAAATGCCAGCCGGTTATTTTTTTGGCGGCTTATTCTTTTTACTCCTATTCCTCGCAGCCATAACAAGCTCCTTATCTATGCTGCAACCAGGTATAGCATTTCTTGAAGAAGGCCTAGGGTTAAACAGGCGGCAATCTACTGCTTTACTCGGATTAATAACTGGTTTGGGAACCTTGTTTGTTGTCTATTTTAGCAAAGATCTAAAAGCTTTGGATACGCTCGACTTCTGGGTAGGCACCGTCTGCATCTACATTATGGCTTCCATCCTGGCAATTACTTACGGCTGGATCCTTGGCATCGATAAAGCTTGGCAAGAAACACACCGTGGAGCCGAAATGCGAATCCCGGCATTCTTTAAACTAATCATCAAATATGTAACCCCAAGCTACCTTATTACCATTTTCGCATTATTTGTCGTATTTAAAGTAGTCGGGTGGAACCCACAGACTGGGCAGATTGCTCCTACCCCCTACGTCCAAGACCTCATTTCAAACAACGGTAGCCCAGTCGCACGGTTAAGTGCAACACTTATAATTGTAGTTGCGTTATTCCTCACTATATTAGTAGCTACGGCAGGGCGTAGATGGAATAAAATCACGAGATAACGAGTCAACATTATGACACTATCTGGTTGGATAATCATGATCATTTCCGTCGGTTTTGTTACAGGACTATTTTTATGGTGTATGTTCAGAGTGCTAGCTTATAAACCTCCGACAAATAAACTGCACGGTATTGATGATATTGACACGCAGGATACTGACGAATGACGAGCTTTGTTTCACTTAAAATGTGAATACGGTTGTTCCGGCTAAAGCATAGTCTGCGTCGAATTAATGAAAACCTATTTCTTACCACCTACTGGAAAGTAAAAAAAAATCCCTCAGCGTCCGATGTTACTCCACATTAATTACCGTTACCAATTCCAGCTCTGGTAGTTTTCACATGGGCAAGCTCATCAACCGTATAAAAGATTAACACTTAACCAGTTCCCCCGGCGAGCCCTAACCCTGTACTGCTTATATTACGAGTTTCTCGGTTGCATCAGCTAGACCCCAAGACCAATTATTACTTCCGCCACCCTGCAAGGACGTAACTGCCACGCTCTCGTCAGCAAAAAGCATTTTACTCATTCCAAAAGCGGTAATGTGTCACAATTATTTGATGCTTGGCAGACTCGCTTTTACAAACTTCCAATTCAATTAAGAAGCAACTTGGAACGTAAAAAATGTAATCATAAAAAAATAAACTCTTACCCCTTTTTACAATGCTTTCGAAATCCAAACGTGTGTCTAGTTTCAAGCATACGCACAGTTCACACCCCCTCTACCGGGTAGCCAACTTTTATCCGTAGGTAAAAGAGCGAATTAACCCTCCATTTATTCCTACAGCGGGTTTTGAGTCCGAAGGAAATTGCACAAATTAACTCCCACTTTTAATCACCTTTATCCATCATAGGTAGGTAACCGTATTTTTTGCCAAGTGCATAAGCTGAAGCTAGGGATTTTACTTCCATTATGCCCTGTGGTTTCATTGAAGCTGCAGCAGCCATACATAACCCTGCTTCCAGGATCTGATCGATTGGCCAACCTTCGTGCAATCCTGCTAACACACCAGCACAAAACCCATCGTGTACTGCAATTTGGTTTGCAGGGGTCTTTACAGGAACTTTTACGGCCATCTTCCAAAAGTCGTCACCCTTCCGTGTTCGGGCAAAGGCGCCCTCACCAAAGTAAATTACAACTAACTCTCTGGGCCCCTGTTGCAAAACTGCGCCAGCTGCATGTCTAATAGCCACCGGATCTACTTTCCCTTCTTGATCTCGGAGTTTAAACCCTGTTAGCACCGCTGCATCCGACTCAGATATAATACAATAGTCAATGGCTTTCAAGGCGGATTGGATTATAGGAATGAGTTGCGGCGTGCTTTCTCCCATTAGACTAATTGAAGTCTTCAAACCGTTCTGCTGAGCCGAAGCAAGTAGTCGGATTACAGCTAATCCATATTTTTTATCAGACTTATGTAATTTGCAAAGTAGTCCGATGTTCGCGAGGTGGAAAATCCCAGCTGGCACCTTTTTCCAATCAATGCCATCGCCAACCCAAAGAGCACCTGCCCCAGGGTGCCAAAAAATTAAGCTATCTCCCGTTTGTGAAATTTTCACCACATCCACCCATCCGGTGGGTACGTTTTTCACCTGCTTAACAAATTTTACTTCTATCTTCTCGCGCTTACACGCTTGTATTAAATTCTTACCTTCGGCATCGGCGCCAACCACTCCCACACCACCTATCGGCACTCCTAAACCACACCTTGCAAGCCCTATCAAAATCTGGGCAGGCGGGCCAGGGATGTTTTCTGTGGACTCCACAACAATAGAGCGCACCCCAACCGCCGGACTTGACTCAATAGTCCTCAGTCTCGCAATCGCCCAGGAGCCTCCAACTAAGATGCCTTTCCGTTGTTTGGTCGTGCTGCTTATCTTCATATAGCTTCCCTCACTTCAGACTACCATTTCCCCTACTTCTAATCGGCATCCCCTTGCTATAGTGTGAACTGGCCCCTAAAAATTGCAAGCAATTTTACCTTCCTTCGCAGGCGAAAATACCATAGGCATTATCATACTTATTGGTACGATCCACTTTCGTAGTACTATGCTCTATTCGAGAATTCGCTCTATTATGGCAACCAGTATACCCATAAGTGCTCCACCTGCTATTACTCCCCCACAAATCGGTTCCACATTCTCAAACAAGCCACGTAGCCTAAATCCGAGTTGCACAGGGCCTTTTTTGGCTAACCAGTAGAAGAATGCCGCCCCCATAAACAGGGTGAAACATGTGTAAAATGGGATAATCATGCCTAATCCTACTCCTATACCTGATATCCAAAACCGCCCCTTGCTCCTTATTCTAACAATCTCTAAAACAATTCCTAAAATGGTTCCGATTAAAGCAGCCCACCGAGCGGAACTTGGAAGACTATGTAATCCCTGCGTTAACAACTCAGCAACTGCCTTCCATACTGTAGCAGCTGGCATCGCATACCTTTCAAACATTCCTTCCACACCTGATCGTAGAAACACCGTATAAAACACAGGCACGGAGACCAACGCACCTGCAATTATTCCTAGCACATGCCCCCAAGCCTGTTGGCGTGGTTTAGCTCCCAACATGTATCCCGGCTTCAGATCCATAAGAAGATTAGAAGCGTTCCCTGCCACTTCTGCTGTTATCCCAGCGGTCATTAGGTTCGTTTTTATATTACCCGGGTCTAAAATTCCAAATGCAAGTTGAGTAAATTTCCCCATGGCTCCGGTTGGTGTAATCGAGGTTAGTGCAGTAGAGTTTACACCAATTAATGTGAATATAAACACGAGTGGCAAGGCAATAACCCCTAGCCACCACTTAATGCCAAAAAAATGATGGCCGAACGCGACCACGGCACCACCTACGATTGGAATCCCCAAAACAAAAACCCACATTGGCAATTCTATTTGGCGCATTGGGTCATAGCCCCGCTGACGCTTTCGGAATAAACCAGTGAACGCTGAAAAGATCAAACTGGACCTTCCAAAAAAGGCTACCAGTGACGCTGCTGTCATTATTGCTATTCCACCCCACAAAGACCACTGACTAATTGTGCGAAATCCATAATGAGCAATGCCATCGGGACCTATAACCGGCTGGATATCACCACGCTTGATAATAAGAGGCACAATTACTAGGTAGTTCACCACCGCTCCAACCAAAATTGAGATTCCCGTTTTAATTCCCATCAGCCCCCCTGCGGCAAACATAACAAAGTCAGTATCAACTCTTACCGTAAGTTCCCTTAGTTCAACCCCATTAATCCGGAGCCTCCATAGTCTGTAAATCCACTCATCTAAAAACTCCGGTATCGCTAAAAAGGTTAACCCCAATTTTTTTAAAATGGCATGTGACTGAAAAAGTTTAACCATTGCAGAGAACAAACCTGCAACCACTAGAACTTTAGCTTTTACCAATCCCTCACGTTCACCCCCATCATGTAAGGCATCCAGCACAATCCCGCACGCCCTTCCTTCGGGAAATGGATGTTGTTCGTCATTAATATAGCGCCGTTTGAGTGGAAACGCGTACAACACACCCAGAAGTGCAATTGAGATCATCCAAATTATAGTCTGATACATGGGAATAACAGTGCCTGTCACTAACATATATGCTGCCAAGCTAGAGATTAGAGGCGCTGTCATGTACCCAGCTGCTGTAGCAATAGATTGCACGCAGTTATTCTCAAGAATGGTGAACTCCGTGGAATTTCCTAGACAACTAAGCATTTTGAAAATTGCAAAAGCCAATATCACGGATGTAATCCCCACGCCTAAAGTCCATCCTGTTTGCGCCCCAATGTAAAGATTAGTCAACGACAAGAGTCCTCCCAAAGCCATGCCAGTTATAGCTGAACGCCATGTCAGTTGTGGCATTTCCCCCCTCCACACATTTTCGAGCCACCATTTATCTTTTTCCGCTAGTGACCAGGACCGAATCTGCTCAGGGGTAAGCTCTTTTATTGCCATAGCCATATAAGTTGTTCAGCCGATACCGCTCCCGCAAGAATAAACAGGGTTCACATATGGCAACCCCAACTACGAAAAGTTCTACTGAATCCAACTTACCAGACAACGGAAACAAGGCAGCTTTTGTTCTCCCTATCCACCTTTCCTAACTCTATCCGAGCCTGAGTACCTGAGTCAGAGCGTTTTTGCTTTATGATGTTTGGAGACTTTTTGGAGAACCGAGATCCATGGCGCTTCTCCCTCAGTTGAATCGGATGTACCCCACAACTTAACGACCAGTTCCCGGACGGGAACAAATGGGCACTTTGGTTTTGGGTTTTTCATCCCCAAGCTTCGCTGTTCCCAGGCAAGTTGTGTACCCGTAGTAACCACTTGCTTGCCCAACTGTTGCACCAATTTCTCGATAGCCTGGTCGAGCGCTCCCCATCGCTCTTCGTATGTACCTCCCCACAAAGTAGGTTGTGTGTCCAACCGCGAAAGATTCCACAAAGCCAATCTTATCTGACGGATGGGTTTTACTTGTTTACTAACCAAATCCCTAAAAATTCCCTCCACAACTGCGTTGATCACCGAGTTTCGAAATTGAGGATGTTTAAATCTGAATTTCCCAGCTGCTTCAGTAAAATCGTTAAACCTAATAGCGAGACCTACTTCCCGTGCTTGGAGCCCCTCTCGTCGAAGTTGCCCAACTAGACGGACTGTTTCAGCCAAGGTAAACATTAAGGCAGCTTCATAATCAGGCTCATCATAAGGCAAGGTCGTATTACTAGAAATCACAGTTCTGTCGGAAACTTCTAATTGGAGCGGTTCCTTCCAAAGCCCATTTGCAAACAACCATAACTGTTGACCCCAAATCCCAAACCGCTGGCGTAACACAACTGAAGGTAGCTTTGCCACGTCACCGAATGTGTGAACGCCGAGCGCATTGAGCGCTTTTTTGCGCTGTTCACCAACACCGGAAAGCCCTTCAACCGGTTTATCCTCAAGAAACTCCTTCTCCTGTCCAGAGGGAACTTCCAAAATACCAGGTTTTGCAACATCGGTGGCCAATTTAGCTAGTAAAGGCGAGCTACCTATACCGGCTGAAACTGGGATTTTTACCTCCACCCAGATCCGCTCAACTATCTGACGGACATATGGCAAAGGACCGCTCCCCTTCCATACGTAGGCGTCCATCCCCGTCAAATCTAGAAACCCCTCGTCAATTGAAAGTGGAACCAGTACAGGAGAGTACTCCTCTAAAATCCGGAAAATTCGCTCTGAAATCTGGCGGTATTCTTCGTAATGCGGCTTGCAAAGAACCCCATGCGGGCATAACCGTTTCGCCTCATAGCAAGGCATGCCAGTCTGAACGCCGTACTTTTTAGCCTCTCGGTTGGCGGCAATAACAATCCCATCCCCGTGTCTTCCTCCCCCTACCCAGACAGGACGACCCTCCAACGCCGGATTTAGAGCTATCTCGCAACTGGCAAAGAAGCTATCACCATCCACATGAAGTATTCGTATGTCTTTGCCCTCTCCCATTCCCAACCAAGTGAAACCATTAAAACTTTCGCCAGTGAACATAAGGCTGTCAACCTTCCAAATTGCATAGACCTTCATCCCTACCATAACGGAGAGTTTATCCCACTACCTACCACAATCTTACTCACTCTCATGCCTTGCACTAAGACTAGGGAAAACAAACTTTTTCCCCAGAGGTTAAGCTTATTGACTTTATCCTACAGTTAATCTAGGAGCTCATTGAAGGAAGAAACTCACACAAAACCCAGTTTTGCCCCGAAGCATATTCAATCCGACTGGACCACGAATCCCGATTGTATAAAGCTAACCTACAGAATGAAGATTCCCGACGCGGCAAAACGCGGGTTGTTTAATCTTTGGGATGAGGCGGGTTTATCTTCATGGGACTTCTTGCTTTACCGCCTGACCATTGGGTTCACGCTTATAGCAGCCACAATAGTAGCCATAATAACTACCTGGGGCATAGTTCGTTGCTGGTTCCCTGTGATATCTGAGGCAGCAGAAAAACTACCACAAACTTCTTCCATAAATGGCGCCACATTGCAGTGGCCCGATTCTTCCCCTCTTCTCCTAAGCGCAAATAAATATCTCTCAATCGTAGTCGACTTAAACTTCGATTCCAGCTTAGGATTGGACTCTGACGTTGCGATTGTGTTAGGCCAGGGGTCATTCCGCATATACTCTATTGCTGGATACGTCGAATTTCCATACCCCCCATCAGTCCCACTGTACCGGGAAGTTTTTAAACCATGGTGGAATGCCTGGAAAGACATACTGCCTTTCTTTGTGGGGGCCTTAATTGGACTAACAATTTTAGCACTTTGGAGTGTAGCTAACGTAACGATCCTCACGCCTGTGGGTTTAGCACTCGCAATTTGCACCCGACGTAAAACCAACTTGCTTACTACTATCCTGATTGGCTACTTCGCCACTGCAATTACCTCCCCAGCCCTAATTTTGGCAATACTTAGTTATATTCTATGGGGCGTGGAGTTGATACAATTCATTGCAGTCACAAGTCTGCACCCTACCATAGCATTGCTGATTACACTCAGTATAACCATACTACTTCCTCGTAAGCCTGAACCAAACCCATTTTCCATTCACTGATTAACCCCTAAAGCGTCCTAGTAAGATTGCATTAAATAGATTCTTTAGTTACGTTTTTGCGTGTGAGAACTGTTTGCTGTCAACATTTGACATTATTGATATGTGCTGTACTCCTATTGGTAGGTTGTGTTCCGCAACAAAGTAACACAACCGATGAAAAACGTGAGGCTCACTATATTGCGGGTATGGCTCGGGTCCGAGCCATGGATTACGAAGGTGCAATACAAGAATTCGAAAAAGCTTTGCAGGCCAATCCTAGTAATGCTTCCGCCCACTTTGAGCTTGGCTGGCTTTACGAAAAGGACGAGCGAGATTTAGTGGGAGCGATTTACCACTACGATAGATACCTTCGATTGCGCCCCAATGCTCCAAATGCAGACGCTGTCCGGGCCAGATTACAACGGTGTAAACAATTACTTGCTTCCACAGTAACCCCCATCTCTACCGCTCCCACTTTGCAGCGCGAAATAGAACGCTTAACCGCAGAAAACATGGAACTGAAACGTCAAATTGAAACGCTTCGGGCTTATTTAGCTACTTACCTGCGCACGATGACTCAAACTGTGACTTCAGTTACTCAAACACAACCGCAACAGTATCAAACCACCAGCCCACCCAGTGTCTCCGTGCAGGGTACAGCTCCACAATCAGTCCAAACTCAACCTTCCCCGCCGTCCTTTCGGAAACACACAATCCGGCAGGGAGAAACCTTATATATAATCGCCAGAAAATACGGTGTTAGCGTAGACGCCCTTTTGAAAGCCAATCCGGGCATCGATCCCCGTAAATTGCAAGTTGGGCAAACAATTAATGTTCCTACACAATGAATTCATTGGGAAATCCTATTAACATCCTCGCAATAATCATCACCACGTACTGGGTAGTGATGAATTTTTTTCTCATTAAAACCGAATTCTTTGCTGCGGGAAAGAATTCGAGCTTACCCCCCGAAGTGGTTATCAGGAAAATTCTAAACTCTCAAGAAACCTCTCACTTGCAAATCCGTTCAAAAGGGGAACCGATTGGCATGTGTAAATGGTCTACCACAATCAAACAAGCCCAAGCCACCAATGCAACCACAGCTATTCAAGAAGGAATGGTCTTGAACCCAATTGGATACATTGCCTCACTGGAAGGAAGTTTTGACATTAAACCATTACAGACAAAGCTGCGTTTCGACTTTGCAATAGAGATTAAGCCGGACCTGCGGTGGGATTTGCTTCATCTATATTTTAAATCCCAACACGGAGAGTGTGTCATAGAAGCCTCAGCTACGGACCAAATAATCAAAACCGTTTTGCTTGTACCAGGATTTACAGGCCAGACCAACCTTCTAACTTTTACCGAGGCCCAAAATCCCCAAAACTTGGTGCGGGCGTTATTACCAAATACCCTTAGCAACCTAGATGGGCTTTTTAGCCTGGTTGCATTGTCAACATCCGTAGACTTTCTATCTAAAAATACTTCCGGGGATCCAGTATCCCTACGAGCCACCTTAGACAATGTTAAGGTCCAGAAAAGTACCATAAAAGCTTACAAGCTGGAAATAGACCTTGGCGGCCAAAATCTCGCACGTGCGTTTGTCAGTACTGTTGGAGAAGTTTTGAAGATCGATTTGCCATTCCAATTGCAACTAGTCAATCCATTAACCGTTGGAACTGATCAATGATCGAGCTTATCCATGTAACAAAGCGATTTGGGCAAATAACAGCACTAGACGATTTATCGTTGATTGTTAATCCTGGGGAGGTATTTGTCCTACTTGGACCAAACGGCGCTGGTAAAACCACAGCTTTTAAGTTAATCGTTGGACTTCTCAAACCTAATTCGGGAATTATACGCCTGTGTGGATACGATGTGCAAAAGCAACCTCTTCAGGCACGGGCTCAAGTGGCATACGTGCCTGATATGCCATTTTTGTATGAAAAGCTCACACCTTGGGAATTCATCCGTTTTACAGGAAAGCTCTATGGGCTATCAGATGAAGAGTTAATGGAAAATGCTCGCCCTCTAATTGAGCGTTTTCAGCTTACACCATACCTCCACAGTTATATCGAAACACTTTCACATGGGATGCGACAGCGCGTGGCAATTACAGCAGCTTTAAGCCACCAGCCTCGCATTTTTGTAATAGATGAACCTATGGTGGGGCTTGATCCATACCACATGCGAGCGGCAAAAGACCTTTTCCGAGAATGCGCCAAAATCCATGGCATGACGGTGTTAGTATCCACTCACCAACTTGACATTGCAGAAGAAATCGCAGACCGAGTCGGAATTATCCACATGGGCAAACTAATAGCCATAGGAACTCCTGAGCAACTTAGACAGCAAGTGGGCAAAAGTGGTCCCTTGGAGGAAGTATTCCTTGCACTCACCACAGATAATTCATCTACCCAAGCAACAAAAAAATAAGTCAGTCCAGCTGCTTCAAAACCTTCTTCGCGATCTCTTCCCCAATCGCTAGAGATGCTGTAGCTGCTGGCGAGGGTGCATTTAATACGTGTAAAATTCCGGGACGCTCCAAAAAGTAGAAGTCCTCGACAAGCCGACCGTCTGGGTACATAGCCTGAGCTCGTACTCCCGACCCACCTGGTTCTAGATCATCCTGTTGAATTTCTGGCACAAGCCTCTGCAGAGACCGACAAAATGCTGAACGACTAAAAGATCGGTACACCTCATAACAGCACATAAATGGGTGCCTTAAAACGAATCTCCAAAAGCCTCCAAACGTCGCGACATCGAAAAGATCTTTAAGATTCACGTTACCCCACGTATACCCTTCTCTAGCCAATGCTAAAACTGCATTAGGACCAGCTTCTACCCCACCACCTATAAGACGTGTAAAATGAACTCCAAGAAAAGGGAATCTTGAATCAGGCACCGGATAAATCAGATTTTTAACAAGGTATTCTTTCTCACGCCGTATCCTATAATACTCCCCCCGAAAAGGGACTATCTTAATTGGCGAGCGATCTCCCGACGCCAAAACCAAACGATCCGCATGCAAACCACCACAACAAATTACACACCTAGTATGAAACTCCCCTGCAGTAGTTAAAACTATCCAACCTGTGGACACTTTTTTCATTTGGTAAACTCGTGCTCCTAGCCTTACTTCCGCTCCTTGGTCAACCAATAACTTCGCAAGCTTCTCACATACCTGCCCGTAATCGACTATTCCCTCCTCAGGTACGTGAATTGCCGCAATCCCATCAACATGCGGTTCAATTTCCTTCAACTCATCGCGGCTTAACAAGCGTATACCACGAAGCCCATTAGCATAACCACGCTCCAACAATTCATGTAACCTGGGTAATTCACCTTGCGTAGTCGCTACAACTACCTTGCCACATTGTTCGTACCGAATGCCGTATTCTGCACAAAATTGCACCATCAACCGAAGCCCCTTCACAGCAAGTCTAGCCTTGTACGAATTTGGACGGTAGTACAAACCAGCGTGTAAAACCCCACTATTGTGGGTAGACTGGTGTGCACCCACCTGCATTTCCTTTTCCACCACAATAATTTTCAAGCGTGGGCGTACACACAACAATCTATACGCACTAGCAAGCCCCACTAAGCCCGCACCAACTATCACTAAATCAACCATAACGGGATTTTATGGTTTGCTTTACGGAAAGACAATCACTACCCGACAATCCTTATTTAGTCTGCCCACTCGCAAAAACCACGCACGTGCTCCTCAGTCGAACCATAAGTTCCAAAAAGGCTTAAGGGTGTCCCTGTACAATTGGCTGGGGGCTGCTCTCAAACTCGTTCTGCTAAACCCCGTTGCACTCACACACCTACGAAGTACGGTGTTAAATACCAAACCAGTCACTAAGCGGAAAAAACAAGCCCGTTAAAACCTTCCAAATTTACTTTTTGCTTTACACCCTTTGCACATCTCCCTCGCTACCATTCACTGGCCTCAATAACTCATCCTGTCCATTTCGGAATATAACCTTCATTTGTTTCACGTCCACGCTATTTGACATCCGATGCAGTCTGAAAATATTCGAAGCCGAATACATTTTAAAAACTATGCTACCGGTTAAAAATAAGAGGCTTGACATTGCTCCTTGTATACCTGCTGCCCTTTTACACATAATCATGAAACCATGGTTCCCAAGTCTGAAACAAGACTCTTGCCAAGCAAACGTAATGCCTTTATCCACTATTCTAATTGGTTTGATCTGTTGGCCTTCCTATGACTAAAAAATTCCAGGAAACTTTCTTCGAGGCCCGTTGGCATGCTCTTGTTAACTAAGCTGTCCCCTCCTTTAGCAAAACACAGCGATAGAAACTCAAAAGGTCTGGCTACACTACGCGCTCTGTTTTGTTGTTTTTGCGGCCTTTATATCAAGGAAGGAGCAATACTCCACACTGATACTTCTTAGAGGGAACCGAAATCATTTATGGTGTCCAGCTCTAAGACCTGTAGCCGTTGTAAATGTACTCGTAATCCGGCCCTGAGGTCGGCATACCCCCTGGGGGGCTACCTACACCCCCTCCCCCTAGAGCAACGGCTTTACCATAGCTTCTCAACGTACTATTTAACCACCTATGGTGTTCTGCATGACCATCAAGAAAACCAAAGGTACTTACGTTGCCATGATACATTGGCAATGGGTCCACCCAAGTAAAAGAGTTTTGATGGTCTCCTCGTGGTGCAGTAGACCATTGAACTACCCAGGTCCCCACGTTCATCCCCCGGGAGTCGCAATCCTTCACGAAAACAAACGTTTGGGCCGGACTTTGCACTTGGGAAAGCTTAGTGTAAGGCCTAGCTCCCCCAACTCCCTTCACCTGCAACTCCATCAGGCTTGGAATAACTGTCTAAAGCCCACCCGCGCCCCGGCGGATTTTTGTATCGGACGTCTCCCGGGCAGTGAATAACCTTTGGATTCCTCAAATAAATAGCCAATGGATTATTAGCAGGCGATCTTACACATTCCAACCATCGCAGTTCGGATTGCTCAGGGCTTTGGCCAGGTTGATTCCATGTCATGTTTTGTACGTAAATGTATCCATCCATGGCCTGAAAACCCCCACTTGCATTCCTAGGCCAGGGTAAAAGAAACCCATCGTTATCGCTAGTGTAAGCCTCTTGTCCCAGGCAAAGTTGTTTCAAATTGCTTAAGCAGGAAGCTTGGGTTGCTTTAATCTTAGCCTTACCTAACACAGGCAATAGAAGGGCAGCCAGGATCGCAATGATCGCAATAACCACTAACAGCTCAATTAGGGTAAAACCTATTCTTTGCTTCGAGCATACTTCTCTATTCATAGTCTCCCGAATCGGTAATGGGTTGCTGGGCTTTAATCAATAGAGGCCCCCTCACTTTCGATGGGATACCTCTCCATCTTAATTAATTTTTGCCTATTTACCAGCTTTTGCAAAAAGAATCCGATACTTTAAGAATATAACACTAATTAGGGAGTGCCAAACCCGGCAGTCAACTTTTGCTGAGACACACTAAGCAAATTGGTTTGTATCTGAAGCACCCACACAACGCCATTTACCGGCCAATTCAAAACAATCGCATCCGCCGTCACATCGGGTATGACAAGGGCATAAGCGCTTACCAGGAGCTGAGTTTATGTGTTGACTTTGTCTCACCTAGTCGGGGACGGAGGGTTACTATCAACACAAAACCTAAATTAACATGGTCTCAGAGGGTTGGCACTTTGGAGCAGACGGAGTACGCATATAAGCCAAGAGCCGCTGCAGTATCTGGCTACCTCACAGCGCATCCATTTGCGCCTCCAGCGCTTTTTGTAGCCGCCGCGGTAACGCGGCGGATATCTCCGCCGACTCATGTCGGCGGCTACCAATCTTTCCCTCGTAGCCACCGCCGTAAGCGGTGAATTAAAAAGGCAACCAGTATTTACCACGTCACCGTTTGAGACCCAGCAGATAACCTCCCTTAAACCCAATGTTACGTTCCAAGTACGTGCTACCTATTGATATCCGCACTCTCACGAGCACAGCTACGTTACGCAGCCCTAATGGCGTACGTACCGGCAAAATTAAAGTCCCTACCACCGGCTCAACCACTACGAAGGCCTACCCACCTATTCAGACACCCAAACCTGCAAAACAACACGCAATTGGCTGCTATGGACCTGGCTAAATTCGTATCCGTTCTAGGCAAATCTCAGATAATCGTGTGCGCCACCAACTACCACAAAAACCAATAACCTATATGCCTTTGAACATGAAGACTTCTCTTAACCCCCTGCTCGCCATTGCCAGAAGTGGGTGAAGGCCTCAGGTGTGCGGTGCACTAATCCATCCCCTTTGACCAACATCTCGCCTGTCGCACTCGCGTTGTTCACACTTAACTTCCACAGGAAACACTCGCCATTCCGCTAGGCTATCTGAGCATTCACGTGCAACCGCATTGGTCGCCAAACCAATCCCAATAATGTCCACAAAACTAGGCACCATCCACTGGTTGTATTAGTCGAGCAGATTGGCTGTTGGATAGACGCTGACACAAGTTTTAGCGTTCTAATCGCCACCGAATCGAGCCACTTTGCGATTCCCAAGCTCATCAAAACCAATACTCAAACTTTTGCCCGGCCACAAGAGTTCCGTAGGACCAGTATTTCCCACCCGCAATCACTTGACCCAATCGTGCATATCGTATTTCTCCATTGGACCGTCAGCTTACCTAATCCTCCTTCTAGCCATTCCACCTACATTGGATTTGTGGGCTTGTGAAATTGGCAACAATATTATTCTCGATAACGCGATTTCATGATAATTAAGGATCAGCCTTAGTACATTGTCCGTACGCGCCTACCCAAATAGTTGTAGAAAATTACTTCCTCAACAGTTGAACCAGTCCCTGGTATGTTTCCATCACCGAAATGCAAAAGGGCGCTACTGGTATAAGCACCACCTGCGTAAATATTCGCGTTGCCAAAATTGCCCGACCGGTGTCAAACGTTACATCATTTGTGCCCAACTGAACAGCACCCCCTACCTATAACATGGATTCCGTGTGTTTCGTGGCATTTCGCTTGGGAATATACTGGGGATTCACGTTTTCTGAAGTAAATGCATTTTTCATAATTCCTCTGTTTTCAACATGGTCTCAATAAATTATGCGCGGGAGCCATTTTGTTTCCCATCCTTGTCCTTGCGATTCAGACCAATCTGTAATTGCCTCTTGCGGCCCCCGCGCCTTTGTTGTTTCCTCCACGCGATTTAAAACTCCTTGAAGACTTAACTCATTTTTATCCCCTAACAAGGCTTCTTTATTTTGATCTCCTCATGGGCTCACAACAGTTATGGGCGAACTGGTAGCAGGTGGAATCTGCGAGTTTGTCAAATTAGTTGCAGTAACCGTGAAACTACCTACGCTTCCAAAGTATACTTGCATTGTGACCGCGCCATTAACCAACCGTGCGGGTTCAGGTAAATATGCATTGGGGTCGGTTGATCCTAGTGCAATCATATCCCCTGTTACGTAATTAAGGATGTTGTAATTGGGATCAACGGCATAAACAGTAACAGTGCACACATCACCCAGCATTATAGGAGTAGGGGTCCCTACTTTTCCAGTTGGGGTACCAGGGGCGTTTGTTTCTCCGGGAAGCAATACTTGTAGTTGTATGAATGGTCGTTTTACTAACGCAAAGAATGCCTGCGGCCCTGCTGGCAAAGCTGACTGGGTAATCAACGCCCACCTGAGCCCTGCTTGTAGGGTTATTGGGACATCAATCGTCCTCCAACTGGGTATGTCGGTCAATGAGCTACCTACGATAAGTGAAAATCCAGTATCTGAAACATTGCATGTAATCCAATATGGTGCATTTGTGGGAACTACAATATACAAACCTTGTCCATCGCCCGTGCTCAGATTCCATATTTCCGTGTTGAGCCTGTAATCACCTTGCTTAGTGAAATCCTCTGCGATAGCCCTTACGGAGTTAGTGACGCAAATCTTTGCCCATCGCCTCGGTATTTTAGCCTGTGCAGCATTACCCCAATTTTAATGTCCGAACCGGACTTGAAGCGGATTTCCAAAGTAAAGCCGCACTTCATCATCAGTTAAAGGCAAAGGAAATGGGGTAGGCGCCCCGCCAGAAGCCTGTACAAACCCGTTTGTATTACTCAAGAATGTAAGGGTCCAAGTACCCGCTAAAACAGGATTGGTTAATGTTAGTGCAACATTGCGGTTAACAGGATTTACACCTGGCGAGTTAGTTTTCCACGATAGATTTGCAATACAAGTGGTATTAGTCCCCGTACCACTAATGATTTGGAGCCAGAGTACGTTATCTGCACCTCAATCGAGATAGGAAGCATTCCCTCCACCACCAATGAAGTGGATGTGTGTATCGAGCCCACCAGGCTCAGTAGCGTTATCAAAAATTGTAAACGAATACGTCACAGGGAAGGGGCCATCTACCCATGAGTCTTGATCACCCTGAAGTGCCAATTGAGATCGTCCGTAAATCCCGCTACCACCAAACATTACCAAACAAGGGGTTGCCTGTGTTATGCTCAATGTAGGAGGGGGTGCCGGCGCAATGTAACCACTGTATACTATGTTGTCAAAGTAGATAATCTGCGTACCCCGAAGATTCGGATTATAGTTACCGTTATCTGCGGCGAACATTGTATTTATTAATCCACTCCCACCTAAATCGGGAAACTGCCGAGGAACTTGCCTTAAATCCACGCTTATGTGAATCCAATTCGTGGTTGGCAAACCTGCACCATTTGTAGCGGGAATAGTCCAATAATAATACCACCGTTGTCCCCAATCACTACTTCTCGAACCTACACGTATTACGCCGAAATCTAAAGAACCATCTGCATTAGTGCGGACAGCTGAGCTCGCGTCATACCGCATGTCAAATGACAAGTTTGTAAAGATAGATAATTAGCGATAACGGGCTGTAATATGGAGTAGCACCGTCCCACAGAACCCACTGTGCGAACGATGTGCCACAGTTAACAGTTAACTTAATACAACCCGAGTTAGGGTTATTGCTCGCATCGCTGGGATCCCATTCGCAAGAAACAAAATCTCCACCGAACCAATTCCCCCAACCCGAAACTTGTTCAACCGTGTCAAAATTCCAGGCTATGAAGTTAGTTGGGCCATAATATTCCTGGGCTTGCGCCGTCAAAGCAATTCCCCAAAGAAGGATACTCGCTATGTAGATCGTCATGGCACGTTTCAAGGTAGGCCTCTCTTTACCAATTTCTATCAACAAAATTCATTGTATTCATGCAGTTATAAACACGCAAAGTACAAAAATTACCTAGGGGAAACTGCCAGGGAAATCACAAAGCATAGCAAATTTCATTTTAATTTCTTATACTAAACGCTGTAAAAACACCAATGCTCCCCCCATATTTCAAGCAGAGTTGAGATTAGAAATCACTTTTCTAGCATCTCTAACCCCTGGATAATTTCTACTTACTCAGGCATTCGGCTTCATTTGTAACCTTAAGTTTCCCCTATCAAAGAATTCAGGGAGGTTTTTTGGAACAAAATCCCCTTTCTCCTCTCGGTTAACTCAGGAATAACAAGAAGGGGAATTACGTGGCTCGGGCAGCTTAAGAACACGGTTCTAAGGTTTGCGTATCAATCCCTTCTTTCGAGCGTAATTAAACAATCCTCCGGATTCGATAACTTCACGAGCGTCCCCAAGAGGTCTAAACCTAAATACTTTAGCAGTTCGAATATGAGTGACCGTACACTTGTCCAAATCGACTTCGAGTTCGTCCCCAGTAACAATTTTGTCACACAACCGGTCTATTAATTCACATGGGAAAAGTTCTCCCGTAGCGATGCAATTCCTGAAAAATATTCGGGCAAAACTTTCTGCCAAAACCACTCGGCACCCTGCTGACCCAAGGGCTATAGGTGCGTGCTCACGAGAACTACCACATCCGAAATTCCGTCCAGCTACGATAATTGAATATTCTGAGTCAAGTTTGGCCGGTTCTACATAGCGGACGGGGTATTTATCCTCTGGTAATCCACTTAATGCGTACGACCCCAGTTTTTCATATTCAGCAGGTATAGTAGGCACTAAAGTCAAATATTGAGCAGGTATAATCTGGTCAGTGTCAATGTTGTCACCGACCACATAGGCCTTGCCTCTTATGACGGACTGATTCATACGGGTAAGACTTTGACTCGGGCAAGTTGGTTTTGCAAGCTTTGAGAAGGAAATTAAATCGGCAATACCCCAGTCGAATTATTGAACTTAAACTTCTGCTCATCGATTGACTCACCCTTCACGCTTTAAAATTTTCTTTTTTACGAAAATTGCCATCTCAGCATCATTTATTAAATACCGTGGCAGAAGAAACAAAGCTTAGCGTTTACAATCGTTTTTTCAAAGTTCCAAATGTTCTCATCCTTTTCACAACGGCAATATTTACTAAAGCCTCCACTCATTGTACACAAGTATGGAACACCATAAGAGTGATTCTCTACATAAAGCTAAACCCAATTTAATGGGCGCTACTCGAAACTTCCCGAATATGCTTGCGCCCTACCTACACCTCAGTTTTTAGGATCTTCTCTAAAGCAAAGTTTCTTCAGCAGTTTGACCGTGAAAGAAATTTATTGCTTGGTTAAAAGGGATTTGCACAATTGCCGTTTTCGGATTTTGGATTTTCGCTTCTGAAAATGTTTTTATGTTAAAGGATTTATTACACAGGCTTGAGCTTGCGGCCCTATTTTTTTCTGTGGCTGCTGCCATGGCAATGTGGATGGTGCCCATGAGCATTATCCTCCAAGTTCACAGCCTGGAATCCATCCGTACATTTGCATTCAGTTCTTTCGCGATTGCTACATTTATTTCGCCTCTTTTTGTAGGAGCCTTATCTGATCGAAACATTTCCCCGGTAAAGGCAATGAGATGGAATGCTATAGGAGCTGCAATATCAATATTTTTAGTGGGTGTATGTATTAAAACCCAGATGCCACGACTGTTGGTGCTGGCAACAATTTTTATTCATGCTTTATTTTACGCCCCTGCTTGGGGAATTGCTTCCACCATTGTATTAACACAGCTAACGGACGTGCCCAAGCAATTTGGATCCATCCGGGCCATGGCCACGATTGGGTGGATGGCCGGGTGTTGGATAGTGAGCATTTTATGTGGAGATGGTTCCCACACCGCAACCTTTGCAAGTGCAGTTGGATGGCTATTTGTTGCGTTACTTACGAAGGAATTGCCCCTAGTGGAACCACCGAAGACATCCGCCCCATTAAAATGGTACGAGCAACTCGGATTAGACAGTCTCAAGCTATTAAAAAACCGTGACCACCTAATGATTTATCTGACAGGCACGCTTTTCTGTATACCTGTGGCGGCTTTTTATCCGTTTACCCCCCTACACCTGCGATCACTGGGTCTGGAACATGCCTCGGGGTGGATGACTCTTGGCCAAGTCTCAGAGGTATTTGCAATGTTTACATTAAGTTGGATCCTAAGCCAAATTCGCATAAAGTGGATTATTGCGGCAGGGCTATTCTTTGGGGTTTTACGGTTTTTGCTTTGTTCTTGGAACACCGTCTTGACCGTGCTTGGTGGAATATTTTTGCACGGTGTCTCACTTACATACGTTACTATTACAGCACAAGTATACGTAGATCAAAGGGTAAACCCTGGGTGGCGAGCTAGAGCTCAATCTCTCCTCACAGTAATGAACTCGGGTGTCGGCAATTTAACTGGTTATTTTTTCACTTCTTGGTGGTATTCGTTCTGTATGTACCATTCTGAGCTAGGATGGCATGTGTTTTGGCTCGGCATAGCTTCTTTCATGGTGGGAGCGTTTATCTTCTTTGTATTGCTCTACCATGGCTTAGGCAAAGGCGTAAAAGCTATAACTCCAGCAAAAGTATCCATCGAAAAAGTTACTACTTCAGTCGGATGAACGTAGGATAGACTCAAACAACGTCCGCTCTTCTGGTAAAATTTTTCCATCCAAAGCGACTGCGGCGAAGCGACGTGCCTTCTCGACTAATCCGTTAGCGTACAAAATCAATGCATAATATCCTGCAACCGATGGATCTTTTTCCAGACTCTCTTCGCTAAATCGATTCATTATTTGAAGGGCAGACTGAAAATCGCCTCGTTTAAATAGCGCAAATGCATATGTCGAGGCAAACACTACATTTGTAGGTTGCGCCCTATACACTTCAGCAGCTAAAGAGGCTGCCCTTCCTACGTCTCGGCCCAACAATAACAAAACAGCTGCCAAATTGTTTTTAACCACGAGGGAACCCGGCATAGTTTCTAGCCACACTTGGAATAGTTTCAACAAAGAAACAGTGTCACCCTGATCCATGTACATTTGTTGCAAAACGTTAAAGACCCAGCGATAATTCCCGTAATTCCGCGCAATCCTCAAAAGGAGCGATTCGCTTTCGGATTTCCAGCCCCACCCAGCTGCGAGCTGGGCTAGCCCAAAAAGATTTTCAGGCTGCCGCGCAGCTTCAGAGATCGCTCTCTGCCACACTGGGGTACTAAGTTCCATCCTCCGCATCTCTCTCAATGCTCGGGCTAAGAATGCTAACCTCAAATATTCATTTTCCGCCCATTGCTGAGGTTCTAACTTAGATTGGAGTAACGCCCATTCACCAGCGCGCATACACGCGTTTGCAAAGGCCATCTGAACTGGAATCGTCTCTCTCAAGTACCACGGGAAACTACCCAACCAGTCGATTGCCTCATGGGCCCGTTCATTGGAATTAAGCCACCCCGCAAGCTGCACGATCGTAAGCAAATTAGTTTGAGCTGCTTTCTTCAAAGTAGTCAAATAGGCTTCGCCGGTTTCTCTATCAGCCTTCAATAACGCAGATAGATAAAGCAGATGATCAGCAAACTCTGCCGCAGGGTTGGTAACAAGCATTTTCCCGTAGAGTGTTGCTTTTGTGTAATCCCCCTCCACGGTGCACAGAGTAATCAATGCCCTTAAAGCATAAATTCCAAACTCTGGATCTGCACTTAAACTGATTAAATGTGTGCGGGCATCTGAAGCCACTTGCGGATCAGTATGCGTTGCGCGCAAAGTAAAAAGATTAAGTGAGACAAGTTTGTTGGTAGGTTCCAAAGTTAAAGCCTCAGCCAAGTGTCTTTCGGCTCGCTCTCGATCTCCCATTTTTAAAGCTAATTGAGCCGAGAGCAAATGGTAACCTATGTCGTTTGTAGCTATTCTCGATAACCAATCAAGCGTAGTAGTAGCAATAGGATATGGAGGTTTTTCCAACCGCAGCGCACACTCTACAAGAGCCAACTGATTTGTTAAAGCAGGTGTAACTTCGGCTAACCGCTGCCTAAAATCCAATTCTAATGGAGACCCCCCTATGCGTGCTAATTCAGCCATTAGCCACAAGCCTCTAGTGTGCTTGGGATTGAGAACAAGTACCCTTCGCACATACCGTACCGCCCTCTCATAATCCTCCTTAATGAAACTTTCCTCTGCCAGTCGCAAAAAATATCGGCTTTGAAAATATCGGAATGCTTTCAAACCATACCTTCCCCCAACAAAAAGCACCAATAGACTGACTAACACAAAAATTAAAATCCTTGTTTTTCTACTTAGCTGCATAATTCCACATTTGTCTCACATTCTTCATCACCCCTGTAGGTTTCACTCATCTGAGGAAATGGAGAAAATTCACGGCCTAGAATAATCCACCCCCCCATATGGCGTCCTTCCTCTAATCCGTACAGCCGGTTCAAATGGCCACTCAGCAAGCGGCTTTAAAAAAACTGAATTTGCAGGAGGTTTTTCCTTACCTTCCATAAGTCTTGCCAACGCTTTCTCAATCACAAGCCTGACTGACGGAGTCACACCCCGATATTCCGCAACAACCTCTTGTATATACGGGGCAAGTTCTGGAAAAGCATCACACACCCCATCCAAAATCTCGTTTGCCTTTTCAGGTTTTAGATCTGCGACTGCACAAGCAACAGCTTTAAACTGTTCAGGGGCCACCTTACACACATTGGCCACAATTTTTCTACACTGTGCGGGTGCTGCTCCCACAGCTGCCCGCGCGATCACAGGCACTAGCTTTTTCTGCTTCCTAGCCGCTACCTCGGCTGCCACGGGTGCCATCTCAGGATCAACAGCTGCTACTGCTCCCACAACCGCGGGAGCCGCACCCGGCCTGACCGAAATCGCAGCACTTACACTCCGCACAGTAATGTCCACCCTCTTCTCAGCTGGTTCTAACTCCACAATCCTAGCCACGTATGCAGGCAAATCAACGGCTGGCACCTTTAAAAACCACTGTTCGAAATCAACCTGGTTCGTTTGAGCAATCAGCTCAGTTACCACCACGGTAAACCACGCTACTAAACCGTAAGCAAAACTCTTGTGGACTGACCGATTCATATAAAGCTTTTCTGGTATACCGTATTCTTATGACTCAACCACTGTCAACGCACAAACTATTCCTGGACGCGTACGTTAATCCCCCTATACAAAACCCGCCATCGAGCCCATATCCTTATATAGATTACCAAATCGCCTGAAACACCAAATTTGAACCAAGACTACACCTCACTATCTTACAAAAGAACATTACAAATTACCACTCAAACTCATGGGTTTAAGCCCGAAAATAACCCCGCGTAAACATATAGCAATAGCACTTACAGCGCATTACGCGATGCTTGACACCCTCATTCCAAAGTAAATAGATACACGCCATCATAAGCCGACATGGCAGGTATTAACCCAATAGGAAACCCAAACTAATGCAATGTTCGGCGACAGCATCCCAGATTCAGAAGCAACTGCCTGATCCTAAAAGTCTGGTAAAAACCTTACAAATGATGGTGAATCTGAGGGTTTACGATGGATGCTGGGGTTGTGCCGACTCCTTAAACAGGAGAGCTTCACCCGATTCCCTCGCCACGGATGGTACACTGTCAGATCAGTTAGAAAGTTTTAGACTAGACCCAATGGGAAGGTATTGGTTTTATGGTTGGAAACTCGTCGAGCAACAGCTCATGGAATGCATAAAGATCAGCGGCGCCCGGGAACACAACCTAAAAAATATTACAGTTTCGATTCCCAGGAACAAACTGGTTGTGATTACCGGACCTAGTGGGTCAGGCAAGTCTAGCCTTGCCTTCGACACAATTTATGCAGAAGGCCAACGTCGGTATATCGAATCACTTTCTTCTTACGCCAGGCTATTTTTGGACCAATTGCACAGACCCGATGTAGACTATATTGAAGGATTGCCCCCTGCAATTGCGGTGGAACAACGCACCGCCGCTGCTAGCCCCCGGTCTATCATAGCGACAACCACTGAGATTTATGACTACTTACGCCTTCTCTTTTGCCACGTGGGTTGTAGATTTTGTCCTGATACAGGAGTTCCACTTAGTTCCCAAACAACAACCGAAATCGTTGACGCACTTTGCTCATTAAAGCAGGGCACTAGGATTATTATTCTTGCTCCACTAGTTGTTGGCAAAAAGGGCGAGTTTCGCGACGTGTTTGATAAAGTTGCACGCGCTGGGTTTATTCGGGTGCGAGTAGATGGGGAACTAATTGAACTAGATCCCAAAAACCTTCCAAGACTAGATCCAAAACGCAAACACGTAATAGAAGCTGTCGTAGATCGTTTAATTGTTGATAGTCGGGCTCGAGTAAGAATCGCCGATTCGGTCGAAACCGCACTAGAATGGGGCCGTGGGATTATCAAGGTGCTTCATGCTGACTCACAAGTTTCGATTCACGACTTAATGGTGGTCTCAAACCATAGGAAACCGGCATGGAAAGAAACCGTATATTCTACGTGCTTTTACAGCTCTGCTACGGGTAAACTATACGAGCCACTTTCCCCAAAACATTTCTCTTACAATTCCCCAGATGGTGCCTGTGAAGAATGCCAAGGACTAGGCCAAAGTTTGGAATTTGATCCCCAGCTGGTGGTGTCAGACCCATCACGCAGTATTGCAAACGGTGCTATTGCGCCTTGGCGACGACTAGGCAAGCGCCTTGTCAACCACTACATATCCGCCGCAAAAACAGTCCTAGAAAAATTTAATTGCTCCATAGAGACACCCTGGGAAAAACTACCTGAAAAAGTTCAACAGATTTTACTTTTTGGTTCGAACAACTTTGAAAACCCTCCATTTGACAACGAATCGGAGACCGATCACCAACAAGTGCCATATGAGGGAATAATTCCCACGCTACAGCGACTATACAAAGAAAGCACCAGCGCAACAACAAAGCAAATTCTGAAGGCGTTCATGATCAAAAAACCCTGTCCGAAGTGTCTTGGACAACGGCTCAAACCAGAGATTTTATCAGTGAGACTAATTGCAGAAGGTTTCAATTTAGATGATTTCCCTGAAGTGCGTGCCACCGATAAACCTCTGAAGGCAAAACTCCCTGGGGTCTCAATAATGGGGATTTGCGCGATGACTATTGACCAAGCATGGGATTTCTTGAACCATCTTTCCCACTCATTAACTCAACACAGAATCGCAAAAGAAATCTTAACCCCACTCCTGAAGCGATTAAACTGTTTACAAGAGCTTGGTCTTGGGTACCTCGCGTTAAACCGAGAATGTGCGACACTAAGTGGTGGGGAGGCTCAACGAATCCGTCTAGCAACCCAAATAGGAGCCGGTCTTGTTGGTGTCGCCTACATCTTAGATGAACCCACTATCGGTCTTCACCCCGTTGATATGCGAAAGCTTATAAAAGCCCTAAAAGAGCTCCGGGATATCGGTAACTCTGTAATAGTAGTAGAACACGACCCAGATGTAATCCGGGAAGCAGATTACGTAATTGACTTAGGACCCGGGGCTGGGGCTGAGGGAGGATACGTGGTAGCATGTGGTACCCTGGAAGAAGTGCTCAAAAGCCCGACTTCGCTTACAGCTAAGTACCTGCGCGGTGATTACGAGATATCTCTCCCCCGTTCGAGAGTAGCACCTGACGAATCTCGAGGGTGGCTCGAAGTAATAGGGGCTACCGCACACAATCTCAAAAACATTAACGTCCGCATCCCAATTGGGACAATCACCTGCGTAACCGGCGTTAGCGGTTCCGGGAAAAGTACGCTAGTGGATGATGTTTTGCGCAAAGCGCTTTTTAGGAAATTTTACGGAGCAAAAGAGCCACCCGGCCCACATAAAGCAATTCGTGGCTACGAAAACTTTGATAAAGTAATTGTAGTTGACCAAACCCCTATAGGCCGCACCCCACGAAGTAACCCCGCAACATACACAGGTATGTTCAATCTTATCCGGGAACTGTTTGCAAAACTACCCGCGGCGAAGGTTCGGGGTTATGACGCAAGCCGGTTTAGCTTTAACATCCCTGGCGGCCGTTGCGAAAGATGTAGTGGAGATGGAGTCATCACTGTCGATATGCAATTCCTCCCCCCTGCCTACGTCCCATGTGAAGCATGCGGTGGCAAGAGATACAATAGGGAAACGCTTGAGATAACTTACCGCGGTAAAAACATAGCCGATGTCTTAGACATGACGGCTGAAGAGGCCGCCGAGTTCTTCAAACCCGTACCGCAAATCGCCGAGATTTGCCGGACGCTGGTAGAAGTCGGTTTAGGGTATATAAAGCTGGGGCAACCAGCTACCACACTCAGCGGAGGGGAAGCACAACGAGTTAAGCTAGCGGCCGAGTTAGCACGAAAATCCACCGGAAGTACCTTGTACATTATGGATGAGCCAACTACTGGACTTCACATGCATGACGTTTCCACCTTACTAAAAGTCCTTTTTAAGCTACGCCAAGCCGGCAATACAATAATTATTATCGAGCACAACTTGCATGTCATAAAATGCGCCGATTGGATTATAGATTTAGGGCCAGGCGGCGGGGACAAAGGCGGCCAAGTAGTAGCCCAAGGCACACCCGAACAGATTGCAGCTTGTCCACAAAGCTACACTGGGCAATACTTACGTCCGTTATTACAACATATATAAAATACATGGAATTCTTTAAGGATAAATTGCTACGGTTTTTCCTCGTCTTGTTCGTTCTAGCAAACTCTGCAACCACAGCAGGCACTGCAACCACTGCCGAAAAGCGCGATTTCTCCACCGCAATGAGGTGGTACCAAGGAGGATGGTGGGAAAAAGCAGATGAGGCTTTAGGCAACTTTATCAATAGGTACCCCAACTCGGATCTGGTTCCTGAAGCCATCATAAGACGAGCACAGGCAAAATTAAAAAAGGGAGATTTTGAGGGCGCCTATAATTTGCTAATAACAAACGCAAATGCGCTCACCCCCGTCCAAGAGCAATTTTTCCTAACCCTGGGGGAAGCAGCTTGGGCTAAAGGAGATTTTATCACCGCTTCCAAAGCATTTAAAGAAGTCTGGGAGCGTTTTCCTGGTTCCATAAATGCCCCACTAGCTGCCTATAACCAAGCTCTTGCGCTAACAAAATTGTCTCTTTGGGACGATACTGTGTCGTTGATGACCAACCCAGCATGCCCACTGTATAGTTTTTTTACATTGGAAATTACAAACCAATTGGCAATCGACACAAAGCTATTGTACACAGAAGCCCTTATAGCAACAAAGCGCTTCGACGAAGCCAAAAAAATTCTAACAACTGTGCCAATTCCACCCGAAGATGAATGTACCCGGTGGCGGCGGGATTACCAGCTCGCCGTGTTAACATTCAATTGCGGGGATCTTACCACTGCCATTAACCTAACCTCTAACCTCTTGACTTCGGCAAGACAATGTACCCAAAAACCGTTCCTAGCGGAAACTCTGCTCCTCCAAACAAAGTGCTATTTAGCAATTGGCGATACCAATACTGCTTCGACACTCATAGAAAGCTTATTAAGCTCGAACATGCCAACTCAATATAGGCAATGGGCATTGGCTACTTTGGTCGAATTTGCGTTAAAATCTGGCGACGACACAAAAGCCGCTATCATCTTAAACGAATATAAAGACGATGAAGCATTCTCTGGCGTCTTTCCTTTGGTATCAGCAGAACTTGCGCTTTTCCAAGCTGAGAAACTTATCCCACCCTCTACAAATTGTCCCACAGGTAAACTTCTCCCCACTAACGCATATTCTTTGTTAGTGGAGGCAATACAACAGGCCTCAAAAATTCAGGTTCCGTTAGGATCAACTTTGCAGGTACCACAAGCCCCCCTAGTAAAAGCTTGGGCTTATTGGCATCTTGGGGATCTTTCAAATTGCACCACTACACTGCAACTCAACCTGGAAAAGTTTAAAAACACGAGTGAGCTACCCTTGGCATTTTCCAAACTTGCAGATGCGCAGTTTTGCCAAGGGCTCTACGAGTCAGCCCTTTCAAATTACATAAATGCACTAGATGCCCTTAACCAATGGCCAAGTTTGAAAGCACACATATTGCCGCGAGCACTTTACCAAGCTTTGGCATCAGCAATATATGCCGATCTCCCTGAGCAAGCAAACCGACTTTTGGAAAGGATCATTAGGGAATCCCCCACGCCAGACATACAACAACGCGCATTCCTATTCTGGGGGCTCTATGCAACAAAACAACACGACTATACGGACGCAATTCGCATCCTCACAGAATTCTGCCAAAAATTCCCAAGCTCGCCATTGCTCCCCGAAGCACAATTAATGCTAGGCCACCTATACCAACTCTCAGGTGACTATCAGAAGGCACTCGAGATTTACGATAATTGGTCTTTGCAGAACACATCGCACCAGTTATGGGACCACGCCCAGTATAAACGAGCCATCACTTACGCACAATGCGGTCGCGTGGAAGAAGCTATCAATATTATGAAGCAACTGGCCGCCAAAACAAACTCATTAGCTGCCACCGCCCAGTTTTGGATTGCAGATCGATACTTTCGGTTGAGCGACCTCGCAAAAGCCGAAGAAAACTATCAGCTGGTCTTTCATCGGTGGCCTTCAACTGAAATAGCCAGGCGAGCAAAACTAAACGCTGCCCGTGTAGCAGCCGTGCGAGCTGGCTTTAACGACGCAGTAAAATACTGCTTCGAATTAACAAATGATCCAAGTACTCCAGCCGAACTCGTCGCAGAAAGCTTATTCCTTTACGGTGACATACTCACCAAAATGCCCTCCTCAGATTCAACCGCCCCTGGCGCAAATGTAGAAGAAGCCATAAGAGTTTTCTCCAAAATCATCCAGCTTTTCCCAACAAACGAACTTGCCATTCACGCAACAGGACGCATTGGCGACTGTTATCTGATTTTGGGAAGCTACAACCCCGCATTCTACGAAAACGCATTAACAACTTATTCAAATCTTATCACTAACCCAGTTGCCCCTGCCCAGATTCGAAGCCAAGCAGAGATCGGTCTTGGAATTGCACTCGAGAAAATGGCCACGAAAAAATCACCACCTCACTCCACTAACATGTTGACAAATGCACTTTTCCACTATTTGCGCGTGATCTACGGGGAAAACCTTCGGGCAGGAGAAACGGCCGATAGCTTTTGGATTAAAGAGGCTGCGGTCCGCGCCATCAAAATCATGGACGACCTACAATTAGCCGAACAAAAAAAGCGATTGATTGAATTTCTAGAACACACAGCCCCAGATATCGCAAGTTTTCTTTTACGCAGGGGGCAATAGAATAGCACATAATTTTGTAACAGTGTGAACACAACCACTGTGAATCATACAAATGTAAAGCAACCCGCCAATCAATGGATACTCATTGTAAAACTGCACAACTGCATATAAAAAGCGTAGAAGCTACTCATAAACCCCAAGTACGCTGACATTTTCTTTGATTGAGCTGTAAATAACGATCGCAACCCTTTGCAATCCAAGCTGGACTGCCTTTGCCAATGCTAGCGTAAACAAGGATGCGGGATTAAACATTCACCCAAGCTTCGGGGGAAAGCCCTAAAAACTAGGTTGGTGATTTTTTACTTACATTCCTTTCCATAAAATTTTTGGGAATAGCAGCGCAACAATCCGCTATTTCAGATGGACATAACACTCAATAAAGCTAAAACGCACTCTCTTAGACCAAAGAGTGGTCTCAATCGCAAAACTTAAGTAAAGTAATATCTGTGAATGATCCCTTTTTACCAAAGTGGTTGATATGGATAACCATTGCGCTTCCGATGTCATCCATTGCTACATTGTGCCAAGAACTCATTGCGGGCGCAGACATGTCCCTCTTAGCTTTTTTCGAGAGCAAACGGGTTGTTTACAAAGATAATGGGCAACCCGATGACGCGTTACTTATCATTAAACGTCGAGGAATAAACTGTGTACGATTAAGGATCTTCACTAGTTCACCTGAACAAGCTGCGGCCGATCCTTACAATTACATCAACAATCTTGATTACACACTACCCCTAGCAAAACGTGTTAAAAGTGCTGGGCTAAAACTAATACTAGACTTCCATTATTCGGATACTTGGGCAGATCCACAACACCAAGCAATCCCTACTGCCTGGACGAACCTATCATTCCAGCAACTGTGTCAAATGGTCCGATCCTACACAAGCAACGTGATTTACACTTTGCATATAGCTGAAGCGACCCCCGATTACGTACAAATTGGTAACGAAATAACGGCCGGAATGTTGTGGCCCGAGGGGAAGGTGGGAGGTACTAACGACACACCCCTCCAATGGCAAAAACTAACCAAGTTAATCATAAACGGCATCCAAGGAGCCCGAGACGTACCGCTTGCCAATCCTCCTAAAATCATTATTCACATTGATCGGGGTGGTGATTGGCTTGGTGCCAAATGGTTTTTCGATAACCTAACACGCTATCAAGTACAATTTGACATTATTGGTTACAGCTATTACCCATGGTGGCATGGGCCCTTTAGTAACTTAACCGTGTGCATAAGTAACTCAGCAAACGCCTACAAAAAACCGATAATGATTGTCGAAACAGCTTTTCCTTGGACTCATTCAACTAATATTTACGGGATTCCAGCCACTACGAATGGGCAACTCGAATATGTAGTGAAATTAGCCACAACTGTGCATTCCATTCCACGCCAACCTGTGATTGGTATTATTTGGTGGGGAGCTGAATACCAACACTTACCAGGATATGCCTTAGCCGGATTTCAATACAAATCATTCTGGTACACAGATGGCAATGTACTACCCGTAGTACAAGCCCTAGGTCAACTTGCAAAGCCGGCAGTCATCTCAGTAATGAAACACACACAAAATCAAATATTGTTGTGGTGGCCTTTGAGCAGCGTTGGAATAATTCCTCCCCTCACCACAAGCCTCGTAAACTGCAGTTGGATTCCCTTAATCAATAATGCACCCCAAACTGACGGCCTTACGTTTAGCTATGCTTATCCAGTAGAACATATACAGCCGACAAATTTTTAGGTTGCAAACCGCCAACGACTAGTAAAATTCCCATTGGACCTCTTATACTCCAACGTTAATTAGTCAATTTTACAAACGCATTATAGCGATGCAAGCCTCACGTCTGTGATAACTTCTGCCCGTCCACTACAATGCTCTACCGCATTGAATCCTGGAAGGCAAAACCAGGCGGTTTTCGCTGTGGGGACATACCCGAACCCTTAAAAAACCGCTAATTTCCAACGTCGATTCTCCACCTAACGGTCCGGCTTCTTCTCTCACAGATACGATAGTCTTTTTTATTTGAAGCTCCCTTAATTCAGACTGCAATACTTTAATTGACTTAAGGCGAAACCCTTAAAACTCTCCACCACCCCTTTCGCCAGAACCTGAACCAAGCTCGCTGATGATGGTGATTAATGGCAGGAACATTGCGATTACAATACTACCTACGATTATAGCCAAAAATACGATCATAATAGGCTCAAGCAGAGAAGTCATTGCTGAAACTGCATTATCAACCTCTTCATCGTAATTGTCAGCTACCCTTAAAAGCATTTCCGGTAGCGCACCTGTTTGTTCTCCTACATCTACCATACTAATAACCATAGGCGGGAAAATCCTTGATGCTTCGAGGGGGGCAGTAATAGTTTCACCTTCCTTTACAGCTTCATGAACTTTATTGATAGCTTTGGCCAATACCATATTACCAGCCGTTTCACGCACGATGGTCAACGCCTGAAGGATTGGTACACCGCTGCTTACAAGAGTGCCTAATGTCCTCGTAAACCTTGCGATCGCTACCTTACTAAACACTGGACCCAAAATTGGCATCTTCAATTTTATGTAATCAATTGCATATCGACCTGTCCTTGTCCTCTTGAGTATTGAGATGAGCACTATAAATCCTGCGATCCCAGCCAATGTAAACAGAAAATGATCCTTGACAAACCGGCTTGTATTCAGGACAAATTGAGTAAACGATGGCAATGGTTTACCTTCCAACAGCCCCTTGAATACCTCTTCGAACTTAGGTATTACAAACGTAAGGAGAATTGCCAAAATCGCAACAGCCACCGTCATAACCGCTGCAGGATAAAACATCGCTGATTTAACCTTGCCTTTGATTTTCTCGGCCTTCTCCATAAATTCAGCCAGTCGGCGTAAGACCACCTCTAACACACCCCCAATCTCTCCTGCTCTGACCATGTTCACATACAGTTTATTGAATACTTTCGGGTGCTGGGCTAGCGCTTCCGAAAAAGTACTCCCGCTTTCAATTGCTGCAGCCAGCTGGCCTATTATCTGTTTGAGAGTACGATTTTTCTCCTGCTTTTCCAGCACACGAAGCCCCCGTAACAATGGCAAACCAGCATCCACCAGCGTGGCCAATTGTCGTGTAAACGTTGTTAGCGTCTTTGTCTTTACTTTGCCACCTAACCCTGGGATTTTTATGTTTAAATTAAGCTCCATTTGCAGCAGGCTTTTCTTCTTGCCTGCCGCCGTGGCTGATCGTACCGTAGTTTTAGTTTTCGGGGTGGGTTTTTCCTTATCGAGCTGGACTACCTTTGTTGGGAACAGTCCCATCTCTCGAATCCGGGCGAGGGCCTCACTCTGGCTGGCAACTTCAATAGTCCCCCGAGTTTCCTTACCCTTACTATCCATTGCCACGTAGCTGAACTTCGGCATAAGCGCCTCCTTTCCCACTTTTAAGTGTACTTCAGCACTTCTTCAATCGTTGTCTCTCCTTCGAATATGTTCCTAATTCCGTCTTCACGCAAGGTGATCATGCCTTGTTCGACCGCCTTTTGGCGTAAAACAACTGTAGGAGCACGTTGATTGATTAGTTCCCTAAGCGGTTCGGTAACGACCATTAGTTCGAAAATTCCTTTCCGGCCCTTATAGCCCGTATGGTTACATTCAGGGCAACCACGACCGTAATAGAACACCTTGTCTACAACGTCTTCTGGGTTGAGAGACAACAAAGCCAGTTGCTGTTCAGTGGGTTCCATCGGTGTCCTACAATTCCTGCATATCTTTCGAACCAACCGTTGTGCTAAAACAGCGACTAATGTTGAAGAGATTAGGAAGGGTTCTGTTCCCATATCAATTAATCGCGTCACTGCGCCGGGTGCATCATTGGTGTGCAAGGTAGTCAATACTAAGTGCCCAGTAAGAGACGCCTGAATCGAGATTTGTACCGTATCGAGATCACGGATTTCACCCACCATAATAATATCTGGGTCTTGCCGGAGGAAGCACCGCAACAATTTACCAAATGTCAATCCTACAGCTTCATTTACCGCCACTTGCATTACACCCTCAAGATCGTACTCAACAGGGTCCTCTGCTGTGAGAATTTTTACTTGCACTGTATTTAGTCGTCTTAAGCAAGCATATAAGGTAGTGGTTTTGCCGCAACCGGTTGGTCCAGTTACAATTATAATCCCGTGAGGTCGTTGAATAGCTTGTGACATGAACTCGTAGACATGGGGTGGGAAACCAAGGGCTTCTAACTCAAGATTGACCGCGCTTCGGTCAAGTACCCTAAGCACTACCGATTCTCCAAATTGTGTTGGGAGCGTTGAGATACGCAAGTCAACCGTCCGTCCACCAATATGATATGTGATACGACCATCCTGCGGCAAGCGTCGCTCCGCTATGTTTAGGTTTGCCATTACTTTCAAGCGTGAAATCACGGGCAAAGCAAGGTGCTTAGGTGGAGGGGCCATTTCGTATAATGCCCCATCCACTCGGTAGCGTATTCTAAAGCTATTCTCAAACGGCTCAAAATGGATATCGCTTGCCCGATCCTGAATAGCCTGATCAAGCACCAATTTAACAAACCTCACAATGGGAGCCTCATTCGCAAGATCTCGCATAGCTGCCTCGTCTTCGGCAGCAACGGCCACTTCGCGTTCAATCTCTTTATCAGCTCCTAACTCTTTTAAAATCTCTGCGAAGCTATCTGAACCACCAGGGTAAAAACGCTCGATCGCTTCTTCTATCTCCTTAGGATCGGCCACTACAATTTGAAAATCTCGCTTTAGCACGTATCCAAGCTGGTCAACACGGGCTGGATCTAAAGGGTCAGCCATAGCCACTATCAAGGTTTCCCCATCCAGATCATAAGGGACACACTGATAAAGCCGAGCGGTTGCCCCTGTCATTGCTTCAATCGCAGCCTTTGGTGGGGTGTGATCTCGGAGAGAGACCACTCGTGTGCCAAGCTCGCTTGCAATCACTTCCAGCTGCGTTTCAACATCCATTATCCCGAAGTCGGTCAGAATTTCCCGAACGGGTCTCCCTGTCCTAGTAAATTCAGATACTACCTCCTCGTACTGGAGATCATCAATTAAACCCCGTTCCTTAATCAAGTTAAGAAATGGATCGCGAACTGTTTCAGCCATATTTGTTAAGATGTTTTTCTAGCAAACTCTGAAGGTACACCTACAGCCTGCGCTAATTCTAGCTCTTGCAACTTGGCCTGGATTGAAACCGGGTCCATAGCCTTAGTAATAACTTCTTCTCTCGCAATGATCCCCTGCATATATTTCTCCAATAAGCATGCATCGAGTGTCATCATCCCGTATTTGGCACCCGTTTGAATATCCGATTGAATCCTGAAGGTCTTATTATCCCGGATCAATGCAGCAATGGAAGGAGTATTGATCATAATCTCAAACACCGCCACGCGACCTGGCTTATCTATTCTTGGAATCAGCAACTGAGAAATTACCGCTTGAAGCACTGTTGAAAGCTGGATCCTGATTTGTTCCTGTTGGTTTACTGGAAAGGCATTTACAATTCGGTCTATCGTCTTGGCAGCACCTGTTGTGTGCAATGTTGCAAAAACCAAGTGCCCCGTCTCAGCCGCAGTAATTGCCGCCTCAATAGTCTCCAGATCTCGCATCTCACCCACCAGAATCACATCTGGGTCTTGCCTCAATACACGTCGCAATGCCTCAGCAAAAGTAGGTACGTCCACACCAATTTCTCGTTGTGTTACAATCGCCTTTTTATGAGGGTGATAGAACTCAATTGGGTCTTCGATAGTCACGATATGGACTTCATCACGCTCTTCGTTTATTACATTAACCATCGAGGCTAGCGTTGTAGATTTACCACTGCCCGTGGGCCCTGTCACCAGTATCAACCCTCTAGGTTTATAGAGTAATTCTCGCACAGAAGGAGGCAGCCCAATTTCTTCTAATGTCATCAGTTTGTTAGGAATTTGGCGAAGAACTGCCGCATAATTCCCCCTTTCTTTGAAAACGCTTACACGGAAACGTGCTTTGTCCCCAAACGCAAAACCGAAGTCAACTGTTCCCCGCTCCCTCACCTGTTGGAGATGTTCTTCCGAAGTGATGCTACGAACCAACTCTTCTGCGTCCTCGGGAGTTATAGGTGGGCCTTCCACCCGGTGCAAAATACCATGCAACCGGATTACCGGAGGTGTATTAACTCGTATGTGTAAGTCAGACGCACCTTCGGCAACCACCAACTCAAGTAAATCAGACATTGCGTACGACATAGCGATGGCTAGATATTTGTACTAAGTGACAAATTACTGTTTTTAACTTCATTCTTCATCCCCCACAGTTACTGAAATAACCTCCTCGGCGGTAGTCATTCCAGCCAGGATTTTACGCACACCATCCTCTCGCAAGGTGCGCATACCCATTTCTCGCGCTCGACGTTTTATAACCGTGGATGAAACCTTTTCATATACTAGGCGTCGAACTTCGTCATCGAGCACAAAAATCTCAAATATTCCCATTCGTCCTCTGTAACCAGTGTTGTTGCATTCGGGGCAACCTTTACCTTTCATGATCTTTGCCCCTACTAAATCCGATGGTTCCAATCCCAGGGCAAGCATCTCCGCATCAGTCAAAGTCGCCGGTTGCCCACATTTCTTGCAAACTCGACGAACCAGCCGTTGGGCCATAATTGCCCGAATAGCAGAAGCCACCAAAAACGGTTTTATCCCTATGTCAATCAAACGAGTAACTGCACTGGGCGCGTCATTGGTGTGCAACGTCGAAAACACTAAGTGTCCAGTTAAAGCAGCGTTGATTGCGATTGTTGCAGTTTCAGCGTCGCGAATCTCACCCACCATTATTATGTTAGGCGCTTGGCGCAAAATAGACCTTAGAGCGGTGGCAAAAGTCAGGCCTATCGCTTCATTCACCTGGACTTGGTTAATACCTTCAAGTACGTACTCAACTGGGTCTTCTACCGTAATAATCTTTCTATCTGGCTTGTTTATGAAGTTCAGAACCGCGTACAAAGTGGTGGTTTTACCTGATCCAGTAGGACCTGTAATTAACAACATTCCATCCGGGACGGTAATGAGTCTCTCAAATGTTTGTTGATCATCCGCAAAAAATCCAAGCTCGCTCAACCCCAAACGCAAGCTTTCCTTGTCCAAAATACGCATCACAATGCTTTCGCCATGGGAGGTGGGCAAGCATGACACTCGCAAATCGAGCATCTTTCCATCGACTTGGATCTGAATCCTACCATCCTGGGGAACCCGATGTTCCGCAATCGACATGTTTGACATTATTTTTAGCCTTGTGATTATTGCGGGTTGCAACCGCCTCGGGGGATTCTTAACCTCGTGCAAGACACCATCAATACGATACCTAATCCTGAACCTGTTAGGGAGTGGCTCCAAATGGATATCCGAGGCTCGCATTCGGTATGCATCCACAATTATCTGGTTTACAAGTTTAATGATGGGAGCATCTGCATCGACCGTGGATCCGTCGTCCATTACAGTGACCGCCTTTGGAAGCCCCAATTCTACCTCCCCCTTCGTAATTTCTTGAATCATCTGGTCTAGCTCGGTATTGCGGCTCCCACCATAATAACGATTTAGCGCATACTCGATATCTTCCTCCGGCGCTACTTTGAACACCACATCGCCCCCTAACATATGGGTCAAAGTATCTAGAGTAGCTAGATCTGAGGGATCTGCCACTGCTACGGTCAAGGTATTTCCGACCCTACTAATAGGCACGACCCGATATTTCCGCGCTATGTGCCGGGGTATAGTTGCTATAACATCATCTGGAATTTGTATATCTCGCAGGCTAACTGCTTCTACCCCAAAATAAGCTGCTTTTGCTTGGGCAACTTGGTAGGGTTGGACAACTCGATTCGCTAAAAGTAAATCTACCACACCTACCCCGGCAGATTCTGCTTCGGATCTAAACCTTTCAACATCTTCAGCACTCACAAAGCCGAGGTCTACCAACATGTCTACCACATAATCATCTCTCGTGGCCACGTGGCGTCTCCGTTTATTTGATTGCCATTCAAACCTATTTAGTAAGGTTGTCCGTGTCAACAACCCAACCGGGGGCCAGTTTAACTCTTTGCCCCCACCTATTTCACTTTTAAATCCTACTGGCGCCCCCATCAGGAGTCGAACCTGAAACCTTCTGATCCGTAGTCAGACGCTCTATCCAGTTGAGCTATGGGGGCGCCTGCGATAAATATCTATAACCTGCAATTCCCGATGCGCAAGTAAAGTTTTCTCACAATTACACGTTCTTTCACGTTTGCAAAACCTAATCCTTCGCCGATTTACCCCTTTTACATCAGGACCTTTGGCTCCGTTGCAGCCAATGTTTTACGCGTCCAAGTGCCTGCAGGGGAAAATAATGGCGGTACATATTGTAGTTAATCATGAACCCACGCGATAATTCACGCCCCTGAGCAAGTAAAAATGTATTACGCTTATACCGAATTCTTTCACCAACCCCATACCCAGGAAAACCGCATCCCGTATAATGTTTCTCCGACCAAGTACCCTCTGTGTGATTCTTGATCAGCCATTGGACACCCTGGAGGATATTTCCTGTATATTTCGGGGATCTAACGTTAATTAGCCCTAATATTGCCCATGCTGTCTGGCTCGGTGTTGAAGGTCCACACCCGCGCATGGTATCATCCATATATGAAGCGCATGACTCACCCCAACCGCCATCTGGGTTTTGTTTGCTAGCAAGCCACTCAGCTGCTTTTATCACCCGTGGATCATTCATTGGGAAACCCACCGCTTGTAATCCTGATAATACAGCTGAAGTCCCGTAAATGTAGTTTACACCCCACCGTCCAAACCAACTCCCATCTCTTTCCTGCTCTCTGAATATAAATTCCACTGCTTTCTGAATTGCAGGGTGATTCAACTTATACCCAACCGATCCAAGCGCTTCTAACACGTGGGCTGTAACATCCACGCTGGGGGGATCCAAAACCTCTCCGAAGTCACAAAATGGTATTTCTGCCATTATCCAATGATTATTGTCCCGGTCAAACGCTGCCCATCCCCCATTTGATGATTGCATCGCGATCAACCATTTTACTGCTCGGTCTACCGCAAATTCTATTCTTTTTCGGAGATCTGAGGGGGCAATTTGTTTTATGCGGGACAGCACTTGAACGGCTACTGCCGTATCGTCTATGTCTGGGTAATAAATGTTGGCGCGTTCAAAGGCCCACCCTCCGCACTCTACACCTTTTACCGTGTAACTCCAGTCTCCTGGGGTAAAAATCTGCTTTGATAAAACCCATTCGACGGCTTTCCTCATGCCTGAAAACGTCTCAAATGTTTCTCCACAATCCAACAACGCTTGCAAAATTAGTAATGTATCCCATACAGGCGATTCGCTCGCCTGAAGATAAATAGCTTCCCCTCGTTTATAACTCCAATGATGGTTCCATGCGTCCAAACCCTTTTGTAACACCGGGTGAGTAATAGGATATCCTACTGCGTTAAGCGCCATGAGACTATAAATCCAAGGTGGCTGAATTCCACCCCAAGCCCCATCCCAGTCTTGATGCCTTATAATCCATTCCACACACAGACGGATTGCTGTTTCCCGCAGAGGATGGAAAGGCGATTTTGTATAGTATGTGCATAATCTCTCACCTAGTACAAAAAATGTCGGTCCTAAACCTCGCCCTCGTTTGGCTATTTTATGCTTAAAATTCTGTCGTCCTTGTGGGAACAGTTCATCAAGCCTGGATTCAGGTGGCAAGGGGCGAACAGGCCTCAACGCAGATAAAATCGAAATTGGGATAATGGTAGCCCTCGCCCAACTAGCAAACCAATAAATATTCAACGGAAACCATCGGGGTAAGAATATCAACTCGGGAGGTACAGCTGGGGTTGAATCCCAAGGCCATTCACCAATTAACGCTAGCCAATACTTCGTAAAATTCCGAATTCGTGATAATCCCCCATGCTCGAGAATCCATGTCCGGGCTCGCCGCAAAGGTTCGTCATCTGGTTTAAATCCAGCACACCTTAACGCTGCATAACATTCAACCGTGGCGTTTATGTCACCCTCCGGGGCATCGTAATACACCTCCCATGAACCATCAGCTCTTTGTTCGTTGAGTATTGCCTTCACCACCCCTGGAAGCTTAGGATCACCCCGGACACCCAAAAAATGCATCGCTAAAATCCATTCAGCCTCCATGCATGAATTAGATTGGAGGAATCCAACCCAAAAACCTTCAGCACTCTGCTTTTCACTTAGCCAACGTATTCCAGAGCTAATGACCCCGGTCAATTCCTCGATCGACACACTTCCTATTTCGACCCGCGGTACGATGTCAACTTGTTCCGCCGGACCACACATATGTGAAACTTTTGAAATCACATAATACCCGCCATTGCGATACTCACCAGAAGTTTTTATCCCCGGTTGGCAGAAATTATTGATTATACTGTTGATATACCCCTGGCTCTACGACTTCCCAACCACCTCCAAATGCCTTGTAGACAGCTACTAATGAAGTGGCTACTCGAGTTTCACTTTGGACCAGTTGTTGTTCTAGAGATAGCAAATTTCGCTGAGCGTCTAAAACGTTTAGCAACTCCAGCCGACCTGCTTCGTATTGCTTGGAGGCTAATTCAAATGCCAACCGTGCAGACTCAGTAGCCCGCTTTAAATGGTAATATTGCACCAGAGCCCGTCCGTAACTTACTAGCGCGTTCTCGGTTTCCTCAAGTGCTTGTAACACGGTCTTCTCATATTGTGCCAATTGTTCATCTGCCTGGGCTCGGGCTGCCTTCATTCGAGCCATTACCCGCCCTAAATCTAACGCAGCCCAGCTAATGCGAGGGCCAAAACTGTAAGTGTCTGATCCAGCCTCACCTAGACCCGAAATCTCCTTTGCTTGGAATCCCACCTGGCCATTAAAGGTTACTCGAGGGAACAAATCAGCTACTGCAATTCCGATCCGAGCCGTTGCTGCAGCAAGTGCGCGCTCCGCCATCTGTATATCTGGCCGCCTCCGAAGTAATTCTTCGGGGGTACTTATTGTGATGTTAGTCGGGATATTTGGACGGTGATCTAAGTTTGTTAGCAATACCTCCAGCGACGTAGGTGTTTGCCCACAAAGTACCTCTATTCGGTGTATTGTGTGTTTCACAGCTGCCTCTAGTTGGGGTATCACAGACTCTGCGGTTTCTAATTGTGCCCGCGCCTGAGAAAGATCCAACTCGGTGCCTCTCCCCGCTTTATACTTAGCATAAACGAGATCATAAGTCGTCTTTGCTAGGTACACATTGCTCCGAGCCACCCCTAACTGTAGCTGCAATCCACGTAACTCAAAATAATTTCGTGCCAACTCACCTATTAGGCTCACGAGCGTGAAACGACGAGCCGCTTCTGCCCTTTCAATCTCTGCGGTTGCGGCCTCGCGACTTCTTCGGACTCGGCCAAAAATATCCAACTCCCACGCAGCGTCGAATCCTACCTCATATAGCTCTCGTTCGCGTTGTGGTCGTGGTATGTTGGGATAGGCATCTTGACTGCCCAGGCTTTTTGTATAACCGCCCCCAGCATGGATTATGGGGAGCAAATCCAAGGTAGAGATTGTTCGCAACGCTCTAGCTTGTTGGATGCGAGCCTGAGCCACTTTCAAATCCAAGTTCGACTGCAAGGCCTTACTAACAAGCCCATCCAATGTGGGGTCGTTAAACTGTCGCCACCACCGCACATCCACTTCTCCGATGGTGAAGTTCTCTTTAATTGCATTAGCATAAGTTTCAGGCACAGTTACCTTGGGTCGAGTATAATTAGGACCAACAGCACAACCACTCGCTGAAATGCCCAATAAGCTAAGAAGGAAAGCCGCCAATGCAAGGTTCCTAATACCTCCCATTTGCGTAGGAGTTCGCCCTTCCAACCAACTTCTTATCACCACGTAAAAAGTAGGGGTGAAGAAAATACCGAAGAAAGTAACCCCAAGCATTCCCCAGAAAGCGGTGGTACCTATCGCACGTCTAAGTTCTGCCCCTGCTCCTGAAGCCAGCATTAGTGGGAAAACACCAGCTGCAAATGCCAATGATGTCATCAAGATCGGACGCAGCCTAATCCTGGCAGCTTCGACAGCAGCATCGAATCTATTCATGCCCTTGGTTTGCCACTGGCGTGCGAACTCAACGATCAGAATGGCGTTTTTGCACGCCAAACCTATTAACGCCACCATTCCTATCTGCGCAAATAGGTTGTTTTCTATACCTGTAACCCCGAGTGCCAAGATGGCAAACAATAGACTCATTGGCGCTATCAATATGATTGCAAAAGGCAAAGCCCAACTCTCATATTGTGCAGCCAAAACTAAGAACACCATTAAAACACAAAGCGGGAATATGAATATGCCCATTTTACCCTCCATGATTTCAAGCAATGTTATTTCCGTCCATTCATAGCCAATGCCCGGCGGCAAAAGTTTTTTAGCAAGTTCCTCCATTATCCTTATTGCTGTACCAGAGCTTACACCTGGTCGCGTATTGCCAGTTAAGTCAGCTGATGGGAACAGGTTATAATGGGAAATAACTGTTGGTCCCGTGGTTTCAACTACTTTAACGAGGGCGCCTAATGGGACGAGTTCGCCTCGAACATTTCGCGTCCACAGCTGCATAAGATCGTGCGGTTTATCCCGAAACTGGGCGTCGGCCTGAGCAACAACCTGATATGGCCTGCCAAAGATATTGAAGTCATTCACATACAACCCACCCAAATATACTGCTAATGCATTCCAAATCGACGAAAGCGGCACCTGCAAACTTTTTGCCTTTTCCCTATCTACGTCCAAATACACCTGGGGCACGTTAGCACGAAAAGTCGTAATGACACCTGCTAACCGCGGGTCCTGATTAGCAGCCGCCATCAATTGGTAAGCAGCACTTTGTAAAGCTGACCATCCTAAATTAGCCCTATCTTGGATTTGCATCTTAAATCCTCCAACCGACCCCAAACCTTGGACTGGTGGTAGATTAAATGCGAGTGCTACCCCTTCATTTACAAATGCCAATCGCTTTTGGACTTCAGCCAAAATGCGGTTAGCCGTTAGACCCTGCTTCTTCCTCTCTTCATAAGGCTTAAGCCTCATCATGATGGTGGACACATTGGGCTGCATTCCAAATCCGAGCATGGAGAATCCATCAAGCTTCAAAACTCGCTCCACCCCCGGGACGTCTCTCACAAGATGCCAGATTTTTGTGCTAACTTTTTTCGTCTGCTCTAAAGACGCACCATCAGGTAACTGCAAGTATCCTACCAATACCCTTTGATCTTGTTGCGGGATGAAGCCGGATGGTACAATTTTGAATCCAACTCCAGCGATGATCATCAAACCTACATACAAGATCATCATAACTGTTCCTCGACGGACCAACCTTGCCAGAACAGCTGCATACGTATTTCGAGTACCTTCAAATATCTTATTAAACCAAACAAAGAACTTACCAACCGTGCCATGGACAATCCGGGTAATCAGGTCATTCTTTTCATAGTGAGGCTTCAAAAGTAGGGCACACATTGCCGGACTTAACGTGAGTGCAACCAATGCGGAGATTAACGTCGATACCGCAATAGTAAGTGCGAACTGTTGGTAAAACTTGCCTTGGATCCCAGGCAAAAACGCTGTGGGTATAAAAACGGCACTTAAAACAAGAGCGATAGCAATTACAGCTCCACCAATTTCATCCATTGCCACTTCAGCAGCCTCACGAGGTGATTTACCCTCCGCAATATGTCTCTCGACGTTCTCAACAACTACGATAGCGTCATCCACAACAATTCCGATTGCAAGGACCAATCCAAAAAGCGTGAGGTTGTTTATGGAAAAGCCGAACGCTGACATAGCGGCAAAAGTCCCAATAATCGACACCGGGACTGCTACAATTGGAATAATGGATGCACGCCAGGTCTGCAAAAAGATGACCACTACAATACTTACCAAGACGATTGCTTCCACCAACGTCTTAATCACTTCCTGAATAGAAGCTTTTATGTACTCTGAGTCATCTCGGGGTATAAAGTATGTCATGCCCTTGGGGAATGACTTGGCTAGTTGCTCCATCGTAGCTCGAACTGCTGCAGCAGTTTCAATCACATTTGATCCGGGCAACTGGAATACTGCGATCGCCACCACCGGTTTGCCATCCAGGTACGCCTCCATGCTATAGTCCCTACCACCAAGCTCGACCCTTGCTACGTCTTTTAACCTGATAAATCGCCCTACACCGTCAGTTCGCAAAACAATGTTACCAAATTCTTCTGGGGTAACCAACCTGCCCTTAACCAGAGCCACGTATTGTTTTGGGGTGTCTGGAGGCGCAGGTGGTTGTCCAAAAGCACCGCCTGCAACTTCAATGTTTTGCTCACGAACCGCAGCTACCACTTCCTCAACTGTCATGCCTAACGAAGCCAGTTTACTCGGATCCAACCAGATGCGCATGCTATAGTCACGCGCCCCAAACACAAACACGTCCCCAACCCCCGGTAGGCGAGCCAGGACATCTTTCACATATAAATAGGCATAATTGCTTAGAAACACCTCGTCCAAGCTTGCATCCTCACTTTGTAGCGCAATCACCATCGTCATGTTAGGCGATCGTTTTCTTACCTCCACCCCCAAGCGCCGGACTTCCTCAGGTAACCTTGGCAATGCAAGCGCCACCCGGTTCTGTACTTGCACTTGGGCTATGTCCAAATCCGTCCCTACTTTAAAGGTCACCGAAATCATCACAGAGCCATCGGCACTTGCTGTAGAAGACATGTACAACATGTTTTCGACTCCGTTTATTTCCTGCTCTAGCGGAGTCGCCACTGTGGCTGCCACAACTTCTGGATTCGCACCTGGATATCGAGCACGGACTATCACCGTCGGCGGTGCTACCTCAGGGAAAGAGGCAATCGGCAAGCGGATCAACGAAAGCAATCCTACCAGGACAATGAAGATCGAGATTACCGATGCGAATATTGGTCTGCGTATGAAAAAACGTGAGAACTTCATAACTGCAAAGTCAAAGGTTTACGTGCAATGAGTTGGGTATACTTGTACATTATTTGCTGATTTGGTTTGTAACCATCCCCTGTCTTTGCAAAGTTCCATCGCGCTTTTGTTCTCCGTGTCCTTGAGGCAGTGACATACCCATCGCGCCTACACCCATGCCAGGCGGCACGACTTGGACTTTCACCCCAGGACGAACTAGCATCAAACCGCTCACAATCACATCATCGTTTGTGCTTAAACCCTCTAGCACAATTCTGTACATTCCTATCTGCCGACCCACCTTTATTACTCTTGGCTGAGCAATCTGGTCAGGCCCCAGCACATAAACAAATTTCCTCGTCAACTCCGACAATACAGCCAGTTCTGGGACCAACACCGCACCCTCAATACACTCAGCCGGGATACGCACACGCGCATAAGCCCCTGGAACAAGCCTTCCGTCAGGGTTGGGAACCGTTGCACGAACTGTAACAGTACCAGTAGTCAAGTTCACACGATTATCGTAGAAATCAATTATCCCTTTATACGGATACCCCTCCTCCCCTTCCACTCCAATGAAACATTCGTTGCAACCTGCACTACCATGCTCACTTAATAAACGCCGATACCGGACAAACGCTTCCTCAGGTATTTCAAAGTAACAATAGATAGGATCTGTGCTTACAATCGTGGTCAATAAGGTACCTGGCACCATCCCTCCACCCTGGACCAAGTTCCCTACTGTAACTAGCCTACGGCTTATCTTACCACTAATAGGTGCCCTAATGTGTGTATACTCCAAATTTAACTCCGCAGCCTTCCTTGCAGCCCGGGCTGCATCGAGAGCGCTTTCCGTCTGTTTCACGGCCTTCGCCCTAGCGTCAAATTCCTCCTCAGATATCGCATTGGCTGCTCGCATCTTTTCTGCCCGAGCATAATCATTACGGGCCAGTTCCAGTGCGGTCTCAAGTCGACGGCACTCCGCATCCACGCGCTGTAACTCAGCCTCATACGGTCGCGGATCTATTACAAACAACAGATCACCCTCCCTAACATAGGCACCGTCTTGGAAATGTATTGACTGTACATAACCCGATACCCGGGGCCTTACCTCGACATATTCAACCGCATCCAGTCGCCCAGGGTATTCATCCCAGTTAGTGACCGCCATCACACGAGGTTTCTCGACACTCACCAATATAGGCATGGACGCCGGCCCTGAAGGCCTACGACCACATCCAGTTAGGACACCTAATGTCAAGCAAGTAAAGACCGGTAATATCATAGCCTTTACTGTCTTCCGCATCCTTTTTCTTAACTGCTTTTGCATAGCAATTCCTAATGTGGTTAATTACTCATGGATTTGAGTGCTTGCACTTGCAGCTGGGGCTTTCAACCCGGCCGCAAAAAAAGCTATCATTTGATCTAAAACCGCTTTGGTATCCCGCGGATCACATAACCCGTTGGTCACACGAAAAATCCTAGTCGGGTTGCAAAGTATCATTGCCAGACCACCCCAAACAAACTCGAGCCTCCACATCAAATCAGTCAGTGGTAAATGAGACAAACTCGATTGGAACGCCTTCACAAAATTCTCACGAACCTCCTTATATTGCGAAATGAGCATTTTTTGTAGCCACTCACTCGGTTCAGAAATCACACGGCCTAACAATTTCCTGACTTTCAATTGTTCATCCTCATTTTTGGCCATGACAACTTGCAATGGTGGTTTAAGTAACGCTTGGAGGATCACTTCTACCGGAATCGCCTTGTTAACGTATTGTTCTTTTGCTTGTTGAAGTAACCCCAGTTGTGCTTCTTTAATTGGGGCAAGGCGCCTATGGAAAACAGCCTCGAGTAATTCTTCTTTTGACCGGAAATAATAGTAAATAGTTGCAAGGTTAACTCCTGCAAGTTGGACAATCGCCCTTATGGACGCTCCATCAAACCCGCATTCGCTGAAGACGGCCTCAGCGGCGTCCAAAATCCTGGTACGGGTTTCTTTATTCCCACGGGTCGCCATTATCAAACGTTTGTTCAAAATCCCATATCATAGCACATGCTTTGTGTCAAGTTGCCTTGCCACCGGGTTTACCTCCCCACTAAAAGAGATTTTGGGCTACAAATTTAATTCACCTTAATTGTCTAATCACCAACCCTCACCCAAACCTACCCCTGGAAAACCGGAATTTGAAACCAATTTCCAAACTCTCAGTCGGGATTCCAGATACACAGCCTTTCCCTGCTTTCACCTCAAGCTTACTACCTCCCAAAAGGGCTGTTATTAGTCATTACCTTTAAAACCTCACAATGGGGTTTTTTCTCTCTTCTGCACAGGATTTACTTGTATCGTTTCCTACAAAAAGGCTCCTTTCGTCCATATGCCAACTACTTTTAACCCTCGGTAAAAGGTGCGCAAACAAGAGAAACGCATCTATTTAATCCCTCCAAACTAATTCAACGAGTAAAAGGTTTGAGCCTTAATTCCCAATGATACTTCCACAAACCGTGCGTATGATCACTCCAACTGCTTATAGAGGTGGAACCTAAACAATTATGCAAAGTAAACATCCACCCTGCTTTTGCCAAGCGACTCGCGAAATTAGCTTTTCCCCCTATCTTCATTTACCCACCCCGCAACGATAAGTCTTGAAATTTTGCAACTTAGCCTCAATGATCTCATATCGGGTATGACAATGGGATGAGCGCCTGCCCAAAGGTGAGATTATGGGGATACTTTATCTCACCTCGCCTAGGACGGAGGGCAACTACGTGCTCAGAACCTAAACCAACATGATCTCAGAGAGGCGGCTACTCTAGAGTAGACCGAGTTTGCGTATAGGCCTCAAGCCCTCTGCCAGAACTGGCAATTCCAAGGCCCACCCAGTTACGCCTTGAGCACATAGAGGCAGCTGCCGCCAAGCCCAAGCATGGACATCGCAGTCATTCCGTAGCCGTACCTCAAAAATCAACCTAAATCCCAACTTAGCCCCACTAATAAAACGGTACTGACTCTCAAATACCAAATCATACCCCCCAACGTAGCCGCTGCGGTAACCCGGCGGTTTCTGGAGTTTGGGACAGATCTTTGGCCCCCCCAAATCACTTGAAATAACCCAGATTCCTAACTCAAACCCAGGGTTAGATCTATCCTTCTGCATCCAACCACGCTGTACCCCTCCTACCACAACCACAACCAAACCCACACTCCCACCAGGAATTAATCATACAAACCCTACCTCAAGGTCTGAATTCAACTATCCGCGCTCTCAAAAAGCGCGGCTACACAGGGACTGTGGTATAGGAGCCACTGCTGTAAGGTGGTGCATCAATTCTCCGGTGTTTAATGGGCCTAGCTAAATTCATAGCCGCTCTAGACAAAAACAACAAATAATCAAGCGCCCCGCCGGGTCCCAAAAAACCAATAACCATATACCCTTAAGCATGAAAGCTTTCCCCCGACTCCCAGCTTGCCATTGTCAGAGGTAATGATAGCCCATGGACGGGGTGGAACCCGTCCCTCCAACCTG